>JAESFO010000007.1_pt1 | contig 532698 bp, 494 predicted proteins | sample 9269421 | NCBI WGS metagenome assembly JAESFO01 (sample SAMN14502839, study PRJNA617101) | algae metagenome | isolation source: Nostoc desertorum CM1-VF14 and co-occurring heterotrophs from rocky... | place: USA: Clark Mountains, San Bernardino, California | collected 2000-06-05 | reverse complement strand
GGTCGAAGGCCTGGTCATCGACAAGTCGGCGCATCTTGGCCATCTGAAATGGGTGCTGGAGGAATTCTGCAAGGCGTTCTTCGAAGTACCTAACGTGAAGATGCGCTTCCGCCCGTCGTTCTTCCCGTTCACCGAACCGTCGATGGAAGTCGACATTCAGTGCCGGCGCTCGGGCGGTGAAATCCGTTTCGGCGAAGGCGAGGACTGGCTGGAGATTCTCGGCTGCGGCATGGTGCATCCGAACGTGCTGCGCAATTGCGGTTTAGATCCCGATGTCTATCAGGGTTTTGCCTGGGGCATGGGCATCGATCGCATCGCCATGCTCAAATACGGCATGCCGGACCTGCGGCCCTTCTTCGAAGCCGACGTGCGCTGGCTTTCTCACTACGGCTTCCGCCCGCTCGATCTGCCGACCTTGGCCGGCGGCCTGAGCGCGTAAGGAGAGACACATGAAATTCACCCTCTCCTGGCTCAAGGATCATCTCGACACCACGGCGTCTCTCAGCGAGATCGTCGAGACGCTGACGCGTATCGGCCTCGAGGTCGAGCACGTGATCGATCCGACCGACAAACTGAAAGATTTCACGGTCGCTTATGTGATCGACGCCAAGCAGCATCCCAATGCCGATCGCCTGCGCGTCTGCATGGTCGACACCGGCTCCGGCACGCCGGTGCAGGTGGTGTGCGGCGCGCCCAATGCACGCACCGGCATGAAGAGCGTGTTCTCACCGCCCGGCACCTATATTCCCGGCAAGGACATGACGCTTGGCAAGGGTGTCATTCGCGGCGTCGAATCGAACGGCATGCTGTGTTCGGCCGCCGAACTGCAATTGTCGGAAGATCACGACGGCATCATCGATCTGCCCGACGATGCGCCGGTCGGCGCGCGCTATGTCGACTATGCCAAGCTCGGCGACCCGGTGATCGAGATCAACCTGACGCCCAATCGCCCCGACGCCACGGGTGTACATGGCATCGCGCGCGATCTCGCGGCGGCGGGCCTCGGCACATTGAAGGATCACGCGATCAAGCCGGCGAATGGTGCGTTCCCCTGCCCGGTGAATGTGAAGCTCGACTTCTCGGCTGAAGACAAGCATCTGGCACCGATGTTCGCGCTGCGCCTGGTGCGTGGCGTCAAGAACGGCCCTGCGCCCGAGTGGATGCAGCAGCGGCTGAAGGCGATCGGCTTGCGCCCGATCAATGCGCTGGTCGACATCACCAATTATGTCACCTTCGATCGCGGCCGCCCGCTGCATGTGTTCGACGCCAAGAAAGTGGCCGGCAATCTCACCGTGCGCCGCGCCAAGGACGGCGAAGAGGTGCTGGCCCTCGACGGCAAGACCTACACGCTGAAAAGCGACAATGTGGTCATCGCCGACGACAAGGGCGTCGAATCGATCGCCGGCATCATGGGCGGCGAACATTCGGGCTGCGACGACGCGACCACCGACGTGCTGATCGAATCGGCGCTGTGGGATCCGATGAACATCGCCCGCTCCGGCCGCGCGCTCGGCATCGTCACCGATGCGCGTTATCGTTTCGAGCGCGGCGTCGATCCGGCGTTCTGCGTGCCGGGCGCCGAACTTGCCACCCGGCTGGTGATGGATTTCTGCGGCGGCGAGCCGTCGGAGCTGATCGTGGCCGGCGAACAGCCGAAAAGCGATACCGCCATCGATTTCCCGCTCAGCGAAGTGCAGCGCCTGACCGGCCTTGAACTCGAACGTTCGGACATGGTGCGCACGCTGGAAAAACTCGGCTTCGGCGTCATCAGCCAGTCGACCAATGCGGATCGCATCATCGTCAAAGTTCCGTCATGGCGGCCCGATGTGGAAGGCAAGGCCGACATCGCCGAGGAGATCGTTAGGATTGCCGGCGTCGACAATGTCGCCTCCGTGCCGCTGCCGCGCATCGACACTGCGGTGCCGAAGCCCATCCTCACCTTGCTGCAGAAGCGCACGCGCCAGGCGCGCCGCGCGCTGGCCGCGCAAGGGCTCGTCGAAGCGGTGACTTGGTCCTTCGTCAGCAAGGAACAGGCGGAAGGCTTTGGCGGCGGACAGCCGGCGCTGGCGCTCGCCAACCCGATCGCCGCCGATCTTTCCGACATGCGTCCCTCGCTGTTGCCCGGCCTGTTGAAGGCGGCGCAGCGCAATGCCGATCGCGGTTTCGGCGACGTGGCGCTGTTCGAAGTCGGCCAGATCTTCAAGGGCGACGGCGAGAAGGATCAGCGCATGGCGGCGGCCACGGTGCGGCGCGGCGGCAGCGGCCGCGCCTGGAACGCCAAGGCGGCCACGGTCAGCGTGTTCGACGCCAAGGCCGATGCCATGGCGATGCTGGCGGCGCTCGGCGTGCCGCTCGGCGGCCTGCACATCGTCTCCGGCGGTCCCGCCTGGTTGCATCCCGGCCGCTCCGGCACGATGCAGTTCGGGCCGAAGAACGTGATCGGCTGGTTCGGCGAATTCCATCCGCGCACCTTGGAAATGCTCGACGTCGACGGGCCGGTGGCCGGTTTCGAGATCATTCTCGACGATCTGCCGGCGCCGCGCGCCAAGCCGACGAAGGTGAAACCGAAGCTCGAACTGTCGGATTTCATGCCGCTGGAACGCGACTTCGCCTTCATCGTCGACCGCAGCGTCAAGTCGGCTGATATTCTGCGCGCTGTTCAAGCGGCGGAAAAAGTGCTCATCTCGGGGCTCAACGTCTTCGATATCTACGAAGGCGCCGGCATTCCCGAGGGCCGCAAGTCGGTGGGCGTCACCGTCACCTTGCAGCCGCGCGAAAAGACGTTGACCGATGCGGAGATCGAGGAAGTGGCCGGGCGGATCGTCGCCGAAGTGACGAAGAAGACCGGGGCCACGTTACGAGGCTGAGTGCGAGGCTGAGTGAATGCGGATCGCGGTTGTCATCGTCACGGGTGTTCTCACCTGCGGTCTGTTGGCGCCGCAGAGCGCTTTAGCCCAGCGCTCCCTCGCCGATTGTGACAAGCTGACGAACGACGACGCCTATAACAGGTGCCTGGCCTCCTTCGGACCGAAGCGAGGCCAGCACGTGCCCTCGGGCAGTACCGCTTATCCCGATGCGGCCGACGCGCCGCCGCGCGCCGGCGCGCCAAACGCCGCACAGGGAAGCACGACCCGCGCCAGCCGCAACAGCAGCGGCCGCAATGCTAGTTTCCGGCGCAATCTGCGCGGCAATGGTCACGCGGTCATCATCACGCCGCTCAAAGGCGGCCGCCTGCGCTTTCAAATCGTCATGCCGCAGCGGCGATAGGACGTTTGTCGCAATCTAGGCTGTAGCTTTTCGTCGAACGCCTCGCGGAATCCCGGCAGGAAACGCATTCCCCGCTCGTGCGTTGATGACTTGACGTTGATGACCTGGGGAAAGCCGTTACAGTGGTGAGCCATAGCGCGACGGCGATGCCGCGGCTTTTCAAACGGCCCGTATGCCAGCATAGTCATGTCTGTGAACAGGAGGTTCGGATGAGGAAAGTTCTGATCGCAGCGACCATCGCTTTTGCAGCCATGGGCGCGGCGGCGCAGGCCGACGGCACTTTGGACAAGATCAAGTCCAGCGGCATCATCACCCAAGGCGTGCGCGAATCCTCGGGATTAGCCTATACTTTGGGCAACGGCGTCTACACCGGCTATCATTACGACGTCTGCCAGAACATCATCGCCGACATCAAGAAGAAGCTTGGTATCGAGAAGTTGGACATCCGCTACCAGCCGGTGACCTCGCAAAATCGCGTGCCGCTGGTGCAGAACGGCACCGTCGACATGGAATGCGGCTCGACGACCAACAACAAGGCGCGCGGCCGTGACGTCGATTTCGCCACGACGGTTTACATCGAGGAAATCAAGATCGCGGTCAAAGCCAATTCCAACATCGGCAAGCTGGAAGATCTGAACGGCAAGACCATCGCCACCACGACGGGAACCACGTCCGTACAAACCCTGCGCAAGAACAAGCGCGGCAAGGATCTCAAGTTCAATGAAGTGTTCGGCAAGGACCATGCCGACAGCTTCCTGCTGCTGCAGAGCGGCCGCGCCGACGCCTTCGTGATGGACGCGTCGATTCTCGCTGCCAATATCGCGCGGGCGCAGAACCCGAAGGAGTATAAAATCCTTCCCGAGGTTCTAGCGGTCGAGCCGATCGCGATCATGATCCGCAAGAACGATCCGGAGTTCAAGAAAGCGGTCGATGAGAGCATTGCCGCGCAGATCAAGGCCGGTACGATCGCCAAACTCTACGACAAATGGTTCATGCAGCCGATCCCGCCCAATAACGTGACGCTGAACATGCCGGCGTCCGACGCGACGAAGGAAGCCTGGGCCAATCCCAACGACAAACCGACCGAGGATTACAAACAACCCGGCGAATGAGCCCATTAGTCAGGCACGGCCACGGCCGTGCCTGATGTCTTTTCGGCCCTCGGCTGGGGCCATCGAGCGGGCGGGGTTGCATGACATATTGGCAGGACATCTGGGATCGCTGGCAATTCCTCTGGGATGACCGGGGCGACGGCGTCACCTACTGGCAATGGATGTTCTCTGCCTGGGGTTACACCGTCTCCGTCGCTGCCGTGTCCCTGGTGATCGCGCTGGCGATCGGCTGTCTCGTCGGCACCTTGCGCACGGTTTCGCAGCATCGCGTCGTCTCGTCGCTCGCCACGGGCTGGGTCGAACTGTTCCGCAACATTCCGGTGCTGGTGCAGCTCTTCCTGTGGTTCTTCGTCATTTCGGAAATCGTTCCCGGTATGCGCGGCGTGCCGAGCTTCGTTCTGGCCTGCTGCGCGCTGGGATTCTTCACTTCGGCCCGCATCGCCGAACAGGTGCGCGCCGGCATTCTGGCCTTGCCCCGCGGCCAGCGCCAGGCGGCGCTCGCCATGGGCTTCACGCAGTTTCAGGCCTATCGCTACGTGATTTTGCCGCAGACATTTCGCATCATCATTCCGCCGCTGACCAGCGAAGCGATGAACATCGTCAAGAATTCCTCCGTCGCCTTCGCTGTGTCGATTCCGGAATTGATCAGTTTCGCCATGCAGACGCAGGAGGAAACGTCCCGCGGCATCGAAGTCTATCTGGCCGCCACCGTTCTCTACATCATCACCGCTTTGGCGATCAGCTGGTTCATGTCCATCCTCGAAAAGCGGGCGCGCGTTCCCGGTCTCTCCTCGCAAGGACAGGGAGCGCACTGATGCCGGCACTGGATTTCTCTTTCTACACCTGGGCCAACATCAGCACCTATCTGCTCAGCGGCCTCTATTTCAGCGTCAGCCTGACGATCGCCGCGACGATCGGTGGCATCGCGCTCGGTACGGTCATCGCCCTGATGCGCCTGTCCGGCATCAAGCCGCTTGAATATGCGGCGCTCTGGTATGTGAACCTGCTGCGCAGCATCCCGCTGGTGATGGTCATCCTGTGGTTCTTCCTCCTGATGCCGTCGGCCTTCTATAATCTGTTTCCAGGCGACATCGGCCAGAAGTATCGCGCCGAAATTTGCGCTTTGATCACCTTCATCATTTTCGAAGCGGCTTTCTTCAGCGAGATCGTGCGCGCCGGCATCCAATCCTTGCCGCGCGGGCAGACCTTCGCCGGCCAGGCACTCGGCATGACCTACGCGCAGAACATGCGCTACATCGTTCTGCCGCAGGCGATGCGCAACATGCTGCCGGTCTTCCTCACCCAGACCATCGTGCTCTTTCAGGATACGTCGCTGGTCTATGCCATCGGCGCCTACGACATCCTCAAGGGCTTCGAGATCATGGGCAATACGTTCGGACGGCGCGTCGAAACCTATATCATGGCCGCCGTGGTCTATTTCATCATCTCGTTCGCGCTCTCCATGCTGGTGAAGCGTCTGAACGAGAAGATCCGCATCCTGCGCTAATTTAAGGGACGTCGACCGCGATGATCGAGATGAAAAACGTTTCCAAATGGTATGGCGCGACGCAGGTGCTCAACGACTGCTCGCTCAATATCGAAAAGGGCGAAGTGGTCGTCGTCTGCGGCCCGTCGGGATCCGGCAAGTCGACCCTGATCAAGACCATCAACGCGCTCGAACCCGTGCAGAAAGGCGAAATCTATGTCGATGGCGTCGCCGTTCATGACAAGGCGACCAACCTGCCGAAGCTGCGCAGCCGCGTCGGCATGGTGTTCCAGCATTTCGAACTGTTTCCGCATCTGACGGTGACCGACAATCTCACCATCGCCCAGATGAAGGTTTTGGGTCGCGGCCAGGACGAAGCCAAGCAGCGCGGCCTCAAAATGCTCGAACGCGTCGGCCTCACCGCACACAAGGACAAATTTCCCGGCCAGCTTTCCGGCGGCCAGCAGCAGCGCGTCGCCATCGCGCGGGCCTTGTCGATGGACCCTATCGTCATGCTGTTCGACGAGCCGACATCGGCGCTCGATCCCGAAATGGTCGGCGAAGTGCTCGACGTCATGGTCGGCCTCGCGGCCGAGGGCATGACGATGATGGTGGTGACACACGAAATGGGCTTTGCCCGCAAGGTCTCCAACCGCGTCATCTTCATGGATGTCGGCGGGCATATCCTCGAAGACACCAGCAAGGACGAGTTCTTCGGCAATATCGAGGCGCGTCAGCCGCGCACGCGGGAGTTTCTCAATAAAATTTTGCCGCATTAGGGACGCAGGCCAACACCTCGGTGTCATCCCGGACACGCGCAGCGTGATCCGGGACCCAGGGCAAACGGTAGAACCTTAGGCTGGCATCAACGCGCACTGAGCGCAACGGCAAGCATTTCGTCGCTCGCCCCTGGATCCCGGATCGCGCCGTTGGCGCGTCCGGGACGACACCAAGACTGAGCCCACGCTTCAATTCGCCGGCTTGCAGTCCATCGCCGGGTCGCGTGCCAGCTCGCTCGCCAGTTTATTGAACATGGTCGCGGCGATGAGGTCGGAGCCCTTCTGGGTGAAGTGGACGATGTCGACAAACAGGTCCTTGTCCCATTCGCCATCGAGATGCGGGCGCGTATCGACGAAGGGCGTGCCGGTGCGCGTGGCCACCGCCTCAACCATGCGGTTGTGCGCGGCGATGGCCGGCAGGATGCGCTCGATCGGCTGGAAGACGCGGCCGTAGAAATCGATCACCTCGCGCGGCGAGCTTTCATTGACCACCGCCGAGAGATTGGCGAGCACGACGCGAAAGCCGTTATCGGCGCCCATTTTGACGAGCTGCGTATAGAGCTTGTCATAGGTGTCGAGAAACTGCGTCTGCTTCGGCTTGCGATTGTAGTCGTCCAGACGTGCCTGATAGCCCTGCATGGCGAGGCGGAAGCTGGCTTCGCCTAACAGCGGCGAGGCGCGCGTGTGAAACACTGGCTGGCGCGGCATGGCGGCGATTTCCGGATCGACGATCGCAAGGCCGTTATAACCGTGATAGGAAATCACCATGTCGGGATGCAGCGGCAGGACGAAGCGCTTGATGCGCTGCAGATTGTCGGAGAGGCCGGCGGCGGGCACGCCGGCATTGATCACTTCGATGGGGCGCTGGCAGGCGAGCCGCGTACTGAGCAGCTTCTGCAGCACTTCCGGCCAGGTCGTTTCACCGCGCCGGAACATCGTGCCGAAGACGGGCGATTCGCCGACGACGAATATGCGATAGCGATTGCCCTTGTCGGCCGTGATATCTGCGCCGCGGAAGCCGAGATTGTTGATCGGCACGTCCGCATCGAAGAAGCGACCGCGCGCATTGGGTTCGAGAATGAAAGGCAATTCGCCCTTGGGATCGGGCGCCTGGATCTTGGCGAGAACGCCGCGACCCCATTCGGCGACATATTGCGCCCACCAGATGCGGAAGGCATCGGGATCTCCTTTGGCATCGCGGAAGGAATAGACCGGCTGCGCGCGCGTCAGCACCGCGCCGACCGATGTGCGGGCGAAATAAGCATCGGCTAGCGGCAGCAGCAGGGCGAACAGCAGCAGGGTCAGCGCGCTGGTGCGCGCGAGGCCGAAACGCCAGAGCCCGCTCAACATCAACAGCGCTGTCAAGAGGCTCAGGAAAACGAGCAGGGCCAGATAAAACGGCACGCGGACGTCGTTAAAGAAGAAATAGCGTGTGGCAACGGCGGCGGCAGCGAAGCCAACAAATGTCAGCAGCAGCGCCAGCCACGGCAGCGGCGCACGCGGCACCTTCGCGGATACGGGCTCGGCCCGCTCGCCCCGGCCGCGATAATGCGGCCGTGCCGCCAGGATCGGCGCCTCGAAGGCAAAGAAGAAGACGGCGCAGAAGGCGACGAGCAGCGCCACATAGATGACGAGCTGCACGGTGAGCGGCCAATGCGCCACGGCCGGCCGCAGCAGCAGGATCGCCAAAGTGTGGAACAGATAGATCGTGTAGGAGACCTTGCCGAGGAAGAAGCAGGGTTCGGCGATCCAAGCCAGCCGGTTGAAGGCAGCGCGATAGACATAGAGCGCGACGATGACGCTGGCGCCAAGCAGAGCGGCAGCGAAAGGATAGAGTTGTTGCGCCATTCGGCTGGCGTCGACCGTCGCCTGCCAGCCGAGCAGGCCGGCAAGCGCGGCCGAAGCCAAAGCGATGGCGATCGACAGCACGCCGCCGAAGCGGCGCAAGGCTTTGTCAATCGGATCGATGGCGCAATAGAGCAGGAAGCCGAAGGCGATGGCATCGAGCCGGAACAAAGTGACCCGGCGCACGTCCGCATCCCAATGGCTGAAATCGCCGAAGAACGAGCGCGCCATGGCGCTGACCACGGCGAGCAGCACCATCAAGGTGATGAAGCCGCGCGCGCGCAGGCGCGCCAGATTGGCGGCGACGACAATGAAAGCCGCGACCACATAGAAACACTCCTCGACCGACAGGCTCCAGGCGACGGCGAAATAATCCTGCGCATCGGGCAGCGGCCGGAAGAGGTTTTGGATGTAGAGCAGATAGTAAGGGAAAGACGCCGCGCCGAGATTGCCGCTGACGACGGTGATCGTGATCAAGGCAACGAGATACGGCGGGATGGTGCGCATCCAGCGGCGCACCAGGAAGATCCAGGTGTCGGCGAGAAAAGGCGACGTCGCGCAATGGATGAGCTGCGGCGCCAGCACGAAGCCGCTCAGCACGAAGAAAATCTCCACCGCGAGGATGGAGATGACATTGGCGAGCGGCCAATCGGTCGAGCCGAGCATCACATAATGGGGGATCGCGACCGAGAGAGCCGCGACACCACGCAACAGATCAAGCGACGCGAGCCTGTGCATCAGCGGCCGGGATTGCTGTAGAGGAAGGGCACATCGATCTGGCCGCCGACCAGAACGAAAATAAGCGCGTAGAGCAGAGCGACGAGGACCACCGCGGCAAACAGGCTGCCGCGCAAGTTATGTCCGTAAGTCTGCCAAAAGGTCTGAAAAGGATGCAACGGCGGCTCCGGCAGGCCGCTCGGGCGGCCTGAACGGGCCTTTCAATACTGAAAGTCGCGCCGCAAGGCCAGCCAAGTCCGCCAGCTATGCCTTCCGTACTTCAGACCGGGTCGAAACCACCGTCCTTATTCAGCCTGATAGCGCCCGCGATGGCGGGCTGCGCCCATTTGGCCGTGGCACCGATGCCGCCGAAGGCGAACAGATGCGGCGAAACGCCGTCGATCTGCTTGGCGGCGGCCGCCGCCGCGATGGTGCGGATGATCGGATCGGGCGACACCGCCTTGAAGGCGTGGCGCACGAGGCCGCTGCGCGAGGCCAGAGCCTCGGCCGAGGCCTTCACGCCGCATTTGCGGGCATAGTTGAGCCAAGTCATCAGGCTGGTCGGGCCGGCGAGACCGACCCGCACGGGCGCATGCACGCCGCGCTGCCGCAGCCAGTGCAGCCAGGCGATGATGGTGCGGGAATCGAAGCAGAATTGCGTGACGATATGCGGTTCGAGGCCCGCCTGCTGGACGGCGGCAAGCTTGGTGACGAGATTGGCCTCGATCTCATCCTCGCTCATGTTCGGATGACCGTCGGGGAAGCCCGGCAGGCCAAGCGCTTTGAGCCCGCGCCGCTGGAACAGACCGTTCTCGATCACCGACAGCGCCGTCTGGATTTCACCGACGCCATGTTCCGCATCGCCACCAATGAGCAGTGCGGTGCGCACATCGGCCTCGTCGACCAAGCGGCCGACGTGGCGTTCGAGCACGTCGAAGCGCGGGAAATGCCGGGCCGAGAGATGCGGCACCGGCTCAAGCCCCGCCTGGCGGATGGCCACGGCGGCGGCCACCATTTCATCGAGCGGGCGATGGGGCAGCATGGTCAGATAGACCTGCGTGCCCGGCGCCAGGGTTTTACCCAGGGCAGCGATGTCGCCCGCCGAGGGACGCGTCGCCTCGAAGGAACAATCGCGCATGAAAGCGGCGATCTGGTCGACGGTGGCGTCGACCGGATCGGGCTTGGCCGCAACGGAAGCCGTGTTCATGTTCGAACTCCGCTGGCTATTAGTCGCGCCGTTTCGAGATCACATAGGACTCGTCGTAGAACCAAAGACCGTTGTTCTTGCGCAGCACGTCGCGTGTCGCTTCAAGATAAGCGTCATTGGCGACGACGGGGCCTAAGCGATCGTCTTCGACCTGCGCGACATAGATCGCCGCGTTCCAGGCGGCGAACAAAGTCGAAGTGCCAATCGATGCGCCCTCCACCTCGGTCGGCAGAGTGTGCATGTGATATTGGAACAGCGATTTGCCATCGGCATTGGCGTTGAAATTATAATCGCGCGCCGCCGGTCCTAATTCATGTTTCACCTGTTTCAACAGGTCGTGGCGATTGTTGGTGCTGAACGGATTATCGCCTGGCCACACCTTGTCGATGATCTCCATGCCCGGATCGTTGCCGCAAGAATGGATGCCGATGAGACGGCCGCCGGGGCGCAGCGCGCGCGTCAACGGCGCGATGACGCGCTTGGCCTTGAACTCGACGCTGGCGCGGGCGCGATAGGGCTGCGAAGCGATGACGAGATCGTAGTCAGCTGGCGTCTGGCCGAGGCGCGGAATAATCGGATCGAGCGCGAACTTATGGTCGTCGCGATAGAGCACGAGGACCACTGGCCTGTCATAAACCGAATTGCCGGTGCGCGGGCTGGTGCGGGCATTCCAGTTCTGCGCCAGGAAGGGTTCGAGATCGGTGATCTGCTTGTCGAACGTATGGGCGCTGTCGCCGGTGAGCTTCACTTCGTGCCAGACGAGGCTCGACGCAGCGCTGAGCGACTTCACCGTGAGCCAGGGCGCATCGGCATATTGCAGATTGGTCAGCACCAGAACGGTCGAGGGATGTTCGCAGAAGCGATCAACCATACGGCGCAGCGACAGACGCACGTCTTCGAGGCTGATCTCCTTGCCGACCACGTAGAACGGCATGGTCGGATAGCGGTCGTGCATAGAGCGCATCACATGGGCGAGCACGCTGCCGTCGCCGACGCCGGCATCGAACAGGCGGAAGGCCGGGGGCTTGGGATGAACGTTGGTGAGTTCTTGCGAAATGCGGTTCGCGACTTCCCACTTCTCCGAACAGGTGTTGACGAACAGCAGGTATTTTTGCCGGTTGTCGTAGAAGCGGAAATTGCGCTGGCCGTTGTCGTCCTGGCTGGCCGGCTTGTCGCCACCGCCCGGCGGCGGTGCGGAAACGGGCGGCGGGGCCGGCGGCGGCGCAGGGCGGGCGGGGGCCGGCGCCGACGGCACCATGCTCGCCATCATGCTGCGGGCGCGGCTTGAGGGCGTGTAATTGGTCATGAAGCCGCGGATCTTATCCAGCGTGTCGGTGGTGATGCGGCCGCCGTTACGCAAGCGGCTGACCAGCTTGCCGTCATTGATGGCGGCGCGGCCAAAGGTCGACTCGGCCAAGCCTGCCATACGGCAAAAATCGCTGATTTCCGTCAAAAGCTGCTGAGCGCTCATCAGTCTCCTCCCAGATGACCGAACTTCGAATTCGAGAGAAGCCTAGTCCTGCCAAAAAAATGGGACAACAGGATTATATCCCACTTTCTGAGTGGGCATAAATCGTGGATGAATCCCACTTTTACAACCCCCACATATGGTGGCCTTTGCCCCTGCATTTGTGGCAGACAGGCGCATGCTTCTGTCCGAATCTCCTCAGCGCCCCGAGGCGGCCGCGCGACCCATGGTGCGCCGGCTGAAGCTGAGCGATTTTCGCTCCTATGCCGCCCTCGATCTCGCGGTGAATTCCGACTTGGTCGTCTTGTGCGGCGAGAACGGCGCCGGAAAAACCAATGTTCTCGAAGCCTTATCCCTGCTGACCGCTGGGCGCGGGCTGCGCCGCGCCGACCTTGAGGAGCTGGCGCGGGAGGGTGGATCGGGCGGATTCGCCATTTCCGCCGAGGTCGATGGGGCGATGGGTGCCGTGCAGCTTGGCACCGGCGTGGCGGCGATGGGCCAAGAGGCTAAGCAAGAAACGAAGCAGCGCCGCTACCGACTCGATCGCGAACCCCTGCCAACCGCCCGGGCCTTCGCCGATCATCTGCGCGTGGTCTGGCTGACACCGGCCATGGACGGTCTCTTCACCGGGTCTCCCGGCGAGCGCCGCCGTTTCCTCGACCGGCTGGTGCTGGCTGTCGATGCCGAGCACGGCGCCCGGGTGAACGCGCTGGAACGGGCTTTGCGCAACCGCAACCGCCTGCTGGAAGATGGCACGCGCTCCGGCGCCTGGCTCGACGCCGCCGAACGCGAGACGGCGGAAGTGGCCATCGCGGTGGCCGCCGCGCGCCATGAAACGATCAGCCGGCTGGCCGCTCTGACGGAAGCGGGCCGCTCAGCCAATGCCTTGTTTCCATGGGCAGAAATCGCGCTCAGCGGAGCCATCGAGAGCCTGGTGGCGGAGCGTTCGGCGCTGGAGGCCGAGGACGCCTACATGGAAATTCTGCGCGAGAACCGGCATCGCGATGCCGCCGCCGGCCGCACCCTGATCGGCGCCCATACCAGCGATCTCATCGTGCGCCATGGCCCCAAGGACATCGAAGCCGCCAGAGGCTCGACCGGCGAGCAGAAAGCCCTGCTGATCGGCCTGGTACTGGCGCATGCCCGGCTCGTCAGCTCCATGTGTGGGATTTGTCCCATCGTTTTACTCGACGAAGCGGCGGCGCATTTCGATCCACAGCGCCGCGAGGCCCTGTTCGCCGAATTGCGGACTTTAGGCGCCCAGGTCTGGGTGACTGGCGCCGATCCCGGCCAATTCGTCGATCTGAACCAGCCCGGCGTCACCGCCGATCTCCTGCATGTCACACCGGGGCGGATCGACCGCGCATGACCGCTTCCACCGCTGCCGTCACCGGCCAACCGCGCCCCCGCGACCTGCTGAAATCCGTCTTCGGCTATGACGGCTTCCGCCCTGGCCAGGAACAGGTGGTCGAGGCGGTCATCGCCGGCCGCTCGGTGCTGGCGGTGATGCCGACCGGCAGCGGCAAGTCGATCTGCTACCAATTGCCCGCTTTGCTTGACGACGGCGCCACCATCGTCATCTCGCCTTTGATCGCCTTGATGCGCGATCAAGTGCGCCAGCTCAAGCAGGTGGGCGTGGTGGCCGCCTCGCTCAATTCGCTCAACAGCGAAGAAGAAATCGACGAGGCCTGGGCCGGCATTCGCAGCCGCAAACTGAGGCTGTTGTTCATCGCGCCGGAACGTCTCGCCATGCCGGGGCTCGCGGCGCGGCTCGCCAGCGCAGGCTTTGCGCGCATCGCCGTCGACGAAGCCCATTGCATTTCCGAATGGGGCCACGACTTCCGACCCGAGTATCGCGACCTGCGTTCGCTCGCCGGCACACTCGGCATCCGCCAGATCGTCGCCTTCACCGCCACCGCCGATCAGACGACGCGCAACGACATCGCCTCGCGTCTGTTCGACGGCGAGCCCGATGTCTTCCTGCATAGTTTCGACCGGCCGAACCTGCATCTGCGCTTTGCCGCCAAGGATCAGCCGCGTCGGCAATTGCTCGATTTCCTGCGCGGCAAACGCGGCCAGAGCGGCATCGTCTATTGCGCCTCGCGCAAGAAAACCGAGGATTTATCGGCCTTTCTCAACGCCGAGGGCCATGCGGCCATCGCCTATCACGCCGGCATGGAACAGCGGCTGCGTAATCAGGCGCAAGATCGCTTCCTGCAAGACGAAGGCGTGATCGCGGTGGCGACGATCGCCTTCGGCATGGGCATTAATAAGCCGGACGTGCGCTTCGTCGTGCATGCCGACATGCCCTCCAGCGTCGAAGCCTATTACCAGGAGATCGGCCGCGCCGGACGCGACGGCCTGCCCGCCGAAACGCTCACCCTCTACGGGCTCGACGACATGGCGCTGCGGCGCCGGCAGATCGACGAGCGCGATCTGTCCGACGAGCAGCGGCGCGTCGAACATCGCCGCTTCGGTTCCATGGCGATGCTGTGCGAGGCGACCTCGTGCCGGCGGCAATTGCTGCTCGGCTATTTCGACGAGGAGAGCGCGCCCTGCGGCCAGTGCGACTGCTGCCGCAACGAAATCCGCCTCGCCGATGGCCAGATCGAAGCGCAGAAAGTGCTTTCGGCGGTGGCGCGCACCGGCCAGCGCTTCGGCGTTGGCTATCTCACCGACATCCTGCGGGGCACGATGACCGATGCGGTGCGCCGCAACGGCCATGACAAGCTCAAAACCTTCGGCGTCGGCCAGGATCGCGGCAAGGCGGCCTGGTCCTCGATCATCCGCCAGCTCTTCGCCGCCGGCGCCCTGGTCAATGCCAGCGAGGAATTCGGTGGCTTTGCCCTGTCTGAGACCGGGCTGGAGATTTTGCGCGGCGAGCGGCCGTTTTTGCTGCGGGAAACGACCCTCACCGAGGCCCCGAAGGGCCAGCGGCGGCGCCGGGGGATCGGCAGCGACAATCCGGAAGAGGACAATGCGGTGCTGGCGGCGCTGCGTACCCGCCGCCGGGAACTGGCCCGCGAGCAGGGCGTGCCGGCCTTCATGATCTTCGCCGACCGCACTTTGATCGAAATGGCCGAAAGACGCCCCGAAACCCTCGATCAGATGGCCGAAATCTATGGTGTCGGCGAGCGCAAATTGAAGCTTTACGGCGATGCCTTTCTGGAGGCTCTGGCAGGCGTTGCTTAGGCCCCAGAAATCGACGGTTTCATGACGCCGAAAGCTACGGTTTTACGTGCATTTCCTGGCCGTTTCAGGGTATGGTACGGGCTCGAATCGAACCTATATTAAGGTTCGAGAATTTCCGTCCGTTTCAGAGAATTACCCCGCATGGCCGAGCCCGCCGAAAATACCGATCCCGCAGCCTATGGCGCTGACTCCATCAAGGTCCTTCGCGGCCTCGATGCGGTGCGCAAACGGCCGGGCATGTACATCGGCGACACCGACGACGGGTCGGGCCTGCATCACATGGTCTATGAAGTCGTCGACAATGCCATCGACGAAGCGCTCGCCGGCCATGCGACGCTCGTCACCGTGACGCTCAACCCCGACGGCTCCTGCACCGTGACCGACAACGGCCGTGGCATTCCCACCGACATTCACGCGGAAGAAGGCGTGTCGGCGGCCGAGGTCATCATGACCCAGCTGCATGCGGGCGGTAAGTTCGACCAGAATTCCTACAAGGTGTCCGGCGGTCTGCACGGCGTCGGCGTCTCCGTCGTCAACGCGCTGTCGACCTCGCTGGAACTGCGCATCTGGCGCGACGGCAAGGAACATATCGTCCGCTTCGCCCATGGCGACGTGGTGGCCCCGCTGGCCGTTGTCGGACCGGCGCCGCAGATCGACGGCCGGCCGAAGCGCGGCACCGAAGTGACATTCACGCCGTCGCCCGAAACCTTCACGATGATCGAGTTCGATTACGCGACGATCGAACATCGCCTGCGCGAACTGGCCTTCCTGAATTCGGGCGTGCGCATCGTGCTGACCGATGCGCGCCATGCCGAGCCGAAGATCGAGGAATTGTTCTACGAAGGCGGCCTTGAGGCTTTCGTGCGCTATCTCGACCGCGCCAAGCAGCCGCAGATCGCCACACCGATCCTGATCCGCGGCGAGCGCGACCGCATCACCGTGGAAGTGGCGCTGTGGTGGAACGACAGCTACCACGAGAACGTGCTGGCCTTCACCAATAACATTCCGCAGCGCGACGGCGGCACCCATCTCGCCGGCTGCCGCGCCGCGCTGACGCGCCAGATCACCGGCTATGCCGAATCTTCCGGCATCGCCAAGAAGGAGAAGGTCGATCTCACCGGCGACGACTGCCGCGAGGGCCTGACCTGCGTGCTGTCGGTGAAAGTGCCCGATCCGAAATTTTCCTCGCAGACGAAGGACAAGCTCGTCTCCTCGGAAGTGCGGCCGGTGGTCGAAAGCCTGGTCAACGAAATGCTCGGCCAGTGGTTCGAAGAGCATCCGCAGGAAGCCAAATCCGTCGTCACCAAAGTGGTGGAAGCCGCCCTTGCCCGCGAAGCGGCGCGCAAGGCGCGCGAGCTGACGCGCCGCAAGGGTGCGCTCGATGTCGCCAACCTGCCGGGCAAACTCGCCGACTGCCAGGAACGCGACCCGTCCAAGTCGGAACTGTTCATCGTCGAGGGTGATTCGGCCGGCGGCTCGGCCAAACAGGGCCGCAACCGCGAATATCAGGCGGTGCTGCCGCTGCGCGGTAAAATCCTCAACGTTGAGCGCGCACGCTTCGACAAAATGCTGTCGTCGCAGGAAATCGGCACGCTGATCACGGCCTTGGGCACCGGCATCGGCCGCGATGACTTCAACATCGCCAAGCTGCGCTATCACAAGATCATCATCATGACGGACGCCGACGTCGACGGCGCCCATATTCGCACCTTGCTGCTCACCTTCTTCTTCCGGCAGATGCCGGACCTGATCGAGCGCGGCCATCTCTACATCGCCCAGCCACCGCTCTACAAAGTGAAGCGCGGCCAGTCCGAGCAATATCTGAAGGACGAGCGGGCGCGCGAAGACTATCTGCTCGACAACGGCCTCGACAGCGCGCTGCTGCGCCTGCCGAACGGCGAAGTGCGCAGCGCCGCCGATCTGCGGGCGCTCGCCGAAGAAGCCCGTCTGGTGAAACAGGTGCTGGCGCAGCTCCATTCACGCTACGACCGCGTCGCCGTTGAACAGGCCGCCATCGCCGGCGCATTGCAGCCGATCTCGACGCTGGGCGACGTCGCGGGCGAACGAGCACAAGAGATTGCCCGCCGGCTCGATGCACTGTCGGAAGAGACCGAACGCGGCTGGCAGGGCGTGATCGAGGGGGACCGTTTCGTCTTCTCGCGCGAGGTGCGCGGCGTGCGCCAGGCGAGCGTGCTCGATGCCGGCCTTTTGGCCTCGGCGGAAGCGCGCAAGCTCAATGACCATGCCGGCTCCCTGCACGCGGTCTATGCGGAACCGTCCATCTTCCAGCGCAAGTCGGACGAAACCCGCATCGCTGGCCCAAGCGCTCTGTTCGATACCATCATGGCCGCCGGCCAGAAGGGCATCAGCCAGATCCAGCGCTATAAAGGTCTCGGCGAGATGAACCCGGAACAGCTTTGGGAAACGACGCTTGATCGCAACGTGCGCTCGCTCTTGCAGGTGCGCATCAAGGACTTGTCGGACGCCGACAGCACGTTCGTGCGGCTGATGGGCGACATCGTCGAACCCAGACGCGAGTTCATCCAAGAGAACGCGCTCAGCGTCGCCAATCTGGACGTCTAACGTTGTGATGGATGATCCGTTCGACCTGCAACGGTTCATCAATGCCCAGGACGGCCACTACGAGAAGGCGCTCGGCGAATTGCAGGCCGGGCGCAAGCGCAGCCACTGGATGTGGTTCATCTTTCCGCAGATCGCCGGGCTCGGCGCCAGCGCTATGGCGCAGCATTATGCCATTGCCGCGCCGGCGGAAGCGCGCGCCTATATCCAGCACCCGCTGTTGGGCGAACGGCTCATCGAATGTACGGAAGCGGTCAACGCGCATGCGCAGCAAACCGTAAGCGAGATTTTCGGTTCGCCCGACGATCTGAAATTTCGTTCGTCGATGACCTTGTTCGCCCTCATCGCATCGGCGGAACCGGCTTTCGCCACCGCCTTGCAGACCTTCTTCAACGGCGTGCCCGATCCGCTGACCATCGAGAAGCTGCAAGCTAGCGACTGACATTCGGACTTGCGTCGCGCGCCGACGTTGGGATAAGTCCCACCCCACATCAACCGCCGGTTGCCTGCATGCGTGAATGGGGCAACAGTGCTTGGAACCCTCCAGGCGAATGGGGAGGAAGTGCATGTTGCTGCCTACGACGATCGTCGGCTCCTATCCGCAACCCGATTGGCTGATCGATCGCAGCAAACTCAGCAAACGGCCGCCGCCGCGAATCCGCGCCAAGGAACTTTGGCACATCGATCCGCAATGGCTGGAAGAAGCGCAGGATGATGCGACCTTGATCGCCATCCGCGACCAGGAACGCGCCGGCATCGACATCATCACCGACGGCGAAATGCGCCGCGAGAGCTATTCGAACCGTTTCGCCACAGCACTGGAAGGCGTCGACATCGATAATCCCGCCGTCGTGCCGAGCCGCAGCGGCAATCCCGATCTCGTGCCGCGCGTCATCGGCAAGATTCGGCGCAAACATGCGGTGGAGCTGCGCGACATCCAGTTTCTGCGCAAGAATACTGACAAGCGCATCAAGATCACCGTGCCCGGCCCGTTCACCATGTCGATCCAGGCCAAGGATTTTTACTATAACGACGAAGCGGCCGTGGCGATGGACTATGCCGCCGCGGTCAATGAAGAGATCAAGGATCTGTTCGCCGCCGGCGCCGATATCGTGCAGATCGACGAGCCCTATATGCAGGCGCGGCCCGATCAGGCACGCGCTTATGGCGTCGAGGCGATCAACCGCGCCGTCGAAGGCGTGAAGGGCACGACCGGCGTGCATCTGTGCTTCGGCTATGCGGCGCTGGTGAAGAACAAGCCGGCCGGCTATTCCTTCCTGCCGGAACTCGAGCGCTGCAATGTCGACCAGATTTCGATCGAAACGGCGCAACCGGTGCTCGATTTCAAGATTCTCGAGCAATTGCCGAGCAAGACCATGGTCATCGGCGTGATCGACCTCAACGACATGACCATCGAGACGCCGGACGTGGTCGCCGAGCGCATTCGCCGCATTTTCCCCTTCGTGCCGCCCAAGCGTGTCGTCGTCGCGCCGGACTGCGGCATGAAATATTTGCCCCGCGACGTGGCCTTCGGCAAACTACAGGCCATGGTCGAAGGCACGCGCATGGTTCGCACGGAGCTTTCATAACGGGAGACAAACGCCGATGGTCGATGCACTGCCGCTTTCGCAGATCAAAGTGCTTGACCTGACCCGTGCCCGCGCCGGCCCCACCACGGCGCGGCAGCTCGCCGACTGGGGCGCCGACGTCATCAAAGTGGAGATGACCGAGGGCAGCGAAGGCGCCGGCTTCGACGGCCATCGCGATTCCGCCGATTTCCAGAACCTGCATCGCAACAAGCGCAGCCTGGCCATCGATCTCAAGAGCGAGGACGGCCGGCGCATTTTCGCGCGATTGGCCGAAAAGGCCGACGTGATCGTCGAGAATTTTCGGCCCGACGTAAAACATCGGCTGGGGATCGATTACGACTCGATCCGCAAGATCAATCCGCGCATCGTCTATGGCAGCATTTCCGGCTTTGGCCAGGACGGCCCCTATGCGCATCGGCCGGGTGTCGACCAGATCGCGCAAGGCATGAGTGGGCTGATGTCGGTGACCGGCCTGCCGGGCCAGGGACCGGTGCGCGCGGGCGCCGCCGTCGCCGACATGTCGGCCGGGCTTTATCTCTCCATCGGCATTCTGCTGGCGCTGGTCGAACGGCAGCGCTCGGGCGAGGGCCAATGGGTGCAGACCTCGCTGGTCGAATCGCTGATCGCCGTCATGGATTTCCAATCGGCCGCCTGGCTGTTCGACCGCAAGGTGCCGGCCCAAGCCGGCAATAACCATCCCTACTTCATCCCTACCGGCACGTTTCCGACCAAGGACGGGCATATCAATATCGGCTCGGGAACGCAGGGCTCGTGGACGCGGCTCTGCAAGGCGATCGGCGCGGAGGCGCTGCTGGCGCGGCCCGACTATGCCGACCCGGACTTGCGGCGCGGCCATCGCGACAAGCTCAACGAAGAGCTCTCCGCCATCCTGCGCACGCGCACCAGCGCCGAATGGGTGGAGGCCCTGAATGCCGGCGGCGTACCCTGCGGGCCGATCTACAGCATCGACCAGGCCTTCGCCGATCCGCAGGTGAAGCATCTGGGCATCGCCACGCCAATCGAGCATCCGCGCCTGGGGGCGCGCGAGATCGTCGGCCAGCCCATTCACATGTCGCGCACGCCCTGGCAGATGCGCCGCGTGACGCCCGATGCCGGCGAGCATTCCGGTGAAATTCTGCGCGAACTCGGCTTCGAAGACGATGACATCGCCGATCTGCGCCAACGCAAGATCATCTGAACAGGATCACTCCATGAACGCCTCGAACGGCAAACTGATCGGCGAGAAAGACGACGCCATCGGCTGGATCACCTTCAACGATCCGGAACGGCACAATGCCATCAGCCATGAAATGCGCCTCGATCTCATCGATCTGCTCGACGAATTCGAAAAGGACGACGCCATTCGCGTGGTCGTGATGCGCGGCGCCGGCGAAAAATCCTTCGTCTCCGGCGCCGACATTTCGCAATTCGACGGCTATGCCAACAATGCAGAACGGCAGAAGGAAATGGCGGCCGCGACGGCGCGTTTAGGCGATCGCTATGCGAGTTTCAGCAAGCCGCTCATCGCCATGATCCAAGGCTATTGCCTGGGCGCCGGCGTCGGCACGGCGCTCGCCGCCGATCTGCGCATTGCCTCGGACAAAGCGCAGTTCGGCATTCCGGCCGGACGGCTCGGCGTCGCCTATCCGCTGCGTGCCGTCGAACGGCTCATTGAAATCGTCGGCTCCAGCAATGCTACCGAGATGCTGTTCACCGCCAACCGCTATGCGGCGGCCGAGGCCTTGGCGATGGGGCTGGTCAACAAGGTCGTCTCGTTCAGCGAGCTGGAAGCGACCGTGCGCAATCTGGCGATGACCATCGCCGACAACGCGCCGCTGACCGTGCGGGCATCGAAGATCGCCATTCGCGAGGCGGTGAAGCCGGCGAGCGAGCGCGATGGCGCTCGCGTGGGCGCGGCGATCGCCGCGTGTTTCGCCAGCCAGGATCATGCGGAAGGACGCAAGGCGTTTGCGGAAAAGCGCAAGCCGGTTTTCGCCGGACGGTAACTTCACGCCTTCTCGACAATAAGCGCGCTGCCGAGGCCGCCGGCGGCGGCGATGGTGGCGAGGCCGCGCGTGCCGGGCGCTTCCTGTTGCAGTTCGTGAAACAACCGCACGGCGAGGATGGCACCAGAAGCGCCGATGGGATGGCCGCGTGACAGCGCGCCGCCGCCGCGATTGACGCGGATGGGATCGAAGCGCAGCGCATCGACTGTGCCGAGCGCCTGTACCGCAAAAGCTTCCATGATTTCGACGACCGCGATGTCGCTGGCGACCAGTTGTGCCTGCGCCAGAACCGCTTGTGCCGCCTGTGTGCTCATCAAGCCTGGCAGCACCGGATCGCCAGCAACGCGTCGCGATGCCGTGATGCGAAGGGCATGGGTGGCCTTCAACCCCTGTAACGCCGCATCGGAAACGACGGCGAGAACCGCAGCCGCATCGGCTTCCACTGCCGTGGTGGCGGCGGTGATCGTTCCCGCCAGCGCCGGCAGACGGGCGCAGGTTTTTTCTGAAAGTTCGCGTGCGAAAGCATCGCGATCGAGACCGACGACTGGAACGATCTCGTCCTGCAAACGGGCGCGCGCGGCAAGCGCCTTGCGATGGCTTTCGATGGCAAAGACTTCCTGACGGACGCGCGAGATATCAAGACGCAGAGCAAGATCATGCGCCGAAGCGATCATATCGGGATCGCGGTCAGCCCAAGGCGTGAAGGGCGGGCGCTGATATTCGACCGCTTCTTCATTGTCATGCAGCGGCCGGCGCAGTCGCAGCGGCGAGCGGCTGAAACTTTCGACGCCGCCGCACAAAATAACATCGGCCGCACCGGCGGCGATCCGCTCGGATGCCGCGATCACCGCATCGAGGCCGGCGCAGCATTGCGTGTCGATTGTCTGCGCGGGCACATTCAGGCCCGCCGCGAGGCCCACGACCCGCGCCGGATTGCCGCCGCCGTAAAGCGCATTGCCGAGAATGATGTCGTCGACGCTGTCAGGCGCCAGGCCTATCTCGGCCAGGATCGCCTGGATCAACGGCGCCGCAAGTTCGTGAACGGCGCGTGCGGCCAGCGCGCCGTGGCGCGGCACCACGGCGGTGCGCTTGGCGGCGACGATCCAGGCGCCGCTCACGCCAGCCGCTCCAAAGCGCCACCGTCGAATTGGCGCTGCAAAGCGGCGAAATCGGTTTTGCCCGAGCGGGTCATCGGCCAATCCGCAGTTTGAAAGACATGCCGGGGGATCATGGCCAGAGGCAGGCTCTCGCGGCAATGGGCAATCAGCGCGCTGGCTGACACCGGCGCGCGCAGCCTGGCGACGGCGACGAGGCGCAGGCCACGCACAGCATCGGGCTCGCCCAGGACGGCGGCAGCTTCGACGGCGGGATGGCGCGTCAGGATGGCCTCAACCACCTCCGGGCTGATGTTCTTGCCCGACGAGATGATCATGCGGTCGGCGCGGCCGACGAGATGCAGGAAGCCGCGCGCATCGAGAAAGCCGACATCGCCGACCGATAGGGCTTCGCCGTGGCGACGCAGGCTGGCTTCATTTTTTGTCGCATAGCCCATGAACACCATCGGACTTTCGACGAAGACCAGCCCCGTCTCGCTGGTGGCGAGTTCCTTGCCTTGCGCATCGCGAATGCTCAGCGTGACAGTGCGAAACGGCCGGCCGACGGAGGTTTCCGGCGCGCCCTCGCCCTGTTTACGCAAAGCGATGAAACTCAGCTCGGAAGCGCCGTAGAATTCGGCGATTTCGGCTTGCGGAAAAGCCTGCCGCAGCAAGGCCTGATCGCTCTCGCCGAGCTTGGCGCCGGACGAGAGGATGAGCCGCAACGGCAGGCGAATGCCAGCAGACAGGGCGCTTTCCGCCATCAGGCGGAGCTGCGAGGGCACGCCGTAAAGAATGGTCGCGCCGTGCTCCTGCCCCATGCGCACGGCGCGATCGGGCCGGAAGGCTCTGGACATCAACAGCGTCGCGCCGATCTGCATGGCGTGAGCCGCCGCATAGAGAAACAGCGAATGGGTCATCGTGCCGGGTGCGAGAAGCACGTCATCGGCACTGACGCCGAACTCTTCCTGTTCGACGGCGAAACTTTCGAGCCAGGAGCGATGATGACGGCGATAGCCTTTCGGTAGACCGGTCGAGCCGGAAGTAAAGCCGACATAGAAAGGACTTAGGTCGCTGACTTTGCGCTGCGGCAGAGGCCTTTCTTCGATTCCGCCGAAAGCTGCGATCAGCGCATCCCCGTCGGGATGATCGTCCGGTATTTCGAGCAGATGCGAATGAGCGAGCCGTTGATGGCTGATGACGAAACTGGGTCTGACTTGATCGATAAGCGGCTGGCTCATGGCGAGCGGCCAATCGGGATCGAGAATCTGTGCCTCGCGACCGGTCGAAATGGTGGCGAGAAACAACGGCATGAAGCCGGGGCAATTGCGCAATTGCAGGGCTACCGCCACACCATCCGGAACCGTCGCGTCGATCAGGCGCGCCAGACGATCACGCTGGCGCAGCAGTTCGCCCCACGTGATCTCCGTCGCATCGCAGACCACCGCGTGCGCCGTAGAACGGCGCGCTGCGTGATCGGCGAGGGTCGCGCCAATGATCATGCCTGGGTCCTTGGCGCGGCCACCGTTTGGCTCGGCATCAGCGAAGCGAGATAGGCGCAGGCCAGTGCTTTCAATATGTCGCCCGGCACGAAGACGAGATCGGCGATCAAAGCCGCTTGCACGCTCATGCCGGTTTTCCAAACGAGACCGGCAATGCCCATGGCATGGATGACGATCACGCCACCGATGAGACAGACAAGGAGCGCGCGCAGGAATATGCCCGTGCCACTTGTTCTTTGCAGCACCCATCCGATGACGAAAGCACCAACGGGATAGCCGATCAGATAGCCCACCGACGGGCTGAACAGAATGCCCAGTCCGCCGCGGCCGCCGGCCAACAGCGGCGCGCCCAAGAGTACGACGAAGAAGAAGAGCGCGACGGCGGCGAAGCCCAGACGCGCGCCAAGAAAGACGCCGGCCAGCATGACGCCCAGCGTCTGTAGGGTGATCGGCACGCCGCCGGCGAGCGGCAGATCGAGGCGCGGAAACAGGCCCAAGGCCGCAATCAGAGCGGCGAACAGACTGACGCGGACGAGGTCTCTCAGTTGCACGGTGTTTCTCTCATTCTTATTGAAGCCGCAGCCGAGGTGTCATCCCGGACACTTGCACAGCAAGTGATCCGGGAACCAGGGGCGTGTGACGTTATTGACGCATATTGAGCTTGTGCCGCAGCGGCTTTTGAAATTCTACCGCACGCCCCTGGATCCCGGATCGCCTGCGGCGTCCGGGATGACACTAAGGCTGCGGCATGGGCTTGCACGGTCATCGGGTTCTCCGGTCCACGCGATCTGACCGAGCCATGTCAAAGCCGCGCGCCGTCAACGCTTCCGAGGCGTGATCGGCGAGGCGCAGCACGTCGCTCAGGAAGGGCGCCAGCAGACGCAACGGCGGCCGGCGGCCAGTGCGGGCACGCCAGGCTTCCTCGCGCTTGCCCCACTCGCTCATGATCACCGGAATGAAGCGCAGCATCAACGCCACGGCGAGCGACAGGCGGCGCTCGTCAAGTCCGAGCGGACGCAACAGCCGGAACACAGGCTGCAAGGCATCCATCATGTCGAGCATCGGCGTCGTCGCGGTGACGAGATCGGCCAGCGCCATCATCGCCACAAGGCGCAGCAAGGTGGCGAGCGCTATTTCCCAGCCGGAGGCATATATCTGCAACAGGCCGATGCCGACAAGCAGCGGCAGCAGCGAGCGATAGAGTTTCAGGCGCGTGCCGGCAGCAGGAATGGTGACCATGTAGATGCCGAGGATGACGACGAAAGCGATCAGCAACGGCATCCACTCGCCGATCCAGCCGAGCAGGATCGAGACGACGGCCAGCGCCAAAAGCTTGGTGCCGGCACCGATGCGATGCAGCCAAGTCTGTTGCGCGACATGCGGCGCGATCATGGTGCGGCCTGCGCGTCGCAATGGGCACGATAGGCGCGCAGCACGTTTTCGGGCGTGCCATCGCCGGCCACGCGCCCATCGTCGAGCCAGATGAGGCGATCAAAATCCCGCATGGCGTCGAGATCGTGGCTCGCCATGACGATCTGCTGCGGCAGGCTCGCCAACAGCCGCAGGAACATGTTGCGGGCTCGCAGATCAAGGCTCGAAAACGGCTCGTCGAGCACGATCAGCGCCGGCTCGCAGACCAGAACCGCGAGAATGCACAGGTGCTGCTTCTGGCCGTCGGACAATTCGGCGACGGAGCGCTCGCACCAATCGGCGCAATCATGGCGTGTAAGGAAGTCCCGCGCCGCCGCGGTCGCCGCCTTTGCATCGAGCCCACGCTCGCGCAGGCCGAAGGCGATTTCCTCGAGGCTCGTCGGAAAAACGATCTGATGTTCGGGATTTTGAAAGATGAAGCCGACGCTACCGGGTAATTGCGCCCGGCTGGCTTGCGTGTCCAGACCATGCACGGTGACCTGCCCCTGATCGGGCAGGAGCAGGCCGTTGAGCAGCCGCAGCAGCGAACTCTTGCCGGCCCCGTTGACGCCGACGAGACCGAGGCGGCGCTCGTCCATGTTCAAATTCAACTGATGCAGCACGGTGCGGCCATTGCGCGCCAGCGTCACATCCTTCACTGCAATGGTCATGGTGCCGGTCGTGCTGCCTGACTGTACCGCCGCCTGCGCGGCCGCGGCGCCCTTCTAGCAAGAGCTATGCGGCAGCGCAAAACAAGTCACCTACCAGGGCCTGGGAACTTTAATCGCGACAGCTTGTTTTCCTGCCGACGGGACATGTATGGAAGGCCCATAGCGTTTCCTGAAACGCGTCAAAACGGAGACCCAGAGCAAAATTGCGTTTTAGTCAAAACGCAATTTGCTTGAGGAGGGCACCCATGCTGGCTGGCTGGTATGAACGTTGTGGTCCGGCGGACGAAGTCATCAGCGTCGGTGAGATCGAAAAGCCTTTGGCCGGCCCCGGCGAAGTGCTGGTGCGCGTCCATGCCTCCGGCATCAACCCCTCCGACTACAAACGCCGCGCCAATATAAAGGCCGGCATGGAATTTCCGCGCATCGTGCCGCATTCGGACGGCGCCGGCACCGTCGCCGCGCTGGGACCCGGCGTCAGCAATTATCGCGTCGGCGACCGCGTCTGGATGTTCAACGCGCAATGGGCCCGGCCGATGGGCTCGGCCGCCGAATTCGTCAGCCTGCCTTCGATACAGGTGCGGCCGCTACCAAACTGCGTCAGCTATGAAGAGGGCGCGTGTCTCGGCATTCCCGCCATGACCGCCTATCACGCCGTCTTCCGCGACGGGCCGGTGAAGGGGCAGACGGTCTATGTGCCGGCGGCGACGGGTCGGGTCGGCGCCTATGCCATTCAATTCGCCCGCTGGGGCGGCGCCCGCGTCGTCGCCAGCACCGGCTCACGCGATCGCATGGACGAGATCAAGGCGCTCGGCGCCGATGTAGTTCTTGAGCGTTCCGGCGATCTGGCGCAGGCCATCATGGACAAGACCGATGATTGTGGCGTCGACCGCATCATCGAGATCGATTTCGGCAACCGGATCGGCTTCAATGAACAGATCGTCGCCGAGGGCGGCACGATCGTCTCCTACGGCGCCGCAGCACCGGGCAAAGCTGAGATCACCCTGTCGCCCAGGCGTGCGCGCAACATGTCGGTGCATTTCATCTTCGTCTATCTGTTGTCGGATGCGCAGAAACAGACGACCTGCGACGGCATTCTGCAGGCGATCCGCGACAAGGCCTTGCGACATCGCATCGCCGGCAGCGTGCCATTGATGGATCTGGCGCGCGCCCATCGCGAGGCGGAAGCGCAAGCCGGCACCGGCCATATGATCGTGACGCTGTAATCATCGCCTCATGATTGCTGGTCTTTACGCGACCTTGTTCGCCACGGCCTTTCTGGCCGCGACCATTTTGCCGTTTTCCTCGGAAGTGGTGTTGGCCGGTTATCTCGCCACCAGCGACCGGCCGTGGGCGATACTGATCGCCATCGCCAGTCTCGGCAATGTGCTGGGCTCGATCACCAATTGGGTTTTGGGACGAGGGCTGACGACGTTTCGCAACAAGCGCTGGTTTCCCGTCGATGCGGCGGCACTGGCGCGGGCCGAGGGCTGGTATCATCGCTACGGCCGCTGGTCTTTACTGTTGAGCTGGGTGCCTGTGATTGGCGACCCACTGACGGTGATCGCCGGCTTCCTGCGCGAACCGCTGTGGATTTTCGTTTTGATCGTCGGCGTGGTGAAGGTGGCGCGCTATCTCGTGGTGGCGGCGGCGGTGGCGGGGTTCGTTTGAGATAGACACACGCTAGATGCCAGTCGCATGGCCTCCGTGTCATCCTGGACGCGCGCAGCGCGATCCGGGATCCAGAGCGTGTGGTACAGTATCAAAAGTGGCTGTGGCGCAGGCCTAACGTGCGGCGGCAAGCGACCGTCACGCGCCCCTGGATCCCCGCTCGCCTGCTACGCAGGCGTCGGGGATGACACCGAGGCACAGGATTTTTCTGCGAAGCCTACGTGTCCCGCACGACGCGCCGCAGCCGCGAGACTAGCCCTTGATCTGCCGGCGCACCTTGCGCACCAGATAATCGAAATTGATCTTGTGCTGTTCCGGGCGGCAAATCTTGTCGTGCAGGCGCATGATGTCGTCGCGCGGGAATTCTTCGCCGACCGAGCCGGTGGATTCGGCGAGAATTTGAATCTGCGCGGCGTTCTCCAGCATGATCGTCAGGATCACGCATTCCTCCAACGTGCCGCCGACCGTGGCGACGCCGTGGTTTTTCAGGAAGGCCGCCTTGCTGCCGCCCAGCGCCTTGGCGACGCCGGCGCCCATCTCCTTTGAGCGGATGAGATCGATCGTATCGCGGTAGACGCCGATGCCGTCGGCGAAGACGGCGCTCGGCTGGCTGATCATGCGCAGCGGCCGATCAGTGGCCGAGACGGCGACGGCATAGGTCGGATGGGCGTGGATGACCGAATGCACGTCGGGCCGGATACGGAAGATTTCGGAATGGATGTAGACTTCACTGTGGCGCGGGCCGCCGCCGGCGATCTTCTCGCCTTCGATGTTGCAGGTGACGATATTGTCCATCGTCATCTCGTCGAAGCCGAAGCTGTGCGGTTTCATATAGAAGAGATTGGGTTCGCCCGGCACGCGGATCGACACATGGCCGCGCGTGAAATCGCCGAGGCCCGCAGCCTCGAGCACCAGGCCCGCATCGATCAGTTTCTGCTTGGCTTCATCCTTGGTCATCGTTTCCTCCGGCTCCTTGATTGGCCTTGGCGCTGCTCGTGGACGATTTGGTCGCGGCTGGCAAGCCACCCGCCACGATCCACCGGTTTTACCATTTGGAGAAAAGCCGCAAGGATCGCTCCATCTAATTGAAATAGTTTAAATATCTTAGCCATTCTCCGCATGATTTGCAGAGGATCCGCACAGGTGTCCCACACATCTTCATCAGCTTGCCATCGGCCGCAAATCCGGGGCAATGTCGCCCCCGGTTTGGTAGGGAGGATAAAAAAGACATGACGATTTCGATCCACGAGGCATCGGTGCCCGTTTTCACGCAGATGCTCACGGGGGTTTCGACCCTGCTGGACAAATTGTGCGAACAGGCGGCGGTGAAGAAGATCGATCCGGTGCTGTTTCTCAACGAACGCCTCTATCCCAACATGTTCACCTATGGCCGGCAGTTGCAGGCCATGTGCGACTGGGCCAGCAATACCACCGCTTGGTTGGCCGGCGTCTCGCCGCCGAAGTTCGACAATACGGAGCGGACCATCGCCGACTGGCAGGCGCGCATTAAGAAGACGCTGGACTTCATCGCCAGCGCCGATGCCGCCGCGATCAATGGCGCCGAGGAAAAAGACATCGTCTACCCGGCGGCCGGCGGCACGCGACAGATGAAGGGCAAGGATTTTCTGCTGCATCAGGCGCTGCCGCAGTTTTATTTTCACGTCACGATCGCCTATGCGATCTTGCGGGCCCGCGGTATCGACTGCGGCAAGCGGGATTTCATGGGTCCGATTCCGCGCATGACCCAACTCACCTGAAGAAAAGCAACTTACCTAAGCAAAGAAGGACAAGTGATGATTAAGCGTATCGAAGCCGGCGCACGCATGAGCAAGGCCGTGGTTCACGGCAACACGGTCTATCTGGCCGGCCAGGTCGCGGACAAGACCAAGGGCAAGAGCGTCACCGAGCAGACGACCGAAATCCTGTCGATCATCGACGGCCTGCTGGAACAGGCCGGCTCCGACAAGACGAAGCTGCTCTCCGCCAACATCTGGCTGCCCGACATGGCGACCTTCGGCGAGATGAACGCGGTGTGGGACAAGTGGGTGATCGCCGGCCAGGCTCCGGCTCGCGCGACGGTGGAATCGAAGCTCGCCGGCCCGGACTACAAGGTCGAGATCGCCGTCATCGCCGCGATCGAATAATGATTAAACGGGGCCGGCCTTTTCGCCATTGAGCGGATTGGCCGGATCCCATTCATATTGCATGGTCTCGAAGCGCATCGACCAGGCATCGACCAGCAGCAGACGGCCGATCAAAGCGTCGCCGAAACCAACGATCTGGCGCACGACTTCCATCGCCATCATCGCCCCCATCGTGCCGGTCAGGGCGCCGAGAACGCCCGCTTCCGAACAGGTCGGCACTGTGCCTGCCGGTGGTGGCTCTGGGAACAGGCACCGATAAGTCGGATTGGGCTTGCCGTCTTCGCCGCGCTCGAACGGCCGCAAGGTCGTGAGCGATCCGTCGAACACGCCGACCGCCGCCGTGACCAGCGGCTTGCCCTCGAAGAAACAGGCGTCGGACACCGCATAGCGTGTCTCGAAATTGTCCGAGCCATCGGCCACCAGATCGTAATCGCGGACCAGGGCACGGGCATTGTCCGCATCGAGCCGCAGCACATGCGACACGAAGGAGACATGCGGATTGAGCCGGCCAACCGCATCGCGCGCGCTGTCGAGCTTCAGGCGGCCGACATCGGCGGTGCTGTGGATCACCTGCCGCTGCAGATTGGAAAGTGCAACGGTATCGTCATCGACGACGCCGATCGTGCCGACGCCGGCGGCGGCGAGATATTGAATAAGGGGAGAACCGAGCGCACCGGCGCCGATGACGAGAACGCGCGCGCTTTTCAGCTTCTGCTGGCCCGGACCGCCGATGCCGCGCAGCACGATATGGCGGGCATAGCGTTCGATTTCTTCTTGGTTCAGTTTTTCAAGCTGTTTCATGGCCGCAAACTATCAGCTTCTCCCCCGTTGGTGCCATACGCTTCCCGCAGGGCCTGATCTCGTTTAGAGCAGGCAACCATGTTCAGAACCCTCCTTATTCTGCAAATTGTCGCCATTGCTCTCGTCATGCTCGTCTTTGGCCTGTGGCCGCAGCTCGATCTCGATGCTGCCAGAGCCTTCGTCGGCAGCGACGGGCTGTTCATCGGCGCGACGCGCGCCGGCATTGCCTTGCGCTATGTGTTCTACGTGGCGCCGCTGGCGCTGGCGATCCTCCTGCTGCTGCTGTGGCTGATCGCCAAGCGGCGCACGCTGCGCTGGCCGGTGCCGGGCAACAAAGCGATGGCCCTCATCATCCTCTGCCTGGCTTTGGGGCCGGGGCTGCTGACCAATGTCATTCTGAAAGAGCATTCGCACCGTCCGAGACCCTTCCATGTCATCGAGGTCAACAAGGGCGGCATCTGGCCGTTTCGGCCCTGGTATAAATTCGACGGCCAATGCCAGAGCAATTGCTCCTTCGTCTCCGGTGAGGCCTCGTCCTCGATGTGGACCCTGGCGCCCGCCCTGGTCGCGCCGCCGCAGATCCGGGCGGCGGCGATCGCCGGCTCGATCGTCCTGACGATCGCCACCAGCGTCTGGCGCATGGCGCTCGGCGGCCATTTCCTGTCCGACGTTTTGCTCGGGGCCTTGTTGACCAGCCTACTGATCACCTTGGTCTATGGGGCGATGTTTCGTCGCTCCCCGCCGCAGGCATAAGGCAGATTCTGGGCTTTTGCGCCTCTTGCGCCCCCTTGGCGCCTGACTATAGTCCCGGCCGATCCAAACCCGCCGCGCCCGAGCCTTCGTGTCGCGCGACCGTTTCCAGAGAGTTTTCAGCCCATGTCGAAGCCCAAGTCCGATATCAAGCGCGTCGTGCTCGCCTATTCCGGCGGCCTCGACACCTCGATCATCCTGAAATGGCTTCAGACCGAATATGGCTGCGAGGTCGTGACCTTCACCGCCGACCTCGGCCAGGGCGAGGAGCTGGAACCGGCCCGCCAGAAGGCTTTGCTGCTCGGCATCAAGCCCGAACACATCTTCATCGAGGACGTGCGCGAGGAATTCGTGCGCGACTACGTGTTCCCGATGTTCCGCGCCAATGCCCAATATGAAGGGCTTTACCTGCTCGGCACCTCGATCGCCCGGCCGCTGATCGCCAAGAAACAGATCGAAATCGCCCGCAAGGTCGGCGCCGACGCGGTCTGCCACGGCGCCACCGGCAAGGGCAACGACCAGGTCCGCTTCGAGCTTGGCTATTACGCCCTGGAGCCGGATATCAAGGTGATCGCGCCCTGGCGCGAATGGGACCTGACCTCACGCACGGCTTTGCTTGCCTTCGCCGAAAAGAACCAGATCCCCATTGCCAAGGACAAGCGTGGCGAAGCGCCCTTCTCGGTCGACGCCAACCTGCTGCACGCCTCCTCGGAGGGCAAAGTGCTGGAAGATCCGGCCCAGGAAACGCCGGATTACGTCTATTCCCGCACGATCGATCCGGAAAAGGCGCCCGATCAGCCAACCTACATCACCATCGACTTCGAAAAGGGCGATGCCACCGCCGTCGACGGCAAGAAAATGTCGCCGGCCACCCTGCTCGCTCATCTGAACGAGCTGGGCCGCGCCAATGGCATCGGCCGGCTCGATCTGGTCGAAAACCGCTTCGTCGGCATGAAATCGCGCGGCATGTACGAGACGCCCGGCGGCACGATCCTCTATTTCGCCCATCGCGGCATCGAATCGCTGACGCTCGACCGTGGCGCGGCCCATCTCAAGGATGAGCTGATGCCGAAATATGCCGAGCTGATCTACAACGGCTTCTGGTTCTCGCCGGAGCGGGAAATGCTGCAAGCGCTGATTGACCGCAGTCAGGAGTTCGTGACCGGCCAGGTGCGCCTGAAACTGTATAAGGGCGGCGCCTGGGTTGTCGGCCGCGAGAGCCCGTATTCCCTGTATGATCAGGATCTTGTGACCTTCGAAGAAGGCGCGGTCGCCTATGACCACCGGGATGCGGCGGGCTTCATCAAGCTCAATGCCCTGCGCCTGCGGACCCTCGAAAAGCGTAACCGCAAGGTCAAGAAGTAGCTTCTTTTTGCGGCACTGCACGCTTTCGCGTTCCCAAGGCCGTTAAATTCGTATATGGGGAGCCGCGTCCGTGATGCTTTGCTGCGTCGCGGCGCGTCCGTTTTCGCGTGTCCGACGCTGGAAAGCGGCATCTCCAACGAGACACACGACCAATGAAACTGCGAAACATCGCCATCATCGCGCACGTCGATCACGGCAAGACCACGCTCGTCGATCGCCTGCTGCAACAGTCCGGCTCCTTCCGCGAGAATCAGCGCGTCGCCGAACGCGTCATGGATTCGAACGACCTCGAAAAGGAACGCGGCATCACCATTCTCGCCAAGGCGACCTCGGTGGTGTGGAAGGACGTGCGCGTCAACATCGTCGACACGCCAGGCCACGCCGATTTCGGCGGTGAGGTCGAGCGCATCCTGTCCATGGTCGACAGCGCCATCGTGCTCGTCGACGCGGCCGAAGGGCCGATGCCGCAGACGAAGTTCGTCGTCGGCAAGGCGCTCAAGATCGGCCTGAAGCCGATCGTCTGCATCAACAAGGTCGATCGCCCGGACGCGCGCGTCAACGAAGTGGTCAATGAAGTGTTCGACCTGTTCGCCGCGCTCGACGCGACCGACGAGCAGCTCGACTTCCCGATCATCTACGGCTCGGCCAAACAAGGCTGGATGGCGGAGTCCCCGGAAGGTCCCACCGATCAGGGCATGGCCGCCCTCTTCGATCTCGTTCTGCGCCATGTTCCGGAACCGAAGATCGAAGAAGGCGCGTTCCGCATGCTCGGCACCCTTCTGGAAGCCAATCCCTATCTCGGCCGGGTCATCACCGGCCGTGTTTTTTCCGGCAACATCAAGCCGAACCAGGCGGTCAAGGTTTTGGACCGCACCGGCAAAGTGGTGGAAACCGGCCGCGTCTCGAAAATCCTCGCCTTCCGCGGCATCGAGCGCCAGCCGATTGAAGAGGCGGAAGCCGGCGACATCGTCGCCATCGCGGGCCTCGAAAAGTACAACGTCGCCGATACGCTGTGCGCGCCTGATGTCACCGAGCCCTTGCAGGCCCAGCCGATCGATCCGCCGACCCTGTCGATGACCTTCATGGTCAATGACTCGCCGCTCGCCGGCACCGAAGGCGATAAAGTGACGAGCCGCGTCATTCGCGATCGTCTGTTCCGCGAAGCGGAAGGTAATGTGGCGCTGCGCGTCGAGGCCGCGCCGAATTCCGACGCTTACATCGTTTCGGGCCGCGGCGAATTGCAGCTCGCCATTCTCATCGAGACCATGCGCCGCGAAGGCTTTGAACTGTCGATCTCGCGCCCGCGCGTCGTCTTTCAGCGTGACGAAGACGGCCAGGTGCTCGAGCCAATCGAAGAAGTCGTCATCGACGTCGACGAGGAACATTCTGGCGTCGTCGTGCAGAAGATGGCCGAACGCAAGGCCGAGATGATCGAAATGCGCCCGTCCGGTGGCAATCGCCTGCGTCTGGTGTTCCACGCCCCGACGCGTGGCCTCATCGGCTATCAGGGCGAACTGCTCACCGACACACGCGGCACGGCGATCATGAACCGCCTGTTCCACGACTATGCGCCTTATAAGGGCGACATCCAGGGCCGCCGTAACGGCGTGCTGATCTCCAACGAAGCGGGCGAGGCGGTCGCCTATGCGCTGTGGAAGCTGGAAGATCGCGGCCCAATGATGATCGAGCCAGGCTGGAAAGTGTATCGCGGCATGATCGTCGGCGAGCACACCCGCGACAACGACCTTGAGATCAACGTGCTGAAGGGCAAGCAGCTCACCAACATCCGCACGCAGAGCAAGGACGAAGCGGTGCGCCTGACGCCGCCGATCCGCATGACCCTCGAAAAGGCGCTGGCCTATATCGAGGACGACGAGCGCGTGGAAGTGACGCCGAAGTCGATCCGTCTGCGCAAGGCGATCCTCGATCCGAACGATCGCAAGAAGGCCGAGCGTTCGAAGGAAGCGGTGGCTTAACAGCGCCTTCCAAGACAGCCTTGTCGCGTGGCAAGACGCGACAAGGCGTTACTCGATGCGCTCCAACAGGCGCCGTGGCGGGCAACGCAGACCTTGCTCGCCGCTGCAACTCGCCAGGGAATAGAGAATCGCATCGGCGCGGCCGATCAGATTCTCAAGCGGCACGAAGCCCATTTCGGCGAAACGACTGTCGGCGGAATTGTCGCGATTGTCGCCGAGCATGAACAGCCTGCCCTCGGGCACCACTTTTTCCTCCATGTCGCCATCGGCACTGCGCGCGTCGCGCAATAGAATCGTGTGCGGTTCTGCGCCGGGCAGGCGTTCCTGATAGGCCGTCACCGCAACGCGATATCCAGACGGATCGCGGTAGGTCCAACGACCAGAGCGCACGAGCGGAACTTCAGCACCGTTCAACCACAGCCGCCCCGCTCTGATCGCGACCCGGTCACCAGGCAGGCCGATGACGCGCTTGACCATGTCGTCGCCGTCGAACGGATGGCGAAACACCACCACATCGCCGTGCTTGGGCAGGATCGCCGGAATGCGACCGCTCGCGCCGGGAAAGCGGGGCAAGTAGTCACCACCGACGAGGGAGAAACGGCTGTAGCCGAAGGGAAACTTGAGCGCGGCGAACCGATCGCCAACCTCCAGGGTCGGAACCATGCTTTCGCTCGGCACATGATAGGTCGCGAAGGCAAGGGAGCGCATCACCAGCATGAGCGCCAAGGCGCCGACAGCGGTTCTGATCAGTTCACGCGTTTTCGACATGAGGGGCAGTCCGGAAAGATGTCCGAGTTTCGACGGTGATTGTGGCCCGGTTGGGGCGCCAACTGGCGGCGTATTACGACTTAACCACGTAGCAAGGTTCTTGTTCTAGCTTGCCTTTTCGCAATTCGCGCTGGGACGGCTCACATGGCTTTCACGATCAACCCCAACAAGCGGCGCAATGCCCTTGCCCGGCAGGAAGCCTTGCTCGAGCGCATGCGTATCGGCATCGGCGACGAGCCGGCTCATACGGACGTACAGCCGGAAACGCCGCCGGCCGCCGACCCTGCGCCCTCAGATGAGGCCGCACGGCAGCTCATGCAGACGCTATGGGCCACCCTGCCGCCGCCCGGCACCACCTGGAGCCTCGCCAAGCGCCAAGCCTGGCTGCAATCGGCCGAGCAGATGTTTTCGCTGATCTACACACGCGAAGACTGATCGCTCACTTCTGACATTTGCCGCAGAAGAAGGTCGAGCGGCCCGATTGCACGATGCGCTGGATGGTGCCGGTGCATTTCGGCGTCGGGCAGGGGATGCCTTCGCGATCATAGACGCGGAAGGAATGCTGGAAATAGCCGAGCGTGCCATCGGTCTGGCGATGATCGCGCAAGGAGGAACCACCGGCCGCGACCGCTTCCATCAGCACATCGCGGATCGAAACCGCCAGAAGATCGGCCTTGCCGGCGGTGAGACCTTTGTTCTTGGCGATCGTGCCGGCGGCGCGGCGTGGCGACAGGCCGGAACGATGCAGCGCTTCGCTGACATAGATATTGCCAAGACCGGCAATCAGCCGCTGATCGAGAAGTGCCGCTTTCAGAGGGGTTTTCTTGCCGGCGAAAATCGCCGCGATATGGGCGCCGTCAAGCTCGTTGCCTAAAGGCTCGATGCCCATCTCGGCAAAATACGGATGCGCCGCAAGCTCGCTGCGGGCGATAAGCTGCATGAAACCGAAGCGGCGCGGGTCATTATAGATGATGCGCGCGCCGTTCGACATTTTGAACGTCACGTGGTCATGCGCCGCCGCTTTATTACGATCATATTGAAACACACCAGGCGTCGCCTCCTCACCCTCACGCTCGATGCGGAAGGAGCCACTCATGCCCAGATGCATGACCAGCGTGGTGCCGTCGTCGAGATCGCCGACGAGATATTTAGCGCGGCGGCCGAGACCGACGAGCTGGCGGCCCTCGAGCCGTTCGACGAAACGCTCGGGGAAGGGGAAGCGCAGATCGGGGCGCCGCTGTTCGACGGCAGCGAAGGTCGCGCCGGTCATATGCGGCTCAAGGCCGCGGCGGACGGTTTCGACTTCAGGCAATTCAGGCATAGCGTTTTCTGGCCGCGTCAGATGTTCACGATGACTTCAAGTACTCATTGACTTACATAGCCTCCGGGCGGCAGGCACGCTATGGTCTGTCCCGCCGGAGATCATCATGCAAACCGATCAAAAACCAGCCGAAACCACCGATTCCGACATCGATTTCGGCTTTTCGCGCGTTCAACTCGGCGAAAAGCAGGGGCTGGTCAACGACGTCTTCCATAAGGTGGCCGGCCGCTACGACCTGATGAACGATCTGATGTCGGCGGGCCTGCACCGCGTCTGGAAGGACATTCTGGTGGCCCGGATCGGCCTGAGCCGCCACCGCGCCTTCCGCCATCTCGACGTCGCCGGCGGCACCGGCGATGTCGCCTTCCGCATCGCCGAGGCGGGCGGGGCTGATACGCGCGTGACGGTCGCCGATATCAACGGCGCGATGCTCGACGTCGGCCGCGAGCGCGCCATCAAGCGCCATCTCGACGGCCAAGTAGATTTCGTCGAAGCCAATGCGGAGGAGCTGCCCTTCGCGGACAATTCCTTCGACGGCTATACGATCGCCTTCGGCATCCGCAATGTGCCGCGCCGCGACAAGGCTTTGCGCGAAGCCTGGCGCGTGCTGCGCCGGGGCGGGCATTTCCAGTGCCTGGAATTTTCCGAAGTCGACATGCCGGTGCTCGACAAGATCTATCGCGCCTATTCCTTCACCGCGATCCCGGCGATCGGCAAGGTGGTGACCGGCGACGGCCAGCCCTATCGCTATCTGGTGGAATCGATCGCGCAATTCCCGCCGCCGGAAACCTTCCGCCAGATGGTGGAAGACGCCGGCTTCCAGCGCGCCCGCTTTCAACGTTTGAGCGGCGGCATCGTGGCCATTCACTCCGGCTGGAAGCTGTAGGATCACTCCTTGTTTCAAGCGGTCGGTCATATCTTTCGCCTGGCGCATGCCTCTTTCGTGATGGCGCGCGAGGGCGTGTTTTCAAATGTCGATGCCGGCATGCTGCCGCCACCGGCGCGCGCGCCCTTGGCGCTGGCCAAACTGATCGCGCGGCGCCGCACGACGGGGGGCACCGGCTCGCGCCTGACGCGCGCCATGGCGCGGCTCGGTCCTTCTTATGTGAAACTCGGCCAGTTCCTGGCGACGCGGCCCGACATCGTCGGCATGAATTCGGCGCGCGAACTGGAAGCTTTGCAGGACCGGATGCCGCCGTTCCCGCGCGACGAAGCGGTCAAGGTCATCGAACGGTCCTTCGATAAGAAGCTCGCCGACATCTATGCCACCTTCAGCGAACCGGTGGCGGCGGCCTCCATCGCGCAGGTGCATAAGGCGACGGTTTCAGACAGCGCCGGCACGCGCGAAGTGGCTGTGAAAGTGCTGCGGCCCGGCATCGAACGACGTTTCGCGCGCGATCTAAGCGACATGTTTTTTGCCGCGCGCCTGGCCGAGCGCTGGTCGGCGGAAGCACAGCGGCTGCGTTTCATCGGTGTGGTCGAAACCCTGGCGCGCACCGTGCGCATGGAAATGGATTTCCGGCTGGAGGCGGCAGCGGCTTCGGAGTTCGGCGAGAACGTCGCCAACGACAACGATTTCCGCGTGCCCAATGTCGATTGGAACCTCACCGCCAAGGATGTGCTGACCTTGGAATGGATCGACGGCGTGCCGCTGTCGGATATCGCCGCGCTGGAGCGCGGCGGGTTCGACCGCGAAAAGCTCGGCCGCATCGTCATCCAGTCCTTCCTCACGCACGCTGTGCGCGACGGCCTGTTTCACGCCGACATGCACCAGGGCAATCTGTTCGTCGATCGCGAAGGCCGGCTTGTCGCCGTCGACTTTGGCATCATGGGCCGGTTGGGTCCGAAGGAACGGCGCTTTCTCGCCGAAATCCTATTCGGCTTCATCACGCGCAACTATCAGCGCGTCGCCGAAGTGCATTTCGAAGCGGGCTATGTGCCTTCATCGCAGCGCGTCGCCGATTTCGCCCAGGCCATCCGCGCCATCGGCGAGCCGATCCATTCGCGCAAGGCCGATGAAATCTCGATGGCGAAACTGCTGACCTTGCTGTTCGAGATCACCGCTCTGTTCGAGATGAAGACGCGCACCGAACTGGTGATGCTGCAAAAGACCATGGTCGTCGTCGAAGGCGTCGCGCGTTCGCTCGATCCGCGTCTCGACATGTGGAAGACAGCCGAGCCCGTCATCGGCGAGTGGATCAAGGAGAAGCTTGGCCCGGCCGGCATCATCCAGGAAGCCGGACGCGGCGTCGCCAATCTCGGCAAGATCGCCTTCCAACTGCCCGACCTGCTCGACCGCGCCGAAGCGGTGGCGCGGCGGATCAGCGACGAACATTTCATCTTCGACAGCGAGCGGGCACAGAAACAGGCGCCGCCGGCCGGCGAGACCTGGAAATGGCTGGCCCCGTGGGCGATCGCCGCCCTTCTGGCGGTCGCGCTCATGCTGCGATAGTCTCTGGCCTTTGCGCCATCCCCCTAACAAATTGCGTTTCTGTAGAAACGCAATTTTGCTTAGGACCTTTGTTTTGACGCGTCTTTGTGGCGTTTGACTGCGTCAAACTGCAAAACGCTATAGCGCCCGTGGTGGGAACATGCTGACAGGCAAGCGGATTCTCCTGGTGATCGGCGGCGGCATCGCCGCCTATAAGGCGCTCGACCTGATCAGGCGGCTGCGCGAACGCGGTGCCAGCGTGCGCGCCGTGCTGACACCCGCCGCCGCCCATTTCGTCACGCCGCTTTCGGTCGCCGCCTTGTCGGGGGAGAAGGTCAATGAAGACCTGTTCTCGCTGACCGACGAAGCCGAGATGGGCCATATCGAATTGTCGCGCGACGCCGATCTGCTTGTCGTCGTGCCCGCTACCGCCGACCTTCTTGCTAAAATGGCAAATGGCTTGGCGAACGATCTGGCTTCAACACTGCTGCTCGCCACCGACAAGCGCACGCTCGTGGCACCCGCGATGAACCTGCGCATGTGGCTGCATCCGGCAACGCAGCGCAATGTGCAGCGGCTGCGCGACGACGGCGTCGTCTTCATCGGGCCCGTCGATGGATCGATGGCCTGTGGCGAATTCGGACCGGGACGCATGAGCGAGCCGCTCGAAATCGTCGCCGGCATTGAGGAGATGCTCAAACATTCGACGGTCATCGCCTTGCCGAATGGCGAGACGGCGAATGTGCTGCGCGGCAAGCATGTGGTGATCACGTCGGGACCGACGCATGAGCCGATCGATCCGGTGCGCTATATCGCCAATCGGTCTTCGGGCCGGCAGGGTCATGCGATCGCAGCCGCAGCCGCGGCCGCCGGCGCGAAAGTCACCTTGATCAGCGGCCCGGTGGCGCTACCTGATCCAAAAGACGTGACGACCGTGCATGTCGAGACCGCGCAGGAGATGCTGGACGCGACGCGCCAGGCGCTGCCGGCCGATCTCTTCATCGCGGCGGCGGCCGTCGCCGATTGGCGCGTGGCGCAGGCCAGCGACAACAAGATCAAGAAGGGCAAGGACGCGCCGACACTGACCTTCGCCGAAAATCCCGACATTCTCGCCACCGTCTCGACCTTGAAACAGCAGCGCCCCAAGCTCGTCGTCGGCTTTGCCGCCGAGACGCAGAATGTCGAGGACTACGCGCGTCAGAAGCTCATCCGCAAGAAATGCGACATGATCGTTGCCAATGACGTCAGTCCCGCGACCGGCGTGATGGGGGGCGACGAAAATACAGTTCACATCGTCACGGCAGCCGGCATAGAAACATGGCCGAAGATGAAGAAGGACGAAGTTGCAGTGAAATTGATCGCTTTATTGGCCCAACGTCTCGAGGCCGGCGCATGAACATGGTGCGTGTTCCCGTGGTCCGCCTGCCGCATGGCGAAGGTCTCGATCTGCCGCGTTATCAGAGCAGCGGCGCCGCCGGGCTCGATCTCGTCGCCGCCGTGGCCGCCGATGAACCGGTGTCGCTGGCGCCCGGCCAGCGCCGCCTGGTGCCGACGGGCCTCTCGATCGCTCTGCCCGATGGCTATGAAGCCCAGGTTCGCCCCCGCTCCGGCCTCGCCCTTAAAAATGGGGTGACGGTGCTGAATGCTCCGGGTACGGTTGACAGTGATTACCGGGGGGAAATCGGAGTGATCCTGATCAATTTGGGCGAGGTGCCCTTTGTCATTGCGCGTGGCGATCGCATTGCGCAGATGGTGATCGCCCCAGTCAGCCAGCTCGAATTCGAAGAGACATCGACCCTGGCCAGTTCGGCGCGCGGCGCCGGCGGTTTCGGATCGACGGGCCGGCGGGATGGCGAGAAATGATCCTGTTATCGCGTCGGGCTGTCCTGGCCATCGCGGCCGTTGTCGACATCGCGCTCCACGCGCGCCCCTCGCCCGTGGCCGCCAAAACCCTGGCTGGACGGCATCAATTGCCGCCCCGGCACCTTGAAACGCTGCTCCAGGCCCTGGTTCACGCCAATATCCTGAAAGGCGTGCGAGGACCGCGCGGCGGCTATGAACTGGCACGCGAGCGTCGCCGCATCTCCGTGGGCGAGATCGTACGGGCGGCCATGTCGGAAAGCTTCGACGATCAGGGCGAGGACCGGACGGCTTCGCCGCTGGTCGACAAGGTGATCGTTCCGCTGATCGCCGACGCCAGTAAGGAGCTTTTGGCCATCCTCGATCGTTCCACGGTGGAGGATCTGTGCCGGCAGGCCGAGACCGCCGCGGCGGTCAGCGATGCTAAGGCTACGATTGATTTTACGATCTAGCCCTGGTATTCTACTATTTAGACAAATTTTGTATGGTAATGCCGAAGGAGGGCTCCCATGGCGGAAGCAAAAACAGGCCAAACCACCAAGGCGCCCGGCCGCGGCGGAGTGTACGACTCCATCACCGACACCATCGGCAATACGCCGATCGTCCGCCTCAAGCGCATCGCCGAGGATGCCGGCGTGAAGGCCAATATCCTGGCCAAGCTCGAGTTCTTCAACCCGATCTCCAGCGTCAAGGACCGCATTGGCGTGGCCATGATCAACGCGCTGGAAGCGGCGGGCAAAATCCAGCCCGGCAAATCGACCCTGGTCGAGCCGACCTCGGGCAATACGGGCATCGCACTCGCCTTCGTTGCAGCGGCACGCGGCTATAAACTCATGCTGGTGATGCCGGAATCGATGTCGATCGAACGGCGCAAGATGCTGGCGCTTCTGGGCGCCGAACTGGTGCTGACACCCGCCGCCCAGGGCATGAAGGGCGCCATTGCCAAGGCGAACGAGATCGTCGCGGCGACACCGGGCGCCATCATCCCGCAACAGTTCGAAAACCCCGCCAATCCAGAGATTCATCGCAAAACCACGGCGGAAGAGATCTGGAACGACACCAAGGGCGAGGTCGATGTCATCATTTCCGGCGTCGGCACCGGCGGTACGATCACCGGCGTCGGCCAGGTGCTGAAGCCGCGCCGTCCGGGCCTCAAGATCGTCGCCGTGGAACCGGAGGATTCCCCGGTCCTGTCGGGCGGCCAGCCCGGCCCGCACAAGATCCAGGGCATTGGCGCCGGTTTCGTCCCCGCCATTCTGGATCGGACCGTCATCGACGAAGTGGTGACCGTCGGCAATCAGACCGCTTTCGACACGTCCCGGAAGCTGGCCCGGCTAGAGGGCGTCCCGGTCGGTATTTCGGCGGGTGCCGCCGTGGCCGCGGCCCTGGAAATCGGCGCGCGGCCCGGCATGGAAGGTAAAAATATCGTTGCCATCCTGCCCGACTTCGCCGAACGCTATCTCTCGACCGCGCTCTTTGACGGACTCTGAAACCAGAGTCTGAAACGTTGACGCGGCGGGCTATTACGCCTAAAAGGACCCCCTCATGACGGGCCCTTGTCTGGCCAGTCGCTGAAATTCTTGCCGGGCTGATGCCCGGCATTTTTCGAGGACAACACATGGCTAACACAACGTCGGCCCGCAAGGCTGTCAGAAAGATCGCGCGTCGCACCGCGGTCAACCGCTCGCGCCGCAGCGCGATGCGCACTTATGTTCGCAAGCTCGAAGAAGCTATCGCTTCGGGTGATGCCGCTGCTGCCAAGTCGGCTTTCGACACCGCTGCACCGATGATCATGCGCGCGGCACAGAAGGGCATCCTGCACAAGAACACCGCGTCGCGGAAGGTTTCTCGTCTTGCTCATCGCGTGAAGGCTCTCTGATTTTAGAGCGCAAACGCGTTGTCATTGAACTGAATCTAAAAGCCCGGATCGATCGATCCGGGCTTTTTGTTTTGTGATTGTCACTTCGTCGTCACGCGGCATCCTTGCCGCGATTTTTACCGAGCAAATAATCCTTCAATGAATCAGCGTTTTGCAGGGCAAGCTTTCAACGCTGTACGCACAAGCCATGTTCAATCGTGACTCTGCGGTCGTTGCATCGCCTTCGATGTTTTAGAGCGTCAATTGCGACGAAAATGCGTAAATTTCTTGTCGCGCGGAATCAGCCATTTATCCGCGTCAATGGAAAAGCCGCACACGCGTGAATATTTATTTCGAGTCGTTGTTGCGCTTTGTGTTGCGCGTTGTTCACAGCAGTGAATAAGTTGATCTGACGGCGCGGGCTTGCCGCACGAGAAAAATGTTCTCTCGCGGTAGCGTTTAAACATTTCAGCAAGAATGAACGAGGCAGGTGCGTGTCGTTGGAACGTGCAAGTGATTGCTGTTGTCGACTGGGGACAAGCTCGATGACAGAGGCCAAGCAAGATGCAGAGCAACTGCAAACGGAGACGGGGACATGGCGGCGGATCTCAATTTCATCATCGATTGTTTCGAAAAAATTGTTTTTTCCGCTTTGCCGAGTTCGCGCTCTGTCGGGCCTTGACATCGATCGCTGTTCATAGCTGATCAGGCTCAATTTCAGCACAGAAACCACTCATCATCTCCGTGCGTTGCCGTTTGGCCAAGCCAAACGACGGACGGTTATTCTTTGGACATTGCCATGACATTCAACTCGCAACCCGCTTCAGACCATCACGACATGCGCCCGGCTTCGGCTGGCGCAGACGCAGCGCAGCGCAATGAAACGAATGTCGCTTGGGAACGGGTCTGTCAGCGTCTGCGCAGTGAAGTCGGCAAGGACGTGTACAGCTCGTGGTTCGCGCGTCTTGAATTCGAGCGCATGAACGGAACGACGGTGTTCTGTTCGGTTCCCACAAAGTTCCTCAAAAGCTGGATTCAATCGCATTATCTCGAGCGTCTAACGTTCGCGGTCGCCGCTGAATTCTCGGGCGCCACTCATGTGATCGTCGATGTGCGCTCCAGCGCACGTCGCCCCGTTCTCGTCGGTCAGCCGCAGAATGCCGTGAGTAGCGCGAGTGAATCGCAACACGAAACATCGCCTGTGCGCACGGGTGTCGCGCTCGCGCCAGCCGCGCGCAAAGCCGATGTCTTGCCGACCGACGCGGAGCCGAACGATGCGTTCGCCGGCGCGCCGCTCGACAAGCACTTCACCTTTGATTCCTTCATCGTCGGTGGCCCGAACCAGCTTGCTCATGCGGCGGCGCTGAAAGTATCCCGCGGCACACGCGATGAACCGACGCAGTTCAATCCGCTTTACATCTTTTCCTCGGTCGGCCTCGGCAAGACGCATCTGTTGCAGGCGATTGCCCATGCGGCCGCCGCCAACGGGCAGAAGGTCATCTATCTGACCGCCGAACGCTTCATGTATAGCTTTGTCGCGGCGCTGCGCACGCAGACGGCGATCCAGTTCAAGGAGAAGCTGCGCGGCATCGACACGCTCGTGATCGACGACGTGCAATTCCTGCGTGGCAAATCGATCCCGCAGGAGTTCTGCCACACGCTGAACGCCCTGATCGATGCGCGTCGCCAGGTGGTGATCGCCGCCGATCGGCCGCCGTCCGATCTCGAGAACATCGACGAGCGCACCCGTTCGCGTCTCTCGGGCGGTCTGTGCGTGCAGATGCGCCCGTTCGACGAAAGCCTGCGGCTCAAAATGGTGGAATCGCTCGTCGCGACCGCGAAGTCGGCCCATCCGGCTTTCAACGTGCCGGAAAGCGTCTTCAAATATGTCGCCAATGCCATTCAGACCAATGGCCGCGATCTCGACGGCGCGATCAATCGCCTGATCGCCCATTCGACCTTGGCCGGCGCGCCGCTGACGGTGGAAATGGCCGAAAGCGCCATTCGCGATCTGGTGCGCACCAGCGAGCCGAAGCGCGTGCGCATTGAAGATATTCAGAAGCTCGTTGCCAGCCACTACAACGTATCAAAATCCGATATCTTGTCGTCGCGCCGCACGGCGACCGTGGTGCGGCCGCGCCAGATCGCCATGTATCTGGCCAAGGTTCTCACGCTGCGCTCGCTGCCGGAAATCGGCCGCCGCTTCGGCGGACGCGATCACACCACCGTGCTGCATGCGGTGCGCAAGATCGAAGCCTTGTCGAAGACCGACAATCCGCTGTCGGAAGAGCTGGAACTGCTCAAGCGCATGCTGACCGAGTAAAGGTTTCGCGCTTTCCCATAACGATGTCGAATATCATCCCGGACGCATCCCGCGATCCGGGATGAATGTTTTGGGCGCAGCCGGTGGTGACGACCAAAGATTTGAGCGCAGGCAGTCGCGCGTCACCTAAGGTGGCCCTAGATTGCTTCGTCGTTTTACTCCTCGCAATGACGGGAAGAGCGCGCTCCGTCATTGCGAGCGAAGCGAAGCAATCCAGGATAGGCGCTTCAACCTGAATCACCGCGCCGTCTTGATCCGCGTCCACTCGCGCGTCACGTAACGCTGCAAGGTCTGATCATAAGGCGTAACGGTGAAGAGGCGGCGCATGGTCGTCTCGTCGGGATAGATCGACTTGTTGTCGGCGATGTCAGGCGCGAGCAACGCCTTGGCCTTCAAAACACCGCTGGCGAAATTGGTCACCGTGCTGTTGCGGGCGGCGACCTCCGGCCGCAGCAGGAAGTTGATGAAGGCGTAGGCCTCATCGACATGTTCGGCATCCTTGGGGATGGCGAGATTGTCCATCGACATCAGCGTGCCCTCCTTGGGGATCACATAATCGATGACGACGCCATTGCCGGCCTCGCGCGCCCGGTTGCGCGCCTGGAAACTGTCGCCCGCCCAACCCACCGCCATGCAGATGTCGCCGTTGGCGAGCGCATTGATATATTCGGACGAGTGGAATTTGCGGACATAGGGTTTGACCTGCATGACCAGATCGGCCGCCCGCTTGATCTCGTTCTGATTGCGCGTTTCCGGATTGAGACCGAGGTAGCGCAGCGCCACCGCCAGAATGTCCTCGGGACTGTCGAGCATATAGACGCCGCAATCGGCGACTTTCTTGAGGTTCTCGGGCTTGAAGACGATGTCCCAGGAATCGATCGCCCGCTCGCCGAGGCGCGCCTTCACCTTGTCCACGTTGAAGGCGATGCCGGTGGTGAACCACATATAATTGACGGAATATTCGTTGCCGGGATCATAGGCCGACAGCCGCGTGGCGATCTCCGGCCAGATTTCCGACAGGTTGGGCAGTTTCGCGCGGTCGAGCTTTTGATAGATGCCGGCCTTGATCTGCCGTTGCAGGAACGTGCCCGACGGCACCACCACGTCATAGCCGCTCTTGCCGGCGAGCAGGCGCGTTTCCAGGGTCTCGTTGGAATCATAGGTGTCGTAGACGACCTTGATGCCGGTCTGCTTGGTGAATTCGTCGAGAAGTTTTTTGTCGATATAGTCGGACCAATTGAAGACGTTCACCACTTTGGTCTGAGCCAGAGCGGGCGCGGCGAGAGCCAGCAGCGCGACGAAAGAGGTGACGAGTTTCCGCATTTTCTTATTGTCCTTTTCCCGGTAGCCCGAAGGCGGGGGCGGCATTGTGGAGGCGTTCGAGGGCGCGATCCTGTGTCTCGTCCTTCTTGGCAAAGCAGAATCGCACCGCATTGCGATAGACATTTTCCGCATAGAAGGCCGACACCGGTATGGTCGCCACGCCGAATTCGCGCACCAGTTTCTGCGCGAAGGTCACATCGTCTGAAATGGCGAGTTCACCGATATCGATGGTCACGAAATAGGTGCCCTGGCTTGGGATCACCGTGAAGCCGACCTCCTTGAGGCCGGCAGTGAAGCGATCGCGGCTCGCCTGGAACGTCTGGCGCATGGTGGAGAAATAGGCGTCATCCTTCATCAGCCCATGCGCCACGCCGATCTGCAGGTTCGGCGGCGTGGTGAAGGTGATGAATTGATGCGCCTTGGAAAGGCCTTTCATAACGGCGGGCGCCGCCACGACGAGGCCGACCTTCCAGCCGGTGAGCGAAAAAATCTTGCCGGCCGAGCCGATCTTGACCGTGCGCTCACGCATGCCGGGCAGACTCATCAGCGGGATGTGCTTGCGGCCGTCGAAGACGAGATGTTCCCAGACCTCGTCGCAGATGACGATGACATCGTGTTTGACGCAGAACTCCGCCAATAGTTCGAGCTGTTCGCGCTCATAGACGACGCCGCAGGGATTGTGCGGATTGTTGAAGACGACCGCCTTGGTCTTGGGGCCGAAGGCGCGCTCCAGATCCTCGCGCGCCATGGTCCAGGCGGGCGGGCGCAGATTGACGAATTTCGGCACGCCACCGGCGCGCTGCACCAATGGCAGATAGGCATCATACATCGGCTGGAACAGCACGACCTCATCGCCCGGCTCGATCACCGCCATCAGTGCCCCGGCCAAAGCTTCGGTGGCGCCCGATGTCACCATGACCTCGGTCATCGGATCGAGCTCCAGCCCTTGGAAGCGGCCGTAATGCGCCGCGATGGCCTGACGCAGCTCCGGCAGGCCCATCATCGGCGGATATTGGTTGTAGCCGTTCAGCACCGCATCGGCGGCGGCGCGGCGCACATCCTCGGGGCCCGGATCGTCCGGGAAGCCCTGGCCGAGATTGATGGCATTGAGATCGCGGGCGAGGCCGGACATGACGTCGAAAATGGTGGTCGGCAGATCAGCGAGAATGGGATTCATTGCGGGTTCTAAGGCAGCCCTGGACGATGTGACGAATTGCTAGCATAGGGACCGCCACGGAAAAGGAAACGGAGCGGATGGTGGCTGAAACAACCCTGATTCTCGGTGGCGCCCGCTCCGGCAAGAGCCGTTTTGCGCAGCAATTGGCCGAAAGCACTGGCCTGCGGAAGCGGATCATCGTCACCGCTACGGCCGACGATGCCGAAATGACCGAGCGGATCGCCCACCACCGGGCTGAGCGTAGTGCCGACTGGACCACCATCGAGGCGCCGCTGGCGCTGCCCGAGGCAATCGCGGCGGCGGCCGGCGGCGATGTGACTGTCGTCGTCGACTGCCTGACGCTCTGGCTCGCCAATGTGATGCTGGCCGGCCAGGACGTTGACGCCCGGAGCCAGGAGCTGGCTGCCGCCATTACCGCCTGCCCGCATCCCCTCATCCTGGTCAGCAACGAGGTCGGCTTCGGCATCGTGCCGGAGAACGCGCTCGGCCGCGCCTTCCGCGATGCCCAGGGGCGGCTCAACCAGGCGATAGCCGCCACCGCGGCCAAGGTGATGCTGGTGGTGGCGGGGCTGCCGCTGCAGATCAAACCGCAGGGCTAGGGTTCTCTTGCCGAAAATTTCACTAGGCGCTTCTCGCCGAAAGGCGGCAAAATCGGCCCTGCGGCGGCCGTCTTCTCAGCCTTGAGAAGAACGAACAATTGGCGTTGAAGCCAGATCCCGCTGCGGCATGAGGAAACGAGACATCCATGGATCGGCTGCGGTCGCTCAGGCTTTTCGTGCAAGTGGTCAAAGCGCGCAATTTCACCGCCGCCTCGAACCAGCTCAACATATCGCGGTCCTATCTCAGCCGCGAAATCAGTGCGTTGGAAACTGCGCTTGGCGTGCGCCTGATCAACAGAACAACGCGGCATGTGAGCCCGACGGAAGTCGGCCGCGTCTATTATGAGCGCTGCGCCAAGATTTTGGACGATCTCGACGAGGCCGATTTCGAACTGGCGGCCAATCATGGCGAGCCGCGCGGCCACATTCGGCTGTTGGCCCCGAAATCCTTCATGGTCTTCGCGCTGCCCGACCCCATCGCTTCGTTCTCGAAAAAATACCCCGGGGTCGAAATGACGATCCTGCCGTTTGATCGCAAGATCGACCTGATCCAATCGGGCATCGATCTGGCGCTGCGCTTCGGCGATCTCAGCGATTCAACCCTGGTGTGCCGCAAACTGGCGGCATTCAACCTGCAGCTCTGCGCCACGCCGCGCTATCTCGAACAGCACGGATTGCCGAAGACGCCGCAGGATCTGCTCGGCCATAACTGTCTGCGGCACACGATCCACACCCATAATGCGGGGTGGATTTTCCAGTCCCCGGATGGGCCCTTGGAGGTCAAGGTCTCGGGCAGTCTGGTCGCCAGCAGCTCGATGTTCCTGCGCGAATGCATTTTACGCGATCTCGGGATCGGCGTCGTACCGCGCTATAGCGTGGCCGCGGATATCAGGCAGGGCCGGCTGCTCAATATCCTAGAGGATTTTCCCTTAGGCCCGCAGCCGCTCTACGGCATGTATGCCGGCAACCACCTGTCGCACCGGGTGCGCCTGTTCATGGATCATCTGGCGTCCTGGTTCGGGGCAGAGCGACCGGACATTTAGGAACAACACTGTTTCCAAAAGCCGTGCCAAAGGCATTTGCAAAGACGTTACTCTGAACTGATCGACATCAGGGAGGATGGACATGATCCATGTCGGTCGAACGAGCATTCTTGCGGGCCTGCTCTCGCTTGGCTTATCGACTTCCTGGGCGACATCGGCCTTGTCGCAAGAACAGGGTTACGGCGGCCGTCAAATCCGCTTCGTGTCGACGGGCGGGCCAGGCGGCGCCTTCGATACTTACATGCGCACGCTCATCCCACCGATGGAAAAATACCTGAACGCCACACTCGTGCCGACCTACGAACTGCTGGGGCTGGCCGCGATCGATCGCGTCGTCAATGCGCCGAAAGACGGCAGCACCATCGTGCTGCTCAGCGGCGAAGGCATGATGACATCCTACCTCTATAAAGTGCCGGGCGTCCGCTACGACCCACGCAAGCTGGAATGGATCGGCCGCGTCGCCGATGAAGTGAAAGTCATCGCCGTTTCGCCGACGTCCCGCTTCAACTCCCTGGCCGATCTGATCGCCTCCAATCGCAAAGTGCTTTGGGGTTCGGTCAACAATTCAGACAGCAATAGCGACGTGACGGCTTTGATGGCCTATGTGACCGATATGCCGGCCAAGATCATCCTTGGTTATAGCGGCTCCTCGGGCGTGAATTTCGCCTTGCAGAATGGCGAGGTCGACGGCCGCGTGGCCTCGCACGATTCCGCCGCGCTTTTCGCGAAAGCAAAGCAATATAAGGTTCTGGCGACGGTCGGTTTGTCGCGCTCGAAAATGTTTCCCGACACGCCGACCATCGCCGAGGCGATCCCGCTGTCCGACGACAAGAAGTTGATTTTGGAATGGCGCGCCAATATCGCCGATCTGGGACGCGTCATGATCACCACGCCGGGCACGCCGCCTGCGCTGTTGTCGCTGCTGCGCAAGGCCTTGGAAACCGCGTTGAACGATCCGGCCGTGGTGGCGCGCCTCAAGGAGCAACAATTAACGCCCAACTTCGCCAGCGCCGAGGACACCATCAAACTGGTCGAAAAATCGCTCACCATGCTGGACGAGCCACATATGGAGCAGGTGCGGACCATTGCTTTGAAGCAATATTATTGAGCACCATCGTGGTGTCATCCCGGACACGCGCAGCGTGATCCGGGAACCGGGGGCGCGTGGTAGAATATCAATAGCAAGCAATCGTCACTTGCCCCTGGTTCCCGGATCGCGCCTTTGGCGCGTCCGGGATGACACCGAGGCTATGCGTTCACGATGCCGTCTTGTGCGAACGCTATTTCTTCTCCGCAGCGGAATAGAATTCGCCCGTTCCCGGCACGAAGCGTTGCGCGGAAACGTCCGTGCGGCCGCCGTCCTTGGCGTGTGGCGCATAGGCGGCGACTTGCAGAAGTTCGAGTTCTTCGTCGCCGGCGCTTTCAAACCAATATCGCGAAAAGCGCGGCGTCACCGTGCCCTCGTTGGGACCGAATTCGCCGATCAGCACATCGTTGGGGCCGTAGAAGCGGACGCGTCCCTTGATCACCATCCAGAACGTATCGACCCGGCTGTGATAATGAAGATTGTTTTCGCCGCCGCCTTTTTTGACGATCTGCACGACGGCCTTGAACAGATCGGTCCGGTGCAGCGCGACGAAGCCTTTTCCCGTGCTGACGCCGTCCGGCTTCTGATAGCGGAAGTTGCCATATCTTTTTTCGGCGTCCAGGTGCCGCGCTTCCAGCTCCTCGGCGGAAGTTTGCGCGGTGGCGGTCTCAGCGGCCATGTTTCTCTCCCCATGTGCGAGATTGGTGAACAGTCTAGCTCAAACACCTGTTTCCGCCATGGCGCGATCGGTGACATGAGTGTTGACTGAGCAGGAACCTTTGGCAGGAACCTTTGAAAAGGCTTTCACCGCACTTTGGCGGTGATTTCCTGGGCCAATCTTGCCGCCAGGGCGGGGATGGCCGGACCGGGGCAGATAGTGAGCAGGTCGGGCACGACCAGGCGCCGGGCAGGCGGGTAAAGCCGGCGCAGGGCCGGATGTTCGAGCAAAGCCTCGCCCTGGTCTTCCGGACGGTCGGGGCTTTCGGCCACCATCAGATAATCGGGCCTGGCCGCGACCACGCGTTCCAGATCGACGAAGCCATTGGCCCTGAGGCCGACATCGCCGGCGGCATTGCGCAGGCCGGCCTTGACGGCGAAATCGCCGGCAAGCCCGGCATGCAGGACATAGCCGCGCCGGTGCAGAATGAGGAAGCTGCGCCGCGGCACTTTGCCGGCCAGAGCTTCCAGTGCATCAGTGCTTGCATCGATGGTGGCGATCAAAGCCGCGCCCCGCTCGGCATGGCCGAAGCGGGCGGCCAAGCTCGCGATTTCCCGCCGGGTCTCGTCGAGACTGACCCAGGAATCGACCATGGCGAAGGGCCGCTCCTTGGTCGCGAGGAAATCGCGCGTCAGCCGGTTGTCGTAACGGCCGAGCACGACGAGATCGGCGGAAAGGCGAATCAACTCCTCGGCGGCGCCGGTATTCTGCGGCACGCCCGTGGCCTCACGGGCGAGGAAGGAGATATTCGCGTCCCTGGCAAAGGGACTGAGCGAGACGATCTGAGCCCGATCGGCCAGCGCCAGCACGAGCTGATCGGCGCAGAGATTGGCCGAGACGATCGAGAGATGTTCTTCAGATTGTTGTGCGGACTGTTGTCCGTGCGCCACGCCCGACGTGACCAGCATGGCTGCCAGCAGCGCTGCTCGTCGTCCAAACCTGCCGACCTTGCCACCTTGCATTCGCAAAAACGCCTCTATAGGGTCACAATCGTTGGTGCCCCAGCGATGGGGTGAAACGGGAATACGGTGAGGGAAACCGATGCCGTAGCTGCCCCCGCAACTGTAAGCGATGAGCTGACTTCGTACCAAGTCACTGGGTGATCGCCCGGGAAGACGCGAAGCCGGCGATGATCCGCGAGCCAGGAGACCGGCCAACATCCCAGTTGTTCTCGCGCCGTCGGTGGGATGGCAGGAGGTTCTTGTGACGCATCGTTTCCCTGGCAACGCCGCCATCGTGGCTGGCGTTTTTTGTTTGTCCGCACCGTTTCTGCCGCAGGCGGCGCAGGCGCAGGACACTAATCCAGGGCAGATCACCACGCCAGGCTATGTGCCGCTGCCGACGCTGGTCGTCACCGCCAATCGCACGCCGCTGCCGATCGAACGGCTGGGTGCGAGCGTGACGGTCATTCCGGCCGAAGAGATTCAGAACTACGGCACCAAGAGCCTTGCCGACGTGCTGCGCGGCACACCCGGCCTCAACATCACCGAGAACGGTGGTCCCGGTTCCCAGTCGAATGTGACGCTGCGCGGCGCCACGCCCGGCCAGACGCTCGTGCTGATCGACGGCATTCGCGTCGGCGATGCGTCGAGCACTGATGGCGCGCTTGATTTCGGCGCGCTGTCGGCCGTCGACATCGACCGCATCGAAATCGTGCGCGGCCCGCAATCGGCGCTCTATGGCTCCGATGCCATGGGCGGCGTGATCAATGTCATCACCCGCAAGGGCGAGCGCGCGCCGCGCCGCAGCGTGCAAGTGGAAGCGGGCAGCTACGGCACGATTTCATCGACCGGCGCCGTGTCGGGCGCCACCGACAAAGTGTCTTACGCCTTCTCGCTGACCGGCTTTCACAGCGACGGCTTCTCGCGCTATGGCTATCGCATCGGCCGCATCACCAGCACGCTGACGCAACCGCTGGAGAATGACAAGACCGACAAATTCGCCGGTTCGGCGCGGGTGACATTCACGCCGTCCGACAGTTTCTCCGTCGATGTCGGCCTGACGCGCTTCGCCGATTTCGCCCGTTTCGACAATCCCGGCGCCTTCATGCCGGCCGACAAGGACACGCGCTTCAACAAGGGGCGGCAGTTCGTCACCACCGCTTTCGTGCGTGCCAATTTCGATCCGTTCGGCGGCGTGCTGAAGAATTCGCTGACGGTCTATTCGAGCCTCATCGAGCGATTCAACCGGCTGGAGCAATCGTGTTTCGACACGTTCTTCAACAGCTACAATTGCGACACGACCTTCCGCTCGCGCCGCCTTGGCGTCGAATATCAGGGCACCGCCAATCTCGGCACCTATGGCCAGTTCATCTTCGGTGCCAAGTCGGAGCGCGAAACCGCTTCGACGCGCGAGAACTGGTTGCAGGCGCCCTATACGGTCTCGATGCCGTTCTGGGGCACGCAGGTCACCAATTCGGTGTTCGCCCAGCATAGCATCACGCTGTTCGACCGGCTCGACCTGACCTTGGGCGGCCGCATCGACGCGATCGACAACAAGACCGTGTTCCCAACCTGGCGTGCCACCGCCGCCTATCGCATCGAGGAAACCGGCACGCGGCTGCGCGTCAGCGCCGGCACCGGCGCCCATGCCGCTTCGCTCTATCAGCGCTTCAGCATCTATGGTCTGCCAAGTCTGCGGCCGGAACAGAACTTCTCCTATGAAGCGGGCATCGACCAGACCTTGCTCGACGGTCGCCTGAAAGCCTCGGTGACCCTGTTCGACAGCTGGTATCGCAACCTGATCGACTTCAATCCGGCGGCCAATTTCTTCATCGGCCAATATTACAACGTCGGCCATGCCCGCATTCGTGGCGTCGAAGCCTCGATCGATGCAGTCATCGTTCCCGACACCTGGCGGGCGCGCGCCACCTTCACCGGCATGACCGCCGTCGACGAGGACAAGCAGATCGGCCTTTTACGCCGGCCGCGCCAGCAGGGCAGTCTGTCGCTCATCTATACCGGCATTCCGAATCTGGAAGTGGAAGGCCGCATCTACGCCGCCTCGACCCGCACGGATGTCAGCAACGACTTCCCCTATGGCCGCGTGACCCTGCCGCAATATGGCCGGGCTGATCTGCGCGCCAGCTATAAGTTCAACGATTACATCACCGCTTACGCCCGGCTCGAAAACATCACCAATGCGCGCTATCAAGAGATCCGGGATTATGGCGTGACCGGCCGCGCCATCTACGCCGGCTTGAAGGTGACATGGTAGGTTCGACGAACGTTACGTCTTCTGAACGACCCAGGCTCCGGACGGCTGCGGCCGCCTCCGGAGCCTTTCTGCTTCTGCTCACCATCGCGCTGATCGTCGTCGCCATACTCTCCTTGATGCTGGGACCGGCGCATCTGTCGCCGCCCGAATTGTTTCGGGGCCTGACGGGCCAAAGCGAAACGGCCGCGATCATCCTGCGCGAAATCCGGCTGCCGCGGCTCATTCTCTCGCTCTCCATCGGCGGCATGCTGGGCCTGGCCGGCGCCGCCGTACAGGGACTGAGCCGCAATCCGCTGGCCGAGCCCGCCGTTTTGGGCACGCCACAAGCAGCGGCGCTCGGCGCCGTGCTGATGATCTATTCCGGCCTGGCCGATGCCTTCTCGCTGGCCTTGCCGCTGGCCGCCATCGTCGGCGCGCTGCTTGCCATGCTGGCGACCCTGCTGGTCGTGCGCCGCGTCGGTGGCGTGATTTCGCTGTTGCTCATCGGCCTGATGATCGGCAGCCTCGCCGCCGCCGCCATTTCGCTGATCCTGTCGCTTTCCTCTAACCCCTATGCGGTGACGGAGATCGTGTTCTGGCTGATGGGCTCGTTCACCGATCGCTCGATGTGGCATGTGGTTTTGTCGCTGCCCTTCATCATCGTCGGCGCGGCCGCGCTGTTCTGGTGCGGCCCGGCCTATAAGGCTCTGACATTAGGCGAAGAGACGGCGACGTCGCTTGGCTTCGACATCTGGCGCGTGTCGCTGATCACCAGCGCCGGCATTGCGCTGGGTGTCGGCGCCGGCACCGCGGTATCAGGCGCCATCGGTTTCGTTGGCCTGCTCGCGCCGCATATGGTGCGGCCCTTCGTGCGCTCCGACGCGCAGGCTGTGCTGCTGCCCTCGGCCCTGGCCGGCGCCATCCTCACCACAGCAGCCGACGTTCTGGTAAAACTCATTCCGGCAACGAGCGAAATCCGTGTCGGCGCCTTGATGGCGGTGATCGGCGCACCATGCTTCCTTTATCTCGTCATCGCCCGTCCCTATCGGCTGGATGATCGCGCATGAGCGGCACCAGCCATATCGTCGTCGATCATCTCAGCGTGTCGCTTGCCGGCCGCACGATCATCGATGATCTCTCGCTGTCGCTCGACGCTGGCCAGTTCATCGCCGTGATCGGACCAAACGGCTCCGGCAAGACGACGTTCCTGCGCGCGCTGGCGGGGCAGATGCCGGCATCGGGATCGATCGCGATCAACGGCACGCCGATCGATCGCCTGTCGCTGCCGCAACGCGCCAGGGCCATTTCCTATCTGCCGCAGGACATGCGCCAGCCGATCTGGCCCGTGCCGGTGCGCGACATCGTGGCGCTGGGCCTGATGCCGTTCGACACCCATGCGAGCGACGACGATCCCGCCGTCGAACAGCAGTTGCAGGATTTCGATCTCATCGACCTCGCTGAGCGCGGTGTCGACCGAATTTCCGGCGGCGAGCGCATGCGCGCGCTGTTGGCGCGCGCGATGGTCGGGCCGCAGCCGATCGTCCTGCTCGACGAACCTTTGAATTCGCTCGATCCAGCACATCAGCTGCGCGTGATGGATTTGTGCCAGAAGCGCGCCGAGGCCGGCAGTCTGGTGATCGCGGTCATTCACGACATCGATTTCGCCATGCGTTATGCGACACGCATCCTGGCCTTCAAGGACGGACGGCTGGCCGCCGACGATCTGCCGCGGCGGCTGATCAAGACCGACGTGCTCGCTAAGATTTTCGGCGTGGCCGTGGCGCAGGCACAGACGCCGGACGGACCCATTCTTGCCATGCGGCCGCATCGGGATTTAGATCGCGGCTAACAGCCACGCCTTGGTCCGCGATGAATAGCGATCCGCCGATTCCACCCGAAGACAAACGCCAGTCCGCCCATGCGGCCATGGTGATGCGTGGCGTGCAGAGGCTGATGCGCGCACATCGGTTGGAATCGCTTGTCGAAATGCCGTTGAACAATGGCCGTCGCGCCGATGTGATCGGGCTTGGCGGCGACGGGCGCTTTCACATCGTCGAAGTGAAATCGAGCATCGCCGATTTTCGCACCGACAAGAAATGGCATGAGTATCGCGACTATTGCGATCACTTCTCCTTCGCCACCCATGCGGACGTACCGCTGGAGATTTTTCCGGAAGAGTGCGGATTGATCGTCGCCGACAAATTCGGCGCCGAAATTCTGCGGCCGCCGTCAGAGCACGTGCTCAATGCGGCACGGCGCAAGGCGATGCTGATCGCCTTCGGCCAGCAGGCGGCGAGCCGTCTGCACCTGCTCTACGATCCGACGCGCGATCCGCTGGGCTAGCGAACTGACGGCGCGTTCAGCGCGGCGCGCGCTTGGCGAGAATGCGCTGCAATGTGCGGCGATGCATGCTCAAGCGGCGTGCCGTTTCCGAAACGTTGCGGCCGCACAATTCGTAGATGCGCTGAATGTGTTCCCAGCGCACGCGATCGGCCGACATCGGATTTTCGGGGAGCTGCGCCTTGTCGTGGGTGATGGCCATCAGCGCATTGTAGATTTCGTCCGCATCAGCGGGCTTGGCCAGATAGTCGAAAGCGCCAAGCTTCACGGCGGTGACGGCGGTGGCGATATTGCCGTAGCCGGTCAGGATGATGCCGCGCGCTTCCGGCCGGCGCTCCTTGAGCAGCGAAATGACATCAAGGCCGCTGCCATCGGTGAGCCGCAGGTCGATGATGGCGAAGGCCGGCGGATGCACCTTGATCGCCTCGATCCCCTCGGCGACGGTTTCGGCCACCGCGACGGTAAATCCGCGCGCTTCCATGGCCCGGCACAGGCGGGTCAGGAAGGGCTTGTCGTCATCGACGATCAGAAGGGATTTATCGTCAGACTCGGTTTCCGGCGTGGTCATTTTGCGTTGGGTTCCTGATTTTTAGCCAGGGATTGGTTTGGCCCGTGACAGGCGCGAATTTAGCCGAAATGGGGCGGCAATTGCACGTTCAATCAGCATGAACAGGGCCGTCGGACATCGTGCCGCGCTCAAAATCCTCGCGAGACCAACGGATTGAGATGCGCGCGCCGGCATTCGGCGCCACCGCGTTGCCCATCGAAATCGTCGCCCCTGTGCGCTCGAGCAAGGTTTTAGCGATGAAAAGGCCAAGGCCAAGGCCGGAGCCGGGCTCGGACTTGGCCCGCCGCTCGTCGTGGCCGCCCCGGGTGGTGATGTAGGGATCGCCGATCTTGGTCAGCACGTCGGCGGAAAAGCCCGGCCCATCGTCCTCGATGGTGATGCCGACCTGATCCTTGGTCCAATTGGCTTTGATGCGGACCTCGACCTTGGCAAAATCGACGGCGTTCTCGACGAGATTGCCCAGGCCATAGAGCAGGCCGGGATTGCGCCGGCAATTGGGTGGCGTGCCCTCGCCCTGAATTTCCGATTTCAGTTCGACGCCAAAATCGCGGGAGGGTTCGAGCGTCTCTTCGAGCAGTTGCGGCAGCGACAGCACATCCCAATGCTGCGCCGGTTCGTCGCCGAGCGAGGTGAGCTTGCCGAGAATGGTGCGGCAGCGCTGCAATTCCGTCGTCAGCAAATCCAGGTCTTCGGCGATCGTGGCATCGGCCGACAATTGCTTGCGCATTTCCTTCACCACCAGAGTGATGGTGGCGAGCGGCGTGCCCAGCTCATGCGCGGCGGCGGCGGCCAGACCGTCGAGCTGCGTCAGATGTTGCTCTCGCGCAAGGACAAGTTCAGTCGCGGTGAGCGCATCGGACAGGCGGCGCGCTTCCTCGGCGACGCGAAATGCATAGATGGTGATGAAGACGGCGCCGAGCACCAGCGCGATCCACACACCGATCTTATAGAGATAGGGCAGTTGCAGAACGATGCCCGGATACCACGGCAGCGGCCGCTGGAAGAAGCCGAGGAAAGTGGCGCAGGCCACCATCAATACGACGAGCGCGACGGTGCGCGTCACCGACAGCGACACGGCCGAGATCATCACCGGCGCAAGAAAGAGGATCGAGAACGGATTTTCGAGACCGCCGGTGAGATAGAGCAACGCGGTGAGCTGCAACATGTCGAAGGCGAGCAGAAGCGTCGCCTCGCGCTCGGCGAGGCGGTGCGTCACCGGATAGCGCAGACGCAACCCAATGTTGAGCCAGACGGAAGCGGCAACCGCCGTGACGCACCAGGCGATCGGCAAAGGGAAACTGAGGCCAAACGCGATGATCAGCAAAGCCGCCGTTTGCCCGGCGATGGCCAGCCAGCGCAGGCGAATGAGGGTATCGACGCGAATCCGGCCGGCGGATTCCGGAGGGGCGACAAGAGTCATGAGTGCGATTGCCGGGACGAGAGGGCCATGGGACAGTTCGCTAACCATTCGCCCGGATCATAAGTAGTTCTCGGGGGGCGAGAGGCGCGAATCAGCGGCAGATTGTCCCTGCCGTATAAATGGGCTATTTTGCACCGCAATATAGCTTGGCTATTAGGCTGAAGTAGGTTGTTCATGAACCGATTGTCTTATCAGCTTTACGAAATGGCGCATCTGTCCTTCGCGCCGGCACGCTTTGTTTCGGATGCGACGCGGCTTGCTTTCAAGAACCCGCTCAATCCGCTGGCGCATACGTATCTCGGCCGCAACATCGCCGCATCCGCCGAATTGTTCGAGCGTTTGACGCGTCGCTACGGCAAACCGGCCTTCGGTCTCGACACGACCGTTGTCGAAGGCAAGACCGTTCCCGTGCGCGAAGAGATCGTCTGGGAGCGGCCCTATTGCGGCCTCATCCACTTCGAGCGGCAAGGCAATATTCCTAAGGCGGCGCGTGCACGGCTGCTCATCGTCGCGCCAATGTCGGGCCATTATGCCACTTTGTTGCGCGGCACGGTGGAAGCCTTCCTGCCAGACTTCGACGTCTACATCACCGATTGGGCCGACGGGCGCATGGTGCCGATGTCGGCGGGCCGTTTCGATCTCGACGACTACATCGACTATGTCACCGCCATCTTCAAACATCTGCACGAAGCCGATCCGCACACGCCGGTGCATGTGCTCGCCGTGTGCCAGCCCGCCGTGCCGGTTGTCGTCTCGGTCGCCTTGCTTGAAGCCGCGGGGAAGCCTTACTATCCGGACTCGATGATCCTGATGGGCGGCCCGATCGATACGCGCCGTAGTCCGACAGCGGTCAATACCCTGGCTGAGCAGCGCGGCACCGACTGGTTCCGGCGTAACTGCATTCACACCGTTCCCTTCCCCTATCCGGGCTTCGGCCGCGAAGTCTATCCAGGCTTCCTGCAATTGACCGGCTTCATGGCGATGAACTTCGATCGCCACTTCAATGCCCATGTAGAGATGTTCCGCAATCTCGTCAAAGGCGACGGCGACACCTACGAGAAGCAGGAAGAATTCTACGACGAATATATGGCCGTGATGGATCTCGACGCGGCCTACTATCTGCAGACCGTCGAAACCGTCTTCGTGCGACACGATCTGCCGAAAGGCGAGATGAAGCATCGCGGACAACTTGTCGATTTGAAGGCGATCAAGCGTGTGGCCTTGATGACGGTCGAAGGTGAGAACGACGACATTTCCGGCGTCGGTCAGACGCAGGCGACCCATGCGCTGTGCCCGAACATTCCCGAAGACCGCAAGCTGCACCATTTGCAGGAACATGTCGGTCACTATGGCGTGTTCAACGGCTCGCGCTTCCGTCGTGACATCGCGCCGCGAATCAAGACGTTCACCCGCGCCATGGAACGCTGGAACAAGTCCAGCTAAGACGCGCAAATCTGTTCGAAATAGGAAAGTAGCGCGCCGGACGATTCTTGCGGTATCATCCGGGCATGGCGCTCTTTTCGAATCGCTCCTCTGCACCTCCGACCGCGACGCAAATGCGTATCGCGGACAAGAGCGCGACCTATGTCGTCACCTTGAAGCGCACGGCGACGACGCGGCGCTTCACGCTGCGCGTGCGCAATGCGACGCGCGATGTGGTGTTGACGATTCCGCAACGCGCTTCGATCGTCGAAGCGCGCGACTTCGCCGAAAAACATGCGGCATGGATCGGCGAGCGCTTGCAGAAGCTGCCGCATCCGCTGCCCTTCGTCGACGGCTGCATCATTCCCCTGCGCGGCATTCCGCACATCATCCAACATCGTCCCGGCGCACGCGGCACGGTGTGGGTGGAGGGCGTGACGACGTTGGACGGTCCGGCCTTGGCGCTCTGTGTCGCCGGCAAGGCTGAACATCTGGGACGGCGCGTGCAGGACTATCTGCGCTCGCAAGCGCTGGCCGATCTCAATGTCGCGGCGAGCGCCTATGCCGGCAAGCTCGGGCTGACACCGAAGCGCATTTCGATTCGTGATTCGAAAACCCGCTGGGGCTCCTGCTCCGCCGATGGCTCGCTGAATTTTTCCTGGCGCATCGTGCTGGCCCCAGCTTTCGTGCTCGACTATCTCGCCGCCCATGAAGTGGCGCATATGGTGCACCTCAATCACTCGCCGAAATTCTGGGCGCTGACGCGGCGCCTGTGCGCCGAGACCGATCGCGCCGAAGCCTGGCTCGACGCGCACGGCACGCAACTGCACCGCTACGGCCAGAAGGCGGAGTGACGCGTCTTCTTCCACGACACGCCGCCGTGTCATCCCGGACGCCGAAGGCGATCCGGTATCCAGAGCGTGTGATTGAATGCTGCTTGCAGAGAGCGCTCAACGCAGATGAGGCAATCGCTCTACCACTTGCCCCTGGTTCCCGGATCACGCTGCGCGTGTCCGGGATGACACCGAGGTAACTGCGTTCAGCGTTTCACGAAAGTCAGATAAACCGGCTTGCGGCCAGCGGCGATGGCCTTGGCTTCGTAGCGTGTGCCCGGCCACTGCGCCCAGGGCGTCGTCCAATCGCTCGCCGTCGACGCCCGCCAGTCGAACAGATTCGAGCGCAGGATGCGCGCCAAGGCCCAAGCACTGTAGTCGTCGATGTCGGTGGCGAAATGCAGTTCGCAGCCGGGGCGCAGCGCGCGCGCCATTTCCTTGACCGATGCATCGGAGATGAAGCGGCGCTTCTTCTGATAGGTCTTCGGCCAGGGATCGGGATAGAGGATGGTGACGCGGCCGAGGCTGGCGTCGGGCAAGGCGTTGAGCACCTCGAGCGCATCGCCACCATGAATGCGGATGTTGTCGAGATCGTTCTCCTCGATGAGCGCCAGCAATTTGGCGACGCCATTGAGGAAGGGCTCGCAGCCGATGAAGCCGATCTCGCGGTGGCGCCCGGCATCATGCGCCAGATGTTCGCCACCACCGAAGCCGACTTCGAGCCACAGATCATCGAGCGGACGATCGAAGACGCCGCGCGGGCTGGACGCAAGCGCCGAAGGCGCGACGGTCATCTGCGGCAGCAGCTCTTCCACCAGCAGGCTGTGATGGGTGCGCAGCTTCTTGCCCTTGCGGCGTCCGTAAAGGGTCGGGCGCTGGCGCTCGCCCTGCGGCATGCGGTCGGTCATGGTGTCTTCATCAAACATCGGCTCGTCAAAACTCCGCGCGGTTTGATCCGAGCCGGCGCGCGCGTCAAGGGACCGCGTCAAACAAAGAGGGGCGCCCCAAGGGCGCCCCTCCTGAATTACAACGTTCGCGGAACCCTAGCAAAATCGCGTTTCTGTCGAAACGCGATTTGCTTCAGATCAGAACTGCTTCTTGAGCTGATCGGCGATGTCGGTCTTCTCCCAGGAGAAGCCGCCGTCGCTGTCCGGCGTGCGGCCGAAGTGGCCGTAGGAGGACGTGCGGGCGTAGATCGGCTTGTTGAGCTGCAGGTGCTCGCGGATGCCGCGCGGCGAGAGGTTCATGATTTCCATCAGAACGTTCTCGAGCTTGTCCGGGTCAACCTTGCCGGTGTCGTGCAGGTCGGCATAAATCGACAGCGGCTTGGCAACGCCGATGGCGTAAGCGAGCTGGATGGTGCAGCGGTCGGCGAGGCCGGCGGCGACGACGTTCTTGGCCAGATAGCGCGCCGCATAGGCGGCCGAACGGTCAACCTTGGTCGGGTCCTTGCCGGAGAAGGCGCCACCGCCGTGCGGGGCCGCGCCACCGTAGGTGTCGACGATGATCTTACGGCCGGTCAGGCCGCAGTCGCCGTCCGGACCGCCGATGTAGAACTTGCCAGTCGGGTTGATGTGCCAGACGGTGTCCTTGGTGATCCAGCCTTCCGGCAGGGCTTTGCGGACATAGGGTTCGACCAGGTCGTGGATCTGCTTGGAGGTCAGGTCCTCGATGGTGTGCTGGTGCGACACGACGATCTGGGTGGCGCCGACCGGCTTGCCGTTCTCGTAGCGGACGGTGACCTGGCTCTTGGAGTCCGGGCCGAGGCCCTTTTCCGTGCCGGCGTGACGGGCCTGCGAGATCAGGTGCAGGATCTTGTGCGAATAGTACAGCGGCGCCGGCATCAGCTCGGGCGTCTCGCGGCAGGCGTAACCGAACATGATGCCCTGGTCGCCGGCGCCTTCGTCCTTGTTGCCGGAGGCGTCAACGCCCTGGGCGATGTCGGCCGACTGGGCGTGCAGCAGCACTTCGATCTCGGCATTGGCGTGATGGAAGCCATCCTGCTCGTAGCCGATGTCCTTGATGGCGTTGCGCGCCGCGGCGATGATCTGCTCTTTGGAAATGTTCGGGCCGCGGACTTCGCCGGCGATCACGACACGGTTGGTCGTCGCCAGGGTCTCGCAGGCCACGCGGATCTGATAGGGGTCGAGCTTCGCCTTGGCGCCCTCACGGAAGAACAGATCCACGACTTCGTCCGAAATCCTGTCACAGACCTTGTCCGGATGACCTTCCGACACAGACTCACTGGTGAAAAGATAATTCTTACGGGCCACGAGGCGTTCTCCGAGGCTGAGTGGTTGCGTGATATGTGGACCGTTGTGGCGGCCGCCTTTTAACGCAGGATTCCTCTCCCTATGCCAAAGGGCGCGTCTTTTTGGCAGCGAGCGTTCGTTTGGTCAAGCGCTATTGGCGATTTCGTTCTGTAAAGCGAACACGGGCACGTTCCCATGGGGCGTAGGACCACAGTGTCAGCTTTTGGGAGGGTTCCCGCTTTCGCTCTCATCGCGTGCATCACGATCCGTCTCACCAGCCCCAGTCTCACTCGCTAATGAGACGACGAGATCGATGATGCGCTTGCGCACCTGCTGGCTCTTGATGCGCACAAAGGCTTTGTTGAGCTGAATGCCTTCGGCGGTGGCGATGAAATCAGTGACGAGCGCCGAGGAGACCACTTCGCCGGCATCGACATGCGCCTCGGCGGAACCGGCCGGCGCACCTTCGAAGAAATAAGATGGCGGCACGTCGAGGATCTTGGAAATTTCCTGCAACCGACTGGCGCCGATGCGATTGGCGCCCTTTTCATATTTCTGCACCTGCTGGAATGTCAGCCCGAGGGCATCGCCAAGTTTTTCCTGGCTCAGGCCCAGCAGCACCCGGCGCAGTCGCACGCGGCTGCCAACATGTTTGTCGATGGGATTCGGGACCTTCGCCATGCGACCCTCGAAACTCAGAGGAGGAATAAGGTCTCTTCGCTCGAAACTTCAGGGGATCGAGCACCCCGCGTCTTACGCGCATCGACCCGGCCCTGCAACGGCTATTAGGTAGAGGTGTAGGTAGACCTGCGCTTTTCCCAGGCTCTCAGGGCGAGGGCCAAAATGAGGGCGGCGAACCACAAACCGGCGGGCGCCGATTGGGAATGCTGCGCAAAAAAAGGTGCAGCAATCGGCTTGGGCAGGGAGCTGTCGATCACGCCGTCGACGCCGAGAGGCAATTGTTTGAGGATGCGACCATAGGGATCGATAACAGCCGAAATGCCCGTATTGGCCGCGCGCACGAGCGGCATGCCTTCCTCGATGGCGCGCAGGCGCGCTTGCATCAGATGCTGATACGGCCCCGAGGTCTCGCCGAACCAGCCGTCATTGGTGACGTTCAGCATGAATTCCGGCCGTTCCGCCGATCCGTCCTGCGGCATGACCTCGCCGGGGAAAATCGCCTCGTAGCAGACGAGCGGCGCGGTGGCCGGCAGGCCGGGCAGGCGCAGCAAAGTGCGCCGCGCGCCCGGCTCGAAGCCGCCGGGAATATGCACGAACTGCCGTAACCCGACTTTATCGAGCAGCCAGCCGAGCGGCAGATATTCACCGAACGGCACCAGATGCACTTTGTCGTAGGTGGCGACGATGGCGCCGCCCGGCAGCACGGCCTGGATGGAGTTGTAATAGCGGCCAGCGGGGCGGCGGGAACCGGCGGCGCGATCGAACTGTTCGAAACGCGCCGCGCCCGTCACCAATATGGTGGACGCCGGCAGGAAGGTGCCGATCTCGCGCAAGGCGGCGGGATCGCGCGACAGGATGAAGGGAAAGGCCGACTCGGGCCAAATCAGATGGGTCGCATCGGCGACGCCGGCGGTCTGCGGCGATGTCGCGCGATCGGATACCTCGAAATAGTGTTTGAGGATCGCTTCTTTATTATCCGAGCGGAATTTCTCGTCCTGCGGCAGGTTGGGCTGCATGATGCGCAGCTTCACGTTGGGCTGCGCGGCGACGGGCGGCGCCGACGAGCGCCAAAAGCCGAAGGCCACCATTATGATCAGCAGGATCAGCGCCGCGAAGACCGGCCATGGCCCGCGCCGGCCGCGCGCAGGACGATCGGCCAAGACCGCCGGCGCGGCGCAGATGAAGACGGCGATAAAGGTCAGGCCATAGAGACCGATGAGCGAAGCGGTCTGCGCCAACATGAGATTGGCGCCGAAAGCCATGCCGAAATCGTTCCACGGAAAGCCGGTGAGCAGAGTGCCGCGCAACCATTCCGACACGGTGAGCGCCAAAGCGAGAACCAGAATGCGGCTCGGTCCCGTGGTCCAGCACAGACGCGCCAGGAAGAAGCCGAAGGCGGTGAAGAAGGCGAGGCCTGCCGGCAGGCCGATGACGCCCAAAGGCAAAGCCCAGGCGAATTGATCGGCCTCGACCAGAAAGGCCGCGCCAAGCCACCACAGACCCGCGACGTGATAGCCGAAGCCCAGCCACCAGCCGACCTTGGCGGCATCCATCGCATGGGCAAAAGCCGTGGCGGGCACACCGGCGCGGACCTGCGCCGCCGATCCGTCGATCAGCCAGACGGCGGCGACCATGGAAATGCAGAGAAAGGGAAAGAGTGACACCGGCGGCATCGCCAGCGCGCCCGCCGCGCCACAGGCGAAAGCCAAAAACGCGCGCGTCCAGCCGGCGGAGAGGACAAAACGATCGGCTGTTCTAGTGATCGCCGCTGTTGTCATGGGGCCCGGCTTTATCCGCGAATCAGTGCCCACAACAGATACACGCGCCGCGCGATGTTTTCAGCTCTCTGCGTAAGGATCGGCGATACCGAGCTTGGCCAGCGCCTGTCGCTCGTGCGCCTCCATATCCTCCGCCTCGTCATCAATCTCATGGTCGAAGCCGACGAGATGCAGGCTGCCGTGCACCAGCATATGGGCAAGATGATCGGCAAAGGTCTTCTTCTCGGCCTTTGCCTCGCGTACCACCGTGTCGCAGGAGACGATGATATCGCCCAAGGTCGGCGTGCGTTGCAGGGCCTTGCCGCTGGCCGCCGGAAAGGACAGCACATTGGTCGGTTGGTCCTTGCCGCGCCATTGCTTGTTCAGCTCCTGCATGAAGCCGTCGCCGCAATAGAGCACCGAGACTTCGACGCCGTCCATGAGTTTCACCTTGGACGTTTCAAGCGCCGTGGCGATGGCGCGCGCGGTGAAGGCATCGAGATCGGGCAGGCCTGCTCCCATGTCAGCCCAAGCGGCCGACCAGCCTTCGAACTCGTCACGCACATCGACGACGACGTTCATTCGGCGGTCTTCATTCAGACGTTCCTGGCGCTTTCTTGCCGGCACTCTCATAGGCCGTGACGATGCGCCGCACGAGATCGTGACGCACCACGTCGGCATCCTTGAACACGATATGGCCGATGCCCTCGACGCCGGAGAGCAGACGCACCGCTTCCTGCAAACCCGACTTCTGGCCGGGCGGCAGATCGATCTGTGTCGGATCGCCGTTGACGATCATGCGCGAGCCCTCGCCCAAACGGGTGAGGAACATTTTCATCTGCATCGACGTGGTGTTCTGCGCCTCATCGAGCAGGATGCAGGCATTGGTGAGCGTGCGTCCGCGCATAAAGGCGAGCGGTGCCACTTCGATCATGCCGGTGGCGAGACCGCGTTCGACGATGCGGCTGTCCATGAAATCATGCAGCGCATCGAAGATCGGCCGCAGATAGGGATCGACCTTCTCGCGCATGTCGCCCGGCAGAAAGCCGAGGCGCTCGCCCGCTTCCACGGCGGGGCGCGACAGCACGAGCCGTTCGACGATGCCCTGTTCGAGCAGCAGCACCGCATGGCCGACGGCGAGCCAGGTCTTGCCGGTGCCGGCGGGACCTTCGGCGAAGACCAGTTCGTATTGGCGCAGCGCATGCAGATATTCGTGCTGGGAGGCATTGCGCGCCCGCACGGCGCCTTTCTTGCGCGTAGCGATCTGCTGGAACGAGAAGGGCGTGGCGGCGGCGGCCGCCTGTTCGGGAAACAGACTGCCCTGCTCGATGCTTTCGGCCAGCGCGCCATCGATATCACCGAGGCCGATGCTCTGGCCCTTGCGGGCGCGTTCGTAGAGCGCCGTCATGGCGCGCTGCGCATGGGCGCAGGCCTCCGGCGGACCTTTGATGGTGACGTGATTGCCGTTGACGTGAACGGAGACCCCAAGGCGCCGTTCGATCTTGGCGAGGTTCTGGTCGTATTGACCGAAGGTGGCCGAAGCGGCGCGATTGTCGGCCAGGGTGAATGTGACTTCCGATCGCTCGCGATCGAAAACTTTCGTTCTGAGTTCACGCCCTGCCGCAGCATTCTCGATGGACGGCGGCGCGCCCGTACGACTGTCGTTGTCAGGCATTCGTGCTCTGCATGCTCCCGTGAGCGGCTGAACTTTCGGGTGTGACGATCCGGCCCTTCAGCGAATTCGGCCAGGTGTCTTCAATCGAGATCGAAGCAATGGTTCCGATCAATGCTTCCGCATCTTCGACGTGAACGGATTGCAGATAGGGCGTGCGGCCGATGGCCTGGCCCGCGTGGCGGCCCTTCTTCTCGAACAGGACCGGAAGAACCCGGCCGACCGTAGCACGGTTGAACGCCTGCCGCTGCTCTTCGAGCAGCGCTTGCAGCGCGGCGAGCCGCTCCTGCTTCACATGCGCTTCGACCTGTCCGTCCATCTCGGCCGCCCGTGTTCCTGGGCGCTCAGAATACATGAAGGAATAGGCGCTGGCGAAGCCGATCTCGCGCACGAGATCCATGGTCGCCTGGAAATCCACATCACTTTCGCCAGGGAAACCGACGATGAAATCAGATGACAAAGCGATGTCAGGCCGCGCCGCGCGCACGCGGGCGATGATGTCGATGAATTCACGCGCCTTATGCTTGCGGTTCATCGCCGCCAGAATGCGGTCGGACCCGGCCTGCACCGGCAGATGCAGATAGGGCATCAATTCGGGGATGTCGCGATGGGCGGCGATCAGGCTGTCATCCATGTCACGCGGATGACTTGTCGTATAGCGGATGCGATCGACGCCGGGCATGGCGGCGACCCGTTCGATGAGATCGCCGAGCGAAGCGACCCGGCCGGCATCATCGCCGTGATAGGCGTTGACGTTCTGGCCGATCAGCGTGATCTCGCGCACGCCAGCCTCAGCGAGCGCGCGTACTTCATCGAGAATGGAGGCGACCGGCCGCGACATTTCGGCGCCGCGTGTATAAGGCACGACGCAGAAGGTGCAGAATTTGTCGCAGCCTTCCTGCACGGTGACGAAAGCGGCATAACCGCGCCCGCGCAGACGCTGCGGCGACGGCGCCTGCATGGTCTGGAATTTATCGACCACCGGAAAATCGGTATCGACCACACCGCCGCCGCGAAAGCCGGCGTTTTGGCTGGCCTTGCCGAGCAGTTCGGGGAAGCGATGATAACTCTGCGGCCCAACGACGATATCAACGGCGCTCTGGCGGCGAATGATCTCGCCGCCTTCGGCCTGCGCGACGCAACCGGCGACGGCGATCTGCATCGCCTTGCCGTTGGCGGCGCGCTCTTCCTTCATCTCGCGCAGTTTGCCGAGTTCGGAAAAAATCTTCTCCGAGGCGCGTTCGCGGATGTGGCAGGTGTTGAGGACGACGAGATCGGCTTCTTCCGGCGAAGCCGCCGGGCCATAGCCTTCGCCCTCGAGAATGTCGCCCATGCGCGTGGCGTCATAGACGTTCATCTGGCATCCGAACGACTTGATGAAAACCTTGCGAGTCTGCGGCGCGGCGACCGGCGTGGTCCCTCTCGCGTCTGACGTTTTCACCTCGTTCATGCCCAAAATCATTCCTTCACGCCTGGCCGCTCGGCGACCAGCAATTCTCGTTCCTTTTAGGCGAAAATCGCCGGGGTGAGAACCTCACGGCACCCGTCTCCAGCGGTTCTGGCGAATGTCCGATTGAAGCATCGCCGCCATGGCTTTTCGATGATCGGCCAGCGCCATGGGCCGGGGCGGCAGATAATCGACCAGGCATTCGGTGGGGCCGGATTTGAGCATGCTCCACAGATGCGGCGTGAAGCCGGTATCTCCATACCAGGCGATATTGGCGCGGCCGGCCCGGCCCAGCGCCAGGCCATCGCGGCGGTTGTAATCGATGACGATCGGCTGGACGTAGACCGTCGCCACCTCAGGAAAAGCCTTCATCAGGTCGCGGCAGGCCTCGAAATGGGGCGTGTGGAATTTCAACAGATGGGTGCCGTCACCGGTCGTCGCCTCGGCGAAGAGAATGACCGGATCGCCAGCCTGCATGCGCTCGGCCATCTGCCTGTTGACCGCCGGAATCTGGCGCTTGCGGCCGCGATCGACAAACAGAGCGCCTTGCACCTTGGCGAGCGGCCCAAGCAGCGGCCAGCCCGCCACTTCCTTCTTGGCCAGGAAGGCGGTGAATTCGGTGCTGCCGAGCACGACGATATCGACCCAGGAAATGTGATTGGGCACCAGCAGCAGCGGCCGCTCGCGCGCCATCTCGCCGCGCGGGCGCACGCGCACCCGCAGGAGACGGCACATGATGCGGCAGAACAGCAACGGCATGGCAGCGCGCGCCGAAGGCCGGAAGCGGATGAACAACAGATAGAGCGGGCTAACAACGACGAGAAACAGCAGAATTGTCAGCACAAGCGCCACGGCGCGCAGAACCGGCACGAACGCCTCTTCGTCATAGCCCCCGATGGAGGCGGCCTAAATCACAACAATTGCTTTGTCATGACAATCGCATCGGTGCGACCGCCATCGGCGGCGCGATAATAGCCCGGCCGACGACCGACTTCCGCGAAGCCATGGCGACGATAGAGCGCCAGCGCTGCCTCGTTATCCTGCGCCACTTCCAGAAACAGCGCGCTGACGCGCAACAGCCCCAGCGTCTCGGCATGTTTGATCAGAAGATCGCGCGCGACACCACGGCGGCGTTGGGCGCTGGCGACCGCGATGGTCAAAATCTCCGCTTCATTGGCGGCTTTGCGCGACAGGACGAAGCCAAGCAGAGCGCCGCCGACGCTGTCGAAAATGCCATCGCCGATGACATTCTCCGACAGAATGAGACGTTCGATTTCGCCGGCATCCCAAGGAAAAGCGAAGCCATCCTTGTGCAGGCGCGCGCAGGCCTGCGCGTCGCCGGCTTCAAGACTGCGGCTCTCGGTCTGCAAGGCGCGGCGCAGAAAGCTGATCATTCGGGCAGCCCGGCGCGATTCGTCTCAACTTGCCGCAGACGGCGGATGGGCACGGGCTTGGCATCCGGCGGTTTCAGATAGTACGGCCGGGCCGGCGCCGTCGCTGGATCGGCGATGAGACCGAGGCGGGCGACCTGATGAATGTCGGGCGCGCCGGCAGGACCGCAAATGACCGCGTTCGAGCCGATGCTCTGGGCTTCGGCCGCCAGAAGCGCCGCGCCGGAGCCGACGAGACACAGCGGGCCGGCGCCGATGGCGCGTAGCGCCTCGCGCGGCGTCGACAAACGCGGCGACAGGACGATGTAGCCGTTGGAATCGAAAGCCTGGATATAGACATTGCCGTGACGGGCATCGATGGCGCAGGCGACAATCTGGCCTTGCTCCTTGCCGATCCAGGGCGCGGCGAAAGCCGAAAAGGTCGAAACGCCGATCACCGGAATATTGCCGGCCAGACCAATGGCGCGGGCGGCGGCGACACCGACGCGAATGCCGGTGAAAGAGCCCGGACCGATGGTCACGGCAACGCGGGTGAGGGCGGGAAAGCCACCGGGCGCGGCCTGCATCACCTCGGCGACGAGCGGCATCAGCGCTTCGGCATGGCCGCGGTCCATGGGCAGGCTGCGGCTGGCGATCGGCTCGTCAGCGCTGGCGAGGCTGACACAAGCCGAAGCCGCTGACATCGAGGTATCTAAGGCCAGAATCATTGTCTCTGGCATAGCTGGCCGGGGCCTTCATGTCATCCCGGACGCCACAGGCGATCCGGGCCGACAGCCGTCAATCAGATCTGTTCCACCGCCCGCACTTCCGGCAGGAAGTGGGTCATCAGGTTCTGGATGCCGTGCTTGAGCGTGGCCGTGGACGACGGGCAGCCGGAGCAGGCGCCCTTCATGGTCAGGTACAAGGTGCCGTCCTTGAAACCCTTGAAGGTTATGTCGCCGCCGTCGCCGGCCACCGCCGGGCGGACGCGGGTTTCGAGCAATTCCTTGATCGTGGCGACGGTTTCGGCGTCCTCGGGGGCGAAGAATTCGTCCTCGTCGTCAAGGACCGGGGTCTCACCGTCGTTGAGCAGCGGCGCGCCCGACATGAAATGTTCCATGATGGCGCCGAGGATCGACGGCTTCAGATGCTGCCATTCGCCGCCCGATTTGGTCACCGAGACGAAATCCGGTCCGAACATGACGCTCGATACATTGTCGATGGAAAACAAGGCCCTAGCCAGCGGTGAAGCGCCGGCGGCATCGAATGAGGTGAATTCGCGGGTGCCTTCGCCGAGCACGGTTTCACCGGGCAGGAACTTCAGGGTCGACGGGTTGGGGGTCGCTTCGGTCTGGATGAACATGGCAAAATTCCAGGGGAAACGCCGCCCACTGGCGGCTCTGTTACCCTCTTATATGGAACCACACCGGGGTCCGATCAAGCCAAAGCCTCGATATCTTCGTCGCTGAGTGCCCCCGGCACGATCACCACGGGGATGGGAAAGGTTCCCGCCGCCTTGCCCGCCATCAGCGTGACGAGCGGCCCCGGCCCTTCCGGGCCGCTGGAGGCGGCGAGCACGAGCAGCGAAATATCCGGATCTTCCTCGATCAGACCCAGAATCTGTTCGAGCTTGAGTCCGAAACGGATGACGCGTTCGGCTTCGACATCGACGAGTTCGCGGGCACGGGTAGCGGCGAGTTCCAATTGATCGTTGGCGCGATCCTCGCCTTCCTGACGCATCATCTCGCCAACGGCGAGCCATTCCTGCGACTGTTCCACTTCGACGATGGCCAACATCATCATGATGGCGCCGGTGCGCGCCGCACGCCGTGCGGCGAAGGCCACCGCCTGCGTGCTTTCCGCGCTGCCATCGATGACGACGAGAAATTTCGGCTTGTGTCCCGACTGATATGAACTGCGTCGTCCGCCCATTGGCACTCCTCGAAGATCGTCGATTGCGGGCCGTGGTCATCGTGCCACCAGGACGGTGATGAGGCAAATGCGCGATGGAGTGCGCGCACCTCTGTGTCATCCCGGACACTTGCGCAGCAAGTGATCCGGGACCCAGGGGCCAACGGTACAATGCTGATCATCGTTCAACGATGTGACGGCTTATGATTGAAGATTCATCCACACGCCCCTGGGTCCCGGATCGCACCTGCGGCGCGTCCGGGATGACACCGAGGTTAGCGCCGCACGAAGCCGACGATATCCTTCACCGCGTTCATGTTGCGCGCGGCGATGGCTTCGGCGCGCGCGGCGCCGTCGTTGAGGATGCTGTCGATATGGCTTGGATCGCCGGTCAGACGGCGCATCTCGTCGGCGATCGGCGCGAGTTTCTCGACCGACAGATCGACGAGCGCATTCTTGAACGTCGAGAAATTGCCGCCGCCGAATTGTTTCAGCACATCGGCCTTATTGCCGTCGGAGAGCGCCGCGAAAATGCCGACCAGATTGTCGGCTTCCGGCCGCGTCTCAAGGCCTTTCGGCTCCGACGGCAGGGGCTCCGGATCGGTCTTCGCCTTGCGCACTTTCTGCGCGATCGTGTCGGCACTGTCGGTGAGATTGATGCGCGAATAATCGGAGGCATCGGACTTCGACATTTTCTTCGAACCGTCGCGCAGGCTCATGACGCGCGTCGCCGGCCCTTGAATCAAAGGCTCGGGCTGCGGAAAGAAGGCTTCGCCAAAGCCGTTGGACGCGATCGATGCCGCGAAGTCGTTGTTGAATTTTTGCGCGATGTCGCGCGCCAGTTCCAGATGCTGTTTCTGATCTTCGCCGACCGGCACATGGGTGGCACGATAGATCAGAATGTCGGAGGCCATCAGCACCGGATAGGCATAGAGACCGACGGAGGCATTCTCGCGATCCTTACCGGCCTTCTCCTTGAACTGCGTCATGCGGTTCATCCAGCCGATGCGCGCGACGCAATTGAAGATCCAGGCCAGTTCCGCATGCTGCGGCACCTGGCTCTGGTTGAAGACGATATGTTTCTTCGGATCGATGCCGCAGGCGATGAAGGCGGCGGTGACTTCGCGGATCTGCGCCTTCAACGCCACCGGATCTTGCGGCATGGTGATGGCATGCAGATCGACCACGCAATAGATGCACTCGTGGGTCGTCTGCAATTCGACGAAACGTTTAATCGCGCCCAGGTAGTTTCCGAGATGAAGGTTGCCGGTCGGCTGCACGCCGGAAAAAACGAGCTGGGGGAATTCGGCCATTGTCATACCCGTGAATTTTGCCCGAGAAACTGCCCGTGCAACTTGCCCGCGAAACTTGGAAGGCCCGGTTTATGGCAATGGCCGGTTTCGAATGCAAGTGCGCCATCGCACAGCGGATTTTCATGGCCGACGCGCAGCGATGATAGATAGTTCATGTGGCAGCCTCTGTGTCATCCCGGACGCACCGCAGGTGCGATCCGGGAACCAGGGGCAACGACGCATGCTGATCACGCCGCGCGTGTCCGGGATGACACGAAGACAGCGGCAGTGCCTCAGAGAATAAACCGGCTGAGGTCGGTGTTGCGGGCGAGATCGCCGATATTGGCCTCGACGAAGGCCGCATCGACGGTGATCGCCTCGCCGGAACGGTCGGGCGCGGTGAAGCCGATATTGTCGAGCACCCGTTCCATGATCGTCTGCAGCCGGCGCGCGCCGATGTTTTCGACCGAGGTATTGACCTGGGCGGCGATCCTGGCGATCGCCTCGATGCCATCGTCGGTGAAGGCGAGCTGAACGCCCTCGGTCTGCATCAGAGCTTCGTATTGCTTGACCAGGCTCGATTCCGGCTCGCGCAGGATGCGGCGCAGATCGTCCTCGTTGAGCGAGGCGAGTTCGACGCGGATCGGCAGGCGGCCTTGCAGTTCCGGCAGCAGGTCGGACGGCTTGCTAACATGGAAGGCACCGGAAGCGATGAACAGGATATGGTCGGTCTTCACCGCGCCGTGCTTGGTGGCCACCGTCGTGCCTTCGATCAGCGGCAGCAGATCGCGCTGCACGCCTTCGCGCGACACATCGGCGCCGCTACGGTTTTCGCGGGCGCAGATCTTGTCGATCTCGTCGAGGAAAACGATGGCATTGCTTTCGGTCTCACGGATCGCTTCCTGCACCACCTGATCCTGATCGAGCAGCTTGTCGCTCTCTTCGGCGATCAACGGTTCGTAAATGTCGCGCACGGTAGCGCGGCGCGGTTTAGCCTTGCCGCCCAGGGCTTTTCCGAACAGATCGCCCAATGAAATCGCACCGACCGAAGCGCCCGGCATGTTCGGCAGCTCGAACATCGGCGTCGCGGAGCCGCCGGAGGCCACTTCGATTTCGATCTCCTTGTCGTCGAGTTCGCCGGCGCGCAGTTTCTTGCGAAAGCTGTCGCGCGTGGCGGGCGAAGCGGTAGCGCCGACCAAAGCGTCGAGCACGCGCTCTTCGGCGGCGAGATGCGCCTTGGCGCGCAGGTCCTTGCGCTTGCGCTCCTTCACCATGGCGATCGCTACTTCGATCAAGTCGCGCACGATCTGTTCGACGTCGCGACCGACATAGCCGACCTCGGTGAACTTGGTGGCCTCGACTTTGAGGAACGGCGCGCCGGCCAGTTTGGCGATGCGGCGGGCAATCTCGGTCTTGCCGCAGCCGGTGGGGCCGATCATCAGAATGTTTTTGGGCAACACTTCCTCGCGCATCGGCGATTCAAGTTTCAGCCGGCGCCAGCGGTTGCGCATGGCATTGGCCACGGCGCGCTTGGCCTCCTTCTGTCCGACGATATAGCGGTCGAGTTCGGATACGATTTCGCGCGGCGAGAAATCCGTCATTTCATATGCTCTCGTCAGATGCTTTCGATCACCAGATTGGTATTGGTGTAGACGCAGATTTCGGCGGCGATGGCCATGGCGCGGCGGACGATGGTTTCGGCATCGAGCTCCATCGGCAGCAGAGCGCGCGCCGCCGCCAGCGCATAATTGCCGCCGGAACCCACCGCCATGACGCTGCCGTGTTCAGACTGTTCGGGCTCGAGCACGTCGCCATTGCCGCTGAGCAGCAGCGACGCGTTGCGATCGGCGACGAGCATCATGGCTTCGAGCCGGCGCAGATAGCGATCGGTGCGCCAGTCCTTGCCCAGTTCGACGCAGGCGCGCACCAATTGATCGGGATATTGCTCGATCTTGGCCTCGAGGCGCTCGAACAGGGTGAAGGCGTCGGCCGTGGCGCCGGCGAAGCCGCCGATGACATTGCCCTTGCCGAGGCGGCGCACCTTGCGGGCATTGCCCTTGACCACCGTCTGGCCGAGGCTGACCTGGCCATCGCCGCCGACGACGACCTTGCCGCCCTTGCGGACCATCAGAATGGTGGTGGCGTGCCAGACCGCCGGGCCGGCATGATCGTCCTGGGACATTATATAATCTCGTGGAAGAAGCCGGACCGGCCGGCGCGCATGTCTGTTAGGACCGTCCATCTATGGCGCTGAGGCGGGCGGCGCAAGGGACCTGTCCGCACCGGGCTTAATAGTCTAGGTTAAGAATGCGATGGTAGAATTCCGCTGGTAAGGGTGATCCCAGCCAAGGGTGGTAAAGCCGCCTGCGGGTTGCTAGAAGCCCGCCATCCTCTTGGAGAGTGAAGCCGAATGCGTACCGCGACCATCACGCGCCAGACGAAAGAGACGAGCATTTCCGTCACCGTCAACCTGGACGGCACCGGAAAGACCTCGATTTCGACCGGAATCGGCTTTTTTGACCATATGTTGGACCAGCTCGGCCGCCACAGCCTGATCGACCTCACGGTCAAGGCGGATGGCGACCTGCACATCGACGATCACCACACGGTCGAAGACACCGGCATTGCCATCGGCCAGGCGCTGCGCAAGGCCTTGGGCGAGATGCGCGGCATCGTCCGCTATGCCGACGTGCGCCTGCCGATGGACGAAACCCTGACCCAGGTGGCCGTCGACCTGTCGGGCCGCGCCTTTCTGGTGTTTCGCACCCAATTCTCGACGCCGAAGATCGGCACGTTCGACACCCAGCTCGTGCGCGAGTTTTTCCAGGCCTTCGCCATGAATGCTGGCATGACTTTGCATATCGAGACTGCCTATGGCGTCAACGATCACCATATTGCGGAGTCCTGCTTCAAGGGTGTGGCCCGGGCCTTGCGGGCCGCGGCGACGATCGATCCGCGCCAGAGCGATCAAGTTCCCTCGACCAAGGGAACATTGTCGGTCTGATATCATTTGAGTTTCGCATGCCTGTGTTCACCATTCACACGCCTTCCGCGAGCCCGTCCGGTGGCGATCCCGCCGCCGGGGCGGTGTTCGTGCGCGAGGGCTTTTCCCGCCTGGCTTTCCTGTTCGGACCGCTGTGGCTGCTCTGGAACCGGCGCTGGCTGGCCTTCGGCCTGTGGTTTCTGGCCTTTGCCTGCGTTTTCTTCGCCATCCGGCGGCTGGGCTTCAGCCCGGCCTTGATGCCCGCCTATTATTTCGGCATCGGCTTGCTTCTTGGCCTGGAAGCGCCTGTTTTGCGGCGCGCGGCTTTGGCCGGACGCGGTTTCGCGCTGTCCGACATCGCCGTCGCCGAAACGCTGCGCGAAGCTGAGATCACCTGGTTCGCCCGCCGGCGGCCGGCCACCACGCAAACATCTACCCTTGGGCCAACGCTGGCAGTCACGACCCATCCGGCGCGCGCCGTGCCGCCGGTCGGCCTGTTTCCCGATGTTCCGAGTGCGCGCTCATGAGCGTCGCGATCATCGACTACGGTTCCGGCAATCTGCACTCCGCCCGCAAGGCTTTCGAGCGCGCGGCGCAGGAGAGCGGGGCCGGTTCGACCATCACCGTCACCTCCGACCCGGACGCCGTCGCCCGGGCCGATCGGATCGTTCTGCCTGGCGTCGGCGCCTTCGCCGATTGCCGCCATGGCCTCGACGCCACGACCGGCATGGTCGAGGCCCTGCGTGAGGCGGTGATCGCCAAGGGCCGGCCGTTCCTCGGCATCTGCGTCGGCATGCAATTGCTTGCCACGCGCGGGCTGGAACATGTGACGACGCAAGGTCTCGACTGGATCGGCGGCGACGTGGTGGCGCTCAAGCCCAGCGACGCGGCTTTGAAAGTGCCGCACATGGGCTGGAACACGATCACGCTGAACCGGCCGCATCCGGTCTTCGACGGTCTCGTCACCGGCGACAAAGGCCTGCACGCTTATTTCGTCCACTCCTATCACCTGAGCGCGGCCGCGCCGGCCTCGGTTCTGGCGACGGCGGACTACGGCGGCACGGTCACGGCGGTGGTCGGACGCGACAATATTATCGGCACGCAATTTCACCCCGAGAAGAGCCAGAAGCTGGGCCTCGGGCTGATCGGCAATTTCCTAAGGTGGGCTCCGTGATTCTGTTTCCTGCGATCGATCTGAAAGAGGGGGAGTGCGTTCGCCTCATCCATGGCGACATGTCGCAAGCCACCGTCTTCAACGACGATCCGGCCGCGCAGGCGCGCACCTTCGAACAGCAGGGTTTTGAATATCTGCATGTGGTCGATCTCGACGGCGCCTTCTCCGGCAAGCCGGAGAATGCCCGCGCCGTCGATGCGATCCTGCAGGCGATCGACATTCCCGTGCAGCTCGGCGGCGGCATTCGCGACATGCGCACCGTCGAAGGCTGGCTCGAAAAGGGCGTCAGCCGCACGATCATCGGCACGGCGGCGGTGAAGGACCCGAGCTTCGTGCGCGAAGCGGCGCGGCGGCATCCCGGCCGCATCGCCGTCGGCGTCGACGCGCGCGACGGTTTCGTCGCCGTCGAAGGCTGGGCGCGCGTCTCGCAACTCTCGGCGCTCGATATCGGCAAGCGTTTCGAGGATGCCGGCGTCGCCGCCATCATCTACACCGACATTTCGCGCGACGGCGTGCTGAAGGGCCTCAACATGGAGGCGACCCTGGCGCTCGCCAATGCGCTGACCATTCCGGTCATCGCCTCGGGCGGCCTGGCTTCCATCGACGATGTCAAACGTCTGCTTGAGCCCGATAGCGCGGCGCTGGCCGGCGCCATCACAGGCCGCGCGCTTTACGACGGCCGTCTCGATGCGGCCGAGGCCTTGGCGCTGATCCGCGCCGCGCGGGAGAAATCGGTTGCTTAAGTGCCGCGTCATTCCCTGTCTCGATGTGAAGGACGGGCGCGTCGTCAAAGGCGTCAATTTCGTCGATCTGCGCGATGCCGGCGATCCCGTGGAATCCGCCATCGCCTATGATGCGGCGGGCGCCGACGAATTGTGCTTCCTCGACATCACCGCCAGCCATGAAAATCGCGGCACGATCCTCGACGTGGTGCAGCGGACGGCGGAAGCCTGTTTCATGCCGCTGACGGTGGGCGGCGGCGTGCGCACCACCGACGATATCAGGAAACTGCTGCTGGCCGGCGCCGACAAGGTGTCGATCAATACGGCGGCCGTGTTCAACCGCGATTTCGTGCGCGAGGCGGCGGAGAAATTCGGCAGCCAGTGCATCGTCGTGGCCATCGACACCAAGCGCGTCGGCGACGGCAAATGGGAAATCTTCACCCATGGCGGCCGCAAGCCGACGGGCATCGATGCGGTCGCCTATGCGCGCGAAGTGGAGGCGCTGGGCGCCGGCGAAATCCTTCTGACCTCGATGGATCGCGACGGCACCCGCTCGGGCTTCGATATCGACGTGACCCGCACCATCGCCGATGCGGTAAAAATTCCGCTCATTGCCTCGGGCGGTGTCGGCAATCTTGACCATCTGGTCGGCGGCATTCGCGACGGCCATGCCAGCGCCGTGCTGGCCGCCTCCATTTTCCATTTTGGCGAGTTTACGATACGACAGGCCAAGGACCATATGGCCGCGGCTGGGCTGGCGGTCCGCAACGACTGATCAACTAACTGACTGTCACAGGCTTTTTGCCCTTCGAGGGGCAGCGCGGAAAGGCTTTGCGGAAAGGCTTCGCATTTGAGTTCGTTCAACCTGCAGGATCTGGCCGCGATCATCCTTGAGCGCACCGGATCGAGCGCCGACAAGTCCTATACGAAGTCCCTGCTCGATGCCGGCAAGCATCGGGTGGCGAAGAAATTCGGCGAAGAGGCCGTGGAACTGGCGCTGGCTACGGTCGACGGCAGTGACGCGGATGTGAAAGCGGAAGCGGCGGATGTGCTGTATCACATGCTGGTCCTGTTGCAGGCCCGCGGCATCCCTGTCGCCGACGTGCTGAATGAGCTAGAAAAGCGGACCCAACAGTCGGGCCACCAGGAAAAGGCGGCGCGCACTTCCGGCGGCTAGAGTTCGTAACCCGCATCCGGCGGCGGAGTACCCCATGGACGAAATTTCCGGACTGGCAACCTTGCCCAGCGACTTCTCGATCTACCGGCACTTCACGCGCGCCGAATGGGCGGCGCTGCGCGCCGACACGCCGCTGACCCTGACGGGCGAAGATCTCGCCAAATTGCAATCAATCAACGATCCGATCTCGCTGGAAGAAGTGATCGCCATCTATCTGCCGCTGTCGCGCCTGCTGGCGCTCTATGTGGCGGCGACGCAGGGCCTGTTCAAAGCGACGCAGCGCTTTTTGGGTGCCGACGGCAAAGTGCCTTATATCATCGGCGTCGCCGGTTCCGTCGCCGTCGGCAAATCGACCACGGCGCGCGTGCTGAAGTCGCTCCTGTCGCGCTGGCCCAATACGCCGAAGGTGGAACTCGTCACCACGGACGGTTTTCTGTTCCCCAACGAAGTCCTGGTGCGCGATCACCTGATGGACAAGAAGGGCTTTCCGGAAAGCTATGACGGCACGGCGCTGGTGCGCTTCCTGTCGCAGATCAAGGCCGGGCAGGGCAACGTCAATGCGCCTGTTTATTCGCATCTGACTTATGACATCGTGCCCGACAAATTCATCACCGTCGACCGGCCCGACATTCTCATCGTCGAAGGGCTCAATGTGCTGCAGCCGTCGCGGCCCGACAGCGACATTGCTTTCGCCTCCGACTTCTTCGACTTCTCGATCTATCTCGATGCCAATGAGAACGATCTTCTGAAGTGGTACGTGGCGCGTTTCATGCGCCTGCGCCAGACGGCCTTCCGCGATCCCAGATCGTTCTTCAAGAAATACGCCGACCTCACCGACGAGGAAGCACGGCAGACCGCCATCGACATCTGGACGCGCATCAACCTGCGCAACCTGCATGAAAACATCCTGCCGACGCGGGCGCGCGCCAGCCTGGTGCTAACCAAGGGCGCGACGCACAGCATCGAACAGGTGGCGCTGCGCAAGCTCTAGGCAGCGCATCTTACTCATAAGTGGCTTTACTACATTTATAATCTCAAACCGCGTTGTTGCGCGCGGGAACCCCTTCGTACGCTGCCCCATCGGAATGCGGCTGGAGGGTCAAGGCATGAGCGATAGGGTCAACGCGCCATTTCTGCGCAATGCCTGGTATCAAGCGGCGTGGAGCGACGAGCTGAAAGGCGGCATGCTCGCGCGCACCATCATGAACGAGCCCTTGCTGTTCTTTCGCGATGCCCATGGCAAGATCGGCTGCGTCGAAGATCGCTGCTGCCATCGTGGCGCGCCACTGTCGCACGGCAAGGTCGTCGAGAACGGCTTGCAGTGCGGCTATCACGGCCTCGTCTTCGACGTGAACGGCAAATGCGTCGAGATTCCGGGCCAGGACAGCATTCCGCCGATGGCGAAAGTGAAGGCGCATCCGGTCGTCGAACGGCAGGAATTCGTCTGGGTGTGGATGGGCGATCCGGCTTTGGCCGACGAAGCCAAGATCGTCGACTGGCCCTACCATGACAATCCGAAGAAATATCCGCATCGCAAGGCGATGATGCCGATCAAGGTCAATTACATGATGATGGTCGACAATCTGATGGACCTGACCCATCTGGGCTATGTCCACACCAAGACCATCGGCGGCAATCCGAAAATCCATGTCGAAGCGAAGATGCAGGCGGAGCGTACCGAGACGGGCGCACGGCTCATCCGCTGGCTGCTCGACGTGGCGCCGCCGCCGACCTATGTGCGCGCCGTCGGCTTCACCGGCAAGATCGATCGCTGGATGGATTTCGAATACGTCATTCCCGGCAGCGTCAAGCAATGGACCGGCGCGCTCAACGTCGGCATGGGCGCCGTCGAAAACCGCGAGCAGGAAGGTTTTCACCTGCATCTCTTCCACGGCATCACGCCGGAAACCGAAAGCACCACCCATTATTTCTGGTCGGCCGCCAACGGCTATCGCCAGGACGATCCGCAGGCCACGGACGCGCTCTACAACGAAATACATCCGACCTTCCTGGAAGACGTGGTGATCATGGAGGCGCAGCAGCAACGCCTCAGCGCCGATCCCGACCGCCCGCTGGTGCCTATCAAGGCCGACTATGCCTTGACGCATGCGCGACGTGCTTTTCAGAAGGCGCTCGATGAGGAAAGGGCGAGGATGCCGACCGCGGCGGAGTGACATCGCGATCCGAGACTTGGCCCCGCCGCTAATGTTCTGGCGGCGGGGTTTATGTTTCGCGGGACCGCCGGCCGCTCTCGGCCTGTCTTTGATCTAAAGGTGGTGCTGACAGACGATAAGCCGACACGGACATCCCATGACCGACCTCTTCTTCCGCAAAGCCACACGCGCCGACTTGCTCGCCATCGTCGCCATGTTGGCGGATGATTCGCTCGGCGCGGCGCGCGAGGATTTTTCTGATCCGTTACCGGCGGTTTATCTGGAGGCCTTCGCGGCGTTGGATCGTGATCCCAACCAATTACTCGCCGTCGTCGAAGCGGGCGGGCGGATCGTCGGCACGCTGCAATTGAGCTTCATTCCCGGCCTGTCCCGGCGCGGCGCCTGGCGCGGCTTGATCGAATCCGTGCGGATTGCCTCTGATTTTCGCGGCCAGCGCCTCGGCGAGCAGATGATCCGTTGGGCGGTCGAACAATGCCGGGAGCGCGGCTGCAAGCTCGTGCAATTGACGACGGACAAGAGCCGCGTCGATGCACATCGCTTCTACGATCGCCTCGGCTTCACCGCCTCGCATATCGGCTACAAGCTCGATCTGGCTTAGCGGCCACGGGCCGGCTCCCAAGAACGTCACCTAAGCCCACCGTCCCGCGTCATTGAGGCACGGATCATCTCACCATGTTGGTCTTGCGGTGGATGCCGGCCTCAGGTTAAGGACGGGGCAACGAACCCGCGCATGTATCGCGCGGGCCATAACGGGAGGGACGCATGAAGCGACGGGACTTGGATCGGCGAGATATCGTCAAGGGCTTTGGAGCCGCCGGCTTGACGCTGAGCGTGCCGGCAGGCGCTTTCGGTCAAACCGAATATCCGGCCCAACCGATTCACACCTATATCGGCTTTCCGGCCGGCAGTGGCGCGGACATTTTGTGCCGCTATTTCACCAACAAGCTTGCCGAGATTTCGCCCAAGCCGATCATCGTCGAAAATCGCCCCGGTGCGACCAGCAATATCGCGGTCGGCCTGGTCGCCAAGGCGAAGCCGGACGGCTATTCGGTGCTGTTGGTCGCCAATTCGAACATGGCCGGCTCGCGCTATCTGTTTAAATCCCTGCCGTTCGACACGGTGACGGATTTCACGCCAGCGGCCTCCTTCGCCCAGATCGTGTTCACGATCGTCGTGGCGCCGGATTCCAAATATAATTCGGTCACCGAGCTGACCGCCTTTCTGAAATCGACCGATCGCGCCAAATACGGCTACACCAACCAGACCGCGCAACTGGCCGCCGAACTGTTCAAGTCGATGGCTGGCGTCAAAGCCGAGCCGGTGTCCTATCGCACGGCTCCGGATGCCTTGCCCGATGTCGTCAACGGCACGCTCGACTTCATGGTCATGGACGGCACTTTTGCGGCAGCCCAGGTGCGCTCCGGCCGGCTGAAATGCCTCGCCATCACGACGAAGGAGCGTTCGACCTCATTCCCCGGCGTTCCGACGATGGAAGAGGTCGGCTTCAAAGGCTACGAATTCGCACCGTGGTGGGGCGCCTTCTTCCCCAAGGGCACGCCGCAGCCGATCGTCGATAAATTCGCCGGCTGGCTGATCGACATCGGCAAAATGCCCGAGACGGCGAAGTTCCTCGAAACGGTCGGCGCCATTCCGCACCATGAGAATGGCAAGGAAGTCGCGGCGCGCATCCAATCCGACATCGAACGATGGGCACCGATCGTCAAAGCCGCGAATATCGTACCGCAATAAGGTGAAAACGGCCCGCTTGATCGGACTTACTTGAGCCGCTCGATCAGGCGCGCTTTCACTTGCGGCCATTCGCTGTCGATGATGCTGTAGAGCATCGAATTGCGAAGGCGGCCATCGGGCATGATCCGTTCATGGCGAATCATGCCTTCTTGCGTGGCGCCGAGCCGCAGAATGGCGGCGCGCGAGGCGGCATTGATCTCATCGGTCATGAATTGCACGCGGATGCAGGCCAGTTCTTCGAAGGCATGGCGCAGCATTAAAAGCTTCGCCTCGGTGTTGACGAAACTGCGCTGCTGGCTGGCGGCAAGCCAGGTGTGGCCGATTTCAAGCGTGCGATTGTTGGGATCGACCTTCCAGAACCGCGTGCTGCCGACGACGCGGCCATCGACCTCGGTGACGAAGGGAATGACCGTTCCCGCCGCGCGGCCCTGCACAGCGGTTTCAATGTAGCGGTCGACGGTGTCGGGGCCGGGCACGACGGTGAAGCGCAGATTCCACAATTCGCCATCGGCGGCGGCGGCCAGAAGCGCTTCGCGATGCGTTGCTTTCAAGGGCGCCAGACGCAGGCGCTGGCTTGTGAGCACGGGGCGGAAATCGATCACGGACATGCACTCGGGGACGTTGGACCGCAACTTCCCTAAAGCAAATCGCCTATCGGTGTCATCCCGGACACGCGCAGCGTGATCCGGGAACCAGGGGCCACATCACGACTGCTGATCATCGGTGTAGAACGGGATGGCGGTTCGACGCATCGCATTATCGCACGCCCCTGGATCCCGGATCGCTTCGCGTCCGGGATGACACTGAGGCGGTGATAAAAACAAAACGGCGGCCACACAGGCCGCCGTCATTAAATCAGAAAGCGTAAAGCCTCAGACGCCCAGGCCGTTCTCGCTGGCCATGGCCGCGAGGCTGCGCTGCGGGCGGGCGCCGACGTGCTGGATCACTTCGCTGGCGGCGAGCGCGCCGAACTGCGCGCAGGTCTTCAAATCCTGATCGCGCGACAGGCCGGCCAGGAAGCCCGCGGCATAAAGATCGCCGGCGCCGGTGGTGTCGACCAGTTTCTGGATCGGATAGGCCGGGACGGCCAGCGTCTCGCCACGAGTGACGACGAGCGAGCCCTTTTCCGACACGGTGACGGCACCGAGGATGTCCTCGTTGCGCAGCGCCGCGACGGCGGAGTCGAAATCCGAGGTTTCGTACAGCGACTTCAACTCGTGCTGGTTGGCGAAAAGAATGTCGATGGTCTTGCTGCGGATGAGGTCGAGGAATTCGGCGCGGTAGCGATCGACGCAGAACTGATCCGACAAAGTAAGCGCGACGCGGCGGCCAGCGGCGTGCGCAATCTCGGACGCGCGCACGAAGGCTTGTTTGGCGGCCGGCGGATCCCACAGATAGCCTTCGAGATAGGTGATGGCCGAAGCGCGCACGAGATCGGCATCAACATCGTCGGGGCCGAGATTCTGGCAGGCACCGAGGAAGGTGTTCATGGTGCGCTCGCCGTCGGGCGTCACCAGGATGAGGCAACGCGCCGTGGCCGGGCCATCCTGCGCCGGCTTGGTGGTGAATTCGACACCGATGGCGCGAATGTCATGGGCGAAGGCCTTGCCGGTCTCGTCCGCCTTCACCTTGCCGATGAAGGCCGTCTTGGCGCCGAAGGACGCCGCGCCGACGATCGTATTGGCCGCCGAACCGCCGGAGATGATCGAGGTCGATCCCATTTGCTTGTAGAGGCTCTCGGTGCGCGCCTCATCGATCAGCATCATGCCGCCCTTGGCGAGTTTCTCGCGGGCGAGCAGATCATCGTCCACCATGCTGATGACGTCGACAATCGCGTTACCAAGACCAAGCACATCGTATTGGGACGTCATCGTGCGGCATTCCCTCTTTCATAATTTGGGGTGGGGTCGTGTCGCATCCATGGTCTGCGGCGTCAAGTTTCGGCGGTTTCAGGAACTCGGGCGAGCCTTCAGCCGCTTGCGCAGAAGTTCCAGGAATTGCACCAGATCCTCGCTGTCGAGATGGCCGATTTCCTTGGCGAGGCGATTGGCGAATTCCGTCGCTTTGGGATTCATCCCAGCGGTTGCCAGCGTGACATTGGGATCGGACAGTTCCGCCAGCCGCTCAAGCTCCTCGGCCTCGTCCCAGATGACGTTGAAGAAGACGATGATGCGCTGAACCAGATACCAGGTGGGCTTGCCGCGCCGGCCATGTTCAAGCGCCGACAGATAGGCCGGCGAGACGCCGAGCGCATGAGCCATGGTCTTCAGCGTGATGCCGCGCTCTTCCCTGAGATCCCGGATTTTCTGGCCGAAGGGCGTCATGCTTCATCCGCCCGCGTGCGTTTGCTGCGCAAGCGCACGTAGAGCGCGCCACTGCCGCCATGGCGGATCGAAGCTTCCTCGAAGCCCAGCACGATGGAGCGCAGTTCCGGCGCCGACAGCCACATCGGCACGGAGCGCCGGAGCACGCCGGCTTCGCGATAGGGCATTTCGTCATCGGCGACGCGCGTCGATCCCTTGCCGGTGACGACGATGACCGTGCGGCCGCCCGCGGCTTGGGCGCGATGCAGAAAGGCAATCAATTGCGCATGGGCCGTGGCTTGGCGCATGCCGTGCAGATCAATACGGGCGTCGATCTCGATCTGGCCGCGCGACAGCTTTTGCCGTGTGCGCCGCTCGACCGGCGCCAAAGGTGGCAAAGCCGGTTTGGCAGCGGGTGGCGCTGGCGGTGCGTGCGATGGTTTGAGCTTGGCGAGCTTCGCCGGCTTCTTCGGCTCATCCTCGACGACAGCCGCTTCAACCGTTTCGATCTCTGCGGTCTCGGCCATGCGCTTGCGACGGCGCAGCGGGCTGACATGACGCGTTACGACCTTCCAGAGTTCCACCTCATGCGGTTCGAGCGCCCGCGGTCCTTTGGTTTTACTTCGCTTACGTGCGATCTCTTTCGCCATCACGGCGCCCCCACGCCGGTGCGCGGCAGCAGCACGTAGAAATCGCCGGTGTGTCTGATGTCTCCGGCCAAAGCGCCGGCCTTGTCGCCGGTGCCATAGAAAATGTCGGCGCGCGCGGCACCGACGATGGCCGTGCCCGTATCCTGCGCGATCATCAGGCGGCGAAACGGTTTGCTGCGGCCGTGCGCATCGGGCAGACCCGCATCGATCCAGAACGGCAGACCGTAATGCCAGAGGCCGCGATCTACGGCGATCGATCGCAGTGGCGTCAGTTCAACGCCTTCGCCGCCGATCGGTCCTTGCGTTTCTGTGAGATTATCGATGGCTTTGTAGAAGACATAGGAGCGATTGCTGCGCAGCAATGCGCGGCCGGCCTCGCCTTCGCTTTGGCCGTTGTCACGCACCCATTGTTTCAGGCGCGCCAGCGACATGTCGGCGGCGGCGATCGCGCCGGTGTCGACGAGGATCTTGCCGATCGACGTATAGGGATGACCGTTGCGGCCAGCATAGGCGAGGCGCAACAAACGCCCGTCCGACAGACGGATGCGCGCCGAGCCCTGCACGTGAATCATGAAGGCTTCGATGCCATCGCGCACCCATACGAGCGGGCGCGTGCGCTGCGCCAGCGCGCCTTTGTCGATCTCCTCGCGGGTCGGCAGCACCGGCTGGCTGGTGATGGAAGAGGTATAGGCGATGTCGTCGGGCAAAGAGAGAATGGGTTCTTGAAAGGCCTCGCTGCGCTCGAGGCTGCCGGCCACTTCCGGCTCGTAATAGCCGGTGAGAAAGCCGCGATCGTAAGGATTGGCGCCGGCGATGGGCTCGATCCGCCAGGGCGCGAAATAACGTTCGATCAAGGCGCGGGCCGCGCGCGCATCGGTGGGCTTTGCCGTGAGCGCGACAGCGCAGAAGGCTTGAAAGGCTGAGGTCGGCGCCTGGCCGATGCGGATCGAAGGCGCCGCCTCGCTCAAACGTTCGCAGGATTTGCGCAGCGTCATCCAGGCGGCGAGATGATCGTCGCCAGCAAAACCCGGCAGTTTGTCGAACGTCGTCTCGTAGAGACGCGCCCGTGCCGCCAATTCAGGCGAGGGAAGATTTTCAGCGGAGAGAGGAATGGAGGCTGCCATGGTGATCACCATGGCAGAAAATACAACGCCGAACCCTACCGATCTATGATCAGCCTTGAAGCGACCGCTCAACGGTCGCCGTCGGAGACAACCACCAGGCGCCAGTTCGGATCACGCGCGCTGGTATCGCGTTCGAACGTCCAAATGTCGACGAGATCGGACACATGTTCGGGATCGCCATCGATGACATTGCCGTTGCGGTCGCGGGTGGCGGTGATGAGCTTGCTGACGAAACGCATGGTGATCTGCGCCACCTTGCCGCGCAGCACGGCATCGACCATCGACGCCTTGTCGATCGACACAAAAGTGGTTTCGACCTTTTCGCCCCGGCTCTCGCGATCGGTGATCGCCTGGGAGAAACTGTCGAAGACATCCTTCGACAGGAGGCCGCGCAAGGTCTGGCGGTCGCCGGCCGCAAAGGCGGTGATGATCATCTCATAGGCGGACTTGGCGCCGCCGATGAAACCCTTGCCGTCGAACGTGCGGTCGGCATCGGCAATCTGGTCAAGGCCAAGCCAGACCTTGGAGCCGGGCTCGGCCAGGTCGGTCCAACGGTCGCGGGACTCGGCCGGGGCGGCCGGCGCGCCAGCATCATTGGCGGCGCCAGGCAGGCGCACCACCACGCCATCATTGCCGTTGCCGTTGCGGTTGGGACCCGCGCCATTGGGCTGCGGAGCGCGGTCGGTCCGCTGCTTCTCCTGACCGGTCCGCGTCCCAAGCACGGATCGCAGTTTCCAAACCACGAAAATGGCCAGGAGCGCGAAAACGATGGTTGTCACGTCGAACGACTCCTGCATACCGGCCTGTTTCCTAATCTCTTCTGTCTCTGAAAATAGTCCCTGGCTCGTTATCTTGCCGGGCCATGTGTTGCGCAACCATAAAATTTCGACGCGCTCGTCCTATATATTGGTTAGCCTCTATATTGGCGTGACATGACTTTCCGACCAGATGAAGGAGATGGGATAAAACAGCATGCGCAGATTTTCAGTAGGAACTCTGTCCTTTCTTTTGCTGTTTCTTGCAGAAATTGCGACCTATGTCGCGGTCATCGATGAATGGGGGTGGGAAACCGCCCTGGGCATCGGTGTCGGCTCGCTGGCGCTCGGCTTTCTGGTGCTGAGCCGGCTCGGCCAAGATATGGGCCGGGTCTTTTCCGCCGCCGGCGGCAATATCGTCCAGCTTTCCTTTGGCGGTCTGTTCTCCGGTGGCCTGTCGATCGCCGGCGCGATCCTGCTGATCCTGCCCGGTTTCCTCACCGATTTTCTCGGCCTGCTGCTGGTGATCGCGAGCTTTGGCCTGAGATTTCTGCCGGACCGGTTCAGCCCGGCTTCCTCGCCGGTCCGCGACACGGGCGGCGGCGTCACCGACCTGCGCCCCGAGGAATGGTCGTCCAATCGCAACACGCCTTCCCAATAGTATTTGCCCGCCCGATCGCATTTGTCCCGGCCCGGCAATCATGCTAGGCGGCAGCGCGATGAATTGAGGCCGCCCGTCGGCTGCCTCCAAGACCGGACAAGGGTTGAGCAATGGCGGAGAATGGGTCGAACGGCGCGGCGAACGGGGCAAACAGCGGCGGCGCTTTGCCGCAGCTCAACGTGCTGGTCCAATATACGAAGGATTTGTCGTTCGAGAACCCGAACGCCCCGCGTTCGCTGGCGCCGCAGAACGAGCCGCCGAACATTTCCATCCAGGTGAACGTCAACGCCAACCAGCTCAACGACACCGATTTCGACGTCAATCTGATGCTCGAAGGCTCGGCCGGCGAAGGCAACAACGTCCTGTTCAAATTCGAACTGACCTATGGCGGCGTGTTCAAACTGCAGAACATTCCGCAAAACGAAATCCATCCGGTGGTGTGGATCGAATGCCCGCGCCTGCTGTTCCCGTTTGCCCGGCAGATCGTCGCCGACGCGGTGCGCAACGGTGGCTTCCCGCCGCTGCTGCTCGATCCGATCGATTTCGTCGCGCTCTATCGCCAGCGCATGGAACAGCTGCAAGCTGGCGCCGCGACGGCGTAAGGCAACCTCACGCACCTATGTGTCATCCCGGGCACGCACAGCGTGATCCGGGAGCCAGGGGCGCGTGACGAAATCCTGGTTGGTTGCGAACAGCACATCGCTGCTGGAATTACAGGCTCTACCGCTCGCCCCTGGTTCCCGGATCGCCTGCGGCGTCCGGGATGACACAAAGGCTTCGGTGTGACGCGGCGAGATAGTCGCCGAAATCAAAGATAGCGCTGCCAGATCGCCTTTTCGCCGAGCTTTTCGAGCAGTTTGGCATGGGCGGCGAGATCTTCTTCCGTGACCGTCAGCGCCAGAGCGGTTTCGCGCTTGCGCATGAAATCGCCCATCGCTTGATCGACAATGATGGACTGCGCTTCGGCCAGCACCAGATGCGACTGACGGCCGCCCAGCAGTTCCGCATAGACCTCGGCGAGAATTTCCGAGTCGAGCAAAGCGCCGTGCTTGGTGCGGCGTGAATTGTCGATGCGATAGCGCGCGCACAAAGCATCGAGAGAATTCGAGGCGCCGGGATGTTTACGCCGCGCCAAAGACAGCGTGTTGACCACCCGGTCCATCTTGAGCAGCGGACGCTCGACGCGGCCCAATTCGGCATTGAGAAATTTGATGTCGAATTCGGCGTTGTGAATGACCAGCGGATCGTTGCCGACAAAGGTCAGGAACTGATCGGCGACCTCGACGAATTTCGGCTTGCCCTTGAGGAAATCGGCCGACAGGCCGTGAACGCGAAAGGCCTCTTCCGGCATGTCGCGTTCCGGGTCGAGATAGACGTGAAACGTCTGACCGCTGGGAATGAGATTGATCAACTCGACACAGCCGATTTCGACCAGGCGGTCGCCTGTCGTGGGATCAAGACCCGTGGTTTCCGTATCGAGAACGATTTCGCGCTGCGACACCCAAATCCTCTTCTGCCGTTCGTTCTGCCTACCGCCCGGCGAGGGCGGCGAGCAGGCCATCCACCTGCTGCCCCGCATGGGCGAATCCATGGCCGGTGTCGACAATATAATGCGCTTTGGCGCGCTTGGTGGCGTCGGGAGTCTGCCGGGCCAGAATTGCACTGAATTTTTCCGGCGTCATGCCGGGGCGGGCGAGAACCCGCTCTTTCTGCACCTGCGCACTGGCGCTGACGACGACGATGACATCGACGCCGCGATCAGCGCCGGTTTCAAACAGCAGCGGAATGTCAAGAACCACGACCGGAGCATGCTGGGCGCGGGCACGGACCATGAAGGCATCACGATGGGCGCCGACCAGGGGATGAATCAGGCTTTCGAGCTGTTTCATCGCCTCGGGCTTGTTGAGCACGGCGGCGGCGAGCTTCTGCCGGTCAACCACGCCATCGACAACCGTGCCGGGAAAGGCCGCGTCGATCACCGGCACGGCGGTGGTGCGATAGAGTTCGTGCACCGCGCTGTCGGAATCATGCACGGGAACGCCACGGTCGCGGAACATCTGCGCCGTCGCCGATTTTCCCATGCCGATCGAGCCGGTCAGTCCGATGACGATCATCCGGTGTCCCTTCAGCGGCACAAATAGCCGCTTTCCCTGAGGAAGGCGAGCAAGGGCAGAAGTGGCAGACCGCGAATGGTCCAATGATCGCCGGCGATGCGGTCGAACAGATGCACGCCGGCGCCTTCGATGTGATAGCAGCCGACGGAACCGAGAACATCTTCACCGACGGTGTCGAGATAGCGGGCGATGAAATCATCGGACAGCGCATGCATGGTCATGCGAGCCGTCGACACAGTTTCGAACACGACGTCGCCATCAACAACGAAACAGGCGGCGCAATGCAGGTGATGGGTGTGGCCGGAGAGGCGCCGCAGGGTCACGTGAGCGGCGGCCAGATCACTCGCCTTATGAATGATGTCGTCACCCAGGGCGAGCAATTGATCGCCGCCAAGCACCAGACGGCCGGGCAGGCGATGCGACACCTCCCGTGCTTTCTCGCGCGCCAAGGTGGCGGCGATACGCGAGGGACGGTCGGCACCGCCGGCGACGGCGTCTTCCAGCGCGCGCTCGTCGACCTCAGGGCTCAGGGTTTCAAAAGGCAATCGTGCCTCGCGCAGAATCTTGGCGCGGGAGGCGCTGCCGGACGCCAGCACCAGTGGCTGTTGCGCCTGCCAGAGCGAGAACATCGTGTGGATATCCGTAGCCATCGCCTTGTTATGACTCGGCAATGAACTTCAGCCGGTGCTCGCGATAGAGATCGATGATCGCCGCAGCGGTTTCCTCGATCGAGCGGCGGGTGACGTCGATGGTCGGCCAGCCGTTCTGTTGAAACAGGCGGCGGCTGTTGTTGATCTCTTCGGCCACCGCCATGCGATCGACATAGGGCGTTTCCTGATCGGCGTTCAAGGTCAGCAAACGGTTCTGGCGGATCTGTACGATGCGTTCGGGCGAGGCGAGCAGACCAACGATCAGAGGATTGCGCGCCTGCGTCAGCGCATAGGGCGGCGGTACATTGGGAACGAGCGGAATATTGGCGGTCTTGATGCCACGATTGGCGAGATAGATGCTCGTCGGCGTTTTCGACGTACGGCTGACACCCAGAAGGATGACATCGGCATCCTCGAGATTTTCCGGCAATTGTCCGTCGTCATGCATCATGGTGAAATTCAACGCGTCGATGCGTTTGAAATATTCGGCATTGAGCATGTGTTGTGCGCCCGGCCGTGAGGTCGAGGCGGTGCCGAGATAAGATTGAAACAGGTTCAGCACCGGTTGCAGCACATTCAGCGCAGGACTGCCTGTCTCGGCGCAGACGCGTTCGAGTTCGGTCGACAATTCCTCATCGACCAAGGTGTAGAGCACGATGCCCGGCGAGACCGATAATTCCGACATAGCGCGATCAAGCTGCGCGCGATTGCGGATCAAAGGATAGACGTGCTCGATCGCCGAGATCCCCTGAAACTGCGCGGTGACTGCACGACTGACCGCGATAAGTGTTTCACCGGTCGCGTCCGATACGAGATGCAAATGGAAGTAATTGCGGTTCACGAGGCCTCGCTGAAAAATGACGGACGGCGGTTGGGGCCGCTGTGTGTTGGTGTGGACAACTAACCGAGAATTGGTTGCTTCGGACTTATCGGCAAGGCTGCGGGGATAAGCCGGCGGATTCCACCGGGTCGCCCAGGCTGGGGATAAAAGACCAAGTGCCGCAGTCGGAGTCGTTAACGCAAATTAAACATGGGCCCCATCCACAGTAGGGCCTTAACGTATCTTAATGAAATCCTAACGGAAATATTGCTGCGCACAGGCGTGCGCACGCCCCCTCGCAACAGCCTGATGACTGTGGAGGGGAGCGGGGAAGAAACATGGTTAAGAATTTATGAGTCTTATCCCCTGGCTAGGAATCTAATAAACAGACTCTTCAAATCTATATATTTTCTTAAAGAGCGACCGAGTGACGAAACTGTCTGGTGAGGTTAGGTCTGAAATGAAGCCGGGAATGACCCCCAAGCTTCTCTCGGTTCTCGACGGAAGGACCTCCGGTCCACCGCCCATCTGGTTGATGCGCCAGGCTGGACGTTATCTTCCCGAATATCTGGCCATTCGGGCTCAGACGAAATCGTTCCTGGAATTCTGCTACAATCCGGAACTGGCGATCGAAGCGACCCTGCAGCCGATCCGCCGCTTCGGTTTCGACGCCGCCATCATCTTCAGCGACATTCTCGTCATCCCCGATGCCCTGGGGCAGGACGTCAGATTTGAAGTCGGTGAAGGGCCTCGTCTTGCAGCCATTGAGACCCCCGACCAATTGAAGGGCCTGGCCAGCACACTCAACCTCGATCATCTGGCACCGGTCTACAGGGCCATTGCGGGTGTGCGGGCGAGCTTGGCCCCGGACGTGGCGCTGATCGGCTTCTGCGGGGCGCCTTGGACCTTGGCGACCTATATGATCGCCGGACGGGGCACGCCGGATCAGGCGCCGGCGCGGCTCTTCGCCTATCGCCATCCGGAAGCCTTCAGCCAGCTCATCGACAAGCTCGTGGACGCTGCTGTGGTGCATCTGTGCACGCAGATCGAGGCGGGTGCCGATGCGGTGCAGATTTTCGATTCCTGGGCCGGCAGCCTGCCTGTTGGGGAACTCGAGGCCTGGTCGGTGCTGCCGATCCAGCGCATTGCCGAGGCGGTGAAGGCGCGTCATCCGCAAATCAAGATCATCGGTTTTCCGCGCGCTGTCGGCGAGCAGCTTGTGCCTTTCACCCAGATTGCCGCGCTCGACGGTCTGAGCCTCGACACGACGGCGGATCGTCGGTGGGCGCGTCAGGTCGCTGGCGGCAAGCCCCTTCAAGGCAATCTCGATCCGCTGGCGATTTTGGCCGGCGGTGCCGCTCTTGACCGGGCGATCGACAGCATTCTTGAAGATTTCGCCTCATATCCCCATATCTTCAACTTGGGACACGGTATTCTGCCGCCGACGCCGATCGCAAACGTCGAGCGTTTGATCAGTAAAGTCAGATCAGGTGGCAGATGATGACTTTCTATACTGTGGTCAAAATCGTCCACGTCCTGGCGATTATTTCATGGATGGCGGCAATACTCTATCTGCCGCGTCTGTTCGTCTATCATGCTGATCAGACTGCAGAATCGGAGACCGGTAAGGTCCTGAGCGTGATGGAGCGCAGGCTGCTCAACGGCATCATGACGCCGGCGATGATCCTGGCCTGGATCACCGGTATCACCTTGGCTGTGACCGGCGGCTGGTATCACGACATCTGGTTTGCCGTGAAATTTCTCTGCGTGCTGGCGCTGTCGGGCATGCATGGATTTTTGAGCCGGGAGCGCAAACTGCTCGAACAGGGGCAGCGGCCGCATACATCGCGGTTTTACCGGATCATCAATGAAGTCCCGACCCTGCTGATGATCGTCATCGTGATCATGGTTATTGCCAAGCCTTTCTAAATTCGTGATTCCGAAGCCACAACGAAGGTTTCACTTGAAGTCGGGGCGGAATCGCATTATCCGAAAAGTCCCTCCCCAAATCCGGCCTTTCTGTCTTTTCAGGTTCGCTGCCGGCCATCGCCGAATCGTCATATCCGCCTCATTTCGCGATCTGACCGCCCGGTGTGTCATTTCTGTCTATTAGCTACGGCACCACTCAATGCCCGAGATCAAACTCCAAGATTTAAAGAAAAAGTCCCCCACCGAACTGCTTGCGTTCGCTGAGGAGCACGAGGTCGAAAACGCCTCGATCATGCGCAAGCAAGAATTGATGTTCGCCATCCTCAAACAACTGGCGAGCAAGGAAATCGAAATCGTCGGCGAAGGCGTCGTCGAGGTTTTGCAGGACGGCTTCGGCTTTCTGCGTTCGGCCGATGCGAATTATCTCGCCGGCCCCGACGACATTTACGTCTCGCCCTCGCAGATCCGCCGCTTCGGCCTGCGCACCGGCGATACGGTCGAAGGTCTCATCCGCAGCCCGAAGGAAGGCGAACGCTATTTCGCGCTGCTCAAGGTCAACTCGATCAATTTCGAGAACCCGGAGAAGGCCCGCCACAAGGTTCACTTCGACAACCTGACGCCGCTCTATCCTGATGCGCGGTTGAAGCTTGAAATCGAAGATCCGACCCGCAAGGATTTTTCCTCCCGCGTCATCGATATCGTCTCGCCGATCGGTAAGGGCCAGCGCGCTTTGATCGTCGCGCCGCCGCGGACCGGTAAGACGGTGCTGTTGCAGAACATCGCCCAATCGGTGACCGCCAATCATCCCGAATGCTATCTGATCGTTCTGCTGATCGACGAGCGTCCGGAAGAAGTCACGGACATGCAGCGTTCGGTGAAGGGCGAGGTCGTGTCCTCGACCTTTGACGAACCGGCGGTGCGCCACGTGCAGGTCGCCGAGATGGTGATCGAAAAGGCCAAGCGCCTGGTCGAACACGGTCGCGACGTGGTCATTCTGCTTGACTCGATCACCCGCCTCGGCCGCGCCTACAACACCGTGGTGCCGTCGTCGGGCAAAGTGCTCACCGGCGGTGTCGACGCCAATGCGTTGCAGCGGCCGAAGCGCTTCTTCGGCGCGGCGCGTAACATCGAAGAAGGCGGTTCGCTGACCATCATCGCGACGGCGCTGATCGACACCGGCTCGCGCATGGACGAAGTCATCTTCGAAGAGTTCAAGGGCACGGGTAACAGCGAAATCATCCTCGACCGCAAGGTGGCGGACAAGCGCGTCTTCCCGGCGATCGACATCACCCGCTCCGGCACCCGTAAGGAAGAACTGCTGGTGCCGCCGGACATCCTCAAGAAGATGTACGTGCTGCGGCGTATCCTCAATCCGATGGGTACGATCGATGCGATCGAGTTCCTGCTCGGCAAGCTGCGTGAAACGCCGAAGGGCAATGCAACGTTCTTCGACTCGATGAACACCTAGAGATTCATCGGTAAGAAAAGTGCGCCGGTCGATTCGGATTCGTGACGAATGGGCCGGCGTTTTCTTTGGTGAAGTATGAGCCTGTGGCTCTGGATTGCTTCGCTTCGCTCGCAATGACGGGCGTTCGTCATTGCGAGGAGCGCAGCGACGAAGCAATCCAGAGCCACTGCTTCAGCCTCAAAGCCTGAGGCATTCGCGTTCGATTGAAACGCGATAGAGGACAGACGGACCATGGCCGATACGATCTTTGCTGTTTCGAGCGGGATGGGTCGATCAGCGGTCGCGGTGATCCGCATCTCGGGACCGCAAGCCGGCGCGCTCTGCCGCAGCCTGATCGGCACCCTCCCTGCCCCGCGTCACGCTTATCTTGCCGCGTTGCGCGATCCCCCGACACAAGACATTCTCGATCGCGGTCTCGTGCTGTGGTTTCCCGGTCCGCATAGTTTTACCGGCGAAGACAGTCTCGAGCTGCAAATCCATGGCGGACGCGCCAGCATTGCCGCGGTGCTGCGCGTGCTCGGCGCGCATCCGTTCTGCCGTTCAGCTGAGCCCGGCGAATTCACCAAGCGCGCCTTCACCAATGGGAAGATGGATCTCGTCGCTGTCGAAGGTCTCGCTGATCTCATCGATGCGCAGACCGAATTGCAACGCCGGCAAGCGATCAATCAGACCGACGGTGCGTTGGCGCGGCAGGTGGATGGGCTGCGTGAGAGCCTGATCGAGATCATGGCTCTGGTCGAAGCAAGCATCGATTTTGCCGACGAAGGTGAAGCGCCTGCCTTCCAACCGACGCAGCTCAACACCCTTCTGCAGAATATGCGCGCGCGCCTCATGCAGGCGCTGGCCAGTTATCGTCGCGCCGAAATCGTTCGCGAAGGTTTTACGGTTCTGCTCAGTGGGCCGCCGAACGCCGGCAAGTCGAGCCTGCTCAATCATATTGCCGGACGTGAAGCGGCTATCGTTTCCGACGTTCCCGGCACCACACGCGATCTCCTGGAAGTGACCATCGATCTCGATGGCCTACCAGTGGTGCTGATCGATTCCGCCGGCATTCATGAAGCCGCCGATACGGTGGAGCAGATCGGTATTGAGCGGGCGCGCACGCGCGCCGAACATGCCGATCTCGTGCTGTGGCTCAGCGATCGCGCCGAAACCGACGCGCCCTTGGTGCGGGAACCCGACGAAGGACAATCGATTCGGATCAGAACCAAATCCGATCTGACTGGGCGCACGGCTGATCCGCTCGATATCGCTATCTCGACACGAACGGGTGAAGGCATCGATGCGCTCTTGGCTCTTGTTCGGGAAAGACTGTTTGCTGTAGAGAATTTCGCGGAAACGGCCGTGGTTACTTCGGAGCGGCAGTTCGCGGCGCTCTCGGATGCTGTCGTCGGTATTGACCGGGCGTTGGTTCGGGTTGCGGGGCAGCCGGAGGTCCTGGCGGAAGAGCTTCGGGCCGTTGCTGTCTCCCTTGGACGTGTGTCGGGCCGGATCGGAGTCGAGGACCTCCTTGATTCTATTTTTGCCCGATTCTGTTTCGGTAAATAATTGGTTAACGGCCGGATCGACGGATCAGAGGCCGAGCGTCAGATCCAGAGTGTTTCACGTGAAACATTCCGGGTCGATTCGGAAACGGTTTGATGACCCAGTTCTATGATGTGATCGTCATCGGTGGCGGACATGCCGGCTGCGAGGCGGCGGCCGCGGCCGCGCGCATGGGCGCCCGGACCGCTTTGGTCACCCATTCGGCCAAGACGATCGGCGAAATGTCCTGCAATCCGGCCATCGGCGGTCTCGGTAAAGGCCATCTGGTGCGTGAGGTGGATGCGCTCGACGGTCTGATGAGCCGGGTGGCTGATGCCGCCGGCATTCAGTTCCGGGTTCTCAATCGTTCCCGAGGTCCTGCTGTGCGGGGCCCGCGCGCTCAGGCCGATCGGAAACTCTATCGGATGGCCATGCAGGCGGCGATTGCCGATCAGGCCAATCTGACTGTCGTCGAGGGGGATGTCGAAGAAATCTGCCAGGCGAACGGCCGGATCACCGGGGTGGTGGTCTCGGGCGAACGTCGATTCGGATGCGGTTCGGTGGTGGTGACCACCGGCACCTTTCTGAGGGGCCTTATTCATATCGGCGACCAGCGCGTGCCGGCCGGCCGTGTCGGCGAAGCCCCTTCCACCCGGCTTTCCGCGTCGTTTGAGCAGTTTGGTCTGCGTCTTGGCCGTCTGAAGACTGGCACTCCTGCCCGGTTGGATGGTCGGACCATCGATTGGGCCAGTTTGGAACGGCAACCGGGCGATTCGGTACCGGAACCGTTTTCCGAGCTGACCGACAAGATCACGACGCCGCAGGTGGATTGTTTCATCACCCGCACGGTGGACGCGACCCATCAGATCATTCGCGACAACATGCATGTCGCACCGATCTTCAACGGTTCGATTTCCGGCCGCGGTCCGCGCTATTGCCCGTCCATAGAAGACAAGGTGACCCGCTTCGCCGACCGCGACAGCCATCAGATCTTCCTGGAGCCGGAAGGGCTCGACGATCCGACGGTTTATCCGAACGGCATTTCGACCTCCCTGCCCGCCGACGTTCAGGCGGCCTTTCTGCGCACCATCCCAGGCCTTGAACAGGTTGCGATCATCCGGCCGGGCTATGCCATCGAGTATGACCACGTCGATCCGACCGAACTGCGCCCGACTTTGGAGACGAAGAAGGTGGAAGGCCTGTTCCTGGCCGGGCAGATCAACGGTACGACCGGCTATGAGGAAGCGGCTGCCCAAGGGATACTGGCGGGCATGAACGCCGCTGCCAAATCAGCGGGTTCCGAGTCCATCACCTTGAGTCGTACCGAGGCTTACATAGGCGTGATGATCGATGACCTGATCACCCGGGGCATTACCGAGCCGTATCGGATGTTCACCTCGCGGGCCGAGTTCCGGCTGTCGCTGCGGGCCGATAATGCCGATCAGAGGCTGACCGATCGCGGTATGACCCTGGGTGTCGTGGGGCCGAAACGAGCCGCCTATCATCAGGAGAAGATGAGGAAGCTGGCCGAAGCCCGGCAGATGCTGGAAGCCAAAAGCCTGTCGCCGACCGAGGCGCGCCGCCATGGCCTGGTGATCAATCAGGACGGTGTGCGCCGGAATGGTTTCGAACTGCTGTCGCATCATGAGATCGAAGCGCGGACCTTGGTGGCCATCTGGCCGGAGCTCGACACGCTCGATCCGAAGATCTTGGAGCTGGTCGGCTGCGAGGCGAAGTATCACGTCTATCTCGACCGGCAGCGTGCCGAGGTTCGTGACAGTCAGCGCGAGGAAAGCCTCGTGATCCCCGCAGATCTCGATTTCGCTTCCATCTCCGGTCTGTCACAGGAATTGCGTTTGCGTCTGACACAAGTCGCCCCGGCGACCATCGGCCATGCGGGACGGATCGAGGGCATGACGCCGGCAGCCATTGCTCTGCTGATCGCGCATTCACGCAAGAATCCGCGCGACAAGAATTTGTCCGACAAGAGCTGGCAACAGGCGGGCTGACGTGGACCAGACGACGGATCGGGAGAGGGCGGCGCGGTGGCTGAATGTTTCACGTGAAACATGGGTCAAGCTAGAGCTTTATGAGGACCGGCTGCGCAGATGGCAGAGGGTGAAGAATCTGGTCGCGCCGTCGACCCTCGACCAGATCTGGTCCCGGCATTTCGCTGATTCCCAGCAGATTTTGGCCCATGCGCGCACCGCGGAGGGATATCCGAAAACGTGGGTCGATCTTGGTTCTGGTGGCGGTTTTCCGGGTTTGGTCATCGCCATCTGTCTGGCCGGTACCGATGCGCGGGTGCATCTGGTCGAGAGCGATCATCGCAAATGCGCCTTTCTTCGCGACGTGGCGCGGGAAACGCAGGCGCCGGCCGTCGTCCACAACCTTCGCATTGAAGACTGCTACGCAGACGTGGGACGGGTTGATATGGTGACGGCTCGGGCCTTGGCGCCCCTGTGGAAACTGCTCGATCTGGCGGCGCCATTTATCGAGGACGGCGCTAAGTGCCTGTTCCTAAAAGGACAAGATGTAGAGTCAGAGTTGACCGAAGCTACAATATCTAGTAGTCTGAAGGTGAGTCTGATCGAGAGCCAAGTGGATCCGCAGGGCCGGCTGGTGGCTGTGCATAAAGCGGGTCTGGATCAGTAATGCGAGCCAATCGGACAGGCCGATCGGATCTGCGGCGGGGCAAGACATCATCATGGGTACGCCAGCTAACCTGAGAGTCATCGTTCTCGCCAATCAGAAGGGTGGCGTCGGCAAAACTACGACCGCCATCAACCTCGGCACCGCTCTGGCGGCCATCGGCGAGAAAGTTCTAATCATCGATCTCGACCCGCAGGGCAATGCCTCGACCGGGTTGGGCATCGACCGTCAATCGCGCAAAGTCTCAACCTATGACGTGATGGTGGGCGAGAAGGGGCTTCTCGAAGTATCCCGTCCCACCAGCGTGCCGCGACTTTTTGTCGCGCCCTCCACTCTCGACCTGCTCGGCGTCGAATTGGAGATCGCTGCCGACAAGGATCGCGCCCATCGCATGAAAAACGCCATCCGCGATTTCGCCGTGGCGACCGAGGGCACCGACGATCCCTTCACTTACGTCCTGTTCGACTGTCCGCCGTCGCTCAATCTGCTGACGGTCAATGCGCTGGTAGCGTCCGACAGCGTGCTGGTGCCGTTGCAGTGCGAATTCTTCGCGCTCGAGGGTCTGTCGCAACTGCTGTCGACCATCGATCAGGTGAAACGGGCGCTCAATCCGGAACTCGCCATTCACGGCGTCGTGCTGACCATGTTCGATCCGCGCAACAATCTGGCCACTCAGGTCGTCGCCGACGTGCGCAAGTTCATGGGCGACAAGGTCTACGACACGATCATTCCGCGCAACGTGCGCATTTCCGAAGCGCCGTCGCACGGCAAGCCGGTGCTGCTCTACGATCTCAAATGTGCCGGCAGTCAGGCCTATCTCAAACTGGCCTCGGAAGTGATTCAGCGTGAACGACGGCTGCGCGCGGCTTGATGAATAAGAAGAGGTTGATGTGATGGCAGAAGAATCGCGCCAGCGATTGGGACGGGGTCTGGCGGCGCTCTTGGGCGATGCGGCGCCCGATCCGGAAGTCAAAACGCCGTCGGTGCCGACGCGGCAAGTGTCGGTCGATCTGCTGCGGCCGAATGCGCATAATCCGCGCAAGATGTTCGATGAAGAGGCGCTGCAGGAGCTCGCTTCATCGATTCAAAAGCGCGGCATCATTCAGCCGATCGTCGTGCGCAAATCGACCAATCCGTCCGACACCTCCAACGTCTATGAGATCATTGCCGGCGAACGGCGCTGGCGCGCGGCGCAACGTGCGGGCCTGCATGAAGTGCCCGTGCATGTGGTCGATGCGGACGACCGGATGGTGCGGGAACTGGCGATCATCGAAAACGTGCAGCGTGCCGATCTCAATCCGATGGAAGAGGCGGCTGGCTACGAACAATTGATGCAAGACTATTCCTATACGCAGCAGGATGTGGCGCAGATTATTGGCAAGAGCCGCAGTCACATCGCCAATACGCTCCGTCTGCTGAACCTGCCCGAACTGACAAAGCAGCTCGTGCTGATCGGTCAGTTGACCGCCGGCCATGCGCGCGCGTTGCTGTCGCTGCCCGATACGGATGCGGTGGCGCAACGTGCCGTCGCGCAAGGCCTCACCGTGCGTGATCTCGAAAAGATGGTGCAAGAGCAATCGGCGCCTAAGGCCGCCGCAGCCCCGCGCAAGCCGAAGGCCGAAAAGGATGCCGATACGCGCCAGATCGAACGCGAGCTGAGCGAAGCGACCGGCCTCAAGGTGACGATCGACGCCAACAATCCCGACAATGGCCAGGTGGTGTTGCGTTACACCTCCTTCGATCAGCTCGATGCGATCATCGAGCGGCTGCGGCAGGGCCTGCATCTGTCGGGTTCGCGCTGAAGGCGCTAGACTCGGGCCAAAGCCGAAACCTTGGTGTCATCCCGGACACGCGCAGCGTGATCCGGGAGCCAGGGGCAAACGGTAGAATCCAACGCAAGAAGCGTGAAGCGGCACAACCGTCATTGCGAGCGAAGCGAAGCAATCTAGGAGTTAAGGCGTAGGATCGTGCCAGATATGCCTGCGCCACAGATACTTGTTGACGCTCTGTCGGGCATCAATGGATTGCTTCGTCGCTGCGCTCCTCGCAATGACGGCACGGCGATCAACGATTCCATTAAACTGTAACAAGGCTCTACTGCTTGCCCTGGTTCCCGGATCACGCTTGCAGCGCGTCCGGGATGACACCGAAGTTTCGGCTTAAATATCACCGTCCGGGATTGCGGCCCGCGAGCGCGATCGACCAGAGCGCGCGCGTGGCGATCTCCGGCGCCAGATGGGCTTCCAGGCGTGAGCGCTTGATGGCGTCGCCCAGGGTCGTCACGGCGCGGGCGAGTTTCGGCGCGCTCCACTGTCGCGCGTGGACGGCGAGCGGGGCGCGGCGCGGAAAGGGCACCGGCATGATGCGCGTCGCCGTTTCCACCGCGCGATCTGGCGGTGCACCCGTGTCGATTTCGAGCCGGGCGCGATGGGCGATGACGGCGTGGCGCAGCGCCTGGATGAGAAAACCGCCTGGATCATTGCCGGCGGCGAAGACCCGCTCAAGGGTTTCGCTGACCGCCGCGTGATTGCCGGCGAAGGCGCCGTCGATCGCTTCATCGATCACCAGGGCCGAGGCGTCGGCGCAGCTCTCAAGCACCGCATCGAGATCGACCACGCCTTTCTGATGCGCATAAAGCAAGAGCTTGTCGATCTCGCTGCGCGTGGTGAGGCGGTCGGCGCCGAGCAACGAGACCAGCAATTCCCTGGCATCGGGATTGATCGTCATCTGCGCCTGCGCCACTTCCGTGTCGATCAGCCGAATGAGGTCTTCCTCGCGGTCCGGATTGCATTCGATGGCGACGGCCTGGCGATGCTGGGTGAACAGCTTGCGCAAGGCGGAATCGCCGCGCAGCGCGCCGGCTTCGACGATGACGGTCGAATCGACCGGCGGCACATCGAATAGCGGTTCGAAGGCCGGCATGAGATTGGCTGAGCCGGCGGTGACGAAGACGGCGCGCTTGCCGCCGAAGAGGCCGACCGTATTGGCTTCGTCGAGCAATTTCTGCGGATCGCCGGCCAGTTCCTCGCTGGTCATTTCGACCACCTGGAACGGGTCCTTGGGATCATCGACCGATAGGCGCAACGCCTTGCGTGCCCGCTCGCTGATCAGGCCCGTATCGGTGCCGAAGAACAGATAGAAGCGGATATGATCTTGCCGCGACGCCAGAAGGCGATCCGCTTCGCCGCTGCGAATCGCGACCATGGCTGATCAGGCTTTGCGGGCCAGGCCCGCCGCGAGGCGCGTGCGAATCTGGTCGGCGATCACTTTGGCGTTGCGGATTTCGGCATCACGCGCGGCGCGCTGGTTGGCGAAACGCTGGCTGGTGCGATCGTAGCTTTGCGCTGCCACGGCGACGCCTTCGAGAACCGGCTTCTGATCGTCGGTGACCGAATAAAGCTTGTATTCGGCATCGACCAGAACCGTGCCGGCGGTGGCGCGAGCGGTGACGGTGTCGACCAGCGGCGAACTCACCCGTTCGCGCGCGGTGATCACAAGCCGATATTTCGGGACGACCGTCGATCCCGTGCCGTTGAGCGCGAAGATCAATTCATTGCCGAGATAGTGGCCGAGGCGTTCGGGCACCGGCTCCACCTTGATGGCCGCCAGATCGTCCTGAAGCTGTTCGCCGGCGAGGCCGCCGTACATCGGCTGGAAACAACCGCCGAGCGACAGGGCCAGGCCACCGGCCATCGCCAGCGCCGCGATGCGTCCCCGCAAGTCTTGTCGGTTAAACGACCACATTGACGATCCTGTTGGGTACGACGATGACTTTCTTGGCCGCCTGACCATTCAGGAGCTTTTGCACGTCATCGAGTTTCAACGCTTCGGCTTCCAGCAATTTTGCATCAGCATCGCGCTCGATGACAAGCTCGCCGCGCTTCTTGCCGTTGACTTGAACGGGGATGGAAATCGTGTCCTCGCGGGCCAAGGCCGGATCGACCTTGGGCCAGGGCGCGTAGGCGGCGGCGCCGGAATGGCCGAGCCGCTCCCAGCATTCCTCCGCCAGATGCGGCATCATCGGCGCGAACATCAGCACCAGCGCATCGGCCGCTTCGCGACAGGCGAGGCGGAACTGCGGCGTCATCTGTTCGGGCGACTGCACTTCGCCGATGATCTTGCTCAATGCGTTCGACAGCTTGCGGATTTCCGCGATGGCGGTGTTGAAGCGCAGGCGCTCGATATGATCGGCGATGCGCGCGCAATGGCGATGGGTCAGGCGGCGAATGTCGAGCGCCGCCGCTTCGCTGATATTTTCAATCGGTGTTCCGGCGGGCGCCGCGATCTCGGCGAGCTGGCCGATCAGGCGCCATAACTGCTGCACGTAACGGGCCGCGCCCTGCACGCCTTCTTCCGACCAGATGACGTCGCGATCAGGAGGCGAATCCGACAGCATGAACCAGCGCGCCGTGTCGGCGCCATAAGTGCCGATGATGTCGTCGGGGTCGACGGTGTTGCGCTTCGATTTCGACATCTTCTCGACCGAGCCGATGCTGATCTCGCTGCCGGTGGCGAGCGAGAACGCCTTGCGCACGCCATTCTCGGTGCGCATGTCGATCTCTGAGGGCTGCAGCCAGTCGCCGTTGGGCGAACGATAGGTTTCGTGCACCACCATGCCCTGGGTGAACAGTCCCTCGAACGGTTCGGCGATGCCCAGATGCCCGGTCTTGCTCATGGCGCGAGTGAAGAAGCGCGAATAGAGCAGATGCAGGATCGCGTGTTCGATGCCGCCGATATACTGGTTCACCGGCAGCCATTCATCAGCCACGCGGCGGGTCGTCGGCGCATCTTCCCGCCACGGATCGGTGAAACGGGCGAAATACCAGGACGAATCGACGAAGGTGTCCATCGTGTCGGTTTCGCGCGTCGCCGGCTTGCCACACTGCGGACAAGCGACATGTTTCCATGTCGGATGGCGCTCCAGCGGATTGCCGGGACGGTCGAAAGTGACATCCTCGGGCAGTTTCACCGGCAGATCGTCTTCGGGCACCGGCACGCTGCCGCAATCATCGCAATGGATGATCGGGATCGGGCAGCCCCAATAGCGCTGGCGCGAAATGCCCCAGTCGCGCAGCTTGAAGTTCACCTGGCGGGCGGCGCGCGGACGACCGTCCAGCGTCTCGCTTTCCAGGCGGCGCGCCACTTCGTTCTTGGCATCCGCGATGGTCATGCCGTCGAGGAAGCGCGAATTGATCATGCGGCCGTCACCGTCATAGGCGGTGTCGGTGATGACGAAGGTCGCGGGATCGACATCGGGCGGGCAGACCACCGGCGTGTTGCCCAGGCCATAGGCGTTGGCGAAATCCAAGTCGCGCTGGTCGTGGGCCGGGCAGCCGAAGATGGCGCCGGTGCCGTAATCGAGCAGCACAAAATTGGCGACATAGACCGGCAAGGTCCAGTTCGGATCGAATGGATGGGTGACCCGCACGCCGGTGTCGTAACCCTTCTTCTCGGCGGTCTCGAGCGTGGCCACCGACGTGCCCATGCGATGGCATTCGTCGATGAAGGCCTGCAAGCCCGGATTGCTGACGGCCAGCGACTTGGCGAGCGGATGATCGGCGGAGATCGCCATGAACTTGGCGCCGAACAAGGTGTCGGGCCGCGTGGTGTAGACCTCGATATCGCGCGCATCGGTTTTGGACGAAGGAGCGATGTCGAAGCGCACCAGCAGGCCTTCCGACCGGCCGATCCAGTTCTGCTGCATCAGCCGGACCTTTTCCGGCCAGCGGTCGAGGGTTTGCAGGGCGTCGAGCAATTCCTGCGAATAGTCGGAAATCTTCAGGAACCACTGGGTCAGTTCGCGCTGTTCGACCTGCGCGCCCGAGCGCCAGCCGCGCCCGTCGATGACCTGCTCGTTGGCGAGCACGGTCATGTCGACCGGATCCCAGTTCACTTTGGACTTTTTGCGATCGACCAGGCCATTGGCCAGGAAATCCAGGAACATTTTCTGCTGGTGGCGGTAGTAGCTCGGGTCGCAGGTGGCGATTTCGCGCGACCAGTCGAGCGACAGGCCCATGGACTTGAGCTGCCCACGCATGGTGGCGATGTTCTGGTAGGTCCAGGTCGCCGGGTGGGTGTTGTTCTGCATGGCGGCGTTTTCAGCGGGCATGCCGAAGGCGTCCCAGCCCATCGGATGCAGCACGTTGAAGCCGGTCGCGCGCTTGTAGCGGGCCACGACGTCGCCCATGGCATAGTTCCGGACGTGGCCCATATGGATGCGCCCGGACGGATAGGGAAACATTTCAAGGACATAATACTTCGGCTGCGGCCCGTCGTTGCGCGTTTTGAAGGTGCCGGACTCCTCCCAGAACCGCTGCCATTTCGGCTCTGTCTCACGTGGGTTATATCGGTCGGAAAACATTCAAGGATCGCAATCTGCTGACGGAGGGCGCACATACGCGCCGAAGTTGGCGTTCTTTTACGGTCCAACACAAGGGCTTGCAACTTGTGGCCAGCAAGTTGTGGCGCAGTTAAGGAGCAGCGATGACGCTGACGAAAATAAGTGATTCCGGCAAAGACGCCGCCGATATTCTGGCACGGTTCCGCACGGTGCGGGAGGATATCGACCGGGCGGCGCGCCATGTGCCGCGCGATCCGGCCGGGGTGACGCTGCTGTGCGCTTCCAAAACCCAAGGTGTCGAGCGAATCGAGCCGCTTTTGGCGGCCGGCCATCGTCTGTTCGGCGAAAATCGGGTGCAGGAGGCCAAAACCAAGTGGCCGGAGCTGCGCGCCCGCTATCCGGACGTCGATTTGCACCTGATCGGCCCGCTGCAGACCAATAAGGTACGCGACGCCCTGAAACTGTTCGATGTCATCGAAACCCTCGACCGCGAGCATCTGGCCGAGGCCATCGCCGCCGAGAGCGCCAAGCTCGGCAAGCGGCCGAAACTGTTCGTCGAGGTCAATACCGGCGCCGAGCCGCAAAAGGCCGGTCTTCTGCCGGCCGAGGCCGACGCCTTCATCGCCCGCTGCCGGCAGGTGCACGGCCTGGATGTGGTCGGGCTGATGTGCATTCCGCCGGCCGACGATCAGGCATCGCCGCATTTCGCCCTGCTGAGCGAAATCGCCAAGCGCAACGGGCTCAGCCAGCTCTCGATGGGCATGAGCGCCGATTTCGGCCAGGCGGTGCAATTGGGCTCGACCGAAGTGCGCGTGGGAACGGCGATTTTCGGCGCGCGGCAGGCTTAAGCTGAGGAAACATCGTTCGCGTAAGCCATTTAGACGGCAAGTGGTGTCGGGTGACGACTTCAAAAAGTTAGCTGTCGACTCTGATCTGTCGGGTTCATAGCGGGTGAGCGCCGTGGCTGAGTCATCTGGATAGGCATATAGTCCGCCCTATGACATCGAAAATCCCTTGCAACGGTACGAAGGTTCGCGAGCTTCGCGCCAAAGCTGGTATGACCCAGGAAAAACTGGCGATCATGAGCGACATTGATGTCAGGACAGTTCAGCGCGCTGAAAAAAGCACTCCCCTTCAATTAGAAACGCTGGCCAGCTTGGCTGCTGCACTTAAGGTCACGGTGAATGACCTAACTAAGCGAGATGAGAAAGCAGACGGTGCAGTTTCCAACGAAGAGGAAGTCATCGAAAAGAACGCGGTTCTTTTGCGTCCCGTCTCGTCGGGAAAAATGCTTCTCGATTTGATCCAAAAGTCATTTTCCGGGACAGTGCTTTGTAACGTCGAGCCTACAGAACAGAACATCGAAACGCTAAGCGCTATTGTCGAAAAGACCGAGGGACTCATTCCCGATCCCTGGAGCGTCGAAGACTTCTTAGCGGAAGCTCCTTCACTCGCTACGACACTGCGCGAGTCACTTGCTTTAACAGGGCAACTGCAAGCCCTGGAAAAGCTAGATGTCGCCATCTATGCAGGAACCTATACGGCCAGCGCCCTGAAACCCCGATACGATATGGATACGGGCGATCTATTCACATCCTACAAGCAACAGCCTGAGCCCGTCACAGTTTGCCGGATTGTATTTGACCGTCTTGGTCTCAACCGTGTCCTTGCAAAAGTTGGTGACAAATGGGTTGAGGCTGAATCGCAGGCGTTCGGACGGCGCGCTTCAGCATCAAAGCAGGACGGGGGCGATGATGACCTCCCCTTTTAGACGCCGTGTCGTGGGCCATCGCATGCGGGTGCGGATTCCTTGGTTACTCGAGATTGAAGGGGAAGGCGTTGTCGCGGTGGTTGGTAGTATTGTGCTCGCGGCTCTGATGATTTTTTCGGTTCATGTGTTGTTCTGATATCCGAAGTTCGAAGCTGCGCGGTCTAGTTATAAAGATTCACAAGTTTGGTGCTGATCTCGGAAACCTTAAGCGCCCGGCCTTCGATATGGGTGACGGGGGCGAGGCCCAGGCTGTTGGTGATGAGGGCCTCATGGATCGTCCCGAGTTCGATGACGGCGATGCGGCGTTCGCGGGCGCCGAGCGCCTGGAGCACGCGGGCGCGCGCCAGACCGTTCAGCACGCCGTCTTCCAGGCGCGGTGTCGCCCAGCCGTTGCCGTCGCGGATGAAGAGATTGCCGACGGTGCAGCAGGCGATATCGCCTTGCGTGTTGAGCAGCACCGCATCGGTGGCGCCGCGTGCGAGCGCTTCGCGCTTGGCGACCAGCGCGTCGCCATAGGCGAGAACCTTGAGGCGCGAGAGCGGCGAGTGTTCGTTGCGGCGTGTCGACTGGCTGACGATGAGTTGCGCCGGTGACGCAGCGACATAAGGCGCGATGCTGGCAAGCAAAGTGGGATGCGCCGGCTCTTCGCTCGGCCAAAGACCGCGCTTGTTCGACGGGCCGCGCGTAAGCGTGAGACGCAAGGCGGCGTCAGAAAGCCCGGCTTTTTGGACGAGGCCGTTGAGACCGTTGCCGATCGCGTCGTTGGAAAAGGCAATGGGAATATCGAGCTGCTTCGCGCCGGCGCGCAGCCGTTCGAGATGCGAGGTCAGCCACAGCACCTTGCCGTTGTGGGCGCGAAAAGTCTCGAACAGGCCGTCCGCCAGCAGGAAGCCGCGATCGCTCGGCGCGATGCGGGCTTGCCTGTCGTCAACCAGATGTCCGTTGAGCCAGTAGTCGGTCATCGCTGTGGTCTTCCCCGCAGCCTTTGTGTCATCCCGGACACGCGCAGCGTGATCCGGGACCCAGGGGCGTGTGGAAGGACGCTGGCCCACAGCCCGTTGAAGAGTGAATGACAGGGCATTCTACCACTGGCCCCTGGGTCCCGGATCATCTGCTTCGCAGATGTCCGGGATGACACGAAGGTTGCGGGATGGACCTGGAGCGCCAAGGTGTCGATCTTCCTCGGCGCCCTCGATGACGAAGGCGTTTTCATCGAACGATCCCGTGGCCGCCGTGACGATGGCCTGAATCGAGGCCTTGGCTTTCAGCAACATTTCGTCGAATTCCCGCTGCGGCGTCGATTGCGCGACGACACCGCCGCCGACACCGATGGAGAGTTCGCGTCCGGCCTGCACGATGGTGCGAATGACGATGCTGAGATCGGCGGCGCCATCATAGCCAATCCAACCGAGCGCGCCAGAATAGACACCGCGTGCCCGGCCTTCGAGCTGGTCGATCAAGGCGAGCGTGCGCGTCTTCGGTGCGCCGGTCATCGATCCGCCTGGGAAAGCGGCGTGCAGCAGATCGACGATGGTTTTGTTCGGTTCGAGCTGGCCATGAACGGTGCTGACCAATTGATGCACCGTCGCATAGGATTCGATATCGCAGAGTTTTGGCACGGTGACGGTGCCCGGCCGGCAGACGCGCGACAGATCGTTGCGCAGGAGATCAACGATCATGATGTTTTCGGCACGGTCCTTGTCGCTGTGCGCCAGTTCCGTTGCGAGCTTTCGATCGGCGATCGGATCGGCATCGCGCTTGACCGTGCCCTTGATCGGTTTGGCCTCGACATGTCCGTTCTTGTCGATATGCAGGAAGCGTTCGGGCGAGGCGCTGAGAACGGCACCGCCTGGCCATTTGATATAAGCGGCGAAGGACGCGGGATTGATGCGTCTCAACACGCGATAGAGATCGAAGGATGGGATGTCGAGTTCGATCCGGATCGCGTTGGTCAGGCAGATTTGATAGGACTCACCGGCATGAATCCAATCGAGGCATTGCTCGACGTCGCGTAGATACGTGTCGCGATCGCGGTCGAGCCGAAAGCTCATGATGCGATCTTGCGCGTGCTGTGCGGATTGCGGCACCGCTTGTTGGCGGATCGCCGTTTCGATCTCGCTCAGCCACGTCTGCGCGTCCTGCCCCACCGTACAGACCGCATACATCTTGCCGGTTTCGTGATCGAAAGCCAGGAAGCGATCGACATGCTGTAAAAGCGCATCGGGCATGGTGCTGATGCCGTGCGTGGCACCGCCGAAGTCGCGCGCCAGTTCGTAGCCGAACCAACCGATCCAGCCGCCGACGAAGGGACAAGGTGGGGAATTGTCGATTTCGGCTGGAAGTCGATGCGCGAGAAGATCAAGAATACCAGCGGTTTCTTTATCTTCCGTCTTGGCCTTGTAAAAGTCGAGCGCAGTAGCGGCGCCGAAGTAAGACCAACGCGCTTGCCCCCGCTCCGCCGCGCTGCTGTCCAACCAGAAAGCGCATTCTTTCGCCGCGAAGGCATTGGTATAGGCGGCCTCGGGCGATGGCGGATCGATGATCTCGGCCCAGGCCAATGACACGCGCTGCTTCGCTTTCGGCTGTTCCGGCACGGAGGACGAAACAGGATGCAGGCTGCGCGGCGCGGCCGCTTGCGACAGATCGCGGAAATTGCGCAGCAGCCGGTCGCCGCCTTCGCAGATGATCGATTCCGGATGGAACTGCACGCCCCAGAGCGGGCGCGCGCGATGCATCAGCGCCATCACCAGATCATCGTCGCTCCAGGCGATTTCGACGAGATCGTCGGGCAGCGGGCGCTGCACGGTAAGCGAGTGATAGCGCGCGGCCAGGAAAGGCGACGGCAGGCCTTGCAGCAAACCGGTGCCGGTATGCCGCACGGGCGTTGCCTTGCCATGGACGGGACGCGGTGCTGGGATTACCGCGCCGCCCGCCATCGTGGCGATGCCCTGATGGCCGAGGCAGACGCCGAGGATCGGCTTTTCGCAGTGGCTGAGAACGTCAGCGCAAATGCCGAAATCGCCAGGGCGGCCGGGATGGCCGGGGCCGGGCGAGATGATGACATTGTCGAAAACCGTCGCGCGCAAAGTCGCCCAGTCGCAGGCGTCATTGCGCAAAACGAGCGGCATCTCCTGGTTCACCGTGGCGACCAGATGCACGAGGTTGTGGGTGAAGGAGTCGTAATTGTCGATGATCAGGGTGCGCATCTCGGCCTCTGGGCTCAGCCGATGATCATGCGGCAGTCGCGGGCGAGACGCGGTAGCAGCCGGCGCATGGCCTGCGCCGAAATGGCGACGCAGCCGGCGGTCGGGGCCGGCGGGGTGCGGGTCAGATGGAAGAAAATGGCGCTGCCGCCACCTTTGATCCGGGGCCGGTGGTTGTGGTCGAGGATCAAAACAACGTCGTAAATCGGGGCCTCCATCCACATCGCCTCATGGCTGGCGGGGAAAGGCCGGGTGACCAGCCGGTTGTATTGGCCGCTCGCCCGGTCGTCACACCAGCCGTCCTGACGGCGCAACGGCCTGATCGGGATTGCGGTTATGGGTCGGGGGAGGCGATCCGGGCGGTAAAAGCCACGGTAAAGGTGATAAATGCCGGCCGGCGTCGCCCCGTCGCCCTCCCGCTTGGCATGGACGATCCCGGCCGGGCCCAGTTTGCAGGGAAGGGTTAACGCGCCGATGGTCAGCCGGCCGTTGGCGCGGCCGCCGAGAGCTTGGAAAACGCGGAGACGGGAAATCGGCTTCACGGCGACACGGGGCTGCGGCATTCACCTGTTTGTGCATGGCATTTGACGGCAGATCAATCAGTTCGGGGCACCGTCGCTTGCGGATCGGGCCGATTTCCTCGAATATCGTGCAGCGCAAATCATTTGCGTTTCGCAATTTCCGCGCTTCGTGGCTTCGCCCAGCGCCCAGTTGGACCGGCACCGCACTTGATCCGAAAAATTCTCATCACCGACGATGACGTCGATTTGCGCACCGCTTTGGCCAGCCAGCTCGATTTGCATGAAGAATTCTCGACCATCGAGGCCGATACGGCGACCAAGGCGCTGCAAGTGACCCGCGCCCAGACGCCCGATCTCGTCATCATGGACGTGGGCCTGCCCGACATGGATGGGCGGGAGGCGGTGCGGATCATGCGCAAGGACGGGTTCAAGAACCCGATCATCATGCTGACCGGCCAGACCTCCGATGCCGACGCGGTGCTGGGGCTCGATTCCGGCGCCAATGACTATGTCAGCAAGCCGTTCAAATTCGCCGTGCTACTGGCGCGCATCCGCGCCCATCTGCGCCAACACGAATCGAGCGACGACGCGACCTTCCAGATCGGCATCTATTCGTTCAAGCCGAGCAGCAAAATGCTGGTCAACGACAAGGGCAGCAAACTGCGGCTGACGGAAAAGGAAACGGCGATCCTGCGCTTCCTCTATCGTGCCGGCCAGCAGGTGGTGACGCGCGACGTGCTGCTGCGCGAAGTGTGGGGCTATAACGCCAATGTCACCACGCATACACTTGAGACGCATATCTATCGCCTGCGTCAGAAGATCGAGAAAGATCCCGCCAGCGCCCAATTGCTGGTGACGGAAGCGGGCGGCTATAAGCTGGTGCCTTGAAGCGGTGAGAAAGTAACGGTTCGCCATGTCCCTTGAAGACGACATCCGCACCCTGTCGGCGGTGCCGGTTTTCGATCAGATGGAAGTCGAGGCGATCCGTCTGATCGCGTTCTCGGGCATTACGCGCAATCTCAAAGCCGATGACGTGCTGTTCAAGGCGGGCGATCCGTCGGAAGGTGGCTATCTGGTGTTGAGCGGCCGCGTCGCGCTCGATCAGGGCGGCAGTGTCGCGCGCCATATCGCCGGTGCTGGCACGCTGATCGGCGAAGTGGCCTTGATCTCGGAAACCGAATGCGGCGCCACCGCCACGGCGCTGCAACCTTCGCAGGTGCTGTTCGTGTCGCGCGCGCTGTTTCGCCGTGTGCTCGGCGAATTTCCGGTGAGCGCCAATCGACTCAAGACGCGCATGACCGAGCGGTTGACGCGCACCAGCCGCGATCTGGCGCAGATGCGTGGTGTGTTGGAAGGCTGATGTAGGCCGCTGTGTCATACCGGACGCCGCAGGCGATCCGGTATCCAGGGGCGAGCGGTAAAGCGTTCAATCGCGCTAATATCCGCTTCAACGCTTCAAGACAATTCTCATTCGTCACACGCCCCTGGTTCCCGGATCGCTTCGCGTCCGGGATGACACCGAGGCTTTGAATTAATCCTCGAGATCGACGGTGACGGGCACGTGATCGGAGGGGCGATCCCAGCCGCGTGCTTCTTTCAGGATTTCCATCGTCTTCAATTGCGGCGCCAGGGTTTTGCTGAGCCAGATGTGATCGAGGCGGCGGCCTTTGTTGGCGGCTTCCCAATTGGGCGAGCGATAGCTCCACCATGTGAAAAGCCGCTCCGGCTCGGGCACAAGATGGCGGATGGCATCGACCCAGGGACCGGCGCCGAAGACGCGTTGCAGACGGTCCACTTCGATCGGCGTGTGGCTGACGATTTTCAGCAGCGCCTTATGATTCCATACGTCGGTTTCAAGCGGCGCGATATTGAGATCGCCGACCAGGACCGACTTGCCATTGGCAAGGCCGTCGCTCTTCGTCCAGGCTTCAAGCTCGTCGAGGAAACTGAGCTTGTGTTCGAATTTCGGATTGAGCTGCGGATCGGGAATGTCGCCGCCGGCGGGAATGTAGAAATTGTGCACGGTCACCGGTTCGGCGCCGAGCACGCCGGGATCGAAAGTCGCCGCGATATGGCGCGCGTCGCCCTTCTGGCAGAATTCCCGCGTGAATGATTTTTCGAACGGCACGCGCGAAGCGATGGCGACGCCGTGATAGCCCTTCTGCGCATTGATCGCGATGTGCTTGTAGCCCATGGCCGTCAACGGCGCGGAGGGAAATTCCGCCTGCCGGCATTTGATTTCCTGCAGGCACAGAATGTCAGGCTGATGCGATTGAACGAATCGCTCGATCAGCGGCATGCGCAGGCGGACGGAATTGATATTCCACGTGGCGATACGTTTGGTCATCGACTATCCGGTTTTTTATCAGGGACCGGATAGCATGTGAAAAAGCGGAAGTCGAAATGCCGGTGCCTCGGTGTCATACCGGACGCCGAAGGCGATCCGGTATCCAGGGGCCAAGGTCCGCAATATAGATGATGAGTCCAGTTCGCTGCTGTGGCTTACAATCTACCACTCGCTCCTGGTTCCCGGATCACGCTGCGCGTGTCCGGGATGACACCAAGGTTTCAGCGGCGGCCGATCAGTTGTTGTCGGTGCGGTCGTAGTTGATGCGGAAGAGGCTCGGGTCCGGCGTCTTCTTCAGGTCGACATTGCTCAGCACGACGCGGGTTTCATAACCCTGCGGGTCGGTGACGACCCAATTGCGCAGGCTGAAATCCGATGAGTTGAACACCAGCGAGATGCGCGATGTGCCGCCGAAAGTGGCCTTGTCCTCGATCTTGATCGTGGTCACGTCGGCAGCCTGGGTGACATCGAGAATCTTGGTGTCGCGGGCGAGGTCGATGTTCTGCTTGAGCAGGAATTTCAGCGGCGTCTGGCCGATGAAGTAGAGATCCTGGGTGGCCAGCTTGCGATTGCGGATGGCGACGCTGGTGCCGTCGGCGATGATTTCCAGCGGCGAGGGTCGGTCATATTCGAAGCGCAGCTTGCCCGGCTTTTGCACCGAGAGCGTGCCGGAGGTTTTCTTGCCGTCGTTGCCGGTCTGGGTGAAATCGCCGACCAGCGTGGTCACACCGTTGAAATAGGCGTTGGCGCGGCGGACGGCCGCGGCGCCGTCTTGTGTGGCGATGCGGGCCGGCGGGGCGGCCTTGTCGATCGCCTGGGTGGCTGGTGCGGGCTTTTTGCCACCGCCCAGAATATCCATCTGCGCCCAGGCAGGACCCATCGCGGGCGAAGCTGCGGAAATCGCGGCTCCAAGGCCCAGAACGAGCATAAAATGGCGCATTTCAACTGCCTTTCGAACGGTCATGGGCTTAAATAGGCACCGGTTATGGCGAATGTTCGGCCGTTACACGACCGTTTCAGTCATCCGGACCCGGGTCGAACGCGCCACGATCTACGCCACCACCCACCAGGATTTCACGTTTGCCGGCGTGATTTGCCGCACTGACAACGCCTTCCTGCTCCATCCGCTCGACCAAGGAGGCGGCCTTGTTGTAGCCGACCGACAGGCGCCGCTGGATGTAACTCGTCGAACATTTGCGGTCGCGCAGCACGATGGCCACGGCGCGGTCGTAATAGTCGCCCGATTCCTCGGCGTCCATGGAACCGGGATAGGCCGCTTCGCCACCGCCGTCGTCGCTTTCGTCCTCGGTGGTGATGGCTTCCAGATATTCCGGCGTGCCCTGGGTCTTGAGATGGCCGACGATCTTTTCGACTTCCTGGTCCGAGACGAAGGGGCCGTGGACGCGCGAGATGCGGCCGCCGCCGGCCATATAGAGCATGTCGCCCTGGCCCAGCAGTTGTTCGGCGCCCTGCTCGCCCAGAATGGTGCGGCTGTCGATCTTCGAGGTCACCTGGAAGGAAATGCGCGTCGGGAAGTTGGCCTTGATCGTGCCGGTGATGACGTCGACCGAGGGGCGCTGCGTCGCCATGATGAGGTGGATGCCGGCGGCGCGCGCCATCTGCGCCAGACGCTGGATCGCGCCTTCGATGTCCTTGCCGGCGACCATCATCAGGTCGGCCATTTCGTCGACGATGACGACGATGAAAGGCAGACGGTCGAGATTCATCTCTTCCGTCTCGAAAATCGCTTCGCCGGTCTCGCGGTCATAGCCGGTCTGCACGGTGCGGGTGATGACCTCGCCCTTGGCGGCCGCTTCCGTGACGCGTGCGTTGAAGCCGTCGATGTTGCGCACACCGACCTTCGACATTTTCTTGTAGCGATCCTCCATCTCGCGCACGGCCCATTTAAGAGCCACGACGGCTTTCTTCGGATCGGTGACGACGGGGGTCAGCAGATGCGGAATGCCGTCGTAGATGGACAGTTCCAGCATCTTTGGATCGATCATGATCAGTTTGCACTCGTCGGGCTTGAGCCGATAGAGCAGCGACAGGATCATGGTGTTGATGGCGACCGACTTGCCCGAGCCGGTGGTGCCGGCAACGAGCAGATGCGGCATGCGGGCGAGATCGACGATGACCGGTTCGCCGCCGATGGTCTTGCCGAGCGCGATGGTCAGGCGGTGCTTCGACTTCTCGAAATCTTCCGAGGCGAGAAGTTCGCGCAGATAAACGGTTTCGCGACGCTGGTTCGGCAGTTCGATGCCGATGGCGTTGCGACCCTGCACGACGGCGACACGCGCCGAGACCGCTGACATGGAGCGGGCGATGTCGTCGGCCAGGCCAATGACGCGCGACGATTTGATGCCGGGCGCCGGCTCCAGTTCATAGAGCGTGACGACCGGGCCGGGGCGCACATTGATGATCTCGCCCTTGACGCCGAAGTCGTCGAGCACGCCTTCGAGCAGACGCGCATTCTGTTCGAGCGCGTCCTCGGAGAGTTTGCCGACGCTGAGCTTCTTGGCTTCGGCGAGCAGCAGCAGCGGCGGCAGTTCGTAGCGCGAACGGTCGAGGAAGGAGGGCTGGGCTTCGCGCGAGGCGCGCTTGCCCGGCTTGATCGCGGCCGCCGGTTTGGCGACGCGCGATTCCGCCGTCAGTTCGAGGTCTTGATTGGCGGCGTCATATTGCGCGGCTTCGCGGGCGACGGGCACGTCGAAGGAAACCGGCGCATCGATGGTGATACGGCGCGGCGGCTTGCGCGGCGCCGGCTCCGGCTCATAGTCGGGTTCGACGGGCGGTGCTACGCGGGCGCGGGGTTTCGGCTCGAAATCCGGCTCGTCGCGGTCGTCGTAAGTGGAACGTGCCGCCTTGCGGCTGAAGAGGCGGCCAAGAGTTGCCTTGCTGCGCAGCGCCAGATGGATGGCGCCGCCGAGCAAGGTCAGCGCGAAGCCCGGTTCGCTGCCGCGATCTTCCTCGTCTTCCGGTTCGGCCGCGGCGCGGGCGCGCTTCTTCTTCGGCGGCAGATCGTATTCATCGGCCAGGGCTTCCTGCGGATCGTCGGCGACGCGGCCCATGGCGGCGGTGAAGGCGACGATGGCGACGGCACCGATGATGGCGGCGAAAACGCCGACGATGATGGTGCTGCCGCCGAGCCCGCGCCGGGGCAGCGCCAGCATGGCATCGCCGATGACGCCACCGAGGCCTGTCGGCAGCGGCCAGCTGCTGCTGGCGGGAAATAGGGAGACGATGCCAGCGGCGCAGACCACGCCGACGACCATGCACAGAATGCGGAAAGCGATGCGATCGAGGCGGCGGCGCGACAAGAGCGACACGGCCCAGCCGAGCAGAGGCGGTATGAAACCGATCGAGGCCAGTCCGAACAATTGCATGCTCAGATCGGAGACGATGGCGCCGTTCTTGCCGAGCAGATTGCGGACGCGGCCGGAGGCGGCGTAGTTCAGGCTCGGGTCAAGCGCCGACCATGAGACCAGAGCGACGACGAAACACCCGGCGAGCACCAGCAGCAACAGGCCGGCGCTTTCGGCCAGACGGCGGCCGAAATAGAGGCGGACTGGATCGGGAATGCGTTCCAGTACCGATGAATTGTGGGTGCGCATCGTGCAAGCAAACAATCAGTCGCGAGGAATGGTCTGGCGGGCCGCCGCGTGAGCCTTAATGCTACGGTGCGCGCGGTTAATGCGCGCTTAACCTTACCCCTCCCGCGCCATGCCATTTCGCCGTCTGACGGGTGAACGTCAAACGGCGAAACAGCCTGTTAAAATAAGCGGTTAGAGAGCCGCGCCTCGATCGAAGCGCGGTTTACTTCACGTCGACAAATGCTTCAGGATCGGCAGTTGGCGCACCGTTTTTCCCGTCGCTGCGCGCAGCGCATTGGCGACCGCCGGCCCGATCGGCGGCACGCCCGGTTCGCCGACGCCGGTCGGCGGCTCGTTCGACGCCACGATATGCACCTCCACCTTGGGCATCTGGTTGATGCGCAGGGGCGTGTAGGTGTCATAGTTCTGCTGGTCGACCACGCCGCCCGTTAGGGTCAGCTCTTCCTGCAGAATGGCGCCAAGGCCGAAGCCGATGCCGCCTTCCATCTGGGCGCGGATCTGATCGGGATTGATCGCCGTGCCGCAGTCGACGGCGCAGACGACCCGGTCGACCGAGAAGTCATTGCCACTTTTGACCGTGATCTCGACCACCTGCGCGACAAAAGTGGAGAAGCTTTCGTGCAGCGCCACGCCACGGAAGCGGCCCTGCGGCAGCGGCGTGCCCCAGCCGGCCTTTTCAGCGGCGAGTTTCAGCACCGCGGCATGGCGTGGATGCTTGTCGAGCATGGCGAGCCGGAAGTCGATCGGATCGCGCTTGGCCGCCGCCGCCAGTTCATCGACGAAAGTTTCCACCGCATAGGCCGTATGGGTGGAGCCGACGGAACGCCACCACAGCACGGGTATTTTGGAGGAGACCGTGGAGAGATCGACTTTCAGGTTGGGGATCGCATAGGGCATGTTGGCCGCGCCCTCGACCGAAGTCGGATCGATGCCGTCCTTGATCATCATGGCAAACGGACCGCCGTCCATGATCGACTGACCGACGATGTGGTCATAGAGCGCGATCAGTTTGCCATCCTTGTCGAGGCTCGCTTTCATCGCATGCACGTAAGCGGGACGGTAACGCCCGCCGCGCATATCGTTCTCGCGTGTCCATTGCACCTTCACCGGCTTGCCGGGGCCAAGCGCCTTGGCGATGGAAACCGCTTCGGCGATCAGATCGCCATCGGCGACGGCGCGACGGCCGAAGCTGCCGCCCGTCTTCATCACATGCAGAACGACTTTGTCCGGCGTCGTGCCGGCCACTTGCGCGGCGATCGCCTGATAGAGGCCCGGCATCTGATGGCCGCCCCAAACCTCGACGCGGCCGTCTTCGCTGATGCGCGCGACCGCGTTCAGCGGTTCGATGGCCGCATGCGCCAGATAGGGAAACTCATAGACTGCTTCGATCGTCTGCGCGCCCGTGCTGAAAGCGCCGGCGACATTGCCGTCATTGCGCGCGGTGACAGCGCCCGCGCCTTTGGCGAGTTTCTGATATTGGTCGAGCAGTTCCGCACTGCCACGTTGCTCGGCCTGGCTTTCGTCCCACTCGACCGATGTCAGGTCGCGGCCTTTCAAAGCGGCCCACATGTTGCGGCCGACGACGGCGATGCCGCGCGGGATCTGCACGACATCGACGACGCCGTCGAGAGCTTTCGCCTTCGACGCATCGAAACGCTTCACCTGCGCACCGAACTTCGGCGGATGGATCATCACCGCCGTCAGCAGGCCGTCCATCTTCACGTCAATGGTGTAGTTTTGCGTGCCGTTGGTCTTGCCGGTTGAATCGTAGCGCTTGAGCGTGGTGGAGCCGATCTGCGTCCAGCGCTCGCGCGGCTTCAGCGGCACGTTGGCGGGAACGGGCAGCGCGGCTGCCGCCGCCGCCAGATCGCCGAAGGTCACCGTTCGGCCCGCGGCATTGGTCAGCGTGCCGCCTGCAACCTTGATCTCGCTTTCCGGTACGTTCCATTGCTTCGCCGCGGCTGAGACCAGCATGGCGCGCGCGGTGGCGCCGGCCTTGCGATAGCGCTCCCACGAGGATGTCATCGACGTCGAGCCGCCGGTGATCTGGAAGGCACCGCCCATGGCGAGATTGCCGTAGAGAGCGGTGGGGCCCCAGGCGCCGATCACGTCGACCTGCTTCCAGTCGCCGTCCAATTCCTCCATCACCAGGGTGGCGATGCCGAAATAGGAGCCCTGCCCCATTTCGAATTGCGAGGAGTGGATGACGATCCGGTTGTCAGGCGTGATCTCCACATAGGCCTGGAACGGATTGACGGCTTGCGGCGCCGGCGCGGTCTGGGCCTCGGCGGGTGAGACCGCCAGCTGGTAACCGATGGTCAGGCCGGCCGTCGCCGCGGCGGTGCCGATGAGAAAATGCCGGCGGGTTGGCTGCGCGGCGCCGGTTTGTGCGCGGAAGTGCAACATGATCAGCCTCCCAGCCGGTTGGAGGCTTCGTGGATGGCCGCACGGATGCGGTGATAGGTGGCGCAGCGACAGAGATTGCCGCTCATGGCCGAATCGATGTCGTCGTTCGAGGGTTTCGGCGTGTCGGTCAAAAGAGCGGTGGCCGACATGATCTGGCCGGACTGACAATAACCGCATTGCGGCACGTCGAGTTCGCTCCAGACCTTTTGCACGGTTTCGGCGACCTTGCCGGACAGACCTTCGATGGTGGTGATCGAAGCGCCGTCGATATTGCCGATCTCGGTCTGGCACGAGCGCACCGGCGCGCCGTCGACATGAACCGTGCAAGCGCCGCATTGCGCCATGCCGCAACCGAACTTCGTGCCGGTCAGGCCAATCACATCGCGGATTGCCCACAGCAGCGGCATCTGTGGGTCAACGTCCAGCGTGTGTGCTTTGCCGTTGAGGGTGAAAGCAACCATTCTGCGCTCCTCTGAGCTTCGATCTTTATGAGTTGTGTCGCCGGCGCCGGAGGGAGGGAGAAGGGCGGCGCCCCGCGCGGGAATCGTGGGGTTGCGGAACGATCCCATCAAGTGTGGCTCACGCCGTTGTGAAGGGACGCATCGCGCGGAGAAAATATCTCCGGGCAGAATTGAATGCCTGTCGAAGGGCGATGGATTTTGTAAGGGATCGCAAACAAAAACGGCGCCCCGAAGGGCGCCGTTCGTGATCGCGAATGAAGGATGATCAGTTGTTGTAGGCACGCTCGCCGTGTTCGGCGATGTCGAGACCTTCGCGTTCCTGGTCGGGGGCGACGCGCAGGCCGATGATCAGATCGACGATCTTGTAGAGGATCGCCGAGCCGATGCCGGACCACAGCAGGGTGAAGATCACGGCCTTCACCTGCGCCATGAATGCCGGACCGAAGTCATAGACCGCGAGGGCCAGTTCGCCGGGCTTGCTTTCATAGTCGGGGATGCCGGCGCCGCCGAGTGCCTGGTTGACCAGGATGCCCGTGCCGAGCGCGCCGATGATGCCACCGATGCAATGGACGCCGAAGACGTCGAGCGAGTCGTCGTAGCCGAGTTTGTTCTTCACCGTGGCGACGAAGAAGAAGCAGACCACACCGGCGACGATGCCGAGGACGATCGAACCCATCGGGCCGGCGAAACCCGACGCCGGCGTGATGGCAACGAGACCGGCGATCGCACCCGAGACCATGCCGAGCAGCGACGGCTTGCCCTTCGCACCCCATTCCGCGAACAGCCAGGCGAGCGCCGCGGCCGACGTGGCAACGAAGGTGTTGAGGAAGGCCATGGCGGTGGTGCCGTTGGCTTCGAGGTTCGAACCGGCGTTGAAGCCGAACCAGCCGAACCACAGCAGCGAAGCGCCGACCATGGTCAGCGTCAGCGAGTGCGGCGCCATCATTTCACGCGGATAGCCGATGCGCTTGCCGAGCATCAGGCAGCCGACGAGACCAGCAATACCGGCGTTGATGTGAACGACCGTGCCGCCGGCGAAGTCGAGCGCGCCCCACTGGAACAGCATGCCGGCATCGAGCTTGACTTCGTCGAGCTTCGCCTGCGCCACTTTCTTGGCCGCTTCGTCAGCCGCGCCAGCCACTGCCTTGGCCGCATCGCCGATCGCATCCGGGCCGGCCCAGTACCAAACCATGTGGGCCATCGGGAAGTAGATCAGGCTCACCCAGAGAATGGTGAACAGCACCAGCGCCGAGAACTTCATGCGTTCGGCGAAGGCGCCGACGATGAGGGCCGGGGTGATGCAGGCGAAGGTCATCTGGAAGGCCAGATAAGCCATTTCCGGAACGACGACACCGTTCGAGAACGTGCCCGCCGTGGTTTCAGGCGTCACGCCCATCAGGAAGGCCTTGGAGAAGCCGCCGACAAAGTCGTTGAGGCTGCCGCCGTTGGTGAAGGCCAGCGAATAACCGTAGACGACCCAGATGATCGACACGAGACAGACGATCATGAAGACCTGGGTGAGCACCGACAGCATGTTCTTGCTGCGCACGAGGCCGCCGTAGAACAGCGCGAGGCCGGGGATCGACATCAGCATGACGAAGGCGGTGGCGACGAGCAGCCAAGCGGTGTCGCCCTTGTTGGGAACCGGGGCGGCCGCGGCCTGGGCGAAAGCCGGCAGAGCCGAGCCAAGCGCCAGGGTGCAGGCCAGGCCGGATAGGCCGGCAAACCTGCGAAGGTGAGGTATCAGTGTCATTAAGTTGCTCCTGGAGAAAGGCTTAAGGCTCAAAGCGCGTCGGAATCTTTTTCGCCCGTGCGGATACGGACGGCACGTTCGAGGGATGAGACGAAAATCTTGCCGTCGCCGATCTGGCCGGTGCGGGCGGCGGCGATGATGGCGTCAACGACCGTGTCGGTGAGTTCGGAGGCGACCGCGACTTCGATCTTCAGCTTCGGCAGGAAGCTGACAGCATATTCGGCGCCGCGATAAATTTCGGTATGGCCCTTTTGGCGGCCGTAACCTTTGACTTCGGAAACGGTGAGGCCGTGCACCCCAACGGCGGTGAGCGCATCGCGCACCTCGTCAAGCTTAAACGGCTTGATGATTGCCATGACTATCTTCATTCGCTTTTCCCTGCTTGGCCGCAAATTCGACGCGCGGAATGCGACGCCCCCGGCTAGTCACGCGGCGCATCGTACGGACGGCCCCGTGCTCGTTTGGGAATCAATCTGCGTGCCAAATGACTTAGGCGGGGCTGCTGCCGTGATTCGGCGCAGGGCGACAGGAATCTATGGCTAAAATTTAGGCAGATAAGGGGTCTCTGCCCAGAATCTGATCATTTCATCTGTGAAGCTTGGCTTCCGCGCGGCGCCGCGTCTTATTTGGCTGCCTTCGGCCGGATCAGCCCTTCCTGGGCGACGGAAGCGACCAAATCGCCATTGCGGGCATAGATGCTGCCACGGGTGAGGCCGAGAGCGCCATTGGCATTGGGGCTGTCTTGAACATAGAGCAGCCATTCATCGGCACGGAACGGCCGGTGGAACCACAAAGCGTGGTCGAGGCTCGCCGCCTGCATTTCCTGGCTGAACACGGTGGTGCCGTGGGTGACGAGCGAGGTGTCGAGCAGGGTCATGTCGGAGAGATAGGCGAGCACGGCGCGGTGCAGGCCTGGGTCATCGGGCAGTTTGCGGCTGGCGCGCACCCAGGCGCGCTGCTCGGCCGGCCGGATTTCGCCGTCCTTCAGCGGCAGATAGCGGCCGAGATCGATCGGGCGCAGTTCGATCGGCCGTTCGCCGGTGAAATATTGCTTGATGACCGGCGGAATGATCTCGCCGTAATTCTTCATGATGTCGGCGAGACTGGGCAGGGAATCCGGATCGGGCACGTTCATCGGCATCGGCGTCTGATGCGAGAAGCCGTCTTCCTCAAGATGGAAGGAGGCCGAGAGAAAGAAGATCACCTGGCCGTTCTGGATGGCGACGCAGCGCCGGGTCGAGAAACTGCGGCCGTCGCGCACCCGCTCCACCTGATAGACGATGGGTTTCACGGAATCGCCGGGCAGGATGAAATAGCCGTGCAGGGAATGCATCGGCTTGTCAGGATCGACCGTGCGGGCGGCGGCCGTCGCCGCCTGGGCGATCACCAGGCCGCCGAAGGTGCGCCGCCAGCTTGTGCGCAGGCCGACACCGCGAAAAATGGTCTCCTCGATCTGTTCGAGATCGAGGAGATGCACAATGTCGTTGTCGCTATTGTCGCTGGCCATCGCAAACACCCGGAAAACGGTCGTTGAACCTTCCTAGGGGTGTTCGCGCCGGCCCGTCAAATCGGCGATTTTAAGGGTGAATCGCCTCGCCGTGCATCGACAGATCGAGGCCTTCGCGTTCCTGATCGGCGCTGACGCGCAGGCCGATGGTCAGGTCGAGGGCTTTCAGCACGAGGGCCGTGCCGATGACGCACCAGATGATGGTGACGATGACGCCGATGGCCTGAATGCCGAGCTGGCGGACATTGCCTTCGAGCAGGCCGGCGACGCCGGGCGCATCGGGCGCGGCCGACAGAGCTGCGGTGGCGAACACGCCGGCGGCCAAGGTGCCCAAAATGCCGCCGACGCCGTGAACGCCGAAGACGTCGAGGGAATCGTCATATTTGAGCCGCGTCTTGATCGCCGTGCAGAAATAGAAGCAGACGATGCCGGCGACCGCGCCAATGACCAGGCCATGCCAAGGCAGGACGAAGCCAGAGGCCGGGGTGATCGTGCCGAGGCCGGCGATGGCGCCGGAAATGACGCCGAGCACCGAGGGCTTGCCGCGTTCGAGCCATTCGAGCGCGCTCCAGGCGATGGCGCCGGCGCAGGCGGCGAGATGGGTGGCGACGATGGCGAAGACGGCGCGCGAGCCAGCGCCTAAAGCCGAGCCGCCGTTGAAGCCGAACCAGCCGACCCAGAGCAGGCCGGTGCCGACCACAGCGAGGGTGAGATCGAAGGGCGACATGTTCTCGCGGCCCCAGCCCTGGCGGCTGCCGATCATATAACAGGCGACGAGGCCGGCGACGCCAGCATTGATATGCACCACCGTGCCGCCGGCGAAATCGATGACGCCGAGGCTCGCCAGCCAGCCGCCGCCCCACACCATATGCGCCAGCGGCACATAGACGACGAACAGCCAGAGCACGCAGAACCAGCAGAAGGCGGAGAATTTCATGCGATCGGCGACCGCGCCGCCGACCAGCGCGCAGGTGATCACCGCGAAGGTCATCTGATAGGCGGCGAACAGTAGTTCGGGAATGGTCTTGGCCGCCGGATTGATCGATTCCAGGCCGATGCCGGCGAAGAAGATGCGATCGAACGAGCCGAAAATGCTCCCCTCGCCGGCGAAGGTCAGCGAATAGCCGGCGACGAACCACAGGATCGAGACGATGGCGGTGGCCGCCGCACTCTGCGCCATGGTGGCCAGCACGTTCTTTTTGCGCACCATGCCGCAATAAAACAGCGCCAGACCGGGCAAGGTCATGAGCAGAACGAGGCCGGTGGCGATGATCATGAAGCCGGTGTCGGCCGGATCGATCTTCATCGTTTCTTGTGCATGCACTGCCGTCGTCGCCAGCATGGTTGCCGCGGCGGCCGTCCCTACCAAACGCTTCATCAGAAATGCCCCTGCCTCAAAATCCTGCGGTTTGGGCAAATTATGAGCAAATCTTATGCCAAATGCCCGAATAAGCGGCGGAAGACTGGGGCGGCTGCGCAATCGCGGTTCAGCGTGCGGGATTCTCGGGTGTCCAAAAGCGGTGACTAATCTGACGGCGACTCACATGCAGCGAATCGCGGCAAAGTGCCTATTTTCTATTCATATCGATAAGCCTGACCGTGCGGATGGGGCGTGATATAAGCGCGCATCAGGGATTTCGCAGATGCGTAGCAGTCATGATGTCATTGTCGTCGGCGGCGGCCTGTCGGGGCTGGTGCTGGCGACGGCGTTGAAGCGCCAGGCCGGTGCGGCGCTCTCGGTCGCGCTGGTCGATGGCGCGCTCGCCCGTCCACGCCCGCATCACCGCACCTCGGCGGTGGCGCCGGGACCACGGGTCATGCTGGAGCGGCTGGGCATCTGGCCCGAGGTCGCCGACCGGGCGGCGCCGGTGACGCGGATGGAAATCTCCGATTCGAGGCTTTCGGATGCGGTGCGCATCCCCAACCTCACCTTCGACAGCGCCGATGTAAAAGGCTCCGTTCTCGCCCACATCGCTTTTCATGCCGATCTGGAGGAGGCGGCGCAGCGCGCGGCGGCCGCTGCCGGCGTGGACTTCAAGCCGGTGCATGCCGCGTCTTTCGAAGCCGGGGTGGCCATGGCGCGGCTGCGGCTTGCCGACGGCACTGAGATGACGGGGCGGCTGGTGGTCTCGGCCGATGGCAGCCGCTCGTCGCTGCGCGATCAGGCCGGGCTGAAATCGATCGCCTGGGACTATCGGCGCACGGCTCTCGCCGCGACCCTTGGCCATGAAGCCGATCACGAGGGTGTGGCGGTTCAGCATTTTCTCGAATCTGGCCCCATCGCCATGCTGCCTTTGCCGGGACGGCGTTCGTCGCTGATCTGGACGGCGACCCCCGATGAGGCGAATGCGGCGATGGCGCTCACGGACGACGCTTTCCTCGCCGAAGTCGAGCGGCGCGTCGGCCATCGCTGGGGGGCGCTCAGCCTTGTCGATCGGCCGCTGACCTTTCCGCTGACTTTCGCGCTGGCGCGCACGTTCGTTGCGCCGCGCTTTGCCCTGGTAGGCGATGCGGCGCATCGCATCCACCCGCTTGCCGGGCAAGGCCTCAATCTGGCGCTGCGCGATGTCGGCTGCCTCACCGATGCGATCATCGATCAGGCGTCGCTGGGCCTCGACATCGGTTCCGACATCACGCTGAAGTCTTATGAATCATCGCGCCGCTTCGATTCCGCCGTCTCGGCGATGGGCGTCGATCTGTTGCATCACATCTACAAGATGAAAGGTCCGCTCGCCGATCTGCGCCGCAGCGGCGTCGCCGTGGTTGAGAATTCGCGGCTGTTGAAGCGCGCTTTACTCAACGAAGCGATGGGCCTGTCGGGCGAGCCGCCGCGCCTGTTTCGCGCGGAGAAGGCGGCGGCTTAGTTGATGGCCGCGACCTTGGTGTCATCCCGGACACTTGCGCAGCAAGTGATCCGGGAACCAGGGGCGTGTGGTAGATTGTGGCTATTGCTGGAATAGTCAAAGAAACTGCCCAATGTCCCATGTCTATTGGGTCTACATTTTAGCGAGCGGCCGCAACGGCACGCTCTATGTCGGTGTGAGTAATGACCTTGCCCGGCGCATCCACGAACATAAGACGTAAGCCGTTTCAGGCTTCACTGCGCGCCACGATATTTCAAAGCTTGTTTGGTACAAAGCTTGTTTGGTACGAAGAGCACAGTGAGATCGACGATGCGATCGCAAGAGAGAAAAGCTTAAACGCGGTGGCGTGACTGGAAGCTGCAATTGATCGAAGCAGCTAATCCGCAGTGGAATGATCTGTACGAGACATTGAACAGCTAGGGCTGGCTTTAGGTTCTACCGGTTGCCCCTGGGTCCCGGATCACTTGCTGCGCAAGTGTCCGGGATGACACCCAGATGCAGGACTAATCCTCCAGCCGTCTTGCCTCATCGATGATGAGAATCGGAATGCCGTCGCGCACCGGATAGGCATAGCGCGCCGATTCGGAAATCAGCTCCTGCGCTTCGCGATCATAGGTCAAAGGACCGCGCGTTACCGGGCACACCAGAACCTGCAGCAGACGCTGATCCATCACCGTGCGATCGTCGGCGGCGGGCGGCTCGCGCGGGCCCTCTGGTTCGACGGGAACAGGTATGTTGTCGCTGTCGCTCATTGCAAGGCGGAAGGCGGTGTCGTGCCGTCGCGCGCCAGTTCGAATTCGGTTATGGCGACGAGGGTTTCGGCGCGGCTCTTGAGGTCATCGGCTTCCAGCAGCGCTTGCTTCTCGCTCGGGCCGAACGGGCTCATCATCGACAAAGCATTGATCAGCGCCTCGGTGGGCGCGCGTTGAATCTCGTCCCAATCGATGCGCAGGCCGCGCGCCTTGGTGAAGGTGCGCAGTGCATCGACGACGCTCGGCCGATCGACTTCGTCCTCGCCGGCATTGGCTTCCAGATCATGGGCGAATTCGGAATAGGAGACGCGGCACTGGCGATAGAGCTGCTGCATCGGCAGTTCATCGACGATGCGGAAACGGCACACGCCCGACAACGTGATGAGATAGCGGCCGTCGCCGGATTCGGCGATCTGCGTGATGCGGCCGACGCCGCCCACCGCATGCAGCGCGGGATGATCGAACTGCGCGCCAGCCTCGGTGGCGCTCGGCTGAATCATGCCGACGAGGCGGTCGCTCTTCATCGCATCGTCGAACAGGGCGAGATAGCGCGGTTCGAAAATGTTCAGCGGCAGTTGCGTGCGCGGCAGCAGGATGGCGCGCGGCAATGGAAACACCGGGATCGTCTCGGCGAGGTCCGAAATGGATCGATAGGGTTTGTTGATCGCCATACCGGACCCTCGCTGATTTAAGAAAACAAAGCCGCCGACAGTTTGCGCCGGGCCGAAATCGTCTCTTCGTCCATATGGCCCCAGGCCTCGAAGAACTGCACGAGCTGCTTGCGCGCGCCGTCGTCGTTCCAATTGCGGTCACGCTTGATGATGGCGATCAACTGATCGGTGGCGGCCTCGCGCTTGCCTTGCGCATTGAGCGCCAGCGCCAGATCGAAACGCGCCTGATTGTCGGCCGGATTGGCTTGCACTTTGGCTTCAAGCTCGGCGGTCTCGCCGAGATTGCCGGATTGTTCGGCGATCTCGATAGCGGCCTTGGCGGCAGTAATGGCCGGATCGTTCTCGCTGCCCTTCGGCGTCTGCGCCAAAGCGGCGCGGGCCTGTTCGAGATCGCCCAGGGCGACGAGCGCGCGCACCAGGCCGCCAAGCGCCTTGGTGTTGGCCTCGTCTTCCTGCAAGGCGGCGGCGAAGGTTTCGGCGGCCGCTTCATTCTCGCCGTCGGCGAGGGCGGCTTCCGCTTCGGCGATCAGATCGTCGGCGGCGCCGGTGAGCGGGCCGACGAGCCGTTCGATGAAATTCTTGATCTGGCCTTCCGGCAGCGCGCCCATGAAACCGTCGACCGGCTGGCCGCGCTGAAAGGCGATGACGGCGGGAATCGACTTGATGCCGAGCTGGCCGGCGATCTGCGGATGCTCGTCGATGTTCATCTTCACCAGGCGCACCTTGCCCTGGGTCGACTGGACCACTTTTTCCAGCACCGGGGCGAGCTGCTTGCACGGGCCGCACCACGGCGCCCAGAAATCGACCAGAACGGGCTGGCGCGCCGATTCGGCGATGACGTCGACGCGGAAGCTGGCGCTGGTGACGTCCTTGATGGCCTCCGCACCGCCCGTGGCCGCGCCGTCGCCGATGATCATCTGGTCGTTCATCTCAATTACCCCGAAGTCTTTCACGCGGACGCGGCCCGCCGGCTTGTCTTAAAACCACTTGCCTCAAAACATATGCCACATATGGCGCCGAGAATACCGTTTCGCTACCGGCTTCTACCGTCTTTTGTCCCGTTAGTCCGCGAGTGGCAGCACCAGCGGTGGATGGCCCGTCGCTTCGAGAAAACGCCGGAAGTCGGCCATCTTGATGCTAGTGGTCATCGTATTGGTGAGGGGATGGCAGTTGATGATTTCGGCCCCGGCCAGCGCCGGGTCGAGAACGAACTGCACCGCGTGGGTTTTGTCGTTCACCAGGCCGAAGGGGGTGACGGAACCTGGCGTCACGCCCAGAAATTCCAGCATCTTGTCCTCTGAGCCGAACGACAGCCGGCCGGCGGCGCCAAGTTTGCGGTGCAGGCCGTTGAGGGCGATTTTCGTGCTCTCCTGGGCGGTGACCAGGAAAAACTTCGATTTCCGGTCCCACAGGAACAGATTCTTGGTGTGGGCGCCGGCGATGGTGTCGTGCAGGTGGCGGGATTCCTCCACCGTGAACACGGGCCCGTGGCTTTCCGTCGATGTTTCGACGCCGATTTCGTCGAAATAGCGGAACAGTTCCTCCGGTGTGCTGGCCATGGGTGTGCATGTCGCCTTTTGCGCTGATTCTTCGATTCAGGGCCGTTTAGGGCAAAATGCCGCTGAAATCACCGGTGATATGAGAGAAAAATCGCGCATCAGGCGTGTTGCAATCGCGAAAGGAATCCGGCATATACGCCGCCGGAAGCGACGGCGTCCACGTGACGCGGGTGTAGCTCAGGGGTAGAGCACAACCTTGCCAAGGTTGGGGTCGAGGGTTCGAATCCCTTCGCCCGCTCCAATTTCAGATATCAAAGGCTGGCACGGCGACCTTCGGGTCGCCGCCTTTGTTTGTTGCGAGCAATGCTTGGCGGCAGTTTTTTGGAAAGTTGGGCGTTAACGGGCGATCCGTAAAATTAGAGCCATAGCCAACGTGATCAGTGCCGTACCAATTGCCCAAATCGCATAATTGCCAAGGCGAAATAAATAATCCCAATCCGAAGCATCTCCAAAATTCAACACATGCTCGCGCGCTTTGAACGCAAACAGACCTGCCATAGCCACTGAAGCCGCAGCGAGAAGACACGTGAGCCAAATCGCATGCTGGCGTTGCTTGCTGCCGTTCCCAAGGAATTTTCTTACCAGCGACATCGAAGTGCCCGTTGCATGCCTTATGGGAGACTAACTCAAACCTTCTGGATGAGGAACGCGATGTTGTCCGGCAAGGCTGCGGTTCGTAGGTTTGGCGGCTCGGCCTTGAGCCGGTCAGCGCCCATCTGGAGTTCACTGTGCTGTCCAGCCTGATGGACCAATCCTTTGGTTGTGCATCGGGTCATGGTTCTTATTGGTGCGAAATTTGAGCATTAGCTGAGGTCCGCATGTTCGAGATCGCGAAACGTTTATGGGGCGGCAGGCGGGCGCAGCCAAGCAGCGTCGTGACGGTCGATAAAATGCGCGAGGTCTTTGCCTATGGCGCTGAGAATGGCGTGACCGGGTTGAGCCTGTCGGAAGATGAGGTGTCGGGTCTCGCGCGGTTGATCGACTGGCAGGCGGAGCCGCGCGACTGGACGATCAAGGTGGCGATCAAGCAATTTCAGCTTGGCGACACGCTGGTCATCCCGCCGCATATCAAATGGTCGGCCAATCCGCTGTTCGCCTATGTCGGCATCGTCGATGGCGCGGTGGAATTTCGCTGCGGCAACGATCGGGCCTCGGCGTGGTTTCTGTGCCCGAAGGCCGAACAGGCCGAGGACATCAACAAGATCGAGACGCTGTTTCAATTCTGGTACGACAAGCTCGGTCTGCCGCAAAGCCTGACCGGCGGCGCGGCACCTGTCGATGGTGCAACGACAACATCGGACACGCCGATCCGCGGCTTCAAAGTTTTCGCCCATCGCTATCCCAATCACACGTCATCGCAGCGCGTGACGTTGTCCGCGCCACAGTTGGCGGAAGCTTTATCGCGCGAGATGGATGTCGCCTGGTTCGGCACCACGCCCGAGATGACCCATTTCGCCGTGACCGATCTGTCGCCAGGTACGGGCGATCACGAAGGCGCCATCGCCTTCGACTTCGGTCCTTATGATGAAAGCGCCGAGGGTTTCACGACACGTCATACGGTGATCGTGCGCACGACAGCGGGCGGCGGCTTCATGCTGCTGGTGCAGGATGCGGCGGCGGCTTATGGACCGAAGATCGCCGATCTCTTTGACAAGGTCATTGCCGAAGCGTCTCATCCCTTGTCCTGATGTCCCGTTTCGCGGGTTCTTGGTTGTCGCATGTCGACAGCGCCGCTGGCGCCGTGCAAAGTGGCGATGAGACGATGAGACCCGCATTCGGCTGATGACCCAAGCTGTGACGTCCCATGAAACCCTGCATCGCGACGATGTCGCGGTTTTGGTCGCGCCGGAATGGGCGTTTCGGGCAGCACAACATCTCCTGCAACAGCCGGTCGACGCGGCGATTGCCGCGCTGTTGGAAGAGGTCGGCGATCAGGCGCAGGCCGATCGCGCCTGGATGTTCGAATATGACGACGCCCTGCTCCGCTTTCGCAATACGCATGAATGGTGTCGCGCCGGCGTCTCGTCTTTCGTCGACGATCTCCAGGACGCGCCGGTCACGATGATTGCTTGGTTGCAGCAATATCTGCAGAACAATCGCGCGGTGATGATCCATCGCGTCCAGGCCCTGCCACGCGCGGCGCGCCCGTTGCAGGTCGAGATGCTGCGCCAGGGCGATCGCAGCGTGCTGAGCGTACCGGTGTTTCACGGCGAGCGACTGCGCGCCTGTATCGGCTTCGATGCGGTGCGCCATGAAAAGTCGTGGTCGTCGGCGGAAATCAAAGCGCTGTTTCAATGCGCCGACCTGATTGCCAGCGCGCGTTATGGCGCGGCCGACAAGCCTTCGACGGCGGGACGGAACGACTTCGCGCCGTTGATCTATCTGCGCAAGCGCGGCGGCGTGCGCGGCGTCACGCTCGACATGATCGTCGGCCTGCGTTCGGCACGCAATTACACAGAAGTCTGGCTGACCGACGGCTCGTCCGTTCTCGATCTGCGCGCGCTGGCGATCTGGTCGGCACTGGTGCCGGCTGCCGCTTTCTTGCGCATCCATCGCACCGCTATCGTTAACACGATGCACATTCGCGATGTCGAGCGACCGGCGAATGGTAAATGGCAGGCCTGGATGCGCGGCCTGCAAAATCCATGGGCCGTCTCGCGTTCCTATCGTCAGGAGCTGCGCACGCGGCTCGGCATCTGATGCGCTTCATGCGTGCTGTTTGACCGACCGGCATGTCGATTGGTCCTGATCGTCTTGTCGGTTGCATGAAGCTGGTTCTTTATGACGGGGCTTGCCGCGATTCTGGGGGCTGCATATGGGCGAAGCGGGACGGCGCGTTGGTGGCGCGCAATGTCCGCCTGCGGGTTGGGATCATCGGTTGAACCTGATACGGCACGCAACGCGCCGTCGGCGCGCGGCTTATCTCGCTGCGACGTCCCTTGGTGCGCTGACCGTCTCGTGGACCGTTTCTTGGCTGGGCGCAGGGCCGGCCCTGGCCTGTTCGCCGAGCTCGACCGGCACGCCCGCGCCGATGCCCTATTATTTCGATTGCAGCGGCGCGCGTGGGGCCGACGATTACCATCAATCCAATGGTCAGGACGGTGGTGATGGCGGCGTGGCGAATGCGACGCTGCCCTATGATGTCACCGCCCACACGCAGGATGGCTCTGGCGCCGTGACCGTGATCAGCCGTGGAGGCGATGGCGGGAACGGCAAGGACTATACCAGCAGCCAGAACCATTGGGGCGGCAATGGCGGTGCCGGCGGCACGGTCAATTTCTCGGCCGCCAATATCGTCATCACCAATCAGACCGGCCCAGGCGTCGTGCTCGATGTGTCGGGCGGCAAGGCCGGCGCCTATGCCTTCATGAGCGACGACGGCAACGATGTTTATGGCACGGGCGGCAGCGGCGGTCAGATCACGCTCAACCTGCAGAACGTCACGATCAATGCCAATGGCACGGCCGCTTTGATCGCCACGGCGAACGGTGGCCACGCGGCGCCGTCCTCGATCCGCGCGATCGGCGCCAATCCGAGCGGCGGCGAAGGCGGCTTTGCCGGTGCCATCGGCGGCACGATCTCAGGCAATGTCAGCAATGCAGCCGGTGCCGGATTCGTTTTGCAGGGCAATGGCGATGTCGGCGGCATGGGCACCGGCGATGGCGATCATCCCTCGGGCATGGGCGGCCTCGGCGGCGCGATCAATGTCACCTATGCCGCGGGGACGATGAACACGAAGCAAGTGGGTATCTATGCCACGAGCTTCGGCGGCATCGGTGGCTCGGCGCAGCCGGGCTATCAGACGCCGGGTGGCGCTGGCGGGGACGGCGGCCAGATTTACATCACGGTCGGTTCGGGTGCCTCCATCACAACCAGCGCCGATACGACCGACATCTACAATCCATCAACCATCGGCGACGGCGTGTTCGCATGGAGCCGGGGCGGTGCCGGTGGCAATGGCGGCGATAGCGGCTTCCTCAATCCGCATACCGGCAAGCCGGGCGGCGATGGCGGCGCCGGCGATCTCGTCAGCATCAGCAATTACGGCTCGATTTCGACGTCGGGTTTCGGCGCGCGCGGCATGGTGGCGATTTCCGAGGGCGGTTTCGGCGGCAGCGGCGGATCGGATTCCGGCATCATCTATTCGCACGCCGGCAATGGCGGCAGTGGCGGCAGCGAGGGCGACGTTCTTCTCGACAATTACGGGTCGGTGTCCACACGCGGCCATCGGGCGTCCGGCGTCGTCGGGCAAAGCCTTGGCGGTGGCGGCGCGACGGCGGGCTCGGCGAACGGCGGCATCGTTTCCATCGGCGGCAGTGGCGGCAATGCGGGCAGCGGCGGCTGGATCGTCATCCACAATCAGGCCGGCGGTTCGATCAAGACCCAGGGCAATCAGAGCAGCGGCCTCGTCGGCCAGAGCATCGGCGGCGGTGGCGGTGATGCCGGCAGCGCGCTCGCCATTGGTGTGCTCATTCCGATCACGGTCAGTATTGGCGGCAGCGGTGGCGATGGCGGCGACGGTGGCACGGTCAACATCTCCAACCGGGGCAGTATCGACACCGGCAGCGGCCATCAATCGTTCGGCATCCTGGCGCAGAGCATCGGTGGTGGGGGCGGCAATGGCGGCAATGCGACCTCGGATCAGCTCACCTTGGCGCCGCCCAACCCAAGCGGCATCAGTCTCGTCAGCGTGAATCTGGCGATCGGTGGTCGCGGCGGCCACGGCGGCGATGGCGATCACGTTTCCGTCGACAATTACGGCATGATCACCACGCGTGGCGCGCAGTCGCATGGCATTTTCGCGCAGAGCATTGGCGGTGGCGGTGGCAATGGCGGTTCGGCAACGAGCAATACGATTACCGTGGCGCCGAATGTCTCCCTCTCCTTCACCGCCAGCATCGGCGGCAGCGGTGGGGTCGGCGGTGCCGGTGGCGGCGTGTCCGTCTACAACGATGCCAATGGCGAGATTGCCACTTCGGGCCATGGTGCGGCTGGCGTTTTCGCGCAAAGCGTCGGAGGCGGCGGCGGCCAGGGTGGCAGCGCGATCAGCCATGTCGGTGGCGCCGCACTCGTCACCGGCTATTCGCTGACGGCGGGATTGAATCTGGGCGGCAGTGGTGGCAGCGGCAATGTCGGTGGCGGAGTCGATCTCATCAACAACGGCGCCATCGGCACGAGCGGCGATCATGCCTATGGCCTGTTCGGGCAAAGCATCGGCGGCGGTGGTGGGATCGGTGGCAACAGCCAGGGCCTGTCGAGCCCGACGCCGGTGTTCAACGCAACGGTGACGCTCGGTGGTGCGGGCGGCAGCGGCAATACGGGCGGTCCGGTGACGGTGGCCAACGGCGGCCATATCGCGACTGCCGGTGCCGGTTCGGTCGGCATTTTCGCGCAGAGCGTCGGGGGTGGCGGCGGCAATGGCGGTAATGCCAGTTCGGTTGCCAATTCGGTGTATCAATCGGCGTTTTCCGACGTCAACGCGCTGCAAAGTGTGGCGCTGGCGATCGCCAAAGGTACGATCAATTTCATTCCTGGCGTCGATCCCAACGATCCGACGCCGCCGGGCAAGCTCGCGGCCGTCAATGTCAGTGTCGGCGTCACCGTCGGCGGCGCGGGCGGCAGCGGTAATCATGGCGGCTATGTCGAAGTCGACAACACCGGCTCGGTCGATACGTTCGGCGCGGGTTCGACTGGCATTCTGGCGCAAAGCATCGGCGGTGGTGGCGGCAACGGTGGTTCGGTCGATTCCGTCAGCAACATGTCGCATGTGCAATTGCTGCTCGATCTCATCGCGGCCACCGGCAGCGGTGGCGCCTCGATCTATGGCGGGCGCTATTCGCCCAATATCGGCGGCCAGTTTTCGGTGGGGGGCTCCGGTGGCGGCGGTGGCGATGGTGGTTCCGTCATCGTCAACAATACGGGCACGGTTACCACGCGCGGCGACAATTCCCCCGGCATCATCGCGCAAAGTATTGGCGGCGGTGGTGGCAATGGCGGCGGTGTCGAAAAACCGCTCAGCTCGCTGCTGTCCGACCTCGATCAATCGACGCAGGATCTCATCAACGGTATTTTGAAGCTCGTTCCCTATCAGGCGAGTGGTGCGATCTCGTTCTCGGTGGGGGGCCGTGGCGGCGCGGCGGGCGATGGCGGTTCGGTCACCGTCACCAACGCCGGCACGATCGTAACCTTAGGCGACAATGCCGATGGCATTTTCGCGCAGAGCATCGGCGGCGGTGGCGGCAATGGCGCGCATGCGGCGGCCGTGCAGAACAGCGGCACGGTCGATCTGACGTTTGAGATCGGCGGCAAAGGTGGCGGCGGCGGCAATGGCGGAACCGTCGCGGTCGATCTGCAAGACGGCGCGGGCATTCACACCAATGGTGTGAATGCGATCGGCATCTGGGCGCAAAGCGTTGGCGGTGGTGGCGGCAAGAGCGCCGAGAAATTCGGCGGCGGCATCGGCGTGATCGGCGGCCATGGCAATTGGTACAGCCGGGTTGGCGCGGACGGCGCTTCCGGCAGCGGTGGCGCCGCGACGGTGACGACGCGGGCCAATAGTTCGATCACGACGGCCGGCGAGCTGTCGCATGGCATTCTGGTGCAAAGCGTTGGCGGTGGCGGTGGTGGCGGGGTGATCACGTCCGACGTGCCGTTCGCGCCGTCCACCGCTGCGGTCAACGTTCAGGCGCCGACGCACGATCTCGGCGGCACCGGCGGTGCGCATGGTGATGGCGGCGCGGCCGCCGCGACGGTCGGCGGCACGATCCAAACCTCGGGCGCGCTCGCCTTCGGCGTTCTCGCCCAGAGTGTCGGTGCCGGCGGCGGCTATTCGGCCTTCGCCGGCTCGTCGTCGCCGTTCGATCTCAAGATGGGCGCGACAGGCAATGCCAGTGGTGCAGGCGGTCTCGTCACCGTCACCACGCAAGCCGGCAGCAGCATCGTCACCAGCGGCCAGAACGCTTTTGGTGTGCTGGCGCAGAGTGTCGGTGGCGGCGGTGGCGTGGCGGGGCTGACAAGCCAGTCGAACCTGATCAATCTGACTGTTGGTTCGGGGCAAGGGTCCGGCAATGGCGGCACGGTGAATGTCGATGTCTACGGCCGTATCCAGACCAGCGGCGCTGGCGCTGCCGGCGTGGTGGCGCAAAGCATCGGCGGTGGCGGCGGGCTGGCCGGCAATATGGCCGCCGTCACCTATGATGTGAATCTCGTCCGCGGGATCGCGCAGACCGGTGGGTCGGGCGACGGGGGCACTCTCAACATCAATGTCATCGGCAATAATGACAGCGGCAACGGCCACCCCGGTCTCATTCGTACGACGGGCGCCAACGCGCCGGCCATTCTGGCGATGAGCATTGGCGGTGGCGCGGTGTTCACCGATGCCGGCCTGCTGCTGCGCCAGCCTTCGGGGGGTACGGGCCATAGCGGTGGCGCGATCAACATCACGGTCGACAAGGCCGCGTCGGTGATCGCGCAGGGCGCCAATTCGCCGGGCATCTATGCGATCAGCTTTGGCAATGTTGATGCGGCATCCGGCGAGCCGGGCGGCGCGATCAATATCACGATCGGCAATTATTCCACTGTTCAGGGCGGCACGGGGGCAGGCGGCGCGGGCATCGTCACCAAGACGACCCAGATGACGACCATCAATAACAGCGGCTCGATCTCATCGCTTGGCCCCGATGCCATCGTGACCGCCGGCGAAGCGACGATCGTCAACACGAGCACCGGCAGCATCAATGGCAATGTCCGGATCGGCCATGGCGGCACGTTGGTCAATGCCGGTGATTTCAACCCCAACGATACGATCGATCTCGGCGTGTTCGGCGAGCTGCGCAATACCGGCTATCTGGATCTGACCAGCAATGGCTATGGCGTGACGCGTCTCACCGGCGGTTTCATTCAGACGATTGAGGGCAATCTGGTCGTCGGCGTCGACTTCCTGAACAATCGCAGCGATCAACTGTCTGTCAGCAGCGGATCGAGTTTCGCCGGCACGATCAATTTCGAAACGCAAAATCCCTTGCGCGGGCGCTCCCTCACCATCGCCCATTTCGATACGCCGCTGTTGGATTTCTCGGCCAAGCCGATCGATATCAACGGATTGCCGATCAGCTACAATCTGCAGTTGAGCGCGGATGGAAGCAATGTTTCGGTTTCTGCCAACGGCAATTTCAGCAAGGCGGCCGCAGCGCTTCCCGCCGATCGGGCCAACACCGCCCATTATCTGCAAGCCTTGTGGGATTCCGGCTATGAGGGCGCGGCGCCGCTCTTCACCTATTTCGCCCGGCTGAACAGCGCGAAGGGCTATGGCGACATGCTGTCCGGCATGGCCAATGATGCGACACACAGCCGGCTGGCGGCGCAAGCGCATCATTCCTATTCCTTCTTCAACACGCTGATGAGCTGCCCTTATTTCCTGAGCGGCAGCACGCAGCGCGGCGAGGGCGAATGCGTGTGGGGCCGCGTCACCGGCAATCGCGTCAATCGCAGCGGCACCAGCGATGACACCGGCTATCGCGCGACGGTTGCGACCTATCAGATCGGTGCGCAGCGGCAGATCGCGCACAACTGGTTCCTCGGCGGTTCGCTGAGCTATATGGCAAGCGATACCAAGTCCGATGCCAATGCCGTTGCCATCACCAGCAATACGGTCAATGCCGGTCTTGCCCTCAAGCGGCAGATGGGCCCCTGGCTGTTCGCTGCCGCCGTGCGCGCCGGCTACGAAAGCTCCGACATGACGCGCCAAGTCTTCCTGCCGGGCTTTGGCGCGGTGGCGCGTAGCCGTCCGCAATTCGTGCATTTCGGCGGCCGGTTGCGTGCGGCTTATGAGTTCTCATTCGACAACTGGTATCTCAAGCCGTTCGCCGATCTCGACATCAGCTATGTCCGCCAATCGGCCTATCGCGAGACGGGCGCCGGCCTGTTTGATCTGGCGGCCCTGGCGACGAGCCGCACCAGTATCATGGCGACGCCGGGGCTTGAGATCGGCGGGCGGATCGACATCAACAAGACCATGACGCTGCGGCCCTATCTGATCGGCGGCGTCAGCTTCCTCGGCAATGGCGGCTGGACGGCGCGCATGCAACTCGCCGATTTCGCCTTGAGCGGCATCGCGCCGTTCCAGATCACCACCGGCGCGCCAAAGGTCTATGGCAATCTGACCGCCGGCCTCGAACTGGCGACGGCGGGCGGCTTCGAATTGCGCGCCGAATATATTTTGCGCGGGGCACGCAATTACATCGACCAGACGGCTTCGTTGCGCGCGGCATTGCGGTTTTAAGCGGGACGAATCAAACGAATCGAACAATGACGCGCGTTGCGTGGTCGTTTCGTGAAGAAACAATAGAAAACAACAAGTTCTAAAGATTCAAAGCAAGGCTTGTGTCTGCGGGCGTTTCAGCCCACTCTTGGCGGATGCAAGAGGCTCTTCTTTCAGTGCGAACTGCGAAGGCCGACGACATCGCCGGCATGGCGGATGTTTATGCTGCCGCGTGGTTCCATGCTTACCGGGGTATTATTCCGGGGCGCGAACTTGATCGCATGGTGCGCCATCGCGGCGGACGCTGGTGGCGGGCGGCGATCCAGCGCGGCGCCGGCCTGCTCGTCGCCGATTTCGAGGACAGTATCGCCGGCTATGTCAGTTATGGCCGCAATCGCGATGCTTCGGCGCGTGGCAGCGGCGAAATCTACGAACTCTACATGCTGCCGGAATTCCAAGGGCTCGGCTTCGGCCGTCGCCTGTTTCGCGCGGCGCAGAGCGATCTCGTGCGGCGCGGTTATGGTACGCTCGTCGTCTGGGCTCTGGCGGAAAATGAACTCGCCACCGGCTTCTATGAGGCGATGGGCGGCAAGCCCATCGCCAAGGCGCTGGAATATTTCGGCGCGAAAGTCTGCGAGCGCGTCGCCTATAAATTCGAGCGCTGATTTCAGCCCGCGAGCAGGTCGTGCACCATTGGGATGACCTTGCGGCCGTAGAGCTCGATGCTGCGCATCAGCTTGCCGTGCGGCAAGGGACCGGCGCTGTATTTCATGTCGAAGCGGGCGATGCCGAGGCCTTTCGCCGTGGCGGCGATCTTGCGGGCGACGGTTTCTGGCGCGCCGACATAGAGCGAGCCATGGGCGATTTCCTGATCGAACTGGGCGCGGCTCGTCGGCGGCCAGCCGCGCTCGGCGCCGATACGATCATGCATGCGCTTGTAGCAGGGCCACAGATCCTCGCGCGCCTGTTCGTCTGTGTCGGCGACATGGCCGGGCGAATGGACGCCGATCGGCAGCGCCGGCTTTTTGAACTCGTTCAGCGCCCGGTGGAAGAGATCGACGTAAGGGTGAAAGCGCTGCGGATCGCCGCCGATGATGGCGAGCATCAATGGCAGACCGTAATGGGCGGCGCGCACCACCGATTGCGGACTGCCGCCGACGCCGATCCAGGTTTTGAGCGTGCCGCGTTCGATCGGCGGATAGACGCGCTGCTTGTCGAGCGGCGGGCGCACGCTGCCATGCCAGGAGATTTCCTGCTGCGGCAGAAGCGCGGCGAAGAGATCGAGCTTCTCCTCGAACAGCTTTTCATAGTCATTGAGATCGAAGCCGAACAGCGGGAAAGATTCGGTGAAGGAGCCGCGCCCGAGAATCACTTCGGCGCGGCCGTTGGAGGCCGCATCGAGCGTCGAGAAGCGCTGGAAGACGCGCACCGGCTCATCGGAGGAGAGCACGGTGACGGCGGAACCGAGGCGAATGTTTTGCGTGCGCGCGGCAATGGCAGCCAGCACCACTTCCGGCGCCGAAATGGCGAAGTCGCTGCGGTGATGTTCGCCCAGACCGATGAAGGCGCAGCCGACCTCGTCGGCCAGCACCGCTTCGTCGATGACGTTGCGGATCACCTGGGCGTGCGGCAGCAGCTCGCCATCATCGCCAAAGGTGACATCGCCGAAGGTATCGAGGCCGAGTTCGAGGGGGCGCGGGGTCGCGTCATCAGTCATAAGGGGGATCCGAGTGAGGAAAGTTGCTCTTTATTTAGGTTAGCGTTCGCTCAGCGCAAGCTTGGCCCCAAGGGCGACGAAGGCGGCCGCGAAGGACCGCCGCATCCAGGCCAGCACCGTCGGGCTCGACAGCACCTTGTCGCGCATCGTCGCCGCGAACAGGCCGTAGAGCGCGAACACCACGAAGGTCGCCAGCATGAAGACCCCCGAAAGAGCCATCATCTCTCTCAGAACATGCGGCTCCGTGGGGCTGATGAACTGCGGCAGGAAGGACACAAAGAAGATCGACAGTTTGGGGTTCAACAGATTGATCATAATGCCATCGACGAGCACATCGATGATACCGCGCCAGCCGGTGCGCGCGGCGGTCTGGCTCTCGATCTTCATCGAGCCCCGCTCCTTGAGCGTCGCCCAGGCCATGTAGAGCAGATAGGCGACGCCGACATATTTGACGATGTCGAACAGCAGGGCCGAGGTGTGCAGGAGTGCCGCCAGGCCGGTCATCGCCGCGATGAGATGCGGCACGATCCCCAGAGTGCAGGCGAGGGCGGCCCAGAGGCTCGCTTTGGCGCCGCGGTTCAAGCCGGCGGCGATCGTATAGGTCGCGCCGATGCCTGGCGAGGCGACAATGATGAGCGTGGTGACGAGGAATTCGGGGGACATGGCGGCTTCCTTTGGCGCGCAGCTTGGCATAGCCGCGCCCAAGGGCCTAGCGGGGTCCGCGCTTCAACAGAAAGAGCCCCTGCTCGCCGAACATGTTCCAGACCCACCAGGGCGCGGTGAAGCCGAGCGGCGCGCCATAGCGGTTGAGCGCCTCGGCCCGTTCGATCTTGGCGCCCACTTCATCGACCAGGCCGACGAAGTCGCGGATGGTGCAGAAGTGAATATTGGGCGTGTCGTACCAGGGATTGGAGAGAATGCCGGTCATCGGCATTTTGCCTTTGACCAGCAATTGCAGGCGCAACTTCCAATGGCCGAAGTTGGGAAACGAGACGATGGCGTGGCGGCCGACGCGCAGCATGTGTTCGAGAACGACCTTCGGCCGGCGCGTCGCCTGGATCGTTTGCGATAGGATCACATAGTCGAAACTGTCGTCGGGATAATCGGCGAGATCAGTGTCGGCATCGCCTTGGATGACCGACAGGCCTTTGGCGACGGCTTCGTTGACGCCGCTCTTCGACAGTTCGATGCCGCGCCCATCAACACCGTGTTTGTCGGTGAGCAGACGCAGCAGCGCGCCATCGCCGCAGCCGACATCGAGCACGCGCGTGTTGTCGTTGACCATGCTGGCGATGAGGAGATGATCGAGGCGGCCTTCGTCACTGAGGGACGGGACGTTGATGCCGTCCGATCGCGTCACGGTATCTGCGCTCATCAGGAGGATTTCACTTTCGGCGCGATGCCGCGCGCGCGGGCCGCTGCTTCGAGAAAGCCGCGCGAGGTGGCGAAAAGTTCCGGCACATTGAGCAGAAAGGCATCGTGGCCGCGATCGGTTTCGATTTCGACGAAAGAAACCGAAGCGCCGCTGGCATTCAGCGCATGTACGATGGCGCGTGAATCGGCCGTCGGGAACAGCCAGTCGGACGTGAAGGAGGTCACGCAGAAGCGCGTGCGGCTGCCCTTGAAGGCATTGGCGAGCACGCCGCCGTAGTCCTCGGCGAGATCGAAATAATCCATCGCCCGGGTGACGTAGAGATAGGAATTGGCGTCAAAGCGCTCGACGAAGGTCGAGCCCTGATAGCGCAGATAGCTTTCGACCTGGAAGTCGGCATCGAAGGAGAAGGTCGGCGCTTCGCGGTCTTGATATCGGCGACCGAATTTGCGCTGCAACGCTTCGTCGGACAGATAAGTGATATGCGCGGCCATCCGCGCGACGGCGAGGCCTTTATGCGGCTTGATGCCTTGATCGATATAGCGGCCACCGCGCCAGTCAGGATCGGCCATGATCGCCTGGCGGCCGACTTCGTGGAAGGCGATGTTCTGCGAGGAGTGCCGCGCCGCGGCGGCGATCGGCATGGCGGCGAAGACGCGCTCGGGATAAAGCGCCGCCCATTGCAGCACCTGCATGCCGCCCATCGAGCCGCCGGCGACACAGAACAATTGATCGATGCCGAGATGATCGATCAGCATGGCCTGGGCGCGCACCATGTCGCGGATGGTGACGACGGGCAGGTCGAGGCCATAGGCCTTGCCGGTGGCGGGGTTCAGCGAGGTCGGGCCGGTGGTGCCCATGCAGCCGCCGACGACGTTGGAGCAGATGACGAAATAGCGGTCGGTGTCGATCGGCCGGCCGGGGCCGACCATGGTGCCCCACCAGCCGGGCTTGCCGGTGACCGGGTGGATATTGGCGACATGCTGGTCCCCGGTCAGCGCATGGCAGATCAGCACCGCGTTGGATTTGTCGGCATTGAGGGTGCCGTAGGTCTGATAGGCGATGGTGAGCGGGGCCAGCAGCACGCCGGCATCCATGGCCAGGGGCTGGTTTTCGGGAAAATGGACGAATTGGGTCGGTATATCGTCGGGAACGGCCGTGGCCAGGGGCGCATCCGCCGTCGGGAGCGTTCCGGTGCCTGCCACGCTCAAGTCCTTTCGATCGCGTATCGTTCTCTATTTCGAACGCGTTGTGCGATATATAGGTGTCGGGTTAAGAGCAAGTCAAGGCAAGCGCGGCTGGCGATCCGGAGCCGGTTCCGTTCCCGGTTCTATTCCTTTGCCTTCGGCGGGGTGCCTGATTATGACAATCCGCCCGCTCAATCGTGTTTCAGGCCGTGAAGCAAGCCATGTCAGCAGACGTCAAGTCGCCCCCTGGTTCCGCTGCCGATCCCGTCGTGGATCTGGCGACGCTCCGTGTCGATATCGACCGGATCGACCAGGAGATGCATGAGCTTTTGATCGAGCGCAGCGCCATCATCGACAAGCTGATCGCCATTAAGGCGCGCCAGGGCGGTGGCTCGGCATTCCGGCCGGGCCGGGAGGCCGACATGATGCGGCGCATCGCCATGCGCCACCGTGGGTTGCTGCCGCTCGACACGGTCGAGGGCATCTGGCGCATCATCATTTCCACTTTCACTTATGTGCAGGCGCCCTACAGCGTCCATGTTGATACGGCGGCGGGCGATGCAATGATGCGCGATTCCGCCCGTTTTCACTTCGGCTTCACTGTGCCGTTCATTCCCCACTATGGGGCTCTCGGCGTGATCGATGCGGTGCAGGCGTCGCAGGGCGATCTCGGCATGGTGCGCATGGACAGCGGTGCCATGGCGCAGCCGTGGTGGCACCGCCTCGCCCCGCCGGAAGCGCCGAAGATCATCGCCCGCCTGCCCTTCGTCGAGCGGCCTGATCACCCCGCCGGCGTGCCGGCCTTTGTCCTTTCCCTGCCCTTGGCGGAAGCGGCCTCGCGCGACGTGGTGATCTACGAAGCCTCGATCCTGCGCTGGCGCGACGCACTGCCCGAACTCGTCGGCCGAGCCGGCGGCGAAATCCTCGGCAATGTCGGCAGCGAATTGGGCTTGTCGATCCTGCTCGCCATGCCGGGCAATGTGCCCCTCGCCGATCTCAAGGCGCTGTTCGTCCAGGCGGGCCATCGCGACGTGCGCCTCGCCGAAATCGGCAGCCATGCGGCGCGACATCAGGTGCATCGACATCCGGCGCCAGCCGAAGTTTCCGCCGACACTTGATCCAACCTTTCTGACGTATCGACGTTTCCGGAGTTTCTGATGACCACCACCCTGTCCCGCCCCGCCCCGCGCGCCGGCATTCTCGACATCGAGGCCTATGTGCCCGGCAAGAGCCCGGCCAAAGGCAGCGGCAAGACGTTCAAACTGTCTTCCAACGAAACGCCGTTCGGGCCGTCGCAGGCATCGCTTGAAGCCTATCAAGCGGCCGCCAAGACCCTCGATCTCTATCCCGATGGCGCGGCGCGCGTGTTGCGCGACGCCATTGGCGCGCGCTTCGGTCTCGATCCCAATCGCATCGTCTGCGGCTGCGGTTCAGACGATCTGCTGCACTTGCTCGCCGCCGCCTATATCGGGCCGGGCGACGAAGGCATCATGACGAAGCATGGCTTCCAGATCTATTACATCGCCATCCAGGCGGCTGGCGGCACGCCGATCATTTCGGAAGAAAAGAACTACACCACCGATGTCGACGACATCCTGTCGCGCGTGACGGAGCGCACCAAGGTGGTCTTCATCGCCAATCCGAACAATCCGACCGGCACCTATCTGCCCTTCGAAGAGGTGCGGCGTCTGCACGCCGGCCTGCCGTCGCATGTGCTTCTCGTGCTCGACGCGGCCTATGCGGAATATGTGCGCAAGAACGATTACACCTCGGGCCTCGAAATGGTGTCCGAATTCTCCAACGTGGTGATGACGCGCACCTTCTCGAAGATCCACGGCCTGGCGGCGGTGCGCATCGGCTGGATGTATGCGCCGGAAGAGGTTTGCGACATCATCAACCGCGTGCGTGGTCCCTTCAACGTCAGCGGGCCGGGTTTGATGGCTGGTGCTGCGGCGATCAACGATACGAAACATGTCGAAATGTCGGCGGCGCACAACGAGAAATGGCTCGACTGGCTGACGCAGGAAGTGCGTGCCGCCGGCCTCGAAGTGACGCCGAGCGTCGCCAATTTCATTCTCGTGCATTTCACGAAGAAGCCGGGCTTCACCGCCAAGGAAGCGGAAGCTTTCCTGGCGCAGCGTGGCTTGATCGTGCGCGGCGTCGGTTCCTATCACCTGCCCGATGCGATCCGCATCACCATCGGCACCGATGAGGCCTGCCGTCTCGTCGCGCAAGCGCTGGGCGATTTCGCCAAGCATGGTGCGAAAGGCGGCTAGAGTGCCCAACACCACCGATCACGCGCCGCTGTTTGACCGCATCGCCATCATCGGCGTCGGTCTCATCGGCTCGTCGATCGCCCGGGTGGCGCGGGAACGCCAGCTCGCCCGGCACATCGTCGCTTGCGACAGCGATGAGGTGGTGCGCAAGCGGGTGGTCGAACTTGATATCGCCGACGAGGTGAACGGCGACGCGGCGCAGGCGTGTCGCGATTGCGATTTTGTCGTGCTGTGCGCGCCGGTTGGCGTCAACGGCGCGATCGCTGCCGCCGTCGCATCGGTTCTGAAGCCGGGTGCCATCGTCTCCGATGTCGGATCGGTGAAACAGGCGGTGGTCGACGCGGTGGCGCCGCATATCCCGAAGGGCGTGCATTTCGTGCCAGCCCATCCGGTCGCCGGCACCGAATATTCCGGCCCCGATGCCGGCTTCGCCACGCTGTTCATCAATCGCTGGTGCATTCTGACACCGCCCGAGGGCGAGGACGAAGCGGCGATCGACAAGGTGCGCCGTTTCTGGGAAGCCTGCGGCGCCAATGTGGAAGTGATGTCGCCTTTGCATCACGATCTGGTGCTGGCGATCACCAGCCACGTGCCGCATCTCATCGCTTATAATATCGTGCGCACGGCCGACGATCTGGAAAGCGTGACGCAATCGGAAGTGATCAAATTCTCGGCCGGCGGCTTTCGCGATTTCACCCGCATCGCCGCCTCCGATCCGACCATGTGGCGCGACGTCTTCCTCAATAACAAGCAGGCGGTGCTGGAAATGCTCGGCCGCTTCCAGGAAGACCTCGCCTCCCTGCAGCGGATGATCCGCTGGGACGACGGTCAGGGCTTGTTCGATCTCTTCACGCGCACGCGTGCGATCCGCCGCAGCATCATCGCGCAGGGCCAGGAAACCAACGCCGCCGATTTTGGTCGCGGCAGCGCGCCGCCGCCGAAGAGCTAACTGACGGCTGATTGTTTCGTCGCGATACTCCACGTGATCGCGCGCCAAGCGACATGCTCCAAATCCCTTGTATGGCCGCCCCTTGTATCGACCTGAAATTATCTTAGGCTAGCGCCGCGGATTCGGTGGGGCAGCAATGGGTGGCGGGTTCGACAAGCGGGATCACACCGCCATCTCTCTGCAAACATCGGCAGAACGTGAGGCCATCACGCCGATCATCGCGATCCTCATGCTGTTGTGGACGATCGCATTGTGCGGGCCGTATTTCATCGAACTCTGGAGGTTGGACGAGCGCGGCTTCTCCGCCCTCGCCGGCACCGTGCCCTATTGGGATTTTTCGAATTTATGGGCGGGCTCCAAACTGGCGCGGCTGGGAGAAACAGCGGCGCTGTTCGATGTCGAGCTCTATCGCCAACGGCTCACCGAGCTGCTGGGCGTCCCCATCAATGCGCAGGAGTGGAGCTATCCGCCCTCCATTCTGCTCATCGGCGTTCCCCTGTCGTATTTGCCGATCGGTATCGCCTATGTCGTCTGGACCTTTGGCACGCTGGCCGGTTTCGTCGGCAGCTTATGCCTGATGCGCTTGCCGGTTCGGACGATCGCCGTGGCGACGCTGTCGCCGGCGCTCGCGCTGAGTGCGCTGCTCGGCCAGAATGGCGCTCTGACGGGCGCGCTGTTAATCGCCGGATTGGTTCTAGCGCCGCATCGGCCGTGGCTGGGCGGCTTTCTCATCGGGCTTTTGTGCATCAAGCCGCACATGGCGATATTGGTGCCGATCGTCTTTCTGGCTGCCGGAAATTGGCGCGCTATCCTTTCCGCCGGGCTGACGGTGGCCGTTCTCATTCTGGCGATGGGTTTTCTCTTCGGCTTCGAGAGCTGGGCGCTGTTCTTTGCCGAAACGCGCCAAATCATGACGCGCATTCTGGAAGCGCCTTACGGGGCGGGTCATCATGTGAGCGGCATTTCCATCTTCCTGATGGCGCGGTCCTTCGGCGCCGGTTTGCCGGTGGCTTATGCCGCGCAAATCATCGCAATCGCTCTCGTCGCCATCGCCGTCTGGCTGCTGTGGTGGAAAAACAAAAGACCTTCCGTCCGCGTGATCGCGGCGACGCTGATCCTGTCCGGTTTCGCTTTGCCATACGGCTATACGTACGACCTGGCCGCGCTGTCGGCTGGCGCGGTCATCGTCATGCAAGCGTCGGGGCAAGCGAACCTGTCGGCTTTGGCCGGGTGGATGTGGCCGGCCTTGGTCAGGCCGACCGTTCTCCTCCTGCAACTGTCACTCTCTCCCCTGGTCTTCTTGCCACTGGCGATCATCGCCTGGCTCAGCGCCTGGAGGATGCGTGACGCGGAAGGGGAGAAGGTCCCGCAGTGACGAGCTGCGGTATCTTCTCTTGACTAATACAGCGGATGCAGGCGCAGCGGCGCGCGCACCGGGCCGACATAGACGCCGCCATTGCGCAGCGACACGGGCAGGCGCAGGCCTGCCGGCTGCGGGGCTTCGCTGGCCGGCGTGCGGCGGCGCATCAGGCTTTCGATGGCGGTGAGGCCGGTGGGAATGCCGAAGCGGGCGAGCAGCGGTTCGATGCCGGCAAAGCGCGCATCGATTTCGCCAGTCAGTCTGTGCGAGTCATCGATGGCCAGCCGTCCGCTCGCTTCCGCCGTCGTGTCGCCCTTGGCGAAGCGCAGCGTGTTGATGACGAAGGTGCCGCCGAGCAGGCGAAACTCTTCCAGCCGGTCTTCAAGCGTTCTGGGGCCGAAGGGCTGGAATTGCGACAGCCGCCCCTTGCCGTCGAGACGCGCCGTCTGGCCGTTGGCGATGAAGGATTCCAGCGCTGGTGAGATCACCCCGGCGAGCTGGAAGGTGATGTCATAGGCGTTCTGGTCGGCGGTGACGTCATGGGCCCGGCCGATGTCGAGCGAGACATGGTCGATGCTTTCGACCTCGCCGTCGGGCATCAGCGATTTGCCGGTGAAGGCGAGTTTGTCGCCGGTGAGGCGCGCGGCGACCGGGCCGCCCGCGCCAAACTGCATTTCCGTGCGCAAATTCTGCCAGGTGACGGCGCTTTGCTGGCCTTCGATCTCGACGTTGAACGGAGCCTTGGCATCGAGCAGCAGGGTGCGCGGCGCCTGCGCCTCGGCGCGCGCGATGAGGTTGGGCAGGGTCGCGGCGAAGACCTTGCCGGCATGGGTGCCCGACACTTTCACGTCCTTGCAGGCGATGCCCAGGGTGAAGGGAAAGCCGAAGGCGCTTTGTTCGCCGCAGGTCCAAGTGCGGCCGCGCTCGGCCTCGGTGCTCATCCACTGGTTCAGGTGGTGGCGGGTGAGCAGCAGGCCGGCATACCAGACGGCGGACCAAATCGCGGCGAGCGCCACCACAAGGCCGAGGAGGAGAACGGGAAGTCTGGCCTTGCGGCTTGCCATTTCAACGGGGCTCCGAACTTTGGGAACTGTGGCGGGCACTTGCCGGGGCGGCAAGTGCGTTTAGTCAACGCGTTTGGTCAATCTGCGTTTGGTCAGGTCTCTACCGCAAAGGCACCAGAACGTGCAAAAGCGGCCGATTTACAGCGGTGAACCGTGGCGATATGTCCAGTTTCATGACGACGGCGCAGGATTTTTGGGTGTTCGGCTACGGCTCGCTGATGTGGCGGCCGGGTTTTCCGTTCGAGGAAAAGCAGATCGCCATGGTGCATGGCTATCACCGGTCGTTGTGCATCTATTCGCATGTGCACCGCGGCACCCAGGAGGTGCCGGGGCTGGTGCTCGGGCTCGACCGGGGCGGTTCCTGCCAGGGCGTCGCCTTTCGCGTGCGGGCCGATAATTGGGACGAGGTGATCGCCTATCTGCGCGAGCGCGAGCAGGTCACCATGATCTATCTCGAAACCATGCTGCAGGCCCGCCTCGCCGATGGCCAGAGGGTCGTTGCCGTCGCTTACGTGGTCGATCGGCAGCATCAGCAATATGCCGGCCGGCTCGAACGCGATGCGCTGATCCGCTTCGTGCGCCAGGGCAAGGGCGTGTCGGGCGACAATCCGGATTACGTGCTCAGCACCTACGAACATCTGCGCGAGATCGGCGTGCACGATGCGACCTTGGCCTGGCTGGCGAAACAGCTCGCGGTCCAGACGCCGGTCTAATCTTCTTTCACCATCAATTCCGCCAGCGAAGGATCCTTGGTGATGGCCTCGGCCATCAGCCTGTTCGAAGCCTCCTCGATGTCGTTTTGCAGACGCGTGAAAAACTCTTCGCGCGACAGGCCCGGCGGAATGACCGGCAGGAATTCGACGACGATCGTGCCTGGGCGGCGCACGAAACTGCGGCGCGCCCAGAACAGGCCGGAGTTCATGGCGATCGGTAGGCAGGGCATGCCGGTCTCCACATAGATCTGGGCGATGCCGATCTTGTAGCGCGGCTTGGCGCCGGGCGGTCGGCGCGTGCCTTCGGGAAAGCAGAAGAGCTGGCGGCCCTGCGGCAGAAGTTTCTTCGCCTGCTGGATGATCTGTTCCAGCGCCGACTTGCCGCTGGCGCGGTCGATGGCGATCAGTTCGGCGCGTTTGAGATACCAGCCGAACAGCGGGATGAACATCAACTGCCGCTTCAGGATGATCGAATAGTCGGTGAAGAACATTTCCAGCGCGAAAGTCTCCCAGACCGACTGGTGTTTCGGCGCGATGATGAGCGAACCTTTGGGGATGTTCTCGAGGCCGCGAAATTCCGCCTTGGTGCCGCAGATCTTGTCGAGCAGCCAGAGCGTCGACTTGCCCCAGATTTTGCACAGAAAGAACACCGAATGCCGGTTCGTCGCCAGCAGGGGCAGGCCCAAAATCATGATGACGATGGTGTTCAGGTAGAACAGCGCATTGAACAGGGCGGAACGGATGTAGAGCATTTCGGGCCAAAATTGAGTTCGGCTGCTTCTATAGCATTTTCGGGCGAAGAAAATGCGTCCGATCGGTCGATGTCAGTTCATGCGCCGCAGGCGCCGAAGCACCACCGAGCGCGACATGGCGGCGGTGAGCAGAGCGATGGCGCCCGACAGGACGATGATCGTCAGATAGCCCAGCGCGCCCAGGGCAAACCGGCCAAACAGGGCCTCGACCTGGCTTGCCTCGGGGCTGGCGATCCACCAGGCGGTGAGAAGCCCGGCCAGGTAGAACACCACCAAAGCGAAACCGCCGCCGATCAGCCCGCCCCTGAGGCCGAGCTTGAGGAAATGGCGCTGGAATTCGGCGGCGATGAACCGGTTGGGGGCGCCGACGAAATGCAGGACATCGATGATCTCCCGGCTGCCGGCCATGGCGCCCCGGGTGGCGAAGGCGACCGCCAGCACCATGGCGAGCAGCACCAGGAGCAGGATGATGACGGCGACGACCACCAAGGCCCGCGACATGGTGCTCAGCCGCTCAAGCCAGATGTGGTGATCGTCGAGCGCCGCATTGGGCACCTGCTTGCTCAATTGCTCGCGCAGGGCTGCCAGATCGGGCCGTCCGCCCGGATCGATCTTGAGGACGATGAGGCGCGGCACGGGCAATTCGCTGAGGTCGAGCCCGGCGCCGAGCCAGGGTTCGAGCAGGCGCGAGGATTCCTCGCGCGAGAAGACGCGTATGTCGGCGAAGCCGGGCATGTGCGCGATATCGGCGGCCTTCCGCACGTCGGCTTCGATGTCGCGGCCGAGTTGCGGCTTCACCTGAATGGTCATTTCGCGCGAGATCGCCGAGTTCCAGTTCTGCGAGGCCTGGTAGATCAGCATGGCGCTGCCACCGGTGAGGGTGGCGAGAAAGGTCATGATGGCGATGACGATGACGAGCGCGCGGCTGGCGGTGCTGTCGGCCGGGATCAATGTCAGGCGCGGCTGCGCGAAAGCTTGAATCGAACGCTTCAGCCGGTTGTCGCTGGCCGGCGGGGAAGCAGCTTCCGGGTGCGAGGCGTCAGTCATAGATGTGCAACCGTCCATCGCCGAGCACGAAGCGACGCGCATCTTCGAACTGATCCATCAGCGCCAGATCATGGGTGGCGATGACGACGGAGGTTCCCGATTTATTGAGTTCCATGAACAGGCGCAGCAGGCGGCGCGCCAGGGTCGGATCGACATTGCCGGTGGGCTCGTCGGCCAGCAGAAGTTCCGGCTGCACGATGAGGGCGCGGGCGATGGCGGCGCGCTGCTTCTCGCCGCCCGAGAGCACCGGCGGATAGGAATGGATGTGCTCGCCCAGACCGACCCAGCGCAACAGTTCGACCACCTGCGGGCGATAGGTGCTTTCCTCCTGGCCCTGGACAAACAAGGGCAGCGCCACATTCTCATAGGTGGTGAGGTGGTCGAGCAGGCGGAAATCCTGGAAAACGACGCCGATGCGGCGGCGTATCGCCGATATGTCGTCCTTCGTCAGTTGCGAGGCATCCTGGCCGAACAGCGAAATGAAGCCGCGTGTCGGCTTCAGCGACATGAGAATCAGGCGCAACAGGGTGGTCTTGCCGGCGCCCGAGGGGCCGGTGAGAAACTGGAACGACTGCGGTTCGACGGAGAAACTGATGTCTTTGAGAACTTCCGTCCCCATGCCGTAGCGCAAGCCGACATTCTCGAAGCGAACCAAACCCAACCTCTTAGAACCAGGGTTACTGGTGCGTCGATACCGTGGCTCAACCCCGTTTCGGCGCGTTGCGAATCTTTAAGTGGAATTAACCATAACCGCAGATGATCACAACGTCGCGGGGCTGATCCCGGCGTCCTCAAACCGGTTCCCGATGATGAATTCGCAGTCGCTTGTCACCACTTCTCCCGATCAATGGCCCGTTGCCGACGAGACCGCTCCATTTGCGGCCGAATCCTGCCCGGCAGAGGTGGCGCGCGACGATATGGCCTTCGACGTGCTCATTCTGCGTGACGAGCAGTTTAGACCGCGCTCGGCCCCCTTCAAGAGCGTTGCGCCGGTTGTGGACACGATCCGCAACATTCCCGCTCGGCAAAATCCGCCGCGCCGCGTGCGGCGGCAGGCCGAGGCGCCGGCACGCCCGGTGCGCCGCTGGTCAGCGCGCTTGCCGTTGGCCGCTGCCGTGGCACTGCTCGGTCTTTCCAGCGCGGCGCTCGCCGGGCGCCATCAATTGGTGGCCATCGCGCCGCCGACCGCCAGCGTCTTCAGTGCCATCGGCCTGCCGGCGAATACGCTTGGCGTCGAATTGCGCGACGTGAAGGCGACGCTGCATGAAGCCAACGGCCAGACCTATCTCATGGTCGAGGGCGAGATCGTCAATGTGCAGAAGACACGCCGCAAGATCGGCGAGCTCAATCTGTTCCTGCAAGACAAGAGCGGCCGCGATATCTATCGCTGGTCGGCGGCCGCGCCCGTGACCCATCTCAACGGTGGCCAGAGCGCCACGTTCAAAAGCCGGTTGGCTTCCCCGCTCGGTGAGGCTAACGACGTTTTGGTGCGGTTCGCGCCGCGTGGATGATATGCGGTTGAGTGAGCATGGCTGAGAAGAACGGTTTGCGGGCGCGCTCCTGGCTGGCGCAAGCGCTAGGGCGGATCGATGAAGCGAGCGGCGCCATCGTGCCGCCGATCCATGTGGCCAGCACCTACGAACGCGACGCCGATAACGCCTACAGCCGTGGCTATAGCTATGGTCGGCCCGACAATCCCACTGTTCAGCATGCCGAAGAGATCATCCGCACGCTCGAAGGCGGTGCGGCGGCGATGGTGTTGTCGTCGGGCATGTCGGCAGCGCTGGCGGTTTTCCTGGCGCTGAAGCCGGGCGATCGCGTCATCGTGCCGCCGGTTTTCTATTGGGGCCTGCGGCGCTGGGTGATGCAGGATGCCACCCAATGGGGCCTCATTGTCGATGTCGTCGACATGCGCGATCTTGCTGCGCTCGAAGCCAGTCTGAAACGCGCGCCGACAGCCTTGGTGTGGATCGAAACGCCGGCCAATCCGCTCTGGCATGTGTGCGATATCGCAGCCATCGCCCAACTGGCGCATGACCATGGCGCGCTGCTGGCGGCCGATTCCACCGTGGCGACGCCGATCCTGTCACAGCCTTTGCGCCTCGGCGCCGATCTCGTCATGCATTCGGCGACCAAATATCTCAATGGTCATAGTGATGTGATCGCCGGTGCGCTGGTGGCGGCTGCTGTCACCGATGTCTGGTCGCGCATCTCAAGCGTGCGCAGTGCGCATGGCATGATCCTGGGTTCGTTCGAAGCGCATCAGTTGATCCGCGGCATGCGAACGCTCGATCTGCGCGTGCGCGCGGCTTGCGAATCGGCGCAGGCGATTGCCGAAAGCCTGTCGGTGCATCCGCGTGTCGACGCGGTGCTGTATCCGGGGCTATCAGATCATCCCGAACATGCGATCGCCGCGCGGCAGATGCGCGGCGGCTTCGGCGGCATGCTGTCGATCCGTTGTCATGGCGGCGCGGCGGCAGCGATCAAGACGGCGGCGCAGGTGCGCTTGTGGAAACGCGCGACGTCGCTCGGCTCGGTCGAAAGCCTGATCGAACATCGCGCCAGCGTCGAAGGGCCGGGCACGCCCTGCCCCGACGATCTCTTGCGGCTGTCGGTCGGTATCGAGGATCCGGAAGATCTGCTCGAGGATCTCGATCGCGCGCTGCGGGCGTAATTTCCACATCGGCTGAATACCAGATGGCGCCGATGGCCGGGCATTGCCATTTCGCGGGAACCATTGTACCGTTCGGTACAATGCAGTCTCATCGGTCCAGGAGTTCCGCATGTCGCGTCCGCCGTTGCCGCCGTTCAATACCGAAACCGCCGCGCAGAAGGCGCGGATGGCGGAAGATGCCTGGAACAGCCGCGATCCCGAGCGGGTGTCGCTCGCCTATACGCCGGATTGTCCTTGGCGCAATCGCGCCGAATTCATCGGCGGGCGCGGTGAAATCGTCGCCTTCCTGCAGCGCAAATGGGCGCGCGAACTGGATTATCGCCTGATCAAGGAAGTCTGGACTCATGCCGGCAATCGGATCGCCGTGCGTTTCGCCTATGAGTGGCGTGACGACAGCGGCCATTGGTTCCGCTCTTACGGCAATGAGAATTGGGAATTCGATGAAGCCGGGCTGATGTCGCGGCGCATCGCCTCGATCAACGATCTGCCGATCCAGGAGAGCGAGCGCAAATTTCATTGGCCGCTCGGCGCGCGCCCGGTCGACCATCCATCGCTGAGCGATCTGGGCCTGTAGTGCCGCGTGTTGTCGCCGAGCGCGCCGATGCACTGCCGGGTTTGGCCGAGGTGTTTCGCGAACATGGTTATGAAGGCGCGAGCCTGACGCTCATTTCGGCGGCGACGGGCCTGGGCAAAGGCAGCCTCTATCATTTTTTTCCGGGCGGAAAGGAAGAGATGATGGCGGCCGTGCTGGCGGATATCGACGCCTGGTTCGAAACCGAAATCTTCGCCAAACTGGCGCATGCCAAGGACGCGCCGGCCGTCGTGGATGCGATGTTCGATGCGGTCGACGGCTATTTCCGCTCGGGGCAGCGCGTCTGTCTCGTCGGCGTGGTTGGGCTGGGCTCGGCACGCGATCCCTTCGCGGCGGCGGTGGCCGACTATTTCAGCCGCTGGATCGAGGCCTTGCGCAAGGCGATCGTCAAACGAGGCGTCGGGTCAAAGACGGCGAAACTTCTGGCCGAGGAAGCGGTCGCGGGCATTCAAGGCGCGATCGTGCTGTCGCGCGCGCTCGACGACACCGGCACGTTTCAGCGCATCACCGGGCAATTGCGCCAGCGGTTGCTGGAAGCGATGGGCTACAGCGTTCTGTGGGCCGATCTGGTCAAACGGCAAAAGGGCGCGAAGCAAAAGTCGTGAAGCGCAGCCCTAAGCCTCTTCCAGCAATCGCCGGCCGATGACATGGGCCTGGATTTCGGCGGCGCCTTCGAAGATCGACAGAATACGGGCATCGCAAAGCAGGCGGGATGCCGGATGTTCGAGCGCGAAGCCGGTGCCGCCGTGAATCTGCACGGTGTTGTCGGCGCAAGCCCAGGCGATGCGCGCGGCTAACAGTTTCGCCATGCCGGCTTCCAGATCGCAGCGCCGGCCAAGATCCTTGGCGCGGGCCGCGAAATGGGTGAGCAGCCGTCCGGCGAAAATCTCAGCCGCCATCAAAGCGATCTTGTCGCTGACGCGCGGAAAATCCATCAGGACCTTGCCGAACTGGCGCCGTTCGAGGGCGTAATGCACGGCGAGTTCGAAAGCCGCGCGCGCCGTGCCGATGGCGCGGGCCGCCGTTTGGATGCGCGCCGATTCGAACGTCTGCATCAATTGGCGAAAGCCCTTGCCCTCGACGCCGCCGAGCAGAGCCGCTGCCGGTACGGCGACATCGTCGAACACCAGTTCGAATTCCTTCATGCCGCGATAGCCCAGCACTTCAATCTCGCTGCCGGAAAGCCCTTGCAGCGTGAACGGTTCGGCATCGTCGCCGCGCGGCTTTTCGACGAGAAACATCGACAGGCCGTCGTGTCGCGCTTCACTCGTGCCGGTGCGTGCCAGCACCAGCATCAGATCGGCGCGCGCCGCATGGGTGATCCAGGTCTTGGCGCCGCGCAGCAGATAGTGATCGCCCGCCCGCGTGGCGCGCAGGCGCAGGCTCGCCAGATCGGAGCCGGCTTCGGGTTCTGTGAAGACGGCGGTGGTGATAATGGCGCCCGAACCGATCCCCGGCAGATATTTGCGCTTCTGTTCTTCCGTGCCACCGGCCAGCAGCAATTCGGCGGCGATTTCCGAGCGCGTGCCGAGCGAGCCGACACCGATATAGCCGCGCGACAATTCCTCGGTGACGGCGCACATGGCGGTCTTGCCGAGGCCGAGACCTTCATAGTCTTCCGGCAGGGTCAGGCCGAAAACGCCGAGGCGCGAAAGATCGGCGATGACGTCGAGGGGAATATAGGCGTTGTCGCAATGCCAGCCGTGCGCCTGTGGCGCGACCTTCGTGTCGACATAGCGGTGGATCGTTTCGGTGATCGCGACCAGATCGTCATCGAGATCGCCGTCGAAGAGGCGTGCCGGTTCGGCTTGCCGCACGGTGCGGATCAGCGCAGCGCGGGTGGCGGCCGTATTGCCATGGGCGATCAGCCGTTGGATGGCCGGGGTCTGGTAGGAGGCTGCTTCCGACGCGGTGAAACCGAAATCGTGCGGGCGTGCGAATTCCAATTGGCTCATCGGCAGGCCGCCGAAACATTGCGCCAGATTTTCGCTGGCGGCGATCAAGCCCATGGCTTGTGTCACGGCGCTCGTCTGTCCGCGCGCTGTGGCCTGCGCCAGATGATCGGCGATTTCCTGCAGGGTCTGGCGAGTGGTGGCGAGCCAGGCAAGGCCATGCAGGGCGCGTTGTTCGGCATCGATGCCGCTGGCTGACGTCTCGATCTTTCGCCGCACGCGGGTGCGTGCCGCATCTTCGAAACGGGTCAGAGCCGTCACCGCGTCCGGCAGCAGAGCGAGCAGCGCGTCCATGTCGTTTTGCTCATCGGCTCGCGCGCGCATGCTCTCCCCTCAATAAAAAGCCGGGCGACGCTAACACGCCGCCCGGCTTGAAAGGAAACATCAGAAGCGATCAGGCGCCTTTGGGAAAGTTCACCACCGTGGCGCCGCCGCTCTTGGCTTTCTCGGCCGCGCTCTCGCTCTGCGCCTTGCCATTGATGACAATGGCGCCGCGCTCGGCCGAGATGCGCACGGTTTCCTGATCGTGGATCTCGCCCGACAGAATGGCTTCCGCCAGCGGATCCTGAACGCTTTTCTGGATGACGCGCTTCAGCGGACGCGCGCCATAGGAGGGGTCGTAGCCCTTGTCGGCCAGCCAGGTGCGGGCCTTCGGGTCGAGGTCGAGGGTGATCTTGCGATCCTCCAGCAACTTCGCCAGACGGCTCATCTGAATGTCGACGATGGCGCCCATGTCCTCGCGGCGCAGCCGGTGGAACAAGACGATTTCATCGACGCGGTTCAAGAACTCCGGCCGGAAATGCGCGCGCACCACGTTCATCACTTCGGTCTGCACGGCGCTCGAATCCTCGCCTTCCTTCTGCATGACGAGATATTCGGCGCCGAGGTTCGACGTCATGATGATGAGCACGTTGCGGAAGTCGACCGTGCGGCCCTGCCCGTCCGTCAGCCGGCCCTCGTCGAGAACCTGCAGCAGAACGTTGAAGACATCGGGATGCGCTTTCTCGACTTCGTCGAACAGCACGACCTGATAAGGCCGGCGCCGTACCGCTTCCGTCAAAGCGCCGCCCTCGTCATAGCCGACATAGCCCGGAGGTGCGCCGATGAGACGGGAGACCGAATGCTTCTCCATATATTCGGACATGTCGATGCGCACGAGCGCCGTCTCGTCGTCGAACAGGAAGTTCGCCAGTGCCTTGGTCAGCTCGGTCTTGCCGACACCGGTGGGGCCTAAGAACATGAACGAGCCGATCGGCCGGTTCGGGTCCTGCAGGCCGGCACGGGCGCGCCGCACGGCGGTCGAGACGGCATGCACCGCTTCCTTCTGGCCGACGACGCGCCGCGACAGATCCTCTTCCATCTTGAGGAGCTTTTCGCGCTCGCCTTCGAGCATTTTATCGACGGGCACGCCGGTCCAGCGTGACACGACCTGCGCCACGTGATTGGCCGTCACCGCTTCCTCGACGAGGCCGGCGGAGGCGGCGTTTTCGTTGTCGGCGAGCGTCTTTTCCAGTTCCGGGATCACGCCATAGGCGAGCTTGCCGGCTTCGGCGAAATCGCCGCGGCGTTGCGCATTGGCGAGATCGGTGCGGGCCGCTTCCAGCCGCTCCTTCAGCTTCTGGGCGTCGCCGAGCTTGCTCTTCTCCGCCTTCCACTTGTTGGTGAGCACGGTCGACTTCTCTTCCAGTTCGTCGATTTCCTTGACGAGCTTGGCGAGCCGATCGCGCGAGGCGGCATCGGATTCCTTCTTCAGCGCTTCGCGTTCAATTTTCAGCTGGACGATGCGACGATCATATTCGTCGAGCTCTTCCGGCTTGGAATCGACCTGCATGCGCAGGCGCGAGGCGGCTTCGTCGACAAGGTCGATGGCCTTATCGGGCAAGAAGCGGTCGGAGATATAGCGGTTCGACAGAGTCGCGGCCGCGACGATCGCCGCGTCGGTGACGCGCACGCCGTGGTGCAGCTCATACTTTTCCTTCAGGCCGCGCAGGATCGAAATCGTATCCTCGACCGAAGGTTCGTTGACGAACACCGGCTGGAAGCGCCGCGCCAAGGCCGCGTCCTTCTCGACATATTTGCGATATTCGTCGAGGGTCGTGGCGCCAACGCAGTGCAATTCGCCGCGCGCCAGAGCGGGCTTCAGCAGATTGGACGCGTCCATCGCGCCGTCCGCCTTGCCGGCGCCGACCAGGGTGTGCATCTCGTCGATGAAGAGGATGATTTCCCCCTCGGCGGCCGTCACTTCGTTGAGGATGCCTTTCAGGCGCTCTTCGAACTCGCCGCGATATTTCGCGCCGGCGATCAGGCTGCCCATGTCGAGGGCGAGCAGTTTCTTGTCCTTCAGGCTTTCCGGCACGTCGCCATTGATGATGCGCAGCGCCAGGCCTTCGATGATGGCGGTCTTGCCGACGCCGGGCTCACCGATCAGGACAGGGTTGTTCTTGGTGCGGCGCGACAGCACCTGGATGGTGCGGCGGATTTCCTCGTCGCGGCCGATCACCGGGTCGAGCTTGCCGTTGCGGGCGGCATCGGTCAGGTCGCGGGTATACTTCTTCAACGCGTCATAAGCGTTTTCCGCCGTCGCATTGTCGGCGGTGCGGCCCTTGCGCAGGTCCTCGATGGCGGCATTCAGCGTTTGCGGGGTGACGCCCGCATTGCTCAGAATCTTGGCGACGTCGCTCGACTTCTCCATGGCAAGCGCCAGCAGGAGGCGTTCGACGGTGACATAGGAATCACCGGCCTTCTGGGCGATCTTTTCGGCCGAGTCGAAAACACGCGCCGTAGTGGGTGCCAGATAGAGCTGGCCGGCGCCGGTGCCCTGTACCTTGGGGAATTTCGATAGCGCCAGTTCGGTCTGGACCAGCGCATCGCGCGAACGGCCACCGGCGCGGTCGATGAGACCGGCGGCGAGACCCTCGCTGTCGTCCAATAAAACTTTCAAGAGATGTTCGGGCGCGAACTGCTGATGGCCTTCGCGCAAAGCCAGCGATTGCGCCGACTGGATGAAGCCCCGCACCCGTTCGGTGTATTTGTCCAAATTCATCAAATCCTCCTGCCCGCACCCTGGCCCCGAAGCGACCGTTGCGCGTCACGCATACTGATTCGGCCCCGATTGGCAGCCGTCGACTATGATGTAAGGAGCATTCGACGAAGTAAAAGACGCGCGGGTTTTATTCTGGCAAAAATTAGGGCCGAAATCCGCATGTTACCGCGGCCTACAAAAGGAAGGCCCGGTTCGGAAACCGGGCCTTTTGATCTTCGCCTGATTATTCGCCGGCCGGCACGTCATCGGCCACGGGGGTGTCCCCCTCGGAGGCGGCCTTGGGCCGGCGGCGGCGCCGGTTGCGCAGGTGGAAGGTGGCGTCCTCATGTTCGGTGCCAGCTTCCGGCGCGGCGGCGCGGGGTGGAGCCTCGGCGACCGGGGCTGCGTCCTGCGGCGCGGGGCGGCTCGGCGCGGTGATGAAGGAGGGAAGGCCGACGGGCATGTCCGGCTCGACCGCCGGGGCGCGGTTGCCGTTCTGCTCCGGCTGCGCCTCAAAGCGCGGCTGTTCCTGCTGGTAGTCGCCGCGCGGCTGGTAATCGCGCTGCTGGCCATTGCCGCGATAATTGTCACGGTTCTGGTTGCGGTTGCGGTTCTGGTTGCGGTCGTAGAACGGCCGGTCTTGCCGATCCTGGCGCGGGCCGCGATCCTGATACTGGCGGTCGCCCTGCTGGCGATCCTGGCGATCTTGCCGATCCATCTGTTGGCCGGGCTGGCGCTGGTCACCCTGCGGGCCGCCATAGGGCTGCTGGTTGGGATATTGACCCTGCGGTTGCTGGGCGTGCTGCGGATAGGGCTGCTGCTGTTGCGGTTGCTGGCGCTCGAGCGGCGACGCGAAGCGGTCGGGCATGACGCCGAAGTCGTCGTCATCCTCGCTCTCGTCGGCGGTGTCGGGGGCTTCGCCCGGCGGACGGCTGGCGCCCATCTGCGCCTGCTGCTGGGCAAGCTGGGCCGCGGCGATCAGGCGGAAATAATGTTCGGCGTGCTGGAGATAGCTCTCGGCCATGACCGGATCGCCGGAAGACTGGGCGTCACGGGCAAGCTGAAGGTACTTTTCAGCCACGTGATGGGCGGTGCCTCGGATTTTGACGTCTGGACCGTTGGATTCGTAGGTACGTGTGAGCGGATTAGGACCCTTGCGGTTGTTATTGTTACGACCGCGCATCCGCTTGTTCTGACCTGGTCTCATGGATCTTTCCTAAGGCATACCAATCAAGACGGGCGCCCTGCATGGCGACACTGCCATGTGCGTCCGCAATTCAAGGATCATTCCTGGATCATTCGATTGCGAATAATGAGGCTCTCCGGCCAAGGTTCGCTCGCCACGGCCCCGCCGTGGAACCATCTTCCCGGTTCGTCACACCGAACCGATAGATTAGGAGAAACATTTATCGTCGTTTCGGCGCTGCCTTTAGCGGCAAGCTCGCCCGTCAAGACGATTCAATATCAAAACCCTAGTCGGTTTTTGCGCGTCTGCCAAGCGGCAAGTTTGCGCGTTCACCCTCTGATTGTCCCCGGCCCCACACCACCCGGTCGCGGCCGCCGAAATCCTTGATTACCTCAATATGGGTAAGCCCGGCGGCTTCGACAATGGCCGAGACGTCGGCGGCCTGGGCGGCACCGATCTCCAGAAAAACCAAGCCCGTGCCCAAGCCCCTGCCTTTGTCTCCGTCGGTGGCCAGAAGCTTGGGCAGAGCGGTGGCGATGGCGCGATAGGCGGTCAGGCCGTCCGGCCCGCCGTCGAGGGCCAATTGGGGGTCGAAATGTCGCACCTCGGGATCAAGCCCAGCCAAGGCCAAGGTTTCGATATAGGGCGGGTTGGAGACGACAAGGTCGAAAGGACCAACGATCCCATCGGCCCAATCGGCGATGCGGATCTCGCCCCGGGCGGCCAGGCCGGTGGCTTCGAGGTTCTGTCGGGCGATGGCGCAGGCGGCGGGGCTGATGTCGGTGCCAAGTCCGGTGGCGTTCGGGAATTCGCTGAGCAAGGCGGCGAGAATGGCGCCCGAGCCGGTGCACAGATCGAGAATGCGCAACGGCTCATCGCGCCGTGCGCGGCAGGCCGTAACGGCCGCCTGCACCAGGGTTTCAGTGTCGGGCCGAGGGTCGAGCACATCGGGGCTGATCGCCAGATCGAGCGTCCAGAAGCCGCGTGAGCCCAGAATGCGCGAGACCGGCTCGCGATCGAGCCTGCGTGTGACGAAGCCGATGAGCGTGTCGAGCGCTGTTTCATCGAGCGGATCATTCATCCGCGCCAGAAGTCCGGCGGCGTCGATGCCGGTCGCGGCCGAGAGCAACAGGCGCGCGTCGAGGCGTGCCGTATCGATGCCGGCTGCAGCGAAGGCTTCGGCGATACGATCGAGCACTGCGGCCATGCTGGGCTGCGCGCGCAAAGTTTGCGTCAGCGCGCGCGCCGCAGGGCTCATCGATACGTCCTCACGGCTTATTTCTCATGGCTTATTTTCCATGCCTGCCTTGGTCATCATCCGGAACAGGCGATTGGCGAAGGCGCTCATGTCGGCGATCTTCTCGCCGTCCATCAATCGCGCCTCGTCATAGATCAGCCAGGTCGCATCCTCGACGAAGCTCTTGTCGCCGTCGCCTTGCACGCGCTGCTTCAACACTTCGATCAACGGATGGGTGGCATTGATTTCGAGAATGGCCTTGGAGACATTCTGCAAGCGGCCATGTTCGGCGAGAATGCGTTCCAGCCGGCGATCGGGGCCTGAGTCGGGCGCAATCAAACAGGCCGGGCTGTCGGTGAGGCGATCGGAGACGCGCACGTCTTCCACCGTCTCGGACAGGGTCTGCTTCATGTAAGCGAGCAAGCTTGCGGTCTCGGCGGAATTGGCTTCAGCGGCCGGCTGCTCGCGGCCATCGGCCAGCGGAATGTCCTTCAGATCGGCGGCGCCCTGCGTCACCGACTTGAACGACTTGCCGTCGAAACCGAGCGCCGTCGTCACCCAGAAGGCATCGACCGGGTCTGAGAGCAACAGCACTTCGATGCCGCGCGCCCGGAAGCCTTCCAGTTGCGGGCCAGCCGCAAGCTGTTTCGCATCGTCGCCGGTGACATAGAAGGTGGCGTTTTGATTGGGCTTCAGATCCTTCACATAATCGGCGAGCGAGCGCTTGCCGTCTTGATGCGTCGAAGTGGCGAAGCGGGCGATCTTGAACAAGTGATCGCGCCGTTCGGGATCCTCATAGAGACCTTCCTTGATGACGGGACCGAAATTCTCCCACACGCCGTTGAATTTTTCGGCGTCGTTTTCGGAGAGCTTCACCAGTTCCTGCACCAGGCGGTTGGCGACGGCCTTGCGGATGGTGGCGAAGACCGGGCTCTGCTGAATGAGTTCGCGCGACACGTTGAGAGGAAGATCGGCGGAATCGACCAGCACGCGGAAGAAGCGCATCCAGCCGGGCAGCAGATCGGCTTCGTCAGTGATCAAGACGCGGCGCACATAGAGGCGGGCGCGGCCTTTGCGCATCGGATCGAACAGATCCATCGGGCGCGAACCGGGGACGAAGCCGAGCACCGTATATTCATGGCGGCCTTCGGCGCGCCAGTGCGCGGTCAGCGCCGGCTCATCGTACTGATGGGCGAAGCTGCGATAGAATTCCGTATAGTCTTCCGGCGTGATGTCGCTCTTGGCCTTGGCCCAGATCGCCACGCCTTCGGTGAGGCGGCGCGGTTCGGCATCGGGCTTGTCGCGCAACTCGACGGGGATCTGCACGGCGCCGGAATGTTCGCGGACGACGCTCTCGATCTTGTAGGTTTCGAGATAATTCGCGGCGTCTTCCTTGATGTGCAGGACGACGCGCGTGCCGCGCGCCGGCACGTCGGCGGTTGCCGCTTCGATCGTATAAGCGCCGAGGCCGTCCGACGACCAATGCCAGGCCTCCGATTCGCCGGCCTTGCGGGTGAAGACGTCGACTTTGTCGGCGACCATGAAGGCGGAATAGAAACCGATGCCGAACTGGCCGATGAGCTGGCCGGGAGAATTTTCTCCGCCGCCGTCGACTTCGCGCTCCTCATCGCTTTTCGGCTTTTCGAGCTTTTCGAGGAAGGCGCGCGTGCCGGAACTGGCGATCGTGCCCAGTGCCTGAACGAGATCGGCGCGGTCCATGCCGATGCCGTTGTCGGTGATCGTCAGCGTGCGCGCATCCTTGTCGAGGGTGAGGTCGATCTGGAAGGGTGCTTCGTCGCTGAGAAGTTCTGGAGATTGCACGGCGAGATAGCGCAGCTTCTCGCAGGCGTCGGCGCCGTTGGAAATCAATTCGCGCAGGAAAATATCGCGGTCCGAATAAATCGAATGGACCATGAGATGCAGCAGGCGCGCCACGTCGGCCTGGAAAGCATGGGACTCGGTTTTTGCGGTTGCTTCAGTCAAGGATAAGCTCGCTCACTGCGTCGGGGGGAATTCGGCGCTCATATCGCGGGATTATCGGGAGGTTTCAAGCCCGTCAGTCCGGGGTGGCGTGACAGAGCGGACAAAGAAAAGGGCCGACAGGCGCGCGGCGCTCTGTCGGCCCAGGAATCGCTCGCCCTCTGGGGGCTCTCTTACCGACCGTCATTCCCGGGGGGCTGGGGGGCTGACGAAATCCAGGAACAGGCGGTCGTACTCAAGAGGCGATGGTCAAAAGATGCCGCTTGATCGGGGCGTGTGTTCGGCTGGAAAGCGGCGAAACTGTGATATTTTCAATGAAAGAATCACGGGGAAAATCCCACAAAATCCGAGAGATTGGTGCGGCGGCCAAAAGGCGCGGCAAAGGGTGGGATCATTAGTCTTCCGGCTTGCTGCGCCGGCCCGTCGGGTTCACAATACAGTCATGTGATTTGCCCGCGTCGGCCTGAGGATTTGGTGCGCGGGATCACTTTGGAGGCCGGATGAGCGACAGCGATCAGGGATCGACTGACGGGAGTCGGGGGCAGGTTGAATGGCTGCGCCCGCTCAACCCCCAAAATTCTCACATGAATTCCTCCGGGTCCCGCGCGGCGGTCCCAACGGTCGTTTCCTTCAACCGGCACGAATTGCGCGAGATCATGAATCTCTATGGCCGCATGGTCGCTGCCGGTGAGTGGCGCGATTATGCGATGGATTTTACGACCGACAAGGCGGTGTTCTCGATTTTCCGGCGCACGTCGGAAATGCCGCTCTACCGCATCGAGAAGGATCCGAAGCTGGCGCGCAAACAGGGCGCCTATAGCGTCGTGGCGCCGATGGGCCAGATTCTGCGCCGCGGTCCTGAGTTGGCGAAGGTCATTTCCGTGATCGATCGTAAGCTCAAGCTCGTCGCTGGCTGAGCCTCGGTGTCATCCCGGACGCCGCAGGCGATCCGGGAGCCAGGGGCGAGCGGTAGAGCCTAGACTCCCAGCGGTGACGCGGCGTTCGCAACCAACCAAGATTTCGTCACGCGCCCCTGGTTCCCGGATCACGCTGCGCGTGTCCGGGATGACACAGAGGCTGTGGCGTATTCGACTGACTTGATGACACGAAGGTCAGCGCAAAGAAAAAGGCCCCGGTTTTTCGCCGGGGCCTTTCTTATTCACGATCCAGCGGCGATCAGTCGTCGCGCGCGCCCGTCAGCGACAGGATGAACTGGAACATGTTGACGAAGTTCAGGTAGAGCGACAGCGCGCCCATCACCGAAGACTTGGCCATCAGTTCGCCGTCCTGCGACAGGTAATCATAGTCTTCCTTCAGGCGCTGGGTGTCCCAAGCGGTGAGGCCGGCGAAGATCAGCAAGCCGATCGCGCTGATGGCGAAGCTGAGCACGCCCGAGCCGAGGAAGATGTTGATGATGCTCGCGACCACGAGGCCGATGAGACCCATGATCAGGAACGAGCCCATGCCCGACAGACTGCGCTTGGTGGTGTAGCCGTAAAGGCTGAGACCACCGAAGGCGATCGTCGTTACGAGCAGCGCCTGGACGATGCTGCCGACCTTGAAGACAAGGCCGATCGAACCAAGCGACAGACCCATCGTCGCCGCGAAGGCCCAGAAGGTGCCAAGCAGCGCGGTGTAGCTCATCTTCTCGAAACGGAAGGAGAGCACGAAGACGAAGGCGAGCGGCGCAAGCATGATGACCCAGCGCAGCGGCGAGCCATAGAGTGCCTGCGTGATCGGGCTGCCACGGCCGAGCATGAAGATGCCGGTCGCGACGAGCGCCGAGATCGCCAGCGCCAGCGTCATGTGATTATAGATGCCGAGCATATACGACCGGAGTCCGAGGTCGTATTCGGCAGTACCGGCGCGGGCGGTGCTGGTCCGGCCCCAGACGGTTGCGTTGCGATCGAAGTCCGACATGTGTCCCTCTCTGAATTCCGTCCGACGTCCTGCCGGGCCGGTCCGACGCCACGGTGGCAATCGAATTGCCGATAATATGGAGAGAGGCGAAGTTACACACAAGGGGAGTTTGCGTTGCGGCGTACGATAAAGCGCTCGCTTAATGGCTAAAATCAAAGCGAATTCGCCTCATCGTGACTTCACGCTCAGAGGTCCCGCAGGTGTCTCGCTGGTTTCTGCCCTAGTATTCTTACGGTGGCAGCCAGGCCCAGCACCACGCTGACCACCAAGGCAGCCAGGGCGCCAAGCGAGGCTGCGCCCCAGGCGAAGCTGTAATCCTCGACACGCATCACGCGCGTCATGATCGCCCAAGCGGCGATCGAACCGGCCAGCACGCCGAAGACGGCGGTGGCGGCACCGAGGATCGAATATTCGAGCACGAGTGCGCTCAACAGTCGTCGCCGGGTGGCGCCCAGGGTTTTCAGGATCACCGCATCATAGATGCGCGCCCGCTGTCCGGCAGCCAAGGCGCCGCCCAGCACCAGCAGCGCGGCTGCCAAGGCTATGCCCGTGGCGCCGCGAATGGCGAAGGCCAGTTGATCGGCAATCTTCGAGACGGCCTCAAGCGTGTCCTTGATGCGGATGCTGGTGATCGTCGGAAAGGTCGCAGCCAGGTCGCGCAGCAGCGCGACTTCCTGCGCGCCATGATCGCCATCGGCAAACGTCGCTGTGGCGAGATGGGTATGCGGCGCGCCCGCGAAAGTATTGGGCGAGAAGACGAAGACGAAATTGATGCCCATGGTGCGCCAATTGACGGCGCGCAGATTGGCGACCTTGGCGGTGATGTTGCGGCCGAGCACGTTGACGATCAGCGTGTCGCCGACATGCACGCCAAGGCCGTTGGCGGCATCGCGCTCCATCGAAACGAGTGGTTGGCCTTTGTAGTCGGCGGGCCACCATTCGCCTTCGGTCAATGTCGAGCCTTCAGGCAGATCGGCGGAATAGGTGATGCCTCTGTCGCCTTCGAGCACCCAGGCGGCATCTTCCTTGGCCTTGATGTTTTCAGCTCTGGTTTCGTTGAGCTGAACGAGGCGGCCACGCATCATCGGCACGCGTTCGAGCTTGGCGTCCGGCGCATGGGTTTTCATGAAGGCGTCGAAGTCGGCGGTTTGCCGGTTCTGAATGTCCATGAAGAAGAAGCTCGGCGTCTGGCCGGGCATGCCTTGGCGCAACTGACCGCGGATGTTGATGTCGATGAGGGTCAATGTGGTCAGCAGCGCCAGGCCCAGGCCGAGCGCCAGCACGACGGAATGGGTGAGCGCGCCGGGCCGATGGATGTTGGCGACGGCCATGCGCAAGGCGGTGTTCGACGAGCGCGGCGCGCGGCGCGCCAGAGCGATGATGCCGATGCCGACGAAGCGCAAGAGCGCCATGCCGCCGAAGGTGGAGAGGATGTAGATCAGGGCCAGCCGGCGATCGTTGGCGAGCACGACGATGGTGCCGATCAGGAGAGCCGCGACGACGCCGATCATGGCGAGATAACGCCAGCGCAAGCGCGTCGCGCGATGATCGATGCGGTCGCGAAACAGCGCCGAGACCGGCAGATCATGGGCGCGGCCGATCGGCCCGAGCGAAAAGGCCAAAGTCGTCAGCACGCCATAGAGCAGGCCCGACATCGTTTCGGTCGGATAAATAGCCGCTTTGAACGGTACGGGAATGATCGTGCCGAAGCCCCAGGAGATGACGAACGGCAGTGCCAGACCAAGCGCCATGCCGATGGCGATGCCCGCCGCCGACATCAACAGCACCTCGGTCAAAGCGACGATGAACACATCCTGACCGGTGGCGCCGAGGGATTTCAGCGTGGCGAAATCCGGCGTGCGGCGGTCGATGAAACTGCGCACCGCATTGGCGACGCCGACGCCACCGACGATCAAAGCGGTGAGGCCGACGAGGGTGAGGAATTGCGTAAAGCGTTCGATGTTTTTCTGAAACTGCGGGGAGACATTGTTGCGGGTGCGGACCTGCCAACCCGCATCGGGAAAGGCTTTCTCGCCCGCGCGCATGATCGTATCGATGGCCGGATCGGGCGCGGTGCCGCCGCTGCGATCCTCGACGAGAATACGATAGGACCAGCGGATCAACGATCCTGGCGCGAGCAGGCCTGTCGCCTGCAAAGCATCTTGCGAGAGGATGACGCGCGGGCCAAAGCCAATGCCGCCGGCCAGTTTGTCGGGCTCGGAGAGCAAAGTGCCGCGAAATTCAAACTCGCCGTCGCCGAGAAAAAAACGGTCGCCCGGTTTCAGATCGAAGCGGGCCTGCAGCGCCGCATCGGCGATGGCGCCGGGCAGGCCGTTGCGCGGTGCGAGCAATCGCGTCAGCGGCTCGCTCGTATTGGTTTCGACATCGCCGAGCGCCGGATAGCTGTTGTCGACGGCTTTCAATTCGACGAGCGAAGGCGTGCCATTGCCGGCGCGCGCCATGGCGCGCATGGTGGCGATGGTCGAGACCTTGCCTTGTTCCCTCAGCCACGCCTCTTCCTGCGGATTGGCTTGGCGATGAATGAGCGAGAAGGAAATATCGCCGCCGAGAATGCGGCGGCCTTCCTCGGCGAGAGAATCGGAGAGGCCGCGCGAGGTCGCATTGACGCCGACGATGGCGGTGACGCCGAGCGCGATACAGGCGAGGAAAATGCGAAAGCCCCGCAGGCCGCCGCGCAGATCGCGCACGGCGAAGCGCAAAAGCGCGCCAAGCCGTGTCATGCCGGATGTGGAGGTGGTGGCTTTAAAGGATGCGTCGGCCGTCTGGACGTTGGCCATGTCAGGCATCCGCCTTGGCGGTCGCGGCATGTTCGGGGTCGATTACGCCGGAGCGCAGACGGATGCGGCGGTCGCAGCGCGCGGCGAGATTGGCATCGTGGGTGACGAGCACCAAAGTGGCGCCGCGTTCGCGCTTCATGGCGAACAGCAGATCCATGATCGACAGGCCGGTGGTCTCGTCGAGATTGCCGGTCGGTTCGTCGGCGACGAGGATTGCCGGATTGGGTGCCATGGCGCGGGCCAGCGCGACGCGCTGCTGTTCGCCGCCGGACAATTGCGCCGGATAGTGATCGAGCCGTTCGCCCAGGCCGACCGCGCTCAGTTCGGCAGCGGCGCGGCGATCGGCATCGGCGATGCCGGCGAGTTCCAGCGGCACGGCGACGTTTTCCAGCGCCGTCATCGTCGGGATGAGGTGGAAAGATTGAAAGACGATACCGATATTAGCACCGCGAAAACGCGCCAGCGCGTCTTCGTCCATATCGGTGAGCCGGGCGCCGTTGATGGAAATGGCGCCCGAATCCGGCTTCTCAAGGCCGGCCATGGTCATCAGCAAGGTCGATTTGCCCGATCCGGACGGGCCGACGAGGCCGACTGCCTCACCACGGCCAATTTCCAATGACACGCCCTTGAGGATATGGACACGGGCCCGCCCCTGACCGAGGCTGAGATGAACGTTTTCGATGGCGATAACAGGTTGAGACAAAGCCAGGTTTTCCCCGATGAGAGCCATATGCGCGGGCAATCGCAGTCATATGGTGTGTCGCGCAATTTCGTCCAGCAGATGGCGAAGCGAGTTTCGAGCCATGCGGCGTGGCTGCTTGTCGCGCTCACGATTTGCGTGATGAGCACTACGGTCAAGGCAGAGGCAGCGACGCGCATTCTCGCTTTGGGCGACAGTCTGACGGCCGGTTTCAATCTGCCCGCCAATGCCATGTTTCCGGTGGTGTTGGAGCGGCGTCTGCGTGCTGCCGGCCATGATGTCGAGGTGGTTAACGCCGGTGTCTCGGGCGATACGGCCCAGGGCGGGCTTGAGCGGCTCGATTGGGCGCTCGGCGACAAGGTCGATGCGGTGATCGTCGAACTCGGTGCCAACGACATGCTGCGCGGCATCGATCCGGCGCTCACGGAAAAGTCACTCGATGAAATTTTACGGAAACTGAGCGAGCGCAAGATCCCGGTGTTGCTCGCCGGCATGTTGCCGGCGCCCGGGCTCGGCAAGGAATATGGCGGCCAGTTCGCGGCGATCTATCCGCGCCTGGCGAGCAAATACAACGCCGTCCTCTACCCTTTCTTTCTCGATGGTGTCGCCGGCGACACGGCGTTGAATCAGGCCGATGGCATGCATCCGACGCGTGCTGGCGTCGAAGTCATCGTCGAGCGCATGCTGCCGAAAGTGGTGGAACTCCTGGAGCGCGCGAAGGCGACGCAGTGAGGTGAATCAAGCCGTCATGAAAGGGTGCTTTTGTTCCCCTCGGCAAAGTGAAATGCTGCAACTGTGGATTTGCCGATTTGATTCGGCCTGCCGGGCCGGTCGGCGCTTTTGAAGAAAGGGCGAGCCATGCCAAGACTCTTCACCGGACTCGAGCTTCCCGATGATCTCTCCGATGAATTGGCTCTGTTGCGCGGTGGCCTGCCTGGCGCCAAATGGATCGAACCGGAAGACTATCATCTGACCTTGCGCTTCATCGGCGACATCGGCGATGCGATGGCCAACGAAGTCTATGATGCCTTGTCGTCGATCCGCCGCTCGGCTTTCACCGTGACGCTCGAAGGGCTGATGACGTTTGGCAGCGACAAGCCGCGTGCCATCGTCGCGCGCGCCAGACCAACACAGGAACTCACTGAGCTGCAGCAGGATCTTGAACGCGCCATGCGTCGTCTCGGCCTGCCGGCGGAGACGCGCAAATTCGTGCCGCATGTGACGATCGCACGCTTGCGCAATGGGTCGGCAGTCTTGGCGGCCGACTGGCTTGGCTCGCGCGCCTTGCTGCCGAAGACTTTCACCGTCACCAACTTCGTCTTGTTCTCGTCGCGCGCTTCGACAGGTGGCGGCCCTTATGTCAGCGAGGCCAGCTTCCAGCTCGAACGCTCAGCGTTTGGTGGGCGCTTCGCGGCGGCGGGTGAAAGCCCAGTAAATCGCTCCCGATAAAGCGGCGCAGATAAAGAACAACGCCAGGAAGCGGTTTTCGACCGGCGTCTGATTCGTTGCCTGTGTGGTGTCGCCGCGCAAAGTGAGGCGCAAGATCCACGGCATGGCGGCGGAGAGGATGCCGGGTGCCAGCACGTGCCAGAGAAACGAGCGCAGCCGCGCCGCTTCCGCCAGCACCACCGACAATACATGCGGCACGACGCAGATGGCGACGACCGCGTGGGAGAGTACGTTGGCGACGAGGATTAAAGATGCGCCCGATTGCCAGTCCTGATTGGGCGCGAAGGCTGCGTCGAACAGGCCCGCGAGGAGTTGCAACGTCGCACCGCCCGCGATCGGATCGGAGACGATCGCGATAAAAAGAAAAACAACATTGCATGCGATCGCCAAGGCGAGCGCGAAAAGGGCAACAAGCAACCGCCGCATCGTGTCTCTTTACTAGGGCTCCAGAACGGAATCCCAGTATAGATAATCCATCCAGCTTTCGTGCAGATAATTCGGCGGGAACAATCTGCCGCTTTGATGCAGATCGCCAATCGACGGTTGGAACGGTTCGCGCGCCGGCCACATATGGACGTCGTCGGGCAACCGATCGGCCTTGCGCAGATTGCAAGGCGAGCAGGCGGCGACAACATTCTCCCACGTCGTCATGCCGCCACGCGAACGCGGGATCACGTGGTCGAAGGTGAGATCGTCACGGGCGCCGCAATATTGGCAGGAGAAGCGATCGCGCAGGAAAACGTTGAAGCGTGTGAAAGCCGGTTGCCGCGTCGGCTTGATGTAGGTCTTCAGCGAGACCACCGAGGGCAACTGCATTTCGAAGCTGGGGCTGCGCACCGTCTTCTCATAGTGGGAGACGATATTCACCCGATCGAGAAAGACCGCCTTGATGGCGTCCTGCCAGGACCACAACGACAAGGGATAGTAACTCAGCGGCCGGAAGTCGGCGTTGAGAACCAGAGCTGGACAGGCTTCCGGCGAAATCGCCGGATGGACGTGAACCGTCACTCCCGCAATCCTCTCGATACCCGGACAGGTAGAATCGCGTCCGGTCTCGCTGAAGATTAATCTACAGGTGGGATGACGGCTTTGTGAAGGCCCTAGATGTCGCGGCCGAATTTACCGATTTAACGCGAATTATCGCGTCGGCACCGGGCTGCCGGAGCGATAATCGTAGAAACCGCGCTTGGTTTTGCGTCCCAGCCAGCCGGCTTCGACATATTTCACCAGCAGCGGGCAGGGCCGATATTTGGAATCGGCGAGGCCCTCATGCAGCACCTGCATGACGGACAGGCAGGTATCGAGGCCGATGAAATCGGCCAATTGCAGCGGACCCATCGGATGGTTGGCGCCGAGCCGCATCGCCGTGTCGATCGCCTCGACCGAGCCAACGCCTTCATAAAGCGTGTAAATCGCCTCATTGATCATCGGCAGCAGGATGCGGTTGACGATGAAGGCGGGGAAATCCTCCGACACGGTGGAGGTCTTGCCGAGCTTCTCGATGAAGCCCTTGGCGGTCTCGAACGTGCTGTCGTCGGTGGCGATGCCGCGGATCAGCTCGACGAGCTGCATCACCGGCACCGGATTCATGAAATGTATGCCGATGAACCGCTCCGGCCGGTCGGTGACGGAGGCCAGACGGGTGATCGAAATCGACGAGGTGTTCGAGGCGACGATCGCATCGGCCCGCAGCGACGGGCACAATTTCACGAAAATCTTACGCTTGGTGTCCTCGTTCTCGGTCGCGGCCTCGATCACCAGATCGCAGTCGGACAGATCGTTGAAATCGGTCGACGGCGCGATGTGATCGAGCGCGGCCTTGCGATCGACTTCGCTGAGCTGGCCGCGGCCGATCTGACGGGCCATATTGCCGTTGATCGTCGCCAGCCCGGCCGCCACCCGCTCTTCCGACACGTCATTGAGCCGGACATCGAGGCCCGCGAGCGCGCAGACATGGGCAATTCCATTGCCCATTTGTCCCGCGCCGATAATGCCGATCTTTTTGACGTCGAGGGCCATGGTGTCCTTTTGCCTGGCGAATTCCTTAATCGCCATAATCATAAGGCAAGCGCCGGGAAGGTCCAGCGCCAGCCCCTTTGCTCGCCCAGACTAACCCTTGATCTTGTCCAACTCTTGGGCAAGTTCGGGCAAAGCGGTAAACAGATCGGCAACAAGGCCGTAATCCGCCACCTGGAAGATCGGCGCTTCCTCGTCCTTGTTGATCGCGACGATCACTTTGGAGTCCTTCATGCCGGCCAGATGCTGGATCGCGCCGGAAATGCCGGCCGCGATATAGAGCTGCGGCGCGACGATCTTGCCGGTCTGGCCCACCTGCCAGTCGTTGGGGGCATAGCCCGCATCGACGGCGGCGCGCGAGGCGCCCATGGCGGCGCCGAGACGATCGGCGACCGGCTCGATGTATTTCTTGAAATTCTCAGCGTTCTGCATGGCGCGGCCGCCCGAGATGATGATCTTCGCCGAGGTCAGCTCCGGACGATCGGATTTCGCCACCGCTTCGTCCTTGAACGTCGACAGCGCCGGATTGGCGGCGGCGGCGACCTTCTCCACGGGCGCGGAACCGCCAGCGCCGGTCGCGGCGAAAGCGGCGGTGCGCACGGTGATGACCTTGATCTTCTCGCCGCTCTGCACGGTCTGGATGGCATTGCCGGCGTAGATCGGCCGCTCGAACGTGTCTGGTGAGACGACCTTGATGATTTCGGAAATCTGCATGACGTCGAGCAGAGCGGCGACGCGCGGCATGATGTTCTTGGCGCTCGTCGTCGCGGCCGAGACGATAGCCGTATAATCCTTGGCGAGGCCGACGATCAAAGCGGCGACAGGCTCGGCGAGCTGATGATCATAGATTGCATCATCGGCAACGAGCACCTTCGCCACGCCGTCGAGTTTCGCGGCAGCATCGGCAGCCGCGGCGCAATTGTGGCCGACGACGAGAACATGCACCGGTGCACCGAGTTCCTTGGCGGCGGTCAGCGTCTTGGCGGTGGCATCGCCGAGCGTATCCTTGGCGAGATCGGCCAGAACAAGCGTGGTCATTTAGATCACTCCCGCTTCGTTTTTCAGTTTGGCGACAAGCTCGGCGACCGAGCCGACTTTCACGCCGGCCTTGCGTCCGGCCGGTTCCGTCGTCTTGAGCACTTTCAGGCGCGGCGCCGTGTCGACGCCGTAGTCGGCTGCCGTCTTTTCATCGATCGGCTTCTTCTTCGCCTTCATGATGTTGGGCAGCGAGGCATAGCGCGGCTCGTTGAGGCGCAAATCGGTGGTGACCACCGCCGGCAGTTTCAACGTCACCGTCTGCAGGCCGCCATCGACTTCGCGCGTCACATCGAGCGAACCGTCGCCGATGACGACCTTGGAGGCGAACGTGCCCTGGCTCCAGCCGAGCAGCGCGGCGAGCATCTGGCCGGTCTGATTGCTGTCGTCGTCGATGGCCTGTTTGCCCAGGATGACCAGGCCAGGCTGTTCGGCGTCGATGACGCCCTTGAGGATTTTGGCCACCGCCAGCGGCTCGACCACGCCGTCGGCCTTTACGAGGATGCCGCGGTCGGCGCCCATGGCGAGACCGGTGCGGATGGTTTCCGACGCCTGCGCCGGGCCGATCGAGACGACGACCACTTCGGTCGCCTTGCCGGTCTCTTTCAGGCGCAGCGCCTCTTCGACGGCGATTTCGTCGAAGGGGTTCATCGACATTTTCACATTGGCCAGCTCGACGCCGCTGCCGTCAGATTTGACCCGAACCTTGACGTTATAGTCGACGACCCGTTTCGCCGGCACAATGATCTTCATTCCGCGTTCTCCCGGAGGCGATCCCGTATGGTAGGGGGTTTCTGGTAAATGTGGCCTGGGGCCAAGTCAACGCACCAAGGCCTGATCGAGCCAGCACGTGAAGTTAGCCTGGCCAACCGTTTGTTTCATAGCGTTTTGCAGTTTGACGGAAGCGTCAAACGCCACAAAGGCGCGTCAAAACAAAGGTCCTAGGCAAAATTGCGTTTCTGTCGAAACGCAATTTGCTCTAGGCGGTGCGTTTGCCAAAAAGCGGAACTTGCGGCCGGCGCAGCAGCGGCGTCAGCGCGGCGCCGGCGATGAGGCCGCCGACATGGGCCCACCAGCCCGTGGCCTGATCGCTGCTGAACAGCGCCGATCCGACCTGGAGGGCGATCCAGGCGAGGATGATGTAGAGCGCGGTGATCGACAGCGGCAGCCAGGCGAAGGCCAGCACGAAGACGTGGACGCGCGGATAGAAGATCACATAGGCGACGACGACACCGGAAATCGCGCCCGAGGCGCCGATCAGCGGCGCCTGGGACTGCGGGTCGAGGAAGGCATAGAGCAGGCAGCCGGCGATGCCGCTCAGCAGATAGAAGAGGGTGAAGCGCAGCGAGCCCATCGCATCCTCGACATTGTCGCCGAACACCCAGAGGAACAGCATATTGCCGGCGAGATGAAAAAAGCCGCCATGGACGAAGAGGCTGGTGAACAGCGTCGCCCAGGTCGGCACATGGGCGATGGTCTGATCGATGACGGCCGAGCCGAACAGGACGGCGGGGATCATGCCAAGCCCGAGGCCGACATTCTGCGGGGTGCCGATAAGGCCGGTGGCGATCGTCAGATAGACGAAGACGTTGAGGCCGAGCAGCACATAGGTCGCGATCGGGCGTTTGAGATAGCGCAGTTCCACGCCGTCGTAGAGCGGAATGAACACGGACACTCCGAAAACAGAGGAGAAGTGTCGAACCTAGCGGTTTCCGCCCGGCGTCCACAAGACGTCGCCCTTGGCCTTCCAGTTGCAATAGCGCGAAGCGACGAAGAGCAAGTCGGAGAGGCGGTTGACATATTTCAGCGCCGGCGCGCCGACGGTCTCGTCCGGCCGCGCCACCAGTTCCACCATACGCCGCTCGGCGCGCCGGCAGATGGTGCGCGCCACATGCAGGGCCGCCGCGGTGGGCGTGCCGCCGGGCAGCACGAAGGAGCGCAGCGGTTCGAGATGGCCGTTGAGCTGATCGATCTCGGCTTCGAGGCGATCGACCTGCGTTTGGATGATGCGCAGCGGTTCGTAGCCGAGATCGCGATCGACTGGCGGCGTGCATAGATCGGCGCCGAGATCGAACAGATCGTTCTGGATGCGGCCGAGGATGGCGTCGAGCGTTTCGTCTTCCTGTGGCGCGGTGAGGCGGGCGACGCCGATGGCCGAATTGGTCTCGTCGATCGTGCCGAAAGCTTCGATGCGCAGATCGTATTTGGCGCGGCGCTCGCCGGTGCCAAGCGCGGTCGAGCCGTCATCGCCGGTGCGCGTGTAGATGCGGTTGAGTACGACCATGCTGACCTCCCGGCGTCCGGCCTCGCGGACCAGCCAAGGCCCTATAACGTTTCAGCGTTGGATGGAATCGGCAAACGTACGAAAGCGCCACTATGGCGTTTTCCAGCTAGCCGCCGCGGAACCATAGAACGGCGAGGACGACGATGATGGCGACGAACTGGAGAATGACACGCCAGCGCATCAGTTTCTGCGACAGATTGGGATCGCCGCCGCGCAACATATTGAAGAGACCGAGCAGCAAAACGACGACGACGGCGCCGACTGCGATCCCTGGAAGTATGCCGGATGTCATCATGGAAGCCGGCTCCTCACGGCGAAGTTCATTATAGGCTCGAATAGCTGGCGAGGAAGTGCAGCAATTTAGCCGATCGCGACAGTCTCAATAACGTCGCAGCAGGCGCTCCAGATAGTCCAATTCCTCGCGCGGGCGGGTCTGGTCGCCCAGGCGCCGGCGCAGCTCCTCCAGCACCTGCTGGGCGCGCTGGGCGGCGGGCACGCCGAGCGGATCGTAGCGGCTGCGGGAATTGTCGCCGCGATCGCGCGATTCACGGCCCAGTGGATCGGAGCGGGCGGCGTCGCGGCCGCGCTGGCCGGGGCCGTTGGGATCGCCCGGGCCACCGGACTGTTCGCCGGGCTGGCCGCCCTGCTGCTGCATCTGCTGGGCCATCGACTGGGCGCCCTTGCGCAGGCTTTCGAGCGCCCGGCCCTGCGAGCCCACCGCCTTGCCCTGGCCCTCGCCCGAACCTTCGCCGAGCTGCTGCTCGGCCTCGTTCATGGCGTCCTCGGCGTCGGAGAAGCCCTGTTCCGGCGGCAGGCCCATTTCGCGCATGCGCCGCTGCAAATCCTGCAATTGCTTGCGCAAAGCTTCCTGGCGCTGTTGCAGGCTCTGGCCGTTTTGGTTGTCGGCATTGTCCTGCTCGTCGCCTTCGCCTTGTTGGCCCGGCTGCTGCTGGCCCTGCTGGCGTTGGCCGCGCTGCTGCTGACCGTTCTGGCGCTGCTGTTGATTGCGCTGGGCGCGCTGGCGCGGCCGGCCCTGGCTTTCACCATAGGTGTCGTCGCGCAGCTCCTGCTGGTCGCGCATCATCTGGTCGAGCTGGTTGAGCGCGCGGTTCATTTCACGTTGCGCGGAATTCTGCTGGCTCTGGCGGCGCGCGGTTTGCAGATTCTCGAGCATGTTCTGCAACTGATCGAGCATGCGCTGCGCGTCGGCCATATTGCCGTTGCGCGCCATGTCTTCCATGCGATCGAGCATGGAGCGCAGATCCTGCGGCGTGATGAAACGCGTGTTCGGATCGGGCTGCTGATTGTCAGCCTGCTGATCGCCGTCGCGCATCTGACGCTCGGCCAGTTCCTGCATGAATTTATCGAGCGCGGCACGGAGCTGATCCATCAGCTTGCGCAATTCCTCGTCGGAAGCGCCGCGATTCATCGCATCGCGCAAGGCCTGCTGCGCGGCGCGCAGATCGCGTTCGGCGCCGGTGAGATCGCCTTCCTCGAGCCGCAGCGCCATTTCCCACATCAGGTCGGCGGTGTCGCGCAATTGATCGTCGGTGCGTGCCGCTTGCAGCCGTTTGGCGATGGCATAGAGGCCGAGATAAACGGAGGTACCGGTCTGAAACTTTTCCGGCTCGATCATCAAGGCTTCCATCGCCGCCATGACACGCGCCCGGTTGTCAGGCGCGAAGACGAGGTTGCGCCGCTGTTCGACCAGTGCGCGGGCGAGCGGCTTGACGAAAGTGCGTTGCGGCAGCGTCAATTCCACCGGATCGCTATGGCCGGTGTTGCCGGCTTCATCGCGCGCCATCAGGCTCATGGTGACTTGCGCGCCGGCCCAGGGATGTTCGGAGAGATCGCCCGTCGTCTCGCCATCGCCGAGGCCGCCGGGGCCTTGCGCCAAAGCGAGCGGCATTTTCGGCGCTTCGTAAAGCATGCGACCGGTGACCGGCTTGCCGCGCAGCGACGGCTTGCTGAATTCGGCTTCCGCGCCGACGACGCCGTAATCGTCCTCGATCTTGTAGGAGAGTGTGAGAGAGCCGCGCGCGTTGCTCTTCGGCTCGCCCTTCAAGGTGATCACCGGCGGCCGGTCGGCGATGGCGGCGATCTCGAATGTGGCGATGGTAGAGCCGAGACGGCGCAGGGTCAGCGTGCCGTCGGCGCGCAGCGACCAGCGCTTCTCCTGATCGGAGCGCTTGGCATCGGCGACGGGCCGGCTGGTCGCCGGCTTCGTCTTGTCGTTTGTCTTTTCCTCGGCCTTTTCTTCATCCGCCTTGTCGACGATGCCGCCCTTGATCTCGGCGCTGACGCCGGCGCCATCGGACGCGCGCATGATGATGGTGGAGCCGGCGGGCGCCTGAATCTTTTGCGCGACATTGCCGGGGCGGGCGCCCGTTTCGTCTTGCAGGCGCAGCACCTGCGGCGCGCGGCCCGTATAGGCCGGCGGATCGATCCAGGCGTCGAGGCGATAGCCCTGGGAAATGGAACCGGCGGCGCTGAAATCGAACGCCGCGAGAACGCGCGGATATTTCTCCGGCCCGGCGATGAAGGCCGAGGCGATGAGGGCGAGGAGTACGCCGCCGCGCACCGCATAGCGATCGAAGCGCGAAACGCCGGGCGAGGGCGTGGCAATCTTGAATTGGGAGGCCGTCTGCGCCGCCCGTTGCAGGTGAATGCGCCACAGCGCCCGGGTGGCGGGATCGGCGGTGGCATTGGCGAGCTGGTCGTCGAGGGTGGCGGCCGGGCGATGCGGCAGGCCGGAATCGCGGTCGATGCGGTCGAGCGCCTCGGCGCGCGAGGGCAGGCGCACGCGCCAGAACAGCCAGGCCGGCCAGGCCAGCAGAGCGGCGAAAACGATCAGGCCGGAAATCCGGCCCCAGCGCGGCAGATGCAGCCACAGGCCGAGCCAGGACGCGGTGAGGAACAGGGCAACGATGACGCCCAAGGCCAGCAGCGGCGGCCACAGCCGCTCCCATGACAAAGTCAGCCCGGCGACACGGGCCAGGCGATCGAGCCGTTGGGTCAAAGAGCTACTGGCGTTCCGGTCCTGCAATAGGAACTCCTGGGGCGGCGATCGCGCCGCACAAAGCTAATGGACGTAGGCTAACACGCGTTCCCCACGGATGCATATTGTTCGCCAGGTCTTGACGTGAATGTGTTCACCCGGCGTCGTGAGCACGGCATTTGCGGCACTTTCGACGTTTTCCAGCGCGCCGAAATGCTTGGCTCAATATTATCTATGCCCTTGAACATATTGAGTTACGGAGCCCTTGGGATAGGTATCCTAAAGTCTCCACTGCCTAGGTCATTCGCTAGGCTGCTGAAGTCATGAATTCTTTTACCATCGAGGCGGCCAGGTCGATCGAGCCACGGCAGTATCTTCTCTATGCCGGTAGTCAAAGGCTCTTTGGTGTATTGAAATGTAAGCCTCAGCAGCTTCACGCCTTCACCAAACGTGGCGGCAAGATTCTCAGGATCGACTAGCTCGACACTCATGGGGTTATTCAGGTCGCTGAACCGTACAAACCAAGGCCAGTCCCGCTTATTCGCGAGTTCAAGCACGCCAGAATGAGGTAGCGCCTCCACTTGCTGTCTAAACGTCGTTCCCGGCATCATTGCTCTAAGCGTACCAGCAAGGCTTGAATTGCGAGGGCCTCGCATCAGAACGAAGAACCGCCCTCTTGGGCCAAGATCAACTTGCACGGCTTGTCCGACAGCAATTGCTTGCCCCACCTTCTGAATGACCTCTATCGACTTGTAGGTATCTTGATAGTCCAGCTCCCATACGGAAGAGGCTTCGACGGTTTGTCCTTGCTCACGACTTTCAGGGGTTTCAACCAAGACCGTAACCCGGAATCTATAGGTCCAGGTCGGAAATAAACACCCTGACAAGGGTAAAGACGCGGCAAGGATTATCGCAAGACAAAGCAATTTCCTGCGCTGCAGGATAGTATGTCGGCGCTTTGTTTCCGATTGTGGCATCGGGATGATCTGCCGCGAGACCTGTGTAGAAATGCTGAAACCGTAGAGCTGTAGCGGTGTAACGTGCGCTTATTCTCAAGTCGTGTTTGCGGCGTGATTAAATTTGACGGTCAGATTTGAGATATGCCCTGATCAAACCAGCCAGTTCGGCGTCCGGTCGAGGCCGATCAGGTCGTCGAAGGTCTGGCGCGGGCGCACCACGGCCCATTTGTCGCCGTTGACCAGCACTTCAGGCACCAGCAGACGCGAATTGTAGGTGCCGGCCTGAACCGCGCCATAGGCGCCGGCGGAGAGAACCGCCAGCAGGTCGCCCGGGTCCATTTCCGGCAGCCGGCGGTGTAGGGCGAGATAGTCGCCGGTCTCGCAGACCGGGCCGACGATATCGGCATAGATCATTGGCGCATCCGCAGCCGTTTCCTTGATCGGCCGGACGCGATGGTAGGCGTGATAGAGCGTCGGGCGGATCAGATCGTTCATCGCGCCATCGACGATGAGGAAATTCTTGCCGTCGCCGTGCTTCAGATAGAGCACGCTGGTGACGAGAATGCCGGCATTGCCGACGAGAAAACGGCCCGGCTCGAACACCAGTTTGCAGCCGAGATTGTGGGTGTGCTTGCGCACGATCGCCGCATATTTCTCCGGCTGCGTTTCGTCTTCCGGGTCGGACCCGCGATAGGCGATGCCGAGGCCGCCGCCCAGATCGATGTGATCGATCGCATGGCCATCGCCACGCAAGGTGCGCACGAAGTCGGAGAGCAGAGCGAAAGCTTCATCGAAGGGCGTGAGATCGGTGATCTGCGAGCCGATGTGCATGTCGATGCCCGTCACCTTGATGCCGGGCAGTTTGGCGGCGCGCGCATAGACGTCGCGTGCCTGCACAAGGGGAATACCGAACTTGTTTTCCGACTTGCCGGTCGAAATCTTCTCGTGCGTCTTGGCATCGACATTCGGATTGACGCGCAGCGAGACATGCGCGGTCTGGCCGCGTGCCTTGGCGATACGCGAAATCAGTTCGAGTTCGGGCTCGGATTCGACGTTGAAGCAGAAAATGCCGGTTTGCAGGGCCAGGTTGATTTCCGCTTCGGTCTTGCCGACGCCGGAGAAGGTGATCTTCTTGCCCGGCACGCCAGCGGCGATGGCGCGGCGCAATTCGCCTTCCGACACCACGTCCATGCCGGCGCCAAGGCGCGCCAGGAGTTTCAGCACGGCCTGGTTGGAATTGGCCTTCATGGCGAAACAGATGAGCGCGTCGGTGCCGGCGAAAGCCTGCGTGAAGGCGCGATAGCGCGCTTCGATCGCGGCGGTCGAATAGCAATAGAACGGCGTCGGCAATTCGGCGGCGATGTCACGCACGTCGACAGCTTCGGCATGCAAGGTGCCGTGCCGATATTCGAAAGGAGTCATGATGGCGCTGTTGGCGGTCTGTCAGAGAATGGGATCGAGAATGAACGGTTCCTTCGACGGCACGATCACTTTCGGTTTGTCGGAGGCTCGTGTCGGCGAATAGACGTTGGAACTCTGCGATTGCGCCGGCTGGCTGGCGCCGCCTGGAATTTCCAGCGGGCCGCGACGGCCGCAGGCGGACAGGCCGAGGGCGAGCACCGCCAGCAGCGGAGCGAGTACGAACAGGCGCGATTTGGTTTGCGGCGTCACTGACATCTCCAGATCAGGCGACGTGAGTATCACAAGCGAAGACGAAAGGCGCTCCCACCGCCGGCATGGGCCGCCCCGGTCGTGCGGCCCATTCTGCGGCGTTTTGCCGCATCAACCGAGGCGCTTGAGCCAGGTGTCGGCTTGCTGGCGGACGTTGCTGGGCGCGGTGCCACCATAGGAGGTGCGGCTTTCGACCGATTTTTCGACGCCCAACACGTCGAAAACCTCCGCCGTGATGCGCGGTTCGACCGTTTGCATATCGGCCAATGACAGCGCTTCCAGGCCGATGTTGCGATCGGAGGCCAGTTTCACCAGCGAGCCCGTGACGTGATGGGCGTCGCGGAACGGCATTTTCAGGGTGCGCACCAGCCAGTCGGCGAGGTCGGTGGCGGTGGCAAAGCCCGCGCCGGCCGCCGCTTTCATGCGCTGGGTGTCCGGCGTCATGTCGCGCACCATGCCGGCCATGGCGGCCAGGCACAGCGAGAGGGTGTGCAGGGCGTCGAACGTGCCCTCCTTATCCTCCTGCATGTCCTTGGAATAGGCCAACGGCAGGCCTTTCATGACGATCAGCAGGCCGTTCAGGCCGCCGATGACACGGCCGGTCTTGCCGCGCACCAGTTCCGCCGCGTCGGGATTGCGCTTCTGCGGCATGATCGACGAGCCGGTGGTGAATTTGTCGGACAGACGCACGAAACCGAACTGCGGCGTGGTCCACAGCACGAATTCCTCGGCCAGGCGCGACAGATGCACGGCGCAGATCGAGGCGGCCGACAGGGTTTCGAGCACGAAGTCGCGGTCGGAGACGCTATCGAGCGAATTGGCCGTCGGCCGGTCGAAGCCGAGCGCCGCGGCGGTCATGTGCCGGTCGATCGGGAAGGACGTGCCGGCGAGCGCCGCGGCGCCGAGCGGGCATTCGTTGAGCCGGTCGCGGGCATCGGACAATCGGCCGCGGTCGCGCGCCAGCATCTCCACATAGGCGAGCAGGTGGTGGCCGAAGGTGACCGGCTGGGCCGATTGCAGATGGGTGAAGCCGGGCATGACGGCATCGGCATGCTGCTTCGCCCGTTCCGCCAGGGCCTTCTGCAAGTCCTTGATCTGACTGTCGATCTGGTCGATGGCGTCGCGCACCCAGAGGCGGAAGTCGAGCGCCACCTGGTCGTTGCGCGAGCGCGCCGTGTGCAGCCGGCCGGCGTTGGGGCCGAGCAGTTTGGCGAGCCGCGACTCGACATTCATATGAATGTCCTCGAGTTCCCGCGAGAACGTGAACGTGCCCGCCTCGATTTCGGCCTTCACCTGATCTAAACCGGCCGAGATCGCCTGGGCATCGGCTTCCGTGAGAATGCCGGTCTTGGCCAGCATGGAAACATGCGCTTTCGAGCCCGCAATATCCTGCGCGGCGAACCGGTAGTCGAAACCGATCGAAGCGTTGATTTCTTCCATGATGGCGTCGGGACCGGTTTCGAACCGGCCGCCCCACATCTTGTTACTCATCTTGCGCCCTTTGGAACGAAACCTGATGGCTGAAGCGGAAAAGAACATTGCGGACGGCGCGGCGGGCAAGCCCGGAACGCCCCGCGGCGCGTTCGTGCTGGCGGGGGTGGCCGCCGTCGCGATCGCGGCTGTCGTATACGGGATCATCGCCGTCGGCGGCAAGGAAACGGGCACCGGAAATTGCGCGGTAAGCGAGGCCGGCCTGGCGCCGCTGCGCGCCGCCGCCACCGGCGAGGTCGCCGGGCTGACGGTCAGCAAGGTGATGAAACCGGCCACCGACATCTCTTTCGATGGGCCGGATGGCACGCGTAAGACGCTCGCCGACTTCAAGGGCAAGACCGTGCTGCTCAACCTGTGGGCCACCTGGTGCTTGCCCTGCCGGGCGGAAATGCCGGCGCTCGACCAGCTTCAGGCCAAGCTTGGCGGCGATCATTTCGAAGTGGTGGCGGTCAATATCGACACCGCCCGGCTGGAAAAGCGCCAGGCTTTCCTCGACGAGGCGGGGGTGAAATCCCTTGGATTCTACGCCGATCCGAAGGCGGCGGTGTTCCAGACCCTGCGCCAGGCCGGCAAAGTGGTCGGACTGCCGACCACCCTGCTGATCGATTCGCGTGGTTGCGAGCTGGGAATCATGTCAGGTCCTGCCGAATGGGCCTCCGAAGACGCGCAGCGGCTGATCCGGGCGGCGACGGCGCTGAAACCGGGAACTTAGGGAATCTTCGTGTAAATCCTTGGTTCTGATGCTCTCAGGACCTGCAAGCATGGCTGAAATGCCCGGCTCAAGGTTCGGATTGCGCGGTGCACACTCTTCGATTAGTGAAACCCCGACGAATTCAGAGCGAAGGGGCCCTCCCATGGCCGAACCAAATCCGAGCCCGCTGGCCGCAGAAGCGCGCCGTCCATTGTCGCCGCACCTGCAGGTCTACCGCCTGACACTCACCATGATGATGTCAGGCATCCACCGCATCACCGGCATGGGCCTTTATCTGGGCACGCTGCTTCTGGCCTGGTGGCTGATCGCGGCGGCGACCGATGCGGCTTCTTTCGAGACCGTGTCCTGGGTCATGTCGTCGATCATCGGCCGGCTGATCCTGCTCGGTTTCACCTGGGCGCTGTTCACGCACATGCTCGGTGGCGTCCGCCACTTCATCTGGGATGCCGGCCGCGGCATGGAGCATCCGGAGCGGGAATATCTCGCGCATATGACGATCTGGGGCGGCCTCGCGCTCACCCTTATCGTCTGGATCATCGCTTACGCGGTTCGCTGAGATCGGGAACGCCGTCATGACAAACACACCTCACTCCATGCGCACGCCGATGGGCAAGGTTCGCTACCTGGGCTCCGCTAAGTCCGGCACGCGCCATATGCTGCACACCCGGCTGACCGCGATCGCTCTGCTGCCGCTGTCCATCGCTTTCGTGTGGATCGTCGTGTCGCTGGTCGGCAAGGACTACAACACGGTGCGCGCGACGCTCGGCAATCCGCTCGTGTCCGTCACGCTGCTGTTGTTCCTGATCGCCGGCATCTATCACATGATGCTCGGCATGCAGATGGTCATCGAAGACTACGTGTATGGCGAGCACACCAAATTCTGGTTGCTTGCCCTCAACACCTGCTTCGCCATCGCCGTCGGCTTGGCCTGCGCCTATGCGGTGCTGCGGTTGAGTTTCGTCTGAGCACTTCGTTTCGAGCGCAGGGTTGAAGACCTGCGCCGCAAGATCACGAAAAGGGTAGACCCATGGCCACTTCTTCCGCCGCAAACGGCACGGCCCCTTCCGCCAACGGTAAGGCTTATCCGATCACCGATCACACATTCGATGTGGTGATCATCGGTGCCGGCGGCGCTGGCTTGCGCGCCACCGTCGGCTGTTCGCAGGCGGGCCTGCGCACCGCTTGTATCTCGAAGGTGTTCCCGACGCGCTCGCACACGGTGGCGGCGCAAGGCGGCATCTCCGCTTCGCTTGGCAACATGGGTCCGGACGATTGGCGCTGGCACATGTACGATACGGTCAAGGGCTCCGACTGGCTCGGCGACCAGGACAGCATCGAATATCTGGTGCGCAACGCGCCGGCCGCCGTCTACGAGCTGGAACATTGGGGCGTGCCGTTCTCGCGCACCGAGGAAGGCAAGATCTACCAGCGCCCGTTCGGCGGCATGACCACCGACTTCGGCAAGGGCATCGCGCAGCGCACCTGCGCCGCCGCCGACCGCACCGGCCACGCCATCCTGCACACGCTCTATGGGCAGGCGCTGCGCAACAACACAGAATTCTTCATCGAATATTTCGCCATCGACCTGATCATGGATCAGGAAGGCCGTTGCCGCGGCGTTGTCTGCATCAAGATGGACGACGGTACGATCCACCGCTTCCGCGCCAATCTGGTCATTCTCGCCACCGGCGGTTATGGCCGCGCCTATTTCTCGGCGACCTCGGCGCATACCTGCACCGGAGACGGCAACGCCATGGCGCTTCGCGCGGGTTTGCCTCTCGAAGATATGGAATTTGTCCAATTCCACCCTACGGGCATCTATGGTTCGGGCTGTCTGATCACCGAAGGGGCGCGCGGCGAAGGCGGCTATGTCACCAATTCGGAAGGCGAGCGCTTCATGGAGCGTTATGCGCCCTCAGCCAAGGATCTGGCCTCGCGCGACGTCGTTTCACGCGCCATGACCATCGAGATCCGCGAGGGACGCGGCGTCGGCAAGAAGAAGGATCACATCTTCCTGCATCTCGACCATCTTGATCCGAAGGTGCTGCACGAACGCCTGCCCGGCATTTCGGAAAGCGCGCGCATCTTCGCCGGCGTCGACGTGACCAAGGAGCCGATCCCGGTCATTCCGACGGTCCATTACAACATGGGCGGCATTCCGACGAACTATCACGGCGAAGTGCTGACCAAGAAGAACGGCGATCCGGACTTCATCATTCCCGGCCTGATGGCGCTGGGCGAAGCGGCCTGCGTGTCGGTGCATGGCGCCAACCGCCTCGGCTCCAACTCGCTGATCGATCTGGTCGTGTTCGGCCGTGCCGCCGGTCTGCGGGCCGCCGAGCTGATCAAGCCCGGCGAGAAGCAGGCCGACCTGCCGGCGGATTCGGCCGATCTGGCGCTGTCGCGCCTCGACAAGTTCCGCTGGGCTAAGGGCGGCACGCCGACGGCAGAACTGCGCAACAAGATGCAGACGACGATGCAGTCGAACTGCGCCGTGTTCCGCACCGGCGAAGTGCTGGAAGAAGGTTCCAAGCTCATCCACGACGTGTGGGGCTGCGTGCAGGACATCGGCGTCACCGATCGTTCGCTGGTGTGGAATTCCGATCTCATCGAGACCCTGGAGTTCGACAATCTCATCATCCAGGCGGTGGTGACGATGGACTCGGCGGTGCAGCGCAAGGAAAGCCGCGGCGCGCATGCGCGCGAGGATTATCCGAACCGCGACGACAAGGATTGGATGAAGCACACGCTGGCGTGGGCCGACGACGAGAAGCGCCAGGTGACGATCGACTCGCGTCCGGTGCACACCTACACGATGTCAAACGAAATCAGCTATATCGAGCCCAAGGCTCGCGTTTACTGAGCCGGAGAATTCCGCAATGGTCGAATTCGCACTTCCGAAGAACTCGCGGCCTACAAAAGGCAAGACCTGGCCGAAGCCGGCTGGCGCCAAGAACGTGCGTGAGTTCCGCATCTACCGCTGGAATCCGGACGACGGGCAGAATCCGCGCATCGACACCTATCATGTCGATATGGACGATTGCGGACCGATGGTGCTCGACGCCATCATCTGGATCAAGAACAAGGTCGATCCGACGCTGACCTTCCGCCGCTCCTGCCGCGAAGGCATCTGCGGCTCCTGCGCGATGAATATCGACGGCGCCAATACGCTGGCATGCACGAAGGACATGGCAACCATCAAAGGCGCGGTGGCGATCTATCCGCTGCCGCATATGCCGGTGGTCAAGGATCTCGTTCCTGATCTGACGCGCTTCTACGCGCAGCACGCTTCGATCGAGCCGTGGCTCAAGACCGTGTCGCCGCAGCCCGAGAAGGAATGGCGGCAGTCGCATGAAGACCGCGTCAAGCTCGATGGTCTCTACGAGTGCATTCTGTGCGCCTGCTGCTCGACCTCGTGCCCGAGCTACTGGTGGAATGGCGACCGTTACCTCGGTCCCGCCGTTCTGTTGCAGGCCTATCGCTGGCTGATCGATTCGCGCGACGAAGCGACGGGCGAGCGCCTCGACAATCTCGAGGATCCGTTCCGCCTCTATCGCTGCCACACGATCATGAACTGCGCCAAGACCTGCCCGAAGGGTCTCAATCCGGCGAAGGCGATCGCCGAGATCAAGAACATGATGGTGGCGCGGCAGATCTAAGGGATTAGATCGGGACCTCTGTGTCATCCCGGGCGCCGCAGGCGACCCGGGATCCTGGGGCGTGTGGTACCACTTGAGATCGCGATACAGTCGCGTCTTCTTCAGATCGTCAAACTCAGCAGCGTTTCATCGCTTGCCCCTGGTTCCCGGATCACGCTGCGCGTGTCCGGGATGACACAGAGTGCGAGCCTTTAGCTCGCCGGCTTGTCCTTCAGCCAGGTGCGCTTCTGCAGATCGACCATGGCGATGGCGAAGCTGGCGCTGTCCTCGACCATTTCCTGCCAGACCGAAGCTGGCGAAGCGGCGAGCGGCTTGAAGGCGGCGTCGACCTGATCGACGTCGTGTTGCAGAACGGCGGCGAACTTGCGGGCGATGCGCTGCATCGGCGTGTTGTGTGGCAGGCAGCTCATGTAAAGCTCGCCGGCGCGGCGGTTGCGCGCGGCGCGCACGATGCGTTCCATCAGCTCGGTGCCGATGCCACGGCCACGCCATTCCTTTTCGACGCTGAAGGCGGCTTCGGCCGCGCCGCCGAAAGCGAGCGGCAGGCCATGGCCAAGGCCACGCAATTCGCCGGCGCCGCGCAGGACGCCGTCAACGAAGAAACCGTGGATCACGTCGTCCATGCCGAAACAGCGCTCGGCATAGCGGGCGATGAAATCGTCGGAGACGCCAAAACCGAAACGGTCATGGCGGCTTTGCGGGTCGAGACGGAGGAGATGGTCGCGGAAGGCGGTCTCGTCAGCCCGCCAGATGCGGCGGAACTGCTCGCCAGCCTGCGGTGCATAGCGGCTCTGCGCCGGAGGGCGCGCGGGAGGCGGCAAAGGGGGCGGTACGTGCTGCATTGCGTCAAATTCCTATCGACACTCTCGATCGTCCCCGCTCCCGGACAACCGAACGATGGTAACTCCCTTTCGAATCAGTGATCAGTCCAATATCCTCAATATCCTAAGGAGATATTGCACTGCAATATCGCTAAAATGATGGCAGGGCCCCTGAAAATCAAGCTCGACCATTTGTCGCGCTTGCGTGGGGTGCGTCCGCGCCGGTAAGTGGGTCAGGTTTCATTTCACCGCTTGTTGTCACGTGACCCAGACCGTTTCGGATTTGTATTCCCAGCATGTCCGCGACGGACATATCGAGGACGATCCGGCGCAGCGCCAGCTGGTGCGCCGGCTCGATCAATTGGTCGACGCGCTGCGGGAAACCCAGTTGGCGCGTAAATCCAATCCGCTCGGCTGGCTGTTTGGCCGCCGCCAAGCCAAAGCCAAGAACGACATTCGCGGGCTCTACATCTGGGGCTCGGTCGGTCGCGGCAAGACGATGCTGATGGACCTGTTCTTCGAGGTGGCGCCGGTCGCTGCCAAGAAGCGCGTCCATTTCCATGCTTTCATGGCCGACGTGCATGCGCGGGTGCATGCCTGGCGCCAGGCGCGCAAGGCCGGCACCGCCAAGGGCGAGGAACCGATCCATCCGATCGCCGACGATCTGGCCGACGAAGCTACCCTGCTCTGCTTCGACGAATTCTCCGTCACCGACATCGCCGATGCCATGCTGCTCGGCCGCTTGTTCGAAGCGCTGTTCGCGCGCGGCATCATCGTCGTGGCGACGTCGAACGTCGAGCCATCGCGGCTCTATGAGGGCGGTCTCAACCGGGCCTTGTTCCTGCCGTTCATCGCGCTCTTGACCAAGAAGATGGATGTGGTGTCGCTCGATTCGCGCACCGACTTTCGCTTGGAGAAGCTCAGCGGCTCGCCGGTGTACTACGTGCCGGCCGATGCGGCGGCGCGGGCGGCGATTGATCGCATGTTCAAATCGCTCAGCGGGGCCGACCAAGGCACGCCGACCACTTTGCGCGTGCTCGGCCGCGACGTGCCGGTGCCCGAACAGGCGGCCAACGTGGCCCGCTTCACCTTTCGCGACCTGTGCGAGAAACCGCTGGCAGCCGCGGATTATCTCGCCATCGCCGAGCATTATCATACGGTGATCGTCGAGAACATTCCGGTCATCAAGGCCAGCCAGCGCAATGAAGCCAAGCGCTTCATCAACCTGATCGACACGTTCTACGATCGGCACGTCAAACTGATTGCGTCGGCGGAAGCCGAGCCGCACAATCTCTTCTTGGGAACGGAAGGCCGTGAGGCGTTCGAGTTCGAGCGCACCGTCTCGCGCTTGATCGAAATGCGTTCGGAAGAATATCTGGCTTTGCCGCACGGCCATGTCACGTCGGAAGCCTCCGGCGATACGACCGGGCTCATAGACACTTAAAGTAGAGGTTCGCATGGCGCGCCGCGCTCAGCCTGAACCGGTCGATGCCCGCCTGCTCAAGATCGCGGCGGCGCATATCCGCCGTCACGGCATCGCCAAGACGACGATCGTGTCGATCGCCGCCGAGGCCGGCATGTCGCATGCCAATGTCTACCGCTATTTCCCGTCGAAATGGGCGCTGTTTGAGGCGCTCGGTGATCGCTGGCTGAAGCCGGTCGAGGGGCGGTTGCGCGAGGTGGCCGATGGGCCGGACCCCGCCGACGACAAGCTGGAGCGGCTCGTCAGTCTGCTGCACCGCGCCTATCGCGACAAGGTCGAGAGCGAGCCGGAACTGTTCGCGATCTTCGTCGAATCGGTCGAGAAGGGCCGCGCCGGCGCCAGGCGCCACCGTGCCCGCGTGCAGCAGGAAGTGCAGCAGGTGATCGAGGACGGAATCGCCGCCGGCGTCTTCCTGGCCTCCGACCTACGCCGGGCCATGGCGCTGGTTTTCGACGTGCTGCACCGTTTCATCCACCCGGCCGCCATCTGGCACGACCGGGAGGTGCCGCGCGATCAGCTTCAAAAGCGCCTGGATCGGGTGACCGCTTTGGTGACCCGCGCGCTGGTCGGCGGGCTCCGCCAAGTGCTCTGAAACGTCTTCTGACAAATTACAAAATCTGAAATTTGTTACATAAATTTTCCGTGTTCTCGGTGTCGTGGAAAATTGTCCTAAGAATCTGAATTGTCGGATGAATACGGGCAGGCGTGCGCGCCGTCCCCGGGCCTGCCGCTCGGCTTTCATGCATTGAAGATGCGGGTTTGGCTTGCCTGGATCGCAATAAAGAGTCAAAGACGCGCCGCCGGCCTGAGTAGAGGCCCCAGATTCAACTGCGAAGGACGTCAACCTATGGCGCGAAATAAGATTGCATTGATCGGAGCGGGACAAATTGGTGGCACGCTCGCCCTCCTCGCCGGCATTAAAGAATTGGGGGATGTCGTTCTCTTCGACATCATGGAAGGCACGCCGCAGGGCAAGGCGCTCGATCTCGCCGAAGCTGCCCCGGTCGAAGGTTTCGACGCCAAGATGACCGGCGCGAACGACTATTCCGCCATCAAGGACTCCGATGTCATCATCGTCACCGCCGGCGTGCCGCGTAAGCCCGGCATGAGCCGCGACGATCTGCTCGGCATCAACCTGAAGGTGATGGACTCGGTGGGCGCGGGCATCAAGCAATATGCGCCGAACGCTTTCGTCATCTGCATCACCAACCCGCTCGATGCGATGGTGTGGGCCTTGCAGAAGGCCTGCGGTCTGCCCGCCAACAAGGTCGTGGGCATGGCCGGCGTGCTCGACTCGGCGCGCTTCCGCTACTTCCTCGCTGAAGAGTTCAACGTCTCCGTCGAAGACGTCACCGCCTTCGTGCTCGGTGGCCACGGCGACGACATGGTGCCGTCGGTGCGCTACTCGACGGTTGCCGGCATTCCGTTGCCCGATCTCATCAAGATGGGCTGGACGACGCAGGAAAAGCTCGACGCCATCGTCAAGCGCACCCGCGGCGGCGGCGGCGAAATCGTCAATTTGCTCAAGACCGGTTCGGCTTTCTATGCGCCGGCTTCCTCGGCGATCTCGATGGCCGAGAGCTATCTGCGCGACAAGCGCCGCGTGCTGCCCTGCGCCGCTTATCTCACCGGCCAGTATGGCGTGAAGGATATGTATGTCGGCGTGCCGGTGGTGATCGGCAAGAACGGCGTCGAGAAGATCGTCGAGATCTCGCTCGATGCGGCCGAAAAAGAAATGTTCGCGACGTCGGTGAAGTCGGTGCAGACGCTGGTTGAAGCCTGCAAGACCATCAATCCGGCTTTCGCCTGATCACAATCGATCCGTCACGAACCGCTGCCATGGTTCGTGACGGTTTGAACTGAAGCCGATCGCCATAGCGGCATCCGGGGGTTTGCATGAACATTCACGAGTATCAGGCCAAGGCAGTGCTGAAGGAATTCGGCGTGCCGGTTTCGAAAGGTGTCGCCATTCTCAAGGCCAGCGACGCGGAAGCGGCGGCCAAGGAACTGGGCGGACCGTTGTGGGTCGTCAAGTCGCAGATCCATGCGGGCGGTCGCGGCAAGGGCAAGTTCAAGGAAGCGGCGGCCGGCGACAAGGGTGGCGTGCGCCTCGCCAAGTCGATCGACGAAGTGAAGACCTTCGCCCAGCAGATGCTCGGCAACACGCTCGTCACCGTGCAGACCGGCCCGGCCGGCAAGCAGGTCAACCGCCTCTACATTGAAGACGGCTCCGACATCGAGAAGGAATTCTATCTCTCGGCGCTCGTCGATCGCTCCACCAGCCGCATCTCCTTCGTCGTGTCGACCGAAGGCGGCATGGACATCGAAACCGTCGCGCATGACACGCCGGAAAAGATCGTCTCCTTCTCCGTCGATCCGGCCACCGGCATCATGCCGCATCACGGCCGCACGGTCGCCGATGCGCTGGGCCTGGAAGGCGATCTCGCCAAGCAGGCCGGCAAGATCGTCGCGCAGCTCTATGCGGCTTTTGTCGCCAAGGACATGGAGATGCTCGAGATCAATCCGCTGATCGTCACCAAGCAGGGTCAGCTCAAGGCGCTCGACGCCAAGGTCTCCTTCGACAGCAACGCGCTCTACAAGCACCCCGAAATTGTCGCCCTGCGCGACGAGACCGAAGAAGACGCCAAGGAGATCGAAGCTTCCAAGCACGATCTCGCCTATATCGCGCTCGACGGTAACATCGGTTGCATGGTCAACGGCGCCGGTCTCGCCATGGCGACGCTCGACATCATCAAGCTCTACGGCATGGAGCCGGCCAACTTCCTCGACGTCGGCGGTGGCGCCAGCGAAGAGAAGGTGACGGCGGCGTTCCAGATCATCACGGCTGACCCGAACGTGAAGGGCATCCTGGTCAACATCTTCGGCGGCATCATGAAGTGCGACGTGATCGCGCGCGGCGTGCTGGCGGCGGTGAAGACCGTCGGCCTGCAAGTGCCGCTGGTGGTTCGCCTCGAAGGCACCAATGTGGAAGAGGGCAAGCGCATCATCCGTGAGAGCGGCCTCAATGTCATTCCGGCCGACGATCTCGACGATGCGGCGCAGAAAATCGTGAACGCCGTCAAGGCCGCCGCGTAAGGAGCCCCGATGTCCATTCTGATCAATAAAAATACCCGCGTCATCACCCAGGGCTTCACCGGCAAGAACGGTACGTTCCATTCGGAACAGGCGCTGGCCTATGGCACCAAGGTCGTCGGCGGCGTTTCGCCGGGCAAGGGTGGCTCGCGCCATCTCAACCTGCCGGTGTTTGACACCGTGGCGGAAGCGGCCAAGGAAACCGGCGCCGATGCGAGCGTGGTCTATGTGCCGCCGCCGGGCGCGGCCGATGCCATCTGCGAAGCGATCGATGCGGAAATCCCGCTGATCGTCTGCATCACCGAAGGCGTGCCGGTGCTCGACATGATGCGCGTCAAGCGCTCGCTGTCGGGTTCCAAGTCGCGGCTGATCGGCCCGAACTGCCCAGGCATCGTCACCGCCGGCGAATCGAAGATCGGCATCATGCCGGCCAACATCTTCAAGCCGGGCTCGGTGGGCATTGTTTCGCGCTCGGGCACGCTTACATATGAAGCGGTGTTCCAGACCACCCAGGAAGGCCTCGGCCAGACCACGGCGGTCGGCATCGGCGGCGACCCGATCAAGGGCACCGAATTCATCGACATGCTGGAAATGTTCCTCGCCGACGAGGCGACGAAGTCCATCGTCATGATCGGCGAAATCGGCGGTTCGGCGGAAGAAGACGCGGCACAGTTCCTCAAGGACGAAGCCAAGCGTGGGCGCAAGAAGCCGATGGTCGGCTTCATCGCCGGCCGCACGGCGCCTCCGGGACGTCGCATGGGTCATGCTGGCGCCATTATTTCAGGCGGTAAAGGTGGGGCGGAAGACAAGATCGCGGCGATGGAAGCCGCGGGCATCAAGGTCTCGCCGTCGCCCGCCAGGCTCGGTCACACGCTGGCCGAGTTGTTGAAGGGTTGAGTTTCAAGGCCGGGCCGCAAGCCCGGCCCTTTCGGTTGACATAAACGGCGACAAACGCTGCGAGGAAAACGGCCATGTCTCGTCAGGATTCAAACGCTGCACTGAGCAGGACATCGTTTCTTGATGGTGCCAACGCGAGCTACATCGAGAGCCTCTACGACAAATATCGCAAGGATCCGTCGAGCGTCGACGCCGAGTGGCGCGACTTCTTCGCCGGTCTTGGCGATGACGCGGAGGATATTGCCGAGAACGCGCGGGGCGCGTCGTGGAAGAAGCCGAACTGGCCGATTCCCGCCAATGGCGAACTGGTCTCTGCCCTCGACGGCAACTGGGTGCAGGTCGAAAAGGCGATCGGCGACAAGATCGTGGCGAAGGCGGCTGCCAAGGGCGCGCCGACCAGCGAAGGCGACACCTTGCGTGCGACGCGCGACAGCGTCCGCGCTCTGATGATGATCCGCGCCTATCGCATGCGCGGCCATCTGCACGCCAATCTCGATCCGCTTGGCCTGCAAGTGGTCAAGGACGACGAGGAATTGCATCCCTCGAACTACGGCTTCACCGAAGCCGATTGGGATCGCCCGATCTTCATCGACAATGTGCTGGGCCTGGAATTCGCCACCATTCGCGAAATGCTGGCGATCCTGAAGCGTACCTATTGCGGCACGATCGGCTTCGAATTCATGCATATCTCGGATCCCGCCGAGAAGGCCTGGATCCAGGAACGCATCGAAGGTCCGGATAAGGAAATCACCTTCACCGCCGAGGGCAAGCGCGCCATTCTGCAGAAGCTGATCGAGGCGGAAGGCTTCGAGAAGTTCTGCGACCTGCGCTTCCGCGGCACCAAGCGCTTCGGCCTCGATGGCGGCGAAGCGATGGTTCCGGCGCTGGAACAGATCATCAAGCGCGGCGGCGCGCTTGGCCTGCGCGACATCGTGCTCGGCATGCCGCATCGCGGCCGTCTCAACGTGCTCGCCAATGTGATGCACAAGCCGACCCGCGCCATCTTCCACGAGTTCAAGGGCGGCTCCTTCACGCCGGATGAAGTGGAAGGTTCGGGTGACGTCAAGTATCACCTCGGCGCCTCGTCGGACCGCGAGTTCGACAACAACAAGGTGCATCTGTCGCTCACCGCCAACCCGTCGCATCTGGAAATCGTCGATCCGGTCGTGCTCGGCAAGGTGCGCGCCAAGCAGGATCAGCTCGGCGACGTCACCGAGCGCAACAAGGTGCTGCCGCTGCTCATCCACGGCGACGCGGCTTTCGCCGGCCAGGGCGTGGTCGCGGAATGTTTCGCGCTGTCGGGCGTGAAGGGTCATCGCACCGGCGGTTCGATCCACTTCATCGTCAACAACCAGATCGGCTTCACCACCTATCCGCGCTATTCGCGCTCCTCGCCCTACCCTTCAGATGTGGCGAAGATGATCGAAGCGCCGATCTTCCACATCAACGGCGACGATCCGGAAGCGGTGGTGTTCGCCGCCAAGGTGGCGATCGAGTTCCGGCAGAAGTTCCACAAGCCGGTCGTCCTCGACATGTTCTGCTATCGCCGCTTCGGTCACAACGAAGGCGACGAGCCGGGCTTCACCCAGCCGCTGATGTATCGCAACATCCGCAATCATCAGCCGATCCAGGAGCTCTATGCCGACAAGCTGATCGGCGAGGGCGTGATCAGCCGCGAGGAAGTCGATGCGGCGGTGACCGAATGGCGTACCAAGCTCGATGTCGAATTCGACGCGGGCCAGAGCTACAAGCCGAACAAGGCCGATTGGCTCGATGGCCGCTGGGCGGGCCTGAAGGCCGGCGAAGGCATCACCGACGATCCGCGCCGTGGCGAAACCGGCGTCGAACTGTCGAAGCTGCAGGCCATCGGCACCGCGATCACGACGATCCCGGAAGGCTTCCACATCCACAAGACCATCCAGCGATTCATCGAGAACCGCCGCAAGATGGTCGAAACCGGCACCGATATCGATTGGGCGATGGGCGAGGCCCTGGCCTTCGGTTCGCTGCTCGATGAAGGCCATCCGGTGCGTCTGTCCGGCCAGGATTGCGAGCGCGGCACGTTCTCGCAGCGCCACTCGGTGCTCATCGACCAGGAGAACGAAGACCGGCTGGTTCTGCTCAACCGCATCCGCGACGGTCAGGCCCGCTATGAGGTGATCAATTCGATCCTGTCGGAAGAAGCGGTGCTCGGCTTCGAATATGGCTTCTCGCTGGCCGAGCCGAACGCGCTCACCATGTGGGAAGCGCAGTTCGGCGACTTCGCCAACGGCGCGCAGGTGGTGTTCGACCAGTTCGTGTCGTCGGGCGAGCGCAAGTGGCTGCGTCTGTCGGGCCTCGTCTGCCTGCTGCCGCATGGCTATGAGGGCCAGGGTCCGGAGCATTCCTCCGCCCGTCTCGAGCGCTATCTGCAGATGTGCGCGGAAGACAATATGCAGGTGGCGAACTGCTCGACGCCGGCGAACTACTTCCACATCCTGCGCCGGCAGCTCAAGCGCGACATCCGCAAGCCGCTGATCCTGATGACGCCGAAGTCGCTGCTGCGCCACAAGCGCGCCGTGTCGACCATGGCGGACCTGGCGACCGGTTCGTCGTTCCACCGTCTGCTGTGGGACGATGCCGAGCGCTCGATCGCCGGCGACAAGATCAAGCTGGTCAAGGACGACAAGATCCGTCGCGTCGTGCTGTGCACCGGCAAGGTCTATTACGATCTCTACGAGGATCGCGAGCAGCGCGGTGTCGATGACGTCTATCTCCTGCGCACGGAACAGCTCTATCCGTTCCCGCTCAAGGCGCTGGTCAACGAGCTGAGCCGCTTCCCGAAGGCGGAAATCGTCTGGTGTCAGGAAGAGCCCAAGAACATGGGCGCCTGGGCCTTCGTCGAACCCTATCTCGAATGGGTTCTGTCGCAGACCGGCGGCGTCTCGAAGCGGCCGCGCTATGTTGGACGTCCGGCTTCGGCGGCGACGGCTACGGGCCTGATGTCGAAGCACCTGGCGCAGCTCAAGTCCTTCCTCGACGAGGCGTTCGCGGAATAAGGCCGCGACCGTTTCGTCTGAACGATGCTTTGCGAACGATCATTTGAAAGGCCGCCCGTGGGCGGAAAACACCGATGACAACAGAAATCCGCGTTCCTACTCTCGGCGAATCCGTTTCAGAAGCGACCATCGGCAAGTGGTTCAAGAAGGCCGGTGACGTGGTGAAGGCCGACGAGCCTTTGCTCGAACTCGAGACGGACAAGGTCACCCTGGAAGTGAACGCGCCGGCGGCTGGCGTTCTCGCCGAGATCACCGCCAAGGACGGCGAGACCGTGGAGCCCGGCGCTTTGCTCGGCCAGATCGCGCCGGGTGGCGCGGGCGCCGCCGCCGCGCCGGCGGCCAAGCCTGCTGCTGCCAAGGAAGCGCCGAAGGCGGAAGCCAAGGTGGAAGCCAAGTCCGACGGCAAGATGCCGCCGTCGCCGGCGGCTGCCAAGGTCGCTGCCGACAAGGGTGTCGATGTCGATACGGTTCAGGGTTCGGGCAAGCGCGGCCAGGTACTGAAGGGCGATGTGCTGGAAGCTGCCAGCGCGCCGAAGGCCGCTCCGGCGCCGGCTCCTGTGGCCGTGCGCGCGCCTTCCGTCGCCGACGATGCCTCGCGCGAAGAGCGCGTGCGCATGACCAAGCTGCGCCAGACCATCGCGCGCCGCTTGAAGGAAGCGCAGAACACCGCCGCCATGCTGACGACGTTCAACGAAGTCGATATGACGGAAATCCTGGCGCTGCGCGCCAAGTACAAGGATATTTTCGAGAAGAAGAACGGCACCAAGCTCGGCTTCATGGGCTTCTTCGTCAAGGCCTGCGTGCAGGCGCTGCGCGACGTGCCGGCCGTCAATGCCGAGATCGACGGCACCGATCTGATCTACAAGAATTACTATCACATCGGCATCGCCGTCGGCACCGATAAGGGCTTGGTCGTGCCTGTCGTGCGTGACGCCGATCACCTGAGCATTTCCGGCATCGAAAAGGCGATCTCCGATTTCGGCAAGCGCGCCCGCGACGGCCAGCTCAAGATCGACGAAATGCAGGGTGGCACGTTCACCATCACCAACGGCGGCATCTATGGTTCGTTGATGTCGACGCCGATCTTGAACGCGCCGCAGTCGGGCATTCTCGGCATGCACAAGATCCAGGAACGGCCGATGGTCGTCGGTGGCAAGATCGAAATCCGCCCGATGATGTATCTGGCGCTGAGCTACGATCACCGCATCGTCGACGGCAAGGAAGCCGTCACCTTCCTGGTGCGCGTCAAGGAAGCCCTGGAAGATCCCGCCCGGCTCGTGCTCGATCTCTGATCGGGCATGGCGGCCGTGATTGGCCGGCGCTTACGACTTGGTTTGCGACTTGGTCTGGCGCCCGTCATGGTGATGGCTGCGATGATGTTTTCCAACACAGCGAGTGAAGCCGCCGACGAGAAGCCGTTCCGCGACGGCAATCTCGTCGTCGTCGACATGACGGCGGCGGAGCTGCAGGCGCGCAAGATCGAGCCGATCGCGCTGGGCGATGTGGAATTGCCGAGCGGGCAGGTGGTGGCCGCCGATCCACTGGTGCAGCCGGAGCGGCCGGCCTTCGCGCGCAAGGTGCCGCCCGGCCGCTATCCGGTGACGCTCTACAAGGCGCAATATCGGATCGCACTGGCGGCCCTGCGCTTCGCGCCAGGCAAGGTCGTGCGCTGGGAGATGGCGACCATCCCCGGCCAGGATCTCGCCACGCTGAAGGCGGATGAAATCTACGGCTATGGCGTCGATGCCGGGCTCGGCTGTTTCATGGATGCGGGCGCAAATCTCGCCATCGAAAAGCGCGAGGCGCAGCAGAAGGCGCAAGCGCGCAACTACAGCAATTATTACGACGACGTGCTGGCCGACGAACTGGCCGCCAATGGCGATACCTATGTCATGCATCGCCCGCTCGCCGACAGCCCGCTCAACATCGCAGTGTTTCAGAGCGGTTGGGGCGACGGTTTCTATGCCTCCTATTGGGGGCTCGATACGGACGGCAAGGCTTTGGTGCTCGTTACCGATTTCAGCGTCATGACCAATGCGGACGGGCGCAGCGACTATGACAAGCGGCATGAAGCGACGATCGCCGCTATGTCGCCCGATGAGCGCGAAGCGAGCGGCGAAGCCTATGATGCGTTCGAAAAGAACGATCTGCCGCGGTTGCAAGCTTTGCTCGCTTCGGGCCGCATTCGTCCCGACACCTATATCGAAGCCAAGGGCGAGAATTTTATCTCCGAGGCAATCCGGCTCGACAAGCCGGCCGTCCTTGAAATGCTGGTGCGCTACGGTGCCAGGCCCGAGGCGCCCGCCGCGACCTATGACTGGCTGCCGGAGAAGACCTATCCCGCGTTCACGCGCTGGCTGGCCGAGCGCTCGCGCGATCCGGAAACCGCACGCAAGCGCGCCGAGAACGGCTTAGGGCCGGTCTCGAGCGAACTCTTGGACGTTGTCGCCCGCTGGGAAGCGGGCAAAATTCCCCTCGCGGACGATCGACCCGCACCTCAAACTGGAACGCAGGAAGCAAAACCATGAGCACTTACGATCTCGTCGTCATCGGCACCGGCCCTGGCGGTTATGTCTGCGCCATTCGCGCGGCACAGCTCGGCATGAAGGTCGCCGTGGTGGAGAAGCGCAAGACGCTGGGCGGCACCTGCCTGAACATCGGCTGCATTCCCTCCAAGGCAATCCTGCATGCTTCGGAAATGTTCGAGCAGGCGGGCCATGATTTCCCGGCGCTCGGCGTCGTCGTCGGCAAGCCGAAGCTCGATATGGCTGCCTTCATGAAGCATAAGGACGATACCGTGGCGGGCAACGTCAACGGCGTCGCCTTCCTGATGAAGAAGAATAAGATCGACGTGGTCTTCGGCACAGGCACGATCGTCGCCGCTGGCAAGGTCAATGTGGCCGGCGAAGACGGCAAGGTGCAGACGCTCGAAACCAAGAACATCGTCATCGCCACGGGCTCCGATGTCGCCACGCCGCCGGGTGTCGCCGTCGAATTCGACGAGAAGACCATCGTCAGCTCCACCGGCGCGCTGTCGCTGGCCAAGGTGCCGGGCAAGCTCGTGATCGTCGGTGCCGGCGTCATCGGCCTTGAACTCGGTTCGGTGTGGAAGCGGCTCGGCGCCGAAGTGACGGTGATCGAATTCCTCGATCGCATCCTGCCGGGCATGGATGGCGAAGTCGCCAAGCAGTTCCAGCGTTTGCAGGAACGCCAGGGCGTCACCTTCAAACTGTCGTCGAAGGTGACGGCAATCGCCAAGAGCAAGTCCGGCGCGTCGGTGACGTTCGAGCCAGTGGCAGGCGGCGAAGCGGTGAAGCTCGATGCCGATGTGGTGCTGGTGGCGACCGGCCGTCGTCCCTATACCGACGGCCTGGGTCTGGAAGCGGTCGGCGTTGCGCTGGAACGCGGCCGCGTCGTCATCGACAATCAATTCAAGACCAATGTCCCCGGCATCTACGCGATCGGCGACGTGGTGCGCGGGCCGATGCTGGCGCATAAGGCCGAGGATGAAGGCATGGCGACGGCTGAGATCATTGCCGGCCAGCACGGCCATGTGAACTACGACGTCATTCCGGGCGTCGTCTATACGACGCCGGAAATCGCCGCTGTCGGTAAGACCGAGGAAGAGCTGAAGGCGGCCGGTATCGCCTACAATGTCGGTAAGTTCCCGATGTCGGCGAACGGTCGCGCGCGCGCGATGCGCGCCACCGACGGCTTTGTCAAAGTGCTGGCCGATGCCAAGACCGACAAGGTGCTCGGCGTTCACATCGTCGGCTTCGCGGCGGGCGAACTGATCGCCGAAGCGGCCGTGCTGATGGAATTTGGCGGTTCGTCGGAAGATCTGGCGCGCACCTGCCATGCGCATCCGACCATATCGGAATCGGTGAAGGAAGCGGCGCTCGGCGTCGAGAAGCGCTCGATCCATATTTGATCGGGCGTGCGTAACGCCTTGGTGTCATCCCGGACGCGCCGACGGCGCGATCCGGGATCCAGGGCGTGTGACGAATGCTGATCGAACGCGCTACCGCGCGCCCCTGGTTCCCGGATCACTTGCTGCGCAAGTGTCCGGGATGACACGAAGGTTGCGGTGTGATGCCCATCCTAGTGCAGCACGAGATGCAGCACTTCCGGCTTCAGCATCGCAAACAGCATCACGATCAACGATACGCCGCCCAGGCCGCCGGCGGCCCAGGCGAGAGCGCCGATGCCGGTGATGATCATCGCCGACGCCAGCACGATGCCGATCTGCACCAGAGCCGAGGCGATCTCGAACAATTCGTTGCGGGCGCGTTCATGGTCGCGCCGTTCCTCGGCATGCTTGGCGCGTTCGACGAGTTCCTTGCGGCCTTCGCCGGTCGAGGGTTCCGATTCATAGCGCTCAGCGGTCGCCTTCCAATCGGCGATGCGCTTTTCCATATTGGCCTTCACCGTCGGATCGGTGGCGAGCGGCAATTGGGTTTCCATCTGTTCGGCCGCCACCTGAACGGTCGTGCGTCGCACGGTCTTGGCCTGGAAGAAGGCCCAGAGGTTGGAGGCTTCCAGATTATGCGCCACCGCTTCGCGTTCGCCGTATTTGACACCCATTTCCGCGAAGGCCAGCATGAGGGCAAGGATGGCGATCAACAGCGCCACCCCTTTATTGCCGCCTTCCGGCGCATGTGCATGACCTGACATTACATAGTCTCCATAGTCCGAAGTCCGAATCGTTGATCGAGGCAGGCTGTCTCGCTCTCTGTGCGCAATCAAGTCGGGCCGCGATGCAACTTCGCCACAATTTCATGACGCAATCAGCCATGCGCCAGTTTCGTCGTATCCCGCTCTACATTCTCGCCCTGCTGTTTCTCTTCGAAGCATGGCTCTGGGATCTCTTTCGCGCGCTCGGCGACCAGCTGGCGCGGATCATTCCGTTGGAGCGGTTCAAGGCCTGGATATCAGGCCAGATCCAACGGCTGCCGCCCTATGCGGCGCTGTGTCTGTTCTGCATTCCGGTCCTCGTCATCTTTCCGTTCAAGGTCGCGGCGCTGTGGCTGATCGCCAAAGGTCATGTGGTGTTCGGCGGTTGCGCCTTCTTCGCCGCCAAGGTGACGGGCCTCGGCGTCACGGCCTTTCTCTACAATCTGACGTCTGAAAAGCTGATGACATTGGATTGGTTCCGTCGGCTCTATGCTCTGGTCATGAGCTGGCGCGATTGGGCGCATCGTCTCGTCGATCCCTACAAGCAGCAGCTCGCGGACTTCATGCGCGCGCAGCGGGAGTGGGCGTTGCGTCTGATCGGTGAACGCAATCAAGGACCGAGCTTCAATCGGCTGGTGGTGCGGTTGCGTCAACGCATCCGGCGTCGCTTCAGTTAGAAGCTGATCATTTTAGCTTGAAGCGCGTGGCTCTGGATTGCTTCGCCTCGCTCGCCAAGACGGCGCGTGTCATTGCGAGACGCGCAGCGACGCAGCCATCCAACTTTCAACTCGCGCGTGGGTGCGCATTGCGCCACGCATCCATCAGGCGGGTGGTGTCGACGGCCGTGTAGATTTGCGTCGTCGACAGGGAGGCATGGCCGAGCAATTCCTGGATCGATCGGAGATCGCCGCCGCGCGAGAGCAAGTGCGTGGCGAAGGAATGGCGCAGCGCATGCGGCGTCGCCGTCTCGGGCAGGCCCAGCGCGCCGCGCAATTGCTCGACGCAAAGCTGGATGATGCGCGGCGACAGCGGGCCGCCTTTGGCGCCGACGAAGAGAGGTCCGTCCGGCGGCAGGGGATAGGGGCAGAGCTCGAGATAGGCTTCGATCGCTTGGCGGACCGGCTGAATCACCGGCGTCATACGGGTCTTGCGGCCTTTGCCGATGACCGTGAGCTGGTCGGTGGCGCCAATGGGCGCCTCGCGGCGGCGGATGGCCAGGGCTTCGGAAATGCGCAGGCCCGATCCGTAGAGCAGGGCCAGGACGGCGGCGTCACGGGCCAATATCCAGGGCGGCCTGCTGTCGCCGGCCCGGCTCTCGGTCTGGGTCATGTCGCGGGCGGCGGCCGGCGATACCGGCTTGGGCAGGGAGCGGGCGATTTTCGGCGTCTGCACCAGGGCTAGGACCGAGGCCGAGCCCTTGCCGTGCTTTTCCAGGAAACGGGCAAAGGAGCGCAGGCCGGCCAGCGCGCGCAGCAGGGAGCGGCTTTCGACCCCGGTCGCGCGACGGCTGGCCAGGAAGCTTCGCAGGTCCGCCGGGGCCAGGGCGGCGAACAGGTCCAGGGACACCGGCTCGCCGAAATGGCCCTGCAGGAAGGCGATGAATTGTTTCAGATCGCGGCCGTAGGCGGTCAGGGTGTGGTCCGACAGGCGCCGTTCGCTGGTCAGCGCGGTCAGCCAGCGGCGCACTTCCGCGGCAAAGGCGGCATCGGCGCCCGGCAGGACGAAGCTCGAAAAAGGGGTCGGAGTGTCTGGGGCGGGGCCGGTCATAATGCCAGCCTCACCGGGGCCGGCTAATTTTCGGTTTCGGACCGAGCTGAAACCGAACAAAAACTGGGTTCCGACCCGGTCGGAACCCAGCGAAACGGGCTTATTTGCCGTTCTTGATCTGGTCGATGGCCTGGGCGAGCAATTCGTCCATGGTGCGACGGATCTGGTGGTCGGACTGGGCCACGCCGGCGGCGTCGAAATCCTTGCGCAGCTTGCGGAAAACGTCCTCGTCGCCGGCTTCCTCGATGTCGGCAGCGATCACCGCCCGGGCATAAGCCTCGGCGTCATCACCACTTTTGCCGAGTTTTTCGGCAGCCCAAAGGCCGAGCAGCTTGTTGCGCCGGGCATTGGCCTTAAAACGAAGCTCCTCATCGTGGGCGAACTTCTTCTCGAAGCCATCCTCGCGCTTGTCAAAAGTGCTCATACCTGGTGGGTCCTCTCAAGGTCGACGGTTTGGGGTTGGCGGGGTCAATAGGCGGTTCCCATATAAGGCCCGACGGTGACGATTGAAAGTGTGGCGGGTTCGCCGGTGATAATCCCAAGGCGCCTCGAAGCTGCGTGCCTGGCTATGTTCCCGGGCGCGGCAATTTGCTGGGCAAGAAAGGGTTTTGGCGGGCCTTCGGCGATTGTCAGAACCGGCTGGACGGGATAGGAGAAAGCCCGCTCCGGAACGATCAGCGAAGGGCCGAATCATTTGTCTGGCTGGTGCGGTCCGCAAGCCGGACGACCGCCCGTTACGCCATCAAACGGATGCCGGTCCTCAAACCACGGTAACGTCGATGAAATCCAAACGCCGCATCTACGAAGGCAAGGCCAAGGTTCTTTTCGAAGGACCAGAACCGGGCACGCTGATCCAGCATTTCAAAGATGACGCGACCGCCTTCAATGCCAAAAAGCATGAGGTGATCGACGGCAAGGGCGTGCTCAACAACCGCATCTCGGAATATGTGTTCCAGCACCTGAACGAGATCGGCGTGCCGACCCATTTCATCCGCCGGCTCAACATGCGCGAGCAGTTGATCCGCGAGGTCGAGATCATTCCGCTCGAAGTGGTGGTGCGCAACGTCGCCGCCGGCTCGCTGTCGCAGCGCCTGGGCATCGAGGAAGGCACGCAGCTGCCGCGCTCGATCATCGAATTCTACTACAAGAACGATCAGCTCAACGACCCGATGGTGTCGGAAGAGCATATCACTGCCTTCGGCTGGGCGACGCCGCAGGAAATCGACGACATCATGGGCCTCGCCATCCGCGTCAACGACTTCCTGTCGGGCCTGTTCCTGGGCGTCGGCATCCGTCTCGTCGACTTCAAGATGGAGACCGGCCGCCTATGGGAAGGCGACATGATGCGCATCGTCGTCGCCGACGAAATCTCGCCGGACTCGTGCCGGCTGTGGGACATCAAATCGGCCGACAAGCTCGACAAGGACCGGTTCCGTCGCGACATGGGCGGCCTCGTCGAAGCCTATACGGAAGTGGCGCGTCGCCTCGGCATCATGAACGACAACGAAGCCGCGCGTCCCACGGGCCCGAAACTGGTTGAGTAGTCGTTTTACAACCGCCTTATTCGAACTGAAGTCGGCCTTCGCCTTTTCGGCGGAGGTCGCGATCTGGAGCAAAGAATGAAAGCGCGTGTCACCGTCACGTTGAAGACGGGCGTTCTCGATCCGCAGGGCAAGGCCATCGAAGGCGCGTTGCGGTCGCTCGGCATCGATGGTGTCGACAGCGTGCGGCAGGGCAAGGTGTTCGACATCGAACTCGGCACCGTCGACAAGGCCGGCGCCGAAGCGGCGTTGAAAAATGCCTGCGAGAAGCTGCTCGCCAATACGGTGGTCGAGAACTATCGCGTCGAAATTCTCTGAGGCTTATTCATGAAAGCCGCTGTCCTCCTATTCCCAGGCATCAATCGCGAGAACGATGTGGCGCGCGCGCTGGCACAGTCGGGCGTCAAGCCGACCATCGTCTGGCATGCCGAACATGACCTGCCCCAAGGCACCGATCTTGTCGTCGTGCCGGGTGGGTTCAGCTATGGCGATTATCTGCGCTGCGGGGCCATCGCCGGGCGCGCCAACATTATGGACGCAGTGCGGGCTCATGCGGCGCGCGGCGGCCTGGTGCTGGGCATCTGCAATGGCTTCCAGATCCTGTGCGAGAGCGGCCTTCTGCCGGGCGTACTGATGCGCAACCGCGATTTGAAGTTCATCTGCAAGGAACAGTATCTGCGCGTCGAGCGCCACGATACGGCCTATACCAATGCCTATAGTCACCATCAGATCATCAAGGTCTGCATCGCCCATGGCGAAGGCAATTACGTCGCCGACGGCGCCACGATCCAGACGCTCGAAGGCGAAGGCCGCGTTGCCTTCCGCTATTGCGATGCGGCCGGCCATGTCGGCGGCAAGGGCAATCCGAACGGCTCGATGAACGACATCGCCGGCATCTATTCGGAAAAGCTCAACGTGCTCGGCATGATGCCGCATCCGGAAAATCTGATCGATTCCCTCATCGGCGGCATCGACGGCCGCGGCATGTTTGAAAGTCTTGGCGCGTTCGGCGCGCGCGCCGCATGAGGCGTGCTGCCGTTTTCTTCACGCGCGGTCCGCAATCGGATGGAACCAGTGCATCGTAACGAACCTGAAATCACACCGGCTCTTGTCGCTGAACACGGGCTGAAGCCCGACGAATATGAGCGCATTCTGGCGCTGATCGGGCGCACGCCTAGCATCACCGAACTCGGTATTTTCTCGGCGATGTGGAACGAGCATTGTTCCTACAAATCGTCGCGCCTGCATCTGCGCTCGCTGCCGACGAAGGCGCCGTGGGTGATTCAGGGGCCGGGCGAAAACGCCGGCGTCATCGACATCGGCGATGGCGATGCCTGTATCTTCAAGATGGAAAGCCACAACCATCCCTCGTTCATCGAGCCCTATCAGGGCGCGGCGACGGGCGTCGGCGGCATTCTGCGCGATGTCTTCACCATGGGCGCGCGGCCCGTGGCCTGTTTGAACCTGCTGCGCTTCGGCTCGCCCGATCATCCCAAGACACGGCATCTGCTGGAAGGCGTCGTCGCCGGCATCGGCGGCTACGGCAATTCCTTCGGCGTGCCGACAGTCGGCGGTTCGGTGAATTTCGACACGCGCTACGACGGCAATATTCTCGTCAACGCCATGGCGGTCGGTATCGCCAAGGCGAATGAGATTTTCTATGCCAAGGCGACGGGCGTCGGCCGGCCGATCGTCTATCTCGGCTCCAAAACCGGGCGCGACGGCATCCACGGCGCGACGATGGCCTCGGCCGAATTCGACGACAAGAGCGACGAGAAGCGCCCCACCGTGCAGGTCGGCGATCCGTTCTCGGAAAAGCTGCTGCTCGAAGCGACGCTCGAAATCATGGCCAAGGGCTGCGTCATCGCCATTCAGGACATGGGCGCGGCGGGTCTCACCTCGTCGGCGGTCGAGATGGGCGCCAAGGGCGATCTCGGCATCGAGCTCGATCTCGATAAAGTGCCGTGCCGCGAAGAGGGCATGACCGCTTATGAGATGATGCTGTCGGAGAGCCAGGAGCGTATGCTCATGGTGCTCGATCCCGCCAAGGAAGAAGAAGCGGAAGCCATCTTCCGCAAATGGGGTCTCGACTTCGCGGTGATCGGCAAGACCACCGACACCTTGCGCTTCGTCATCAAGCACCAGGGCGAAGTGAAGGCCGATCTGCCGATCAAGGAATTGGGCGATCAGGCGCCGCTCTATGACCGGCCGCATGTGGAAACGCCCAAGCAGGCCGTTGTCGATGCGAACAAGGTCAATGCGCCGCTGCCGCACGATCAGGCGCTGCTGAAACTGGTGGCTTCGCCCGACCAGTGTTCGAAGCGCTGGGTGTGGGAACAATACGATCACCTCATTCTCGGCAATACCGTGCAGCAGCCGGGCGGCGATGCGGCGGTGATCCGTCTCGGCGACGGGCCGAAGGGCCTGGCGCTCTGCACCGACGTGACGCAGCGCTATTGCGAGGCCGATCCGTTCGAAGGCGGCAAGCAGGCGGTGGCCGAAGCCTGGCGCAATCTCACCGCCACCGGCGCGCTGCCCCGCGCGCTGACCGACAATCTCAACTTCGGCAATCCGGAACGGCCCGAGATCATGGGCCAGTTCGTGCATTGCGTGCGCGGCATCGGCGAAGCGGCGCGGGCGCTCGACTTCCCGATCGTCTCGGGCAATGTCTCGCTCTACAACGAGACGCAGGGACGCGGCATTCTGCCGACGCCTTCCATCGGCGGTGTCGGCGTCGTCGCCGATGTCACCAAGACGGTCGGCATCGGTTTCCAATCGATCGGCGAAACCATTCTGCTCATCGGCGAAACCAAGGGCTGGCTCGGCCAGTCGATCTATCTCAGAGACGTCTGCGGCCGCGCCGAGGGCGCGCCGCCGCCGGTCGATCTCGCCGCCGAACGTCGTAATGGCGATGCGGTGCGCGCCTTGATCGGCAAGGGTCTTGTCGCCGCCTGCCACGATCTCTCCGATGGCGGCCTGGCGCTAGGCTTGGCTGAGATGACCATGCCCTATGGCATCGGCGCCACGATCGCCGATCCGGCCGAGGGCGTGTCGCTCACCGGCTGGCTGTTCGGCGAGGATCAGGGCCGCTATCTCCTGGCCTGCCAGACGCCGGACCTGGAAGATGTGGAAGCGGACTTGCGCGCCGCCGGCGTGCCCTTCACGGTCATCGGCCGCACCGAGGGCAATATGCTGGCCCTGCCGGGCGCCGCGCCGATTTCAGTGCGGGCGATGGGACGGGCGCATGAGGCCTGGCTGCCCGATTATGTCGCCAAGGCGGAAGCCTGAGACGGAGGATTTGAGATCATGGCCATGCAGGCGAGCGAGATCGAACGGCTCATTCGGGAGGCGCTGCCGGATGCCCAGGTCGAAATCAAGGATTTGGCCGGGGATGGCGACCATTATGCCGCCACGGTGGTTTCGGCCGCTTTCAAGGGCAAGAGCCGGGTGCAGCAGCACCAGATCGTCTATGCGGCCCTGAAGGGCCAGATGGGCGGGGTGCTCCATGCCCTGGCCTTGCAGACCAGCGCTCCGGAATAAGGGCCTAGGCCTAGAAGGGACGCCATTGAGCGTCTATATAGGCAGATGACAGCGGAGCCTTGACCTCCGTCTTGAAAGGATTTGGCCATGGCCAATGTGCAGGAACAGATTGCCCAGGTAGTCGCCAACAACGACGTCGTGCTGTTCATGAAAGGCACGCCGCAGTTCCCGATGTGCGGCTTCTCCAGCCAGGTTGTGCAGATTCTCGATTACCTTGGCGTGCCATTCAACAGCGTCAACGTGCTCGACGACGAAGCCGTCCGCCAGGGCATCAAGGAATTCTCCAACTGGCCGACGATTCCGCAGCTCTATGTGAAGGGCGAATTCGTCGGCGGTTGCGACATCATCCGCGAAATGTTCCAGGCCGGCGAACTCGCCGCCCATTTCAAGGACAATGGCGTGCCGGTCTCCGAGACCGCCAATTCCTGACGTTCAAGTTTGACGGTCGAAAACGGCCGTCAGCTTTCCATCGATTTCTTGGACATCGCCTGAAACCGCGAGCACTTTAGTGCGCGCGGTCGCGCCGCTTTGCAGCCTGACCGTCGAGCGCGGCAGATCGAGTGCCTGCGCCACCAGTCGAATCAGCGCGTCATTGGCTTTGCCATCTTCGGGAACCGCGCGGACGCGGATTTTCGCCACGCTGGAGCCGTCGCTCAGTGTCGTGGCCCCATCAATGCCGTCACGCGCCGCTTTGGGCGTCAACCGCACCGACAGCCACACTTCGCCGTTACGCAGCGTCCAGGGCCGAGCGGCCAACTACTTGCCCAACTACATGCCGATGAATGAGGGATAGATGTAGTAGGCGATGATCCGCTGCAGCAGGAAGATCAGCAGCAGGAGAACGACCGGCGACAGGTCGACAGCACCCATATTGGGCAGGATATTGCGGATCGGCCGCAGCAAGGGCTCGGTGACTGCGGTCAGGGCCGACCAGATCGCGCGAACGAAATCATTGCGATAGTTAATCACATTGAAGGCGATCAGCCAGGACAGGACCGCCGAAATGACGATCACCCACGTATAGAGATCGAGGACAAGCAGGATAACGTCCAGAATCGCACGCATGCGTCCACCGGCAGCAAGAGGATCACTGGCGCCGGTTTAGAGCATTTTTTCCCATTGGGGAATGGCTTGGGTGGAGGTTCAGCCCAGGACGTGAACAGGGGCTTTGGGCGCCGGGCGGGGCGATTTGGCCGGATTGTGGCGAGTTCACGATCTGGCGCGAATGGCGTCAGTCTTACGTTGACAGTGTGCCGGCCGGGCCGTAAACCACGCGCGCTGGATCACAGATCCGGGGCTGTAGCTCAGATGGGAGAGCGCTGCAATCGCACTGCAGAGGTCAGGGGTTCGAATCCCCTCAGCTCCACCAATCTCTAAAATTTGTCTCAGGCACTCATCGCCCTTTCGGGGCTGATGGTTGCGGCCGGGCAAAATTCACCGGCGCGATATAGGTGTCGCGGGCGCCGGGCTTGGTGGCTGGAAAGGGCGGAAAGGGGCTGGAGCGGCGCAGGATCTCCAGGGCTTCACGATCGAGCGCGGCATTGCCCGAGGATTTCGTCACCGCGCTGTCGAGCACGTCGCCATTGCGGTTGAGCACGAACCGGACGACCGCCGTTCCAAATGCCCCGTGCGCCTCCTGCGGATAACGTTTGAACCGTTGCAGGTGACCGAAGACCAAAGCGTTGTAGGCGTTCGAACTGGCTTCGGTGAATTGGCCGATACGCTCCGTCTTTGGCGGCGCGCGGGTTTCAGGCACGGGGACCTGAGGGGTCTCTTGTGGCTTTTCAGTCTCCTTCGGCTCCTCGCGCGGCAGCGCGACTTCGGCCTGTTGCGGCGGCGTTTGAACCTGCTGCTCGACCGGTTTGTCCTCCTCCTTCGGTGGCTCCTGCGGAACGGCGTCGGCCTGCTGCATGGCCGGGCCGACGGCCACGTCCTGATCCTGGATCGTTGGCGAACTCGCTTCGACGGGTGCCAAGGAGACCGCGATCGCCGGTATGATATTGGGCGGGGCGGGCGCGCGCAGGGAAAAGGCCACGAGCGCGGCGACGATCGCGGCATGGGCCAGTACGACCACCGCTGCCGCAACGATCCATCGCGTCAACGCGCGCTGTGGTGGCTGATGCAAAGCGAAAGACGTCATGGTTTGGCCGCCGATCCTTCCAGTCCGACGAGCGCCAGCTTGAGATAGCCCGCGTCGCGCAAACTGTTCATCACCTCCATCAAGCTCCCGTAATCGAGCGTCTTGTCGGCGCGGATGAAAATCGTTTCGTCCTTGTGGCTGTCGGTTACCGCATCGAGCTGGCTGCCGAGCGCTTCGCGCGACACCACCGTTTCGCCGACAAGCACGGTGAGATCCGGCTTGATCGTGACGAACACCGGCTTGTCCGGACGCGGCTGTTCCGGCGCTGTGCTCGTCGGCAGATTGACGCCGACATCGACGGTGGCGAGCGGCGCGGCCACCATGAAAATGATCAGCAGCACGAGGATGACGTCGATGAAGGGCGTCACATTGATCTCGTGTTGGATTTCCAGATCGTCGCCGCTCGGGCGGGAGCCAAGGCGTACGGCCATGTTCGCTACTCCGCCGCTCGCGCCGAGACCGAGGATTTATTCAGATAGCTTCTGCTGATGATCAGCAGGAGTTGCGCCGAGGCGTCGGTCAGGCGCGCGCGATAGCCGGTGATGACGCGCGCCAGATGATTGTAGATCACCACGGCGGGAATGGCGGCCAGGAGGCCGATGGCGGTCGTCAACAGCGCTTCGGCGATGCCGGGCGCGACGACGGCGAGATTGGTGGTGTGGGCTTCGGAAATGCCGATGAAGGCATTCATGATGCCCCAAACCGTGCCGAACAGGCCGACGAACGGCGCCGTGGCGCCGATCGTGGCCAAGATGCCGGTACCGCTGGAGATGCGCCGCGCGCTGGCGGCTTCCACCCGTTCCAGCCGCAAGGCGATGCGTTCCTTGAAGTCATCGTCCAAAAGGCCTTTCGACAAATCGATCTCCTGTGCCGCCGAGCGGATCAACTGGGCTACTGCATCAGGCGCGTCGCCGCTGGCGCGCCAGGCTTCGGTCAGACTGCCGCTCTCTTCCAGCGAACGAAGACGCCGTTGCGCGATCCGGGTCGCGGTCGCCAGTTCGATGGTCTTGGCCAGCCAGACGGTCCAGGTCACCAAAGAGGCGAAAGCCAGGCCGATCATCACCGCCTTCACGACGATGTCGGCACTCATGAACATGCCCCAAGGCGACAGGTCCTTCGGCAGCAGGCTCGACGATGCCTGTGCCAGCGCGGGCCCCGGCAGAAGGGCGAGGGCGAGCAGCGGAATGGGAATCGTTGCGCACCAGCGGGCACCACGGCGCCATGTCAGATCGATATGTGTCATGCTGTTTCTCTTCTTCACGCGATCGTCCGATCAAAATTTTTGCGTCAAGCTGACGAAGAAACCGCGTCGCGGTCCGTATTGCGGCGCAAAGACGCCGATGCCCGATCCGTCCCTGATCTGGTAGACGGTGTCGAACAGGTTGACGACGTTGAACCGCAAGGTCGCCGGCTTGGCGTCGCTGAGCCATTTGAAATCGTGCGAAATGCCGAGATTGACTTGCGAGTACCAGGGCAGGGTGCCGGTATTGGCGAAGCCGCTGCGCAGGCCGCTGCCGTAGATCAGATCGAGCGAGAAGCGCGTGCCGTTCCACAAATAGGAGGCACCCGCCGACCCCGACACGAACTGCGCATGATCGGTATTGACGTAATGGCCGGCGATATAGGCCAGCTCGTCCGCGCCGAACAGGAATTGGTTGGAGACGATGTTGGTGGCGACCTGCCGCGCAACCGCGATATTGCTATAGGCGCTGAAATAGCCGTTGGTATATTTCGCACTCAGTTCGACACCGACATTTTCGCCGCGCGCATAGTTGAAGGCGGTAAGGATGTAAGCGGCACCGAATTGCCCATCGTCGAGGAGATCGCGGGCGATCTTGTAATAGGCATCGACGCCGATCTCGAAGCCCGGCAGAACGCGATGGGTGACGCCGATATCGAAATAGTGCGATCGTTCCGGCAGAACCGGGCTGTTGAGGCCAACCTCCGGCTGTTGCGTCGTGTTCTGCGCCAGAGCGAGATTGGTCGGCGCGGCGAGCACCTGCTGCGGCGGCGTGAAATAGCGGGCATAGCCGGCGTGAAAGACGGTTCCCTCAACTGGCGTATAGGTCAGGCTGACGCGCGGGCTGAGCTGATTGGCATTCACATATTGCGACATCTGATCGAAGCGCAGCCCGGCATTCAAGGTCAATTTGTCGTTGATCTTCCATTCGTCCTGCAGATAGGCGCCGAACAGAGTGCCGGTCTTCGAACTGGAATCGAAAATATTGATCGGCATGCTGGTCGGCTGCCCTTGATCGTCGAGCAAGAGAGCGGTCGAAGCATTCCTGACCGAGGTCTGTTCGACGCTGACGGTGAAGCCGGCGCGCAAGGTATGCGCATCGGCCCATTTGTAGGACAGATCGGTCTGAATGCCGTTGACGACGCTGCGGCGAGAGACGTCCGACGCCACGCCATTGAAAGCCAGATCGCCCAGCACATCCGGCTGGAAATGCAGGACACTGGTGCGGTTGAAATAAGCCGCCTGCACGTCGAGCCCGTTGTTGGAATATTGCAGGGCCAGGACATTGAACTGGTTGAACTCGCGCTGCGTCTCGTTCAATTGCGCCGAGTTGAAATTTGAAAGGCCGAAGGGTGAAAACTGCGGCGGCTGTCCTGGATTGTTCGGAATTTGATACTGGCTGTTGGAGACGCCGCCCATGTAGGTGAGCCGCAGGGTCGGATCGATCACCGTCGATATATAGGCGAAGCCCTTGCCCTGGTCGGTGTGGTCGTGGATCGCCGACGTGCCGCGCGTTGGATTTTCTAGACCGATGTCGCTGCCGAAATAGCGGCCGGACACGTAATACTGCGTGTTGCCGACGGTCCCGCCATATTCGGCGCTCGGCGAGATGGTGCCGCGGCTGCCGCCGTAGATGCCGACCGATCCGGAATTGTCGAAGGCGTTCTGTTTGGTCGTGATATCGACGACGCCGGCGGTGCGCAGACCGTATTGCGCCGGTAGAGCGCCGGTGATCAGCGACAGATTGCCGATGATATTGCTGTCGAGAATCTGCCCGAAGGTGGCGACGCTGTCGGGCAGCATGACGCCGTTGATGCGATACTGCACATTGGCGTGCTCATTGCGCACATGCAGATCGCCGCTGGCGGCCGAATCCTGCGAGACGCCGGGCGCCTGCAACAGCACGCGATCGAGACTGGTGTTGGCGCCCTGCGGCAGGATGTCGATATTCTCTTGGGTGAGCCGGTAAGGATTGGTGCCGACCGGCGTATAGATGTTGCGCAGCGCCGTGTTGAAGACCTCGTGCCGTTGCGCCACCACCTGCGCTTGGGTGAGGGTTGGCGTCACCGGCCGTTCGTTGGTGGAGGGCTGGTCCTGATCCACCGGCGTGCGCACCTGCGCGGTCGTGGAAGATCGTCTAGCCACAATGCGCGTTGCCGGGGCTCTGCGCGGCCGGCGTCGTTCCGCCGGCGCCGCGATACGCGTCTCGGGCAGGACGTTGCCACCGGTTGCCGGCTTCTCTTCGGCTGCCGGCTGCGGCTCCTCGGGTGGAACCGTGTTCTGCGGCGGGGTGGGCTGGATCTGACTGGGTTGAGCTGGGGGCGCAGGGGCCGGTGCCGGCTCCGCAGGAGCGGCTTGTGGCGCCGGACTAGGGGCCGGTTGCGCCGGCGCTGTGCCTTCGTCTTGCGCGAAAGAAGAAAAGCCCGACGCCGCGAGCCAAATGATGGATGAAACGGATAGCAGAAGGTCGTGCTTCACGCGCAGAGAGCCAATACGGTGCATAAGAATGTCCTGACCGGAATGTTCACGGCAAGTCGTTGGCGCCTAAAGCGCCTTCACTCGCATCGATGGACGGCCTTCAATCGATCGTATGGCGATATGTCTCGCGACACTTCGCTTCGGCAATCGAGACGGCAATGTCAGTCAGGTGATCGGCGGTCCGCGCGATTGAAAGACGCTGCGGTGCGCACGTTGAACGTCCGTCGTGGACGTGATGGCATAGTCGATTGATACGACGGAGAATTGGACCGACAGGAGCGGCGGTGGCGCGGTGATGGCATTGGCCATCTCCGACATCGCCATGCAGATCGGACAGAGATCGTTATCCGCCTGACCTGACGGCAATCCATCGTTCGACGATGGAGCAGAGAGAAATGACGCGTTTTCAACGCCATAAGCCGCTCTGCCTGGGATCTCGTGCACGTGGCCGAACGACAGGCCCAGGTTGACCGCAAGGGCGATCAACGCAAGCCAACCCGCCTGCTGAATATGGTGCCTGATCCAGCGCATCTGAAGCCGAGTTTGCGGTCCCGTCAGAATGACGCCGCGATCCTATCCGACTGGGCTAACCGGTCAATGTGGCGAAGTTTGATCAAACGAGGGGTGGACGGATGCCATCGATCGGCCCCTATCATGCGTTCCCTTGGGTGTTGCAACGGACTCTGATCGGATCAACGCGTTCAGCAGAGGAGAGAGCGATATGAGTGACAAGGTGAAGAAGGACATGGAAGTCATCGGCGCCGACGGCGTTCATGTCGGAACGGTCGATGGTGTCGCCGGTCAGCGCATCAAGCTCAAGAAGAGCGACAGCTTCGGCCGTCATGAAGGCCATGCGCATTATATCGAAATGGGTTTTGTGGCCGGTGTCGAAGGCAACAAGGTGCGCCTCTCGGCGAATGCGGATATCGCCGTCACGCTCGAAGAAGAATCCTCCGGCCGTCCCGTCAAGCTGTGACGCCAAGCTGTGACACATGGAATGAGGTCGTTGGGCTGTCGCAACCGTTGACGCTGTGACATGCGGGAGGATCGGCCATGGACGAGTACGATCTCTATCTCAATGTGAAAAAGCCGTCGGTCGGCCTTTACGTCCGCAAGGGCGAAGGCCTTCCCGATCTTGCCGACAAGGACGATTGGGTTTTTGACGGAACGTGCGCACGGGATCTGCTGCCGGCTTCCGTGCTGGACAGCATCAAAACCAACGGCCATGCTTTTCGCAACATGGACTGATGTCACTCTTACCGATGAGGAGGTCTAGCGTGACGAAGCCGGCCTTTCCCGCCTCTCATCTGCGCGTGAAACGTGCCTATGAGCCGGCGGCCGCGGATGACGGAACGCGTCTTCTCGTCGATCGGCTTTGGCCGCGTGGACTGAGCCGCGACAAGGCCGAGGTGAGCGATTGGCTCAAGGATATCGCGCCCAGCACGGCGCTGCGCCAATGGTTCGGGCATGATCCGGAACGATGGCCGGACTTTCAGCGTCGTTACGAAGCCGAGCTTCAGCAGCATTCATCAGAACTCGATCGCATTCGCGCCCTTGCCAAGAAACAGACGGTGACCCTCGTTTATGGCGCGCATGACGAGCTGCACAATAACGCGGTGGCGCTGAGGAATTTTCTTCTTCGCGGAAAAGCCGATGGGGTGGCGAAACAGAAAGATTGATACGTCGATAGAGAGACAAGGCGGTCGTCATGCCGAAACTGTCTTATCAAGCCGAGCAACTTCTGGCCGCCGCGGAGATTCTCGTTGGCGCGGCCGATCTCGAAACGCGCCTGCTGGCTGCCTTTCGCTCCATGCCGGCTCCGGAAGAAGCCGATCTCGACGCATTTCCCGATATCAAAAAAGCTTATGCTATGCTCATTGATGCGGCCACGCGTGTGAGGGATCAGCCGGGCGTCGACTTTCTTCAGGCCACCATTTCCTCGCTCAATGATGAAGAGGCGGAGCGGCTGGCGCGACAGGTTCTTTCGCTTCTGGTCGCCGTCACCAAGGTCGATGCCCAACAGTCGTAAGCCATACAGCCATTTTTGACGAGAAACGAAGCAATGGATTTTGCTTTTGCCACCAAATTTCTGGGCGCCTTGTTCGCCATCATGAACCCGTTCATCAATCTGCCGATCTTCCTGGCGATGACCGCCGACAAATCGGTGGCCGAGCAGCGCAGCATGGCGCGTGTGATCCTGCTCTACACGGCGGTCATGTGCATCATCATCTCCCTGGCGGGCCGCTATATCCTCGGCTTCTTCGGCATCACCATCGATTCCTTCCGCGTTGCCGGCGGATTGGTGCTTCTGGGCATTGCGCTCTCCATGCTCAACGGCCAGCCCATCACCTCGCATGAGCGGGGCGAACAGGAGAAGCGGGCGGACGACAGCGCCAGCCCGGACGCTTTCTATCCGATGACGTTCCCGATGATCGTCGGGCCAGGCACCATCGCCACCCTGATCGTCTATGCATCGCAAGCGCATCAGATCGAACATTACCTATCGTTCGGCGTGGTGTTGCTGGCCGTACTCCTGGCTCTGTTCGTCGTTCTCTTTTTCGCCGCGACGATCGGCAAATTGCTGTCGTCGAAAATCCGCGTCGTCATGACCCGCCTGATGGGCATGATCCTCGCCGCCATTGCCGTCGAAATGGTCTTCGATGGGGCCAAGGCCATGCTGCCCGGTCTTGCTTGACGATGATTTTAAAAATTATCTAATAATTACAATATGATAGATATGTATTGCGATCGCCGCGCCGCGCTGGTGGCATGGTTCGCAATCCGCGCTGTTCCGTGATGCGAAACGGTCCGACGTTTCGCGGACAGCGGTTCCCCTGCATCGTAGGCCTGAGCGGTGCTGCCGTCGCCGACGGCCAAGCGAACAGATTATTCGAGGGGGCTGGAACCGCCGATGCCATCGCGCGTCCTCATCACATGCGCCGTGACGGGCAATCAAACCACGCCCGAGATGACACCGCATCTGCCGATCACGCCGCAGGATATCGCCGAGGCTTGCTTGGGCGCGGCGGAAGCGGGCGCCGCCGCCGTGCATATTCACGTGCGCGATCCCCGCAGCGGCCGCCCGTCCATGGAGATCGATTATTATCGCGATGTCGTCGCGCGCATCCGCGCCAAGAATACGGAGGTCATCCTCAATCTGACGACAGGGCCGGGCGGCCGGTTCGCGCCCGATAAGGACGATCCGAAGATCGCCGGCCCCGGCACGACGCTGATGCGGCCGGAAGATCGCGTGGCGCATATCGCGCTGCTCAAGCCCGATATCTGCACCCTCGACCTCAACACGATGAACTCCGGCAAGGAGGTCGTCATCAACACGCCGGGCAACATTCGCCGCATGGCGGCGGTGATCCGCCAGGCCGGTGTGAAGCCGGAGATCGAACTGTTCGATTCCGGCGACATCGCCTTGTGCCGTGATCTCGTCAGTGATGGCACGCTCGATGGTCCGGTTTTGTGTTCGATCGTCATGGGCGTGAAATACGGCTTTCAGCCCTCGCCCGAGACCGTGCTTTACGCGCGCGGGCTTTTGCCGCCGGGCACGCTGTGGACCGCTTTCGGCACCGGCCGTTCGGCCTTTCCCATGGTGGCGCAATCCTATCTCGCCGGCGGCCATGTCCGCGTCGGTCTCGAAGATGCGATCTATCTGGAGAGGGGCGTTCTCGCGCAATCCAACGCGCTCATGGTCGAGAAGGCGCGCGGCATCGTCGAATCTTTGGGCGGAGAGATCGCCACGGCACAGCAGGCCCGCGACATGCTCGGGCTGCGGGAGCGCTGCATGAGTTAGGGAATCCATCAAGCCACGCAGGCCTGAACTGGGAGGGGAAAAGCATGCGTTCATTGTCTTTTGGGTTGTTCGGCCTGGCGCTCGCGCTGGCGCCGTGTCTGGCCACTGGTGCCGCCCATGCATCGCAGGCCTGGCCTGATCGTCCGGTCACTTTGATGGTGCCGTTCCCGGCCGGTTCCGCCGTCGACACGCTGGCCCGCTCCGTCGCGCAATCCTTAAGCGAGGATTTCGGCAAACAGTTCATCGTCGACAATCGCGGCGGTGCCGGTGGCAATGTCGGTGGCGCGGCCGTCGCCAAGTCGGCGGCCGATGGCTACACCTTCCTGTTCGGTACGCCGGCGCCGATCGCGCTCAACAAGCTCATGTACAAGGGCTTGTCCTATGATTCCGAGCGCGATTTCACGCCGGTCATTCTCGTCGCCAAATCGCCGCTCGCCATTTCAGCGAAGCTCGACTTTCCAGCGAAGACGCTGGGCGAGCTGATCGCCTATGCCAAGAAGAACCCCGGCAAGGTCAATGTCGGCCATCCCGGCATCGGCACGCTCGGCCACATCAGCTCGGTTCTCATTCAGCAATTCGCCGGCGTGGAAATGACCAATGTGCCCTATCGCGGCACGGCGCCGTTGATGGCGGACCTGCTCTCGGGGCAGGTCGACGTGGTCATGGATTTCATGCCGACCTATGTGCCGCTCGCCGACGACAACAAGATTCGCGCTTTGGCGGTGACGACGAGCCAGCGCGCGCCGCAATTGCCCAATGTGCCGACGGTGCAGGAAGCCGGTTTCAAGGGCTTCGAGGCAACCGCCTGGTATGCCATCGTCGCGCCGACGGGCACGCCGCCCGAGATCGTCGACAAGATGAACAAGGGCGTCAATGCCTTCCTGAAAAGCGAACGCGGCAAGAGCCTGCTCAATCTGAACGCTCTGCAAGGCGTCGGCGGCTCGCCGGATGATTTGAAGACGTTCATCGGCAGCGAACTCACCAAATGGGCGCCCGTGATCAAGGCTGCCAATATCACCATGTAGGCGGGGCAAGATCGTCGGGGCCAGCGCTGGGCTGCCCCCGCGATTGATCGTCAAAACATCTGAATTCATACGAATATGCTGAATTCTCAAGGGAGCGGTTCGGGCCTCATGATCCGGCCGCCCCTGGCGAGTGCAGCGGTCGTTTCACGTCTGCATGCATACGTATTGAAGCTATCCGTCAGCGCTCATCGAGGCCCAATATTTCAATAAAAACAGGAGCCCAAGATGAAACGCGGTGGATTGCTTCTCGGACTGGCCGTCTCGTGGCTGGCGACGGCGGCGGTGGCGCAACAGCCGGTCAAGATCGGCATGATCACGACGCTGTCGGGACCTGCCGGCTATCTCGGGCAGGACGTGCGCGACGGTTTCAAGCTGGCGCTCGATATGGCCGACGGCAAGCTCGGTGGCGCGCCGATCGACATGGTCGTCGAGGATGACGGCCTCAAGCCCGGGCAGGGCAAACAGATCGCCGAACGGATGATGAGCGTCGACAAGATCAAGCTGATCAGCGGCCTGGTCTTCTCCAATGTCGCTTCCGCCGTAGTGCCCGACGTGGTCGATGCCGGTGGCATCGTCATCAGTCCGAATGCCGGCCCGTCGGAATTCGCCGGCCGCGAATGTCATCGCAATTATTTCGTCATGTCCTGGCTCACCGATACGATGCAGGGCAGCGCCGGCCGCAATGCGACGCAGCTCGGCTACAAAAGAGCTTTCGTCCTGGCGCCGAACTATGCCGCCGGCCGCGATGCGATCACCGGCTTCAAGCGTTTCTTCGAAGGCCAGGTGATCGGCGAAATCTATACGCGCCTCGATCAGACCGATTTCGCCGCCGAAATGGCGCAGATCCGCGCCGCCAAGCCCGATGTGGTGTTCCAGTTCCATCCCGGCGGTCTCGGCATCGCCTTCCTGCGTCAATATCAGCAGGCTGGTCTGCTCGGCACGATTCCGATGGTGATCGCCGAACCCTCGATGGATCACGCCATTCTCAAGGCGGTCGGCGAAGCGGCGCTCGGCCTCAACGTCTCCGGTCATTGGAACGCCGATCTCGATAATGCGGCCAACAAGACTTTCGTCGCCGCTTTCGAAAAGGCCTATGGCCGCGTGCCGACGATGTATGCGGCACAAGGCTACGACACGGCGCTGGCCATCGGCGCGGCGCTGCGCAAGACAGGCGGCAAGATCGACGATACCGAAGCCTTCCGCACAGCGATGCTGCAAGCCGATTTTGAATCGGTGCGCGGCCCCTTCAAGTTCGGCGCCAATCAGCATCCGATCCAGAATTGGTACGCGATGAAAGTCGAGAAGGACGCGAGCGGCGCGCCGACATTGAAGACGACGGGCACGATCCTGACGAATTACGTCGATCCCTTCGCCGCGCAATGTAAGCCGTAATATTCTTTAAGACCGATAGCCCAACAGACACGCGCCAATGGCGACGGACAGGCAGGCGAGCAACCGCCTGCCTGTCAGGTTTTCGGCGAGGAAGATGCGCCCGATCAAGGCGGCGAAGACGACGGATGTTTCGCGCAAAGCCGAAACCGGTCCCATCGGGCCGATGCTGGCCGCCCAGATCACCAGCCCATAGGCGATCAGCGAAATGGCTCCGCCAGCGGCGGCCTTGCCTGTCGCAGCGGTCGGTTGCAGAAGCGGGTGTCCATGCCAGCCGCGCGCCAGCCAATAAAGGATCGGCATCGGCAGGCCGTCGAGCGCGAACAGCCAAACGGTATAGGCAAGCGCATGGCCGGAGAGGCGCGCGCCGATACCGTCCACCAATGTATAGGCGGCGATGAAGACGCCGGTCGTCAAAGCGATGCCGACATCGCTGCGTGTTGCCTGCGCCGCCCAACCGCGTGCCAGGCTCAAGATCCCCAGCGAGACGAGGACGATGCCGGCGAGAGCCCAGGGCACCAGATATTCGCCGGCGAAGATCGCCGCGCCCAAAGTGATCAGCATCGGCGATATGCCTCGGGCGATGGGGTAGACCTGCCCGAGATCGCCGCGCCGATAGGCCCGCACGAGAAACAGATTATAGAAGACGTGCAGCGCCGCCGAGGTGAGAAGGGCCGGCCAACTGTCTTCGTGAGGCCATGGGACGAATGGGATCACACTGCAGGAGAGAAGAGCCGAGGTGATGCTCATGACGACCATGGCGCGAAGCCGATCGTCGCCGCCCTTCAACATCGCATTCCAGCTTGCGTGCAGAACGGCCGCGCAAAGAACGAGCACGATGGCCGATGTATGCATAGGCGTTTGTCCCAAACAATGCCGTCGAAGCGGTCATCGAGTCCGAGGGTTGTGATCGCGATCATGTAATTTTCGTTGTCTGTCGGCCGCAACGCAAAAATGATCATAGCCCGTATAACTGCGGCGATAGGCGGGTCCGTACGCGCGTTATGCGCTTCATAACCACTATCGGCGTTGACCGATGTGCCATCCGCTCCGCTACTGGCGATGAAAATGCATGAGGAGCCGTGCCGATCTTTCCGATCGGTGCCTTGAGAGGAGCGTGATATGAGCCGCTTGACGTTGTTTGCCAGCCGGACTTCGCCTTACGTCCGAAAGGTCGTGATCTCAGCGCTCGAAACAGAACAGTTTCACGACATCGATTTCATCGAAACGGATGTCTGGGACCCGGATCCGGAAATGCTCGATCTCAATCCACTCGGCAAAGTGCCGGCGTTGATTGTGCCGGGAGAGGGTGTTCTCTACGATTCCCTTGTCATCTGCGAGTATCTCGATGCCCGCCATTCAGGGCCACGTCTGATCCCGCTGCAGGGGCGAGAACGCTGGTCGGTGCTGACCCGTCATGCGCTTGCGGATGGTATCTTGGGCGCATTGCTCGCGCGTCGGTGGGAGTTGCGGTTCAGGCCCAAGGACCAGCAATCGGATTTTTGGATGAAACGACAGAATATCAAGATCGAGCGCGGTCTCGATGCGTTGGAAAGCGAGGCTTCGGCGCTCTCGGAGAGCTTTTCGCTCGATGCGATCGCGGTCGTTGCAGCCCTGGCCTACATGGACATGCGCATGGATCTGCTCGCGATGAAGGCCGATTGGCGTATTGGTCGGCCTCATCTTGCGGCTTGGTATGAGAAAGTGCGCGAGCGCGCATCGGTGGTGCGGACGGCGGCGTGACGGGTTTCTCGAAGATCAAGCTGCGGCCTTGGCCTCGCTGATCTCGCGTGCGATCTGCAAAAAGGAATCGATGGCCTTCAGTTTGCGCCGCTCCTTCAAGCACACGACGTAGACTTGCAACACCATGTCCGTGTCGATCAGCGGCACGGTCTTGAGGCGGCGATCGGCCCTGGCCTCGCCCTCGGCCAGAACGCCGACGCCAATTCCCGCGCCGACCGCTTCCTTCATGGCTTCTCGGCTATCGACGCTGAGCGCGACGGTCGGTTCAAGACCCGCTCCATCGAGCGCGTCTTGAAACAGGCGGCTCGTCAGGGAGAGGGTCGGCAGTCGCATGACCATCGGATAGGCGGCAAGCTCGCGCAGCGAAATGGCCTCGCGTTCGCTTAAGGGATGATCGATCGGAACGATGGCCGCTATCGCATGTTTCTCGAAGGGCACCATCAATAGCCTTGGATCGGGTTCGAGGCGGATCAAAATGGCGATGTCGACCGCGCAGGTCAGCAGATGGCGCCGCATTTCCTCCGCTGTGTTCAGGGTGAGTGTAACAGGCAGATTGGGGTGGCGTTCGCGGTAGCGCAACATGACGTTGCTGAGCGAATAGGGCGCATCCGTCCCGATGCGAAAGCGGGACGGTTCCATGCTCTTGGCGGAGCGCAGAAGATTGTCCGCTTCCTCTTCGAGACGAAACATCTTGGTGGTGATGTTGAAGAGATGTTCGCCGTGATCCGTCAGGGAGATTTGCCCGGCATGGCGGGAACAGAGCGTCACGTCGTAAGAATCTTCCAGTTCCTTGAGGCGCTTTGAAACGGCCGGCTGGCTGATCTTCAGCCGTTGCGCGGCCTTGGTGAAATTCCCCTCGACGGCGAGAGCATGGAAAGCGCGGAGCTGAGCATAGATCATGGCAAGCTTGTTCAGTATGATCTGGTCGGCAAGCGGAGCAAGACATATGCCAGAAAGCCGCCGGTGCCCGGTTGTGCTGTATCGGCGGGATCGTCGCTCGTTTGGCCGCTCGGCTTTTTATACGATCCGGCGTCGCAGATACAGACTTGCACGGTCGATCACCGAGATGATGCCGACCAGCAGGATGATGGCGACCGCGGCTTTTCGGTATTGGTAGGAACCGATGGCCTGAAGCAGGTTGTAGCCCAGGCCGCCGCCGCCGACGAAACCCAGGATCGCGGCCGCGCGGGTGTTGTGGTCCCAGAAATGCAGGCATTGCGCCACATATTGCGGCCACACCCCGGGACAGGCGGCAAAGAGGAATGCTTTCCAGCGTGGTACGCCCGCCGCCGTCAAAGCTTCGATTGGGCCGGCATCGGTGGCCTCAATGGCCTCGGACAAGAGTTTGGCTTGCGCGCCGAGTCCGAAAATCACGATCGCCAGGATGCCGGCAAAAGGGCCGAGCCCGACGGCGACTACGAAGATCAAGGCCCAGATCAATTCCGATACGCCGCGGAAAACCGTCAGAATGAAGCGAACCGGATAGAGAACGTAACGACTGGGGCTCAGATTGCGCGCCGCAAGAAAAGCGACGGGCAGCGCGAGCGCGCCGGAGATGAGCGTCGAAATGATGCCGACTTGAATCGTTTCGATGGTCGGTTTGATCAGATGGGGCAAATAGCCGAATTCGGGCGGCAGCATTTTGGCGAAGAGATCGCCGAGGGCTGGAATGCCCGACCGCAGCGAAGACAGATTGAACTCGGTGTTGTGGAAACAGATCGCATAGACCAGGAGCGCCGCCGCCACATATCCAAGGCGCAAGCTTGATCGCAGACGCGGCGATTGAGAATGCGAAGGTGGGAGAGCATTCACGGCTAGATCACCTTTCCGCGCAATTTGGCGCTGATCAAATCGATCGCCACGAGAATGACGATTATGACCAGAAGGCAGGTCATGGCGTCCTGATATCGAAACTCCTGAATCGCCTGGGTCAGGACGAGGCCGATACCACCGGCACCGACCAATCCAAGAACCGTCGAGGCGCGATTGTTGTATTCCCAGTAGAGCAGGGTGCTCGAAATGAGTTCCGGAAGCACGTTCGGCAGAATGGCGAAAAGAATGATCTGGGGTTTGCGCGCGCCCAGAGCGATCATCGCCTCTTGGCTCGCGTGCGGTGCGTTCTCGATGGTCTCGTAATAGAATTTCGTCAGTCCGCCGATGGCATGGAGTGTGAGCGCCAATACGCCGGGGAAAGGGCCGAGGCCGATGGCGGAGACGAGCAGCATGGCCCAGATCAGATCCGGCACGGTTCGCAGGAAGGCGGCAACGACGCGCGCGGCGGCAGCGACGGCTGGATGGGGCGTGGTGTTGCTGGCCGTCAGCAGAGCGAGCGGGAGGGCGATGAAGATCGGCAGGGTCGTGCCGATCAGGGCCATTTCCAGCGTTTCGATGGCGGGGCGAAGCAAATCCAGCAGGATCGATGGATTAGGTGGAAACATGCGCCATAGCAGAGCGCCGATTTCGGGCAAGCCGGTCAGCAGTCGCGTCAAGCTGACATCGGTGCCATGCGCCGACCAAAGACCGGCGACCAGTAGAAGCGCGATGATGGCGAATTTGCTGGAAATGGGCGATTGCCGAGCGGCGGGTCGGTCTTGCGTTTTCATTGCAGCGATGATCGACACGCGTCGGCCTTTTCCCTGATATTGAAAATCCGCGCGACTTCCATGTCGCTCAACGCCGAGGGCGGTGCGTCAAAGGTGACATGACCGCCGGAGAGCGCGATGACGCGATCGGCATATTGTCGGGTGATGTCGATCTGGTGGAGACTGACGATCACGGTAATGCCGTCCCGGCGGGCGAGATCGGCGAGCAGTTCCATGATCTGTAGTCGCATGGCGATGTCGAGACTGGCGATCGGCTCGTCGGCGAGAAGAACGGAAGGCGTTTGCATCAATGCGCGCGCGATGGCGACGCGCTGCTTCTGTCCGCCGCTGAGTCGGTCGGCGCGGCGTGCCCAGAGTTGCGGATCGTCCAAGCCGACCCGAACGAGGGCGCGTTCGGCGGCCTCGCGATAGGCCTGCGGAAAGGAATAGGTGAGCGCGCGCGCCAGGCTCAATTCGCCAAGACGGCCGCACATGACGTTGGTGATCACGGATAGCCGATCGATGAGGTGGAATTCCTGAAAGATCATGCCGATCTTCTGCCGCGCTCTGAATAGATTGCGGCGCGACAGGCCGGCGAGATCCTCGCCGTTGACCCAGACGCCGCCGCTGCTGGGCCGCGTCAGAAGATTGATACAGCGTAACAGGGTCGATTTTCCGACGCCGCTTGGCCCCAGAAGGACGACGACTTCGCCTTTGCGGAGATCGAGGTTGATGTCGCGGATGGCGGGTGGCGCATTGTCGTAGGCTTTGGTCAGATTGCAGAGCGAGACAACCGGTGGGTGGCGAGCGTCCATATTATTCTCCCGCGAAATCGCGATGGATCGGGAAATCATGCGGCGTCGGGCAACCCTTGCAAGAAAGTTGCCCGCTCGCTCACGGCCAGAGACGTTCGCGGATCCATTTTTGGCCGTCGCGCCGGTAACGCAGGCGAACATGCCGACGTTCTTCGTTGCCCTGCCAGAATTCGATCTCGGTCGGAGCCACCGCATAGACAGCCCAATTGGCCGAAACGAGCCGCGGATCATCGGCGATGCGTTGGCGCTGCAGTTGGAGCCCTTTGTCGAGTTCGGTTTCGTCGGTCAGAACGTCGCTCTGACGCGATAGCAAAACGCCGGCGCGCGATCCGATGGGACGGGCGAGAAAGTCCGCGTCGCGCGCGTCAACGCCCATATCGCAAGCCACGCCCCTGATACAGATCTGGCGACCGAGCGGCGGCCAATAGAATGTCAGGGCGACATTCGGGTTGGCTTCGATTTGCTTGCCCTTGGGGCTCAATTTGGTGATCGCGAAATGCCAGCCGTGATCATCGACATTTTTCAAAATCAACACGCGTGCATCGGCGAAACCGTTTTCGTCGACGGTTGACAAAGTCATGGCATGCGGTTCACGAATACCGGCATCGACCGCGATCTGCAGCCAGTCGGCGAACAAACTCTTGGGGTCCTCCGGGGCCGTCGTGGTGTCGAAGGGCTGATAGGGTCCTGCCATGGCTTTCAGGGCGCGAAGTTTATCTCTCATGGTCGACATAGGCGTGACTATCCTCATCTTGTGGTCTGGAGTGATTGGGGAGAGCTAGGGCGTGGAAGGCGGGCGCGTGATCAGTTTGCGCATCTCCCGTATCGGATTGTAGATCTCGTCCGACGACGCGGTGAAACCATCGAGATCGCCGACGAAACCCTTGGTGCCAAACGTTGCCTTGGGAACGGCGACCAGGGCAGCGCGGATGCGTTCCAAGAGAGCTTCGCCCAGGGCAGCGCGCGCGACGATACCCGCTTCGGGAATGTCGATGGACTGAACGATGCGAATGTCGCCGCCGATCAAGGTGCCGGTTTGTTTGTCATAACTATCGAACGCGACAAGTCCGGCTTGCTTCCAGAGGCCCCAGTAATGATCGGCGATGCCGGCGCCATCGACCTTGCCGTTCTTCACCGCGAGAAACGCTGCGTCGTGATTGCCGCTATAGACAATGCGTTTCAAGTCCGAGAGCTTCAAGCCCGCCTGGCTCAACATCATCGCAGGTCCAAGACCGCCCGAGGCGGAGGAAGGCGATACGAAAGCGAATGTCCTGTCCTTGAAGTCCGTCACCTTCGCGATGGCGCTATCGGCGCGGACGATGATCTGCGATTTGTAGACATCGCGACCGAAATGAATGGCGCGCACGAGCGGCACGATCGCGATGCCCTGCTCGCGGGCAAGGACATATTGTTCGCCGCCGACATAGGCGATGTCCAGGCGATTGGCGCCCAAACTTTCGATCAGGGCATTGTAGCTCGGGGATATGAAGACTTTGGCTTTGATGCCGAGATCCTTACCGACCGCGTCTGCGACACCTTGAAAGGCATTGGCCAGATCCTCCGGTGTCTCAGATGGAATGGGCAGAACGCCGAAACGCAGTTCCTTCAACTCCTGGGTGTTTGCGGAGCTGGTAACGATCGAGGCGAATGTCAGTCCGACAACCAGTGCAAGAAGTTTTCTCATCGCATTCCCCGCTGTGACGATGAGAATTCTTATGGGAACGCGATCCTTCGCAAGAAAATCCTAGTTATAATTCTCATAACGCCGGATATGACTTTTCACTGATCGCCTTTTAAACAGTCTTGCCTAGACTCGAGGCATGGCATGCCTGTTCTTTGACGGTCGATTATTGCTGAGCATGAGGACGACGAAATGTCGTCGACCTCGATGACGTGGCTGCTCACCTGTTTCCGCGCGCTGTCGTTTCGCGACAGATTTCCGTCGTTGTTTCGAGGTGGAAGCCGACGAAACAGATTAAGTTTTATGTCGATGATTGCGCGGCGTGAGGGCGGCGCACATTGTCGTGATCGCTCAGGCCCGGCTGGATGGCGCGACCAAAGCCGTATTTGTCTATCCGCGACAATCGGTATATTTTAGATATTTCATCGGCTTAGAGCCTTTGGCGCGGGGGCGGCGCGCGGCGAAACGAGGGCTTCGTTGGCGGCGCGGCCCCGGTTGGGGAATAGTGAGGCGTTCGGTCTGCGATTCTCGGTCCCGTGATTCTTGCAAACTGTTAATTCGACGGCTCTCGCGAATTTCGACATATCGAAGCTGAAGCAGGTTGGAGAAGGCGGCTTTGGAGCAACGTGTCGATCCTCCGAAGGAAAAGGACATCGTCAATCCGACGCAGCGCCGGTCGCGTGGCTCGGGCATCGTCTGGCTGATCGTTCTCGCTCTGCTCGCGGTCGGTGCCTATTGGTGGACGCATCGCCAGCAGCCGGCGGGGCAGCCCGGTCCCGCCCAGGTGCGGCGTGGCGCGCCGCCCGCTTCCGTCGGCGTCGCGGCGATCAGCACCGGCAGTATCGATGTCGCGCTCGATGCGCTGGGCACGGTGACGTCGCTGGCGACCATCACCGTGCGCACGCAAATCAGCGGTCAGCTCGTGCAGGTGGCTTTCACCGAGGGGCAGGAGGTCAAGAAAGGCGACCTGCTGGCACAGATCGATCCGCGCCCCTATGAGGCGGCCCTGGCGCAGGCGAAGGGCCAGCTCACGCGCGATCAGGCCATGCTGCAAGGCGCCCAGGTCGATCTGAAACGCTATCAGCAATTGGCGGCGCAGAATGCGGTGCAGCGCCAGACCTTGGACACGCAGGTGGCTCTGGTGGCGCAATATCAAGGCACCGTCGAAGCCGATCAGGCGAGCGTCAAGGCGGCTGAAGTCAATCTGGTCTTCACCCGCATCGTTTCGCCGGTCGATGGCCGTGCCGGTCTGCGCCTCATCGACCAGGGCAATTACGTCACGCCGACCGACACCAATGGCATCGTGGTGATCACGCAATTGCAGCCGATCAGCGTGCTGTTCACCGTGCCGGAAGATCAATTGCCGGCGATCCGCCAGCGTCTCGCCAGTGGCGCGACCCTGCCGGTGACGGCCTTCGATCGCACCGGCAACAGCAAACTGGCCGATGGCAAGCTGAGCACGTTCGACAGTTCGATCGATACGACCACGGGCACGATCAAGCTGCGCGGCATGTTCGACAATGCCAGCCACAGCCTCTATCCCAATCAGTTCGTCAATGTGGAACTGCTCGTCGAGCGGCGCGACAATGTGGTGATCGCGCCGACGCCGGCGATCCAGCGCGGCTCGCCCGGCACATTCGTCTATGTGGTGAATGCCGACAGCACGGTTTCGGTGCGCAAGGTCACGTTGGGCACGACCAACGGCGAGCGGGTCGAAATTCGCGATGGGCTGAAGGCCGGCGAAACCGTCGTCGTCGACGGCATCGACCGGCTGCGCGATGGCGCTCATATCAACGTGCATCGTGATGCGCCCGCAGCGGCGGCGCCGACGCAGCCGGCCACGCCCAATGCCGCACCGCCGGGCCAAAGCAACGGCCAACGTAGTGGACCGGGTGGTCCTGCAAGTGGCCCTGGCGGCGGCCGTCGCAACCAAGGTGGCCAGAACCAGGGCGGTCAGTCACCATGAACCCGTCACGCCCGTTCATCCTGCGGCCGGTCGCAACCACCCTTCTGATGATTGCGATTTTGCTGTCGGGCATGCTGGCGTTTCGCTTCCTGCCGATCTCGGCCCTGCCGCAGGTCGATTATCCGACCATCCAGGTGCAGACGTTTTATCCGGGTGCCAGCCCGGACGTGATGACTTCCTCGGTGACCGCACCGCTGGAAGTACAGCTCGGCCAGATCCCCAATCTGGAGCAGATGAGTTCGATCAGCTCGGCTGGCGCCTCGGTCATCACTCTGCAATTCAGTCTCGCCATTTCGCTCGATATCGCCGAACAGCAGGTGCAGGCCGCTATCAACGCCGCCGGCAATCTACTGCCGGCCGATCTGCCGGCGCCGCCGATCTATGCCAAGGTCAATCCGGCCGATGCGCCGGTGCTCACCCTCGGGCTCACCTCCAAGACGTTGGCCTTGCGCGACGTGCAGCAGATGGCCGATACGCGGCTGGCGCAGAAGATTTCGCAATTGCCCGGCGTCGGCCTCGTCAGCCTCAGCGGCGGGCAGCGCCCGGCGGTGCGCGTGCAGGCCGATCCGCGCAAGCTGGCGGCCTATGGCCTCAATATCGACGATCTACGCACGACGCTCGGCAATGCCAATGTCAATCAGCCGAAAGGCAATTTCGACGGGCCGACGCGCGGCTATACGGTCAATGCCAACGATCAATTGCAGAGCGCCGATCAATATCGGCCTTTGATCGTCGCCTATAAGAATGGCGCGGCGGTGCGGCTGAGCGACGTGGCCGTCGTGGTCGACGGCACCGAGAACAACAAGCTCGCCGCCTGGATGAACGAGACGCCGGCTATCATCGTCAACATCCAGCGCCAGCCCGGCGCCAATGTCATCGACGTGGTCGACCGCATCAAGGGGCTGCTGCCGCAGCTCGAGGCCTCGCTGCCGAGCGCCATCGAGGTGACGGTGATGACCGACCGGACGACGACGATCCGCGCTTCTGTGCGCGACGTCGAATATGAACTCACCCTGGCGGTGATCCTGGTCGTCCTGGTGATCTTCGTCTTCCTGCGCAGCGCCCGCGCCACGCTCATTCCCAGTCTCTCGGTGCCGCTTTCGCTGGTCGGCACATTGGGCGTCATGTATCTGTTCGGCTACAGCCTCGACAATCTGTCCTTGATGGCGCTGACCGTCGCCACGGGCTTCGTCGTCGACGATGCCATCGTGGTGATCGAGAATATCTCGCGCTATATCGAGGAAGGCGATACGCCTCTCGAAGCCGCGCTCAAGGGCTCCGAGCAGATCGGCTTCACCATCATTTCCTTGACCGTCTCGCTGATCGCCGTGCTGATTCCGCTTCTGTTCATGAGTGACGTGGTCGGGCGGCTGTTTCGCGAATTCGCCATCACCTTGTCGACCACCATCCTGATTTCGGCGGTGGTGTCGCTCACCCTCGTGCCGATGGCCTGCGCCAAGCTGCTGCAAGCGCAGGCGGAGGTGCGGGAGAACCGCTTTCAGCGCGCCAGCCGCGAATTTTTCGATTGGGTGATCCGGGGCTATGGCCACATGCTCACCTGGGTGCTCGACCGGCAGGCCGCCACGCTGCTGGTGGCGCTGGGGACCCTGGCACTGACGACCATTCTCTATATCGAAATCCCGAAAGGCTTCTTCCCCGTTCAGGACACCGGCGTCATCCAGGCCATCACCGAGGCGCCGCAGGCGACCTCCTATGCCGCCATGGCCGAGCGACAGCAGAAGCTGGCAGCGGCCCTTCTCAAGGACAAGGACATCGACAGCCTGTCGTCCTTCATCGGCGTCGATGGCACCAATACGACGCTCAATGTCGGGCGGATGCTGATCAACCTGAAGCCGCGCGAGGAGCGCCAGTCCGACATCACCACGGTGATCGACCGGCTGAAGGAGAGCGCCCAGGTGGTGCCGGGCATGACGCTCTACATGCAGCCGGTGCAGGACCTGACCATCAGCGGCACGGTCAGCCGCACCCAGTATCAATTCGTTCTGCAGGATGCCAATGCGGCGGAACTGTCGGAATGGGCGCCGAAACTGGTCGACAAGCTCGGCACCCTGCCGCAGCTTGCCGATGTCACCAGCGATCTCTCCGATCGCGGCCTGTCCGTCTTCATCGATATCGATCGCAGCCAGGCGGCGCGTTTCGGCGTGACGCCGGCCACTGTCGACAATGCGCTCTATGACGCGTTCGGCCAGCGCATCGTCTCGACGATTTTCACCGCGTCGAGCCAGCAGCGCGTCATTCTCGAAGCCTCGCCCGACATGCAGCAGTCATTGCGTTCGCTGTCGTCGATCTATCTGCCGACATCGACGGGCGGCGATCCGATCCCGCTCTCGGTCGTCGCCAAGCCGCGCATCGAGACCGCGCCGCTGCAAGTCACCCATATGGGGCAATTCCCCTCGACCACCATTTCGTTCAACCTGGCGCCGAAGGCCTCGCTGGGCGAAGCGGTCGATGCCATCAAGCAGGCGCAGGCCGAGATCGGCATGCCGGCCAGCATCATCGCCACCTTCCAGGGCACGGCCGCGGCCTTCCAGGCGGCGCTGGGCAACGAGCTGTTCCTCATTCTGGCGGCCGTGGTGACCGTCTATATCGTGCTCGGCGTGCTCTATGAGAGCTTCATCCACCCGATCACCATTCTTTCGACCCTGCCGTCGGCGGGCATCGGCGCCTTGCTTGCGTTGATGCTGGCCGGCGAAGACCTGACGATCATCGCACTGATTGGCATCATTCTGCTGATCGGCATCGTCAAGAAAAACGCCATCATGATGATCGACTTCGCCTTGGAAGCGCAGCGCCATGAGGGCCGCTCGCCACGCGAGGCGATCTATCAGGCCTGTCTGCTGCGCTTCCGGCCGATCCTGATGACGACGACGGCGGCGATCCTCGGCGCGCTGCCGTTGATGCTGGGCACCGGCGTCGGTTCGGAACTGCGTCATCCGCTGGGCGTGAGCATCGTCGGCGGCCTCCTGGTGAGCCAGGTGCTGACCTTATTCACCACGCCGGTCATCTATCTGTGGTTCGACGGGCTGGCGACGCGGCTGCGTGGACATCCGGAACTGCCGGAGGGACAGGGGGCGGATCTGACGCCATGAACCTGTCGATCCCCTTCATCCGCCGCCCGGTGGCGACGACGTTGCTGACGGTGGGTTTGATCGCCACCGGCCTCGTCGCTTTTCCGTTGCTGCCGGTGGCGCCGCTGCCGCAGGTCGATTATCCGGTGATTTCCGTGCGCGCCACCATGCCCGGCGCCAGCCCGCAGGTGATGGCCAATACGGTGGCGAGCCCGCTGGAGCGTCGTCTCGGCCAGATCGCCGATGTCAATGAAATGACCTCGTCGAGCAGTGTCGGCAGCACGCGCGTCACCCTGCAATTCGGGCTGAACCGGGATATCGACGGGGCGGCGCGCGACGTGCAGGCGGCGATCAATGCGGCCCGTGCCGATCTGCCGACGAGCCTGCGTTCCAACCCGACCTATCGCAAGGTCAATCCGGCCGACGCGCCGATCCTCATCCTGGCGCTGACGTCCGACACGCTGACGCGCGGCCAGATCTACGATGCGGCGAGCACGGTGCTGGCGCAAAAGCTGTCGCAGGTCGGGGGCATCGGCGAAGTGGACGTCAACGGTAGTTCGCTGCCGGCGGTGCGCGTCGAGCTCAATCCGCAATTGCTCTATCATTATCGCATCGGCCTGGAAGACGTACGTGCGGCGCTCGGCGCCGCCAATGCGCATGCGCCGAAAGGCGCGATCGAAGAGGGCCCCTTACGCTATCAGATCTATGCCAACGATCAGGGCATCGTCGCTGCCGACTATCGCGATCTGGTGATCGCCTATCGCAACAATGCGCCGGTGCATTTGCGCGATGTGGCGGCGGTGAACGATTCCGTCGAGAACCTGCGCAATGCCGGCCTCGCCAATGGCAAGCCGGCGGTGCTGCTCGTGCTGTTTCGCTCGCCCAATGCGAATATTATCGATACGGTCGATCGCGTCCGCGCCCTCATTCCCACATTGCAAGCCTCGGTTTCGCCGGCCATTGAGCTTTCGGTAGCGCTCGATCGCTCGACCACCATTCGCGCCTCGCTGAAGGAGGTCGAACGCACTCTGATGATTTCGATCATCCTGGTGATCTTGGTCGTTTTCGCCTTTCTGCGCGATTGGCGCGCCACTCTGGTACCGATCGTCGCCGTGCCGGCGTCGCTGATCGGCACGCTCGGCATCATGTATCTGCTGGGATTCAGCATCGATAATCTGTCGCTGATGGCGCTGACGGTGGCGACGGGCTTCGTCGTCGACGATGCGGTGGTGGTTCTCGAAAATATCTCGCGGCATCGCTCGCTCGGGCTTTCGCGGATCGAGGCGGCGATCAAGGGGTCGCAGGAAGTCGGTTTCACGGTCGTGTCGATGAGTTTCTCGCTCATCGCCGTCTTCATTCCGATCCTGCTGATGAGCGGGCTCGTCGGCCGCCTCTTTCGCGAATTCGCCATTACCTTGTCGGCGGCCATTCTGGTGTCGCTGGTGATTTCGCTGACCACCACGGCGATGATGTGTTCGGTGCTGCTGCGCGAGGAGAGCGGCGAGCACGGGCGCGTCTACCGGGCCAGCGAACGGGCTTTTGAGGCGATGCTCGATCTCTATCGCCGTACCTTGTCCTGGGCGCTCGATCATCCGCGCTTCATCATGCTGCTATTGTTGGGAACGCTCGGTCTCAACGGCTATCTCTACGTGTCGATTCCGAAGGGGTTCTTTCCGCAGCAAGATACCGGGCAGATCATGGGCGCCATCCAGGCCGACCAGGCGATCTCCTTCCAGGCGATGTCGCAGAAGCTGACGCAATTCGCCGATATCGTCAAAAGCGATCCGGCGGTGAATACGGCGGTGGGTTTCACGGGCGGCGGCCAGACAAATTCCGGCTTCATGTTCGTGTCATTGAAGCCTTTGGCTGAACGCGGCGTCACGGCCGATCAGGTGATCGCACGATTGCGCGGCCGGCTCGCGGTGGTGCCGGGCGCGACATTGTTTCTGCAGGCGGCGCAGGACATCCGCATGGGCGGGCGCCAGTCGAACGCGCAATATCAATATACCTTGCAAGGCGACGACGCGGCGGAAATAGCCGAATGGGCTCCCAAGCTGACGGCGGCCCTGCAACAGGATCCCGGCTTGCGCGACGTCAACAGCGATCAGCAGAACAAGGGTCTTGAAGCCAATATCGTGATCGATCGCGATACGGCTTCGCGCCTGGGCATCACCGTCAGCCAGATCGACAATACGCTCTATGATGCCTTCGGCCAGCGCCAGGTGTCGACCATCTATGTGGCGCGCAATCAATATCACGTGGTGATGGAGGTGGCGCCGCAATATTGGCAGAACCCCGAAACCTTGAAGCAGGTTTACATTTCTACGTCGGGCGGTTCGGTCGCCGGCTCGCAGGCGACCAATGCGGTGGCCGGCACCTATGTGGCGCCCGGGCAATCGACGGCGGCCGCGTCCGCCAATGCGAAGGCGGCGATCAACCAGGCGAACAATTCCATCGGCGCCGTCGGCAAGACCGTCAGTTCCACGGGATCGGCGGTGAGCACGACGGCCGAAACCATGGTGCCGCTGGCGGCCGTGGCGCAATTCGCGCCGGGCAGCACGCCGCTGTCGGTCAACCACCAGGGGCTTTTCGTTGCCAGCACCATTTCCTTCAACCTGGCGCCAGGCATTGCCTTGAGCGATGCGGTGGCGGCGATCGATGAAGCCAAGGCACGCATTCGCATGCCGCCGACCATTCACGGCAGTTTCCAGGGCACGGCCAGCGCCTTTCAGGATTCGCTCGCCAGCCAGCCGATGCTGATCCTCACCGCCTTGATCGCCGTCTATATCGTGCTGGGCGTTCTCTATGAAAGCTATGTGCATCCGCTGACGATCTTGTCGACCTTGCCTTCTGCTGGTGTCGGCGCGCTGATGGCGCTGGATGTCTTTGGGCTTGAATTTTCGATCATGGCCTTGATCGGCGTCATCCTGTTGATCGGCATCGTCAAGAAGAATGCGATCATGATGATCGACTTCGCCTTGCATGCGGAGCGCACCGAAAATCTTTCGGCACATGATGCGATCTACCAGGCCTGCCTGTTGCGCTTCCGGCCGATCATGATGACGACCATGGCGGCGCTGCTGGGGGCGGTGCCGCTGGCGATCGGCTTCGGCGAGGGCAGTGAATTGCGTCGGCCGCTGGGGGTGGCGATCGTCGGCGGCTTGATCCTGAGCCAGGTTCTGACACTCTATACGACCCCGGTGATCTATATTTACATCGATCGCTTCCGGCTCTGGGCACAAAGCTGGCGGCGGCCGGCGCGTCCGGTGTTGCGTGGCAGCGGGTCGCCGAACTGAAGGTGTGACGGATGGGTTCTGGAGTCAGCGTGCGTGGGGTTTCTGCGTTGATGGCAGCATCCATGCGTTTTCCAAAAGGCTTATGGCTCGGCCGCCTCGTCGTCGTGCCGATGACAGCCATCGGCCTTTCCGGTTGCATCCTGAACAGCGAACATCCCGATCCCAGTCTGGAAGTGCCCGCGGCCTATGAGACGGCACCGCGCAAGCCCGATGCCGCGCTGCCGAAGCCCGATTGGTGGCGCGGTTTTCGCTCGTCCGAATTGACAGACTTCATCGTCGAGGCGCAAAGCGACAATCTCGATATCGCCGTTGCCGTGGCGCAGATCACCCAGGCGGAAGCGCAGGCCGGCATCGCCGGCGCGCCTTTGTTGCCGAGCCTCAGTGGTGTCGGCAATGCCGAGCGCATGCGCTCCAGCGGTACGCTGACGTCCACCTTCAGCCTCGGTCTTTCCGCCAGCTATATGCTGGATTTCTGGGGCAAGAACCGCGCCGCTTTCTACTCCGCGTCGGAGACCGCCATCGGCAGCCGCTACAATCGCGACGTGGTGGCGCTGACCACCACTGTCTCGGTGGCCAATGCTTATTTCCAGGCCTTGGCCGCCCTCGACCAGTTGCAGGTGGCGCGGAACAATCTCTCCGCCGCCAACCGCATCCTCGATCTGATCCGCAAGCAGATGGCCGGCGGCACGGCGTCGCAATTGCAGCTCTCGCAACAGGAAGCCCTGGTCGGCCAGGTGAAGGCTTCGATCCCGCCTCTGCAAGTGACGTTGAAACAGAATCTGGCGGCGTTGGCGGTGTTGCTGGCGCGGCCGGCGACGGGCTTCAAGATCAAGGGCACGAGCCTGGCACGTATCGCCATCCCGCGCGTCACACCCGGCCTGCCGTCGGAACTGCTCACCCGCCGGCCGGATATCGCTCTGGCGGAGGCGCAACTTGCCTCTTCGAACTTCTCGGTCGAATCGGCGCGCGCCGCTTTCTTCCCGCAGATCACGCTGACCGGCACCACCGGCTTCCAAAGCAATTCGCTGTCGTCGCTGTTCGTGCCGGGTGCCTGGTATTACACGATGGCAGCCGGACTGGCGCAGCCGATCTTCAACGGCTTCCAGCTCGAGAACCAGTTGAAACAGGCACAGGGCGTGCAATTGCAATATCTGCAAAGCTTCCGCAAGGCGGTGGTCTCGGCCTTCTCGGATGTGGAAGTGGCGCTCGTCACCTTGCAGCAGACGACGCAGCAGTTGCAGCTTCAGGGCCAAGTCGTCGCCAGTTCACGCAAGGCTTTCGAAGTGGCCGAAACGCAGTTGCGCGGCGGCACCGCCGATCTTGTGTCGGTGTTGCAGACGCAGCAGACGCTGTTCACCGCCGAGACCACGCTGGCTCAGGTGCGCTTGAGCCGGATGCTGGCTGTGACGAGCCTCTTTCAAGCCCTGGGCGGTGGCTGGAGCGAACCGTCGGTGTCGCTGAAGGGGCAATAGGTTTGGCCAATACAAGCTTGCCGGCACCCGTAAACAGCTCTGTCTTTCAGCTTTGAACAAAGCCTTAGATATCGCCCGCATTTCGCTTAAAACCCTCCCGATGAGTGGATTTAAATGATATGCGGCGGGCGACTTTATGCTGGCTGACGAATGGAGAGAGGAATGTCCATCACAACGAAATTAAAACAGCTCCTGGGTGGGGTATCGTCTGATGCGCTTCCTCCGGCGGTGGCCGAGAAGTCAGGTTATAGCAGACTTTCGCCAGCCGATTTGATCAACGGAGATCGTATCGACATCGAAAACAAAATAGCAGGCCGATGCTATTCGAGTTATCTCGGCGATTACACGGCGCTATGCCGTGTCCTCGGGCAATATATGGTCTTTGTCGATACTCGCGATGTCGGCTTCGCCACGCATCTCCTCATGCGGGGCATATGGGAAATGGGTCTCACCCAGTTCATCACCCGCACGGTAAAACCAGGGATGCGCGTGGCCGATATCGGTGCGAATTTCGGCTATTATTCCTTGCTGATGTCCGATTTGGTCGGCGCCGGCGGTTATTGTTACGCATTTGAGCCGAACCCGCGCGCAGCAGGCCTGTTGCGGCAATCATTGTCGGTCAACGGCTTCGACAGCAGATCCTCGGTGAAGCAGATAGCTCTAGCTGAACATTCCGGCGACGATAGCACTTTTTATGTTCCTCGTGCCGAACCGAAGAATGCTCGTTTCGTATCCGATGTAACGGATGAACTGTTGACCAAAGGCGATGTGATCGCCGTTCGTACGCAATCGTTTTCGGATGTTGCCAAGGAGATTGGCGCGATCGATTTTGTTAAACTCGATGTGGAGGGCGCCGAGTTCGTCATCATGCAGGGGATGATGGATTTCATCCGCGCCCAGAAACCGCAAATTGTCGCCGAGATAAATTTTGGTCGTGGGTACAATCCGACGGCGATGCTCGCTGAATTGGCCGCTATCTATGGATCAATCCGGTATGTGCATGACGATGGCCATGCTTATCCGACAACCGTGGAGACATTGTCGTCCGAGAATGTCGGTTCTGACTGGATGGTTTATCTTGCGTGATTGGCACTATGGAGAGCGGGGAGAGCGGGCACTTTTCCGATGCTGGCGCCGACGGTTCTCCGCGAGTTGCGAAACTGGGGTCACTTTACATCGGGCGAAATCGCGTTTCCCTGGAGACGTAATTTTGCCCAGTATATTCAGTTCTGATGCTGCTTTATGATGTTGGACACTGCGGCCAGCCGGCCGAAAACAGTCGCTCTACGATCAGTCTGCTCGCCATCAAGTATCGTGAAATGTAAGTATCGTGAAATGAAAGTGCCAGTTCTGTCATGATTCTCAGCATTCTCGGTACGAATTCGGCGGTCTTCGCGGCCACTCAGCGCCTAGTCTCCATTATTACAAAGGCAATATTTGGAGAGGCGCAGGAATTATATGTTGTATCCAGAGCTGAACTGCGTGACCATTGGCACGACATACGGAGTAATCCGGATAAGACTTTCATCCTCTTGAGTAATGCTCCTTGCTCGGATCTGACAGACGTTTTTGTTGAAACAAAACTGCCTGTTATTGTCTGTCATCAGGATGCCGAGGATATTATAAAATATCTTATACTGGATTGCGGCCTCGATCTTACGAACGCGCTGCAAAATGTTTCCAATACTACAGTGCAAGCGGCCCAACTGACGCGTTGCAGCAGATCTTTATTAGTTGGTTCTAACCGATACGCTACATCTGTTCTCGATTTATCTCGCGAGATCATGCTTTTTTTCGGCATGCCGGCTGACCAACAACAGTTGGAGCTTGTGAAAGGCGCGTTGGGCGGAGAGCAGGGCGGCCAGGCGAGTTTTCTGGATTTTATTCTCGCTCAGTTTCCGAAGTGGCATTCGGTCAAGAGCTTCGTCGGAAGGCTTCCCGATGAGGATATCTCGCTCATCGAGCACGTGGCTCAGGATTACAACTTCATCGGTGACGAACGATCCGCGTCGACTTTTCACTGGCCGCGGCGTTGTTTTCTAGACGGCGATATTCCAGGGCATCGTCTTGTCGGGTCCAAGCTTCTGGTCGGTCCCGCGCGTATTCTTTCCTACGGTCCCTATATGCACCTTCCGCCAGGCGTCTGGCATGGAGAGATGCAGATTGAGTTGGCCAATTGCGGAACCGATACGCTAGCGCTTCTGGATGTGTTCAATGGCGAGATTTTGGGGGCGGTTTCCATGCGCTGGCCCAGGAATGGGTCCTATGCGATCGATATATCGTTTGAAGTCACGGAAAGTCACAAACCTATCGAGCTTCGCTTGCAACTTCTCAAAGGCGCCATAGAGGGCGAAGTTCTGCTCGTCGGGGTCCGCTTGACGCGCGCCGCGGCGCCCCGCCAGATTGGCGTCCGGTCTGACATCGGCGATCCGTCCCTGGCGCAATAAGCCAGGACTAAACAACGTGTTAGGAGTAATATCCTGCGTCGGGCGCAGCTACGAGCAAGGCCCGCGCTCAGTTGCAATATCGGGTGGGATTCGGTACTTGCTCGCCTGTGACTTTCTTTTCAAACGCCCAGAATTTTGAAGACGTTATCCTCTGGCGTGCCCTCAAGCATGTCGAGCGCGGCTTCTTTATCGATATCGGTGCTCAGGATCCGGTATTTGACTCCGTCAGTATCGCATTCCACCACCAAGGCTGGCGTGGCGTGCATGTCGAGCCGACGCCGCACTATGCCGAAAAGCTCCGCCTCTACCGTCAAGGCGACGTGGTGATTCAGGCGGCGATCGGAACTCATGAAGGGACGATACCGTTCTGGGAAATATCAGGGACGGGCTTGAGCACGGGTGATCCCGCGATTGCCGCTGAACATGAGCGCAATCATCATAAGTGCGTGCAGATCGAAGTTCCTTGCCTGCCGCTGTCGCAAGTTCTCGACGCATATGCTGATCGGCCGATTCACTGGCTCAAGATCGATGTCGAAGGTCAGGAAGACGATGTCATTGACAGCTGGCGTCCGTCGCTCGTCAGGCCTTGGATTGTGGTGGTCGAGAGCACAAAACCAAACACGCAAGAACCAAGTCACGCGAATTGGGATCCTAAGCTGATCGATCTCGGTTACGAGTTCGTCTACTTCGATGGCGTGAACCGATTTTACGTGAGCAAAGAGCATATCGAACTCAAGGCGCCATTTGGGCCAGGGCCAAATTTTTTCGATTATTTCCAGCTGGATGAGCATTCCCATTTCAATTTTGAGGTCGCGAAAAGGCTGTCTGTTGTGGATGCGGCAAAGGCGAAGGCCGCGGCGCTTGATGTCGCCGTCCATTCGCACATGTTTGGCTCTTCAAGAGCGATCATCCATTCGGAGCTGCCGGACGTCTTGCATCAGCTTGAAGGCGGTGTGGCTCAATTGATCAAGCGAGATGCGGCGAATGTCGCGCTTCTGCGTCAAAAAGAGGCTGATATCAAAGCGATCCTGCATCAGAAAGAAGTCGAAATCAAATATGCCTTGGATGCGCTTCACGCCGTACATTCCTCGCTCTCCTGGCGCATAACGGCGCCGTTGCGCTGGATTGCCTCGGGGCCGAGGCAAATGCTGCGTGATACAGTAAGACGACTGCAGTCGATGAAAGGACCGTCTCAATCCTCGGCGAGCAAAGCGCGGTCGGTTAAGCCGGTGTCTCCAACTCAGGATGCCGAGTCATCCACGAGGCCGCTTTCGCTGCCGGCCAGGCAGATTTTCAACGACCTCAACGATCACGTGTAGTGGAAGCCTAAATGAGATTGGTTATTGATCTAACCGGCTTGCAAAGCGGGAGCCGCTTTCGAGGCATTGGTCGATATGCTCGTGGTCTTGCTGCCGGTCTGCTGCGTACCGCTGGAAAACATGAGGTCTGGCTCGCGATCAGCGAGAATCCTCCTGAGACCGTGGAGGCCATCCGTGCGGATTTTGGTGATCTGACGTCCCCGCATCGTATCGTAACATATCGAACGCTTGACGGCGGTCCTTATCCCCGATCCTCGGTTTACTGGCGGAGAGCCAGAGAATTGACGAGGGAGCATTTTTTTGCAGGCTTGCAAGCGGATGCCATTCTATTTTCAAGCTTGTTTGAAGGTTTCGAGGGGGATGTCATCACCTCGGGCGGAAGTTTGTGCGGTGAGTCGCTACGTGCGGTGATCGCCCATGATTTGATCCCTCTGCGCAACCCGGCAAAGTATCTCGATGCGCCGGAAGTTCGCGGCTGGTACTACGACAAGCTTGCAGCGTTCTGCGACTGCGATCTGTTTCTGACAAACTCGGATTCCACCCGTCTTGAAATCATTGAAGACGCCAAGATCGACCCCAGTCGCGCCGTCAGTGTCATGGCGGGTGGCGACGAATTCGCCGTTCGCGCGACAGACCTAAAAGATGACGGTAATGAGCTCGAGACGAGGTTGGGCATCACGAAGCCGTTCTTCGTTTACGCGGCTTCGTTCGAGCAACGGAAAAATTTCGAAGGGCTGATCGCGGCGTTCGGCCGGTTCGCCTCGCAGATCGGCGGGCAGCATCAATTGGTGTTGGTCACGTCCAATGAGCCCGCAGTCACCGCCATGATTTCATCGCTTGCCAGCGAGGCTGGCCTGGGCGGTTTCGACGTTATCGTGACAGGTCAGATCAGCGATACGGACCTGACGCAACTTTATCGCCGATGCGTTGCGATGGTGTATCCTTCCCTGCATGAAGGATTTGGCCTTCCCATTCTTGAGGCTATGCACCTTGATGCCGCCGTCATAGGCTCGAACGTCACCAGCATTCCCGAGATCATCGGCCTCGAGGAGGCGATGTTCGATCCGACGTCGACGGAAGAAATCGCGGCAAAAATGGTCCAGGTCGTTCGCGATGACCAGTTCCGTCAACGCCTCAAGGAGAATGCCGTTCAGCGCAGGGCCTTGTTCACCTGGGACCGAGCCGCACTCTCCACTTGGCGTGCCCTTGAAGATGCGCTGGCGTCCCAGGGTTTTCAAGATAAGCCGAAACTCAATCGAGCGGCGCGTTATCAGGCGCTGATCAAGGCACTCAAAGCTTCGGCAAAAGCGCATGGGCAGCCAACGCCTGATGAGCTGAGGCAAATCGCCAATGTCGTTGCCTTCAATCAGCAAGCGATCGAAGCGCTTCCGGTCTTGAGGTTTCGCGATGAGAAGCGTGTCTGGCGTATCGAAGGGCCGTTCGACTCGAACTATAGCCTCTCCCTCGTCAACCGAGAAACGGCCCGAGCGTTAAAGGCCAAGGGAGAAGAGGTTTTTCTTCACTCGTCCGACGGTCCCGGCGACTATCCGCCCAATAAATCTTTTCTCGTACAAAACCATCCTGACATGTTGGCGCTTTGGCAGGATCGGACCGAAATCGATACGCGGGACAGGCTTGTCGTTGCCTCGCGAAATATCTATCCGCCACGCGTCGACGATGCGGACGGGACTTATAACATCCTGCATTCCTATGCCTGGGAAGAGAGCCGCTTTCCGTCCCAATGGGTGGACCAGTTCAATCTTCATCTGGATGGCATCGCTTGCGTCTCGTCGCATGTCTCGAAGCTTCTGCAGGATAGCGGCGTCGCTGTGCCGTTAAGCGTCGTCGGAAACGGGGTCGATCACTGGGAGCGTGTGCCGGCGGCGAGACTGCAGAACTTGCCAGGAAAGAGTTTTCGGTTCCTCCATGTGTCCTCGTGTTTCCCGAGGAAAGGCGCCGACGTCCTGCTGGCCGCGTATGGACAGGCATTCAGACGCTCTGATGATGTCACACTCATCATCAAGACCTTCAAAAATCCGCACAACGATATCGAGGCACGGCTCGCCGCCGCCCGTGCCCAAGATCCGGAATTTCCGGATGTCGCTCTGATTTTCGAAGATTTGCCGGATTCCGACCTCAAGGCTCTCTATCAGCATTGTCAGGTGCTTGTCGCTCCAAGCCGTGCGGAAGGCTACGGATTGCCGATCGCGGAAGCGATGCTGTCGGGGCTTCCCGTCATCGTGACCAATTGGAGCGGTCAGGCCGATTTTTGCAACGAACAGACAGCTTGGTTGGTCGACTACAGCTTCGCGCAGGCTCAAACCCACTTTGACCTGTCATCGTCCGTTTGGGCCGAACCTGACCGGGATCATCTCGCCTCATGCATGCGTGAAGCCCATGCAGCTTCGGCAACGGAAAGAGCGAGGAAAGCGGCTGCGGGTCGCGCCATGCTGCTCAAGGATCATACTTGGAGTGCCGTCGTCGATCGTCTGTCCGTGGCTGTCGACAGATGGGCGAAGCCGCGCAAGCCGCTGCACGGTCGCCTGGGCTGGGTCACGACATGGAACTGCAAATGCGGTATCGCGACCTATTCGGAATATTTGATCCGATGGTTGCCGCAAAAGCCGGTTATCTTTGGCGCAATCAATGATGACGTCATCACACCCGATGACGAGGATGTCGTTCGTGCCTGGCAGAAATATATGTCGGGAGCCAGCCTTGATGGCCTCGCCCGGGCGGTCGACGACTCTGGTGTCGATACTCTGGTCATTCAGTTCAACAATAGCTTCTTCGATTTCATGGAGCTTGAGAAATTCGTCCTGGCTCAGAAGCAATCTGGCCGGACCATTCTCATGGTGATGCATTCGACGTGGGGCAACCCAGACGACGAAACCAAAATACTGTCGCTTCTGACGAAAACGCTCAATGCATGCGATCGTGTTCTGGTTCATTCATATCATGATCTCAATCGTCTGAAGGCGATCGGCGTCGTGGGGAACACGACGCTGCTTCCTCACGGCATCATCGAAGGTCCTCCGTCTGAGTTCAGGGCGCGGAGACCCGGTTCGACCTTCACGATCGGTAGTTATGGTTTCTGCCTGCCGCATAAGGGCCTCCACGCTCTCGTGGCCGCCTATGGCTTGCTGGCGCGCAAGGATTCCTCGCTCCATCTGCACTTGGTTAATGCCGAATATCCTGTCGATTTGTCCCATGAACTGGCGCGAGGGTTACGCGCCGAGATGGCTCAACTCGGTGTTGGCGCGCGCGCGCGCTTTACGGGCGATTTTCTGCCGGACGACCAAGCGCTCGCTCATTTGCGCGCTTGTGACCTGATCGTGTTCCCTTATGAAAACACCGGTGAATCGGCTAGCGGTGCCGTTCGTTTCGGTATTGCCAGCGGCCGACCGGTGGCCACGACCAATTTGCCGATCTTTGACGATGTTAAGCCCGCTGTCTTCCAGGTTGCCGATAGCGCGCCGGAGATTCTCGCGGCTGGATTGCGCGACATCATTTCCCAGTTGCGAAAGGGCGGTTCTGCGGTCGACGAGAAAGAGCGTGCAGCGGACAGATGGCGCCAGGAACATTCTTATGAAGCGTTGGCGGCCCGGCTCACGGGGTTGATCGAAGCTTTAAGGCTCGAACGTTCTTTCGCATCGGCCGGCCCTATCGATCGAACGGAGGCGGCCGACCAAGAGATGGTTCATGGAGCAAGCAACTGAGGCCGCAGGTATTGTGGAAAATGAACCCTTCCTGAGGGTCATGCACAGAACACCGCGAAAGCTGTCGCGTCGTTGCACGAAATCCTTCTTAATACGCCTCCACCAATAAAAATGGTGGCCCGCTGGGGTGGGGGCAATGGCAACGGTTCTGACTATAGCGGGCCTATTGGCCTCCATTGCCGTTGGGTGGACGGCGAGGAGGGCTGTGCGCAGTAACAGCTATCATGCCCTGGTACGTAAGATCGTTTCTGCGGAACTCGGCTTGATGGCCGATCCCTATTTGGAAGCTCCGGCCGTTATCGAGATGGTCTCCAGCGGATATCGAAGCGGAGACCCGGCCAGTTCAATCGCGCGATCTCTCATCCTGATCATTCGAGCTCAGGAAGCAGATCTGTAGCATTGAAATCTGCCTCCGCCTGTCGCGCTGAAGCCTTTGCCCCTCTCGCGAGCGCTTTCGGATATCGGCATTGCCTTTCTCCGCTCCATCGAATTATCTATAAAATCATGACGACGGCGAAAGACGACACCCTGGCGGTGCGGATCAGCAAGATTCTGGCGGAGCGCATCATTGCCGGGGCCATCGCGCCGGGCGTGCGGCTGGGGCAGGATCATATCGCCGAGGAATTCGGCGCCAGCCATGTGCCGGTGCGCGAGGCGTTTCGCCGGCTTGAGGCGCAAGGGCTGGTGGTCAGCGAGCCGCGCCGGGGCGTGCGGGTGGCGGGTTTTACCGTCGAGGAGGTGCGGGAGGTCGCGGAAATGCGCGCCGCGCTCGAAGTGCTGGCCTTGCGCCAGGCCGCGCCGCATCTGACGAAAGCTCTGTTGGATCAAGCGGAAGAGGCGACTCGGGCGGGCGACAAGGCCACCGATGTGCAGGCCTGGGAGCTGGCCAACCGGCATTTCCATCGCCTCATCCTCACCCCCTGCGCCATGCCGCGCCTGCTCAAGGCGATCGACGATCTGCACACGGCCAGCGCGCGCTTTTTGTTTTCGGGTTGGCGGGCTGAATGGGAGGCGCCGACCGACCGCGATCATCGGGCGATTCTCACCGCTCTGCGTGCTGGCCAAGTGGAAACGGCGGCGCAGGTTCTTGCCCGGCATGTCCAGACCATCGGGCAAAAGCCCTGGCAAACCAGCCGCTTAAAAGCCTCCGCGCGCGGCTGATCCGGTTCTCTGCGGCCAAGCTCTTGCAATTCTCGCCCGTCTATGGACTCTTTTAGCGATAGAGTTCAAAAATTATCTATAATTTTGTGGCGAGCGAGCTGACATGCAAAATGCAAGTATGGGAGCGGTCGAAAGCCGCTCCTTCTGGTCTCTTCCTTTCCTCATCGTCGCTGGGGCCGCCGGCCTGACACTCGCCGCCAAGGTGCAGATTCCGTTCTGGCCGGTGCCGATGACCCTGCACACCCTGGCGGTGATGGGCTTTGCCGTCGCTTTCGGGCCGCGCCGCGCCGTGGCGATCTTTCTTGCCTATCTGGCGGCCGGTGCTGCTGGCCTGCCGGTGTTTTCCGGTTCGCCGGAGCGCGGCATCGGCCTGGCTTACCTGGCCGGCCCGACAGGCGGTTATCTCGCCGGCTATCTTCTGGCCTCCGGTGTGGTCGGCTGGCTTGCGGCGGGCAAAGGTCTGCTCGGCCGCTTCACCGCCATGCTCGTCGGTCTGGCTCTGATCTATGGGCTCGGCGTCGCGTGGCTCGCGCTCTACGTGCCGGCGGGGCAACTTCTCGCAGTCGGCGTCGCGCCGTTCCTGTTCGGCGATCTTGTGAAGATCGCTCTGGTGGCCGTTGGCGCTTCGACCCTGCCGGCTCTGGTCGCGCATCTGCGGAGCTTGCGCTCATGAACAGTGCCGACGGAACGATCCGCCACGATTGGACGATCGACGATATCGTCGTGCTGCATGATCTGCCGCTGCTCGAACTGGTGGGCCGCGCCAATGCGGTGCATCGCCAGCATCACGATCCCAACAAAGTGCAGCGCGCCAGCCTGCTGTCGATCAAGACCGGCGGCTGTCCGGAAGATTGCGGCTATTGTTCTCAATCGGCGCATCACCGCGAGGTGAAGCTGACGCGTGAAAAGCTGATGAATCCGCAACAAGTGCTGGCGCTGGCGGCGACGGCGAAAGCGGCCGGCGCGGAGCGTTTCTGCATGGGCGCGGCCTGGCGCAAGGTGCGCGACGGCCAGGAGTTCGACGCGGTCATCGACATGGTGAAAGGCGTGCGCGCGCTCGGCATGGAAGCCTGCGTGACGCTGGGCATGCTGCAGCCGCATCAGGCCGAGCGCCTCGCCGAGGCAGGCCTTACCGCCTATAATCACAACCTCGACACGAGCCCGGAGTTTTACGGAAAGATCGTGTCGACACGCACTTATCAGGATCGACTCGATACGCTTGCCACGGTGCGCTCCTGCGGCATCGATCTGTGCTGCGGCGGTATTATCGGCATGGGCGAGACGATCCGCGATCGCGCTTCGATGTTGCAGGTTCTGGCGCAGATGAATCCGCATCCCGAAAGCGTGCCGATCAATGCGCTCGTCGCGGTCGCGGGAACGCCGCTTGCCCATCGTTCGCGGATCGATCCGCTGGAACTGGTGCGCATGGTGGCGACGGCGCGGCTCGTCATGCCGCGCTCGACCGTGCGCCTGTCGGCTGGTCGTTCATATCTCAACCGTGAAGCGCAGATTCTCTGCCTGATCGCCGGCGCCAATTCGCTGTTTTACGGCGACACTTTGTTGACGACACCGAATGCTGATCTCGGCGAAGACGCCGATCTGTTCGCGGCCATCGGTGAACGGGAAAGCGCTCTCGCGTCTTGACATCGCTATGGGCGTGGTTTCACACTGCGTCCATTCCAGGGAGATCCCCGGCAAGGGGCTGAGAAACCGCTGGCACGCCGGATCATCCGGATGAACGCGCGGAAATCCTTAGAACCTGATCCGGTTCATACCGGCGGAGGGATTGGATTTCGCGCGCAAGCCACACCGATCATCTCCGCCGGCACACCGGCCGAGGAGATGCGATGCGTGGTCCACCCTCCACTGCTTTTCGACGCGTCCGTTCGGACGCGCAGCCTGCCGCGCCTGAACCGCCGTCTTCGTGCGATGTGGCGATCATCGGCGGTGGCTTGATCGGTTTGTCGATCGGCTGGCGTCTGGCCCGCCGTGGTTTTGACGTCGCGCTGTTCGAGCGCGGCACCGTCGGTCAAGGCGCGAGCCTCGCGGCCACGGGCATGCTGGCGGCCGCGGCCGAAGTGGAGCCGGGCGGCGAAACACATCTGGCTCTGGCATTGGAAAGCCAGCGGCTGTGGCCGCTCTTCGCGCGCGAGCTTGAAGGTGACGGCGGCGGCAGCGTCGATTATCGCGCCGATGGCGTGCTTCTGGTGGCGCTCGGCCGCGAAGAGGTCGATCGTCTGCGCATGCGCTACGATCTGCAGCAGCGCTGCGGTCTTGCCACGCAATGGCTCAACGCCGCGCAATGCCGCGCGCTCGAACCCGGTCTCAAACCCTCGGTCATCGCCGGCATTTTCTGTCCCGCCGATCATCAGGTCGATCCGCCGCGTGTGATGGCGGCGTTGCGCCAAGCCTTCCTGGCGCAAGGCGGCACGCTCGCTGAACAATGCGAGGCGCAGCCGGAGATGGCGGGTGGTCGCGTGACGGGCGTCACCACGCGCCATGGTCCGTGTGCGGCGCGGATTGTCGTGCTGGCTGAGGGGGCCTGGACGCAACATGCTGGCCTCGACATTCCCGTGCGCCCGCTGAAAGGGCAATCGCTGGCTCTGCGTCCGATGGCGCCAGCTCTGTCGCGCATGGTCTGGACCGAACAGATTCATCTCGCGCCGAAAAGCGACGGCACGCTGATCGTCGGCGCAACGATGGAGGAATGCGGTTTCGACGACACTGTCACGGCCGGGGGTCTCTACGCGCTGCTCGAAGCGGCGCGGCGCGCTCTGCCAGGGGTCGAGGACATGCCGCTTGAGGCAGTATGGTCAGGCTTCCGCCCGACCTCGATCGACGATGCGCCGATTCTTGGCGAGACCGGCGTCGCCGGCCTGCTTGTCGCCACCGGGCATCATCGCAACGGCTATCTGCTGGCGCCAGTCACGGCAGCGGCGATCGAGCAATGCGTCGTCGATGGCCTCATTTCAGGGCCAGCGGCCGAATTCGGCCCGGCCCGCTTCACCGAACTGATGGGAGCACACGCATGAAATTGATCGTCAATGGGCAGGAGCGTGACAGCGCCGCCGCGACGCTCGATGCACTCTGGCGCGAAGAGACCGCCGAACTCGATCTGCCTAATACGAAGGGTTTTGCCATCGCGCTGAATGGTAAGGTCGTGCGTCAGCCCGATTGGGCCAAGACGTCTTTATCCGACGATGACCGCGTGGAAATCATCCGCGCCTTTGCCGGAGGTTGATATGAGCGATGCTCTCACCATAGCCGGCGTCACCCTGTCGTCGCGGCTGTTCATCGGCACGGCGGGCTATCCCAACCAGCGCATCATGGTCGATGCCATCGCAGCGAGCGGTGCCGATCTCGTCACGCTGTCGGTGCGCCGTATCTCTCTGCAAGGTCACGGATCGGATACGGTGCGTCTGCTCGCCGGCCGTCGCTTTCTGCCCAATACCGCGGGTTGCGAGACGGCGCGTGATGCCATCCTCACCGCGCAATTGGCGCGCGAAGCCTTGGGCACCCATTGGATCAAGGTTGAGGTCATCGGCGATCGCGAGACGCTTTATCCCGATGTCGGCGAATTGCTGGCAGCGACGCGTGAGTTGGTGGATGACGGCTTCGTCGTGCTGCCCTATTGCAATGACGATCCGGTGGTGTGCGCGCGTCTCGCCGATCTCGGCGCTGCGGCGGTCATGCCGATGGGCTCATTGATCGGCTCTGGCATGGGCGTTGCCAATCCCGGCAATCTCGAATTGATCTGCGCCCGTTCGCCCGTGCCGGTGATCGTCGATGCCGGCATTGGCACGGCCTCCGATGCCGTCATCGCCATGGAATGCGGCGCGAGCGGCGTTTTGCTCAACACGGCGGTGGCCAAGGCCGACGATCCCGTGCGTATGGCCCATGCCATGCGGTACGCGGTGAAGGCGGGCTGGAACGCGCGCCAGGCCGGCCGCATCGCGCGCCGGGGCCGGGCCGAACCGTCGAGCCCGCAGCTCGGGCTGGTCGGCTCGTGAGCCTGCCGGACCGGCTGCTTGTTGTCACCGACCGGCATCAGGCGCCGCGCGATCTCATCGACGTGGTCGATGCGGCGCTTGCCGGCGGCGCGCGCTGGATCTGGTTTCGCGATCGCGATCTGGCGGCCGGCGAACGTCGGGACATTGCACGGCGTCTGCGCGATTTGACGAGAACATATGGCGCGGTGCTGACGATTGGCGGTGATGCCGGGCTGGCGGTCGAGGTGGGCACGCCAGCGGTTCATCTGTCGTCGATAGACGATATAGGTGCGGCGCGCGCGTTGCTCGGCGCCGATGCGCTGATCGGCATCTCCGCTCACAATGAAACCGAGGTGCAAGCGGCGAAAGCGGCCGGTGCTGATTATGCGACCCTGAGCCCGATCTTCCTCACCGCCAGCAAGCCCGGCTATGGCCCGGCTTTGGGCACGGCGACATTGCAGCGCGTCCGTGCCATCGGCTTGCCGGTGATCGCGCTCGGCGGGATCACCGGCGATCGGGTGCCGGCTTGTCTGGCCGCCGGCGCTGCTGGCGTTGCGGTGATGGGCGATGTGATGCGCGCGGAAGATCCGGAAGCGGTCGTGCTTCGCTTCCGCGCGGCGCTCGATCGTCCCCTTACTGCATCTTGATGTCGCCATCCTTGATGATGGTGCGGTATTTGTTGTTCTCGTTCGTCAGGAAGCTCGTCAGATCGTCGCCGACGAGCTTGCGGACGGCGATGGCCTGATCGGCGAGCTTCTTCTTCAGCTCCGGATCGTCGAGAACTTTCAGGGTGCCGGCGCGCAGCTTGTCGGTGACGGCGGCGGGCATGTTGGCGGGGCCGAAGAAGCCGATCCACAGTTCGAGATCGAAGCCGGCGAGGCCTGGCGTATCGGAGAGCGGCGGCACTTGCGGCGCGAATTCGGTGCGGCTGGGCGAGGTGACGGCGAAGGCCTTGGCCTGACCGGCCTGGATGAAGGGCAAGGCCGAGGCGAGGGACGCGACGCCGAGATCGATATGGCCGGCGATCACGTCGGTGATCACGGGGGCGGCGCCGCGATAGGCGACATGCGAGATTTTCGTCTGCGTGCGGAATTTGATCGCTTCGCCGGCAAGATGCATGAAGGTGCCAGCGCCCGCACTGCCATAGGAGAGCGTGTCCGGCTTGGCGCGGGCGAGCGTCAGTACGTCGGCGAGGGAGGTCGCGGCAAGGCCGGGCTTTCCGATGACCACCATCGGCCCGGTGCCGATCATGCTGATGGCGGTGAGATCCTTCAGCCCGTCATAGGGCGTCGGTTGCAGGAGCTGGCGGATCAGCACTTCCGAGCCGGAGCCGATCAGCAGCGTATAGCCATCGGGCTTGGCGGTCGCGACGCGATGGGCGCCGACGCCACCGCCGGCGCCGCCGACATTCTCGATCACCAAGGGCTGGCCGATCTGCCGCTCCAGCCGCTCGGCGAACAGCCGGCCGACGATGTCGGAGGAGCCGCCGGCCGCATAAGGCACGATCAAGGTGATGGGCCGATCGGGATATTCGGCGGCGGCGGGCTGCGCGAAAACGCAAGCCGTGGCGACGGCTGTGGCGATCCATGTTGTCCAAAAACGCATGCGACCCTCCCGGTCTTTACTCTGCGCCTGCGACGGCAGGCTTTCCCTCAAGATGTCCGCCCTCAAACTGTGCGGGCCAGCCAGTCGCGCAGCAGCCTGTTGACGGTCTGCGCCGCGGTCAGGTTGACCATGTGGCGGTGGTTTTCGATGATTTCGGCGGTGCCGGCCGGCGCGGCTGCGGCCATGTCCCGCGCCATGGCGGGTGTCGAATTGGGGTCGCCTTCGCCTGTGAGAAACAGGGCGGGGCCGGCGACGGTCGGCCAAGCGTCGGCAAAAGCCAGATCGCCGCGCGCGAAAGCGCCATAGGCGGTGGCATAGCCTTTCGGGTCGAGCTGACGCAGCAAGGTTTTGGTCAGTCGATAGGCTTCGCTTGCCTGGCAGCTTGCGTCGAACCAGCGCTGCAAGGGGCCATCGTAATCGATCTCGCCGGCGCGGATGGCGTCGGCACGGGCGATAACGGCGGCACGCGCCTGATCGTCGCGGCGATAGACGCCGTTGAGCAGCGCCACACGCTTGATGCGTTGGCCGAAGGTGGCGGCCATGCCGCCGGCAATCATAGCGCCCATGGAGTGACCGGCGAGATTGACCTCCGCCAGACCAAGATCATCGAGCGCCGTGCCGCACCAGACGACGAAGGCTTCGAGCGGCGCGTCGTCATCGACGAGGCGTTCGCTCTCGCCGTGACCGGGCATGTCGATGGCGATGACGCGATGGTCGGTGCTGAGTGCCGAGATCTGCGGCAGCCAGGCTTCGAGCCGCAGGCCGACGCCATGGATCAGAACCAGCGGATCGCCGCTGCCGACATCGACATAAGCCGCGCCACCGCGCGTTTTAGACCGCGGCGGGATTGGCAACGTCATGGCCGAGTTCTTTGAGGTCTTCGTAGCGATTGCCGATGCGGTGATGCGGCCGGCCGCCGACGGAGGCGCCCAGCGCGATGACGATTTCATTGGCCGCCGGCGCATCGGGGATGGCGGTCTGGATCGTCAGATAGTGGGAGCGGCGGCCTTCGTCATTCTTGTCCATCAGCGGGATCATCAGCGGCGCATTGGCCGGGCCGCGCGTATTGGTGAAGGCGAGATAGGATTTGGCGCCGACGGCCTGGCGATAGTGATTGCCGAAGCGCAGCGTGTGAATGAGGGCTGAGCCATGTTCGACCTCGCCGTCGAGGCCGACGACAGCGGCCTTGCCATAGCCCTCCACCGCTTCGCCCGAACCGACGGCATCGAGGATCATGCCGGTCAGGAGCTGGCCCAGCACCGGCGCGATCTCATGGATTTCGGGCTTGAGATTTTCGACGAAGCCGCGGCCGGCCCAGGGATTGGTGAGGACCGCCATGGCCGCGAACAGTTTCAGCGGTTGCGCGGCGGCCTTCTGGCCTTCGATGAAGGTCGTCTCGACCTGCAGCAGTGTTTTACGGAGAGCTAAAGCCACGGGCCTCTTCCTGTGCCATTCAATACTATTATATTATGGCATACCAAAATGGCGGGCGTCAATCGGCTGGGTTTGGGGAGGTTTGGTTAAACCTCGGTGTCATCCCGGGCGCCCAGCGGGCGACCCGGGATCCAGGGGCGTGTGGTAGGGGCTTCGGTCGGACGCCCCTGGCTCCCGGATCACGCTTCGCGTGTCCGTGATGACACCCAGATTTGGGATAAATCAGATAGTTATGAGGCTTAAGCCGACGTGCTTTCCGCCAGCATGTCGCGGGCGATGGCCGAGGCCTGGGCGACATGCTCTTGCGCGGCGCGGGCGGCGGCATCGCTATTGCCCTTGCGGATGGCATCGACGATGCGCTGCATTTGCGCGGGGCCATTGGCGTCGCGGCCTGGCGTGCGGATCGTCATCGAGCGCAGGCGGTTGATGCGGGCGGTGAGGGCATTCACCACGCCCCAGGCGACGTCGCGCCCGGCGCTTTCGAACAGGGTGCGGTAGAATTCGGAGGTCTCGCTCAGCACGCGGTTCATGTCGCGCTTGCGATAGGCGCTTCTGATGCGTTCCAGCGCTGCATCGAGCGCGTCGGCGATTTCAGCTTTGTTGCCTTGCGCGCAGGCCTTGGCGGCCATGCCTTCGAGCGCGCCACGGATTTCATAGATTTGCATGGCCTGTTCGGGCGTCGTCATGGCGACGATGGGACCGCGCGTGCCTGACGTCGAGACCAGCCCTTCGGATTCCAGATGGCGCAGCACTTCGCGCACGATGGTGCGGCTGACGCCGAGCTGCGTGCACAGATCGCGTTCGACCAGACGCGCGCCCGGCTTGAAATGCGATTCGAGGATCGCGTCGCGCATTTTCTCCAGCGCCAGTTCGCGCAAGCTGCGCGAGAGCCCGCCGACATTCAGCGACAAGGGTTCGACGGCGGCTTTTTTCGGGGAAGGCATGTCGGCCTTTGCATCTCGCGATGGTTTTAAGAATGCCATAATACGAGATGCGCCAAGATGCTGACAAGCCAATGCTTGTTAAAGGCCGAGATAAGCTTGGCGCACGCGCTCGTCGGCGAGCAGTTCCGCCCCGGTGCCCGACAGGGTGACGCGGCCGTTTTCGAGCACATAGGCGCGATTGGCGATTTTCAGCGACACCGCGACATTCTGCTCGACCAGGACGCAGGTCATGCCCGACGCATTGAGATCGCGAATGGCTTTTAGCACGTCGTGGACGATGGAGGGGGCGAGACCGAGGGAGGGCTCATCGAACATGATCAGCTCCGGCTCGCCCATCAGGCAGCGGCCGATGGCCAGCATCTGCTGTTCGCCGCCCGACAAGGTGCCCGCCGCCTGACCAAGCCGCTCCGACAGTTTTGGAAACATGGCTTCGACGCGCTGGCGATTGCGCGCCCGATTGGCCCGGGCGCGCGGCAGCATGGCGCCCATGTCGAGATTTTCCGCAACAGTGAGGGAGGGGAAGACCTGGCGGCCTTCCGCCACCTGGCCGATGCCGAGATTGCAGACGAGATGGCTGGGCCAGCCGGCAATCTCCTGATCGCGAAAGCGGATACGACCCGTTGCCGGCTTGATCATGCCGCCGATGGTGCGGATCAACGATGTCTTGCCCGCGCCGTTGGCGCCGACGATGGCGACGATCGTGCCGGCCTCGACGGCAAGGCTCACGTCATCGAGGGCCTGGGCATCGCCATAGAAGACGCTGAGGTTATCGACTGTGAGCATCACAGTTCCTCCACGCCGAGATAGGATTCGATCACCGCGCGTTCGCGCAGCACCGTTTCGGGCGTGCCCTCGGCGATCACCGCGCCATGCTGCAACACCAGGATGCGCGAGGCGAGCGCGGTGACGGCGCGCATCACATGTTCGATCAGCAGAATGGTGAGGCCGGTGCGGTTGAGATCCTTGAGGATGGCGACGATGCGATCGGTTTCCGTCGGCCGCAAGCCGGCCATTACTTCATCGAGCAGCAGCAGTTTCGGTTTGGTCGCCAAGGCGCGAGCGACTTCCAGGCGCTTGCGGTCGGGCAAGGTGAGGCTGGCGGCGATCTGGTTGCGTTTGGTCGTGAGATCGAGCTGTTGCAGGATGTCGCGCGCCACCGCGCGCGCCTCGTCGATCGTCGCGGTGTGCAGCAGGGCGCCGATGACGACATTCTCTTCGACGGAGAGCGCCGGAAAGGGTTTGACGATCTGAAAGGTGCGGCCAATGCCGCGCTGGGCGATTTCGTCGGCGCGCAGTCCGTCGATCGGCCGGCCGTCGAAATGGATCGTACCGCTGTCGGCGGACATGGCGCCGGCGATCATGTTGAACAGTGTCGTCTTGCCGGCACCATTGGGGCCGATCACCGCGAAGATCTCGCCGGGCTGCACCTCGAAACTGACGTCGCTCACCGCGGCGAGGCCGCGGAAGCGTTTGTTGACGCCGTTGACGCAAAGCAATCCGCTCATGACTTCGGCCTGTCGAGACGCAGATGTTTGGCGAGCCAGGGCCACACACCCGACGGCCGCAGCGAAATGATGATCATCAGGATGATGCCGTAGAAGATCGATTTGGCGCCGGGCACGTTGAAGCCGGAGCTTTGCATGAAGGTGGTGAGGCTCTCTCCCAGGGGCGTCAGGATGATGGCGCCGACGATCGGGCCGAAGATCGTACCCAGTCCGCCGATGATCGGGCCGAGGATCAATTCGATCGAACGGCTGATGTCGAAAATCTGCGAGGGAAACAGGTTGCGATAATAGAAGCCGTAGAAGACGCCGCCGACGGCGGTCATACCGGCGGAGATCAGCATGGCGATCATGCGCACGCGAAACACATTGATGCCGACCGCCTGCGCCGCCAGCGGGTCTTCGCGCACGGCGAGCCAGCGATAGCCGAGCGGCGATTGCCGCAGCCAGGCGGCAAGCAGGGTGGCGGCGACGGCGAGGATCAAGGCCACATAGTAGAAGAGATGCACGCCGCCGTTCAGGTTCCACCAGTCATGCGCGGTCGGACTGACCGGCAGGAAGAGGCCACCGGATGCGCCGGTGAGGCCCAGGTGATCGAAACCGATGCGGGTGAATTCGGCGAAAGCGATGGTGAGCAAGGCGAAATACACACCCTCGACGCCGAAGCGCCAGCCGAGCCAGCCGACGATCAGGCCGGCGGCGGCGGCAACCGCAATGGCGACGAAGACGCCGATCCACGGGCCGATGCCAAACAACAGCCAGAGCGTCGTTGCCGTATAGGCGCCGAGGCCGAGATAGAGCGCATGACCGAGCGACAATTGTCCGGCAAAGCCCATCAGCAGATTCCAGGCCTGGCCGAGATAAGCGAAATAGAGCACCAAAACGAGGACCGACAGCAGATAGCGGTCGACCACCAGGGGTGCTGCGATGAAGACGAGCACCAGCAAGAGGGTGAGCCACTTGCCGTGCCGTGGCATTTCATTCCACAGCGCGGTCATAGGCGGCGCCCCATCAGGCCTTGCGGCCGCAGGATCAGCACCAGGATCAACAAGGCAAAGGAAAACATGCTCTTCATCGAGGGCTGAATGAAGAAGCCGGCCAAGGCTTCCGAGACGCCAATGAGGACGCCGCCGACGAGGGCGCCGGCCATCGAGCCCAGGCCGCCGATGATGACGATGACGAAGGCCATCAGAGTGTAGGAGGGGCCGAGGCTGGGCGAGGCGTCGGCGATGGTCTCCATCAAGGCACCGGCCGCGCCGATGCAAACGAAACCGATGCCGAAGGTGACCGCATAGAGCTGTTTGACGTTGAGGCCGACGACGGCCGCGCCCGTCAGATTGTCGGCGCAGGCGCGGATCGCCGTGCCGGTGCGCGTATAGCGAAAGAACAGAAACAGCGCGGCCGAGACGGCCAAGGCCGCGAGCGCGGCGAACACCCGCACCTTGTCGATGATCAGCGGACCAACGTCATAGCTGTCGAAACTGTAGGACAGATTGACCGGCCGCGCGTCCGGGCCAAAGGCGATCAGCAGCACGTTGATGACGACCGTCGCCAGGCCGACGAGCAGAATGAACTGTTCGTGCTCGGCGCGGCCGATGAAGGGATTGATCAAAGTGCGTTGCAATCCGTAGCCTAGAATGAAAAAGGCCACGGCGATCGGCAGCAGCGAGATCAAGGGATCGAGGTGGAGCCGCTCGAACAGGACGAAAGCGGCATACATCGCGACCACGGCGAATTCGCCATGGGCGAAATTGACGACGCGCATGACGCCGAAGATCACCGACAGGCCCAGCGCCATCAAACCATAAACGAGACCGGTCAGCAGACCTTGAACGATGATATTCAAGGTGATGGCCGTCATGAATTTCTGGTCCTCAAATCTTGATCCTCGTCGCTGGACTTATGGCGGTGGCCGCAACCTTGGTGTCATCCCGGACGCGCCATCGGCGCGATCCGGGATCCAGGGGCAAATGGTAGAGACGCCGTCGATTTTGTCGAGCCACGTGCTCCTATTTTCCATTTTACATTGGAGCTGTTGCCCCTGGTTCCCGGATCACGCTTCGCGTGTCCGGGATGACACAGAGGCTGTGCGCCGTGGCTCAGGTGCGGCCCTGCCACGGCGGCGCGGGGAGAACCGGCGTCATGGTGGCGACGTCGGCCGGCAGAACGACGGTCGGCACGCGCCCGCGATTCTGCACGACGGCGGCCGGAATATTGTTGTTCTGCCCCTTCTCGTCGAAGGTGATCGGCGGGCCGATCATGGCGTGATCGACGAGATTGGTGCTCTTCAGCGCCTTCATCAGTTCGACGCCATTGGTCGAGCCGGCCCGCTTGAAGGCATCGGCGGCGGTGAGCAGAGCGTCGAAGGTGAAGCCGACGTTGAAACATTCGATCGGGAAGCGGAAGTCCGGCTGCATCTTCTTGAACGCGGCTTCCAGTGCCTGCGACGACTTCGACTTGGGATTGGCCCAGGGCAAAGCATAGGCGCAGTAGTCGGCGAGCGGTCCGAGCGCCTTGAAGAATTCCTCGTCATAGAGGCCGGGCGAACCGGGCGAGAGGATGGCCATCGGCTGGAACTTTTGCCTGACGACGTCGCGGATCAGCTTGATCGCGTCGGCGGCGCGGGTCACGACCAGCAGAATGTCCGGGTTGAGACTGCGCATCTTGGTGACTTCGACCGACAAGTCCTGCGCCTTGGGATCGTAGGCGATCGATTCGACCAGTTTGAACGGCATGTTGGCGGCGGGGAACAGCTTGTCCATGCCTTGGCGCTGCGCCATGCCGAACGTGTCGTTGGCATGCAGGAAGACCGCCGTCTTCGGCTCGACCTTGGTGGCAGAGATCAGCGTTTTTAGCTGTTGCAGGCCGCCGCTCACCAGCATTTGCCCTGTGGGGAAATTGCGCACCAGGAATTTATAGCCCTGTTCGGTCAATTGCGGCGCTGCGGCGATGTTGACGATAAGCGGCACCTGGCGCTGTTCGCACACCTGCGCGATGGCGAGCGTTCCCGCTGAGTCAAAGGCGCCGACGATGCAATGGGCGCCTTCGTTGATGGCGCGTTCGGCCTGCGTGCGCGCGACATCGGGATTGGACTCGATGTCGATATGCACCATTTCGACCTTGTAGCCGAGATCGGCCAAGACCGGCGCCGAGACCAAAGCGCCGCGATGGCAGCTCTGTCCCGCCTGGGCGAGATAGCCGGAGCGCGGCAGGAGAACCGCGATTTTCAGGGTCTGCGCCTGCGCGCGTAAAATGGATGGGGTGGCCAATACGGCCGTGCCGGCGGCGGTGCCTGCGAGAACGGTGCGCCGGCTGAACTTCGAACGGTCAATCAACATGAATGATCCCTCCTGCCCCGCCGCGCTTTAAGGCGGCGATCTGGTCGCGTTATTGTTTGGGATGGTGAAGTGGCTGTCGATGGCACGGATGCAGTGACATGATGTCGGGCCGGCCCCTTCGTCCCGGTTGGACTTCGCTTGGCTGCAAAGCCTTCGTGATCCCCCTATCTTCAGCAAAACCCGTGGGAACGGGACTTATCAATTAGTTCAGTGTCGAACCCGGCAGGGGCTCGTCTGCGTGGAGTTTCGCCTGCCTGTCTGGCTTTGTCGAGCCGCTGTGCAGTGCGGCGTGAACAAACATTGCAAACGATCGTTGAAATCACTTTGGCGGTGATCGCGTGGAAAAACGCCGCATTTTCTGCTAAGCTCCGTGCATGACGACGGTCTTGTCATCTTCCCCGCCGCCGGGTGCGGCCGCGGACTGGACCATACCGCAAGCTTGGTCCAGCTATCGGCCGGATGAGCATGCCATGTGGGACCGGCTGTTCCAGCGACAGTCGGCCATGCTGCCGCAGCGCGTGACGCCGGCTTTCCTCGAAGGGCTCGACATTCTGCGTCTGTCGAAGCCCGGTATTCCCGATTTCAACGAACTCAGCGATCGGCTGATGAAGGCGACCGGCTGGCAGGTGGTGGCCGTGCCGGGGCTGGTGCCCGACGAAGTGTTCTTCGATCATCTGGCCAACCGGCGTTTCGTCGCCGGCCGTTTCATTCGCACACCCGAGCAGATCGATTATCTCGAAGAACCGGATGTGTTTCACGATGTCTTCGGCCACGTGCCGCTGCTCGCCAATCCGGTCTTCGCCGATTACATGCAGGCCTATGGCAAGGGCGGCTTGCGCGCCGCCGGGCGTGGCGCCATCGAAAAGCTGGCGCGGCTCTATTGGTACACGGTGGAATTCGGCCTGATCCGCGATGGCGATCATCTACGTATTTATGGCGCGGGCATCGTCTCGTCCTATGGCGAGTCGGTCTTCGCGCTCGACGATCCCTCGCCCAATCGGTTGGGTTTCGGTCTGAAGCGGCTGATGCGCACCAATTACAAGATCGACGATTATCAGCAGACCTATTTCGTCATCGACAGTCTGGAAGACTTGCTCGACAAAACGGAAAATACCGATTTCGGGCCGATCTACGAAGAGCTCGAAGGCTCGGAACCCTATGCGACCGATGCGGTGTTGCCCGACGATATCGTCTATCATCGCGGCACGCAGGCCTATGCGCATGCCAAGGGACAAACGCAGTCAAAGGCGGGATGATGGTCAAGAAGCTCGATGCGGCGGCGCGCGACAAGGCTTTGGCGGGCTTAGGCGCCTGGCACTATCATTTCGAACGCGACGCCATCACCCGCGATTTCAAATTCGAGAATTTCATCGAGGCGTTCTCGTTCATGTCGGCGGTGGCGCTCCTGGCGGAGAAGGCCGATCACCATCCCGAATGGTCCAATGTCTACAACCGCGTTTCGATCCTGCTGACCACCCACGATGCCAAAGGCCTGTCCGAACGCGACATCGCTTTGGCGCGTGAGATCGACAAGCTGGCGGCTCGTTCGGGGCTGTAGGATCATCGCGTTTCAAGAGCATAATTCCGCCGTCCTCCCCTCGTATTTTAGGTACGGTTTCACTGCGGCAGGGCGCCCAGAATCGCGTTCGGGGAGGGGTGTTGCGAGATTCTGAGGAACAACCCCATGCAAGGGCATTTTCAAGGGCATTTTTCAGCGAAAAATTGTCGATTTTAGTGCGGCGCTGTTTCCGCCTTCTGCTTGATGTCTTGCAGAACACGAGTGACGTTGGCGTGAATGGCCCATCGTGCCATCGGCTCCCAATAGAACACCGGATCCATGCGCAGCATATGCGCGGCGCGCGCTGTCAGCCGCGTGGCGCCATTGGCGAGCGGCTGCAAGTCGAAACTCGTGGTGCTTGTCTCGAAATAGCCTGAGACATGCGGCGCATGCACATGGCGATAGGGGCTGATCTCCTTCATGATCGGTGGCTGGATCAGGACGGTGAAAGTGAGTTTGCGGTCCGGCTCCCAGGCGGTGACCTGTTCCCAGGCCAGGCCGGTCGAGAATTCGCCGATGCGTTCGGCGCCGACGCCTTCGCCGATGATGCGGCCACGGATCGGATAGGCGAGGCCGGCATAGGCGACGAGACCGGGTGGAGCGGCGATCGGTTCGTCGCTGGTCAGCGCCTGCCAGACGGCCGTGGGCGGAGCCGCGATGTCGATCGTCTCATGCATGGCGATGGGGAGTGCCGGCGGCACGACGGACTCGACGAAGAACACCGCTGGCAGAAAGACGATGCTGGTGAGCGGTCGGCCCTGGTTGCGGCCCTTCAAGGCGGCCATGCGTCCCAGCGCACCGCCGGCCATGGCCACGAGTGCGCCAAGCGGCGCGGCGAGTGCGATGCAGACGATGCCTTCGAGCGCCAGCATGACGAGCGCCAGAGTGCCGAGGCCGGCAGCCAGCACGACGAGCAGCGCGGTCTGCTTGAACGTCAGCGCGCTGTCGCGATTGGCGAGGTAGGCGGTGATGACGCCGACGAGAAAGGGCGTGGCAACGAACAGGCCCCAGCCGTAGGTGCCGAAGGTGACGGCGGAGACGAGCACGGCCAGAACGATGATCGCGCTGCCGGCGAAAACGCCTTGCAGGATATGCGCAACATTCGCGCCGGTCTTTTGCTCCAGGGTCGGTGCGGCCGGGCGGTCGGGCAACAGAGCGAGCAGGATCACCGACAGGATTTGCACGCCGGGAACGATGGACAGAGCCGCCAGTGCATAGCCGCCGCGCGCCCGCGAGGCGCGTTGAAACGACAGAACGGCGAGCGCCCAGGCGACCGCGAGACTGAAGACCAGAGACAGCGCCGTGGCCCAGGGTGCGAAGCCGGCGAGGAAGGCGAGGCGGCGCAGCGGCAGCAGCCAGAATCCGATGTCGTAATTCGGCGTCTGTCCAAGAGCCTTGGCGGCGAGCGCCACGACCAAGTGCTGCATCAGGATCAGGATCGGCGCCAGCAGCGCATAGAGTGGCTGGGACAATTCGCCTTTCAGGGAAAACACTGCACGCATGCGTCAGCTTCTCGCTGGTGCGCGGGCGGCCGTCGCAGGGGCGTGATGCGATTCCTCCGATGGCACGGGCACCAGCATCTGTCGGTGCGGCAAGTCTGTGGGCAGAAGAACGTTCCAGGCGAGGCCGAGACGTTCCAGCAGCAGAATGAAGCGATAACCCCAGTCGCTTTGTCCGGGATAGAGACCGATGCGCGCCGATCTGGGGAAGGCGTGATGATTGTTATGCCAGGCTTCGCCCATGGTCGGTACAGCGGCCCAGGGCACATCGTGCGCCTGTACGGCGGCGCCTTGCACGAGCCAGCTCTGCGGTCCGTGGCGATGGGCGAGATGACCGACGAACCAATGGCCCGTCACCGATATGGCGACGCGGGCGCAGACACCCCAGATCACCCAAGGCCAGCCGCCCAGGAGAAAGAGTAGCACCGCGATCGGTACCTGCTGCAACATCCAGGTGGCTTCGAGGAAACGATAGAAGGGGTCGCGACCGGCGGAGCCGAGATCGAAGGTCGGCGGTCGCGTCAGTTCGAGCCGGCAGTGCAATTGCCAAAGCCCGTCGATCAGCATCGGGCGGCCATGGCCGAGATAATCGTGACAGATCGGCTGGCGCTGCGCCCAATCTCTGAGGTCGTGGGTTTTCATCATCCAGAACGGGCCGCTCATGCCGACGCAGGTGCCTACCCATACCAGTGTGCGTTCGAGCCACAACGGACACTCGAAACTGTGGTGAATCAGGCGGCGGTGAAAGCCGACGCTGTGGCCGAGCAGAAGCGCCGCGCCGGTCAGCAGCACAAAAACCGCCAGGGCGCTCCAAGTGAAGAATAATGGCCCCAGGATCAAAGCGGCGGCGAGCATGCCGCCGTTCCAGAGGGAATGGACCGGGTCCCAATGCACGATGCCTTCAGCCGCGCTGCAGCCGGGCGTTTCGACGAGCGTATTGTCTCGACTCTCGGAAAGCTCCGTCATGGTGCATTCCCTTCGTCTTCATGGTCGCCGTTTGCGACCGTTGCCGCGGACCGACTGCCCGAAGGGCAACTCGCGGAGCGAGTCCATCGTTCCAAGGCACCTATTACGTTTCTTTAGCGTCGGCCGATGAAAATGCCGGAGCCCATATAGAGCGCTTCGCCCGTGCTCTGGAACATGAAGCGCCCGCCGGTTTCGATGGCGTGTGGTCCATAGAACGAGCCGTCGAACGTGCCGACGGAGCTTGAGCCCGTCAGGCCACCGTAGAAATTCACGCTGTTGGCGAGAAAGGCCGACGTGCCGGTGTAATTGCGGCCGTCGAGATTGTTGATCGCAAAGTTGCCGGTGCGGGCGCCGAAGTCGACCGTATGCGAGAAGTCGCCGCCGGCGACATATTCGCTGCTGCCGGCGCGAATATTGGCGATGGCATGGCCGGTATAGGTGCCCGAGCCTGTGGTCGGCATGGAGGCGATGTCGGTTGGCTGACCGGCGACCCAGGTGTTGAGATTGCCGGTGCGCAATTGCTGGCGCGTGCCGTCGTTCGACGTGTAGTTCATCTCGCCGGCCCAGAAGCCCCACTGGGTGTATTCGTAATTGCGCCATTGGGTGATGGTCGGGAAGAAGCTGCGCGCCGTCGCGGCGTCCTGCGCCTCGAACATGCTCCAGGGCACCAGCACCATGCTGTTCGGCCGGCTCGGATCGGACGGTCGGGCGACGCTGCTGCCATTGTTGCTGGGCGCGAAGGTTTCCGACGGCTGATATTCGAGCGCGTAGGAATTGCCCGTGACCGTGGTGCCGTTGCGCGAGACCTGTTCGCGCATCACCCAATTGTTTTGATCGATATAGGCGGAGCGCACGGGTGCCGCCGGATCGGCGGGATTGGCGCCGAACTGGAAGATGCCGCCGACCAGCGCGCCGATCGAGCCGCCCAAAGCTTCGACGAAGGTGATGGATCCGGAAGCCGTCGAATTGCCCGGATTGAACTTGAGTTGCGTTTGGCCATAGACGATGGCGGCGTCACCGTTCGACGATGCATTGCCATTCGAGTCGATGGTGAAGGATTGCATCGTGCCGGCGGCATAGCCTTGCCAGTCGCCGCCCGCGCGGTTGGCCCCAACGCCGCTCGGCGCCGGGCCGCCGGCTACCGGGATCTGATAGCCGTAGGTCGTGGTCGGCGACGTGTCGCCAAGATGCTGGGTTGCCAGATCCGGCACGATCTGGCCGCTCGACGGCACATAGCGGTTCTGGTTGAGCACCATCTGCGTCGGCAAAGTATCGTTGTTGAGGGCGATACTGCCGGGCACCGATGTCAGATTGCCTCTCGAGAAGCCGGCGCCTTGGCCGGCGCTCTGGCGGCTCGCGGCGACGAAGCCGCCGGTGAAGCGCGATCCCTCAGGCGTGCCATCGCTGATGAAACTGCCGGTTGCGCCGGCCAAGGTCGAGCGCTGGTTCGCACCCTGTCCATTGATCGAGAGAGCGGCGGTGGCAAAGCGCGTGCGCGAACCGGCGGTGCCTTCGCCGCCGTTGCGATAGCCATAGGCCGGCGTGATGACGACCGCGCCGTTGGTGATGAAATTGCCCATCAGGTAAGGCGCGCCGCCGGTGCCGACGAGCGCATAGGTGCGTGGCTGATGCGCGGTCGGCGGCGGTGGGGGAGGAGGTGGCGGCGGGGGCGGTGGTACGACGTTGGGATTGGTGCGTTGCGAGGCCGCCGTGCCCGACGTGGCGTTCTGCGTCAGTTGAGCGATGTATTGCGGCGAGCTCGACAGGATGCGTGGCCCGTTGGCGCCGTTGGTCGACGTGCTCGCCTGCTGCTGCGGAATGGTGTTGCGCGGCTCGGTCATCGCATTGGTGAGGCCGAGGCCGTTTTGCGTCGCCGTCGTGTCGCTCGGCGGATTCTTCGAGCCGCCGTTCTGCGCGGTGCGGCTGGTCAATTGCTTGTTGGCGGCATCGAGCTGCGCTTGCGTCACGCGCTCAGGAGTCGGTGGCGGCTGATTGGGGTCGACGATGTCGATGCCGAAGCCGGGCCGGGAGATGACTTCGGTGCCGCCGGATGTCGAGACCGTGGTACGGCCGAACAGGTTCGTCACCTGCGTGCCCTGCGGCGTCTGGAAGATCATCGCCACGCCGCCGCGCACGCCGATCGTCGCCGTCGGCGTCTTGATGGCGACATTGCCGCTCTTGCTGATCTGGCCGCCGACGAAGCGCATGGCGCCGCGCGTCAGGCTGATCGCCGTGCGGCCGGTCTGTGCATTGGGATCATAGACGAATTCGTCGATGACGAGCTGGCTGTTCGGTCCGATGTTGAGCGTCGACTTGTCGACGAAGGTGACCTGCAGCGAGCCGGAACCGGAGGTAACGATGCGCTCGCGGAAAATGACGTCGCTGCCCATGTCGATGGTGCGGCTCGTCGTGCCGCGTTGCGATGTCGTCGCCGGATTGACCGCGCCGGCGGTGCCGACCTTCTGTTGCGCCAAAGCTGGCGTGCAGGCCAGGGCCAGAAGCGAGAGGCTGGAAAGAAGGGTCGATCGCAGCTTCATCATCGTCTCCGATCAATAGCGAGCCGTGGGGCCCATCACGATGGTGAAATTATTGGTGCGGTAATTGGCCAGGCTCGATGTGGTCTTCGACCACACGAGCTGCGCACCGAAACCGAAATTCTCATGCACGGGCATGTCGAAGGCAACACCGGCGCGCCAGTCGGTATCGTTACGGCGCACGAACGGATCGATAACGATATTCGGCGTCGTATAGCGGGTGGCGTAGCGGCTGACGAAGGGCGTCACCGTCCAACGCTTCTGGATCGCCGCGAAAGGCGGCTCGAAATCCATCGACAGCGACGCTTCAAGACCGTTCTGACTGAAGGAATTGTAGCTCTCGATGGATGAATTGCGGCCAAGCACGGCGCGCAGGTTCAGCCGCGCCCAGGGCGCCATCGGATAAACGAAGGTGGCGTAGACATTGTCGAGCCGGCCGGTTTGGCCATAGGCGGTCGGATAGGTGAACGAGCTGGAGAAGGTGCGGCGGCGGCTTTCGGCACCCACTTCGATGATGCCGCCGAACGGTGTCGGTGCGGCGACGCTGGCGCCGTAGCCGAGCGTGCGCATGTAGGGATTGCCGCCAAGCTGGAAGCCGTTGGCGATGATGTAGGGGCGGAAGGTCCAGCCGGTCAGGACATCCGGCAGGATGGCCAGGCGCGGGCCGGTGGTGATTTCGCCGAGCAGGACGTCGAGCTGGGTGAAGCGGTTCTGCCGCGTCGCATAGCCCTGCACCAAGGTTTCCCAGGTGTCGCCGCGCTGATTGTCGAAATCATAGACATAGCGCATGCCGCCGAGCGCGAAGAGGTTCCAGTCCGGTCTGCGGGCGAAGTTCTGGCTAATCTGTCCGTCGAAACCGAAGATGCGGACATTGCCGCCGTCCGGTCCGGCATTGGCATTGCTCTGATGGCGCACGCCAATTTGAGCGAAAGCCTGGAAGCCGTGGCGGCTGTTGCGGCGCTCGATCTCGGTCAGATAGGGCTGGACGCGGGCGCGCACTTCGAAGGGCACGTCCGGCTCGGCCAGAACGGTTTCGAGATAAGATTTCGCCTGTGCATAAGAGCCCAGACGAAAGTAAAGAATGCCGAGTTCCAGACGAACCCGGCCGAGCGTGCTGTTGTAGAACAGGATGCGTTCGAGCGCGCCGATGGCCGCTTCATAATCTTGGATCTGCGAGGCGACCTCGGCGAAGCGGAAGGCCAAGGCAGCGTCGCTGGGGTTGCGCAGGGAGGCCTGGAACAATTGTTCGAACTCGGCCCGCTGCGCCGTTTGCGCCTGCGAAGAAGCCGTTGAAAGGACGAGAAATGCCGCGCCCAGCACGGTGACGGCCTGACGTTGAATCCATCGGCCGAGGCGCTCATTCGATCGGTCGCCACGCCCCCAAACGTTCGCCGGCCCGCAATCCGGCGAGATTTTCGCAGCCACCCCTTACGCTCCTTACACGCGTCAGCCGGCTGTCCAGGCCAGCTTAACCCCAGCTAAACCATATAGTACCCGGGAAGAACTGTATATCCCGGATCGGAGCGTAACTTTCTACTGTGACGGGAAAGCCTCAATACTGGTTAAGACCGGCGTGTTCCATCTCGCCCCGATCGAGGGCTGTTGTGATCGCCTTCACGAGTTCGCGGGCGGTTTCGGCCGACAGTTCCACGGCGATGCGCTCGCGCCCGCCGGCTGCTTCGTTGATGAAGTCGATCGACAGGGCATGGTCAAGCGGCGTGTGGAACGGGTGGTCGAAATAGACATGGGCGGTGTCAATGCTCCGCCAGTCGGTTTGCGCCTTGGCGCTGCCGGTGAGGGCGACCTTTTCGACGATGTATGAGCACATGAGAGATCTCCTTCAGGCGAAGCGGGCGCGCGGCCCGATGGTGCGGTCGAGAAAATCGATGACCTTGCGCCAGGCATCGGTGGCCTGTTCTGGCCGATAGGCCGGCCGATCGGCGGCGAAGAAGCCGTGGCCGGCGCCGTCGTAGCGATGAAATTCGTAGGTTTTGCCGAGCTTTTTCAGCACGGCTTCGGTCTCGTTGACCTGTTTCGGGCTCGGATTAGGGTCGTCATTGCCGAAAATGCCGAGCAGGGGGCAGGAGATGCCGGCCGACAATTCGATCGGCGCCACTGGCCGGGCTGGTGTGATGTCGGCGGGGTCTTCGACGATCACGCGGCCGCCCCAGCAGTCGACGGCGGCGTCAATGCGCTTGAGCCGGCAGGCGGCGAGATAGGTGTGGCGGCCGCCGGAGCAGAAGCCCATCACGCCGACCTTGCCGTTGCTGTTGGACTGCGCGCGCAGAAAGGCCATGGCGCCGGCGACGTCGCCCATCACCTGATCGTCGCTGACGCCGCCCTTGGCGCGGGCGCGGGCGGCGCAATCGTCGGGCGAGCCCGGCCGTTCACGGAAGTAGAGATCGGGGGCGATACAGGCGAAGCCGAAATGGGCGACTTTGCGGGTAGCTTCCTGAATCCAGTCGTCCCAGCCGGGCATGTGATGGATCAGCACGACGCCGCCGACGGTCTGCTGTGTCGTTGGCCGCGCGTAATAGGCCTGTCCCGCTTCGCCGCCATGGGCGGCGAACGGCACAACCTCGGTGACCATGCCCAGATATGACATTGAAAACTCCCTGACGAATTTATGGATTTTGGCGCCAGTCTATCTCGTCCCGCCACTTGGCGAAATGCATGGCGGAGCGAACGGTTCCAACAAAAACGCCGGGCATTGAGCCCGGCGCGAAAAGACGTGCTGTTGCTTTGAATCAAGCGGCGACGGCGAGGCCCGGCGCCACTTTGAACGGCGCTTCCGTCTTGCTCTTGATTTCCTCGAGCGTGACGCCATCGGCCAGTTCGAGCAGGGTCAATCCGTCCTTGCCCTTCTGATCGACCTTGAAGACACCGAGATCGGTGATGACGATGTCGACGACGCCGGCGCCGGTCAGCGGCAAGGTGCAGCGGTTGAGCAGTTTCGGGCCGTCCTTGGCGACATGTTCCATGACGACGACGACTTTCTTGACGCCAGCGACGAGATCCATCGCGCCGCCCATGCCCTTCACCATCTTGCCAGGGATCATCCAGTTGGCGAGATCGCCGTTCTGGGCCACTTGCATGGCGCCGAGGATCGACAGATCGATATGACCGCCGCGGATCATCGCGAACGAGTCGGCCGATGAGAAATAGCTCGTCGTCGGCAGTTCGGTGATCGTCTGCTTGCCGGCGTTGATCAGATCGGCGTCCTCGTCCCCTTCATAAGGGAACGGGCCCATGCCGAGCATGCCGTTCTCGCTTTGCAGCTGCACGCTGATGCCAGCGGGAATGTAGTTGGAAACCAGCGTCGGAATGCCGATGCCGAGATTGACGTAAAACCCGTCCTGCAGCTCTTTCGCGGCGCGGGCGGCCATCTGTTCGCGTGTCCAGGCCATAGTGCCTCTCCCTTTACGATAGCTATGCCATCACGCGCTTGCGCGTGGTGCGGAACTCGATGCGCTTGGGGGCGTCCTTCGCCAGTACGATGCGGTTGACGAAGATGCCGGGCGTATGAATCTGGTCAGGTTCGATCTGGCCAGCTTCGACCAGCTCTTCCACCTCGACCACCGTGACCTTGCCGGCGGTGGCCATCATCGGATTGAAGTTACGCGCCGTCTTGCGGTACACGAGATTGCCTTCGGTATCCGCCTTCCAGGCGTGGATGATCGAGAGATCGGCGTGCAGCGCCCGCTCCATCACATACTTCTCGCCGTCGAATTCGCGCACTTCCTTGCCATCAGCGATGATCGTGCCGACGCCAGTCTTGGTGAAGAAGGCCGGGATGCCGGCGCCGCCAGCGCGAATGCGCTCCGACAGGGTGCCTTGCGGCGTGAATTCCAGCTCCAGCTCGCCGGCCAGATACTGCTGGGCGAAAATCTTGTTCTCGCCGACATAGGAGGAGATCATTTTTTTGATCTGCCGGGTTTCCAACAGCTTGCCGAGGCCAATGCCGTCGACGCCGGCATTGTTGGAAATGACAGTCAGGCCCTTAACGCCGGATTCGAGAATCGCGTCGGCAAGAACTTCAGCAATACCGCAGAGACCAAAGCCGCCGGACATGATCGTCATGTTGTCCTTAAGCAGACCGGCCATGGCGCTACGGGCGTCAGGATATACCTTGTTCATGGAACCACCGGAAAATGTCGGAAAGTGACCGCAGATGAATACCCGCCAGCCCCGCTGAATCCAAGCCATTTATCGGCCGGCGGGGAACGGAGGATGTCAGGGGGCCGTTGACCCGCCATGTAATACGGTCTTGGCGATGCAGTCATGGCTGGCGCGGCCGGCGCGGCTCGATTATAGCCGGATTATTCTTGAATGGATTATCTTGCGGCGATTGACCCGGTAGAGACTGCGAATGAAGATTTTTAAGCTTTATATCCGCGTCCTTGGCCAGCTCGGCAGCGAGCGCAACCTCGCCATCGCCCTGGTGCTTGCCAATTTGGCGCTGGCGGTCGCGGCCTTCGCCGAGCCGGTCCTGTTCGGCCGCATCATCGACAAACTGACGGAAGCCCAGAAAGAGGCGCGGGCGGTGAGCTGGAGCGAGCTGAGCGTCCTGATGGGCGCCTGGGGTGCGTTCGGCTTCTTCACCATCGCGGCCTCGGTGCTGGTCGCCATGCATGCCGACCGGTTGTCGCACCGGCGCCGTCTGGTCGTGATGGGACAATATTTCGAGCATGTGCTGCATCTGCCGCTCGGCTTCCATTCCTCGGTGCATTCCGGCCGCCTGTTGAAGACCATGCTCGATGGCGCGACCTCGATGGCCGGCCTGTGGCTGACGTTCTTTCGCGATAATTGTTCGTCCTTCGTCGGTCTGTTCATCCTGCTGCCGGCGACCATGTTCATCAACTGGCGGTTGGGCGCGCTGCTGGTGGTGCTGGTGTTCCTGTTCGCGGCCGTGATGTGGTGGGTGCTGCATCACACCGAGCGTCTGCAGGGGCGGGTCGAGATGCTGTCGACCGATCTCGCCGAGCGCGCCTCGGACGCGCTGGGCAATGTGCCGGTCATTCAAAGCTTCACGCGTATCCAGCGCGAGTCGCAGGCGCTGCGCAGCATCAGCGATATGTTCCTGGCGGCGCAGATCCCGGTGCTCTCCTGGTGGGCCTTGGCGGCGGTGGCGACGCGCGCCGCTGCGACCTTGACCTTGCTGTCGATCTTTCTGCTCGGCACCTGGCTCTACATGCACGGCCTGACGACCATCGGTCAGATCGTCACCTTCATGAGTTTCGCCACCTTGCTCGTCAGCAAGCTCGAACAGGTGGTCACCTTCGTGAACTGGATGCTGATGGTAGCGCCGAAGATGCAGGAATATTTCGACGTGCTCGACACCAAGCCGCAGGTGAGCGATCTGCCGGGCGCGCGCGACATCGGCCGGCTGGAAGGGCGTGTGATCTTCGATCATGTGACGTTCAACTATGACACGCGCCGCGTCGCCGTCGACGATGTCAGCTTCGACGTTTCGCCTGGCGAAACCATCGCTCTGGTGGGTGCCACCGGCTCGGGCAAGTCGACGACCTTGGGTCTGCTGCACCGGGTCTATGATCCGGTGAAAGGCGGGGTGCTGATCGACGGCGTCGACATTCGCGCCATGACGCTCGAATCGCTCCGCCGCAATATCGGCGTCGTGTTCCAGGAGCCGATGCTGTTTGCCCGTTCGATCGAGGAAAACATCCGCGTCGGCAAGCCCGATGCGACCGACGAAGAAGTGCAGCTCGCCATCGAGCGGGCGCAGGCCAAAGAATTCATCGAGCGCCAGCCGGACGGGCTCAAGACCATCGTCGGCGAGCGCGGCCGCTCCTTGTCGGGCGGCGAGCGTCAGCGCGTCGCCATCGCCCGTGCGCTGCTCAAAGACCCGCCGATCATGATTTTCGACGAGGCGACGAGCGCGCTCGATGCAACGACGGAGAAATTGCTGCAAGCGGCGCTGGAGGCAGCCATGCAGGGCCGCACCACCTTCATCATCGCCCACCGTCTGGCGACGATCCGCAATGCCTCGCGCATTCTCGTGTTCGATCAGGGCCGCGTGGTCGAGAGCGGCACGTTCGACGAGCTTGTGGCGCTGAACGGCAAATTCGCGGCGCTGGCGCGGGCGCAGTTCATGGCCGACGCCCATTGAAGACGTAACCGAGTGCCTCTCCATGGAAACACTGACGATTTCATCGAAGCTTGGGAGAGCCGGACTGGGATTTTTCCTGCGAGAGACGTTTCGCGCCTATAACAAGGAAATCGAAGCGAGATTTGCGGCGCATAAGATCACGCCACTGCAATTCACCTTCCTCTGGATCCTGAGCATCGAGGAGAATCTGTCGCAGGTCGAACTCGCCCAACGCGCGGGGATCACACGGGCCTCCGCGACTGACGATATCGAAGCCCTGAAGCGCCGCAAGTTCATACGCGGCCGCCGCGATGCCGCCGACAAGCGCAAAATCATCCTGTCGATGACGCCGGCGGGCCAGGACATGGTGGCGCTACTGGCCGAACATGCGGCAGAGACGAATACGATCGCGCGCGGCGAAATGAGCAAGCAAAGCTATCGCCAATTGTTCGAGCTGCTGGCGCAGGTGACGTCAAACCTGAATGCTGCCTCGAAGCAGCGTGTTATCGAGACCACGCGAGACGACGAACAGGCCGAAGCGGCCCGCTGATCGTCATTCCCTTCGGAAAGCGCTCGCCATCCGGAATGCGTTTGACAAAATCTGTATGGTAAACATACCATATTTCGCGATGGCTTCACGCCCCGCGATTTCGCCGTCGCGGCAGAAAATATGACGAGAATCGTCAAACGGGAGGGAAACATGCGGGAGGGAAACAAGATCGACCGGCGCGCATTCGTCGTCTCAGGACTCTCAGTGGCTGCGCTCTATCCCGCTGCCGCCCAGGCCTATCCATCGAAAGACGTGCATTTCGTTCTGGGTTACGCGCCAGGGAGCGGGCCCGACGTCATCGCCCGCTTCTTCGCCGAAAAGCTGCGTCCGGTGCTGAAAACGGTGGTCGTCGAGAACAAGCCGGGCGCCGGCGGCAATATCGCGGCGGAATATGTCGCCCGCGCCAAGCCGGATGGCTATACGCTGCATCCCACCGGCGGCGGCTCGCTGGCGGCAAGCCCGGCCACCTACAAGAAAATGTCGTTCGACGTCGCCAACGATCTGACGATGGTGGCGATGTTCTCGCGCCAGCCGACCCTGATGGTCGTGGGACCGAACTCCCCGGTGAAGACCCTGGCGGACCTGACCAAGGTGCTGCGCGAGAAGGGCGACAAGGCGAGCTACGGCACGGCGTTTCCGACGGCGCGCGTTCTGGGCTCGCTCTACGCCGACAGCATCGGCGCCAAGCCGCTGGACGTGCAGTATCGCACCTCCGCCGATTGGATCACCGACCTCGGCAACGGCGCGCTCGATTTCGCTTTCATCGACAGCGCCTCCGGCGTCGGCCATGCCAATGCGGGGCGCGTGCGCATCATCGCGGTTTCGACGGGCGAGCGGTCGGCGGCGATGCCGCAATATCCAACGATGCGCGAGCAGGGCTTCGATATCGACATTGCAAGCTGGTGGAGCGTGTTCGCGCCGGCGCGCACGCCCGCGGCCATTCTCGATCCGCTGCACGGCTGGATCACCGATGTGGTGCGCACCGACGACGCGCGTCGCTTTCTGTTCAGCATCGGCAACGAGCCCTGGCCGATGTCGCGTGCCGATGCGCAGGCGTTCTATCTCAAGGAGATCAAGGACTGGGCCGATTATTTCCGGCGGGCGGGCATCGAGAAACAGGGGTGAGGAGGCGTCGTTGGAGAGCGTCATGAAGCGGATGCTTTTTCTTCTTCTCGGCCTTCTTGCTCTGGGCTGCGTGCAGGTCGCCCTTCCAGCTCATGCCCAGGACGCTGTCGCCGCCTTCTATCGCGGCCGGACGATGGAAATGCTCGTGCCGACGACAGCCGGCAATGATTTCGACCTGCGGGGCAGGTTGCTTGCCCGTTTCATGCCGGATTTCATTCCCGGTCATCCGACTTTCATCACCCGCAATATGCCGGGTGGCGGTGGCATCATCGCCATGAATCACATGGCCGCGCGTGTGCCGCACGACGGTTCGACCTTGCACATGATGTTTCCTAGCATCGGCACGTTGCAGGCGATCGGCACGCCGGAAGTGACTTTCGATCTGAGGAGGTTCAACTTCGTCGGCAATACCAGCACCAGCCCCAATGTCATGGTGGCCTGGCACACCGTCGGGGTCACTTCCATCGATGCGTTGAAAGGCAATCCGCTGATTCTCGGCACGACGTCGGGCGATAGCGGCGTCTATTATGTGCGGGCGCTGCAACAGCTTGGATATAAGGTTTCCGTCGTCTCGGGCTATGCCGGCGGTGCGCAGGTCAATCTGGCCATGGAGCGCGGCGAAGTGCAGGGCCGCGCGACCAACGCCTGGGCGGCTTGGAAGGCGACGAAGCCCGATTGGGTTCAGGACAAGACCATCATCCCGCTCGTCCAGATCGGCCTGACGCGCCATCCCGACATGAAGGACGTGCCGCTGCTTCTGGAGCTGGCGCCCAATGCGGATGACCGCGCGCTCCTCGATTTTCTGTCGGCTAGTGTCGCTCTGTCGCGTTCGCTCGTCACGACCCCTGGCGTTCCCGCCGATCGCCTCAACGCACTGCGGCGGGCTTTCGATCAGACAGTGGTATCGCCGGCCTTTATCGCGGAGGCGGGCAAGATGGGGCTCGACATGAGCCCTTTGACCGGGGAGCAATCGCAGGACATTTCGAACCGCATTCTCGATACGCCGCCGGCCGTGATCGCGCGCGCCAAAGCGATCATGCTCGCGCCGTGAGGTGACGTACCGAAGCCTTGCAGAAGACGGCTACGCGCGTGCCAGCTCTTCGCCGAGGAACGCGCGCACCTTCTCCGCCTCGACGCCGCGGGCGATGAAACTCTGGCCGATGCCGTGCATCAGAATGAAGGTCAGCGATCCTCGCTGCACTTTCTTGTCCTGATACATGGCTTCGAGGATTTGATCGGGGCCGTGGTTCCAGCCCTTGATATGGGTGATGCGGCTCGGCAGGCCGCATTCCTGCAAATGCGCCTCGACGCGTTCGGCATCGCTCGTGCTGGCGTAACCGAGCTTGGCCGAGAAACGGGCGGCGCAGGCCACACCGATGGCGACACCCTCGCCATGGACGAGCCGTTCGCTGTCGTAATGCAGCAGGGTTTCCAGCGCATGGCCGAAGGTGTGGCCGAGATTGAGCAGCGCGCGGTCGCCCTGTTCGGTCTCGTCGCGGGCGACGACAGCGGCTTTCGAGGCGCAGCTCTTGCGGATCGCCTCGATCAGTTCGGGACCGCGCGCGAAGATCGCCTGCCAGTTGGCTGTGAGCCAGTCGAAGAACGGGGCGTCGTCGATCAGTCCGTATTTGACGACCTCGGCATAGCCGGCGCGAAATTCGCGCGGCGGCAACGTGGCGAGCGTGCCGGTGTCGGCGAGCACGAGCGAAGGCTGATAGAAAGCGCCGATCAGATTCTTGCCATGATCGGAATTAATAGCGGTCTTGCCGCCGACGGAGGAATCGACCTGCGCCAGCAGGCTCGTGGGAATCTGGATGAAGCGCATGCCACGGCGCACGGTGGCGGCGGCGAAACCCGCCAGATCGCCGACGACACCGCCGCCAAGCGCCACGACGAGATCGCCACGTTCCATCTTGGCGGCGATGATGTCATCGCAGACGCGCGCGAACGTGCTCCAGCATTTCGACGGTTCGCCCGGCGTGATCACGATGCGGGCGTGACGGATGCCATGGGCATCGAGGCCGCGCTCCAGCGCCGGCAGATGTTCGCGCGCCAGATTTTCGTCGGTGACGATGGCGCAGGCGGATTTCGGAAACAGGGAGGAGATATAGCGGCCGGCGGAGGCGATCAGATCCCGGCCGATGACGATGTCATAGGCGCGGTTGTCGAGTTCGACACGGACGGTGGCTTGAGCGGGTGTTTCTTGGCGCACGAGACGATCGAGATTGGCTTCGAGTTGTTCGAGGATGGCATCGACGACCACGTCATGCGGTCCGTCGATGGAGAGAACCGAGACATCGGCTTTCGCATAGACAGGATAGCGCTCGTCGATGAGCTTGCGCAGCGTGTCTTCCGGATTGGTGGTATGCAGCATCGGCCGATTGGTGCGCTTGCGGACGCGGCGCGCCAAGACTTCGAGATCGGCATTGAGCCAGACGGAGACGCCGTGGCGGGCGATGTTCTCGCGCGTGAGCGCCTGCATGAAGGCGCCGCCGCCTGTGGCCAGCACCCTTTGCTTTTCCGCCAGGAGGCGCGTCATCACCCGGCGCTCGCCATCGCGGAAATAACCCTCGCCATGGCGGGCGAAGATTTCCTGGATGGTCATGTCGGCGGCGGCTTCGATCTCATGGTCGGCGTCGACGAAATCGAGGCCGAGGCGCTGGGCCAGGCGGCGGCCGACCGAAGTCTTGCCCGAGCCCATCATGCCGACGAGCACGATCGACCGGCCGCCAAGCTGGCGGACGATGGAGGCGGCGCGGGGGTCGACTTCAGTAAGCATGGGCGAGCCTCTATCACGTCGGCGCGGGAAAATTAAACCTGTCCCTGCAACAGCCAAGCCAGATCGGCCGGACGGAATAGGCCATGCTTCCGGCGCCCGAGATGTTTGCAATTGGTTGATATTGGTGGTCAAAGACGCCCGTTCCGGCGGAGACACCTGTGCCGAGCCTGATTCGGTTCCTGCTCGTCATCGCGATTCTGGTCGGCCTCGTCTGGGGCGGCATGCTTGCGCTCATTGCCTTCGTCGAGCCGCAACCGCGTGAGATGATCCAGGTGATCCCGCCCAATCGGCTCAACCGGTAGCCTTTCATGCCGCCGCTTCCCGCCTCTGTCCTTGCCCGCCAATTCCTGGAAATGGTCGCCGCTGAGCGCGGTGCCGCCAAGAATACGCTCGAGGCCTATGGCCGCGACCTCGAAGATTATCTTGGCTTTCTGCAAGAGCAGGGCGTTTCGCCGGTGGCGGTGGATAGCGCTGGGGTGCAGGCCTATCTCGCCGATCTATCGGCGCGCGGCTTGAAGCCTGCTTCAGCGGCGCGGCGGCTGTCGTGCCTGCGCCAGTTTCACAAGTTTCTGCATGCGGAGGGCCGGCGCACCGACAATCCGACCATTGTGATCGACGCGCCGAAGACCGGCCGGCCGCTGCCGAAGGTACTCACTGTTGCCGATGTCGATCGTCTTTTGCGGGTGGCGCATGAAGGGCTCGACGACCCGGCCCGTCCGGCCGGCGAGCGGCTGCGGGCGGCGCGCATGTCCTGCCTGCTGGAATTGCTCTATGCGACGGGCCTGCGCGTCTCCGAATTGGTCTCGCTGCCGCTCACGGCCGCTTCGTCGCAGCAGTGGCTGACGATCCGCGGCAAGGGCGGGCGCGAGCGGATCGTGCCGATCTCCGACGTGTCCCGGAAGGCGATGGCCGCTTATCGGGCGCTGCTCGATCAGCTTCAGCCGGGCCTCGCAACGCAGCCTTGGCTTTTTCCGTCGGACAGCGAGAGCGGCCATCTGACCCGCCAAGCCTTCGCCCGGGACCTGAAGGCGACGGCGGCGGCCGCCGGCATTGCCGCCGCGAAGATCAGCCCGCACGTGCTGCGCCACGCCTTTGCCAGCCATTTATTGCAAAACGGCGCCGATTTGCGGGTGGTTCAGGAGCTTTTGGGCCATGCCGACATTTCCACCACCCAGATCTATACTCACGTACTGGACGAGCGGACCAAGGCCATGGTGCGCGATCTGCATCCGCTCGGCGACGATCAGGCCGGATAAACCGTTCAGATAAACCGCTACTTGGCTATTTCTGGCTATCTTCTTGACTTCGAGGGGGCTGGAGGCCAGTTTCCGCGCGCCGAGCCAACCCATAGCAAATCGCGTTTCGGTTGAGGCGCCATTTTGCCCGGGCTCATTGTTTGGATTTCGTAGCGTTTGACTTCATCTGACTGCAAAACGCTCTAGCTTCAGTTTTTCCAGGTGCCGATGCGTTCCTATTTGGATTTTGAAAAGCCTGTCGCCGAGCTCGAGGCTAAGGTCGACGAATTGCGCGCCGTGGCCGACCGTGATGGCAGCATCGCCATCGGCGACGAACTGGCGCAGCTCGAAGCCAAGGCCGCCAAAGCCCTGGCCGATCTCTACGGCAAGCTCACGCCTTGGCAGAAGACGCAGGTCGCCCGGCATCAGAGCCGCCCGCACTTTAGCAACTATATCAATAGCTTGGTCGAGGATTTCACGCCGCTCGCCGGTGATCGCAAATTCGCCGAGGACGAAGCCATCGTCGGCGGCTTCGGCCGTTTCCGGGGTCAGTCGGTCTGCATCATGGGCCAGGAAAAGGGCTCCGACACCGAAGGCCGGCTGCGGCATAATTTCGGCATGGCCCGGCCGGAAGGCTATCGGAAGGCGGTGCGGCTGATGGAACTGGCCGATCGGTTCGGGATTCCGGTCATTTCGCTGGTCGATACGGCCGGCGCCTTTCCGGGCATCGACGCGGAAGAACGCGGCCAGGCGGAGGCCATCGCCCGCTCGACGGACGCCTGTCTGCAGCTCGGCGTGCCGAATATTTCGGTGATTGTCGGGGAAGGCGGATCGGGCGGCGCCGTCGCCATCGCCACGGCCAATCGCGTGCTGATGCTGGAACATTCCATTTATACAGTCGCTTCGCCGGAAGCCTCGGCCTCGATCCTGTGGCGCGACAGCGCCCGCAAACAGGACGCGGCGACAAATATGAAGATCACTGCCCAAGATTTGCTGAAATTCGGCATCATTGATGCCATCGTGCCGGAGCCGACGGGGGGTGCCCACCGCGATCCGGAAAAGGCGATACAGTGGACGGGTGACGCCATCGAAACGTCGCTGCGCAGCATGGACAACATGCCGCCAGAGGCGATCCGGTTGGCGCGCGAGGAAAAGTTTCTAGCGATTGGCCGTCGGCTTTGACCTATTGAAAGCATAGCGTTTTGGAACAAAGACGCGTCGAATAGAAGTAAAAGCGCAAATCCGTTTCTGATGAAACGTATTTGCGCTGGGATGCCGCACAGTTAACATACCGTTTACCCTGTCCGGGAATTCGGTCCTGCCCTAGTAACCTGCGTGTAACGATAACGGCCGTAAATCGGTTCGAGCCGCTCAGTTTCCTTAAACGTCGTTTAGACGGATTTGTTGCGCAATGATCTCGAAGAAGTTTGCTTCCAGCGCCACCTCGGCGAAAGCGGTCAAAATCGCGGCGGCGCTCGTGGTGGCCGGTGTGCTTGCGGCCTGTCAGGATTCGAACGGGCTGCGCAGCGCCAGGGCCTATCAGCCGATCCCCGCCGACACATTGGCGTTGATCCAGAGCAAGGGCTCGTCGAAGAACGCGCCGATCCTCATTCGCACCTACAAGAAAGAGTCCGAACTCGAGATCTGGAAACAGACCGCCGACGGCTCTTACGTTCATCTGAAGACTTATCCGATGTGCCGCTGGTCCGGCCAGCTCGGCCCGAAGAAGCGCGAAGGCGACCGGCAGGTGCCGGAAGGATTCTATTCGATCACGCCGGCGCAGATGAATCCGAATTCCAACTACTATCTGTCTTTCAACGTCGGCTATCCCAACGCCTATGATCGGTCGAAGGGCTATACCGGCAGCATGATCATGGTGCACGGCGACTGTTCGTCGGCCGGCTGCTTCTCCATGACTGATGAACAGATCGCCGAAATTTATGCGATCGCCCGCGAGGCTTTCGCCGGTGGCCAGCAGGCCATCCAGATGCAGTCGATGCCGTTCCGCATGTCACCGGAAAATCTGGCCAAGCATCGCGTCGATCCGAACATGCCGTTCTGGAAAGAGATCAAGGAAGGCTACGACCAGTTCGAAGTGTCCAAGCGCGAGCCGCGCGTGGCGGTCTGCAACGGTCGCTACACTTTCGGTTCGGCTTCGATGAACGGTCCGGGTTGTGCGCCGGTTCAAGATTCCGAGGTGAGCGCACTCGTCGCCGAGCGTCGTCGCGATCAGGATGCCAAGGTCGCCGAACTCGTCGCCAGCGGCGTGAAGCCGGTCAAGGTCGTCTATTCGGACGGCGGTCAGAATCCGCAATTCGCCCATGTCACCATGGTCAGCCGCCCCGAGGCGCTTGCCGCCGGCCCGGTCGAAATCGATCTCGACGACAAGGGCAAGCCGGCACCGCGCACGGCTGTCGCCAAGGTCACGCCGGCCGCGACGCAGCCTGCCGCGACGTCCGCGCAACCGGCGGCCACCGCCGTCGCCCGTTCGACCGCGCAGCCCGTGGCTCCGGCCGTGCCGACCGCCACCGCTTTCGCGCCGGCCACGCCGCCGGTCGCCGTGCCCGCGACGGCGACTGCATCGGACAAGCCGTTCTATCAGCGCTGGATGGGCATTGCCGATGTTCTGAAGGCGGATGAGGCCGCGCCGGCTGCGGCTCCGGCCGCTGCCGATACGACGGCTTCGACACCCGCCGTCACGCCGGTTGTCGCGCCGCCGTCTCGTCCGGCCGCGCGTTCATCGTTGCGCCAGCCGCCGGCGCAGCAGCATCCGCAACAGAATTCCAAGGTCGTCGATCCAAGACAGAAGACGTCGTCGCTGCCGGGCATCATCACCGGAGCGCACGAGCCGCTGCCGTCGGGCGTCTTGTCCTTCGCGCGCTAAAATTCCGATCGGGTCGATCTGATTTCACATGCCGCTGCTCGTCAGAGTCAGCGGCATCATTTTTTGCGCGTCATCGTGCGCACAAAAAATACCCCTCCGGACGGGGTGATCCGGAGGGGCTGCGACGGTCCTGTGCGGTGCGGGGCGGGCTGAAGTTCAGGACCGACGATCGGTGACGCCAAGAAGGCGCTTAGTTACAGACGCGAACCGGGCGCCAGCCGATGAAATCGCCATAAGCGTTGTAGGCCGGGCGACGGTCGACGTAGCAATAGGCCTGCGGCTCGGCGACGGGGTAATAGGCCGGATAAGACGGCTCGTTGTAGTAGCGCGGCTGTGCGGCCTGCGCGGCGATCGCGCCAAGGGCCAGGCCGCCGATGATGCCGGCGGCGACGGGAGCGCCCCAGCCGCGGCCACGCCAGCCAGCGTCAGCGGTCGTCGAGGCGACCATCGCAGAACCCAGGGCAAGGGCGGCAACAGCGGCCATCGCGGTCTTGCGGATAATCGTGCTCATGTAACTCTCCTATGCCTGTCTCAGCCCTGGTGTGTCCGCAGGCAACTGAAACGATGGGGCGACATTAGGAGAGGCTGGCTGAACGCTGCGTGGCAGAGATATTCATATTCGGTTCATCGCCGGGTGCGTGCGGGCTGGGTATTTGATCCTAAGCGTGGAAGTGCTGGCGCAAGGCATCCTGGAATTGGCGGGCCAATCTTGAGGGTTGCTCGTTGCGCCGGCGCAGCAGGCCGACGGTGCGGGTGATGCGCGGTCCGCGCAGATCGATCACGGCGAGGCCTTTCGGCAATTGGCGCGATGACAGGCGCGGCACGAGCGCCAGGGCCAGGCCAGCCTGCACCAGCATCAGCGCCGTCATCGTGTGCTGCACTTCGAAATCCCAGCGATAGCGTTCGGCGCGGGCGCCCAGTGCGGCGTCGAGAATGATGCGATTGGCGATCGATGGGGTGGAGCGCACCAGCGGTATGTCGACGAGGTCGGCCCAGCTCACCGATGAACGGCCGACGAAGGCGTGGTTCTTCGGACAGATGCAGACATAGTCGTCGCTGAAGAGCGGTTCGGCGGTGAGGTTCCAGCGATTGGCGGCAAGAATGGCGATGCCGAATTCGGCGCGGCCCGAGGACACCGTCTCGCCGATCTCCGTCGCCGATTTGTCGAACAGGCGTACATGCGCATCGGGCTCGCGTCGCCGGAACTCCTTGAATACGGGCGCGAGAATGTGAACTGCTATGGTCGGCATACAGGCGAAGGCCAGTTCCTCGGTCTTGTCGCGATGGCGTGCGCGCACGAGCGAGAGCTGTTGCTCGAAGTCGCCCATCAAAGCACGCGCCTTGGGAAAAAGATCGGCACCAGCTTCCGTCAGTGTCACCTGACGCGTGGTGCGATTGAAGAGCTGTAGATCGAGGCTCTGCTCGAGCTTGCGCAGGCGATGGCTGATCGCCGTTTGCGAGACATTGAGATGGGAAGCGGCGCGGCTGAAGCTGCCTTGTTCCGCCACACTCACGAAGGCTTCTATCCCCAGAACATCGAATTTCATCGGTCATTCCCATTCATGAACGTTGTTCATGGATTTAGCAGAAACTTCCATTTGATTCATCATGGGTCGTCAAGCGAAGGTCCGCCCGTAAAGAGAAAAGTCTAGGGAGAAAACAATGATCTGGTGCCGCTTCCTGCGCGACGATGCCGTGTCCTACGGCGTCGTCGAAGATGGGCGCATCAAAGAAGTGTCCGGTTCGCCGTTCGGCACGTGGGACTATTCGGGGCGCACGTTCGCCGTGGCGGATGTGACGCTGGATGTGCCTGTCGTGCCGGGCAATTTCTATGCGATCGGCTCGAACTACGCCTCGCATGTGGAAGAGCGTGGCAAGGTGCGCGGCACAGGCGCGAAATATTATGACGTGCCGCGCGTCGGCTATCGCGCCAATTCGGCGCTGCTGCCGACCGGGCAGAACATCGTCAAGCCGCAGGGCTCCGGCGAACAGTTCCAATATGAAGGCGAGCTTGTCGCCGTCATCGGCAAGAAGGCGCGACGCGTCTCGCCGGAAGAGGCGTGGTCGTGCATTTTCGGCTGGACGATCGGCAATGACGTGACCGAGCGCGACTGGCAGAAGAACGATCCGACCAATCTGCGCGGCAAGAACTGCGATACGTTCAAACCGATGGGGCCGTGGATCGTCACCGGCATTCACCCCAAAGACATGCGCACGCAGGTCGTTCTCAACGGCAAGAAGCTGCACGATTTCGCTACCGGCAACATGCTGTTCGATGCGGGCGCGGTGATCAGCGCCATTTCGCAGACGAATACGCTGCATCCAGGCGATGTGGTTTGGCTCGGAACCGACGAATTGCCGGTCAACATCAAGCCCGGCGATCGCCTCGACATCACGATCTCGGGCATTGGCACGCTCAGCAATGCCGTCGTAGCGGAGTGAGGACAGAGTTCATGAAGGTCATCGATACTCAGGTGCATATCTGGGCCGCCAGCACGCCGGAACGGCCGTGGATGGAAGGCATGGAAAAGCGCGCCCATCGCGACAAGCCGCTTTCCGCCGAAATGGTGCTGCAAGCCATGGATGAAGCGGGCGTGACCCATGCGGTGCTCGTGCCGCCATCGCTCGATGGCGACCGTAACGATCTGGCGCTTGCGGCAGCCCAACGGTTTCCCAATCGCTTCGCCGTGATGGGGCGTCTGCTCATCGACAAGCCCGACGCGCCGGCCCGGCTCGAACGCTGGAAAGACGATGCGGGCATGCTGGGCGTGCGACTGACGTTTCATCGCGACAACGATCGTCCCTTCATGACCAATGGCGTCGCCGACTGGTTCTGGCCGGTGGCGCAGCGGCATGACATTCCCGTCATGGTGCATGCGCCCGAGCGCATTGCCGAGGTCGGCGAGATCGCAAAAAAATATCCGCGCTTGCGGCTCATCATCGATCATATGGGTTTTGCCCGCGAGACGATGGATGACAAGGCTCAGGCCGCCGCCGATCGGCTGTTGACTTTGGCGCCACTGCAAAACGTGTCGGTTAAGGTCTCGGCCATGCCGTGCTTTTCAAGCGAGGCCTATCCGTTTCGCAATCTGCATGATCCGATCAAGCGCACGATCGATGGCTTCGGCGTCGCGCGATGCTTCTGGGGTACGGATTATTCGCGCCTGCCCGATGCGTGCAGCTATCGCCAGGCGGTGACGATGTTCACGGAGGAGATGGGTCTGTCAGGCTCCGATCTCGAAGCCGTCATGGGAGACTCGTTTTCACGCGCGATGGGGTGGCCAACATGAAGACGTTGCGGATGTTTCGACGGGGACTGCTGACGCTGTCGTTATGCCTGGCCGGCGGTTTCGCCCAGGCGCAGAGTGTCGAGGATTTTTATCGCGGCAAGAATGTCGACATGTATGTCGGCTTTTCTTCCGGCGGCGGCTATGACGTCTATGCGCGGCTGATCGCCCGGCATATGGGGCGTCATATTCCCGGCGTGCCCAATATCGTCGTCAAGAATATGGAAGGCGCTGGCAGCGTCCGGCTCGCCAACTGGCTTTATGCGATCGCGCCGAAAGACGGCACGGTGATGGGCATGTTCGCGCGCGGCGTACCGCTCGATCCGCTGTTTGGCAATCCCGGCCCGCAATTCAAGGACGGTTCGGCTTTCACCTATATTGGCAGTGCCAATAACGAAGTCTCGGTCTGTGGCGTCGATGCGAAAGCGGGGATCAAGACCTTCTCCGATCTCTTCAACAAGGATGTCATTGTCGGTGGCTTCGGTGCCGGCACGGAATCCGAACAGCACGTGAAAATCTCGAACGCCGTGCTCGGCACGCGCTTCAAACTGGTGAAGGGCTATCCCGGCGGCAATGATGTGAACCTGGCTCTGTCGCGGGGCGAGGTGCAGGGCCGCTGCGGCTGGTCGTGGACCAGCATTCGCGGTGCCGAGCAAATGAAGCAGATCAAGGATGGGTCTCTGCTAATCCTCGTGCAGAACTCGTTGGAAAAGCATGCCGATTTGCCCGATGTGCCGTTGATCATGGACTTCGTGAAAACCGAGGATCAGCGCCAGATGCTGTCTCTGGTGTTGGCGCCGCAAAAGATGGGCCGGCCGTTCTTCGGTCCGCCCGGTATTCCGGCCGACCGTCTCGCCGCTTTGCAAAAGGCGTTTACCGAAACGATGACCGATCCGGAATTCGTGCAGGCGGCCGACAAGATGCAGTTGGAAGTCTCGCCGATCTCCGGCGCTGAAATGGAAAAGATCATCAAGGATGCTTATGCGGTCGATCCGGCTTTGGTGAAGCGCACGGGCGATGCCATTCGCTGAGCTTCAGCGCTTCTGATGCGAAAATGAAAAGAGCCCCGGTTCTGGTCGAACCGGGGCTCTTTGTTGAGCAGCTGTTGGTCGCAATCAGACCAGCGCGCCGTGGCAGTGTTTGAACTTCTTACCGGAACCGCAGGGGCAGGCTTCGTTGCGGCCAACCTTGCCCCAGCTGGCGGGATCGTCCGGATTGCGCGGGGCCGGCGCGGCCGCTGCGGCGGTGAAGGGCGCCAGAGCCGTTGCCGAGAATTCGCCAGCGGCGATCTGCGCGTTGATGGCCTCGATCGATGCCAGGTCTTCGGCGCTCGGCGGTGCGTCGATATAGCCTTGGCTCGCGAGTGGGTCCTGATTGGCGTTCGGATCGAAGGAGACCTCGACACGCATGAGCTGCTGCGTCGCGGTTTCGTGCCAGCGCGAGATCAGCGAATTGAACAGGTCGAAGGCTTCCGACTTGTATTCGTTCAGCGGGTCGCGCTGCGCCATGCCGCGCCAGCCGATGACCTGGCGCAGATGGTCGAGCTGCACGAGATGTTCGCGCCAATAGTGGTCGAGCACCTGCAGAATGACCTGCTTCTCGACATAGCGCATGACATCGGGCGTGTTCTTCTCGACGCGCGCCGCATAGGCGGCATCCGCCTCCTTCTCGATGCGCTCGGAGAACTGCTCCTCGTCGATGCCTTCTTCCTTCGCCCAGTCGGCGATGGGGGGCTCGATGCTGAGGATGTTCTTGAGGTCCTCGTTGAGGCCGGGAATGTCCCAGGTCTCAGGGTAGGAATCGGCCGGCACGTGCTTGCTGACCAGTTCGTCCGCCACGTTGGAGCGCATGTTGTGGACGGTTTCCTCAAGCGACTCCTGCGCCATCATTTCGCGGCGCTGTTCGAAGACGACCTTACGCTGGTCGTTCATCACGTCGTCGTATTTGAGGATGTTCTTGCGGATGTCGAAGTTGCGCGCTTCGACCTTCTGCTGCGCCTTTTCCAGGGCCTTGTTCACCCAAGGGTGGACGATGGCTTCGTCTTCCTTCAGGCCGAGCTTGGTGAGCATGGAATCCATGCGCTCGGAGCCGAAGATGCGCATCAGGTCGTCCTGCAAGGACAGGAAGAACTTCGAGCGGCCCGGGTCGCCCTGACGGCCGGAACGGCCGCGCAACTGGTTGTCGATGCGGCGGCTTTCGTGACGCTCGGTGCCGACGATGTAGAGGCCACCGGCGGCGATCGCCTTTTCCTTGAACGCCGCCACTTCGCTGCGGATTTCGGCTTCCCGCGCTTCACGCTGCTGCGGATCGGTGACGTCCTTCAGCTCGTGGGTGACACGCATTTCGACGTTGCCGCCGAGCTGAATGTCGGTGCCGCGGCCGGCCATGTTGGTGGCGATGGTGATGGCGCCCGGCACGCCGGCTTCGGCGACGATATAGGCTTCCTGCTCATGGAAGCGGGCGTTGAGGATGGCGAACAGCTTCGAGGGCTTGCCGGCCTTGGCGGCGGCGTAGAGCTTGGACAACTGCTTGGGGTCGTCGAAGTCGATCTGCTTGTAGCCGTGGCGCTTGAGGAATTCGCCGAGCTGTTCGGACTTTTCGATCGACGTCGTGCCGACCAGCATCGGTTGCATGGTGACATTGGCCGCTTCGATCTCGCGTACGATCGCCTTCAGCTTCTCGTCAGCGGAGCGATAGACTTCGTCGTCTTCGTCCTTACGGGCGACGGGACGGTTGGTCGGAATTTCGACCACGTCGAGCTTGTAGATCTCGGCGAATTCGTTGGCTTCGGTCGAAGCCGTGCCGGTCATGCCGGCGAGCTTCTTGTAGAGGCGGAAATAGTTCTGGAAGGTGATCGAGGCCATGGTGATGTTCTCGGGCTGAACCGAGACATGTTCCTTGGCTTCGAGCGCTTGGTGCAGGCCTTCCGAGAAGCGGCGGCCCGGCATCATACGGCCGGTGAATTCGTCGATGATCACCACTTCGTCGTTGCGGACGATGTATTCCTTGTCGCGCTGGAACAAGGTGTGGGCGCGCAGCGCCTGCTGCACGTGATGGACGACGGTGACGTTGGCGGCGTCGTAGAGCGAGGATTCGCCGATCAGGCCGGCTTCGCGCAGCAATTGCTCGATGTGCTCGTTGCCCGCTTCGGTGAAATTGGCGGTGCGCTGCTTCTCGTCGATTTCGTAGTCGGCGCGCACGAGGCTGGGGATCAGCTTGTCGATGGCGTTGTAGAGATCGGACTTGTCTTCCGAGGGGCCGGAAATGATCAGCGGCGTGCGCGCTTCGTCGACGAGGATCGAGTCGACTTCGTCGACGATCGCGAAATTGTGGCCGCGCTGCACCATATGCGCGAGCTCGTATTTCATGTTGTCGCGCAGATAGTCGAAGCCGAATTCGTTGTTGGTGCCGTAAGTGATGTCGGCCTGGTAGGCGGCGGCGCGCGCCTCGTCGTCGATGCCGTGGACGATGATGCCGACGCTCATGCCGAGGAAGCGGTAGATCAGGCCCATCCATTCGGCGTCGCGGCGGGCGAGGTAGTCGTTGACGGTGACGACGTGGACGCCCTTGCCAGACAGCGCGTTGAGATAGGTGGCGAGTGTGGCGACCAGCGTCTTGCCTTCACCCGTGCGCATTTCGGCGATCGAGCCTTCGTGCAGCACCATGCCGCCGATCAACTGCACGTCGAAATGGCGTTGGCCCAGCGTGCGCTTGGCCGCTTCGCGGACGGTGGCGAAAACCGGAACCAGGATGTCGTCCAGGGTCTTGCCGGCGGCCAGTTCGGCGCGGAATTTTTCCGTCGAACCACGCAATTCGTCGTCGCTCAATTTGGCGACTTCGGGCTCCAGCGCATTGATCTCGGCAACCTTGGACGCATAGCGCTTCAGGCGGCGATCGTTGGCGGAGCCGAAGATTTTCTTCGCAATGGCGGCGAGCATTCAAAAAACCCTTCTGATCCGGCGGCCGGTCTTGCGGCGGGCGCGGGCGGCGCTACAGCTTGTTCCGCTGCCCAGACGTCGGGCGCAGTGCTCTCCGACACAGAGAGCCGCAAAACGGGCGAGAAATAAGATCGGGGTATGCCCTTGTCAATGAAACGAGCGCCCTGAAACCGTGGTCCAATCGGCGCAGTCTGGACATAAGCTTGTCTTGAACTTGCCATCTGCTTGTCCGACTCAAAGATTTGACAGATTGTGCCTTGGTAGACCTACGGCCCGTTTTGGCCGCGACTGGAGCTTTTCATGACTTTTCATCGCCTTGGACCCTGGCTTGGCGCGGCCGGATTGGCCCTGATGCTGGCCGGGCTTTCTCCGGCCACGGCCAAGGTTCTGGCCAAGGTGGACGGCCAGGAGATCACTGACGATGATGTGAAGCTTGCGCTTGAGGACATCGGCTCGACCCTGCCGCAGCAATTGCAGGGCGCCGATCGCGAAAATTACGTCGTCGATTACCTCATCGACATGATTTTGGTAGCGAAAAAGGCCGAGGCCGACAAATTGGCCGATGGCGCCGAATTCCGGCGTCGCCTGACCTATCTGCGCGAACGGGCGCTGATGGAGACCTTGTTCGGCAATCTCGGCCGGGAGGCGGCGACCGATGCCGCCCTGCAGGCCGTCTATGAGCAAGCCGCCAAGGCGCAGACCGGCGAACCGGAGGTCAAGGCCCGGCACATCCTGGTGGCGACCGAAGCCGAGGCCAAGGCGGCGCTGAAACGGGTGCGCGACGGCGAGGATTTCGCCAAGGTGGCCACTGAAGTGTCGCGCGATCCGGGCTCCCAGGGGGGTGATCTGGGCTGGTTCAGCAAGGATCAGATGGTGCCGGAATTCGGCAATGCCGCCTTCGCCATGGAACCGAACCAGATTTCCGAGCCGGTGAAGAGCCAGTTCGGCTGGCATATCATCAAGGTGGAGGGCAAGCGCACCAAGAGCTTCCCGCCCTTCGAGCAGGTGAAGGAGCAGGTGAAGCAATATGTCGTCCAGCGCGCTCAGCAGGACCTGATCAGCAAGCTGCGGAGCGCCGCCAAGATCGAGCGCATGAGCGACGCCAAACCCGACTTGGTGAAGCCGGATCCGGCGAAACCGGAGCAGCCGAAGAAATAGGCGCACCGAAACGCTTCTGCCTCTTGCTTTGGCGCGTCGGATCGGTTTTGGAATTCGGCGTTCGCCAACCCCTGGCCCCTTTGGCCAAAATCCGGAAAATTCCATGGCCCAGTCCGTTGCCGTGTCTCCGCTCGCGCCGAAATCCTATCCCGACCTGCCCGTGATCGAGGGCGTGCGTTTCGCCACCGCCGCGGCCGGCATCCGATACAAGGGCCGCACCGATGTGATGCTGGCGCTGATGGACAAGGGCACCCAGGCCGCCGGTGTCTTCACCAAGTCGAAATGCCCGTCGGCGCCGGTCGAATGGTGCCGTTCCAAGCTGAAGGGCGGCAAGGCGCGCGCGCTCGTCGTCAATTCCGGCAATGCCAATGCCTTCACGGGCAAGACCGGTCTGCAACAGGCGAAATTCACCGCCGAACTCGCCGCCAAGGCGACCGGCGCGCCGCTCGGCGAGATATTCTTGGCCTCCACCGGCGTCATCGGCGAGCCGCTCGATGCCAGCAAGTTCAAGGGCGTGTTCGACAAGCTGGTGAAGGATGCCGCGCCCGACGGGCTGCTCGATGCGGCGCGCGCGATCATGACCACCGACACTTTCCCGAAGGTGGCGACCGCGCAGGTCAAGATCGGTGGCGTCGAAGTCACCATCAACGGCATCGCCAAGGGCGCCGGCATGATCGCGCCCGACATGGCGACCATGCTGTCCTATGTCTTCACCGATGCGCCGATCGCCGCCGCCGCCTTGCAGGCCATGCTGTCGAAATCAGTGCAGGGCAGTTTCAATTCGATCACCGTCGACAGCGACACCTCGACCTCCGACAGCTTGATGCTGTTCGCCACGGGTGCGGCCGCCAAGCGCGGCGCGCCGAAGATCACCAGCGCCACCGATCGTCGTCTCGTCGAATTCCGCAAGGCGCTCGATGCGGTTCTGCTCGATCTGTCGCATCAGGTGGTGCGTGACGGCGAGGGCTGCCGCAAGTTCGTCGAAGTGATCGTCGAAGGCGCGGCCACCGCGACGGCGGCCAAGAAAGTCGCTTTCGCCATCGCCAATTCGCCGCTGGTGAAGACGGCTATCGCCGGCGAGGACGCCAATTGGGGGCGCGTCGTGATGGCCGTCGGCAAGGCCGGCGAAAAGGCCGATCGCGATAAGCTCGCCATCTGGTTCGGCGGCATTCGTGTCGCTCACAAGGGTTTGCGCGATCCTTCCTATGACGAAGGGAAGGTCTCGACCTATATGAAGGGCGAGGCGATCGAATTGCGTGTTCATATCGGCGTTGGCAAGGCCACAAACCGGGTGTGGACCTGCGATCTGACGAAGGAATATGTCGCCATCAACGGCGACTATCGGAGCTGACCCCGACTTGCTGCCTGAAATTCGCGACTACGATCGGCTGATCCGCGCCTTCGAATGGCAAATGCCGCAACGCTTCAACATGGGCGTTGCGACTTGCGATCGCTGGGCGGACCGGGAGCCCGATCGCATCGCCATTCTCGAAGCGCGCGGCGACGACTTCGAGCCGATCTCCTATGGGCTGCTGCGCGAACGTTCCAATCGTGTCGCGCAGGCGCTCGTCGCGCGCGGCGTGAGCGTCGGCGATCGCGTCGCGATCCTGCTGCCGCAGATGAGCGATGTCGCTGTCGCACATCTTGCCATCTATAAGCTCGGCGCCATCGCCGTGCCGCTGGCGGTGCTGTTCGGTCCCGATGCGATCGAATATCGCCTGCGCGATGCCGGCGCCAAGGCGCTCATCACCAATGATGTCGGCTTGCAGAAATTGCGCAGCGGCCCGCGCCCGCCGAGCCTCGAAATCATTCTCTCGACCGATGGCGACGATGGCGACGCGGTCGATTTCTACAAGGCGATGGCGGAGGCTGATGCGGCGTTCACGCCCGTCGACAGCACGCCCGACGATCCAGCGCTCATGGTCTATACGTCGGGCACCACCGGCCAGCCGAAGGGGGCGCTGCACGGCCACAAGGTGCTGATCGGCCATCTGCCCGGCCTGCAATTCACCCACGCCTTTCTGCCGCAGCCGGGCGATCGCATGTGGACGCCGGCCGATTGGGCCTGGGCCGGCGGGCTTCTTAATGCGCTGCTGCCGTCGCTTTATTTCGGCGTGCCGGTGGTGGCGCGCAAGTTCGAGCGCTTCGATCCGGAAGCGGCGTTCGATCTGATGGCGCGTGCCGACGTGCGCAATGCTTTCATTCCGCCGACCGCTTTGCGCATGCTGCGTTCGGTGGACCAGCCGCGCAAACGTTTCAACTTCAATCTGCGCACCATTTCGTCGGCCGGCGAATCTTTGGGCGCCGAGACTTATGACTGGGGCCACGAAGCCCTTGGCATGACGATCAACGAATTCTACGGCCAGACCGAATGCAATTATGTGCTGGGTTCCAGTGCCGAGCTCGGCGTGAGCCGGCGGGGCGCCATCGGCAAGCCGATCCCCGGTCATCGCGTGGCGATCCTGCGCGCCGATGGCAGCGAATGCGACGTCGGCGAACAAGGGCAGATCGCCATGGCGCGGCCCGATCCGACGACTTTCCTTGGCTATTGGAACAATCCGGAAGCGACGGAGAAGAAATTCATCGGCGACTGGCTGATCACCGGCGATCAGGGCCAGCGCGACGAGGACGGCTATATCCATTTCGTCGGCCGCGACGACGACGTGATCTCCTCGGCTGGCTATCGCATCGGTCCGGGCGAAATCGAGGATTGCCTGCTGCGCCATCCTGCCATCGCGAACGCTGCCGCCGTCGGCAAGCCCGACGATTTGCGTGGCGAGATCGTCAAGGCCTTCGTGGTGTTGCGCGAGGGCTATCAGCCGTCGGACGAGTTGGCGGGCGAGATTCGCGATTATGTGCGCACGCGCCTGTCGGCGCATGAATATCCGCGCGAGATCGCGTTCGAGAACGAATTGCCGATGACGACCACCGGCAAGATCATGCGCCGCGTGCTGCGCGACAAGGGCTGACGGCGCGTGGGCTCGCCTCCCGGCGAGCGTCAAATGGCTTCGAAAGTGGTGTTTAAAGCGCCTTGCATGGGGTTGTTCCTCAGAATCGCGCGACACCCCCATCCTTTGTTGTCCCCCTCCCTTATGCCGCGGCGTCTGCCGCGTTGAAACCGGGCTCAAATTACGCAGGAAGGGCGGCGGAATTATGCTCCTGTTGGAAGGCGACACCTTGGTGTCATCCCCGACAGCCGCGCGGCGGCTGAGCGGGGATCCAGGGGCCAGCGGTAGGATGCTGTTCGAGCAAGGCATGAGTAACGTCAGACAATAGCGTAGCGCTTTACCACTCGCTCTGGATTCCCGCTCGCGCTTCACGCGTCGGGAATGACACTGAGAGCTTCGCCGTCAGCCTTCAGAAGCCGCTTTCGCCGTCACATGCTCGGGCCGCACGCCGATGCCGACGAAGCGGGCTGGTAAATTTCGCAGCACGGGAATCTGGTGCAGATGCCGCAGCAGCCAGGGTGGGCGCCCGCTGGGTTTGCGGCCGAGCGCCGGCGCGATGATGCGGTTCTGGATCGTCACCTGCACCCATTGCGTCACGCGCACCGGCCATTCGCGCCGCTTCTGCACGGCAGCGAGATCGCTCTCCTGTACGGCGCCGTCGCGCAGTTTCAGCGCCAGCAGATTGGCGGTGGCGATGGCATCCTGAATGGCGAGATTGATGCCGATGCCGCCGATCGGCGACATGGCATGGGCGGCGTCGCCGATGCAGAGCAGACCGGGCTTGTGCCAGACCGGCAGGCGGTCGACGGCGACGGTGAGCAGTTTGACGTCGTCCCAACTGGCGATTTCAGGAACGCGGTCGGCGAAGGGCGGCGCGATCTCGGCGATGGTCTGTTGCAGATCGCTGACGGGGCGTTGCTGCAATTGCCCGAACGAGCCCTTGGCGATGACATAGCCGCATTGCCAGACGTCGTTGCGGTTGATGGTGATGAAGATGCGGCCGGCGTCGAAACGGCCCATCGGTTCGGAACCGTCGCTGTCGCGGCGACTGAGTTTGAACCAGAGCACGTCCATCGGCGCGCCGAGTACGATCGGTTGCAAGCTGGCTTGGGAGCGCATGTGCGAATCTCTTCCGTCGCAAGCGACGGTGAGATCGGCACGGATGGTGATATCGCCCTCAGGCGACGCGGCTTCGACGCCAACGATCTTGTCGCCCTCGCGGATCAAGGCTTGGGCTTGCGTGCGCATCAGCAGGCGAAAGTTGGGATAGGCGCCGGCTTTGCGCGCCAGGAAATTCAGCAAGTCCCATTGCGGCATGAAGGCGATGAAGGGAAACGGCGTGTTCAAGTGCGAGAAGTCGGCCATCAAGAGACTTTCGCCATTGACGATGCCGCGCATCTGGTGCGCCTTTTCGTGCGGCAATTGCAGCAGTTCGTCGGCGAAACCAAGTTCATCCATTGCCTGCAAGGTGGAGGGATGAATGGTGTCGCCGCGAAAGTCGCGCAGGAAGTCGGCGTGTTTTTCGAGCACGATCACGTCGACGCCGCCGCGCGCCAGAATGGTGCCGAGCACCAGTCCGGCAGGGCCGCCGCCGACGATGCAGCATTGGGTGGTGAGCTGGGTCAAGGCGATCTCCCGCGCGCACTGTGCGAGTTCACGCGGGTGCTGGCAAGTCTGATGAGGCGCACGCGAGGTCGAATGTGCCTTTCGCCCACGGCCCGACATAATTCTGCGTCTCTCATGTCGGCCTTCGTGCATGAGATAAGTGGAATCAGGAGTTGGGCGATGGAGAACAAAACCCCAAGCCGCGCGGTTGCGATCATTCCCTGCAACGATTTCGACGCGGCCGAACGCTGGTGGAACGGGCTCGGCTTCTCACGTCCGCAGGATCAGGGTTACGACGATTATCGGATGTTGGCCGATGGCAAAGGAGCCGAAGTACATCTGCAAACGGCGGTCGAAGGTTGGGTCGTGCCGGGACGAAACCCGTTTGGCGTCTACCTCTACACGCCGCGCGTCGATGAACTGGCCGCCGTCGCGGGCGACCGGGTCCTCGGTCCCAGCAAAGCACCGGAACACAAACCCTGGGGCATGTACGAATTCGCGCTCAACGGCCCGGACGATCTGCTCGTGCGCATCGGCTGGCCGAGCCGTTCGCAGGCGTGATGATAGCGTTTTGTAGTTTGACTTAGGCAAACGCCACAAAGACGCGTTGAAACAAAGAGCCCAGGCAAAATTGCGTTTCTATCGAAACGCAATTTGCTCCAGCTTACGAGGCTTTACGGCCGCGCAGGCGATACCAGAGCTGTTTGGCGAGGGTGCGAGCGCGGCGGCGTAGCAGTTCTCGCGATACGATCGATTGAAACGACCTACCATCGCTTTGGGTGCCAACCAGGAGATCGGCGATCGGCATGCGGTCGGGCCAGAGGCGATTGATCATCGGATGATCGGGGATGGCGCAGGAATCGATCAGCGTGATGCCCGGTTCCGCCGCCAAGCGGTGGGTCAGATCGAGGGTGAAGTGAACGCCCGGTGAGAGAGCCGCGAGGCTCTCGTCATAGGCGACCTTCCAGAAATAAGCCCGGTCGTCGGCGAAGAGAACGATGCCCATGGCGAGCGGCAGGCCGTCAATCTCAAGACTGTCGACCCAGCAGCGGCCCTTGTGCGCCAACAGCCGCGTCATGGTGCGGGTGAAGGTGGCGAGCGAGGGATCGCAGAGCAGCGCGGTGCGGCGTTCGCCCTTCCAGCCCTGTGCTTCCAGGGTGAGAAACCGCTCGATGGCATCGCGCACGGCTTCCGGCTCGCGCGCCGAGACATAGGTGAGGGCGCCTTTGTCTTCGAGGCGGTGGCGTTGCCGGCGCAGCTCCTTGCGCCGCTTCTGCGGCAGGTGGGATTCGATCAGCTCGCGGCTGTCGCCGCCATGCAGGATGGCGCGATGGTGGGCGTCGAAGGTCTGATATTGCAGCTTGCGCGACGCGGCATGGGATTGGATCAGCCGCGCGGTTTCCGTCGCGGTCGGGACGGACGCAAACAGGATCGCGCCGACCTGCGGCCAGACGGCGGCGATCCAGCGATGGATGAGTTCCAGCGCCTCGAAGCCCTGCGTCTTGTCGAGCAGCGGAATGCCGAGCGCCATTTGCGGGGCGCGCCAGGTTTTGGCGATGGCGCGCCGGCCACGCTTCGGCACATGCACCGGGCACAGGCCGATCAGGCGATTTGGCAGGGCGCCCGGGCGCGGGTCGCGGACGATGAGAAACATCGGCCGCTGCGCTTCCGGGAAATGCTGCGCGGCCGAGGCGGCGAAAGCCGATTCGACGAAGACGTTGCGGTCGAGCGCCCGGCTGGCGAGATCGTCCCAGTCGTCGACCATGCTCATCGCCTGGGTCCAGTCGATGAGATCGACCTGGACCGGCTTGGCGGTGTCGCTGGTGCGTTCGAGCAGGAGCGGCATGGAGGGTGTCCGGCCGAGATCGGCAATCGTCAGATGGTGTGCCAGAGCGGCCGCTGCCGCGGAGCGGCGGCGCCGAAGTCCGAAGGGAAGCGACTGTGAACCCATACCCCACTCATCGGCCTTCGCCGATGCCCTCACGTTAAACTGAACAGGCTGTGCCATTTTGGCGCAGATGTCGCATGCAAACGTCGTTCAGTGAACAAAGGGACAAGAACCGAGCCAACTCAGGGGCAGGGTAGAGTTTAGCGTAACAGGCCGCCGGGGCGGGGATTCAACGGGTTATCTACGGTGGCGGTGGCATCGGGCGTGTCGATCCGGGATTCGCCGGAAAAAGCGGCGAACAGGCCGCGCAAATGGTCTGGCTCAAGGTCGCGGACGATGAAAACGATGCGCGTCGAATGGTCGGCGTCGGGCCAGCGCTCCAGCCGTTGCGGCGGGTGGAAGACATGTTGGACGCCGTGGATGACCACCGGCCGTTTCGGATCGTCGCTGAGTGCCAGAATGCCCTTCACGCGCAGCAGATTGGGGCCGTGAATCTGGCGCAGCATTTCGATGAACGTATCGAAGGCACCGGGCGCCAGAGCCGCTTCGCTCGTCAGGCAGAAGGCGCGGATGCTGGCATCGTGACGATTGACGTCATGATGGTGGTGGCCGTGACCGTGCCCGTGCCCATGATGGTGATCGTGGTGATGAGCCGCCTCGGTCGCCTGCGTCTCGGCGTTCAGCCATTTGCCGACGTCGGGATGTTTCGTCTCCGGATTCCACAAGCCGGTGTCGAAGAGGTTGGTGGCGCTCGCCTCGTTCACGTCGATGAGGGTGGCGAAGGGCGCGAGGCGATGCAGGCGTTCGGTGATGTCGCTGATCGCAGCCGGCGTGGCGATGTCGCTTTTCGTCAGCACGATGCGATCGGCGACGGCGGCCTGTTTCACCGCTTCGATGTGATTGTCCAATGTCGAGGCGCCGTTGACCGCATCGACCACGGTGATGATCCCCTGCAGGCGGAAGCGCAGCATCAGATAGGGATGATACATGATCGTGTGCAGCACGGGCGCCGGATCGGCGAGGCCGGTGGTTTCGATGACGATGCGCGCGAACGGTTTCAGCCGGCCGTTGTCGAGACGCTTGAGAATGTCTTCGAGCGTCGAGACGAGATCGCCGCGGATCGTGCAGCACAGACAGCCCGAGGCCATCATCAGCATGTCGCCGTCGATCTTCTCGACGAGCAGATGATCGAGGCCGATCTCGCCGAACTCGTTGATGATGACGAGCGTGTCGGCAAGGGCGGGATCGCGCAGCAGCCGGTTGAGCAAGGTCGTCTTGCCCGCGCCGAGAAAGCCGGTGAGGACCGAGAGCGGAACCGGAGGCGGTGGACGGCGCTGCAGTGGCGAGGTCATTCGCTTATGTGAATCGCGCTTAAATTAATCGGCTTTGTCGGCAGCCGGACGGCTGCTGGCGCTCTGCTGTTTCTTGCGATCGGCCGGCTTCTTGTCGACAGCCTTCTTGTCCGTGGGCTTTGCAGTCGTCGGCTTGGCGTTGGCCGGTTTGGCCGTCGCCGCCTTGCTGTTGGGCTTGTCGGTTTTCTTGACGGTCTTCTTGTCGGTCGAAGACTGCACGTGACCGGACAGATCGAGCGGCTTGGAATCGCCGCGCGTTGCCGTTCTGGCGGCGGGCCTGGTCGGCTTGGCGCCGAGTTTCGTCTGTGCGGCAGGCGTTTCGACGTCTGTTGCCGGCGCTGTCGCGACGGCGCGGCCACGACGGCCCTTCTTGCCGCGCGGCGCGTCGGCCGCCGGATCCACCGCCTCGTCATTGTCGGCATGGGCGACGGCGCCGTTCCAACCGGGCGCGCGGCCGATGAAGATCGGGATCGGTTGAAAGACCTGGCGGGGTCCGAGGTCCATGCCGGCGGCCGCATAGGCGGTGACAGGTGCCATGGCGCGGGCGCGATCGGCGGCGAAGAAGGCAGCCGGATTGTCGTTTTGATAATTCTGCGAGGCGGGATCGCCGGCGACGGGAATGCCGAAATCTTCCTCGATGCCGCGGTTGCGATTGCGGCCGCAGATTTCCGGACGCATGTTCGGCGGATTGGGATCGGAGGCATCGGCGAGCGAGACGACATTGCCGCCGCTGTTGGTCTGGCCCATGAAGGCGGCGTCGAGCATCGACATCACTTTCAGGGTGCGGGCCTTGGCATTGGGCGAGCCCATGACGACGGCGATCAGACGGCGGCCGCCGCGCGTCGCGCTGGCGACGACATTGAAGCCGGAAGCGCAGACGAAGCCGGTCTTCATGCCGTCGGCGCCGGGATAGCGCCCGAGCATGCCGTTGTGATTGGTCATGATCTTGGTGCCGAGCTGCAGCGCGCCGATGCTGTAGAGGTCGCGATGATTGGGAAAGTCGCGATAGAGCGCGCGGCCGAGGATCGCCATGTCGCGGGCGGAACTGTAATGGTCGTCGTTGTAGAGGCCGTTCGGATTGACGAAATGCGACTCGCGCATGCCGAGCTGGCGCGCCACCGAATTCATCTCGGCGGCGAAGGCTGGCACGGAACCCGACACGCCTTCGGCTATCGTCACCGACACGTCATTGGCCGATTTGACCATGATAATCTTCAGCGCATTGTCGAGCGTGATCTCGGTGCCGGGCTTGAACCCCATTTTCGAGGGTTGCATGCGCGCCGCGCGATTGGAGACCAGCATCGGCGTATCGAGCGACATGCGGCCGTCGCGCACCGCCTTGAGGGCGACATAGACGGTCATCAACTTGGTGGTGGAAGCGGGATACCAGGGGCGGGTGGCTTCTTCCTGGTAGAGCACTTCGCCGGAGGCGGCATCGATGACCAGAGCGGGCGTGGCGCTGGCTGAGGACAGCGGGCCGGACATGCAGGTCAGAAGGCCCACGATCGCAAAAGTGATGCGTTTCATTCAGAAATCCGAATCGCAATGTTGGACGGGGCCGAACAGCCTGAGCGCCTGTCCTAATCCCGAACATCTTAAAATGAAAGTCGGGCCACAGCGATCCGACACGGCGGGCTTGAAACGGCATCACGCCGGTGCAAGCAGATCAGCTTTGTAATTGCTGTCCAAACTGTGGCCGATTTGCGTATATAGATTGAGAATATGCCCGAGGAGGTCAGATTATGAGTGCGGCAATCGTGGGATGGGCGCATCTGCCATTCGGCAAACATGACGCGGAAACGGTCGAAAGCCTGGTGGTTCGGGCGGCTTCCGAGGCTTTGGCCCATGCCGGCGTGCCGGCGGAGGCGATCGACGAAATCTTCCTGGGTCATTTCAACGCGGGTTTCAGCCCGCAGGATTTCACTGCCTCGCTGGTGCTCCAGGCCGATCCGGGCCTGCGCTTCAAGCCGGCGATGCGGGTGGAAAATGCCTGCGCCACCGGCTCGGCCGCCGTGCATACGGCGGTGCGCTCGATCGAGGCCGGCCGGGCCAAGCTGACCTTGGTGGTCGGCGTCGAGCAGATGACGCGCACGCCGCCGGCCGAAATCGGCCGCAACCTGCTGCGCGCCTCCTATCTGCCGGAGGATGGCGAGACGGCGGGCGGGTTCGCCGGCGTGTTCGGCAAGATCGCCGAGGCCTATTATCAGAAATACGGCGACCAGTCGGACGCCCTGGCGATGATCGCGGCGAAGAACCATGCCAATGGCGTCGCCAACCCTTACGCGCAGATGCGCAAGGATCTGGGCTTCGCCTTCTGCCGGCAGGAAAGCGAGAAGAATCCCTTCGTCGCCGGGCCGCTGAAGCGCACCGATTGTTCTTTGGTTTCCGACGGCGCGGCGGCGCTCGTCATCGCCGACATGGAAACGGCGCAGAGCATGCCGCGCGCGGTGGCCTTTCGCGCCACGCGCCATGTGCAGGATTTCCTGCCACGCGCCCATCGCGACATCATCGCCTTCGAAGGCTGTTCGCTCGCCTGGCGCAAGGCGCTGGACGATGCGCGCATCGGTCTCGATGATCTCTCCTTCGTCGAGACGCATGATTGTTTCACCATCGCCGAACTGATCGAATATGAAGCGATGGGTTTGACGAAGCCGGGGCAGGGCGCGCGCGCCGTGGCCGACGGCATCACGGCGAAGACCGGCAAACTGCCGGTCAATCCGTCCGGTGGATTGAAGGCCAAGGGCCACCCGATCGGCGCCACCGGTGTGTCGATGCATGTGCTGACTTCGATGCAATTGTGCAATGAGGCCGGTGATATGCAGATCAACGGCGCCAAGCTCGGCGGCGTTTTCAACATGGGCGGCGCCGCGGTGGCCAATTACGTCAGCATTCTGGAGCGCGTCAGGTGATATCTCGGATCGGCGCGGCGCTCGCCGCCGCGCTTGTCGCATCATCTTCAGTCTGGGCACAAACTCGGGCTCCAACCGCCCTACCGGATCTGCCGCCGGGCACGTTCGATTTCTGTCCGCGGCCGGTGCGTCCGGTCTGTGTCGATGACAACGATACCTATACGAAACTGGCATCGCGCAAGGCTTGCGACGAAGAAATGGCGCGCTTCGTCAAGGCGACCTTCGACTATCGCTCCTGCCTGACGATCCAGATGGAGAACGTCATCCGCGATACGAATCGGCTCGCCGAAAAATTTCGCTGCAAGGCGGACGGCAAGCGCAACTGCGGCTGACGTTCGTCGTTATGCCTCTCCCGGCGCCTTGGCTTCGATGGCGAGCGCATGTACGCCGTCGCGCAGTTCCTGCGCCAAAGCGTCGTTGACCAGGCGGTGACGTTGCAGGCGTGACTTGCCGGCGAAGGCTTCGGCGGTGATGCGAACGGTGAAATGGGTTTCGCCGCGCGGTTCGACGCCGCCGGGATGGAGCATATGTCCGGCATGTTTGGCGGAATCGTCGATGACGTCGAGGGACGCCGGCGCCAAAGCGGCGGTGAGTTTCGCAATCATCGTGTCCTTAACCGTCACTTCGCATCTCCACTCTAGGATCGTCCGCGCCTATGAAATCTTAGCAGAGCAGGTCATCAAATTTGCATTCCTGCTTTGCCATTTTCGCAGCGCAACACCATTTGTACTTTCCGGGCCCGGCAGTGCTTGCCGCAGACCCTCCACCTACCTAATGTTTCGGGCATGAATCTCAATTCGCCACTCTTCGATCGCATCAGGACCAAGGGCGAGCCGCAGGAGCGGCCGGCCGAGCCGGTGCGCGTCCGGTGCAACCATCCCGGTTGCGACCTCGCGGGCGAATATCGCGCACCGATGGGGCGCGATCGGGAAGGGCAGTATTTCTGTTTCTGCATGGACCACGTCCGCGAATACAACAATTCCTACAATTATTTCAAGGGGATGAGCGACGAGGACGTGGCGCGTTACCAAAAGGACGCGCTGATCGGCCATCGCCCGACCTGGACCATGGGGACCAAGCGCGGCGCCAGCGGTTTCCGCGAGGACGGGGTCGATCCGGCCGGTTTCGTCGATCCGATGGGCCTGTTCCGGGCGCAGCAGCAGGCCCACCAGGCCGCCACCGCCCGGCCGCGCCTGCCTGTGGCCACGGCCAAGGCTCTGTCGGTCATGAATCTTGAAGAAACAGCCGATGCGCAAACCGTTCGGGCGCGCTACAAGGAACTGGTCAAACGCCTCCACCCCGACGCCAATGGCGGCGATCGGTCCAGGGAGGAAAAATTGCGCGAGATCATCCAGGCCTATAAGCATCTGCGCAGCGTCAAGCTGGCGTAAGCTACCGGCCACTGGATTTTCCGGCTCATGGTCCGGCTCTGGCGTCCAGCTTCGGCTGGTTCTTGGCTTGAGGCCTTTCAGGTTGCGCGCACGCGCCCTATGCGTGCGACGTTGGAGGAATGATGCAAGCGGATACGAAAGAAACGAACGGTCTGCCCGATATCAAGGTGTCCGTGCGTCAGCTGTTCAATATCGATTCCGACATGGAAGTGCCGGCCTATTCGACGGCCAATGCCTATGTCCCGGATCTCGACGAGGATTATCTCTTCGACCGACCGACCACGCTCGCCATTCTCGCCGGCTTTGCCCGTAACCGCCGCGTCATCGTCACCGGCTATCACGGCACCGGTAAATCGACCCATATCGAACAGGTTGCCGCGCGGCTGAACTGGCCTTGCGTGCGCATCAACCTCGACAGCCACGTCTCGCGTATCGATCTCGTCGGCAAGGACGCAATCGTGCTCAAGGAAGGCAAGCAGGTTACCGAGTTCCGCGACGGCATTCTGCCCTGGGCCTACCAGAACAATATCGCTTTGGTGTTCGACGAATATGACGCCGGCCGCCCCGACGTGATGTTCGTTATCCAGCGTGTGCTCGAATCTTCCGGCCGTCTGACCCTGCTCGATCAGAGCCGCGTGATCCGGCCGCATGCCGCGTTCCGCCTGTTCGCCACCGCCAATACGGTGGGTCTCGGCGATACGTCGGGCCTTTATCACGGCACGCAGCAGATCAACCAGGCGCAGATGGACCGCTGGTCCATCGTCACCGTGCTCAACTATCTAGCGCACGACAAGGAAGTCGACATCGTGCAGGCCAAGGCGCCGCACTATCGGAGCAAGGAAGGCCGCGACATCGTCAACAAGATGGTGCGCGTCGCCGACCTGACCCGCAACGCCTTCATGGCCGGCGATCTGTCGACGGTGATGAGCCCGCGTACGGTGATCACCTGGGCCGAGAACGCCGACATCTTCAAGGATATCGGCTTCGCCTTCCGCCTGACCTTCCTCAACAAGTGCGACGAACTCGAACGCGCCCTGGTCGCCGAGTTCTATCAGCGCGCCTTCGGGCAGGAACTGCCCGAGAGCACGGTGAATGTCGCGCTGAGCTGAGAAGCCGAAGCACGCTGGCAGGCCCGCATCGTGACCGATGCGGGGTGGGTAATGGGATAGCCCTTTCATGAGTTCCAATCGCAAGCCGGCCGTCAAAGGCGAAGCCCCGCAGGAGCCGTTCAAGCGCGCGGTGGCAAGCTGCATGCGCGCCATGGCGGGGGCGCGCGATCTGGAAGTGACCTTCGCGGCGGAACGTCCGGCGCTTGTCGCCGGCGAAACGCCGAAGGCGCGGTTGCCGGAGCCGGCGCGCAAGCTCACCGCGCATGAAGCGGCCATCGTGCGCGGTCATGCCGATTCGCTGGCGCTGAAGCTCGCCTGTCACGACGCCAATGTGCATCGCCGGCTGACGCCGACCAATCAGGCGGCGCGCGCCGTCTTCGAGGCGGTGGAACAGGCGCGCGTCGAATCGATCGGCTCGCGGCGCATGCAGGGCGTCGCCGAAAATCTCACCGCCATGCTCGACGATCGTTATCATCGCGGCACCTATGCCGACGTCACCGATCGCTCCGACGCGCCGCTCGAAGATGCAGTGGCAATGATGGTGCGCGAACGGCTCACCGGTCTTGCGCCGCCGCCGGCTGCGCAGAAGATCGTCGATCTGTGGCGGCCGATCATCGAGGATCGCGCCGGCGACGACCTCAATGCGCTCGGCGCCTCGATCGAAGACCAGCGCGCCTTCGGCAAGATGGTCCATAAACTGTTGCAGTCCCTCGACATGCTGGACGAGGGCGCGATGGATCAGGACGAGACGGGCGACGAGCAGGGCGATTCCGAGCCCGATGCGCAGCCCGAGGACGCCGAAAGCGAAGGCGAGCAGGACCAGACCGGCGATGCCGTCGAGATGGATCAGGCCGACGAGTCGACCGAGGACATGGAAGAAGGCGAGATGGACGCTGATGACGCGCCCGCTGGCGAAATGCCAGAGGACGCCGACATGGGCGATGCCGACGAAGCCTCCGAGAACAAGCGGCCGCCGACCCACGGCGCCATCGAACATCGCGGCCCCGACTACAAGGCGTTCACGGTGAAGTTCGACGAGACCGTGCATGCGGAAGATCTGTGCGAGCCGGAAGAGCTGGAGCGCCTGCGCGCCTATCTCGACAAGCAGCTCAGCAATCTGTCGTCGATCGTCGCGCGTCTCGCCAACCGGCTGCAACGCCGCTTGATGGCGCAGCAGAACCGGTCGTGGGAATTCGATCTCGAAGAGGGCATTCTCGATCCGGCGCGTCTGTCGCGCGTCATCATCGATCCGCAGCAGCCGCTGTCGTTCAAGCGCGAGAAGGATATGAACTTCCGCGACACGGTGGTGACGCTGCTGCTCGACAATTCCGGTTCGATGCGCGGTCGCCCGATCACGGTCGCCGCCACCTGCGCCGACATTCTGGCGCGCACCTTGGAGCGTTGCGGCGTGAAGGTCGAGATTCTCGGCTTCACGACGCGGGCGTGGAAGGGCGGCCAGGCGCGCGAAGTCTGGTTGCAGGCCGGCAAGCCGGCCAATCCGGGCCGTCTCAACGATCTGCGCCACATCATCTACAAATCGGCCGATGCGCCGTGGCGCCGCGCGCGCCGCAACCTCGGCCTGATGATGCGCGAAGGTTTGCTGAAGGAGAATATCGACGGCGAGGCGGTCGATTGGGCGCATCGTCGCCTGCTCGCGCGCAGCGAGCAGCGGCGCATCCTCATGGTGATCTCCGATGGCGCGCCGGTCGACGATTCAACCCTGTCGGTCAATCCGGGCAATTATCTCGAGAAGCATTTGCGCTGGGTGATCGACGAGATCGAAAACCGTTCGCCGGTCGAACTCATCGCCATCGGCATCGGCCACGACGTGACGCGCTACTATCGTCGCGCGGTGACGATCGTCGATGCGGAAGAGCTCGGCGGTGCGATGACGGAGAAATTGGCCGAACTGTTCGACGAGGATTCCACACCGACCATCGTCCCGTCGGCGCATATGGTGCGTGCCGCGCGCCAAGCGGCGCAGCCAGCGAAGGCGAAGTGATTTAGGCGAAGCCTCTGTGTCATCCCGGACACGCGAAGCGTGAGCCGGGAACCAGGGGCAACTGCATCAGCCTTGGTGGCTGACGACTCGCAGACATATGTTTCGTTGATTTTACCACACGCCTCTGGTTCCCGGATCACTTGCTGCGCAAGTGTCCGGGATGACACCAAGGTGTCGGCTTCTGGAGTAATGTTGGACTAACAAAAAAGCCCGGTCGCGAGACCGGGCTTTTTTGTTGCGATGTACGCGGACATCAAGCGGCGGCGGCAGCCTGCTTCTTGACGATCTCGCGCTTCAGGCTGAGGGCGCCCTGCGACAGCTCGGCGTCACGCGCCTTGAGCAGGAAGGCGTCGAGGCCACCGCGATGCTCGACCGAACGCAGAGCGGCGGCGGCGACGCGCAGACGCACCGAACGCTGCAGCGTGTCGGAGATCAGGGTGACGTTGCACAGGTTCGGCAGGAACCGTGTCTTGGTCTTGATGTTCGAGTGGCTGACGAGATGGCCAACCTGGACTGCCTTGCCGGTCAGTTCGCAACGGCGCGACATGGGAACTTCCTTTCAAACGCTTTTCGACTGGGCGATAGCCTTGAGAACGCCGCCGGAGGGCGGATGCATTTGTCCACGACTGAATGGAAGGCGCGACAAACCGCAATCGTTCCGGGTTCGCCGGAATTCGGTCGCGGCTCTATAGGGGAGAGGTGCTGTGGCGTCAAGACTTTGACAGCAGAGGCCGGCGTTAAAGTCGCACTTTGCTAGAAAAGGTGATGGGCCGGCGTTGTCTCGGCCGTGAATCCGACGAATTTACGAAGTGTAAGCTATAACCTGCTTCAAATCCGACAACAGTATCGGATGTAGAGTTTCATGATCAGCAGGACACTCAAAATTAAGACGATTTTGCCCAAGGCGCGGGTTGGGAAGCGGGTTTTGGCGCTGTCCCTGGCGGCGCTGCCGCTGGCTTTTTCGGGGGTTGGTGCAAAGGCCGAGACGCTGCAGGCGGCCTATTCGGTGCGCATCATCGGCTTGACCTTGGGCACCGCTGGCCTCGTCGGCTCGATCGAGCCGAACGGCTATCGGATCGAGGCTTCGGCCAAACTGGCCGGGATCGCCTCGGCGGTGACCAAATCGGAAGGCGGCGCCACCGCCACCGGATCGATCGTCCGGGGTCGCGTGCTGCCGGCGACCTATGCCAGTGCCTCGCAGAATTCCAAGGAAACCCGCACGGTGCGGATGGCCTTGAACGCCGGCAATGTCAGCGGCGCCGAGATCATGCCGCCGCCCGATCCCTATCCCGACCGCATCCCGGTCACCGAGGCGCAGAAGCGCGGCATCATCGATCCGCTGTCGGCGCTGATCATGCCGGTCAACACGCCGGGGCCGCTTGTGGGACCCGAGGCCTGCGCCCGCACCATTCCGATCTATGACGGCATCACCCGGTTCGACGTGCCGCTCTCCTATGTCGGCACGCGCCGCATGGAGATATCAGGCTACAGTGGGCCAGTGGCGGTCTGCTCGGCGCGCTATCGGCCGATTTCCGGCCATCGTGCGAACCGGGAAGCGACCAAGTTCATGGCCGATAACCGGCAGATGGAAGTCTGGCTGGCGCCGCTCGAAGAGGCGCGCGCCTTGGCGCCGGTGCGCATTTCCGTCGCCACCATGATCGGCATGCTGGTGATCGAGGCGACCCGCTTCCAGACCTCGCCGTCGACCACGGCCTCGACCCGTTAACGTTTTTCCGCCGTCCCGACGGTCTTGTTTTCGCGAACCCGCTGGCCTTCCGCCGGCGGGTTTTCGCATTTGGGCGAGGCGCCAGCCGGTAGGGCCGTGCCAAATCGATCGCAATTATTAACGCCTGTCTTTTCAAAAGCCTGTCACGTAAGTGCGACAAGGCCTCGGCTAGTGGTATTTGCGGCCATCGCCACCCACATATGGCGTGAACGGGTCGGGAAAGGTCGCCGCACAGTGATTCGTGCCTGTTACGTTCGTGCTGCGTACCGGAGGTAAACGACGGATGTTCTGCTCCCTGTGGAAATTCTATTGACAGAAGTGCCCTTCAGAGTCCGTGCGAAAGTTAAATGCGAGTCTAAGGATTCACGCGTCGAGTCGAGCGGATTCGCAATACATAGTAATGCTTGGGTCGGCCGGAACGAAATCTTGTGGGGAACAAAGGAAGACTCAAGAAGAGTCGCCGATTCGATGCCGATTCGTTCCCGCCCCGTTCGAGTGCTGAAGAAATCTGCCCGCCGGCCGTCGCAGCATGATACATCGGCGCTGTTGTCGTCAGGTTTCCGGCACCGCTCCGTTCCCGTCGCTCGGCATCGTGCCGCAGGTGCGTTTCGATGAATGTTCCGCTGCCGGCGGGTCGCGCCGGTCTTCCGCAGTCTCGCCACCGGCCGGTCACCGCGGTGCTGGGGCCGACCAATACCGGCAAGACCCATCTGGCGATCGAACGGATGGTCGGCCACAACAGCGGCGTCATCGGCCTGCCGCTGCGGCTTTTGGCGCGGGAAGTTTATAATCGCATTGTCGAAAAGGTGGGCGCGCCCCAGGTGGCGCTGATCACCGGCGAGGAAAAGATCAAGCCGGATCGGCCGCGCTACTGGGTGTCGACGGTCGAGGCCATGCCGCGCGATCTCGATGTCGACTTCGTCGCCGTCGATGAAATCCAGCTCGCCGCCGATCTCGACCGCGGCCATGTCTTCACCGACCGTCTGCTGCACCGGCGCGGACGCGAGGAGACGATGATGATCGGGGCCGAAACGATCCGGCCGCTGATCGAACGGCTCATTCCCGATGCGGTCATTGTGTCGCGGCCGCGCCTGTCCAACCTGACTTTCGCCGGCGAACGCAAGATTTCGCGCCTGGCGCGGCGCAGCGCCGTCGTCGCCTTTTCGGCCGAGGAAGTCTATGCGATCGCCGAGTTCATCCGGCGCCAGAAGGGCGGCGCCGCCGTCGTGCTCGGCGCGCTCAGTCCGCGCACGCGCAATGCCCAGGTGGCGATGTATCAGAACGGCGACGTCGACTATATCGTCGCCACCGATGCCATCGGCATGGGCCTCAATCTCGATGTCGATCACATCGCCTTCGCCGGGGATCGCAAGTTCGACGGTTGGCAATATCGCCGTCTCAACCCCAGCGAGTTCGCACAAATTGCGGGTCGTGCTGGCCGGCATACCAATGATGGGACTTTTGGCACCACCGGGCGGTGCGCGCCGTTCGATGAGGACCTCGTCGAAGCTCTGGAAAATCATCGGTTCGACGCGCTGTCCACCTTGCAGTGGCGCAACACCGATCTGGATTTCAGCACGATCACGAGCCTGCAGGCCTCGCTCGAGCGCGAGCCGCGGACTCAAGGGTTGACGCGCGCGCCGCTGGCCGAGGACGTCCTGGTGCTGGACGTTCTGGCGCGGGACGAGACCGTTCGCCGGGTCTCGGCCACACGCAAAGACGTGGAGCGTCTATGGGACGCATGCCAGATCCCCGATTATCGCAAGCTGTCCCCGGCCGCCCATGCGGAACTGGTGTCGACCATCTACAGTTTCATCGTTCGGGCCGGAAAAGTGCCGGATGACTGGTTTCAGCGCCATCTTTCCACTTTTGATCGCACCGATGGTGAGATTGACACATTGTCGGCGCGTATTGCACAGATACGCACCTTCAATTTCATCGCTAATCGTCCTGACTGGCTGAAGGATCCTGAGCATTGGCAGGGGATTACCCGTCAGGTAGAGGACAGGCTTTCGGACGCGCTGCATGAGCGGCTCGCCCATAGATTTGTGGACCGGCGCACCAGCGTGCTGATGCGCCGCCTGAGAGAGAATGCAATGCTGGAAGCGGAAGTGACGACGTCAGGCGATGTGCTTGTCGAGGGGCAGCATGTCGGCAGCCTGCAGGGGTTCCGTTTCACGGCTGACCCGCAGGCCGAGGGCGAGGCGCAGAAAACCCTGAACGCGGCGGCGCAGAAGGCGCTGGCGAGCGAGATCGATGGGCGCGCGACGCGCGTCGGCGATGCGGTCGACGATGCCTTCGTGCTCGCCAATGACGGCACCCTGCGCTGGCTCGGTGAAGCGGTCGGCAAGATCGCGACGGGCGATCACGTCCTGAAGCCGGTCGTGCGCGTGCTCGCCGACGAGCGGCTGACGGGCGCGTCGCTGGAGACCGTGCAGCGCCGGCTCGATCTGTGGGTGGCGCAGCATGTGAAGAAATTGCTCGGGGCGCTGTTTGATCTGGAGGCCGGCGAGGGGCTCGAAGGCATCGGCCGCGGCATCGCCTTCCAGGTCGGTGAAGCACTGGGCGTGCTTGAGCGCCAGCGCGTTGCCGCCGACATCAAGAATCTCGATCAGACGGCGCGCGCCAGCCTGCGCAAGTTCGGCCTGCGCTTCGGCGCCTATCACATCTATCTGCCGCAGCTTTTGAAGCCGGCGCCACGCGCGCTCGCCGCGCAACTGTGGGCGCTCAAGCACGGCGGCATCGAAACCGTGAAAGGTCTCGATGAAGTGGCGCATCTGGCGTCATCAGGCCGCACCTCCTTTGCCGTCGACAAGGATGTGCCGAAGGGGCTCTATCTCGCCGCCGGTTTCCGCGCTTCTGGCGAACGCGCCGTGCGTGTCGACATTCTCGAACGTCTGGCCGATCTCATTCGTCCGGCGATCGCTTATCGTCCCGGTACGACGCCGGGCGATCCGCCGCCGGGCACTGCCGATGGTGATGGCTTCGTCGTCACCGTGGCGATGACATCGCTGGCCGGCTGCTCGGGCGAAACTTTTGCGTCGATCCTGCGTTCGCTCGGCTATCACGGGCAGCAGCGCAAGGGTCCGGCGATCACCGTCGCCTTGATTCCGAAAGCCGCCACCGAGCCGGTGAAGCCGGCGGAGGCGGAAACGGCGCCGGCGGAAGGCGTCGAAGCGGCCGCGTCGAGCGAAGCCGTGGGCGAGACGGTTGAGGCGGCCGTCGCCGAAACCGCTGCGGCACCAGTGGAACCTGTTGCTGAAGTGACGGCGGAAGCGCCGATCGTGGAAGCCGCTGAAGCGGCGCCGCAAGAACAAGAAGCGCAGGAACAAGAAACGAAAGAATCGGAAACGCCAGCGACAACGGACACCGTTGAAGCGATGGCATCCGAGACGGAAGCGGCGACCAGCGATGCGCCGGCCGCCGAGGCGGGTGAAGCCGCTGAGGTCGTCGCCGAAGAGCCGATGATCGAGGTGTGGACGCCGCATCGCCGGCATGAGCCGCGCAAGTTCGACTTCACGCAGCGCCGGCCGCGTCGCGAGGACAATCGCAACAACAAGGGTCAGCGTCCGCCGCAAGGACGTCCCGGTGAAGCCGGTGTCGCGGCGGCGCCCGCCGATGGCGCGGAGGCGCCGGTGCAGCAGCAACGGCGTGACGGCGGTCGCGATCGCTTCAAGAAGAAGTTCGAAGGCCGTGGCGGCCAGAAGCCGGGCGAGGGTCGTCGTGACCGGCCCGATCAGCAGCGCTCCGATCAACAGCGGCCGCACGGCCAGCGCTTCGAGCGGCCGAAGCCGAAGGAACGGCAGCCCGATCCGAACTCGCCCTTCGCCAAACTGGCGGCCTTGAAGGAGCAATTGGAAAACAAGGATCGTAGCAGGTGACGATCGCGGGGCGACAACGGCTGGATAAGTGGCTGTGGTTCGCTCGCGTCGTTAAATCGCGCACCTTGGCGGCGAAGCTGGTGAGCGATGGCTATGTGCGCGTCAACAGCGTCAAGGCCGATGCGCCGGCCAAGGCGGTCGGTCCGGGCGACGTTCTGACGATCGCGCTGGAGCGGCAGGTGCGCGTTCTGAAAGTGCTGGCGCCGGGCGCGCGGCGCGGCCCCTATGAGGAGGCGCGCACGCTCTATGAAGACTGTTCGCCGCCACCGCCCGCGACGACCGAAACCGGCGCCGGATTTGGCGATCGGGCGCCGGGCGCAGGCCGGCCGACGAAGAAGGAACGGCGCAGCCATGATGCCCTGTTCGGCGGCGATGGCTTCGGCTCAGGTAAAGTTGATTAAGGCGATCAGGGTTGCAATCGCCGCCGCATTGCGCCAAGAGGCTGGCCGAAGTCAGCCAGCCGGCGTAAAGCCTCTGTGAATGACCGCGCCATGGGCGCGAGGAGAGACTGATGACCTATGTCGTCGTAGAGAATTGCATCAAGTGCAAGTATATGGACTGCGTCGAAGTTTGCCCCGTGGACTGTTTCTACGAGGGCGAGAATATGCTGGCGATCCATCCCGACGAATGTATCGATTGCGGCGTGTGCGAGCCGGAATGCCCGGCCGAAGCGATCAAGCCCGATTCGGAGCCTGGCCTCGACAAATGGCTCAAGCTGAACGCTGACATGGTCAAGAACTGGCCGAACATCACGATCAAGCGAGATGCGCCGGCCGACGCCAAGGAATTCGACGGAAAAGAGGGAAAATTCGAGGCTTATTTCTCGGATAAACCGGGCGAGGGTGACTAAACCGCGGCATTTTCGTGCTGCCGCCACGGCCCTGCGCGCCGGGCGGCCGCGGCCGCCGGTCAAGTTCCGCCATCAATTCCAGTGAATTGCGACAATCAACGCTGTTAAGGTGGTAAGGCGTTAACCTTTGCACATGGCCAAACCACGGCTCCATGCTGGAATTCTTTGATTCCAGCAGTATTTTGTGCTATACCTCTTTTTAACAGTCGTTAATTCCGCTTACCGAGGACCCGCCGTTACAGGAGGCCGCTCCGGTTTTCCGGGGCTGTTTTTTTGCCGACATGTGACAGCCCTTTGGTGGGCGCTGTTGTCGGTCTGAACGAGCGAGTAGTTAATTACTGTTTTTGTTTGGGTAATCGGCGCTCAGTTCCCATTTGAGCGCTGCTTCTACCTAACCGGATGGCCTCTGTCATCCGGAAAATCACCCCGTCTCCACAGCGGGGTAACCAGGAGTATCGAGTATGTCGTCGACCAAGAAAACGGCCAAGACTGTCAAAGCCAAGGCTATGGCACGTTCGTCCAGCAAGGAAAAGGTCAAAACCGGACTGTCCGGCAAAACCAGCAAATCCGAGGCGGAAAAGGTCAAGTTGAAGGCGGCGGCGACGGAAAAAGCGGTCAGCAAGGCGAAAGATGTCGCCAAGGCAGCGGCCAAGCATGTCACGAAGCCGGCGGTCAAGTCGGCGACAGTCAAGCCGGCCGCCAAGCCGGTGACGGGGAAGGCGCCTGCCGAGGTCAAGGTCGACAAAAAATCCGCCGGAACAACAACAGTTAAGGCTGCTCCGGTACAGGTTCTTAAACCTGTTACCGGCAAGAAGCCTGCGGCACCTCCCAAGCAAGAGATCAAGACAACAATCGTGAAGAAACCTCAGCAAGCGAAAGACGCGGCACCCCCTGCGAAGGACAAGGTGCCGGCCAAATCCGCCGCTCCGGTGAAGCCGGCGGCGAAAGCCTCCACCAAGGCCACCGAAGTCAAAGTGGAAGCCAAGGTCGAAACCAAGCCGGCCGTGAAAGCCGCTGCCAAGCCCGCGCCGGTGAAAGCCGAAGCCGCGAAGCCGGCGGCTGCGCCCAAGGCCAAGGCTGAGCTGGCGTCGCCGGCTGCTGAGGTGAAACCGTCCGTTCAACCCGCCGCGCCGCGTCCTGTCGCCGGTGCGCCCGTGCCGCCGCGCACCGGTCTGCCGCCGGGCCGCTTCGGCGCTTCGCGCCAGCCCTTCCCGCCGATCGTCAAGCCGGCGGCTGCCGTCGCTGGCGGCAAGCCGGGCAAGACCGGCTTCAAGACGCACGAATATATCGTCTATCCCGCCCATGGTGTCGGTCAGATCATCGCCACCGAGGAGCAGGAAGTCGCCGGCCACAAGCTGGAACTTTATGTGATCAGCTTCCTCAAGGATAAGCTGACCTTGAAGGTGCCGCTGCCGAAGGTTCTGTCGGGCGCGATCCGCAAATTGTCGGATGCCGCGACCGTGCAGAAATCCCTCGACACGCTGACCGGCCGTGCCCGCATCAAGCGCACGATGTGGTCGCGTCGCGCGCAGGAATATGAGGCGAAGATCAATTCGGGCGATCTCGTCGCGATCGCCGAAGTGGTGCGCGACCTCTATCGGTCCGAAGCGCAGCCGGAGCAGTCCTATTCCGAGCGGCAGCTTTATGAAGCCGCGCTCGATCGCATGGCGCGCGAAGTCGGCGTCGTGCAGAAACTGACCGAAACCGAATCGCTCAAGGTGATCGAGCAGCATCTCGAAAAGGGTCCGCGTCGCGGTTCCCGTTCCGAGGCGGCTTCCGACGCTGACGGCGATGCGGATGTCGATGCGGACAATGACGGCGAGATCGAAGCCGCCGCTTGATCAGCGCTGCAACGCTTTAAGAAAAACCCGGCTTGCGAGCCGGGTTTTTTGTTGCCCATAGCGTTTCCATCGAAACGCGTTTTGCGCTCTGCGAAGACCGGTTAGAGTCTTGTCTGGCCGCGTTTTCTTCACGCGAACCGGATGCCACTTCGCTCGAAAACGCTTTACTCGACGACGATCTTATACTGCCGTCCGGGCTCGAGGCTGGCGCCACGCTGTAAGCCGTTGATCAGCAGGAAGACGTCGAGATTGCGATCGGTCATGGCCATGCGCTGCGCCATGCTGGAGATCGTATCGCCGCCCTGCGCCGGGACGATGGCGATATGCAGGGGCCGCAGGCCGCGCGCTTCCTGCTGTGGCAGACGCCGGAACGAATTGATGGCAGCCAAGAACTTCTTGTCCGTATCGGGCGTGAGATTCTTGCTGGCGAAGATGATGCGGAAGACATCGCCGCCCATGCGGATGACGGCGACGCGGAAGCGCCAGTCGTTCTCCGTCGCGGTCGCCGTCGCGCCCGGCAGGCTGTTGACCGTCAAGGTCTGGATCGTCGCCTGATCGAGGCCAGCGACCCAACCGGTGCCGAGATAGGCTTCCAGCGATTGCTCCTCGCCGAGGCGGACGTTGTCGAGGCGCAGCGCCTCGGAGCCGCCGGCGGCGACGCCGAGCACGGCTTGCGCCGTATTCTCCAAGGTGAAGCCTTCCGGCGCCATGAAAGAGAAGCCGAGCTTGCCATGGGCGAAGCGGCGGCCGCGCACGATGCCGTCGGCGGGATCGTCGCCGAAGTCGATACCGTTGATGGCGTTGAGATAGGCCTCGCGATCGATGGCGCCCATGCCCGGCGCGCCGAATTGGCGGGCGGCATTGCGGGCGCGCTCGATGCGCTCCTGCGTCGAGGGATGGGTCGACATGATGTCGGGCTGCTGATCGCTGTTGCGATTGCCGAGCAGAGCGGCGCGCATCGCCGTCGAGCGGCTCAAGGCCTGCAGGAAGCGCGCGGCGCCATAAGGATCGTAGCCGGCGCGGCCGAGATTGCGCACGCTGATCAGGTCGGCGTCGAATTCCTGCTGGCGGGTGAAGCCGGCGAGGGTGAGCTTGTCGAAGGCGGTGACTTCCTCGCTGCGTTCGCGGCTCTGCAATTGCCGGGAAGCGCGGCTGCGCAATTCGCTGTTCTTCAGTGCTTCCTCGCGCTGGAAGGCATGGCGCGCGGTGACGTGGCCGATCTCATGCGCCATCACCGCCGCGACTTCGGAGGAATCATTGGCGAGCGCCAGCAAGCCGCGCGTCACATAGATATTGCCCGAGGGCAGAGCGAAGGCATTGACGACAGGCGAATTGAGGATCGTGACACGATAGGCAGGACCCGGGTTTTCATCCGCCGCCGCCAGTTTCGCCAGGATCTGATTGAGGAGCTGTTCGGCCGCCGGCGCTTTGTATTCGCCGCCGAACATCGAGACGAGCTGGCGATGCTCCGCCGTGCCGCGCGGCTCGTTGCCGGTGGTGCGTGGCGCCTGCGAAGGCACGGCCGGGCCTTGCGGCTGTTGATTGTTGTCGGGGTCAAATGTGGCGCAGCCGGCCAAGGCCAGCGCAAGAGCCAAGGAGGCCAGCCGGGTCTTGAATGATCGGGAAAAAGGGTAGGTGAACGAATTCATAGGTTTATAACGGCAGACCATAGGATTGAGTTCAACCTGTGGCGAAATTCGACCGATCCGCGCGCGAAAATGGTCGAGGTTGAAACTCACGGCGTGAGAACGGGCTCCCGCGACGGCAGAACGAAGGAATTCCATCCTGCCATGGCACGATGGAAGATTTCTTACCGTTGCTCCAGAGCTTTTTCAGTTTTTCATAGGGCCGGACGCGCGTTTCGATGTGCGCTGGCGCACTGCACGGGTGAATCGGCGGCGAATCTCTCCAAAATGCGAGCGCTTACGTTGCGGGCGTCGAAGCGGCTATTTGATTGCTCGTCACGCGCGCTCTCGGTGTCATCCCGGACGCTTGCGCAGCAAGTGATCCGGGACCCAGGGGCATGTGACGAAACCTTGGTTGATTGCGAACACGCTTCACCGCTGGGATTGCAGGCTCTACCACGCGCCCCTGGGTCCCGGATCACGCTGCGCGTGTCCGGGATGACACCAAGGCTTCGACGTGCGTCTAGCGACCGCGCACACGCACGGTCCAGGCGCCGTCGTCGGCCGCATCCTTGCCGGCGAGCGCGGTCGCCAGATCGTCCTCGATCCGCTGAGCGACAGGGAGCCTGTGATGATAGGGATCCCAGAAGGTGGCGTCGTTGCGGTTGAGCGCGGAATCGATGCGCCAGTCGATAACGGTGGCCTGATGGCGCCGGGCGATCGCATCCATGTCGGCCTTGCAGGCGGCTTCCACCGCGGCGTCGCGCGAGCCGGGCGCCGGCAAGGTCGAGATGTGGGTTGGTAGCCAGATCAGCACGGTGCGCGTGCGGTCGCCCTCGCGGCTCAAGATGGCATCGAGCCAATCCTGCGCCGGGAAGCGCAACGCGGTGCGTTCCGCCTCGGTGAGGACGACGGGTGGCGTCACCGGCGTGATGACATGCGGGCGATCGCCCCAGATGCGCTGTTGTGCGGCCGCGAGATCATAGGTGTCGTCGGGCGGCGTATAGACGCTGAAGCCGTTCGGCTGCAGGCGGATGCGGCCATGGCCGAGATTGGTCATGACGATGCGGGCCGCCGTCTCGATGGTCTTGCCGTTCAACAGATAGAGAAAATCGTTCCACGGATCGTCGTCGAACATCCAGTCGGGGAAGGCGCGGATGGTGAGCTTGCGATCGGGCTGATCGGCGCGCTCGTCGCACCACCAGTGATCGAGACCGACGATCATCACTTTCGGCGGACCTTTTACGCGCAGGAACAGATCGGCCATCTGCATCTGTTCCCAGGGCGTCGCGGCATTCATCGCCACATTGGCGAGGCGGCTACCGAAAGTCTTGTCGAGCCGGTCGGGATCGAACAGGCGGATCATCGAATTGCCGACGATGATCGAATCGTAATTGCCGTGGCGAATGATCGCCGGATAGAAATGCCGCTGGCTGGTGTCGATGTTGGGGCGCGGCATCGGTGGCGAAAACGGTACCACCTGATAGGGGTCGACGATCAGGATGAAGGCCGAGCAGGCGGCGAGCCCGCCGATAAACGTGCCAAACAGCGCCTTGCCGAAACGGCGCCAGCGCGCGCCGTCGGCCGCATCACGTTCGGCGTCGCCGCGTTTGGCGGCGATCCAGTTCGTCAATCCTGTGCGCAGCGTGTCGAGCATGATCAGAACTGAAAATAGATGAAGGGCGTCGGCGCGCCCTTGCCGATTTCAAGGACGCAGATGACGGCGATGACGGCGACGACGACGGCGAGCAGCACGCTCGGGAATATATAGCGCTCCTTCAACTGATGGGCTGACGGAATGAGCGTGGCGATGGCAGCAGCGACCAGCATCATGCGCCAGGCTTCAAGCCGGCCGGTAAAGCCGTTGGCGCCCACCATCGAGGCGAGAATCGAGCCGGCGGAGGTGAAGTCGATAGCGCGGAAAATCACCCAGCCGACGATGACGAACAGCATGGTGACGAACCAGGCCAGCAATGTCGGCATCGGCCGGCCGAAGCGTTGCCAATAGCGGCAGATGACGAGGCCGACGCCGTTCCACACGCCCCACACCACATAGGTCCAGCCGGCACCGTGCCACAGGCCGCAGATCGCCATGGACATGATCGTCGCCCAGACGTAGCGCAGCTCGCCGTGGCGGCTGCCGCCCAGGGGAATGTAGAGATAGTCGCGGATGAAGTTCGACAGCGAGATATGCCAGCGCCGCCAGAAGTCGCGCAGCGATGTGGAGAGATAGGGCCGGTTGAAGTTTTCCGGCAGCAGCAGGCCGAACATCAAGGCGATGCCGATGGCCATTTCCGTGTAAGCGGAGAAATCGAGAAAGAGCTGAAAGGTGAAGGCGAGCGCCGCCGTCCAGGCTTCCCCAAAAGTCAGCGCCGTATGTGTCGCCTTTTCATAGAGCCGGTCGGCGACGGGGCCGAGCTGATCGGCGACGAGCACTTTCTTGGCGAGACCGAGCGTGAACAAGACGCCGGCGATGGCGAAGCGCTGCGCGAGACCGGGCCGACGCGGATCGAGCGAGAATTGCGGCACCAATTCGTTGTGGCGCACGATCGGCCCGGCGATCAGATGCGGGAACACCAGTACGAACAGCGCAAAGGGCCGCAGCGGATAAATCGGTGCATCGCCCCGGCGCAGGTCGACCAGATAGGAGATGAGCTGAAACGAGAAGAAGCTGATGCCGATCGGTAGGATCAGGCCGGAGCGCGGCAAATGCCAGCCGGTGATCGCATCGAGGGAGTTGATGAGGAAGTCGAGATATTTGAAGGTGGCGAGCGAGCCGAGATTGATGAGAATGCCGAGCACGATCACCGGCAGGCGGCGGCCTTTGTTCGACCAGCGCGCCAACAGCCAGGTGAGGCCAATCTGGCCGAGCAGCAGCGGCAGGAAGCGCACGTCCCACCAGGCATAGAACACCAGCGAGGCGGCGATCAAAGCGTAATGGCGCAATCGCTCGCTCGACACCGCCAGCCAATAGGCGGCCAGCGTCAGCGGCATGAAGATCAGGATGAACGGCTGGCTCTGAAACAGCATCCGGGGCGATTGTATGGTTTTAGCGGCAGGTGCGATGCGCCGCCGGCTGCGATGCGGCGGACCATAGTGGCTGGGGGAACCGCAGCCAAGCCGCGATTATTAGGCGCGACGTTAAGGCTCGTCAGGGCTTGGGTGTTGCCGGGACCGCCGGGTGCCAACCGTCGCTGGCGGCGTCTTTGAGGATTTCGAGGGCGCCGGGCGCGTGCAGTTCCATGCGCGGGCCAAACCGGGTGTCGATCAGGCCCCGCGCCTGGATCGTCTTGCCCGTCAGGCTCTTAGGGTCGAGCCCGGCGGCCGTGAAAGCCTTCAGATTTCGGGCCGAAACGGTCAAAGTAAGCGAGTTTTGCCGGTTTCTGCCGAGATTGATGAAGGTTCGGGCCCGTCCGGCATTGACGTTGGCCACCACGCCGGACACCAGGGCGATGCGCCCCGCGACGCTAGAAAAGTCAGGGTCTTGCGCCTGATCGAGGGGCGCGTAGGCCGGATCGGCCCACAGGCCGTGCCGGGCGGCGCGCGCGCCGGCTTCGGCCTGGAGGAGCGGTTTCAGGCAGGGGCCAGCTTCACTCAGCGGATCGACCCGCGCCCAGCCGGCCTCGATCAGGGCATTGGCGAGCGAAAGCTGTTCGGGCGCCAGGAAGGCGCGCGCCCGCTCACGGCCCCAGCGGTCGGCGGCCGGATCAAGCGCGGTCAGCGCCACCTGCGCGCCGACCGTCCAGAGCGCCAGATCAGCCCGCGCCTTTTCCGCCAAGCGCGGATCGGCCTCGGTCGCCCGCACCGGCTCGATGCCAGCGATGCGGATGAGCCTTTTGTCGGCGAGTTTCAGTTCGAGATGGGCGGTGACGTCGGTGACGTCGACGGGCTCGCCCACGGGGCGATCGCAGGTCTCCTGTGGGGATTCTGGGGTAGAGCGCGGCGGCTTGCCGGTTTGTGCGGTGGCGAAACCAAGCGGCGGAAACAGCAGCGCGAGCGCGAAGACGGCCGCTCGCAACTTTTCATTTGCCGCTCCTGTGCTAAACAGCATGCCCCGTGGTTCTCCGCGTCCGTCCCGGTAGCTCAGCAGGATAGAGCAACGGTTTCCTAAACCGTAGGTCAGGGGTTCGAATCCCTTCCGGGACGCCACCCTACGCTGCTCAGCAGCGCAGGGAGACTGGTGAACGGCGAATTGCTAGCCGCCAGTGGAACGGGCAAGAAGGCCAGCGCGCGGATCGACTTTGGCAATCGGCGCATGGCCTAGCCCCCTCCGCCAATGTGGATCAAGCCGGCCAGATGCAGACCGATGCTGGCAAGAGAGCAAATGGCGAGCGTGGTCAGCATGCCAGCATTCAAGCGGAAGATCGCGAAAGCTGCGGCAACTGAAAGAACAAGTGCCCAGGGATCGATGCTGGTGAGCGCGGGCGCGTCAAAAGAGAACGCAAGCCACTGCACAGGCACGGTGGCGTGAAAGATCGAGTGGATCGCGAACCATATCGCCAGGTTGAGAATGACGCCGACGACTGCCGCCGTTATCGCGGACAGTGCTCCGGCGAGAGCCTTGTTGCCGCGCAATCGTTCGATAAAAGGCGCGCCTAAGAAGATCCAGAGAAAGCACGGGATGAACGTGACCCAGGTGGCGAGCAAGCCCCCCAAAGTGGCGGCCAGGAGCGGAGGCAGGTTACCGGGTGCGCGATAGGCGCCCATGAAGCCTACAAATTGCAAGACCATGACCAACGGGCCGGGCGTCGTTTCCGCCATACCCAAACCGTCAAGCATCTCGCCCGGTTTGAGCCAGCCGTAATTCTCGACAGCCTGTTGCGCGACATAGGCGAGGACGGCATAAGCTCCGCCGAACGTCACCATCGCCATCTTGCTGAAGAAGATGGCGATCTGACTGAAAACATTGTCCGGGCCGAGCGTCGCGAGGAGCCATGCCACGGGAATGAGCCACAGCAGCAACCAAACGGATGTCACCTTCAACGTTTCTTGCATGCGAGGGCGTGCATGTTCCGGCAATTCCTCTCCTAGTAAGCTGTCATCATCTGCCTGATCCTTCGCCGTTCCATGGTCTGTCCCTCCGGAGAAGTCAGCGAAGTTCAAGCGCCCGCCCAGAAAGCCGATGATGCCTGCCGTAAGGACAATGATTGGAAAGGGCGCGGCGAAGAAGAAGATACCGATAAAGGCGGCAGCGGCCAGAATTTGCATCGTGCGGTTCTTGGGCGCGCGTTTGCCGACATGCACGACGGCCTGAATCACGATGGCGAGAACCGCGGCCTTAAGGCCAAAGAAGAATGCGGCGATCAGGCTTACGTTTCCAAACAGCGCATAGATGTAACTCAACGCCATGATCGATATGACGCCAGGAACGATGAATAGTCCTCCAGCCACGATGCCGCCCAGCGTTCGATGCATGAGCCAGCCGATATAGGTCGCTAACTGCTGGGCTTCCGGTCCGGGCAAAAGCATGCAGTAGTTTAGGGCATGCAGGAAACGGCTCTCCGAAATCCATCGTTTCTCTTCGACGAGAATGCGATGCATGACCGCAATCTGCCCGGCTGGTCCGCCAAAACTGAGGGCCGCGATCCGTAGCCATACCCAGAACGCCTCGGACATCGATATGCCGTGGCCCTTGGTCTTGGTTTCGACATGGGCGTTCATATCAGGCTCCCATCTTGTTTGAGGGCCAGTTATGTTTTTCGCTGCTGGTGTCGCGACACCAGCAGATGACGGAGGGACCTATTGTCTCGGAGGTCCAGCGTTCGATTTCACTGGGCTTGCGGCGGACAACGTCAAGTATGTAGCAGGGATCGACGGCAACGTCTTCGTCCGCGCGGACATCGATCGGCGATGGGCATTTTGGCGTACCGAGGCGCGCCAGCTTCTTTGGTGAAATCGAGGTATATGACGACATGCTACGCCCTTTATGATCACGTTGATCAGGACGCGATACTTGGGCACGTCGCCTGGAGGGGAGATCGCTTCCCCTGAGACCAATCTACACTCCAGCCGTGGCCTGTTGTCAATCGATGGATTCGATGGATGTTTGGTGCCTGGATCTTGATTGGGGCCTAGCCCGCGTCGGCTGTCACGGTAAAATAGATCTACATTTTCGAGGAAACGCGTTTGGATATCCGGCACCTGAAATATTTCGTCAAAGTCGCCGAGGCAGGAAGTTTCGTCGCCGCGTCGCGCGAGCTGGGGATTTCGCAGCCCTCGCTCAGCAGCCGGATCAAGGAAGTCGAGGCGTGGGCCAATCAGCCTTTGTTCCGCCGTCTGGCGCGCGGCGTGGCGCTGACGGAGGCTGGCGATCGGCTGCTGCCGCATGCGCGCGAATTGCTGGCCGCCATGGACCGTGCCGAAAAGGCGGTTCTGGGCGAAACGGGCTATGCGCTTTCGCTCGGTGTGACGCCGACACCCGGTGTGACCTTGGTGCCGCAATTGCTGACGGTTTCGGCGCAATCCCATCCGCCGTTCAGCATTCAAGTGCAGCAAGGGTCCAGCGACGAACTGTTGGATCTTGTGATGCGCGGGCGTCTGGACTCGGCCTTGTGCTACCGCGTCATCAACAACGAGACGCTGGTGACGGTGCCTCTCTATTCGGAAGATCTCGTTCTGGTTGGCATTTCAAACCTGGTCGATACGGCGGCGGGCGACGTGTCGTTCGATGAGATCGCGCGGTTTCCTTTGGTGCTCGATCCGCGCAGCCATGCGACGCGCCGCCGGATCGAGGAAGTGGCGTTCAAGCGCAAGCTGCATCTGGAAATCAAGCTCGAGGTCGAGCCCGCCAACGCCAAGCGGGCGATGATCGAAGGCCAGGGCTTTTGCGCCGTCGTGCCGAAAGCTTTGTATATCGATGCGATCCGCTCGGGGCAGTTCGGCTTTCGCCGCGTCGTCGATCCGGTGCTCAGCATGACGATGGGGCTGGTCGTCAACTCGGCGATCAAGCAGCGCGCTTTCGAGGGCCTGCGCGATCTCTTGCAGCAGCTCGTTCACGCCAACATCAAGGACGATGTTTTCGGCTGGCGCCCTCCCGATCTGTAGGACTGTGGCGGAATACCCGTCATTGCGAGCGCAGCGAAGCAATCCAGGAGTCGAAGAGTAGAGCCATGGAAATTGCCTGCGCTCAGGCATTCCGGGCGTCCTACCATTTGCTCCTGGATTGCTTCGTCGCTGCGCTTCTCGCAATGACGGCTGCGCCTACATCCGTGCGCCGATGATCTGACGTGCCTTGGTGACGACGTCCTGCGGCGCCTGGAACAGATCGGTGACGAGCTTCTGCATCTCGGTGCCGTCGAGCCCTTCGACATCGATATTCATCTTCTTGGCTTCGGCCAGGAGATCGGGATCCTTCAGGCTTGCCATGAAGGCGGCGCGGATTGCCGCCACGCGGTCATCGGGCACATTGGGCGCCATCACGAAGGGGCGGCCGAAGCGCAGCGGCGCGTAGAACATGTTCATGACCTGACGCCGTTGATCGTCGCCGGCGCGGGCAATGGTCATTTCAACTTTCAGTTTGTCGAGTTCGCTCGCCGAGGAAATGCCTTCCTGCGCGATCACTTTGACGTCGCTGCCATTGACCCATTGCGGACGGGTGGAGGCGACGCTGGACCAGCCCATGCCGCAGGCGCCGTTGACTTCGTTCTTCTCCACCGCGAGGGCGATTTCGTTCGAGCCCGGATAGCCGCTGACGACCTTGAACTTCGCGCCCAGGACATCCTTGAGGAGGTTCGGGAAATCGTGGGTCGAACCGCCCGAAGCACTGGCGCCGACGACAATGTCCTTGCCGAGGAAATCGTCGAGGGATTTGACGCCGGTGTCCGTCCGCACGATGCAGACATAGAGTTCGCTGTTGGCGCTGCCGACGAAGTTCAGCTTGCTGACGTCATAGCGTGCCTTGCCGCGATCGCCGAGCAAGGGCTCCATGATGGCTTGCGGATAGACGGCGCCGATGACGGTGCCGTCCTTCGGCGCGATGTTGTAGATATTCTGCAGCGCGACGACGCTGGCGGCGCCGGGCATGTTGTTGACGACGACGCGCGGACTGCCGGGGATATATTTGGCGATATATCGCCCGATCAGCCGGCCGTAGAGATCATAGCCGCCGCCGGGGGACGAGCCGACGATTATGTTGACCTGCTTGCCCTTGTAGAAACGGGCAGCCTCGGACTCGTCCGCCCGCACGGCAGTGAGGCCTGAGGCGATGCAGATGCTTGCCGCGGCGACGGCCAGAGCTTTACGGGACACGGGGCGTTTCCTCCCTTTTTGAATTTTTGCATTTTTGAATGCGAAAAATCTTTAGCAGGGGGAAATGCGCCGAAAACCCCGCTGGGCCCACAGATTCATATAGCCAGTTGCTATAGGTCGCCCGTCTCAGCCCGCCTGCTATAGCCTTTGGCTATAACTCTGTTTGCGGCTGGCTCGATTGTGACGACGCGTCGCCGCGCCCATACCCATCCCAGGAAACGTCCCCTCCGATCGCCGGAGGTCACCTCGGGGTGTGTCGATGCTGAAGCAAGAGCAAAACGAATTCATCACGCGCACGGGGCCCGGCACCCCGATGGGCAATTTGTTCCGCTGCTATTGGATTCCGGCGCTGCTGGCGAGCGAGCTGTCGGAGCCGGATGGCCCGCCGGTGCGCGTGAAACTGCTGTCGGAGCGTCTGCTGGCGTTCCGGGATTCGCAAGGCCGCCTCGGTCTCGTCGATGAATTCTGCGCCCATCGCGGCGTCTCGCTGTGGTTTGGCCGCAATGAGGACTGCGGCCTGCGCTGCCCCTATCACGGCTGGAAATACGACGTGAACGGCCAATGCGTCGATGTGCCTTCCGAGCCGGAAGAATCCGGCTATGCCAAGAAGGTCAAATTGAAATCCTATCCGCTGGTCGAGCGTGGTGGCATTCTGTGGACCTATCTGGGGCCGCCGGAACGCCAGCCCGAACTGCCGGAGTTCGAATTCTGCGTGGTGCGCGACGAACAGCGTTTCGTCAGCAAGCGGTTGCAGGAATCGAACTGGCTGCAGGGGATGGAGGGCGGCATCGATTCCAGCCATTCGTCCTGGCTGCATCGCGGCGATTTCGAACATGATCCGCTGATCAAGGGCGCCGGCGGCAACAAATATAATTTCGGCGATCTGTCGCCGGTCTTCGAAGTGGTCGAAAGCGCCGGCGGCCTCTTCATCGGTGCGCGCCGCAATGCGGAGAACGACAATTACTACTGGCGCATCACGCCTTGGGTGATGCCGAGCTATACGGCGGTGCCGCCGCGCGGCGATCATCCGATGCACGGCCACTTCTGGATTCCCATCGACGACGAGAATTGCTGGGTGTGGAGTTACGATTATCATCCGGCGCGCGATCTGACTCATGCGGAGCGCGATGCGATGCGCCGTGGTCTCGGCATTCATGTGAAATATGTGCCCGGCACGTTCACGCCGCTCGCCAACAAGCATAACAACTACCTGATGGATCGCGTGGCGCAGCGCGAAGGCCGCTATTTCAGCGGCATCGAGGGCATTGCCGTGCAGGATGCTTCCTTGCAGGAAAGCATGGGCGCCGTCTGCGACCGAACCAAGGAAAATCTGGTTGGCACCGACAACGGTATCATCATGGCGCGGCACCGGCTGATGCGTGCGGCCAAGCAGCTCGCCGAAAAAGGCACGTTGCCGCCGGGTGTCGATGTGGAACATCAGAAAATCCGTTCCGCCGCTCTGTTGCTGCCGAAGGACGCGGCCTTCCAGCAAGGCGCTAAGGAAGCACTCATCGCCAAGCTGGGACAGCCGCAGGTCACCGTGTGATGGCGATGACAGCGTCCAGCGTTCTTGCCGCGGTCACACCGGCGCCGGGGCAGATCGAACTGCGGGAAGTCGCGCGTCCTTCGGAAGCGCTCGACGGCGGCTTGTTGAAAGTCGCGGTCACGGGCGTGTGCGGCAGCGATTGGGAGTTCTACCAGACATTTCCGAAACAGCGCGGCGCTGTCATTCTCGGCCATGAAACGGTTGGCTGGATCGAACGCGCCAGCCGCTCGAGCCTCGACCGCTGGGGGCTGGCCGAAGGCGATCTCGTCGCGCTGGAAGAGTATATCCCTTGTACCCATTGCGCGGCTTGTCGTTCGGGCGAGTTTCGCTCATGCCGCGCCACCGAATGGCGGTCCGGCGGCTTGCGCTACGGCGCGACGGAACTCGGCCGCGATCCGGGCCTGTGGGGCGGCTATGCGCAGGCGCAGTATCTGCATCCCAACACCGTCTTCCATCGCGTTCCAACAGGTCTCGATCCGAAATACGCGGCGCTGGCTCTGCCGGTGGCCAACGGCATCGAGTGGACCTATCTGCAAGGTCGTGCCGGCCCGGGCGAGACGGTGATCATTCAGGGGCCGGGCCAGCAGGGCCTCGCCTGCGTCGCTGCCGCCAAAGAGGCGGGCGCCGCCAAGGTCATCGTCACCGGACTGTCGACGCCGAACGATCGTGCGCGTTTGCAGATGGCGAAACTGCTCGGCGCCGACCACACGATCGAACTGGGTGACGAGGATCTGCTGGAGACCGTCGCTGAACTCACCGGCGGCCAGATGGCCGACCTGGTTCTCGATTGCGCCGGTGTCGAAGCGTCCTTTCTAGCGTCGTTTCATCTCGTGCGCCGCTATGGGCGCGTCGTTTTGGGCGGCCATCTGAAGAATCCGGTTGCCAACTTCAATGCCAATCGGATCGTCGCGCAATATCTCACCGTCAAAGGGGTACGCGGCCATAGCTATCAGGCGGTGGAACATGCGCTCGCCATGCTGGCGGCGGATCGGCACAATCTGCGCAAGCTGAGCACGCATACGTTTCCGCTGGCCGAGACGGACACGGCGCTCCAGTGTCTCATTGGCAAAGGGCTGCCCGGCGCGATCCATTGCACCGTCAGCCCGCTGCAATAAATCCATAACAGTCAAAGGGAGGGGACGCCCATGTCCTCAAAGCTTGTCGCCAGTCTGGCGATCTCCGACAATCCACGCACATGGCCAATCATCGACGGGCGGATCACGATCGACGGTGTCGACGTGCGCACCACGGTTCTGCATCCCTCGGAAATGTTCTGGCGTCAGCTCAAATATGCCGAGTTCGATATTTCCGAAATGTCGATCTCCTCGCTGATGATCGCGGCGTCCAAGGGCGATCGCACCTGGGTCGCCATCCCGGTCTTCACGATGCGCAGTTTCTTCCAGACGTGGGGATTCAAGCGGCTCGATCGCGGCATCGTCACGCCGGCCGATCTCGTCGGCAAACGCGTCGGCGTGCCGGAATATCAGCAGACCTCGGCGATCTGGTCGCGCGGCATTTTCAAGGATCGCTATGGCCTCGATCAGCGCGACGTCGAATGGTTCATGGAGCGCGTGCCCGGCAAGAGCCATGGCGGTTCGACCGGATTCCAGCCGCCGCAAGGGGTGCGCATCCAGCAAATCCCATCGACCACGAATATCGGCGAAATGCTCGTCAAGGGCGAGCTCGATGCGACGCTGCTTTATCTCACAGACAAAAACCTCGTCGATCGCAGCCGTATCGACATCACGCAGGATGCCCATATCGGGCCGATTTTCGCCGACAATCTGCGTGAGGGGCAGAGCTATCTCAAGGACACCGGCATCTTTCCGATCAATCACACGCTGGTCGTGCGGCGGTCCCTGCTGGAAGAAAATCCCTGGCTCGGCCTGAACATCCTGAAGGCCTTCGAGAGCGCGAAAGCTCTGACGCAAAGCCGAATGATCGAAATGGCCGAGCCCTGGCAGACCAGCGCGCTCGATGCCTCAGCCGGACCGCTTTTGCAGAGCGATCCGATGCCCTATGGCATCAAGAGAAACAGAACTGTTCTGGAGACGCTGGCGCGCTATCTCTGCGAACAGGGGCTGACACCCAAGCCCTGCGCCTTGGAAGACATCTTCCTGAAACAGGCGCTGGATCTTTAAAGATGAGACGACCCGATCAGTTGATCGGGTCGAGCACCTGCTTGTGCGGTACGACATTGGTGAAGCGCGGCATGACCTCGCGTGCGAACAAGCGCATGGAGGCTTCGGAAATGTACCGCGTCTCGCCCGGCCATTCGCCGAGGAAGCGCACCAGCAGATGATTGATGCCGAGATCGGCGAGCTCCTGCACGCGTTTGGCGACCATATCCGGCGTGCCGGCGATCAATTCGTGCATGTCGCCGCCGGCGGCATAAGCATTGGGTGTCGACTCGTTCGCCTTCTTGTGAACGACCGGGCCGTGCAGCGGACCATGCTCGCTGATGTATTTCTGGCGCATGGCGAGATGTTCGGCGCGGGCCAATTGGGCGCGTGCCTGGGCTTCTTCCTCGGTGTCGGCGACGACGACGGCGAGCCAGTCGCAGGTGCACCAGCGCTGGCATTCGTCGATCACGGGCTGCGGATGCTGGGCGGCGATCAGCGCTTCGCGATACATGCGGATCTGGTCTTCGAGTGGTGACTCGGATCCGAACGTGCCCAGGAAGGCCGGCAGGCCGCGTTGCGCCGCCTTGATGACGGAGGCATCGCGGCTCGCGGTGCGAATGACGGTCGGATGGTGCTTGCGATAAGGCGCGGGCGTGACGCGGCGGCGCACCGTGCCTTTATAGACCGGCGTGTCGATGATCAGGTCCGGATCGCCGGTCTTGAAATCCCACAGGCGTTCCATGGTCACCAAAGCATCTTCCGCCGCCTTGCCCGAGCTGTGGTATTCGGCGGTCAGGCCCATCCCTAAGGGTTCGAGGCCGGCGAAGCCGCTGCCGAGACCATAGAGCGTGCGCCCCTTGGTGAGCTGATCGAGCTGGTTCATGCTCTCGACCAGGCGGACGGGGTGGTAATAGGGGATCGAAAGCACGCCGAAGCCGAGATAGCGATCCGGGCCGATCTGCGGCGCGATATAGGCGGCGAACTGGATCGGATTGCTGTGCCAGGCGCCGCGGAAATGATGTTCGGTGAACCAGGGATTGTAGCCAAGCTCGGCGGCCAGCAGGGATTGTTCGACGGCGATGCCGAGAATGCGCTCGTCATTTGCCGGGCTGTCGTCGACCGCGGTGTACATCGTCAAAACCATGGTCGAGAAATCCATTGGGCGCCGTCCTTGTCTCGCTGTGAAGCTGAAGGTGATAGATCACGCGGCGGCGAAAGTACATGGAGCGGGCCGGCACCTCGCTGTCTCGTGAAGACGCCGACAAGCCTGGAGGGTCGCGGGAACCCCTGTCCTGGAACCGGTCTAAATTGTTGAAGCTGCGGGTCTCTTGGCGCGTCGTATCGATCAGGCCGCCTGTTCCTCCGTTTCCGCTTCGATCAGACGGGCGATGACCTTGCGCATCGCCGCGCCACCCTGATCGCCCTGGAAATTCATCAGCGGCCGGCCGCTGCGATCGGCGCGGATCGCCTGCTGCTGGCGTTCGAGCATGTCGGCGTCTTCGTCGAAGGCGAGGCGGGTCAGCCGGTACATTTCGTCGGTGATGTGTTGATCGTCCAGCGCGACGGTGCGGCAGACCGACCAGAAATAATGGCTGGCTTCCTCGGTCTCGGGCGTCACGGAATTAAGTACGAGGTGATGCGGCCGTTGCATCTCCTCGTGCGTGCCCGCGTGTTCGCCGCCGAGCACCACGGTGAAGAAGGCCGGGGCGAAGAAGTCGGAGGTCTGGAAACGATCGATCTTGTCGGTCGGCGCGAAGCGGCCGGTCATCAGCATGAAGCCCGAAGGCGAAATATCGCGCATGGTGCGGGAGCTGTGCACCCTGTCGTCCTCGATGGTGACGCGCAGCGGATTGTTGAACCAGCCGGAGCGCCCGCTGGCGCCAATGGTCGAGCGATGCACGAAGGCGAGATGGGTGAGATCGGCGAGGTTGTCGAGGACCAAGAGGTAATTGGCCTTGACGTGATGATAGCCATGCACCGCCGTCCAGTCCGCGTCGGTATTGGCGCTCCATATGTCGGGAATGCCGTCCGGTGTCGCGCGCTTATCATCGCCGATCCAGGCAAAGATCATGTCGTGGCGCTCCAGTGCCGGGAAACGCGTCACCGTCATGCCGCGCGGCGGGATCACATCCTGACTCGGGATATGGATGCAGCGGCCGTGAGCGTCGAACTGAGCGCCGTGATAGCCGCATTCGATCGCGCCATCGACGACGAAGCCCGAGGAAAGCGGCGCCTTGCGATGCGGGCAGATGTCCTCCAGCACGGCGACCGCGCCGGCCTTGTCGCGAAACATGACGATGGGCGTATTGCAGATTGTGCGTGCCAGCGGCTTTTCGGTGAGTTCCGCCGAGGTGGCGATCGCATACCAGTGATTGACCGGATAGGAGCGGGCCATGGCTTTGTCCTTCGGATCGGGAGCGATCGGGCCTTATCGGGTGCCGGGACTTGCTGATTGAAGCGTCGGCTCGGAGACCGCTGCGCGTCGCCGGCTGCCAAGGATGAGCAGGCAGAGGAAGACGACGATCTCGGGCAAAGCCGTGGCCAGAAACAAAGTGCTGCGATCGACTTTGGCGGCGATCAAGAGGCCGCCGAGTAGCGGCCCAAAGATGGCGCCGAACTTGGCTACTGCCAGCGCGAGGCCAACACCATTGGCGCGCCGTTCGCTCGGATAGAGCTTGCCCACCGTGCTATTGAGACCCTGGTGCGAACCGACGACGAAGAAGCCGGTGACGAAGACGACGACCAGATAGAACAGGGTGTCGAGCCTGATATAACCGAGGCTGGCGGCGATCGGGCCGGCGATCAGCGGCATGATCATCAGGCCGAGCGCGCCGTAGCGATCGACGATATGGCCGGCGAGCAGTCCGCCGCAGGCGCCGCCGAGCGAGAGGATCGTCAGCGCGATGGCGGCTTCCGAGACGTTGCGGCCGAAGGATTCGATCAGCACCGGCATCCAGCTGATCAGGAAGAACATGGTCAAGGAGCTCGCGATATAGGCGAGCCAGATCACCGCCGTGCTGAGGCGCAGGTCCGGCGAAAACAGCGAGCGGAGGATGGCGATCACGCTGGTGTCGGCGGCAGTCTTGGCGTCCTGGCTGGAGGTGAAGGCCGTGCCGACAGGGACCGGGCGGCCGGTGATGGCGCTGACGATGGAGGCCGCCTGGGTGGAACGGGGATCGCGGCGGATGAGAAATTCCAGCGATTCCGGAATCCACTGATAGGCGACCAGCAGCAACAGCAGCGCGGGAATGCCGCCGGCGATGAACACCGCGTGCCAGCCATAGGAAGGAATGATCCAGGCGGCCAGCAGGCCGCCGAGACTCGACCCCAAGACATAGCCGAACATGATGACGGCGATGATGAAGCCGCGCCGCTGTGGCGGCGTATATTCGATGCACAGCGCATAGCAGATCGGTGTCAAGCCGCCGACGCCGATGCCGGTGAGAAAGCGCAGGCCCAGGAGATGCGTGAGGTCGGACGCGAAAATCGTCGCCGTGGTGAAAATGCCGACGATGGCGATGGCGAGCAGAATGGTCGGGCGGCGGCCGAGGCGGTCGCCGAGATAGCCGAACAGAATGCTGCCGACCATCAGGCCGGCGAGGCCGGCTGAGAATACCGGGCCGAACAGCGAGCGATCGACCTTCCAGTCGGCGATAATGGAGGGAGCGGCGAAAGCGATGGTTTGCAGATCGAAACCGTCTACGAGCATCAGAAGCGTCGAAATGACGATCAGCCGGGTGACCAAAGCATTGCGGGATTGCGTGGCGACAACGTCGGCCACGTTGATGGGCTGCGCCTGCATAACTTCCTCCCTTTTAGTCCCTATAGCGTTTCACAGCTCGACTAAGTCGAGCGCCATGAAGACGCGTCCAAATAAGAGGATCTCAGCAAAATCACGTTTCTACTGAAACGTGATTTGCTGTAGTCGTGCGCGGCCCCTCAGCAGTGCACGACCACGTAGAGATCATCGAGTGAGACTTTGATCGGTTCGGCCTTGTAGGGCCCCTCCTGCAAGGCACCGCCGCTTTTGACGGCGACGTCATAGCGGGGCGTGCGCGTCTTTCTGGGATCGCAATAGGATTGGCCGGTCTTGATATCGAATTCCCAGCCATGCCACGGGCAGCGCAGGAATTGATTGTCTTGCGTCATGTCGTATTCGCCAGGCTCCGACGAGACGACGAGGCCGCCGAGACGGCCCTTGCAGAGTTCCGCGCCTTCATGCGGACAGCGATTCAACAAGGCGTAGAATTCGTCCTCGACGCGGAAGACGACGACGGAGCGGCCGTTGACCTCGACGACCTTGCGCGTGTTGGGCGGAAAGTCATCGATATGGGAAATCACCTGAGACGCCGTCATAGTCTGTAAGCCCGCCGCGCGTTGCCGGAGAAGATCATCTGCCGTTCCTCATCGCTGAGGCGCAGTTTGAACGCATATTTGGGGTCGTCGTAATCCCAGTGCGGATAGTCGCTGGAATAGAGAATGCGATCGAAGCCGATCCATTCGATGATCTCGCGCAACTGGCCTGGCGTCCGGCATTCTTCCATCGGCTGCGTCGTGAACCAGGTATTCTGGCGCAGATATTCGGAGGGCTTTTTCTTCACATGCGGCACTTCGCTGCGCATGCGCTCCCACTGGCGATCGAAACGCCAGGTCATATGCGGCACCCAGGTGAAGCCGCCTTCGACGAAGACCACTTTGAGATCGGGGAATTTCTCGAACACGCCTTCGAACACCAGGCTCATGGCGATGTTCTGGTAGAGCGGGCCGGAGGTGTAGTGATCCTGGATGTAGAAGGTCGGCCAGCCGATGCTCGACGAGGCATGGCCGCCGCCGGGGATGACCGGATGGAAGACCACAGGCAGGCCGGCGCGGCAGGCCGCTTCATAGATCGGCCAATAGCGCCGCCGCCCCAAGGGCTCGATCGGCTTCGGCGACAGCATGATGTGCGAGAAACGCTTATCGGCCGCCCAATAGTCGATTTCGGCAACGGCCGCCGCCGGATCTTCCTGGGTGACGATGATGCCGGCATGCAGGCGCGGATCGGGTTCGACCCAAGCGGCCAACTGCCATTGATTGACGGCGCGCGACAGCGCCGCGCCATACTCCTGATTGCGTTCGTCGCTGACGGCGGTGCCGAGCGCGATCAAGGTGCCGGCGCCGATGTCGTTGGCGTCGAGATGCTGGCGCTGCATCAGGCCAAGATCGGAGCCGGCCGGGCCGGTTTCGGGAAAGGCATCGAGCCGCATGCCGCGGCCGTCCATGCGCGGATGGATTTCCTGGCCGGTGATGCCTTGGCGGATGTGCGGGCCATAGTCGCGCATATGCGCCTGCCAGCGTTGCGACAGGAAAGGCAGCAGATCGTTGGGCGAGCGCGGGGTCGGATGCAGATCGCAATCGACGGTGGCGAGCTTCGCCGGCGTGGCGGCGGCCGGCGCCGCTGTATCTAGCGTGAGGGTCATGCGGAAGCTCCAACCGGCTGGGCGGTGTCGGTGGCGAGCGCGAGACGCGTATAGGTCTCGGCCGGATTGTCGATGGCGATGCGCTGGATCAAGGCTTCGGACAAACCATCGGGCAGCGCGTTCAAACCGTCGAAATGGGCGTGCGGATAGTCGGTCGAAAACAGAATGACGCGATCGGAATCGAAATGGTCGATCAGCCGTTTCATCGCCACGGCATCCTCGGGGCCGTCGAAGGGCTGCAAGGTCAAGCGCACGCGTTCGTTGATGATCTCGTGCGGCACGCGTTCGATCCACGGCACTTCGCGGCGCGTGGCGCGCCACATGCGATCGTTGCGCCACAACAGCGCTGGATACCAGCTAACCCCGGATTCCGCCAAAACGAAGGTGAGCCGGTCGAATTTGCGGAACACGCCTTCGGCCAGCAGGCTGACGAGGACATTTTCGAACGCCGCCGATTGGGCGATGTAATCCTCGACGAAATGCGAGGGCCAGCCGCCGCCCGTGGTCGCCGTGCGATGTAGGCTGCCGGCGTGAATGCAGATCGGCAATTGCAGGCGCTGCGCCGCCTCGAAGATCGGCCAATAGATGCGCCGTCCCAGCGGCAGTTCGCCCATCACAGGCAGAAGGATCTGCACGAAACGCTTATCCTCGCCGAGCCGTTCGATTTCCGACACCGCATGGGCGGGATCTGTTGGCGATACGAGGATGGAGGCGCGTAGGCGCGGATCGTTGGCGAGCAGATGATCGCGCGTCCAATCGTTGACGGCGCTGATGATCGCAGCGGCCATGTCCTGATGGAACAAAGCGATCGAGCCATGCAGCACGTTGCAGATGGCGAAGCGCAGTTTGAACGGCTCGAGCAATTCCTGGCGCAGGGTCGGGACGATGTTGGCGTCCTCTTCCAGCGGCGCGCGCCAATCGGCGCGGCGCGACAGGGGCACGTTGGGCTTGTAGCTGGTGAAGGTGAAATTCACCGTATGCAGCGCGCGTTCGACGAGCTGCGTGCGCCAATAGGGCGTCATATAGGGCAGCAGGCTCTTGATGGACGGGGCCGCCGGATGGGTGTCGCAGTCGATGGCGCCCGCGAGTGGCAGTTGCATTCAGTCCTCCCTGGCCGGATGGCCACGATCTGCCAACAGAGGAACCACATGCAAAACACGGGGGGCAAATAACCGGGGCTAATGACGCGAATTAGCAAATCGAATTTCGCAGCCGCGAAAGCGATGAAAGATCAATGAAATCAATCGTTGTGGCGCGTGCCGGGCTAGCCGCTACTTGCGCATCCAGAGCTGCGCGGTGAGCTGGCGCAGCCACTTGTGCGCCGGGTCCTGATGCTTCCGTCGATGCCAGATCTGGCGGATGTTCATCATCGGCGAGGGGAACGGCAGCGGATAACGCACGATACCCTTCTGTTTGGAAAAGTGTTTGCAGAGGAAATCGGAGGCGATGACGAGGAAGCCGGCGGAGGGCAGAATCACCGGAATGCTGACCAGATGCGGCAGTTGCAGCACGATGCGCGGGCGCAGCCCCTGTTCCAGCACCATTTGATCGTAAAGCGTGCGCAGGCGCCCTTCCATGCCGATCAGCGCATGATCGAACGTGCCGAACGCTTCCGGGGTCAGTCCTTCCTTCGGGACTTTCAGCGATTCGCTGGCGAGACAGCCGAGCCCGTGATGAAACAGCGACTGCTGCATGTAATTCGGGCTGGTCAATTCGGGCAGATAGCCGATGGCGAGATCGACGGTGCCGTTGTCGAGCAGATCGTCGATCGATTGCGTATCGGCCGGCACGACGATGAGCGAGGAACGCGGCGACAAATGGGTGATCTGTTTGATGAGATCGGGCAGGCAGGACAATTCGCCCAGTTCGCCGGTCGAGACGACGAAACGGCGTCCGTCGTTCAACGGATCGAAGGTTTCCTTCTGCAACAGGCCGCCATCGACCAGATTGAGGATTTCCGCCACGGGGCCGGCGAGCGACAGCGCGCGGGGCGAGGGTTCGAGGCCGCGCTCGGTGCGCATGAACAGCGGATCGTCGAACAGGATGCGCAGGCGATTGAGAGATTGGCTCACCGCCGGCTGGCTGATGCCGAGATGTTTCGCCGCCACAGTGCCGTTGCGATAGCGCAGCAAGGCATCGATCAGCTTCAGATGCCGTATTTCAAGATCCTGAACGTCCATCACTTTCCCCTGGAAGGATGTCATACAGGAGTTTGGTGGCCATTGCGACGCCGACACAGGGCCTGTCGCTGGGCGAGCCATGGCATAGCGGTCTGAAAGCCAAAAAAAAACCCGGCGGAGGATCGGCTCCGCCGGGGTGTGGAAAGCTGGGTCGCAGGAGGGACTAGGGAATCCGCGCCTTGGACAGCTTCACCACATTCTCCATCCGGGCCGATTCCTGCGCGATGAAGGCTTTGAAATGGTCGGGTGTGTCGCCGATCACCGTTAGGCCGAGGGTGTTGAGACGCTCCTTGACGGTGGGGTCCTGCAACGCTTCGACCGTCGCCTTGTTGAGCTTCTCGATGATGTCGCGCGGGGTCGCCGCCGGGGCGACCATGCCGTACCAGATGCCGGCTTCGAGGTCCGGCAGGCCGGCCTGTTTGGAGGTCGGCACCTGCGGCAGTTGCGCGTTCGGCTCGCTCGCCGTGACGACGATGGCTTTGAGGTGGTTGCTGTTGACGTAAGGCACGACGTTGGAAAGGTTGTCGCAGATCATCGACACGCGGCCGCCGAGCACGTCCTGAATGGCCGGCGCCGGCCCCTGATAGGGCACGTGAATGAGATCGACGCCGCCCATCACCTTCAACGCCTCGCCACAGATGTGGCTGGTGCTGCCGTTGCCGGCGGAGGCAAAGGTGAGTGTGCCGGGTTTTGCTTTCGCCTCGGCGATCAGCTCCTGCAGCGTGTTGGCCTTCACCGTCGGATTGACGACGATGATGTTGGGCGTCGAGGCAATGTTGACGATCGGCGCGAAATCCTTCTCGGGCGCATATTGCGGCGAGGCATAGATCCACTGGTTGATCGCTAAGACGCCGGTGGTGGCGAGCAGCAGCGTATAACCGTCGGCCGGCGAATTGGCGACGCGCGTTGCACCGAGCGAGCCATTGGCGCCGGCGCGATTTTCGATGACGACCGAACCGCCGAGCGATTTCGAAATCAGCGGCGCCAGCATGCGCGGGATCGTGTCGCTTGAACTGCCGGCCGGGAAGGGCACGACGAGAACGATGGGCCTGTCGGGATAGTCCGCTTTGGCCATCGGCATGGAAGCGAACGTTGCAAAGGACGCTGCGGCCGCGACACAAAACGCCTTGAAGTTCATGATTGCTCTCTTGGTTGTTTTTAAAGGCTATGGCCAAAGGCTCGGGTGAGAGCAAAGCCTAAAATTGCTGTACAATGCGGGCAAACAAGTTAAGTTGAAGAGGTCTTGAGTTTTCGGCAAGATCTCAAAAACACTCGGGAAAGTCCCATTCGCCGCCGCATCCCTAGCATGAATGCGTTGCTCGCTTTTGAGGCAACTGCACGCCATGAGAGCATCACAAGGGCAGCCAATGAGCTGTCTTTGACCGAAAGCGCCGTCTCGCGTCAAATCTCCCTGCTGGAGGACCATCTCAGCGTCCGTCTGTTCAATCGCGTGAAGAAGCGCCTGTCGTTGACACGCGCCGGCCGAGCTTATGCCAATGACATCAGCCGCACATTGGAACGGCTCGAACGCGATACGCTGAAGGTGATGTCGCTGGAAGGCGCCGGCGGCAATCTCGAAATCGCGGCACTGCCGACGGTAGGCTCGTCCTGGCTCGTGCCACGGCTGTCGAGCTTTTACGAACAACATCCTGACGTCACGATCAATGTCAGCGCGCGCAGCGAACGCTTTCTGTTCGACGGCACCGATATCGATGGCGCACTGTGCTTTGGCGATGCCAACTGGCCGGGCGCTTTGTCGGATTTCCTATTCGAGGAAGATCTGGTGCCGGTGGCGAGCCCGAAGATTTTGACCGGGCGGCGCAGCGGCCAATTGGAACGGTTGATCCGCTCGCGCATGCTGCATCTGAAGACGCGTCCCGGCGCCTGGCAGGCGTGGTGTCTCGCCAATGGTTTGTCCGATCTCAATTTCATGAGCGGGCCGCGCTTTGAAATTCAAGCCATGCTGATTGGCGCGGCTTGCGCCGGCCAGGGTGTGGCGCTGCTGCCGGAATTTCTGATCGAAGCGGAGTTGCGCTCGGGCGCGCTGAAGATTCTGTCGGACAAAGCGGTGCGCAGCAAAGGCGCCTATTATTTCGCTTATCCGGAGTGGCGCGCGGATGAGCCGCTGCTGAAGCATTTCCGAACCTGGCTGCAAGACCAGGTTCGGTTGTTTCGCGGAAGCGACGATTAAAGCTTCGCGGCGCGTTCGAGACTGTCGAACATGGCGATGCGGCGCAGGAAGGCGCGGGTGCTGTCGCGGCTCGACAGGGCCGTCTTGATCTCATCGCGGAACGCCTGCCGATCCTCCGGCGTCTTGGCTTCGAGATTGCGCTTGTTGCGGATCGTGCCGTTCTGAATGGCGTCCATGGTGACGGCGCGGCGCTGGCGCTCATAGGCCTCGAGCGTCGATGCATCTGCCTCGCCCTTGATCACCGGCCCCAGCAAATGGGTGAGATTAAGAGCGTCGTGCACGCCGCCGTTCATGCCCATGCCGCCGAGCGGATTGTTGATATGGGCGGCATCGCCCGCGAGAAAAGTGCGGCCCTTGCGGAAGTTGTCAGCGACGCGCTGATGCACGCGATAGAGCGTGGTGTGCAGGATCGGCGCATCCTTGGCTTTCGGCAGAATGCTCACCAGCATGTCGCGAGCAAAGCCGGTGCTGGTGACGGTGTCGTCTGGAATATCCGGCGGCACCGGGATCATGATACGCCAGGCGCCCATGATGCGCAGGAAGAAATGCCAGCGCTGCGGATCGGCCCAATAGCTCACCGAGGTGACGCCCGGGCGCTCCGCTTCCACGTCGGCCGGCGTGGTGATGACGAGAAAGCGCTCGGCCCAAGTGAAGCCCTCGAAGGGAATGTCCTGGCTGCGGCGCACGATGCTGTTGGCGCCATCGGCGCCGATGAGCCAGGCACAGCGCAGCGTCTCGTCGCCGTTCGGTCCGGTGAACGTGAGGTCGACACCCTGTTCGTCCTGCGACAGGCCCTTGAGTTCGGCGCCAAAGCGAATATCGAACAGAGGATTGTCGTGCAGCGCTTCAAGAATGATGCGCGTCAGTTTGAATTGCTCGGCCTGCAAACGGAAGGGATGGCGGGTCAGATCGGCGATGTCAGCGAAATCGAACGTGCCGAGTTGGCCGTCGATCATCGAGGCATATTGCACCTGCGGCGCCTTTAGGCCTTGCGCGATCAAGGTTTTGGCGAAGCCGAGATCATCGAGCATGTCCAGGGTCGGCGGATGGAAGGTGGAAGCGCGCGATTCGCCGCTCAGTTCAGCACCGGCTTCCAGCACCGTCACTGGCACACCTTGGCGCACGAGATCGGCGGCGGCGACCATGCCGACGGGGCCCGCGCCAGCAATCACGACGGGCAGCGCATTCTTTTCCATCACGTCATCCTCATATTCATCGGGATGATCGCGACGTTCAGCGCGCTTTCAAGCGCGGACGAAAGAGCTGGACCATCCGCCTCGATGCTTAAAATTCAGGCGCGGAAGATCAATTGATGTTTCCCGAACAGAACTTGAGTTTCGCTCAAGTGGGTGGCGGCTGGGCCGGCGGAAAACAGAATTTATAAGACGTCGCCCCAGTCGAGCCGTCGCGCCACTTTGAAGGCGTCGCCGTCGCGGCGGGTCAGCAATTGATCGCGCAGGCTGCCGTCTGATACGCAGAGTTTCAGGCGCACGCGGCCGCTCGCCGTCTGCGGCGGGGCCAGGACGCGCGCCGCCGCGGCTTCGCGTGCGGGATGGCGTGAAGCGGCGATGAAGATGAACTTCTCGTCTTCCCATGGCACGTCGCCGTTCTTGGCCAGCCGGTGCAGGCGCGAGCGCGCGACGCGGCGCGCGAAATGGCACCAGTCGGGCGCAATGAGCGGGCAGGGCTCTTGATGCGGGCAGGGCGCGATGAGATGGGCGCCTCGCGCGAGCAGTTGGGTGCGGGCGGCGAGAATGCGCTGCCAGCCGGCCGGTGTGCCGGGCTCGATGACAACAAGCATATCGCCAGTGAGCGCCCACAGGCGATCGACCAACGGTTCGATCTCAGCCGGCGGCAGTTCGTCGAGCACATAAGCCAGCGTCACGAGATCGGCGTTCGTGAGATCCGGCCAGCGGCCGGTGACGTCGGCGGCGAGATAAGTGCTCGCCACCGGCGCGGCATGGTGGGCGAGATCGGTGCCGATCATGCGGATCGCGGGGCTCGCTTCGAGTAAAGTGGCTTGCGCAAGATGCGGCCAGCAGTCGCGCGCGGCCCAGAGCGCTGTGCCGGGGCCGGCGCCGACATCGATCAGCGTGCGCGGCGCGAAATCGCCGCGCGCGTCCTCGATCGCCGTGAAACTGGCGCGCACCGCCGCATAGGTCGCCGGCAGGCGCGTCGCCAGATAGGCTTTTGCCGCCAGATCGTCGGCGAGATGCAGCCGGCCGTCGCGGGTTTCGGCGCGATAGCGCCGCGACAAGGTCTCCGCCGCCTGTTTCAGCGTGACAAGCGGCACGCCCTCGAGCAGCGTATCGACCGCCTGGCGCAGCGCGGCGGGCAGTTCCATGTCGTTTCAGTCCTTGTCGCCCGTTCGATCAGCGTCCGGCCTGCGCCTTGCGCTTCACCGCATCGGCGCGGTTCTCGATGGCGCGCAGATAATCCGGGTTCAGCTTGATCGCCCGATCGTAGTTTTCGATGGCGCGGTCATAGTCGCCTTTGCGGAAATAAGCGAGGCCACGGTTGTTATAGGCCAGCGCGTAATTCGGATTGATGCGGATCGCCTGATCGTAATCCATAATGGCGCGATCCTGATCGCCCTTACGGCTGTAGATGAGGCCGCGATTGTTATAGGCGATGACGTAGTCGGGCTTGTGATTGATGGCCTGATCGTAGTCCTGCAAGGCCTGATCGCTCTGGCTCTGATTGTTGTAGGCGATGCCGCGATTGTAGAAGGCCTTGGTGAGATCATCCTGCGGCGGTCGAACGGCGCTGATGACGCCGCTGCAGCCTTGAATCGTCTGTTCGTCGCTCGAAGCATTGCTGTTGCACAAGGCTCTGAGCTGGCCGTAATTCTGCGGAATATCGCCGACGGCGGCGGCTTCGCGCAGTTTCACGGTTTCGGCGCGATTATCCGTGGCTTTCTGATATTCGGGCTGAATGCGCAGGGCCTGTTCGAAATCCTCCAGGGCGCGATTGAAATCGCTCTTGTTCTGATAGCTGATGCCGCGATTGTTGAAAGCCAGCGCATAGTCGGGCTTCAACCGGATCGCTTCGCTATAGTCGCCGACGGCGCGGTCGTAGTCCGCCTTGCGATTATAGGCATAACCGCGATTGTTGTAGGTGATCGCCATGTCGCCGGCGGAGACATTCGCGGCGGCGGCGATCACGCCATTGCAGCCTTCGATGGTCTGATCGTCGGTCGAGGCGTCGCTGTTGCACATCGCCTTGAGCTGCCCGAAATTCGCCGGAAGACCGCCGCTCGCCTGTTCTGCGCGCACCTTGATGGCGCGGGCGCGGTTGTCGATGGCCTTCTGATAATTCGGCCGGAATTTGATCGCCTGATCGAAATCCTCGATGGCGCGGGCATAATCGCCCTTGTTCTGATAGGAGAGGCCGCGATTGTTGAAGGCCAGCGCATAGTCGGGCCGCAGCCGGATCGCCTCGCTGTAATCGCGGATCGCCTGATCGTACAGGCTCTTGTTGTTATAGGCGTAGCCACGATTGTTGTAAGCCGGCACCAGGTCGTCCTGTGGCGTCTTGCCGGGGACGATCATGCCGTTACAGCCGGCGATGGTTTGATCGTCATTGGAGGTGTTGCTGTTGCACATCGCCCGTAGCTCGCCGTAATTGCCGGGCAGGTCGCCCTTCGCCTGCGCGTCGCGGATGACCAGCGCGCTCGCTCGATTGTCGAGCGCCTTCTTATAATTCGGCTGAATCTTCAGAGCCTGATCGTAGTCCTGGACGGCGCGCACATAGTCGCCCTTGTTCTGATAGGCGAAGCCGCGATTGTTGAAGGCCAGCGCATATTTCGGATCGATGCGGATGGCTTCGCTATAGTCCTGGATGGCGCGATCATATTGCGCCCTATTGTCATAGGCATAACCACGATTGTTATAGGCGGTCGCCAGATCGCGGCGTCCGGGCTTGCTGGCGATCACGCCGTTGCAGCCGAAGATGGTTTGATCGTCGGTCGAATCGTCGCTGTTGCATAGCTTCTTGAGATCTTCATAAGACTGAGTTTGCGCAGAAGCGGAGACCGCGCCGAAGAGGGGCAGGGCCAGCACGGCGGCCGTCGAGAGCAATCCGAGGGCACGCGCCTTCGTCCGTGTCATTGTCTGTCTCCAAAATCATTTTGGTTCTACGAAACTTTGGGATTCGTAGCTGAAATTTGGATGACAGGCCATATTCGCGATGTGCGTTATGAAACAGACGCCGATCATAAGCGTCTGTTTTGAATTTGTTAGATTTCCGGCGAAAGGCTTATCGGCATTGAGCGAATCCGATGGGTCGCAGGCCGAGGTTACGCGCCCTCGCGCAACCGGAAACGCTGGATCTTGCCGGTCTGCGTCTTCGGCAGAGCGTCGAGAAACCTGACCGCGCGCGGATATTTATAGGGCGCGATCACCGCCTTGACGTGATCCTGCAGTTTCTTGATTTCCAAGGCATCCGGCGTCACGCCCTCGCATAGGACGACATAGGCGGCGACGATCTGGCCGCGCTCCGGATCGGGCGCGGAGACGACGGCGCATTCCTTGACGTCCTCATGCGAAAGAAGTGCTGCTTCCACTTCCGGACCGGCGATATTGTAGCCAGCGGAGACGATCATGTCGTCGGAGCGGGCGGCGAAGTGGAAGCGGCCGTCCTCGTCCTGCACGAAGGTGTCGCCGGTGAGGTTCCAGCCGTCGCGCACATAGGCCTTCTGGCGGTCGTCGGCAAGATAGCGGCAGCCCGTCGGTCCACGCACGGCGAGGCGGCCGGGCGTGCCGCGCGGTACTTCCTTCATGTCATCGTCGACCACCATGGCCTGATAGCCGCTGACAGGGCGACCGGTGGAGCCGGGCGCCATGTCGTCGAAGCGATTGGTGATGAAGATATGCAGCATTTCGGTGGAGCCGATGCCGTCGAGCATCGGCTTGCCGGTTTTCTTCACCCAATCCTCGAAGACCGGGGCGGGCAGGGTTTCGCCGGCCGAGACGGCGACGCGCAGCGACGACAGGTCGGCGCCTTTTTCCATGGCGGCCAGCATGGCGCGATAGGCCGTCGGCGCGGTGAAGCTGACCGTCGCCTTATAGTTTTCGATGATCTCGATCATGTTGGGCGGCGAAGCGTTTTCCAACAGGGTCGCGGCGGCGCCGAAGCGCAGCGGAAAGATGGCGAGGCCGCCAAGACCGAAGGTGAAGGCAAGGGGTGGCGAGCCGACGAACACGTCGCTCGACTGCACGTTCACCACTTCGCGCGCATAGCCATCGGCGATGATCAGGAGATCGCGATGGAAATGCATCGTCGCCTTGGGCTTGCCTGTCGTGCCCGAGGTGAAGCCGAGCAGCGCGACATCGTCGCGACCGGTCTTCACCGCATCGAATTTCACCGGCTTGTCGAGGGCGATGCGGTCGAGTTCGGCATCGTGATTGGCGGTGCCGTCGAAGCCCACCACCTGTTTAAGATATTGGCTTTCCTTGGCGCAGGCGACCAACTCGTCCTTGATGCGCGTGTCGCACAGAGCGAGTGTGATTTCCGCTTTGTCGATGATCTGCGCCAGTTCGCCGGAGCGCAGCATCGGCATGGTGTTGACGACGACGGCGCCGGCCTTGGTAGCGGCGAGCCAGCAGGCGACCATGGCCGGATTGTTGGCGGAGCGGATCAGCACGCGATTGCCGGGCTTCACGCCATAGACCTCGACCAGCGCATGGGCGAGGCGGTTGGTCCAGTCGGACAGTTCCTTATAAGTCCGGCGCCGACCGTTGCCGATCAGCGCCGTATTGTCGCCGAAGCCGCGCTCGACCATGCGGTCGGTGAGTTCGACGCCGACATTGAGATAGTCGGGATAGTTGAAGCCGCCCATGAGCAGTTGCGGCCACTGATCGGGCGGCGGAAGATTATCGCGGGAGAAGGTGTCGGTATGTGCGGTGGGGCCAAGCATTACATGCCTCCCATGATCTGACGGGCGATGACGACTTTCTGCACGTCCGACGCACCTTCATAGATGCGCAGCGCACGGATCTCTCGATAAAGGCTTTCGACGATATGGCCGTGGCGGACGCCGTCGCCGCCATGCAATTGCACCGCCTTGTCGATGACGCTCTGGGTGCGATCGGTGGCATAGAGTTTCGCCATCGCCGCCTCGCGGGTGACGCGCGGCGCGCCATTGTCCTTGGTCCAGGCGGCGCGATAGATCAGCAGGGCCGAGGCGTCGACATCGAGCGCCATGTCGGCGAGATGGCCCTGCACCATCTGCAGATCGAACAGCGGCGCGCCAAACAATTCGCGCTTCGTCGCGCGCGTCAGGCTTTCGTCGAGCGCACGGCGGGCAAAGCCGAGCGCGGCGGCACCGACCGTCGAGCGGAAGACGTCGAGCACCGACATGGCGATCTTGAAGCCATCGCCGGGCTTGCCGATCAGAGCGGAGGCTGGCAGGCGGCAGTCCTTGAAGGCGAGGCGGGCCAGCGGATGCGGTGCGATCACTTCGATGCGTTCGGCGATGCTGAGCCCTTTGGTGTCGGCCGGCACGAGAAAGGCCGAGAGGCCGCGCGCGCCCGGGGCTTCCCCGGTGCGCGCGAAGGTGATGTAGAAATCGGCGATGCCGCCGTTGGAAATCCAGGTCTTCTCGCCGTCGAGCACATAGCTGTCGCCGTCACGCCGTGCCGTCATGTCCATATTGGCGACGTCGGAGCCGGAGCGCGGTTCGGATAGCGCGAAGGCGGCCAGCGCCTGGCCGGCGCGGGTCTTGTTGAGCCATTGGCGCTGCTCGCTTGTGCCGTAGAGGCTCAGGGCGCCGGTGCCGAGGCCCTGCATGGCGAAGGCGAAATCGGCGAGGCCATCGTGGCGGGCCAGAGTCTCGCGGGTCAGGCAGAGGGTGCGCACGTCGAGCGGCTTGGGATCGGCCGGATCGATGGCGGTCGGAAGCAGCCAGCCGTCGCGGCCGAGCATGGCGACGAGTTCGCGGCAGGCGGCATCGACATCGCCGTGATCGACGGGCAGATGCTTGGCACACCAGGCGTCGAGCTTGTCGGCGTGATCGCGATGGCGATCCTCGAAGAAGGGCCAGTTGAGAAAGGAACGATCCGACATGATCAATTTCCTTCAAAGACGGGTTTGCGCTTGGCGACGAAAGCTTCATAGGCGCGGTTGAAATCTTCGGTCTGCATGCAGATCGCTTGCGCCTGAGCTTCCGATTCGATGGCTTGGTCGAGGCTCATCGACCATTCCTGGTTCAACTGCGTCTTGGTGATACCGTTGGCGAAGGTCGGGCCGGAGATGATGCGCTTGGCGAGGTCGATCGCTTCCGCGTCCAATTGTTCAGGCGCGACGAGCCGGTTGAAGAAGCCCCAGCGTTCGCCCTCGTCGGCGCTCATGGTGCGGCCGGTGTAGAGCAATTCGGCGGCGCGACCCTGGCCGATGATACGCGGCAGCATGGCACAGGCGCCCATGTCACAGCCGGCGAGGCCGACGCGCGTAAACAGGAAAGCGGTCTTGGCCAGGGGCGTGCCGAGCCTGATGTCGGAGGCCATGGCGACGATGGCGCCGGCGCCGACCGCCACGCCATCGACGGCAGCAATGATCGGCTTGCCGCAATGGATCATCGCCTTGACGAGATCGCCGGTCATGCGCGTGAAGGTGAGCAGGCCCTTCATGTCCATCTTGATCAGCGGGCCGATGATGTCATGCACGTCGCCGCCGGAGCAGAAATTGCCACCGTTGGAGAGAAACACCACGGCGTCGATATCGTCGGCATAGACGAGATCGCGGAACGTATCGCGCAGCTCCGCATAGGATTCGAAGGTCAGCGGATTCTTGCGCTCGGGCCGCAACAGTTTCACCCGGGCGATGCGGTCGGCCACTTCCCAGAAGAAATGTTGCGGCTTCAATGCGGCCATGGATGTCATGTCTCGGCTTCCCAATTGCTGCGGAATGATTGCAAGACGGAGGCCAGTTCACGCGCCTCCTCTTCGTCGATGTCGGCGAAACGGGCGTTGACCCAGCCTTCGTGAACGGCGGCCATTTTGGAAAAGAACGTGCGGCCGGTTTTGGTCAGGCTCACCACGGACGTGCGCCGGTCGCCCTCGCGCAAGGCGCGCACGACAAAACCGTCGGCGACCAGGCGATCGATAATGCCGGTGACATTGCCATTGGAGACGAGCAGATAGCGCGACAGATCGCTCATCAGCATGCCGTCGGGCTCGCGATAGAGCGCGGCCATCACGTCGAAGCGCGGCAGCGTGGTGTCGAATTCTGTTTTCAGCTTGTCGCGCAGTTCCGCTTCGATCAAGCGCGACACGCGGAGAATGCGAACCCACAGCCGCAGCCGTTCCTTGCCTTGCTGCGGGGTCAGCGTGGCATGACGGACTGCTACCATGTTTCGCCTCCGGAGATGGACAGGGTCTGGCCGGTGATCGATTGGGCACCGTCGCTGATCAGCCACACTACGGCGGAGGCGATTTCTTCTGGTTGTATAAAGCGGCCCTGCGGATTGACGGCGGCGAGCTCGGCGCGCGCTTCCTCGGCGCTGCGGCCGGTCTTGGCGGTGATGCGCTCGACCGAATCGGCCAAGAGTTCGGTTTCGGTGAAGCCGGGACAGATGGCATTGACGGTGATGCCGCTCTTGGCGGTCTCGGTGGCCAGCGCGCGCATCAGGCCGACGACGCCATGTTTGGCGGCGACATAAGGCGCCACATAGGCATAGCCCTTAAGGCCCGCCGTCGAGGCGATGAAGATGATACGGCCGCTCTTGCGCTTGTTCATGCCAGACAGGGCCGGCTTCACGGTTAGGAAAGCGCCGGTGAGATTGACGGCGAGGCTCGCCTGCCAATCGGCCAATGACGTGCGAGCGGCCGGGCCACTCATCGCCATGCCGGCATTGGCGATGACGATGTCGAAGGGTGCGCCGTCGGCGTCCGCCTTGGCGTGAACGGCCGCCATGGCGGCTTCATCGGTGACGTCGGCCACGGCAATGCGAATGCGCGGGTTGTTTTTCGCCACCGCTTCAAGCGGGCCGGCGCGACGGCCGGTGACGGTGACGTCGATGCCGGCTTGCGCCAGCGCCACGGCGACGGCCTTGCCGACGCCGGTGCCGCCTCCCGTCACAAGAGCATGCCGTTTGCCGTTCATCACCCCTCCCTTGTGCTGCCGGCTATGGAACGACGGCGGTGGCCTGGATCTCGATCTTGGCGCGATCCTCGATGAGGGCAACCACCTGCACGCCAGCCATGGCCGGATAATGCCGGCCGATCACGTCGCGATAGGCGGCGCCGATGCCTTTCAGATTGGCGAGATATTCGCGCTTGTCGGTGAAATACCAGGTCATCGAGACGATGTGCTCGGGCTTTGCATTGCCGGCAGCGAGCACGTCGACAATGTTCTGCAAGGTCTGGCGCACCTGGCCGACGAAGTCGTCGGTCTCGAATTCGCAATTGCCGTTCCAGCCGATCTGACCGCCGACATGAATGGTGCGGCCTTCGGCCAGAATGCCGTTGGCATAACCGATAGGCTTCTTCCAGCCGTCAGGTTGCAGGATCTGGTGCATGAGTTCTCTCGTTACTTCGTGCGCGCCGGTTCGGCGCGGGCCAGCAGGGTCTCGTATTGCGATTTGCCGGAATAATATTGTTTCGGCCAGGGGATCGAGGTGAGGCCGATCTTCGCGGCTTCGTGCAGGGTCCAGGCCGGATCGGACAGATGCGGTCGCGCGACGGCGCACAGATCGGCGCGGCCGGCGGAGATGATCGAATTGGCCTGGTCGGCATCGGAAATGGCGCCCACCGCGATGGTGCCGATGCCGACTTCGTTGCGAATGCGATCGGAGAAGGGTGTCTGCCACATGCGGCCGAACACCGGCGCTTCTTCCTTCACCACCTGGCCGGTCGAACAGTCGATCATGTCGGCGCCGGCTTCCTTGAACAGGCGGGCGAAGATCACCGCATCATCGGACGTATTGCCGCCATCAGCCCAATCGGTGCAGGACAGACGTATCGAGATCGGCTTGTCTTTCGGCCAGACGGCGCGCATCGCCTTGAAGACTTCAAGCGGATAGCGGGCTCGGTTCTCGTGGCTGCCGCCATATTCATCGTTGCGCAGATTGGTCAGCGGCGACAGGAAGCTCGAGAGCAGATAGCCGTGGGCGCAATGCAGTTCGAGCCAATCGACGCCGGTGGTGGCGGCGAGTTCGGTCGAGCGGACGAAATCGGCCTTGATGCGCGCCATGTCCTCTTGCGTCATCGCATGCGGCACCTGGCTATTGGCGAGGTAAGGCAAAGCGGAGGCGGAATAGAGCGGCCAGTTGCCGCTGTCGAGCGGCTGGTCGATGCCGTCCCAGGCCAGTTTGGTCGAGCCCTTGCGACCGGCATGGCCGATCTGAATGCCGATTTTGGCGGCGCTGTTATGATGCACGAAATCGGCGAGGCGGCGCCAGCCGGCGGCCTGTTCCTCATTCCACAGGCCGAGGCAGCCCGGCGTGATGCGACCATCGGGCGAGGTGCAGGTCATCTCGGCGAAGACGAGGCCGGTGCCGCCCATGGCGCGCGAACCGATGTGGACGAGATGGAAATCGTTGATCAGCCCGTCCTTGGCCGAATACATGGCCATCGGCGACATGACGATGCGGTTCGGCAAGGTCGTGCCGCGCACCGTGAAGGGCGTGAAAATCGGCGGTAATCCTCGTTCATTGCCGCGTTGCTTTTTATCCTCGCCCTTCAGGCCGGCGCGTTCGGCGTACCAATGTTCGAAACCTTCGAGCCAGGTCTTGTCGCGCAGGCGCAGGTTCTCGTGGCTGATGCGCTGCGAACGCGTCAGCATGGAATACATGAACTGTTCCGGCTCGAGCGTGTCGGCATAGCGTTCGCCGACCACTTCGAACCATTCCATGGCGTTGCGCGCGGCATTCTGGATGCGGGCGACGTCGACGCGGCGAATTTCCTCGTAGATCTTCAGGACCTCGGGAATGTTCTCTTTGGCGTGGCCATGGGTCTGGAACTGGCGCGTCAGTTCGATCGCATCGTCGATCGCAAGTTTGGTGCCCGAGCCGATGGCGAAATGGGCGGTATGGGCGGCATCGCCCATCAGCACCACATGGGACTGGCCGTTGAAATGGCTCCACTGGCCGCAGATCAGGCGACTGAAATTGATCCAGGCCGAGCCACGGATGTGGCGCGCGTTGGTCAGGAGCGGTGCGCCTTGCAGCGTGTCGGCAAAGGTCTTCTCGCAGAAGGCGATCGACTCGTCCTGGCTCATCTTGTCGAGGCCATGGGCGAGATAGGTCTCTTCGGTCGTCTCGATGATGAAAGTCGAGGTCTCGGCGTCGAACTTATAGATATGCGCCTGGAACCAGCCGTGTTCGGTACGCTGGAAATCGAAGGTGAAGGCGTCGAACAGCTTTTTCGTGCCGAGCCAGATGAAGCGGTTCGGCCGGACCACGAGATCGGGTTTGAAATCGGCGACGTAGCGGTTGCGGATCTTCGAATTGACGCCGTCGGAGGCGATGATCAGATCGGCGTCGGGGAATTCGAGATCGGAATTGACGTCGCGTTCGAACACCAGTTCGACGTCGAGCGCCTCGCAGCGCCGCTGCAGGATGTTCAGCAGTTTCTTGCGGCCAATGCCGACGAAGCCGTGGCCGGTGGTGCGCAGCTTCTTGCCCTTGAACACCAGTTCGATGTCGTCCCAGTGGTTGAAGGCATCCTCGATCTCGGCGGCGCTCTCCGGGTCCCAGGCGCGCATGGCTTCCATGGTGGCGTCGGAAAAGACGACACCCCAGCCGAACGTGTCGTAGGGACGGTTGCGCTCGACCACCGAAATCGAATGTTCGGGGTGCAGCTTCTTCATCAGCAGGCCGAAATAAAGGCCGGCCGGTCCTCCACCAATGCAGACGATACGCAACGGCATCTCCCCAGTCTGGGCGCTGCTGAATTATTTCAAGCTTAAAATATCTAGGCTTAAAATATTGTCAAGGGCCGCCGCAGCAGGACGTTGGTCTATTTTAACGAGCGGATCGCGACATGCGCTGGCGATATCGCGCAGCATGACGCACTGGCATTCGCCGCCGATATGGCTTATCGCGCAGCGGACAAAAGTAGCGGGAACCGTTGATATGCTTTCATTTTTCTCATTCCAAACTGCTGGCAAGACGGCTGCGGCCATTGCTGGAGCGCTGTTGATGAGCAGTGTCGCGCTGGCGCAGCAACAGCAGCCGGCGGCCGAGCCGTCGAGCGAGGATACGGCAGCCGCCATGGAGCGGCTGCGCCGCGCCGCGCAGAACATTCCCGCCGGCACTCTGGCACCGACCGGCAATGCGCTGGCCAATGGCGCCTCGGCGATCAACGAAGTCTATGAGGACTGGACCGTCGATTGCCGGGTGGCGAACGAGCGCAAGCTCTGCCGTCTGTCGCAGGCGCAGGGCAATGGCCAGACCCGCCAGACCGTGTTCGCCATCGATCTCGACGTGCCGCGTGACAATAATCTCAGCGGTACTGTGCTGATGCCGCTCGGCGTCAAGCTCGATGCCGGCGCCATCGTGCGGCTCGACGACAAGCCGTTCGGCCAGGGCCTGCGGTATTCGGCCTGCGTCGCCCAGGGCTGTATCGCGCCTTTGACGGTGCCGGCCGCCTCGGTGGACACTTTGCGCAAGGCACAGAACATCAGCATCGCCTCGCTCAATCTGTCCAACAACGAGCCGGTGGTGTTCCGCATTTCCATGAAGGGCTTTTCGCCGGCGCTCGATCGCCTGGTCCAACTGGCCAAATAGACCAGTGACTTAATCCTCGAAAATGGCGACGGCGCGGGTCCATCCGGCGGACCCGCCCTTCACCTTCACGGGGAAGCAGGCGACCATGAAACCCTTGTCCGGCAGGCCTTCGAGATTGTGCAGCTTCTCGATGTGGCAGTAGCCGATCTCGCGGCCGGCCTTGTGGCCCTCCCAGATGATGCTGGCATCCTTGGTCTCAGCATAGCGCTTGGCGGTGAAGCCGAAGGGCGCGTCCCATGACCAGGCATCGGTGCCGGTGACGCGCACGCCGCGCGAGGTGAGGTACAGGGTCGCCTCGCGGCCCATGCCGCAGCCGGTCGGCACATAATCGGGCTGGCCGTAATGGGTGCCTGCCGCCGTATTGACCAGAACGATGTCGAGCGGGCGCAGCACATGGCCGATGCGCGCCAGTTCCTTTTCGACATCGGCTGCGGTCGCGACATAGCCGTCGGCGAAATGGCGGAAGTCGAGTTTGATCGCCGGCTGAAAGCACCAGTCGAGCGGTACTTCGTCGATGGTGATGGCGCGTTTGCCGCCGTCCATGGTCGAGGCATAGTGCCAGGGCGCGTCGAGATGGGTGCCGTTGTGGGTGGTGATCTGGCAGTGTTCGATCGCCCAGCCTTCGCCGTCAGGTAGATCTTCGGGTTTCAGGCCCGGGAAATAACGGGCGACGGCGGGCGCCTGTTCCTTGTGATCGATATATTGAATTTTCGGTTCGAGGCCCGGCGGGTCCGAGGCAATCCCGGCTTCCAACGGCACGGAAATATCGACAATGCGGCGACCCATGGCATCCTCCGATTCTTGCTCCCGTTCGAGCTTGCTGCCAGTTTCGCCATATCGGCGGCTTTGTCGATGTAGCAAAATCGCTGTCCAACGGCGATCGCTCTGCTGAAAGTGTCGGCAGCAGTGGGCTTTGTGCCTTCTGGCTGTGGACAAGACCGGGTGTGACTCGCTAGGTTCGCGCGCTGCCAACGCGTGTGGATCGCAGGCAGCGCAGCGCGGATGACCAACTCGAACCGGAAATGATCTTCCTGCAAACCAAGACCGAGGGTCCTGCGCGCGACAAGGGAGGACGATATGCCTGAAGATATTCGGGTGGGAGAACGGCAGTTTAACGTCGGTGGCACGGTGCTCGACCGGCCATTCCAGATCCGGCGCCTGGGTCATTTTGGTTTGGACGTTCACGACGTCGATGCCGGGATCGCCTTTTACACGCGCATGTTCGGATTGAAGATCGCCGATCCGATTGATTTCGGCGCCCGCATGCCGGCCGAAGAGCAGGGCAAGCATGGCACGGGCATCGGCTATTTCATGCGCCATGGTACCGACCATCATTCCTTCGTGCTGTTTCCGCGCCGGGTGCGCCGCGTGCTGTTGAAGCATCTGGCGCCGCATATGACCGTCAACCAGATTACCTGGCAGGTCGGCAGTCTGCGCGAAGTGGTCGAGGGATCGACCTGGCTGAAGGGTGGCGGCGTGCGCGTTGCCCGGGCCGGCCGCGACAATCCCGGTTCCAACTGGCACGCCTATCCGGTCGATCCGGAAGGCCATACCAATGAAATCTACTATGGCATCGAGCAGATCGGCTGGGACGGGCTGAGCAAGCCCAAGGGCATGCACCGGCGCGACTATCACGATTCACCGACCCTGCCGCATCGCTCCGAATTCGCCGAGGTCGAGGAAGGCCTGGCCGCCAACATCGCCGTCGCCGACGGCTATCGCTTCAAGGAACCGCTTGAAGAAAAATACGATGTCGGCGGCATTCTGCTCGGGCGGCCGTTCAAGGTGACCAAGATCGGGCCGATCCGGCTGTTCGTCGAAGACGTGGCCGCGGTCACCGCCTTCTACCGGGACACGATGGGCCTGCGCTTCACCGAGGAGGTGACGTGGAACGGCCATCGCTGCACGTTCCTGCGCGCCAATACGGAGCATCACTCGCTGGCGCTCTATCCCGTGGCGCTGCGCCAAGAACTTGACCTGAGCGCCCATACGTCGCTGTTCTCCTGCGGCTTTCAGGTCGGCGACTATACGCAGCTGCGCGACGCGGTAACCTTCTTGCAGGAGCAGGGCGTGACCGTGCGCAAACTGCCGCCGGAGCTTTTCCCCGGTATCGATTTCAGCGCCTTCGCCATCGATCCCGACGGCCATGCCATTCAGCTCTATCACCACATGGAGCAGATCGGCTGGGATGGCCGGCCGATGCCGGCGGACTTGCGTCGCAAGGTCGATAATGCGAACTGGCCGCAGACATTGCCGATGCAGAGCGACAGCTTTAATGGCGAGGTCTATCTCGGGCCTTGGAACTGAAAGAAATTCGGGACGGTCATCGTGACCGGATCGCAATGATGAGGACGAAAACGTGAAGTTTCTGACTTACAAATCCGGTAAAGAGTTGAAGGTCGGCGTACTGGACGAAGAGAATGGTGTGCTCGACGTCGTGCTGGCGGCCAAGAAGCTTTTGAAGACCGAACTGCCGGACACGCTGCGCGAAATCATCGCCGCCGGTCCGAGCGCTCTGTCGACGGCCAAGAAGGCCCTCAAGGCGGCGCAGGCGAAGCCCAAGGGCATGTTCACGCCGCTCAAGAAGGTGAAGATCGCGACGCCGCTGCCCGGCGCCACGAAGAACGTGTTCTGCGTCGGCCGCAACTACAAGCTGCACATCGAAGAAATGGCCGCCAAGCGCGGCGGTCCGGTGAACTATCCGAAAATGCCGGAATTCTTCTCCAAGCCGCCGACCACGATCGTTGGTCACGAGGACAAGGTCGAGCGTCACGCCAAATACACCGACGAGCTCGACTACGAAGTCGAACTGGGCCTCGTCATCGGCAAGAAGGGCCGCAACATTTCCGAAGCCAATGCGCTCAAGCACGTGTGGGGCTACACGGTCGTCAACGACGTCACCGCCCGCGATGCGCAGCGCAATCACGGTCAGTTTTTCAAGGGCAAGAGCTATGACTCGCATTGCCCGATCGGCCCCTACATCGTCACGGCCGACGAATTCGGCAAGCCGGATGGCCATCGTCTGACCCTCAAGGTCAATGGCAAGATTCGCCAAGATTCGACCACGTCCGATCTTTATTTCGGCGTGCCGCGCATCATCGAAAGCCTGTCGGGCGCGCTGACGCTTGAGCCGGGCGACATCGTCGCCACCGGTACGCCGTCGGGCGTTGCCGCCGGCATGCCGAAGCCGGAATTCCTGCAGGTCGGCGATATCGTCGAAGCAGAGGTCGAAGGCATCGGCGTGCTGCGCAACAAGATTGTCGACTAACAGCAAATCGCGTTTTCGCGATTTTGCTGATACGACTGCGGCCGTGCCCGCTCCGGCGGGCACGGTTTTTCAAGTTGGATCAACCAGCGGATAAACAGAGGGGAACGGCGTCCCAGACCAAATCGCGCTCGCGATTTTGGTAGGACGTTCAGGGAGCACGCCCATGACCATCGACATGCACGCGCATTGGGTTCCGGAAGCATTTTGCGATGCCATGCGGGCACGCAGCACGCCACCCTTCATCCGCCGCAAGGAGGATGGCCGCGAATATCTCGAATCCTCCTTCAATTCCTCGCCCCTGGCGCAGCGCGAGAGCGCCGCGCAGCGCATCGCCGAAATGGACAAGGCCGGTGTCGAACGCGGCGTTCTCTCGCTGACCACTGTCTATGGCGTCGAGCGTCTGCCCAGCGCCGAGGCGGTGCCGCTCTGCCAGGCATTCAACGATGCGGTGGCTGCCGCCTGCGCGCAATATCCCGATCGTTTCAACGGTTTGGCGGCCCTGCCGGTGGCCGATATGGACGAGACCTTGGCGGAATTCCGTCGCGCCATGGCCATGCCCGGCATGGTCGGCGCGCTGTTGCCTGGAGACGGTTTTCTGTCGATCAAGCGAGCGGAAAAATTCCAGCCGCTGTTCGAGGCGGCCGATGCGCTGGGCGCCATCTTCCTGGTGCATTATGCCAAGATCGCCGACGACCCGGAGGCGCCGAAAGTGGATGCGTCCGACAACGGCCATTCGCGGGTTGGTACGCTCGACATGCAGGCGCGCCTGTCGTCGAACATGGTCACCTTCTGCATGACCGATTTTCTCAAGGCGTTTCCCAACGTCACGGTGCTGTCGCACAATCTCGGCGGCAATATTCCTTTCGAAGTCGATCGTCTCGACCATCGCAGCCTGCTCGACCGGCCGCAGGACGAACTGCCGTCGAAGCGGATCCGCGAGGCGTCGGTGCTGGTCGATTGCAATTCGCTCGGCGCGCGGTCGATCGAACTGGCGGTCGAATGCTACGGGCCGGAGCGGATCGTCTATGGTTCCGACGGCACGGGCTTCGGCATGGAATGGACCAACAAGGCCATTGCCGAAGCGAGGATTTCCGAGGTCGATAAGGATGCCATCCGGCACACGACGGCCGCCCGCGCCCTGGCGCGGGTCCGCAAGCCGCAGACGGTCGAGAATTAGGGTTCGAAGAACAGGCGGATGATGTCGGCGTCGCCGGAATCGACCACCGGGATGTCGCCGAACTCTCCGTCCATGTCGGGATAGAATTCCTTCGACAGATGGATTTCCGTCAGCGGCGTGTTGGCACGCTCGCCGGACAGAACAGCCTTTTCCAGCAGGACGAGCAGCTCGCCCTCGTGACGCGGCACTTCCGTCAATGTCAGCGACGTCTTGCCCGTACTCGGCAGGACCGCGTGCAACATCTGTTCGAACTCAGGTATCGACATGGGTACTCCCAGGCGCGACGAACCCGGGCCAAATAGGCTCTCCGCCGCCGAATGCAACAGCTATAAGACGTTCGACCGACGGTTTGGTTTCGGTCAAGTTTGCCGCAAAGATGGGCAGCGGCGATAAAATCCCTTTTTTGTCAGTTTATTGACGGAAATTTGGCGGCCGGTACGGCTCCTGCGACGTTGGGCCGCGATAGGCCTGGGCCGGCAGGTTCGGGTTGAGCCGCTGCGGCACCGGCGCGGCGGAAGCGCCATAGCCGCCTGTCGGCGCTGCCGGCGGCGTCACGGCCTGCTGCGGCACTGGGCCTAGGTAGCGCGGTCCGGTCGGCTGGACGGGCTGCTGCGGTACGATCGTCGTGGCCGGCGGTGCCTGTGGAGCGGGTGCTGCGACCTCGCGCGGCTCCTCCTGCTGGTCCCTGGGCTTGTGGCGGACGATACGGCGGGCTGGGCGGGGTTGTGCGGCGACCTGCTGCCGGTTTTCCGCGGCGGGGCGGCCGGCGCCGCTCAAGGCGCTTTCCAGGCTGCCGACGCGGGTCACCGGCGCGGTCACGGCCGTCGTGCGGCCACCGCGGCTATTGTCGACGAAAGCGCCGGGGTCGATGTTGCGGCGATCCATCGTCAGGATACGCACGGTGGCCTCAGGCTCGCCCATCTGCAAGGCTTCGACATAGCCTGCCAGTTGATCGAGGTCCTTGGTGCCGCTGCACAGGCGGATGCGGATGGAAGCGGGCGCGCCGCGGCCGGCCAGCACCGCGCCGAAACGGGCCAGGCCCGAACGGTTCGGTCCGGCATCACGAATGTTATCGACCCATTGCCAGGCGAAGATGCAACGATGGCCGTTGCCCTGCTTGCCGATAGCCAGGCCAAAGGGGCCAAGCGCGTTCTGCATCGGCTTGGTGACGATGTTCATCTGGATGCCGCGAAAGCGCGACAGGATTTCCGACTGGATACCGCGCTCCGACGGCTTGCCCATCTGCAGCATATTGGGGCCGCCCGGCGAGGCTTCGGTCTCGATGCTGACTTCCAGCACGTTCTCGGACTTGGTGCCGGCATCGAAGCCCATCACGATGTCCTGGCGCGTACCGTTGGGATAGTTGCGTTCGCGGATGCGCGTCACGGCGCCGGCCTCGATCGGCAGCAGCATCATCGCCTGTTGGAAGCTCGCATCGCCGGTGGGATTGGCGGTGACGGGAACGGTGGCGGCGGAGGCGCTCTCGTCGCGTGACAGATAGCGTTGCTCGCTCGAAGTTCTGCCGCAAGCGGCGGCGAGCAACGCCAGAGGCAGGATCAGCCAGCGTTTCATGTTAGTGGCCCTCCTCTTGCGTGGGCGTGGTGACGATGAATTCTGCCGTGGCGAGCGGCGGCGGCGAATTAAGATGGTCGAAGACCTGCCGGGCCTCGCCGAGACGGCCGAGATTGAGCAGCGACCAGCCGCGCACGAGCCGCAGCTCCAGCGGCTCGAACAGAGTTTTGGCGCGACGGTCGAGCATGGCGAGTGCGGCGGCGTAATTCTTGTCGTTGTAGCGCGCGACCGCTTCGCGGCCGGCGTCGTCGCTGACCTTGGCGAGCGGTGCGCGCATGGGTGCTGCCGGCAGCGCATCGGGATCGGTCGGGCGCGGCTCCAGGAACGCCAGCAGCGACAGGGTGCGGGCCGCCGGCGAGGAGCGTTTGGGGTCGCTCATGCTGCGCGCGATCCTGGTCACGCCGCCCGTCGGCGTCATGTCGATCTGCGAGCGTCGGCCACCGCCCGGCGAGAATTGCTGCATGGTCGGCTGCGGCTGGATCGGCATGAAGGGTGCCGAGGTGCCGGTCGCCGCGGCCGGTGGCGGCACGCGCGGCAATTGGCCGAGCATGTTGGCGATGCCTTCGAGGTCCTGGCGCACACCGTCGCCGCCGGCGCCCTGCGACGTGCCGCGCGTGGCGCGCGCATCTTCCGCCTGCTGCGTCGTCCAGATCGTGCCGTCCGGTGCTTTCTCCGCCGTATGCGGTTCGCTCGCCTGGGTGGCGCCATTCCACGCCGGCAGCAAAGCGAAGCCGTAGCGTTCATAAGGCATGGCGCCAACACCCGGCACGCGGCGCGCCACGAGCGGGAAGGGGCCGCGATAATATTCAGGCGCCATCGGCGTCATTGCCATCGTGCCGCTGGCGGCGATCGCCATCGGCTTGCCGAACAATCGGCCCGACGAAGCAAAGCGCAGCGGATTCTCCGGGCCGATGGCGACGGGGAATTCCTGCGGATTCAATTTCGGCATCGGCGCCGCCGCCGTCTGCCACGTCGCATAGCCCTGCTGCATCGGCGTGAACTGCTGCACGTTGCCGCTGCGCATGCCACCGGGGCCCGGGCCAGCAGCGCGTGGCGCCTGCTGGCCGAGATACATGTTCTGCTGGCCGGCATAGGCATTCTGCGTCGCGTAATAGCTGTTCAGCATCTGCTGGCGCTGTTTCGGCGAGGCGCTCTGCAGATCGCAGGGCGTCGGCGGGCGGCGGATGCCGTCGGGGAAGACCAGTTCGACGACTTTCGGAAACAGGCCGTCGTAGCGATTGATCAGCTCGACATAGTCCTTCATCCGCTTGGTGCGGCGTGCCGAAACGGCGAGGCCGTAGATGGTTCCTTCCTTCGGATACCAGGCGGCGGCGCGCGAAAACCATTCGTAAGCGGTGTCGAACTGGCAGGCATTATAGGCGTACCAGCCGAGCGCCTGGGCACCTTCGCCGGAACCCAGATCCATCGTCACCTGCGCGTAACGCAGCAGCCGTTCCGGCTCGATATAGGGTGGGATCTCTTTGGTGAGATCGCGCTCCAGAATATCGATGAACAGGATGGCGTTGTTGATCAGCGGCTGCCGCCAGGCATAGGCGACTTCCTCGGTCTCGCGATACATGCCCAGTTCGCGCAGCGAATGGGCGAGGCCATGGGCGATCATCGCATCGCCGCCGCGTTCCAACGCCAGCTTGAACCATTCCAGCGCTTCGCGGAAAGCCTTCGCCTTGTAATAGTACCAGGCGACGAGGCCGGCCTGATTGGGATCGCTGGCGCTGCGCGCGTAATCCTCGAAGGCTTTCAGCTCAGTGCCGGGCACTTCGTCTTTGCGCTCGTCATGCAGATAGGCGCTGATGCGCATGCGTGTGATGTCGGTCTGGATCGGCGCCCATTCGTTGGCGCGGCCCATGGCGATCAGCGGCTCGACATCGGACATGCGCAAGGCCGCCATCGCCTTCTGGATGGTGGCGAGCCGCACGTCCGATTCACGGTTCATCGTCAGGATGGATTTGTAGGTCTGAACCGCGTCCTGGGTCTGCTTGGTCTTGGCATAGGCCTCGGCGACCGCCCAGAGGACGTCGACGTCGGTCTCTTCCGGATTGAAATTGTCTTTCTTGAGTATGTCGAGCAGGTCTTGCAGCTTGCCGCCGTTGAAAAGCGACAGGATCTGATTGCGCAAGGTCTTGCGCGCCAGTTTCTGCGTCAGCTCGGCTGAGGGCTGCCAGCCCGGCTCGGCGCGCATGCGCAGATCGATGGCGGCTCTCAGATCGTCGAGCTGATCGGCGGCGAACAGATCCCAGAAGGATTGCTCGTCTTCGCCACCTGCTCTGTTCTGCTCATAGAGATCGGCCGGCGGTTCCCAGCCCGGATAAAGCCGTTGCAGACGGCGCATTTCCGTTTGCACGCGCTGCGTCTGATTGAGCGAGGCGTAATAACGCAGAGCGGAATCGTCGACCGTGTCGCCGGGGCCAAGCGGCAGGCCGAGCCCTGGAACGGGTTGGATCGCTTGCGGCGTGGCGCGCGGCGCGTCGATGGGGCGGTTGTTCGGGGCAGGCGTCGGCGCGATGCCGGGGCGCGGCCGCGCGCCCTCGACAATGAAATCGCTCTGGCCAAACGCCACCGGCGCCGCGATGAAGGCGGCGGCGCAGAGGCCCAGGCTCAGAAGATGCGATTTCAGTTTCTGAGGCATGAAGCATACCTCATTTGAATCGCCAGCAGCGCCATCATGTGCAGCGTCGTCGGATAGTAGTTATCGGCATCGCGCGTCGCGCGGAGATTGGCGGGGATCGGCGCCTGATCGACGGCGCACGACACTAGCGCAGCGATGCTGGAATAGCCGGCTTCGCCAAGCTGTTCGACCTCGCGGCCGGAACTCACTTCGATCGCGGCGACGCTGCCGCGCTTGCGCGTCGACCAGGCATAGAAGGGCGCATAGCTGTCCCAATCGCCGACGCCGGCCCAGGCCATGTAGAGCGGAATGCGGATCGAATTATAAGAGAACTGCGCCGGAAAGCCGTCGGCCGGCTTGATGCCGTTGTCGCGGATGGAAATCCATTCGGTCGGCAGGCTTTGCGGCCCAAAGCGCGCCGCCTTCATCAGATCGAGACCGGTCTGCGTCAGTCCGTTCCAGTCGAGCTCCGGCGCGACGAGATAGAGCCGCGCGAAGGCGGGGAAGACGTAATAGGACAGGTTGATCACGGGGCCATCAGGCCGATCACCGGCCGAGAAGCCGTTGACGGCGGGCAAGAGCAGCGCGCCCTGTTGCGCCTTGAACAGAACGAGCTTGCGGCCGACCTCGACGGCGATGCGCCGCCCGGCAATATAATAAGAGACATCGGCCCAAAGCTCGCCCGCTTCGGCGAGCGCCCAGGCGACGAGAATGTCGCCGTCGCTGGCGTTGTTCATGTCGGACACGCCGGGACGATGATTGGGCGACCAGCGCCAGGCCATGAGCTGATCGTCGCGTACCATCAGATTGGCGCGCGTCCACGTCCAGATACGATCGAAGGTCGGGCGGTCGTTGGCGGCCACCGCCAGCAGCATGGCATAGCCCTGGCCCTCGCTGTGGCTGATGAGATCGTTGGCGGTATCGACGACGCGGCCGGTGTTGGTGACGAAGCGCGCTTTATAGGCCTGCCAATATTGCACCGCCTTGAACGTGCCGCCGAGCGGCATGGCGCGGGCGTCGAGAGACAGAACGCGTCGCGGTTCGCTCACCGGGACATTGGCCGGCGTCACGCCCTGTGCCTGCGCCCAGGACGCGATCGTCGAAGACGCAAGCAACAGAGAGGCGGTCGCGATCGCCTTCAGGATACGCATCATGTACTCCGACCCACGCCCTTCAAGAACCAGTGCGTGGCACACGCCAGAACCAGCGCCAGTATGAAGGCCAACAGAACGTAAATATTTCGATTCAGCGACAACCAGCCGGCAGCGATCAGGCGCATGTTGTCGATGGAGAGCGGTTGTGTCGCCACCAGCCGGGCGTTCTCGACGGGAATGTCGACGATGGCGCCCTCGGCGGCGTTCAACACGGCAACCTTGCCGCTGATCTGCTGCCAGACGCGCGGATCGACCAGGCAGTTGACCGATTGGGCGAGCATGGCGGCATTGGGTGCCGTCACCAACGTGCGCACGCTGTCGGGCGTGCTGCCGGTCAGGTCCTGCGCCATGACCAACGAGGCCTGCCGGGTCAGCACGGGACGGCGGACGCGGACTTCGAAATGATCGCCGATCCAATTACGAGTGTCACCGTACAGCGAACTGCCCCAATCGAGCGCGCGTCGATAGGTGTTGAGCGCCTTGCCGAACATGCCGTCTTGATTACGAATGTTGGAATCCCATTCGTCGTAAAGACCCTTGTCGGCATCGCCGATGGCACCGACGGCGGTCGGATCAATTTGGAATTTGGCAGAGGCCTCGGCACTGCGGAAGCCGCCTTGCGGTGTCGGCATGTGACAGGCGGCTGGGAAGTTGCGCTGCAGGACGAGGCGGTGGCGTGCCATCGCCTCGGTGCGCGACAACTGCTCGCTCTGCGGCGCGATTTCCGCGTTCACCGCTTCGCTCCAGTTGTCGAGAATGATCTGCTGCTGCAGGCCGACGGACTTATAAGTGTCGTTTTGAACGGACAGCGCCGGTGCGATGATCAGGGCCGGGCCCTGTTCAGGTGTCGGTTCGTTCAAGGTCAATTCAAAGTCGATCGGCTTTCCGGCCGAGGTGGCGAGATGGGTGGCGAGCGTCGCCGCCGCGCCGATCGCTTCCTTGCTCGGTGCCGGCACATAAAGCACCGGGCGCTTCTCGGCGCTGGCATAGGGAAAGGCGCCGGTCGCTGTCACCGCGAGATCGGGCATGCGGCCGATGCGGGCGATCTTCGGCAGTTCGATCTCAGTCGAATCGAGCAGCAGGAAACGCTTACGGCCAGAAATGGCGGCGATAGGATCGCAAGCGGTGTCGCTCGGCACGGCGAGCTGCGCTTCGATTTCGATGCGGTTGAGGCCTGGCCGCAGGCTACCGAGCGGCAGCGGAATCGGATTGCGCTGGAAGACGTCGCCGCTGCTCTTCGGCAGCGCCAGGCTGACGGCGGTGCGCGTGTTGACGTTGACGACGATCTGCGCGCCGGTGCGCAGGCCCGGCGCATAGCCGCCGGCGAGATCGAGCGTCACTTTCGCATAATCGGCGGAGTAAAAATCCGGCGGCAGCACGATATTGAAGCCGACGCGGAACATGCGGCCGCTGAATTCCTGGCTGATCACGCCAAGGTCACGCAGCTTGATGCGCTCGCCACCGAACAGGCGATAGCCGGGGAAAGCCTGCGCGGCGCGAATGCCTTGCGGCGTGCCCTTCAGCTCCGACGAAATGGAAAACTGGCGCAGCGCCGCGTTGACGTCTTCTTCTGTGCGGCCGGTGAAGACCACGGTGGTGCGTTTGCCGCCGGAGGCGGGAATGATGACGACGCGCGGCCCCAGCACCTGGCCGACATTCATCGCGCCGAGCTGGCTGCCGATGTCGTTGATGGTGCCGATGGCGAGATTGATGCCATGCAGGCCGTCGGCGAGCGGGCCGACATCGACGGAGGTCTGCTGGAAACGGCCATGCAGCGCCAGCATCTGGGTCGCACGCATGACGCGATCGATGCTGGCGACACTGGTCTTGCCGGGGATGACGGCGCGGATCGGCATGGCGCCTTGCTCATCGACCGGCAGAGCGGCGAGATCGGCGATATTGGTGACGGCGCCAGTACCGCTCAGCACCAGGCCGGTCTGGGTCGGATCGATCTGCGTCCACAGTTCATAGGTCGCCTGGAGCGAGCAATCGACGCGATGGCGCTGCTCGGCCATGATGCGGATCGAGTTGAAACCCGCTTTCATCAGGCCGTCGGGAATATCGAAGACGGCCGTGCGCACGCCGCGCGAGCCGGTGATATTGGTGCGGCCGACCGTCTGATCGTTGACCATCAACGTCAGATAAGAGGCCTCCGGCATGACCGAGACCGCCGACAGGAAGCCGATCTGGAATTTCAGGCCGCGCTGAATCTGGTTCTCGGTGAGATAGAGCGGCCATTCGGACGAGCCGATTTCGCCGGAGAGACGGAAGCCCTGCACATTGTTGGCGAGGTGGCGCAGCAGAACGCCATTTTCCTTTAGCGAACCACCGCGCGTGGCGATGGTCGGCTTCGGCTGGGCTGTCGGCGTAAACGGTTTCGGCGCCGCCATTTGCGGCGTTACCGGAATGGCGAGGGGCGCCATGCCGGATGTCGGCGCGGTGGGCGCCTGCGCGATGGGGGCTTGCGCGATCGGTGCCGGCTGCGCGGCCGGCGGCGGCTGAACAATGGGAGCCTGCGCGACGGGCGCGGGAGCAACGGGGACTTGTGCAACAGGGACTTGCGCAACAGGGGCCGGTGCAACGGGCGCCGGCAATTGTGCGGTCGCGGGTTGTTCAGCCGGCGCAGGTGTGGGGGCGAGCGGAATCTGACGCGGCGGCGGACGCGTCTCGGTGCTGGCGGTCGGTGGCAGCGAGCGGCGCAACTGCTGCACGCCATAGAGATCGGAGGGCTTTTGCGGCGCGGTCTCGGCCGGGTGCGGTGACGTCGGCTGCAGGCGTTGCAGGCTCGGCGGTGCCGTCGTGAATATCGGCTGCGCAGGCGCAAGGGTGCTCGCGGTCATGAGCATGACCGCCGCGAGCGTCTGCGTCGCTGCAAACGATATGGACCTGCTGATCGGCATTTTCTTGTGTCTGGTCCCTTGATCCTGTGTCACGCAGCCTTGGTTTCGATGGGTTTCCCGTCGTTGGCGGCGGGCTTGCCGCCGTTGGCCATTTCGACGAGCTTCTTCAGCATTTCGACGGACATTTCCGGCGAGGTTTCCGTCTTCTCGACAGTCTTGCGGCCGCCGATTTCCTTGCGCAGGTACGAGTAAGCGCGGAACGGTTCGAGCAGGCCCCACCAGATGAATTCGAACGTGCCCGAGAAGACATTCTTGTGCGAGCGACGCGTTGCCAGGAAGCGCGGCAGGGCATCGGAATCGGCATACATCAGATCGGCGAGCACATAATATTCGCGCGGCGTCAGGTCGGCGAAGGCAAGGCCGTGAACGACGACACCGTTCACCGAGCGGCCGGGCTTCATGAGCACCGGCAGGGTTTCCGTCGTGATGATTTCGCCCATCGGGGTGATGCTCAAGCGGCCGACGGCGCCTTCATCGGCCTGCGGCGGCGCCTCGTCTTCGAAGGTGATGGCGCAGCCGCCCGCCGAGACGTTGACGATCTTGGCGGGATATTTCTTGCCGTCGATTTCGATCTCGCCGCGGCGGTCGATGATGAGGCGCGGATGACGGTCGAGCTGCTTGCGCTCGGCGACCGCGCCCAAGGCGACGCCGGCGATCATCAGATTGAACGCATTCCACGCGCCGACCACCAGCATGAGATCGCTGACGCCGGGCTCGAACATATAGCGCCAGGCGGCCATCAACGCGCCGGCGAACAACAGGCCATGCAGGGCGAAGAACGGCCAGGCCAGTTCGGAAATATGATCGTTGTCGAGGGACAGACCTTTGGCCGTGACGTTGAACGTCGGCTTGCGCGGGCTGAGCGCGACCGAGAACAGGGCCTTCGAGAGAAAGACACCTTGCAGATATTCGTAGAGTTCCGACATCCACGGCCAGCGCACATTGCCGTAGAGGTAGTTCTGCAGCATCAAGTTTACGACGATATAGGTCGTCGTATAGGCGAAGGCCTCGTCGACGTTGGAGACAAAGATCTTCACGTCGAAGAAAATGTAGGAGAGCGGCGCCAGCATGAAGGTGAGGCGCGGCAGTGGGAAGAACCAGAAGGACATGCTGGAGAGATAGGCGAGGCGCTGAATGCCATGCAGGCCGCGCTTGAACAGCGGGTTTTTCAAGATGAGAATCTGGAACATGCCCTGCGCCCAGCGTGAGCGCTGGCCGATGAAGGACACGAAGGTTTCCGGTTGCAGGCCGGCGATCAAAGGCTTGTCGACGAAGACGCTGGTCCAGCCCGAGGAGTGCAGATCGAGCGCGGTTTCACAGTCCTCGGTGATCGTGACACCGGAGAAGCCGCCGACCGATTCAAGTGCCGTGCGGCGCAAAAGGGCAGCCGAGCCGCAGAAGAACGAGCCGTTCCATTTGTCGAGGCCGCGCTGCGTCACCGAATAGAACATTTCGTTTTCGGAGGGCATGCGGTTGAAGGTTTGCAGGTTCTTCTCGATCGGATCGGGATTGAGGAAGACGTGCGGTGTCTGCACCAGGAACAGTTTCGGATCGCGGGCGAAATAGCCGACGGTCTCACGCAGGAAGGCGCGGAAGGGTGCGTGATCGGCATCGAAAACGACGACGACCTCGCCGCGCGAGGCTTTCAGGCCGTTGTTGAGATTGCCGGCCTTGGCATGTTCGTTGCGGGCGCGCGTCAGATATTTCGTGCCCATCTGGGCGCAGAGCGCCTGCAGATCGGCGCGGCGCTGACGCGCCACTTCGGCTTTCGCCGGATTGGGGTCGTTGCACTTTTGATCGGTGCCGCCGTCATCGAGTAGCCAGACGGTCAGCTTTTCGCGCGGATAATCCATCGACATGGCGGCGGCCATGGTGGTGGCGAGAATATATTCGTCTTCGTTGTAGGAGGGGATGAACACGTCGACGGTCGGCAGTTCGGCGTCTTCCTCGCGCGGCAGCGGCTGGCGCTTCAAGGGGTCGGCGTTGATGATCAGACTGATGAACAGGATCATCACGCAATACATCTCGGCAAGGAGCAGGAAGAGGCCGAGAGAAAAGCCGATCATGTCGGTTGCCGGCGGCAACGTGCTGGTGAAACGCCAATAGAGATAACGCAGGACCACGAACGTGCCGAGCGCCAGGAAGATTTGTCGCGAGAGTTTGCCGTGGCTGAACTTCCACACCGCGATCATGGCGACGATGACGAAGCAGCCGAGCGTGAATTGCGCGCCGGTACTGACAGGCTGAGTCAAAAATAGAAGCGCGGCCAGTCCGGACGTCAACCAGGCTGCGGTACGCAACACAACATGCATCTAACCCGACTCCAACGCGACCCGTTAACCCTACTGGGAAAGATGTAACGAAGGGTTTAATGCCCTGACTCTCTTCAGATTTCGGGCGATATTTATTGTTAACGGTGTGTTGCCCCATGCCGGCAAAGCACCTGATTTCGCATCCATCAGTGAGAGGGGTTCGGGTTAAGAGTCTGTTAATCGCCGCTTATGCGTTTCGCTCTTTGATGGCGGTCAGGGCCACAAAGGCGAGTCATAACAAGGCGTCACGCCATCGTGCGTTTGTTACGAAAGGCCGCTTTAGAAGGTGATGCGGGCGTCGAGGATGCCGTAGAAGCCGGTGCCGCGCACGCGATCGCTGACATAGCCGCCCGAGAGGCCAAACTGTAGCGCGCCGAATCGCAGGCCGCTGACATGGGCGCCGGCGCGCCATTGGCTGTAGAAATTATCGCCGAGGAAGAGCACTTCCGGGCCGACGAAGATGCGATCGACGATGGCGATACCCGCCTTCAGGCGAGCATAATAGGACATATGCGCCGTGGAGAAGGAGAAGACACCGGAGACCATCGTGTAATCGGTCGGATTGGCATAGAAATCGGCCGAGACCTTCAAGCCACCGGCCATGCCAGCCGATTTGTTCTGAATGTCGACCTTGTCGAGATTGTTGTTGTTGATTTCGGCGCCGATATAGCCGGCGAAGGTGGCGGTGCGGGTCACCCATTCATAGCCGACGAGGAGCGAACCGCTCGCCTGCGTGCCCTGGACGCGGCCGACGCCGGCCGTGGTCGATATATAATTATAAGAGCCGAGCAGGCCGCTGAGGCGCAGGCGTAAGCCGGTTTCCTCGAGCTTGCTGAATGGCGCGATCGTGCCGATCAGGGTGCCAGTCTTCGAATCCTGCGAACTGCCGGTCAGCGACAGGTCGATGGCGACGCTGGGCCGCGTGTCGTTCTGCGGCGTGCGCGCCGCGCCCGTGTACCACTCCTGCGCCTGGGCGCTCGTGGCGCCGGCGAGAAGGGCCGCGGAAAGAATGAGAACTCGACAACGCATCACGCCGATAACCCGTACCCATCCCGGTGCGCGCCGGAGCCATCCGGCGCAGGAAACCTTGGTATTCGGGTCGACTATCGGGGGTGGACTTTACGCGGGAGTTAATTGAAGGCGGTCAGGATTTATTATCTCTAACGAGAGGTAAACGCTGGCCGCTTCAAGCGCTCCCATATTGAGACATCAAAGATTGATGACGACGTAGTCGTCCTCGACCGTCACTTTGAAGGTCTCGGCGACATAAGGGCCTTTGTTGAGCTCGGCGCCCGGTTCGACCTTGGCGTCGTAGGCGCGCACGCGCGTTCCCGTCGGATCGCACCAGGACTGGCCGGTGCGGATGTCGAACTCCCAACCATGCCAGGGGCATTTGATGAATTCGCCGGATCGCGACAGGCGATATTCGCCGGGCACGTCGGCCTCGGCCAGGCCGACGAGACGGCCTGAGCAGAGCGAGCCCGCTTCGTGCGGACACTTGTCGCCGATGGCGAAGAATTCCCCTTTCAGATTGAACAGAGCGATCGGGCGTCCCTTCACCGTGACCAGTTTGCGGTCTCCCGGTTGAACGTCCGCGACTTTTGCAACGACATGCCGATCCATAATCACTTCAATCCGTACAATGCTCGGGCATTGCCCGCCAAAATCGCCTGCTGTTTCTCCGGGCTCAGGGTGAGCTTGCTCAAAACGAAACGCGGGTCGTCGAAATCCCAGTGGGGATAGTCAGTCGAGAACATGATGCGGTCGCTGCCGACCAGTTCGAAGGTCTCGGCGAGATCGCTGTCCTTGTCGGGCTCGTCGAGCGGCTGCGTCGTCAGCCAGATGTGGTCGTGGATATATTCGGACGGCAGGCGCTTGAGATGCGGCACTTCGGCCTTCAGGCGCTTGTAGTGCTTGTCGAGCCGCCACTTCAGCGCCGGCATCCAGGCGATGCCGCCTTCGACCAGCACGACGCGCAATTGCGGGAAGCGTTCGAACACGCCTTCCAGCACCAGGCTGGTGACGAGCTGCTGCATGCCCTGCACATTGGTGTGCTGTTCCTCGATATAATAGGACGGATAGCCGCTGGCGGTGGCGGGATAGCCGTTGATGCCGCCGACATGCAGTGCCAACGGCCGCTTGGCGGCAACCGCCGCTTCATAGATCGGCCAGTAGCGCTTGCGGCCGAGCGGCTCCAGCGAGCGCGGCGGCAGCATGATCTGCGCGAAGCGTTCGTCGCCGGCCCGCTTCTCGATTTCGGCGATGGCGGCTTCCGGATCTTCCTGCGTCACGACGATGGAAGCGCGCAGGCGCGGTTCCGGCGTCACCCATTTGGCGATCTGCCAATCGTTGACGGCAGTGGCGAGCGCTGCGCCGTATCCGAGATTGCGTTGATTGCCGGGGCCGCGATTGAGCGGCATCAGCATGCCATATTCGACGCCATTGGCATCGAGATGCTGGGCGCGCATGAATTCGAGATCGGAGCCGGGCGGACCTTTCGGCGGCCAGGCATCGGCGCGCGAGACTTCCGGCGCCATGCGCGGATGCGACAGCGTGTCGGCGAAGGCCTGGCGATAATGGCCGCCGAAGGTCTTCACATGTTCGCGCCAACGTTCCGGCAGGAAAGGGTGGATTTCATCAGGTGTCGAGAAGCCCGGATGGATGTCGCAATCGACGACGCTGAGTTTCTGGCGCTGCGGGCGCTGGGCTTTCGGCCGTTCGGCGGTAACTATGCTCATGGCGAAATCTCCTTCGGCGCGAAGGCCGGAACCGATTTGGTCTCGGTGAGGCGCGGATAGGTATCGAGCGCGTTTTGATAGAGAATCTTCGGCGCGAGCGGTGACGACGGGCTGAGCGGCAGAGCATCCGTGCCGTCGAAATGCCAGTGCGGAAAGTCGGTCGAGAACAGGATGAGCCGGTCGGACTGCATCTGTTCGACGAAACGCTCCAGCCGACCGCTGCCTTCCGGTTCATCGAAAGGCTGCAAGGTGAGGCGAATGTGCTGGCGCACTAATTCGCTCGGCACCTGCTTTACCCAGGGAATTTCCGGACGCACGCCGCGCCAGGTCTTGTTCAGGCGCCACATGCTGGCGGGGAGCCAGGTGACGCCCGATTCGATGAGCACGACCTTCAAATCTGGGAATTTGGCGAAAGCGCCTTCGCAAACCAGGCTCACCACCTGATTTTCGAAGGCGAAGGCATTGGCGACATAATCTTCGAGGAAGAAAGAGCCCCAGCCATTCAGGGTCGGATGGTGATAGAGGCCGCCAGCATGGACGCCGATCGGCAGGTTATGGCGCACGGCCGCTTCATAGATCGGCCAGAGGCTGCGGCGGCCAAGCAATTCATTGCCCATGGCGAGCAGAGTGATCTGGACGAAGCGCTTGTCATGGGCGCGGCGCTCGATCTCCTCGACGGCCAGTTCCGGCGATTGCTGCGGCACCAGGATCGAGGCGCGCAGGCGCGGTTCCTTGTCGAGCCAGGTGTCGGCGACCCAATCGTTGACCGCCTTGCACATGACGGCGGCGAGATCCTCGCTATGCAGCGCCATGCCGCCGAACAGGCAATTGGCGATGGCGATGCTGGAACCGAAACCATCAAGCGCCTGGGCGCGCAGCAGTTCGAGATCGCTGCCGGGCTTGCCGGACTTCGGGCGCCAATCGGGGCGCGCTGCCAGCGGTGTGTTCGGCGGATCGCCGGTCAGCGTGAAGCTCGTTCTTTCGATGCCGCGCGAGCGAAAGGCGTCGTACCAATAGGCATCGAGATAGGGCATCAAGGCAGCGGTGTTCGGCACGGCGATATGCACGTCGCAATCAATCGCCGGATGGCCGAAGATGGAGTTTGGCATTGCCAAAATAGCGGCTCCTGGTTTCCACGTTTCCAGAGTTTACGTTTCCTTGGGGGCGGTGCTGAAACGTCATGCGGCTTGCGCCAGCTTGGCGTTGGCGGCCCTCTGGTTGCCGCGATCTTACCGCAACCGTTTTCATGAAACCAGCGCGCTAGACAGGCAGGCTGACAATGTTAATGTCGCGCCGACCCGTCATGCGGTTTGCCTTACGGCACCGGCTTGCGTGGCATGGCCCAATTTTCTTGGCCCAATTTTCCGGAGTGGGAGGGATACCAATGACCGCCAAATTCAACCGCATGCTCGCCACAGGCCTTGTGGCGCTGTTCGCTGCGCTGCCGGCGCAGGCGCAAGAGAACGCGCAACAGAACTGGGATGCGGTGGTCGCGGCGGCCAAGAAGGAAGGTTCGATCGTCGTCTATCACGCGCAGCTCGGCGCGGCCCATTGGAAGGACGTGGTGCGTGCCTTCGAGAGCAAATACGGCATCAAGGTGCAGGAATATGATGCACGCGCTAGCGAATTGACCGAGCGCATCCGTGTCGAGCAGACCTCGAAGCGCTATGTCGCCGACGTCGAATTCCACGGCAAGGCCTCCATCGCCCAGCAGCAGATCGAGACTGATTTCATCGCCGAGATCGGCAATATTCCGAACGCCAAGAATCTGCGCGACGACTACCCGGCCGACAAATATTCGGTTCCGGCCTGGAGCCAGATCGTCTGCATGCTGTCGAACACCAATCTGATCAAGCCGGAAGACGAGCCGAAGAATTGGACCGATCTGCTCGACCCGAAATACAAGGGCAAATTGCTGGCTGACGACATGCGCGCGGTCGGCTCCGGTCAGACCATGTTCGGCGTCACGTTCAAGAAATACGGCGCTGAGTTTCACAAGAAGCTGAACACGCAGGATCTCGTGTTCAATCGCGACCTGCAGATCAATTCGCGCCGTATCGCACGCGGCGAGAATGCCATCTTCATCCATCAGATCATCGCCTTCGCGTCCGAACTGAAGGGCCTGCCGGTGAAAGTGCTGCTGCCGACCGACGGTTGTCCCTATACGGGCATTCGCGGCGCCATTCTGAAGGGCGCGCCGCATCCGAACGCCGCGCGGGTCTTCATCAACCATTTCCTCGAATTGGATTCGCAGGTGCGCTACGCCAATGCCTGGATGGGAACGGTGATAAAAGGCGTCGCCGAAAAGCTCACCGATGCGGATGCTAAGCGTTATGCGGATGTGAAGCTGATGGGCGAGATCGACTACACCGAACGTGACGCCATGCTGAAGGCGGCCGTCGAAATCTATAAGTAGATCATGGTCGACACTTATCTTGTTCACGGCGCGGTGCGGTCGTCGGCGGCCTACCGCGTCCGCATTGTGATGAAACTGAAAGGTCTCGCCTATCGCGAGATCTTTCTCGATCTTGCCGGCGGCGAGCAGAACCAGCAGGACTATCGCGCCGTCAATCCGCAGGGTCTGGTGCCGGCACTGGTGTGCTCCGATGGTGCCGTGCTCAACCAGTCGATGGCGATCATCGAATATCTCGACGACATGCATGCGGAAGTTCCGGTGATGCCGCGCGATGCGCGTGGCCGCGCCCGTGTGCGCGCGCTGTCACAGATGGTCGCCTGCGACATTCATCCGATCAACAATATGCGGGTGCGCAATCATATCCGCGATCTGTTCCCCGACGATCCCGGTGCGGTGGCGAACTGGATGGAGATTTGGAGCAAGGCGGGTTTTGATGCGCTTGAAGCGCGGCTCGCCAGCGACACGCAGACCGGTCGCTTCTGTCATGGCGATACGCCGACAATGGCGGATGCCTGTCTCGTGCCGCAGGTCGCCAATGTGCGATTGAGCCAGCGCGATCTGTCGCCCTATCCGACGATCCTGCGCATCGCGGAAGCCTGCGAGGCCCTGCCGGCTTTCGAAGCGGCGCGGCCGGACAAGCAGGTTTAATCGTTCTCACGCATCTTGGTTTCATCCCGGACACGCGCAGCGTGATCGGGGAGTCAGGGGCAAGCGGTAAAGCCTGCGATCACGGCGCTGATGCGGCTTTCGCAACAACGAAGATTTCGCCACACGCCCCTGGTTCCCGGATCACTTGCTGCGCAAGTGTCCGGGATGACACCAAGGCGGCGGCTGAAATCCCTACAGCCCCACTTCGCGCAAAAACGCCTTCGTCTCGCGCACGCACACGTCAGGCTTTTCCACCTGCAGCATGTGATTGGTGCCCGGCACGATCACATGGCGGATGCCGTGATGGGCGGCGGCTAGAGGCCCGACCTTGGCGGGGGCGAGCGGGCGGGGCACGTTGGGGTCGGCGCCCAGGATCATCGTCGTGGCGCGCGGCAGCGAGGCCATCGCCGCCCAGGATTCGGTGCGCGCATTGTTGAGATAGATGCGCGCTTCATATTCGCCAGGGCAGGACAGTTCGAAACCGCCTGAATCTGCCGGGCGCGTCGTGCCGTCGGCCATGTCGAAGGCGGCACCCTCGACCCAATCGCGGGCGAGGCGCGCACTGTAGATGTCGGCCAGTTCCTCGACGCGCTCGAAACGATGCTGCCGCTTACGGGCGTTGTCGGCAAAGACATTGTCGACGCCTTGTCCATTGGCGCGTAGCGCATTGCCATCCGGCGCGATCAGCGGCGGATCGTAAAGCACGAGTGCGTCCCAAGGCGTGGCATAGAGATGCACCGCCACGATCGCGGCGATCGACGAGACGGAATGAAACAGGCCGGCCGTCGGACGCTTGCCGTAAGCGGTGTTGATCGCTTCAAGCACGCGGCCGTGGTCGATCGCCATGTTCTCGATCGTGTGGTGCTCCACGTCATGCAGCGGATTGCGGCCGTGGTTGCGCAGGTCGTAGACGACGACCTCGTAATCGTCGGTCAGCCGTTCCCAGAACTTGCGATAGCCGTCGATGCCAAAGCCGTTGCCGTGCGACAGCAACAGACGCGGCGCGCCGTCCTTGCGATAGCGCCGCGCCAGAATGCTGGCGCCATCGCAGGCGATCGTCAGATGTTCGGGGGCTGACACGATGGGAGCGCTTTAGTCCTTATTTTAATCCTTGGCGCGCTCGACATAGGCGCCGTCTTCCGTCTGGATGACGATGCGCGTGCCGGTCTGGATGTGCGGCGGCACCATGACGCGGGCGCCGTTGGAGAGCTTCGCCGGCTTGTAGGAGGACGAAGCGGTCTGGCCCTTCATCGCCGGTTCCGTCTCGACCACTTCGAAGGTGGCGCGCTGCGGCAGTTGCACGCCGACGGCGACGCCGTTGAACATCGAGAGCATGACCTTCATGCCTTCCTGAAGATAGACGGCGCTGGAGCCGATCGTGTCTTCCGGCACCGCGATCTGTTCGAACGACGTGTTGTTCATGAAGTGATAGCCATCGCCATCGTTGTAGAGGAAGTCGAAATCCTGATCCTCGACATGGGCGCGCTCGACCTGTTCGGTGGTCTTGTAGCGGTCGGTCGTCTTCACGCCGTCGGAGAGGCGACGCATGTCGATCTGGGTGGTCGGCGTGCCTTTGCCCGGATGGAAGCTTTCGGCCGACAACACGACATACAACTGTCCGTCCTCGCGCTCGATGATGTTGCCTTTGCGAATGGAACTGGCGATGACTCTCACGAGGTCTTCCTTTGATGTAACCGGCCAAGGCCCATGCCTTGGGCCTATGCCCTTGATGGTGCAGGCCGGAACGGCCTATGACCGGGCAGATCTCCTGCCCGGTGAAATCGGGCGCACAATACTCATTCAGGCGCGAATCGCTAGCCGTCCATGACCAATAAACGACAGCCCCCCGCTGCCTCGCCCTGGTGGAGCCCCTCTCTCCATGCCGACCGCCGGCCCTTTCTGATGGCCCGCCAGGGGATCGTTGGCGCCTGCCGAGCGTGGTTCGCGCAGGCGGGGTTTGTCGAGGCAGAGCCCGGAATTTTGCAGATTTCGCCGGGAAATGAGGCGCATATCGCTGGCTTTGCCACGAAAATCATCGATCCGGACGGGACGAAGCGGCCGCTTTACCTGCATTCCTCGCCGGAATTCGTCTGCAAAAAGCTGCTGGCGGCGGGCGAGGAGCGGATTTTTGCGCTCTCGCGGGTGTTCCGGAACCATGAACGTGGCCCTTTGCACCATCCGGAATTCACCATGCTCGAATGGTATCGGGCCCGGGCGCCCTATGACCAATTGATCGCCGACTGTCAGGGCTTGGTCGCGGCCGCGGCGCGGGCGGCGGGCACGCAGGTGCTCGTCTGGCGCGGCCAGAGCGCCGATCCGTTTGCTCCGTTCGAGCGGTTGACGGTGGCCGAGGCGTTTCAGCGCCATGCCGGGATCGACCTGCTGGCCTTGCTCGATGATCGCGACGGGCTGGCGGCCGCCGCTGCCGGAGCTGGCCTGCGGATCACGTCAGATGATTCCTGGTCGGACGTCTTCAGTAAGGTAATTTCCGAGAAAATCGAGCCGAACCTGGGGCTTGGTCACCTGACGGTGCTCGATGAATATCCTCTGTCCGAGGCGGCCCTGGCCCGCCCCAGCGCCCGCGACGGGCGGGTGGCGGAGCGGTTCGAGCTCTATGCTTGCGGTGTCGAATTGGCCAATGCCTTCGGCGAATTGACCGATGCGGCCGAGCAGCGCCGGCGTTTCGAGGCGGAAATGGCCGAGCGGCAGAGAATTTATGGCGAGAGCTATCCGCTGGACGAGGATTTTCTCGACGCACTGGCATCCATGCCGCCGGCCAGTGGCATCGCGCTAGGTTTCGAGCGGCTGGTGATGCTGGCGGCCGGCGCCCAGCGCATCGAACAGGTGATCTGGTCGCCGGTGCCATGAAGGGAACAAATGTTCCCATAACGGGAATATTTTGTTGTTCCCATTCTGGGAACGTGCTAATGCTTTTCCATGCAAGTCATCGCGCTTCGCACCCTAAGGGCGTTTTGGGCCTTGCATCCTCAAGCGGAGATACCGCTGAGGGCTTGGTATGCGATCGCCAGCACCGCGCAATGGAATGCGCCCGCCGACGTCAAAGCGGCCTTTGGAACCAATGTCGATTTCATCGCGGACAAGCGCATCATTTTCGACATTGGGGGGAATAAATATCGCCTGATTGTCAGGGTTTCCTACGAGTACAAACGCGTTCTGATCAAGTTCATCGGCACGCACAAAGAATACGATCAGATCAACGCGGAGACAGTGTAATGACCGACATTCATCCCATCCGGAGCGATGATGATCTCGCGTCAGCCATCGCGGAAATCGACAGTCTGTGGGATGCTCCCGCAGGCTCTCCCGAGCGCGATCGTCTCGATGTCCTCTCTATTTTGGTCGAGGCCTATGAAAGCCGTTTCCACCCCGTGCCGGAGGCCGATCCTATCGAAATCCTCCTTTTCGCGATCGAGGATATGGGACATTCGCAAGCTGAACTTGGGGAGGTTCTAGGTTCGCGTTCGCGCGCCTCTGAAGTTCTCAATCGGAAGCGTGCGCTCAATCTCGACATGATCCGCAGAATTAGCGAAGCGTGGCACATTCCGATTGCGGCGCTCGCTAAACCATATCCCGTCTTGCCGGAAAGAGAGCTTGGGCCGGTTTGATGAATGATGGGCGCAAATGCGATTGACCGGCGGTTTGCCCCGGCAATTCACCTCTTCTACATAGGCGACCATGGACGACACATTTGGCCAAGCCTCTGGCCTTGCCCTCACCCGCACCTTGCGCAATGCCGCCGATCTTCTCGATGCCCATCTGATCGGACCGGATCGGCGCGATGCGGTCGCGCGCGTCAATGAGGTCTATTCGATCGCCATCACGCCCGATATCGCGGCGCTGATCGATCCCAATGATCCCAACGATCCGATCGCCCGCCAGTTCGTGCCCGACGCGCGCGAACTCGACCGCCTGCCGCAGGAATTGGACGATCCGATCGGCGATGAGGCGCATGCGCCGGTCGAGGGCATCGTCCATCGCTATCCCGACCGGGTGTTGCTGAAATTGCTGCATGCCTGCCCGGTCTATTGCCGCTTCTGTTTCCGGCGCGAAAGCGTTGGCGATGGCGGCAGCAACATTCTGTCGCCACAGGCGATGGCGGCGGCGCTTGGTTATATCGAAGCGACGCCTGATATCTGGGAGGTGATCCTCACCGGCGGCGATCCCCTGTTTCTGTCGCCGCGCCGGCTGCGCGAGGTCATGCAGCGTCTGGGCGCTATCGGCCATGTCAAAATCATCCGCGTGCATACGCGTGTGCCGGTGGCGGATCCGAGCCGCATCGATGCGGCGCTGATCGAGGCGCTGCGGGCGAGCGGCAAGACGGTCTATGTGGCCGTGCATGCCAATCATCCGCGCGAACTGTCCGAGACAGCGCGTGCCGCCTGCGCCCGGCTGGTCGATGCCGGTATTCCGCTGGTGAGCCAGAGCGTGCTGCTGCGCGGCGTCAACGACGATATCGAAACTCTCTCCGCCTTGATGCGCGCCTTCGTCGAAAACCGCATCAAACCCTATTATCTGCACCATCCCGATCTGGCGCCCGGCACAGCGCATTTGCGTGTCGACATCGCCACCGGCCAGGCTTTGATGCGGGCCCTGCGCGGCCATGTTTCCGGGCTTTGCGTGCCTGAATATGTGCTTGATATTCCGGGCGGCCACGGCAAATCGCCGATCGGCCCGCGCTATCTCGGCGACCCGCCGGAGGGAACCCGGGATCGAGCGATGGCGATCGAGGACTGGCAAGAGCGGCGCCATGTCTATGTTGACGCCTCGGCAAAACCACATTCGACGGATTGAAAGCGTCGCGCGAGCGGAACGGGTCTTGGCTAAACTGGCGCGGCTGATTCGTGGGAGATGACATTTGTCCGCAGTAGCGTTTTGCAGTTTGACGAAGTCAAACGCCACAAAGACGCGTCAAGGCAAGAGACCGAAGGCAAAATCGCGTTTCTATCAAAACGCGATTTGCTTGAGGTTCCGGCCGCTGCTCGCCGCGGTGTGCCTTTTGTTCGCCACCTGCCTCCTGATCGCCGCTCCGGCATCGGCGCAGCAGCAGCCCACCGTCGCCCAGGCCGCCAGCGCCAAGCTTGATGCGGCGCGCGCCAAACTGACCGCGGTCGAGAAGATGCTCGCCGGTCAGGATATCTCGGACACGGCGTTGCAGAGCTTGCGCAACGATCTCGACCCGGTAACGCAATCGGCCCAGGACACGCTGAGCGAATTGCAGCCACGGCTCGATGAAATCAAGACCCGCCTCGATCAGCTCGGTCCCAAGCCGGCGGCGGGCGCACCGCCCGAGGCCGCCGCTGTCGCCGGCGAGCGGGACGAGCAGCAGAAGCGCTTCAACGATATCGACGAGCAGGTGAAGCGCGCGCGCTTGCTGCTGGTGGAGACCGAGCAGGTCGGCAATTCGATCGTCAACCGCCGGCGTGCCACCTTCCGTCAGGCGCTCTTTCAATTGTCGTCGAGCATTCTCAGCCCGTCGCTGTGGATTTCGGCGGTGAGCGAATTGCCGCGCGATGCGCAAGCGGCCCGTTCGGTCATCGGCGACTGGCTCGACAATGCCATGACGCAATTGCGCGGCGCCAACGGCTGGTTCATGGCGCTCGTGGTCGCGGCGATCGCGCTTGGCTATGCCATCGCCAAAATAGTGGCGAACCGCATTCTGTCGCGCAAGCCGACGATCAAGGAACCGACGCGCCTGGCCAAGGCGCTGGCTGCGATCTGGGTGGCGATGGTGACAGCCGTCGTGCCGATCGTGGCGATGATGCTGCTGATCGAGGCAGCGCGCGCTTTCAACATCGTCACGCCGCGCACCGAACCGGTGGCGCAGGTGATTTTCGAAGCGGTGCGCCGCATCGCCATCACCGCCGGTGTCGTGCGTGGCTTGCTGGCGCCCAACAATGGCGATTGGCGTCTCCTCGATCTGACCGATGAAACCGTCGAGCGGTTGGCGCGGCTCGCCATCGCTGTGGCCTTCATTGTGTCCGGCCTGAAAGTCATCGAAGCCTTTAACGATCTCGTCGCTGCCAATGTGCGTGTGTCGGTGCTGTTGCGGGCCGTCGTTTCGGTGATGGTCGCCGTCCTGATGATCCGGGCGCTCTATGGCGTGGCGCCGCCGCCCGATCCGGCCGATGATTGTTTCGGGCCGCCGATCGTGCCGCAGCGTGATTGGTATGCGATCTGGCGTGTCTGTGCCTGGGCCGTCATCGCCATCATTTTGGGAGCGTCGCTGATCGGCTATATCGCGCTGGCGACCTTCTTCGTCGATCAATTGATCTGGGTGACGTTCGTCGGCGCCGCCGCTTTCCTCCTGCATATTATTGCCGACGATGGTTTGGCCGGGGCTTTCCAGCCGCAGGCCGCCGTCGGCCGGGCGATCATGAACAGCATCGGGCTCAAGGGTGACGGGCTGCTGCAGCTCTCCGTCGTTCTGCGCGGCCTCGTCAGCGTTATCCTCTGGATCGTCGCTGCCCTTCTCGTTCTGGCGCCGTGGGGCATTGAATCCGATGACATGCTCGGCAGCGTGCGCGCCGCCTTCTTCGGTTTCCAGGTCGGCGATCTCACCATTTCGCTGGCGACCGTTTTCTCGGCGCTGTTGCTGTTCATCCTTGGTTTCCTGATCACGCGGGCGGTGCAGAACTGGCTCGAGGGCAGCCTGCTGCCGCACACTCATCTCGATCTCGGTCTGCGCGCATCCATCCGCACCAGCGTCGGCTATGCCGGCGTGCTGCTGTCGCTGGGCATCGCCTTTGCCCATGTCGGCATCGGCCTGGAGAAGATCGCCATCGTCGCCGGCGCGCTCTCCATCGGTATCGGTTTCGGCCTGCAATCGATCGTCAACAATTTCGTCTCCGGCCTCATTCTGTTGTGGGAGCGGGCGGTGCGGGTCGGCGACTGGATCGTCGTCGGCGACGAACAAGGCTATGTCCGGCGCATCAACGTGCGTTCGACCGAGATCGAAACCTTCGACCGCGCGACGATGATCGTGCCCAATTCCAACATGGTTTCGGGCGTGGTGAAGAACTGGGTGCGCAGCGACCGGGTGGGGCGCATCAAGATTCCGGTTGTCGTCACCATGGCGGCCGATCCCGATCAGGTGCGCGAGGTGTTGCTCGAAGCGGTGAAAGGCCAGGAGATGGTGCTGAAAACACCAGCGCCGAATGTCGTGTTTGCCTCGATGGAAAACGTGCTGAAGTTCGAACTCATCTGCTTCGTCAGCGATGTGGAGAAATCGGCGAAGGTGCGCAGCGACCTCAATTTCAGCATCCTGCGTTGCCTGCGCGACGCGAAAATCGAAATGAACGCGCCGGCACCTGCCCCCGTCGTCGTCAAGCTGAGTAACTGAATGTTAACCCTGTCTGCTCACACCGGCCGTATGACACCCTGTATTCCCTTCCTCGCCGCGCTCGGCCTGGCGGTCGCTGGCTGTGCCGAGAAGCCGGCGCCGCAATCGGCGACGCCGGCCTTCTATCGCTCGCTCGCCGAGCCCGGCGCCGCTATCGATCTGGCGGCGGCACGCGACATGATCTCGATCTATCGCACCAACAACGGTCTGCCGGTGTTAACTGTCGATCCGGCCTTGCAGCGGGCGGCACAGCAGCGGGCGCAGGAGATGGTGAAGGCGGGCGCCGCCTCGCCCGACACGCCGCAGAAGCTGAAAGCCCGGCTCGCCTCGGAAGGGGTGACGGCAGGTGTCGCGGTCGAGAATGTCTCGGCTGGCTATCACACTTTGGCCGAAGCCTTTTCGGGCTGGCGCCAGTCGTCTTCGCACAATGCCAATATGCTGAATCGTTCGGCGACGCGCATGGGCATCGCCACGGCCTATGCGCCTGACAGCAAGTACAAGGTCTATTGGGCGCTGGTGCTGGCCAACTGATTTTGTGAGCGCATGCCTTGGGTGTCATCCCGGACACGCGCAGCGTGATCCGGGAACCAGGGGCAAACGGTAGAGAGCCTTGTCGCTTCTACTCGTTCTTCAATGCATCAGAACAATCAATAGGCGTCACACGCCCCTGGTTCCCGGATCGCTTCGCGTCCGGGATGACACCGAGGTTTCGGCTCGCTGATTTCAGGCGCTCAGGGCCATCGGCTGCTTCGTCGCCCAGGCGGCGAGGAAGGTGTGGGTCCATTGGGCGATGGCGCGGTCGTAGAGGAACCAGCCGTCGAAATGGTGATCGAGCGGCTGCGCGCCGGCGCACATCATCCGCTCGCCGGCCCGGGTGGTCCAACGGCAGATGGTCGAATAGCTGACCTCCGGATGGAACTGCAGGGCGACGGCGCTGCCGTAGGCGAAGGCCTGGATCGGGAAGTCCTCGCCGCCGCGCGCCAGGAGCCTGGCGCCCCTGGGCAGGTCGAAGCCTTCGCGGTGCCACTGATAGACCGTGCGCGGGCAAGGCATCGGGCAGAGCTTGTCGCCCTCAGGCGTCGGGTCAATCGGGTAGTAGCCGATCTCGGCGCGGCCCTGCGGATGAGGGCCGACGCGCTCGCCGAGATGCCGGGCGATGAGCTGGGCGCCGAGGCAGATGCCGAGCAGGGGTTTCTCTTCCTTCAGCGCGAGGCCGACGAAATCGGTCTCCCGACGGATATAGTCGAAATCGTCGTTGGCGCTCATCGGGCCGCCGAAGATCACCACGCCGGTATAGCCGGCCAAAGTGGTGGGCAGCGGGTCGCCACAGCTCGGGCGGCGCTCGTCGAGAAGGTAGCCTTGATTCTGCAAAATCCGGCCGACCCGCGCAGCCGAGGACGATTCCTGGTGCAGGATGACGAGAATTGTGCCGGAAGGAGAATCAAGGACGGGCAGATACATGATCGTGCTGTTCTCGTGGCTGTCGAATCCGAAATCAAGCAAACATCGTGCCGCGGTCGAATAGACAGCTATCGTGGCGAGAACCCGGCAGCGAATCTATTTTCGGCGGCCCGTTTGCAAATGTTGCAAAAAAGACATGAACAGAAAGTGAGGAATGACACCCGACACGCCGGCGAGCAGGCGATTATGCCAGCCGGGCACCACCACCCGGCGGCCGGCCATGAGGCCGCGATAGCCGGCTTCGGCCACCTGGAGCGGTGACATCGGCCGCAGCGCCTTGATCAGCTTGGGGTTGATGCCGGCCCGGTCGAAGAAGGCGGTGGCGGTGGTTCCCGGGCAGAGCACGGTGACGCCGACCTGCTGCTTCAGCTCCTGATGCAGGGCCTCGCTGAGCGACAGCACATAGGCCTTGCTGGCGTAATAGGCGGCCATGCCCGGCCCGGGAAAATAGGCGGCGGTGGAGGCGACGTTGAGAAGCCGGCCCTTGGTGGCGACGAGATCGGGCAGCAGCAGATGGGTGAGTTCGGTCAGCACCCGCATGTTGAGGTCGATCATGTTGAGTTGGCTGGTGCCATCGAGTTCGGCGAAGCGGCCGGCGAGGCCATAGCCGGCATTGTTGACCAGGATGCCGGCGCGAACGTCGTTCTGGCGCAACGTATCGACTACACGCTGCGCGGCGCCGGGTTCCGTCAGATCGGCGGCCAGGACGATAGGCTTCGTAGCGCCCGTGAGTTCGGTGGCCAGCGCTTTAAGCGCCGCTTCGTTGCGCCCGGTGAGCAGCAGACGATGGTTGTTGCGGGCGAAAACGCGGGCCAGCTCCGTGCCGATGCCGCTGGAAGCGCCGGTGATGACGGTGACATGATTCATAATTCATCCCGCGTTCGTGACATTTCAAAACCGGTCCATCGCCTGCTAAAGGACATCTTGTGGTGATGTCTAGCAAATGACGACGCGTTGACTGGCGCCGTCACCGAGACGCCAAAATACAAAATCAAGAAACCAAAAGCCTGGAGGAAATCCCATGGGTGATTATGCGCTGGGGCAGCCGGTGCCGCGTTTCGAGGATCCACGCCTCATTCAAGGTGGCGGACGCTATACCGACGATGTGTCGATGGAGGGCCTCGTTCACGGTGTCGTGCTGCGTGCCCGCCATGCCCATGCGAAAATCCTGAAGATCGAGACGAGCCGCGCTCTGGCGGCGCCGGGCGTGCTGGCGGTGCTGACCCATCGGGATTGGGCGGAGTCGGGCTATGGCGATCTGCCACGGCCGAAGGGCAAGACCAAGCGCGACGGCTCGCCGATGTATGCGCCGCCGCTGCCGGGTTTCCCCAAGGACTATGTGCGCTGGGTCGGTGATTTCGTCGCTTTCGTCGTCGCCGAGACGCGCTGGCAGGCGATGGATGCGCTGGAACTGATCGATGTCGATTATGAGGTTCTGCCGTCGGTGCTGACCGCCGAAGAGGCGATCAAGCCCGGCGCGCCGGCGGTGCATGCGGACAATCCCGGCAATGTCAGCTTCACCCATCTGGAAGGCGATAAAGCCGCTGTTGATGCGGCCATCGCCAAGGCCGATCATGTGGTGAAACACACATTCTATATCAACCGCGTCATGGCGGCGACGATGGAGCCGCGTGCCTGCGTCGCCCATTACGATCCCGCCGCCGACCGCTACACCGTCTATACGACCTTGCAGCGGGCGCTCGATTATCGCGAGCGGCTGTCGCAATCGCTGCGCATTCCCGAAAGCAAGATCCGCGTCGTCGCCGGCGACATCGGCGGCAGTTTCGGCATGAAATCGGGGGTGTTCAACGAAGTGGCGCTGGCCATTCTGGCCTCAAAGAAGCTGCACCGCCCGGTGAAATGGACATCGACCCGTAACGAAGCTTTTCTCGGCGACGCAGCGGCGCGCGACAATCTGACGACGGCGGAACTGGCGCTCGATAAATCCGGCAAGTTCCTGGGATTGCGCGTCACCACTCTGGTCAATCTCGGTGCCTATCTGCAAACCGGATCGGAGACGGCGCTCTACAGCAACATCGGCACTCTGGCGGGCGTCTATACGACGCCGGCGATCCACGTCGATACGACCGGCGTGCTGACCCACACCCATTGGATGCGACCCTATCGTGGCAACGGTCGGCCGGAGGCCGCTTACATCATCGAGCGTATCATCGATATCGCCGCCGATGAGTTGGGCTTCGATAAAGTGGAGCTGCGCCGCAAGAATCTGATCCCCGAGGATGCCTTTCCGTTCAAGACCGGGCTGTCGTTCATCTATGACAGCGGCGCGTTCGAAAAGAATATGGACCTGTGCCTGAAAATGGCCGACTGGCGGGGCTTTGAAACGCGCCGCGCGGAGGCACGCCGGCGCGGCAAGTTGCGCGGCATCGGCCTGTCCAATTCAATCGAGAAGGCCGGTGCGCCTGGTATCGAAGGGGCGGAGATTCGTTTCGACCGCACCGGCAGCATGACGATCCTGTCGGGCTCGGTGACGCAGGGGCAGGGCCATGAGACCGTGTTCAAACAGCTCGTCTGCGATCGGCTCGGCATCGATCCGGGCGATGTGCATTACGAACAGGGTGACACTGATGTGATCTTCTATGGCGAGGGGACGGGCGGCTCGCGCACGTCCGCCATTGGTGGTGGCGCCATGGTGCTGGTCAGCGAGAAGATCATCGCCAAGGCGATGAAGATCGCCGCCCACGTGTTGAAGGTCGACGATATCGAATTCAACGATGGCGTGTTCTCAAGCCGCAAGACGAATCGCAGCATGACGATGAAGGAAGTGGCGCTGGCGGCCTCGAAACCGTCCGACCTGCCCGACGATATCGAGCCCGGCCTCAGCGCCACGGCGGTCTACAACGGGCGGCAGCCGAATTATCCCAACGGCTGCCACATCGTCGAACTGGAGATCGACGAGGAGACCGGCACGGTGGAACTCGTCAATTACAACGTGGTCGACGATGTCGGCGTGGTGATGAATCCGCTGCTGCTGAAAGGGCAGATCCACGGCGGTATTGCCATGGGCGTGGGCCAGATGTTGATGGAGGACATGGTTTATAACGAGAGCGGAGAAGTGCTGACCGCCTCGTTCATGGATTACGCCATGCCGCATGCGGACAATCTCTGCGCCTTCGAGGTGAAGAGCAATCCGGTGCCGACCAAGACCAATCCGCTGGGGGTGAAGGGTGCCGGGGAGGCGGGCTGTGTCGGCGCGCTGCCGGCGGTCGCCAATGCTTTGGTCGATGCGCTGCGGCATCTGGGCGTGCGCGACGTGCCGATGCCGGCGACGCCGCTGCGCCTGTGGCGGATCATGCAGGGGGTGAAGCAGGTTTAGAAAAAGAAGGGCGCGACCTTCGTGTCATCCCGAACACGCGCAGCGTGATCCGGGAACCAGGGGCACCTGGTAGAGACGAATGAGCCAAGCGTGTTAGGCGCAACCGCCGCTGACACTGAAGCGGCTGCCCCTGGCTCCCGGATCGCGCCGTTGGCGCGTCCGGGATGACACCGAGGGGTTCAAGCCGGCTCACATACCCGGCAGATCCCAGCGGCGCGGGAGGGTCTCGCCGCCGTAACGGCCGCGATGGGCGTCATAGGGCATCGAATTGAAGATCGTGCCGACATAGACGTAATTGCTCAGGCTGCCGACGGGCACGACACGGCCGCTGTCGAGGAAGCTGCGGGCCTTGTGGCCCTTGATGACCACTTCGCGCTTCTTGCGCGTCTGGGCATCGGCGGAGGTGACGGTGAGGCCGGTCATTGCCAGGGCGCCGAGCGCCAGAGAAACCATAGCCACGATACGCATTGCATCCCCCGGTTGGTGTTGATGTCACCATAGGTAGTCATCTGTGCGGCGCCTGCACAGAGCTTTTCACGGGGATGTTTAAGATTTATCTGCGCCGCGGTTTCGCCGCCACGCCGCGCAGCGGTGCCGCCGTACCGGTCTGGTCGATCCAGTTCGCTTGCCGGCTCGACTGCGCATTCGGCAAGATATTCATCGGTGTATTTATCGGCTCGCTCGTCTGGCTGGCGCGCCGGGGCAGACAGGCCGGATCGCGATGGGTCGCGGCACTGGCGAAAAAACGGGCCAGGTCGTGGTCGTCGCCGGCCGAGACCAGTTCGATGCGCTCGATCGTGCAGGCGAGCGTCTGGCGGTCGATCGGATGGGCTGATGTCCCGCAGGCAAAGCCGGTCATGCGGACCAGGCGTTCGGGCGAGGCGAAGCGGAAGCCCATGCAATTGGCCTTGGCGCTGCTGGTCTTGGCGCCATTTGCATCGAGCATGACGTCGGCGGCCTCGAACAGGCCGAAACGGGTCGGCAGCGGGTCGGCGACGTTGCCGCGGGTGACGGCGGCGCCGAAACCGGCCGCTTCGCGGACCATGTGGATGAAGAAGGAACTGTCCTCCGTCGGCTCCCGGCCGACCCGGTGGACGGCCAGGCGCAGATAGGGGTGGGCGTCGTCGTCGAGGCGCCCCCAGGTCATCACGTCGATGCGGCCGCGTCCCTCGCGGTGGCGCTTGGCGGTGAAAGTGGTGGGGTCGCGGCCATAGTCGGGGGCGTTGAGGCCGTACATCCCGGCCGGGCGTTCGATGGCCGCCCACGGGCTCTGCGGCAGCGGTTCGGGCGCGGGCGGTGTGGCGGGCGGCGTCGGAATCAGGGCTATCGCTATGAAAAGACTGGCAATCAGGCCGATACCAAGGCCAAGGTAGAGGCCGAAGGAGCGGGTCGTCTTGTGCCACAGCAGCCGGGCGCGGACTGCCAATTCCGCAGCCTTTCCCGGTCCGTCGGGCGCGCCGAAGACGATAAAACTCATGACACGAACTCTCGATACAAGCGGCAGCATGCCGATCGCCGGTCTATCCTTTGGGCCCACCAAGCCCGCGATGTCTCTATTTTGAGCAAAGCTCTTAACGGGTGGGTTACCGGCCAGGACCCAATTGGTCGCACAGTGAACGACCGGTTAAGCTGCGCCCAAGGTGCATGCCCCGCGACGCCGCTGGATCATTGACATTGTTCCAGATCGCGTGTTTTTGGACGCCACGGCATTTGCGCCGGGACACGTTCAGATCATGGTCATCGCTTCCTTCACGAAACCGACGACGAAACCGGCCGCCAAACGCGGCACGGCTGACTGACGCACGTCCTCGCTTCCGGGTTCTCTCCCCTGGCGGGAGAAGAGGCGAAGCCCGCGAAAGCTGGGCGCCATCCCGGGGAGACAGATTTTCCTACGCAAGGTCCACGCAAATGGGTTTCAAGGTCGCAATCGCAGGCGCAACCGGCAATGTAGGCCGGGAGATGCTCAACATTCTCGCCGAGCGCCGTTTTCCCGCCGATGAGGTCATTCCGCTCGCCTCCAGCCGTTCCATCGGCCAGGAGGTTTCCTATGGTGATCGCACGCTGAAGTGTCGCCACCTCGACACCTATGATTTCTCCGACACCGACATCTGCCTGATGTCGGCAGGCGGCAGCGTCTCCAAGGAATGGTCGCCGAAGATCGGCGCTCTGGGCTGCGTCGTCATCGATAATTCCTCGGCCTGGCGCTATGACGCCGACGTGCCGCTGGTCGTGCCTGAGGTGAATGCCCATGCGCTGGCAGGCTTCACCAAGCGCAACATCATCGCCAATCCGAACTGCTCGACCGCCCAGCTCGTCGTGGCGCTGAAGCCGCTGCATGACGTGGCGAAGGTCAAGCGCGTGGTGGTGTCGACCTATCAGTCGGTGTCGGGCGCTGGCAAGGATGCGATGGACGAATTGTTCGCGCAGACCCGCGCCGTCTTCGTCTCCGATCAGGTCGAGAACAAGAAGTTCCCGAAGCGCATCGCCTTCAACCTCATTCCGCAGATCGACGTCTTCATGGAGGACGGCTACACCAAGGAAGAGTGGAAGATGATGGCGGAGACGAAGAAGATCCTCGATCCGAAGATCAAGCTCGTCGCCACCTGCGTGCGCGTGCCGGTGTTCATCTCGCATTCCGAATCCGTCAACGTCGAATTCGAAAAGCCGATCACGCCGGATGAGGCGCGCGACATTCTGCGCGATGCGCCGGGCTGCCTCGTCATCGATAAGCACGAGCCGGGCGGCTACATCACTCCGCATGAAGCGGCGGGCGAAGATGCCACTTACATTTCGCGCATCCGCGAAGACGCGACCGTGGAGAACGGTCTCGCCTTCTGGTGCGTGTCCGACAATCTGCGCAAGGGTGCGGCGCTCAACGCGGTGCAGATCGCCGAAGCGCTGATCGCGCAGAAGTTGATCAAGCCGCGCGCCAAGGCCGCGTGATATTGGCGACCTGATCGCCGCACGTATTTGAAACGATTGAGGCCCTCGCCGTTGCGGCGGGGGCTTTTTTTATCAGCCCTGCTGCGAAGCTCGTGCATCTTGCGCGCCCGCGCGTTTGGCGACATCGTGCGAATCTCAATGCATCAAGAAAAGATTGGAAACGCTCATGTCGATTGCCACCGAAAGCCAGCGTCGCATTCTCACGACTCACGTGGGCAGCCTCCCGCGCCCGGATTCGCTCAGCGCCTTCATGGTGGCGCACATGGATGGGCAAACGGTCGATCCGGCGAAATATGCCGATGCGGTCAAGCGCGCGGTGGCCGATTGCGTTGCCTATCAGGTCGACAACGGCATCGACATCGTCAGCGACGGCGAGCAGTCGAAGCCGAGTTTCTATGCCTATGTGCATCAGCGCCTCGGCGGCATTCAGCGGCGCACGGGGTCGCCGCAGGGCCGCACGCATACGAAAGAGCTCGATGCCTTTCCGGATTTCTACACAGCCGGTCATTCCGGCACGCAGCCGGCGGGTTTTGAATGTATCGGGCCGATGACCTATGCGGGCACCGATCTTCTGAAAACCGATCTCGACAATCTGAAAGCGGCGCTCACGGGGCGCAAGCCGGTCGACGTGTTCATTCCGGCGGCTTCTGTGGCCACCGTCGAAGGCGCCGTGGTCGATCGGCATTACAACAATGAAGAGGCTTATCTGGCGGCGATCGTCGAGGCGATGCGGGTCGAATATGAAGCCATCGTCGCGGCAGGTTTCTCGATACAGCTCGACGATCCGCGTCTGGCCATGCACTACATGCTCAATCCCGAGATGACCGTGAAGCAGGCGCAGGCCTGGGCACGCCGCCGCGTCGAGGCGATGAACGAATCGGTGCGCAACATTCCGGCGGATCGCATCCGCCACCACACCTGCTATGGCATCAACATCGGCCCGCGCACCCATGATCTGGAGATGAAACATCTCACCGACATCATCCTGTCGATCAAAGCGAATTACTATTCGTTCGAATACGGCAATCCGCGCCATGAGCATGAGGCGGGCATCTGGGAAGGGGTGAAGCTGGGCGATGGTAAGGCGCTGCTGCCGGGTGTCGTCACCCATGCCAGCGTGCTCGTCGAACATCCCGAGCTTGTGGCGCAGCGCATCGTCCGTTTCGCCGACGTGGTCGGCAAGGAGCATGTCATCGCCTCGACCGACTGCGGCTTCGCTTCGTCGCCGCGCGCCGTGCCGGAGGTGATTCCGAGCATCGTCACCGCGAAACTGCAAAGCCTCGCCGAGGGCGCCAAGCTGGCCTCGAAGCAGTTGTTTGGTTGATCACGACGCGCAATCTCGGTGTCATCCCGGACGCGCTGAAAGCGCGATCCGGGAACCAGGGGCGTGTGATAGAAACGAACGAGTCGGGCTGTGTGACGGAAAGTTGCTGCCGACATTGAAGCCGTTGCCCCTGCATCCCGGATCACGCTGCGCGTGTCCGGGATGACACGGAGGCCTCAGACCACTTATCGCGCCATCAAGGCGCGCACCGTCGCGCGGTTCGGCGCCATATAGCGTTGGTAATAGGTTTGGCCGCGGGTCTGCGCGACCTTGATCTGGTCGCCGTTGAAGGTGCGCGCCAGTTGCATCGCATTGTTCAGGGCTTGCGAGTCCATGATCTCGACATGGGTGGCGGTGTAGATCCAGGCGAAACCTTCGATGGGATCGCGTGGGACGCCTTTGCCTTCCACATAGAGAATGCCCAGTTCATTGGCGGCGCGGAAATGGCCGCGCGTGGCGGCGAAGCGATACCATTTCGCAGCTTGCGCATGATCGATGCCGGCGCCTTCGCCCTTACGATAGGCTTGGCCCAGATTGTAGGCGGCCAGAACGCTGCCCTTGCTCGCACCCCGCTGATAATAGCTGACAGCGCGGGCCTGATCGCGGGGCACGGCTTTGCCCTCAGCATAGGCAACGCCGAGATTGTAGAGGGCTTGCGGATCGCCGGCACGGGCCGCCTGCTCCCATTCGCGCAAGGCGGTGGCATAATCGCCGCGCTGGTAGGCGCTGATCCCGGTGCCCGTACTGGCAAGCGCCTGGCCGCTGCTCAGCACCGCCATCAACGCGCCGATCATACCTGCGATGCGCTTGCCGCTCATCGCGACCCTCCTTCCTGGCTGTGAGGATATCGATGGAGATAACGCCGAGGCCGGGGTTTGGTTGCTGCGATGTGAAACGTCGTCGTCAAATTAAAAGAAGAAGCCGAAGCTTTCGTGTCATCCCGGACGCCGCAGGCGATCCGGGATCCAGGAGCGAGCGGTAGAGCCTGTAATTCCAGCGGTGAAGCGGTGTTTGCAACCAACCATTTCGTCACGCGCCCCTGGATCCCGGATCACTTGCTGCGCAAGTGTCCGGGTTGACACGAAGGTTGCGGCTTGTTCGGCTGACTTGATGACACCCACGCGGCCAGCAAAAACGACAATGCCCGGCGGAGCCGGGCATTGTGACGATGATGTTGCGTAAAATTTTATGCAGACTTTTGCAGCTGCGCGAGGATGGCGTCGCCCATTTCGCCGGTCGAAATATAGGACGAGGCATCGCCCTTGATGTCGGCGGTGCGCAGGCCCTGGTCGAGCACGTCGGCGATGGCCTTTTCGATGCGGTCGGCGGCGTCGCCGAGGCCGAAGGAATAGCGCAGGCACATGGCGAGCGACGCGATCATGGCGATCGGATTGGCGATGCCTTTGCCAGCGATGTCGGGCGCTGAGCCATGCACCGGCTCATAGAGCGCCTTGCGCTTCTTGGTCTTCGGATCGATGTCGCCGAGCGAGGCCGACGGCAACATGCCGAGCGAGCCGGTGAGCATGGCGGCGACGTCGGAGAGCATGTCGCCGAACAGATTGTCGGAGACGATGACGTCGAACTGCTTGGGCGTGCGCACGAGCTGCATGCCTAGCGAATCGGCGAGCTGGTGCTCAAGCGTCACGTCGGCATAGTCGCGCTTGTGCAAAGCGGTGACCACTTCGTTCCACAATACGCCCGACTTCATGACGTTGCGCTTCTCGGTGGACGTCACCTTGTTGCGGCGCTTGCGGGCGAGTTCGAAGGCGACGCGGGAAATGCGCTCGATCTCGTAGGTGTCGTAGACCTGGGTGTCGATGCCACGCTTCTGGCCGTTGCCGAGGTCGATGATTTCCTTCGGCTCACCGAAATAGACGCCGCCGGTCAGTTCGCGCACGATCATGATGTCGAGGCCTTCGACCAGCTCGCGCTTCAACGAGGAGGCATCGGCCAGCGCCGGATAGCACACGGCCGGGCGCAGGTTGGCGTAGAGGGCGAGATCCTTGCGCAGGCGCAGGAGACCCGCTTCCGGGCGCACGTCATAGGGCACGCCATCCCATTTCGGGCCGCCGACGGCGCCGAAGATCACCGCGTCGGCCGCATGGGCCAGGGCCATATGGTCTTCGCTGATCGACTGGCCGTGGGCGTCATAGGCGGAGCCGCCGACGAGGCCGCGTTCCATGTTGAAAGAAGCGATGCCGCTCTTGTCGAGGAAGCGGGCCACTTTCTCCACTTCCGTCATCACTTCCGGGCCGATGCCGTCGCCGGGCAGGAGAAACAGATTATAGGTGGCCATGGGATCCTCGGTTTGACGTTGAATTTCGCGGCTTTGCTACCGGCCCGCCGCCGGATTGGCAAGCGATCTGCTCATAGGGCTTGGCTGTTATGCAAAAAGCCGCCCCGGAGGGCGGCTTTTCAAAGGTTTGCCTGATGCGGTGCCTGATCAGGCGGCCGCGAGCTGGCGGATCACGTACTGCATGATGCCGCCGTGGCGGAAGTATTCCAACTCGTCGAGGGTGAGGATGCGGCAGTCGACCGCCACCTTCTTCTCTGACCCGTCAGCGAACTTGATCAGCGCTTCCATGCCCTGGCGCGGCTTCAGCGTGTCGCCGAGGCCGTGGATGGTGACCTGTTCGTCGCCCTTCAGGCCCAACGTCTGCCAGGAGATGCCGGCCTCGAAGGTCAGCGGCAGCACGCCCATGCCGACCAGGTTCGAGCGATGGATGCGCTCGAAGCTCTGGGCGATGACGGCGCGCACGCCGAGGAGACGCGTGCCCTTGGCGGCCCAGTCGCGCGACGAACCGTTGCCGTATTCTTCGCCGGCCATGATGACGAGCGGCACATTCTCGGCGGCGTATTTCATCGCCGCGTCGTAGATCGACAGCTTCTCGCCCGACGGATAGTGGACGGTGTTGCCACCTTCCAGCACGTTGCCGTCTTCGCCCTTGTTCATGAAGTTCTTGATGCGGATGTTGGCGAAGGTGCCGCGCATCATCACTTCATGGTTGCCGCGGCGCGTGCCGTACTGGTTGAAGTCCTTCTCGCGCACCTGGCGGTCGGCCAGCCATTTGCCGGCCGGCGAGCTGAGCTTGATCGAACCGGCCGGAGAAATGTGGTCGGTGGTGATCTTGTCGCCGAACAGCGCCAGGATGCGAGCATCGACGACATCGGCGACCGGCGCCGGGGTCATCGTCATGCCTTCGAAATAGGGCGGGTTCTGCACATAGGTGGACGACATGTTCCACTTATAGGTCTGGCCCACCGGCGCCTTCACCTTGCGCCAGTTGGTGTCGCCCTTGAACACGTCGGCGTAGCGTTCCTTGTAGGTCTTCTTGGTGACGAACTTGCGGATGAAGGTGTCGATTTCCTTGTTCGTCGGCCAGATGTCGCGCAGGAAGACCGGCTCGCCCTTCTTGGTGTGGCCGAGCGGCTCCTTCGTCAGGTCCTTGGTCACCGTGCCGGCGATGGCATGGGCGACGACCAGCGGCGGCGAGGCGAGATAGTTCGCCTGCACGTCGGGGCTGACGCGGCCTTCGAAGTTACGGTTGCCGGAGAGGACAGCCGCGGCGACGATGCCGTTCTTGTTGATGCTCTCGGAAATTTCCGGCGCCAGCGGGCCGGAGTTGCCGATGCAGGTGGTGCAGCCGTAACCGATCAGGTTGAAGCCGAGCTTGTCGAGATCCTTCTGTAGGCCGGACTTGGCGAGATATTCGCCGACCACCTGCGAGCCCGGCGCCAGCGAGGTCTTCACCCACGGCTTGACGGTGAGGCCCTTGGCGACGGCGTTGCGTGCCAAGAGGCCCGCGCCGATCAGCACGTTCGGGTTGGAGGTGTTGGTGCAGGAGGTGATGGCGGCGATCACCACGTCGCCGTGGCCGAGATCGTAGTTCTTCGCATCGACCTTGTAGCGCGAGGCGATGTCGTCGATCTTGCGATAATCGGTGGTCATCGCCGACGTGAAACCGGCGCTGACGCCTTCCAGCGGCACGCGGCCTTCCGGACGCTTCGGGCCGGCCATCGACGGGGCGACGGAGGCGAGGTCGAGTTCGAGCGTGTCGGTGAACACCGGATCCGGCGTCGCCTTGACGCGGAACATGCCCTGCGCCTTGGCGTATTTCTCGACGAGCGCGATGCGGGCCGAAGCGCGGCTCGACACTTTCAGATAGTCGATGGTTTCGGCATCGATCGGGAAGAAGCCGCAGGTCGCGCCATATTCCGGCGCCATGTTGCCGATGGTGGCACGGTCGGCGAGGGTTAGCGCGTCGAGGCCGGGGCCGTAGAATTCGACGAACTTGCCGACGACGCCCTTCTTGCGCAGCATCTGCGTGACGGTGAGCACCAGGTCGGTGGCGGTGACGCCTTCCTTCAGCTTGCCGTCGAGGCGGAAGCCGATGACTTCAGGTAGCAGCATGGAGAGCGGCTGGCCGAGCATGGCGGCTTCGGCTTCGATGCCGCCGACGCCCCAGCCGAGAACCGACAGGCCGTTGACCATGGTGGTGTGCGAATCGGTGCCGACGAGCGAATCCGGATAGGCCAGTTCGACGTTCACGGCCGGGCCGCGCGCCGGCTTGTACTTTTCCTTCTTCGTCCAGACGGTCTGCGACAGATATTCCAGGTTGACCTGGTGGCAGATGCCGGTGCCCGGCGGCACGACGCGGAAATTGTCGAACGCGCCCTGGCCCCATTTGAGGAAGTTGTAGCGCTCGATATTGCGCTCATATTCAAGCTCGACGTTCTTCTTGAACGCGCGGGCCGAACCGAATTCGTCGACGATGACCGAATGGTCGATGACGAGATCAACGGGGATCAGCGGGTTAATCTTCTCGGCGTCGCCGCCGAGCTTGGTCATGGCATCGCGCATGGCGGCTAGGTCGACCACGCCGGGAACGCCGGTGAAGTCCTGCATCAGGACGCGCGACGGGCGGAAATTGATTTCGTGTTCTTTTTTGCCTTTGTTCGAGGCCCAGGCGGCGCAGGCGACGATGTCGGCCTTGGTGACGGTGCGGCCGTCTTCGAAGCGCAGCAGGTTCTCAAGAACGACCTTCATGGAGAACGGCAGTTTCGAAACGCCTTTGAGCCCGTTCTTCTCGGCATCCTTTAATGAATAATAATGATAAGTCTTGGTGCCAACGGTGAGCTTTTTCCGGCATTTGAAGCTGTCGAGGGAGGTCATTGGATGATCCCGGTTGAGTGGTGGGAGGGATTGACGGGGCTTATAGATAATTCCTGCGGCCCGCGCTACACGCTGATGAGTTGATTTTTCGTCTCACGTGCAAGGCATCTCTCAAGACATCTCTCATGACAGGCTGGGACCGTTTTGCCTGATTTCTCGGCTTCTTCTTCTGCCGCGCCCGTCGCCATGCCGATCACAGGGCTCCGTGTGGCGGGTCTCGACCTGATCCGGGGCGAGCAGCAGCTCGCCCACCAGCTCACGTTCACGGTTGCCGCCGGCACCGCTCTGGTGGTGGTCGGCGCCAACGGGTCGGGCAAATCGACCTTGCTGCGCTGTATCGCCGGGCTGCTGCCGTTCGAACGCGGCAGCATCGAACTCGAAGGCCGAGGCGAAACGCCGATCGCCGTCCTGTCCCACTATCTGGGACACCAGGAGGCGATGAAGCCGGCGCTCACCGTCGGCGAGAACCTGATTTTCTGGGCGCAGATGCTGCATTCTGAAGGCGCTGGCACCGCCGCAGGTTTGGCGCCGGCGGCCGCGCTGGAGCGGTTCGGTCTCGCGCATGTGGTTGATACACCGGCAGGTTATCTGTCGGCCGGGCAGCGGCGCCGGGCCGCGCTGGCCAGGCTTTTGGTGGTGTCGCGGCCGCTTTGGCTGCTCGACGAGCCGACGGCGGCGCTCGATGCGGCCTCGGTGAAAAAGCTCACCGAGGTTATGGCGGGACATCTGAATGCCGGTGGCCTGATCGTCGCCGCCACCCATGACGAGCTTGGCATCGCGGCGCAGACGTTGCGGCTTGGTGAGCAGATTGAGGAGCAGGTTGACGAGGAAAACGGGCCATGATGGCCGCCTGCGGCGCCCTGTTCCTGCGCGAATTGCGCATCGCCCATCGCCTCGGCGGCGGGGCGACGATCGGCGTCGTGTTCTTCCTGATTCTCGTCACCATTGTGCCCTTCGCCATCGGGCCCGATCTCAATCTTCTGTCGCGCATCGGGCCAGCGGTGCTGTGGATCGCGGCTCTGCTGGCGACCCTGCTCGGTCTCGACCGGCTGTTTCAATCGGATGCCGAGGACGGCTCGCTCGATCTTCTGCGCATGGCTGATCTGCCGCTGGAGCTGATCGTCGCGGTCAAATGCGCGGCCCATTGGGTGGCGACCTGTCTGCCGTTGGTCATTGCGGCGCCGCTGTTCGGTCTGATGCTTGCCGTCGACGGCCTGGCGCTGGCGACGCTGACGGCGACACTTCTCGCTGGGACACCGGCCTTGACCTTCATCGGCGCGATCGGCGCGGCTTTGACCGCGAGCCTGCGCCGTGGCGGCCTGTTGATGGCGGTGATCGTTCTGCCCTTGACGATCCCGGTGCTTATCTTCGGCGTTTCGGCGGCGCAGGCGACCAGCGGCACCGTGCCGTTTCTGTCGCCCTTCCTGATTCTGGTCGCTTTGTCGCTGGGCGCGATCGTTCTGGCGCCTTTTGCCGCAGCGGTGGCTTTGCGGGCCATGTCGCGATAACTCGTCGCGCTAGCGTCACGACAAGCATCAATTTAGCACATCTCTATTGTTTCACGCATTGATTGCGTCCCACGACGTCCTGCGCCATTGTCGCCCGCAAATCACAACAACAGGAGGAACGATGTCCAAGTTGAAACTGACCTTCGCTTGCGGCCCGTATGATCGGATGGAGGCGCTGGCGACCGGCGAGGTGAAGCCGGAGGGCATTGATCTCGATTATCGGGCGATGGAAGACCCGCGCGAATTGTTCGACCGGCTGATGTCGAGCGACGATTTCGACATGGCGGAAATGTCGTCGTCGGAACACATCGCCAATACGGTTGCCGGCACCAGCCCGTTCGTGGCTCTGCCGGTGTTCCCGTCCAAGGTCTATCGCCACGGCTTCATCTGCTACAACCGCAAGTCTGGCATCAAGGCGCCGAAGGATCTGGCCGGCAAGCGTATCGGCGTGCCGCTTTATACGATGAGCGCGGCGCTGTGGTGTCGCGGCATGCTGGAAGACGAATATGGCGTCGATCTCTCCGACGTCACCTGGGTGCAGGGCAATATGCATTCGGCCGGCACGCACGGCAATCCGCATGCGCCGCCGCTGCTGCGGCCGATCAAACTCGAAAACAATGCGTCCGCTTCGCTCAGCCAATTGCTCAGCCGTGGCGAGATCGACGCGACCTTGGGTGCTTTGATCCCGGACACTCTGGGCGTCGATCCTGACGTGGTGCGGATGTTCCCAAACTTCCGCGAGGTCGAGATCGATTATTACAAGCGCACGAAAATCCATCCGATCATGCATCTGATCGTCATCCGCAAAAGCGTGTTCGAGAAGAACCCGTGGATGGCCAAGCCGCTTTACGAGGCGTTCGAAGCCTCGAAACGCAGCATGTGGGAGAAGCTGCAATATTCCGGCGCGCAGCGTGTCATGCTGCCGTGGCTCTACGCGGAGATTGATACGATCAAGCAGACGTTCGGCGACGATCCCTGGCCCTATGGGCTCAAGGCCAATATGCCGACCTTGACGAAGGCGATCGAATATATGCATCGCGACGCCATGATCGCGCGCAAGCCCGCCATGGATGAACTCTTCGTGGATGTGGGAGCCTGAACCATGGATATCGTCAAAACCGCCATCCGCGACGTCGTCATCGCCAATCGCATCCTGGCCTATGAGCATGTGCTTGATGCCTATGGCCATGTCAGCATGCGTCATCCGCTCGATCCGAAACGCTATCTCTTGGCGCGTTCGCTGAGCCCCGGCATCGTCACCGAAGCCGACATCATCGAATTCCATCTCGACGGCACGCCCGTGTCATCGGACGAGAAACGGCCGCTCTATCTCGAGCGGTTCATTCACGGCGGCGTCTATGAGAAGCGCCCCGACGTGATGGCGGTGATTCATTCCCATGCGGAAGACGTGCTGCCCTTCACCATTTCGCGGCGCAAGCTGCGGCCCGTCCTGCATGCGGTCGGCAATATGGGCTCGACCGTGCCGGTGTGGGATATCGCCGAGAAATTCGGCGATCGCACCACCTTGCTCGTCACCAATATGGAGCAGGGCCGCGATCTCGCCGGCTGTCTCGATTGCAATCGCGTCGCCCTGATGCGCGGCCACGGCTTCGTCTGCACTGGCGTGACGATCCAGGATCTGGTGCGCCTTGCCGTTTATATTCCGAAGAACGCGCGCGTGCAGATGGCGGCCATGCGCATGTGTCTTGGTGACGATGAGAACGAGATTAGGGCTCTGTCACAGGGCGAGATCGAAGCGCGTCTGGCGCTCGATCCGAAATCGCCGGCCATGCTGCGCGGCTGGGAATATTGGGCGCGGGAGGCAGGCTGTGGCGATCTGCTTGGCGAACTTTATTAAAAAACAAAAACGGGAGGGAAGAATGTTGAAAGCCAGAGTCATTCTGACATTGGCAGCGATTGCGGCTGCGCCGGTGGCGCAGGCGCAGCCGGTCGCCGATTTCTACAAAGGAAAGGTGGTTTCGATTCTCATCGGCTTTCCGCCAGGTGGCGGCTATGACGCCAATGCGCGCCTGCTGGCGCGCTATATGGGCCGCTATATTCCCGGCGAGCCCAATCTGGTGCCGTCCAACATGCCGGGCGCCGGTTCGCTGGTCGCTGCCAACTACACTTACAACGTGGCGCAGGCCGACGGCACGGTCTTCACCATTTTCGCGCCGTCGACGGCGATGGAGCCGATCCTCGGCAATAAGACGGCGCGGTTCGATCCGGCGAAATTCTCCTGGATCGGCTCGATGGCGCAGGAAGTGGCCTATTGCGGTGTCTGGCAAGGGCCGGGTGTCGCCACTTCCTGGGCCGATGCGATGAAGCAGGAGGTGATCTTCGGCGGCGGCGCCACCTCCGCCATCACCTATCAGCACCCGATGGTGCTGAAGAATGTGCTCGGCGCCAAATTGAAGATCGTGCCGGGCTATCCTGGCACGCGCGAGATCAATCTCGCCATGCAGCGCGGCGAGGTGCATGGCTCCTGCGGCCTGTTCGTGTCGTCGATCGCGACGCAATGGGCCAAGGAGGTTGCGAGCGGACAGTTGAAGCTCGTGCTGCAGATGGGATCGAAGACCACCGATCGCTACGGCAAGGTGCCGAGCGTCTTCGATTTCGCCAAGACCGAAGAAGACAGGCAGATCCTCGACGTTCACTTCGGCCAGCTTCTGCTGTCGCGGCCCTTCGCGGCGCCACCCAACGTGCCGGCCGATCGGCTGGCGGCACTGCGCACGGCTTTCATGGCGACGATGAAGGATAAGGAGTTTTTGGCCGAGGCGACGAAGGCCGGGCTCGATGTCGATCCGGCGACAGGCGATGAAATCCAGGCGATCCTGGCGAAATTCGCCGGCTTCCCGCCGCAGGTGTTGCGCAAAGCCGACGAAGCGATGGGGCGGTAGGTTCCGTGTGTCATCCCGGACGCGTTGAAAACGCGATCCGGGACCCAGGGGCAACAGACGAAATGCCGTTTGTTGGAAGCGCCCTTGGGTGCCATTCGAGATTCGTCCACACGCCCCTGGGTCCCGGATCACTTGCTGCGCAAGTGTCCGGGATGACACCGTGGGCTTCGGGAACCCGTCACCCCCAGATGGCGAAACCCATGCCGCAGCCGGTGCCGGCGAGCGAACGATAGCAGGGCACATAGTCCTGCCACTGCGTGTCGAGATGTTCGCAGGCGCCCGCCACCGTCAGCCAGTTGCGCACTTCCGACGTGCCGGAATTGAGCTTGTTCATCGGAATGGCGCGCAGCCATTCCGCATCCTTGCGGCGGAAAGCTTCGAGCAGCGCGAGGTCCAGCTCCTCGTTGATGGTGAAATGGCTGAGGCCGCCGGAGGCGAGAATGCCGACGCGGCGCTGTTCCGGCCAGGCGCGCACGGCGGCGGTGATGGCGCGGCCGAGATCGTAGCAGCGGCGCGGACGCGGCTGGTTTGGCGGGAAATAGGTGTTGAGCGCGATCGGCACGATCGGCACGATTTCCTGCGGCATCAAACGCTGATGCACGAAGCCGAAAGCATGGCCCTCGCCATGGTCCTTGCCGAGGCGCTTGGCATGGCTGATGTCGAAATCGGCCTCCATCAGCGCATTGGTGAGATGGCGGGCCAGGCTGGCATCGACCGGATATTCGATCGAACCGTTGGTGACGTGATATTGCTGGCGTGCCGTGCGCCACCAATCCGGCGCATCCTCGTCCATATGCAGCGGATTGTTGAGAATGGTCTCGCCGGAATAGATCAGGATCGACGGCATATTGTCGTCGAAGAATTGTTCGTGCTGATCGTCGCCGACGATGATCAGCGTATCGAGTTCGTGAAGCTGAATGACCTTCGCCAGCTTTTCGATATTGGCCGTGCAGCGCGCCGCGCGCTGCTGCATCACCGGCGCCGTGATCTGTTCGGCGAGCGAAGGGCGGGCGAGTTCGACAAGCTCGCCGAAGGTGCGCGGATTGCCGTCGCGATCGATCAGCTTGCGGCCGCTTTTGTCGATCTCGGCATGTTTGGGATAGTCCTCGGCCGGCGTGGCGAGCATGGGCGAATGGGACGTGCCGATGCCCAAGACGATCTCAGCCATGGTCTTCTCCTTTTCTTCTTCTTGTTCGATCAGCGCGGAATGATCTGGAACAGGTCCTTGGTCTGAGCCTCGGTCAGCGGCGCGGCGATATATTTATAGGTCACGGCGTCGGGCATGATTTCGGCCAGGCCGACGACCTTGTCGGGATCGATGGCGGATTTGGCGAAGAATTCATCGCGCGTGCGCTTGGCGATCGCTTCCGACACGCCGGCGAATTCGGCATAGGTCTTCAGCATGGCTGGATCGTCATACATGCGGTCGATGGTTTCGCGATAAGCCTTCATGAAGCGTTCGAGCTGCGGCTTCTTGCTCTGCAGTGTTTGCGCATGCACGTCGAGCAGGCGCACGGTCTGGTTCTTGAACGCGGTGTCATTGCCGGTGGCGATAACCCGGATTTTCTTCTGGTCGATGAAATCGAGGCTCGACGGCGGCGCCGACCAGCCCATGTCGACCTGGCCAGACATCACCTGCGTCAAGGTCGAGGATGGGCTGCCGGTGGCGACCGGCCGGGCCTTCAGCTTCATCTCGTTGATGAAAGCGGTGACGATGCCGTGTGTCGAGGAGCCGTTGGTCGAATAGGCGATGGTCTTGCCGTCCATGTCCTTCATGGTCTTCACGGGCGAATCTTCGCGCACATACCAGAAGAGATCGCCGGCGCCGGTTGATTGTGCGCCGATGACGCGGATGGGCGCGCCTTTCGAGAAGGCGCCCAACGTGCCCATGATGCCGGCGGCGACGCCGACGTCGACGGATTGCGACAGCACCGCCTGAATGGTTTCGCCACTGCCCTGGGTCCAGAGGATCTCAAGTTCCAGACCTTGCTTCTTGAAGATGCCGGCGCGCTGGCCGATTTCGGGAACGGCAGAATCCCAATTGCCGCGCTGGCCCACGGCCAATTTCAATTTGTCTTGTGCGAAGGTGGGCAAAGCCGTCAAAGCGACGGCGAGAAAAAGACCAGTACGGATCAGTTTCGAACCCATCATCTTTTGTTTCCTCCGCACGATTGTTGTTGTGGTTGTCGATCAAAGTGTTGAAATCGCGTGCACCATAACAGGAAAGCCGCACAGCGGCAATCATGCGCACTCAGATCGAACCGATCGGCTTATGCGATCGGTTCGATGATGTTTTGGCTTAGCGCGGCGGAATCTGGATCAGCTCCTTGAGCTGCGCATCGGTGAGTGGCGCCGCGATATATTTGAAATTGACCGCATCGGGCATGATCTCGGCGAGGCCGACGACTTTGTCGGGATCGATCGAGGCGGGCGGGAAGAACTGATCGCGGGTGCGCTTGGCCACCTGTTCGGGAATGCCGACGAAATCGGCATAGATTTTCAGCGCCGCCGGATCCTTGTACATCAGGTCGATGGTTTCGCGGTAAGCCTTCATATAGCGGTCGATCGCCGCCTTCTTGCCTTGCAGCGCCGAGACATTGGTGATGACGAGGCGAACGGTCTGGCCCTTGAAGCCCGTGTCATTGCCGGTGGCGATGATGCGGATTTTGTTCTGGTCGAGCAGATCGAGGCCGAAGGGCGGCGCCGACCAGCCGATGTCGATCTGGCCGGACATGACTTGCGTCAAGGTGGCGGAGGGACCGCCGGTGCCTGTCGGCGTTGCCTTGACGCCGAGTTCCTTGACGAAGGCCGTCACCACGCCATGGGTCGAGGAACCGTTGGTGGAATAGGAGATGGTCTTGCCGGCAACGGCGTCCTTGAGCGACTTGATCGGCGAATCCGCCTTCACATACCAGAACAGGTCGCCGGCGCCCGTGGTCTCGGCGCCTATGATGCGCACCGGAGCGTTCTTGGAGAAGGCGCTGAGCGTGCCCATGATGCCGGCGCCAATGCCGATGTCGGCCGAACCGCCGATGACCGCTTGCTGGGTCTCGCCGCCGCCCTGGGTGTAGAGCAGCTCCAATTCCAGGTTATGTTTCTTGAAGATGCCGGCGCGCTGGCCGATTTCGGAGACCGACGTGTCCCAGTTGCCGCGCTGCCCGACCGCCAGTTTCAGCTTGTCCTGAGCCAGAGCTTGGCCGGCGATGAAGATGGCCGTCGCGGCGATCGCCAGTTTCCAACCTGCTTGGTGCGAAACCCTCGAAATCGTCATGCATCCCTCCCTATATCGCTGATGTGGCGGCCTCTCCGGGTATTGCCCATCCGATAATGGGCAGCGATAGCAAGAAACCCTAAAGTCGGCAAACAAATGATCCGGCGGGTGTAATTTGCCGCTGTAATTTGATCGAACCGTGACCAGAGGGCGCGTTGCCATGGGCGCCTGGGAGCAATAGACGTTTCTCGATGCTGAAATATGCCAATCCTGCCAATTTCCTCTGGCTTGCCGACCGTTTGATCCCCTGGCTCGGCGGGGCTGCCGCCGTGGTGCTGGCGGTCGGTCTCTATCTGGCGTTCTTCGTCGCGCCGGCCGACTACCAGCAGGGCGAAACGGTGCGGATCATGTTCATTCATGTGCCGGCCGCCTGGCTGTCGATGTTCTGCTACGGGCTGATGGGCCTGTCGGCGCTCGGCACTCTGGTGTGGCGCCATCCTTTGGCCGATGCGGCGCAGCAGGCGGCGGCGCCTTTGGGCGCGGCCTTCACCTTCATCTGCCTCGTCACCGGTTCGCTCTGGGGCAAGCCGATGTGGGGCACGTGGTGGGTGTGGGATGCTAGGCTTACCTCGGTGCTGGTGCTGTTCATCATCTATCTTGGCCTCATCGCTCTGTGGCGCACCATCGAGGAGCCGGCGCTGGCCGGCCGCGCGGCGGCGATCCTGACCCTGGTCGGTTGCGTCAATCTGCCGATCATCAAATTCTCCGTCGACTGGTGGAATACGCTGCATCAGCCGGCATCGGTCTTCCGTCTTGGCGGCCCGACCATCCATCCGTCCATGTTGTGGCCACTGCTGTTGATGGCGCTCGGCGCCACTTTGCTTTTCCTCACCCTGCATCTGATGGCGACGCGCAATGAAGTGCTGCGGCGCCGGTTACGCCGGCTCACCATCGTGGCGGCGCAGCGCGGCGAGCGGGCGCCGCTGGCGGCCGGAAAGGTGGCGTGATGGGCGAACATGCGGGCTTCATCATCGCCGCCTATGCGGTGACCGTCGCCGTCATCCTTGGCGTCATCGGCTGGACGCTGTTCGACCATGCGCGGCTGAAGCGCGCGCTACAGCGCTTTCCGGCGCGCGGCGAACTGGATGGTGGCGCATGACCGATCAGGTCAATCCGGAAGGCGGCCAATCGTCGGACGGACATTCTTCGCGCCGCCTGCTGGCGCTGATCCCGCTGGTGGCGTTTTTGGGCCTGGCGCTGCTGTTCTTCTTCCGCCTTGGCGCGGGCGACGCTTCGCGCATTCCCTCGGCCTTGATCGGCAAGCCGGTGCCGCCCTTCAGCCTGCCGGCGGTGGATGGCACGGATCGCCCTGGTTTCAGCGATGCGGACCTGCGCCAAGGGCGCGTCTCGATCGTCAATATTTTCGCCAGTTGGTGCGTGCCCTGCCGCGATGAACATCCGGTGTTGAGCAAGCTTGCTGGCGATCAAGCCTTGAATGCCAAGGGCGTGCGTCTCATCGGCCTCAACTACAAGGACGAGCCAGCCAATGCAGCGCGCTTTCTGAAAGAGCTGGGCAATCCTTACGCGCTCATTGGCGGCGACAAGCCGGGCCGGGCATCCATCGACTGGGGCGTCTACGGCGTGCCGGAGACGTTCGTCGTCAAGGGCGATGGTACGATCGCCTTCAAATTCGTCGGGCCGTTGAGCGAGACGAGCCTGCGCATGGTGCTGATGCCGGAAATCGAGAAGGCGCTGCGCTGAGCAGTTAAGCGGAAGCCTAGGTGTCATACCGGACGCCGAAGGCGATCCGGTATCCAGGGCGCGTGGTAGAGGCGACCGAGATTGCAGCGGTTGCCCCTGGTTCCTGGATCACTTGCTACGCAAGTGTCCGGGATGACACCGAGGTTGCGGCTTTAGCTTGCGTCTGGATCCTTGATCTCATGCTTCAAGATCAACGGCACCTGCGCCAGCGCGAAGATGATGGTGATCGGCATGATGCCGAACACTTTGAAGCTCACCCAGAAATCCGTCGTCTGCGTGCGCCAGACGATTTCATTGAGCGCGGCGAGGACGAAGAAGAACAGGCCCCAGCGAATGGTGAGCTTGCGCCAGCCTTCCTCCGTCAGATGCATGACGGAATCGAGCACCACCGGCAGCAACAGTTTGTTGAAGGCCAGCGAGCCGAGCAGAATGGTGCCAAAAATGACGTTGACGATGGTCGGCTTCAGTTTGATGAACAGATCGTCGTGAAAGAAAAACGTCAGCGCGCCGAAGAAGACGACGGCGATACAGGTGACGACGGGCATCACCGGCAGATGTTTGGTCAGCCGCCAGGAAATGAACAGCGAGACGACCACGCTGACCATGAGGACAAGCGTGGCGCCGAAAATGCCGGCCTTCTCGCCTTCGAGCAGCGAGGCGGGCATGATCGGTTCGAGCAGTGGGCGAAACAGTGCCGGGCGTGAATTGGCCAGAAAGAACAGAACCAGCGGCCCCATTTCGAGGACGAGTTTCAGCATCGGGTTCTGTTTGGGCGGCGCGGTGCGCGCGGCGGTGGTCGGTTCGGTGGTCATCAAATATCCTGTACTTCGTCGAGCCCGGCGATGGCGCGGGCAAAATCACGCGCGGCGAAGGGTTCGAGATCGTCCATCTGTTCGCCGACACCGATGAAATGCACCGGCAGACGGAATTTTTCGGCAATGGCGACCAGAATACCGCCACGCGCCGTGCCGTCGAGCTTGGTCATCACCAGGCCGGTGACGCCAGCCTTCTGGCCGAAAATCTCCACCTGCGACATGGCGTTCTGGCCGACGGTGGCGTCGAGCACCAGCAGCACCGCATGCGGCGCCTGCGCATCGACCTTCTTCATGACGCGAACGATCTTTTCCAGTTCGGCCATCAGTTCGGCGCGGTTCTGCAGCCGGCCGGCGGTGTCCATGATCAAGACGTCGGCATTCTCGGCGCGCGCCTGTTCGATCGCTTCGAAGGCGAGGCTGGCGGCATCCGAGCCCTGCGCGCGGGCCACCACCGTGGCGCCGATGCGCCCGCCCCAGATTTTCAATTGTTCGATGGCGGCGGCGCGGAAGGTATCGCCGGCGGCGAGCATCACCTTGCGGCCCTCGGCGGCGAGTTTGCCGGAGAGTTTGCCGATGGTCGTCGTCTTGCCGGAGCCGTTGACGCCGACGACGAGGATGACGAAGGGTTTTTGGCCGGCGTCGATTTCGAGGGGCTTGGCCACCGGCGTCAGCACGTTCTCGATTTCGCCGGCCATGATGGCGCGGACCTCTTCCGGCGCGATTTCCTTGTCGTAGCGGCCCTTGCCGACGGCCTCGGCGATGCGGCCGGCCATGGTGACGCCGAGATCGGCCTGGATCAGCGCGTCCTCGAGTTCTTCCAGGGTGTCGTTACCGAGCTTACGCTTGGTGAAAATGTCGCCGATGCTCTGGCCGAGGGCCGAGGAAGAGCGCGACAGGCCCTGTTTGAGCCGCTGCCACCAGGATTTCTTTTCCGGCTTGGCCTCCGGTTTCGCAGTTTGGCCGGCTGTCTCGGCGGTCGGCTCGGCGACAGCGGTGTCCTCGGGCGCCGCGTCGCGTCCGAACAGACGGCCGAAAAAGCCCGGTTTCTTCTTTTCGTCGTCCGACATCTCGCCTTCCGATTGGGTCCACCTGGACCTTTTGACCTGCACGGGCTTGACGGCCATCCGCCGCGCCTCGATAGCCTGTTCTCCATGACGCCGGAAGAACTTAATAATCGCCTTCTTTATCGCGACGGTTTGATGCTCGTGGTCGACAAACCGGCGGGCATCGCCGTGCATAAGGGCCCGAAAGGCGGCGAAAATCTGGAAGCCTATTTCGATGCGCTGCGCTTCGGCCTGCCGCGCCCGCCCGCGCTCGCCCATCGGCTCGATCGCGACACGGCCGGCTGCCTGGTCCTGGGGCGTCATCATAAAGCTCTGGAAAAGCTGGGTAAACTGTTCAAGCACGGGCAGGTGGACAAGCTCTATTGGGCTGTCGTCGAGGATGGTCCGAAGGAGGCGGAAGGGCTGATCGATCTGCCGCTTGGCCGGCTCGATGCGACGCGCGGCTGGTGGATGAAGGTCGATCCGCTGGGACTGCCCTCCCAGACCCGCTGGCAGGTGCTGGGCCGGGGGCAGGACGGCGAGGGCAAGGCGCTGACCTGGCTGGCGCTGGAACCGCTCACCGGGCGCACGCATCAGTTGCGCGTCCATTGCGCCTCCATGGGCTGGGCCATCGTCGGCGATCCGGTCTACGGCTCGGCCGCGCCGGGCACAGGTCCCGGACTGCAACTGCTGGCGCGGGACGTGATCGTGCCGCTCTATAAGAACAAGGATCCGATCAAGGTGACGGCGCCGGCACCGGCCCATATGCGGGAGCGGCTTGCGGCCTGCGGCTGGCGCGAAGTGACGGAAACTGCTGCCTAGACCAACAACGCGGTGCCGTCGTGGCCAGTGATTCTGGCGGCGACGATCTTTCCGCGCGCAGCCTCACCGATGCGCACGGGCGTAAAATCTTCCGTGCGGCCGATGCCGCCGCGCTCGCCGAGCACGTTCACCGTGCGGCCGACCTGGCTGTCGAGATGGAGGCGCAGGCGTTCCTCGCCCTTGGCGCGCAGGCGCGCGGCGCGCTCGCGAATGAGGGTGCCATCGACAGGGGGCATGCGCGCCGCCGGTGTGCCGGGACGTGGCGAAAACGGAAACACGTGCAGATGGGTGAGGCCGCAGTCGTCGACGAGATCGAGCGAGTGCTGGAACATCGCCTCGGTCTCGGTGGGAAAGCCGGCGATGATGTCGCAGCCGAACACCATGTCGGGGCGCGCGGCCTTGATGTCGGCGCAGAAGCGGATGGCATCGTCGCGCAGATGGCGGCGCTTCATGCGCTTCAGGATCATGTCGTCACCGGCCTGCAAGGACAGATGCAGATGCGGCATGAATCTTCTGTCGCTGGCGATGACGTCGAGCAGGGCCGCATCGGCCTCGATGCAATCGATCGACGACAGGCGTAGACGTTCGAGGTCGAGCACATGATGCAGGATGTGCTGCACCAGGCGGCCGAGGGAAGGCTTGCCCGGCAGATCGTCGCCATAGGAGGTGATGTCGACGCCGGTCAGCACCGCTTCGCGATAGCCGTTGCCGGTGAGGCGGCGGATCTGCTCGACCACATCGCCCATCGGCGCCGAGCGCGAGGGCCCGCGGCCGTAAGGAATGATGCAGAACGTGCAGCGGTGATCGCAGCCGTTTTGAATTTCGACGAAAGCGCGTGTGTGCCCTTCGATGGCATCGATGCCGCTGCCGGCGACGAAATGATGCGCCGTCTCCGGCAGCGCCATGATGTCGTTGACGCGGGCCTTCGCCGTGTCGCTCACGCCGAAATCGAGGGCTCTCCACGTGGCGGGCTTGGTCTTGTCGCCATTGCCGATGATGCGGCTCACTTCCGGCATGGCGGCGAAGGCGGCGCTGTCGATCTGCGCGGCGCAGCCGGTGACGACGATCTCGGCACCGGGTCGCTCACGGCGTGTGCGGCGGATCGCCTGGCGTGCCTGCCGCACCGCTTCGTTCGTCACCGCGCAGGTGTTGAACACCACCACGTCGCGATGGCCGGCCGATGTGGCGGCGCGGCGGATCGCTTCCGACTCGATGGTGTTGAGGCGGCAGCCGAAGGTGACGACATCGACAGCGCCCAAGTCGGGCTCGTCGTGTCGCACCGGCGCGTTCATACGGTCGCCTCGGTGAAGAGCGCTGGATCGAAGCGGCCTTCGAACTCCAATTCGACATCGCCGGTCATCAGCACATGGTCATCGTCGCGCCAGGTGATGACGAGATCGCCGCCGGGCAGGGACACGGTGGCGCTGCGGCCGGTGAAGCCGTTACGGGCGGCACAGACGAGGGTGGCACAGGCGGCCGAACCGCAGGCCTGGGTGATGCCGGCGCCGCGCTCCCAGACGCGCAGGCGAATATGATCGCGGCTGACGATTTCGGCGAAGGAGATGTTGGCGCGGGCCGGAAACAGCGGGTGATGTTCGAGCTGCGGGCCGAGGCCGGCGACATCGACGCCCGCCACATCCTTGACCCAGAAGATGGCGTGCGGATTGCCCATGCTGGCGGCGGAGAAGGGGCCGAGCGCCTGGATGGCGGGCGTGGCGCCGGGCACGGCTACGGCGCGCGTGTCGTCGACCGGATCGCGCAGCGGAATATCGCGCCAGCCGAGCCGGGGCGGGCCCATGTCGACGGTGAAATTGCGGTCGCCGTTGCGGCTGATGTCGAGCGGGCCGGCGCTGGTTTCGAGCAGTAGGCGGTCGCGGTCGGTGTCGCGGGTCAGTGCCCAGGCGACGCAGCGGGTGCCATTGCCGCAGGAGGCCGATTCCGAGCCGTCATTGTTGAAAATGGTCATGAAGGCATCGGCGCCGGCCTGATGCGGGTCGCCCAGAACCATGAGCTGGTCATAGGCCAACCCTTCGCCCCGGGCGATGGCGCGCGCGTCTTGCGGCCGCACGGCGAGGCCGCTGCCGCGCAGGTCGAGAACGACGATCTCGTTGCCGATGCCGTTCATCTTCAGAAAAGGGCGGTGCGCGAGTGGATTCATGAGCGAAGCGGCGAACGAATTCCGGGTTCCGGGGTTGTCAGGGAGGGTGTTTCCCGGCGCTCTATATAGGATCGGAGCCCAGGAGGCCAAATTATGTGCGACCGGCCGCGTTTCATACGAAACGTGATCAGTTCAAGCGTTGACACGGCTGTCTTGGATTCGCCGTAAGGTTAGACTGGATTCGACGAATCGCGCGCCCTTCGGAGCGACCATGAACGTGCCTATGCCCCGGCCTTTTTTCCGCCTGTCCCACTCGCATTTCGGTCTGGCGGTGGCCGCCCTGCTGTTGCTGGCCATGCCGGTCGCCGCGCAAACGCCCGCGCCGCCGGCCGGGCCCGCCGCTCCGGCAACCCCGTCGCCACCTTCAGCTTCGCCACCCGCGGATCAGGCGACACCCGCGCCCGCTCCGGTGCCGACGCCGCCCGCGCCCGCCGCCGAAGCGGAGAAACCCTCGGGCGATGCCTCCTCGGTCAAGCCGATCGAAATGACAGCCCGTCCGGCCCTGACGTTCTCCGGCAAGGCCGACTGGGACGACGGCTATAAGACGATCATGGAGGCGATCGCCAAACTGCGCGCCGAGGCGAAGCGGGCGGGCCTGAAAGTGTCCGGCTATCCGCTCACGGTGTTCCGCTCGACCGACGATGTCGGCTTCCGTTTCGATGCGATGCTCGTGATCGATCAGCCGCCGGCCGACCCGCAGCTCGGCACCGACTTCAAGATCATGCAGACGCCGGCGGGCAAAGCGGTGAAATTCGAGCACCGCTCGTCCTATGAGGAGATCGAGTCGACCTATGAGGCGATCACCGCCTGGCTTGACGAGAAGGGCCTCGACTCGCGCGATCTCTTCATTGAGGAATATCTCAACGAAGGCAAAGGCTCCGACGATACGGACCTGCAGGTCGATATTTACGTCTTCGTGAAATAGCGGCTCTCTGAAGTCTTTCACCGTTTCACAGAAACGGTGAAAGACTTCAGGCTTTTGTTTTGGCGCGTTTTCTTTACGCGAACCGGAATCCACTTCGCTCGAAAACGCTCTTAAACCACCGCCAATTCCAGCACTTCGCCCGGCCGCTTCGTTTGAAACAGCGAAGCGGCGATGCCTTCGCGCTGCAAGGCTGCCGTCAACCGTTGCGGCGGTTCGTCGATCGCTTCATCGGTCAATTGAAACGTGCCCCAATGATGCGCCAGCGCCCGCTCGGCGCCGCAGATCTGGAAAATGCGCACGGCTTCATCGGGATCGATGTGATGATCGCGCATGAACCAGCGCGGTTCGTAAGCGCCGATCGGCAGGATGGCGAGGCGGAAGCCGTTATGCTTGTCGCGCGCCTGCTGGAAGATCGCGCCGTCGGCAAAGCCCGTATCGGCGATGTGATAGATATTGCCCGACGGCGTCTCGATGACGAAGGCACTCCATAGCGCCATGCGCCGATCGAACAGGCCGCGTGCCGACCAGTGATAAGACGGTTCGAAATGCACGAAGACGCCGCGTCCCACTTCGACGCGGGCGTCCCAATCGAAAGCTTCGGCGCGGATCGCGCTGTCATGGCCGCGCATGATCACATCATTGCCGAGCGGCGTCAGGAAGCGCGTGCGTGGATTGCCAGAGAGCGCCGACAGGGTGGCGAGATCGAGATGGTCGTAATGGTTGTGGGAGACCAGAACCACGTCGATGGGCGGCAGATCGGTGAGCGCGATGCCAGGATCGTTGACCCGTTTCGGTCCGGCGAAACGGAACGGGCTGGCGCGCTGCGACCACACCGGGTCGACCAGAATGTTGACGCCGTGCGTCTGAATGAGCAGCGAGGCGTGCCCGACATAGGAGACTCTGAGATCGGCGCCATCGACGCGTGCCGGCGGCTTGTCCTGCCCGGCGCTTGGCGCGCGCTCCGGCCATTTCTGGCGGTTGCGATCGAATTGCCATTTCAGCAAATCGCCCGTCGATTTGTCGCTCGTAATGTTGGGGATGTGAAAACGCAGGCCGTCGAAGTGGTCGCTGACGGGACCGTTGTAATAGGGATTGCGCAAGCTGGCGTATCCGGCATAGCCGGCGCCGCCAAGAAGAGGCAGGCCGAGCAGGGTGAGAAGACGGCGGCGGTTCATGACCCCCAGGACTTGGGAGAGAACCGGCTTTTCGTCAAGGCAATGACGCGAATGTCATCAGCTCAGCCCGCTCTTTCGCGCGGCGGGGCGACCCGTTAAGGTCCAGCACATCATTTCAACTAGGGCGGAAAAAATGAAGTTTGGCATTTTCGACCATATCGATATGGCGGGCGACCGGCCGCTGGCGACGCAGTATGACGAGCGCCTGACCTTTGCGCAGGCGGCCGACGAGGCCGGATTCTACTGCCTGCATATTGCCGAACATCATGCTTCGCCGCTCAACACCGTGCCGGTGCCCGGCATCTGGCTCGGCGCGCTCGCCCGCGTCACCAAGCGTATGCGGCTTGGACCCCTGGTCTATCTGCTGCCGCTTTATTCGCCGCTGCGGCTCGCGGAGGAAATCTGCATCCTCGATCATCTGAGCAAGGGCCGGCTGGATGTCGGCGTCGGCCGTGGCGTGTCGCCGTTCGAACTGGCCTATCACAAGATCAAGCACGACGACTCCCGCGATATTTTCGCCGATGCCTATAAGGCGCTGAATACGGCGCTGACGAGCGAGCTCTTCAGCTACGAGAGCGAACGCTATAACTATAAGAACGTGCCGATGCCGTTGCGGCCGTTGCAGCAGCCGACGCCGCCGATGTGGTATGGCTCGTCGAATGCCACCGGCTCGGCCTGGGCCGGCGATCACGGTCTGCACTTTGCCTCGAATGGACCGACCGAACGGGCGAGGGGTAATATCCAGGTCTTCCGCGAACATTTCGCCAAGCACGGCAAGCCGGCGCATCCCAAGCCCGAATTCGAGGGCGGTGTCGTGGTCGGTGTCGGCCGGCAGATCGTCGTCGCCGAAACGGAAGCCGAAGCGCTGCGCATCGCCAAGCCGGCGGCCGAGCATCACCACGCCAATCTCACCTATCTGTTGCGCGTCCATGCCAGTGACGAAGCGGCAAAACGCTTTCAGGTGCCGACACGTGCCGGTCTCGAAGAGCAAATGGCCGACGGCAGCATGATCGTCGGTACGCCGGCGACGGTGGCCGAGAAGATCGCCGAACAGGTCGAGACCATGGGGCTCAATTACATGATGGCCTATCTGTTCTTCGGCACGATGCAGCTCTCCGACGCGCTGCGCTCGCTCGAACTGTTCCGCTCCGAAGTGATGCCGAAATTCGCCAAGTAGGCGGGTGAGATGAATTGGCCTGCGGCTCGGTTGTGACTGAGTCGCAGGCGATTCGCTGCACTATACTGACACTCGTGTGGTGCAGCGGGTCGATGGTGCGCATGTGAACTTTGCACGAGCGCGTGAACATTGCGACACGTCTTTTCACGAAGCCGAGAGCCAGCGTCTGTTCTGATTTTGGCGTTTAAGCGTGAAGTCCTTGTCCCGCTTGGCTTAGCTGAAAATGCATCTTGGCGCGACATTACCGGATCTTCAGGCTTGTGGCAGGACTGCCAAGGTTGCGCCGGATTGCGCTCGCAATCACAGAGCAATTCGATCCGCGTGGGAGAGCTCGATTGACGCTGAAGCGTCGATCATCGACCGCGTGGAGCACGATCATGTTAAACTTGAACCATAAGCGTCTTATTCCTGTTCTGGCCGTCGCCGCCTTGCTGGGCGGTCTGGCGTCGGCGCCCGCTTCGGCGGCCACGCGCCATCATCGCCAGCAACCTCAACAGACGGAACAGTCCTATCAGGCGCTGCAGCCTGAAGAGGCGGCGCCGACCGCGGAGCCGGCCATCATGCGCGACAGTGAGTCGGGCGGTGGCTGCTATGCGACACGCATTCAAGAGCCGGTCGTCGGCGGTGGCCTGCAATGGGTGCCGGAACTGACCTGCCCGTATGAATGATCAGTCGCAAGCAGATGGTGTTTGGCAAAACGGCGAGAGCGATCTCGCCGTTTTCCTTGTGAAAGCGGCCGCATGTGGAGGCAAAATTAAGTCACGAGCGCGTGACTTTGCCTATGGGTCGTTTCACGAACCCGCGACTGGGGAGTTGAATCGTATCGAGATAGATCACACGAAAACCCTTGCAGGACAGCGATTAAATGAATGATCAATCTTGATGCGACATTACCGGAAATCCACTCTTGTGGCGAAACGGACAAAATTGAGCCGGAATCCAATCGCAATTGCGGCGCACCTGGACAACCGTGATCATTACATCACGGGAGAACCTTCATGTTGATTTTCAGCACACGCCTCGTCCCGGCCGTTGCTGCCGCCGCTGTGCTTGCTGGTCTCGCCGCGTCGCCCGCTTCCGCGGCCCGCGCCCGCCACCATCATCCCCAAGCCATGCAGGAACAGAGCTATATGGCGACCGTTCCGCCGGCGCAGGAAATGGTCGCAACGCCGGACAGCAATTGCTATCCGACCCGCGTGCAGGTGCCGACGGTTGGCGGCGGCCTGCAATGGGAAAACGAAGAAACCTGCGCCTATCCGGACAACTGATCGCTTTCACTGGCGCATGAAAACGGCGGGATGTTTCCCGCCGTTTTTGATTCAGAGCGTTCCGAGCAAAAGACTCTAGCGGCTTTTCTGGCCTTCTTCCCGATAGACGAAACGCTCTTCGCTCTCGAAGGCGCGCACCTGCGGCGCCTTGCCCGGCAGGCCCAATTCCTCCCAGCGCGCCGCGACTTTGTCATAGGTCGATTTGCGCAAAGTGGTGCGGGCCGAGAATACCGGCAGGTAGCGGTGATCCTTGCAGGCGTTGATCAGCACTTTCGAACCATAGGGTCGTTTCTCGGGCGGATTTTGCGAGGGATCGAGCGGCGTGCTCCAGGTGTTGCGCAGAATGTCCATGTCGTCGATCGGATTGCAGCGGCTGCCCATGGCCCAGAGTACTTGGTCGATGTCGGTTGGATCGACATCCTCATCCACGGCGATGATGAATTTGGTGTAGTAGGCGCCGCCGGGCACCTGCGCGGCGAGCGCCAGCACCTGCGCCGCATGGCCGGCATAGCGCTGCTGCAAACTGATGATGGTCATGCCAAAACCGCCGGCGGCGGCGGGATGCGAATAGATGCCCTGAATGCCGAGCACGCCGAGCTTGTCGAAATCATCCCAGATCTTGGCCGAGCGAACGATGGCGAAAAAGCCGCTCTGTTCGCAGGAGGGATAATCGGCCATCAAAGCATTCGTCAGCACCGGGCTGGTGCGATAGTGAACGGCAGTCACTTCAACCAAGGGGCAAGCGGCTTCCGGCTTGCCGTAATAGCCGGTGAATTCGCCGAACGGGCCTTCCGCCTTCAAGGCGTTGGGGCGCAGAATGCCCTCGATGACCAGTTCGGCATTGGCGGGGATCAGCAGATCGGTGGTCGTGCCTTTGACGACGGGAATCGGCTGGCCCTTGATGCCGCCGGCATATTCATATTCCGACACGGTCTTGGGGAAGGATTGCGATCCGACCAGCATGAATAAGGGATCGATGCCCCAGGCGGCAGCGACATGCAGCGGCTCGCCTTTGTCCCAGGCCTTCTGAATGTGCAGACGCGCATCCTTGCCGGGCGACAGATAAAGCCCGACATGGTTCTTGTCCTGCTGCATCATCCGATAGGTGCCGATGTTGAGATAGCCGGTCTCCGGATCGCGGGTGATGACGGCATCGCAGGTGCCGGCATAGCGGCCGCCATCGCGCGGCCAGTGTTTGGGGATCGGCAGGAGATCGAGATCGATGTCCTTGCCGGTGATGGTGTTCTCGTAGACCGGTGCTTCGGAGCGCTGCACTTCGCGCGGCGGCGTGCGTCGTTTCAACTTGTCCTTGGTGCGGCGGATGAGTTCGACGGTGGGCGTATCGGGATCTTCTTCCAGCGAAATGGCGATGCGGCGCACGCTTGGGCCGAACGGCGACCAGAGATGGCGTGCGCCGATCGGATTGTTGTCAAAGCCCACGACCTTGCTGAACAGCGCGGCGGGCGACGGCTTTTGCTTGGCGAGCAGATAGGAGATGGCGCTCATTTCCTCGTCGCGATCGACCGGCTTGTCGACGCGCACCAGTTCGCCGATCTCCTCCACACGGGCGAGCCATTCGCGCAAATCCTGAATCGGCGCGCGCACCGTGTTGGCCGTATCGTCCATGGCGTTCTCTCCTAAAGTTTATAAGGCGTGTTTTTCGGCTCTATGCCACGGCGTACGGACTATTGCTCGAAATATTTTCGCGCCCGCTGCTTCAACGGTTCGGGCACCGCAAACAGTGCTTCGATGGTGTCGTGCATCCGCTGCGGGCTGATCGGGTTGACCTCGATCTGCGCGGCAGCGGCTTCTTTCAAAAATTCTGGATCTTTTGTCATGGCGACAAAGGCTGAGCGCAGAGCGGCAACGCGTTCAGCCGGCACGCCGGGCATGACGGTGAAGGGATAGCCGAGGCGGTTGCCTGATGTGACGACGCGGGCCACCAGCCGATCGTTGGCATCGCTGATCACGTCGTCGAGTTCGGGCACGTCCTTCAGTTCGTCGGGCTTCAGGCCGGAATAAACCAGGATCGACACATCTCTGTTGGCGATCCAGTTCGGCTTGGTGCTCTTGATACTGTCCCAGGAGTTGTTGCGCGCTTCCACCTCGCCGCGTTCCATGGCGAGATTGAGCGCGCTGGAACCGGGATAGCCGGTGATCATCTTGAATTTGGTGCCGGCGAGATCGTTGAGCATCACCGGATAAATATAAGTGATGCCCGAGGTGCCGTTGGAGCCGGCGATGATTTCCTTGCTGCGCGCTTCTGCAATCGTGTGAACGCCCGTTGTTTTCCAGGCGATCATGGTTTCGGTGGTCGGCGTCAGCGCGCCAAGCCATTGAAACTGTCGCACATCGAATTGTACGCCTTCCTTGCCGACCGCCTGATAGGTCGGCAGACCGTTTTGAATCAGACCGATGGCCGTGCCGTCTCGTGGTGCGACGCGATAAAGGTAATTGGCCATGACCAGACCTGTTGCGCCGGTCATGTTCTGCGGCACGGGCGTTGGATTGCCGGGGATGAAGCGGACGATATGACGCGCCACCAGACGCATTTGCAGGTCGTAGCCGCCGCCGGCGCTGACACCGACGAGAAATTGCAGGTTTTTGCCTTTGTAGAAATTTTCGATGGGATCGGCTTGCGCCGAGGTCGCTGCGGTCAGCAGACTAAAGGCCAATCCCGCGCAAAACATGCGAAAAGTGCCGGCATCAGCCCCGGCCACGTGCCTGATCATCGTGTTTCCATCCCAAATTTCGTTGTTGGGTCCATCCTATACGCTGTTTGAGCGGATGGCGATGGATGCGGAGATCGCTGGGATCATGACAATCCAGGTGACGAGATTTCTGATTGCGCTTGCAAAAAGCCGCGCGGCGCGGCTTGATTATGACATGGAGGTGACGGCCTATGGTGCCGGCGGCAGCGGACCGCCCGCACGCGTTCTTAATGAACCCCCCTGCGCTTCAGGACCCGATTAAACCATGACAGACACGACCGATACGGTCGCGCCGGCCCCCGATACTGTTGCGGAAGCCCCGCAGACGGTGGGTCGAGAAATTGAAATCAAGCTGACTGGCGATACGCGACAAATCGTTGACGCTTGCGACTGGCTCGCCCGCAATGGCGCGGCGTTTCGGCCCCGCGCGGCAAACCTGCACTCCGTCTATTTCGACACGGCCGACGAGCGGCTGCGCGCCGCCGGCATGGCGCTGCGCGTGCGCAAGGTGCGTGGACGGCATGTGCTCACCTTCAAATGGCGCAGCGATGATGCGGCGACCGCGTTCGAGCGTGGCGAAGCTGAAGCGCGTCTGGCCGGTCCCGAACCCGATATCGATGCCTTGGGCGCCGATACGGCGGCGCTCATTCGCGGCGTCTGTGGCGAAGCGCCACTCGAACAGCGCTTCACCACTGAGTTGAAGCGGCGCGATGCGGTGGCCCTGCCGGGGCTGTCCAGCATCAAAGTGGCCGTCGATCGCGGTCATGTCTTCGCTGGCGATCGCAGCGTCGAGGTCGAAGAGATCGAATTCGAACTGGCAGATGGCGATATCGGCGATCTCATCGATCTGGCGGCGCGTCTCACCGATGCCTGCGGTTTGCGGCTTGGCTCGCGCACCAAGTCGGAGCGCGGTTATGCGTTGGCCGCCGGTGAGTTGCCGCAATGCGTGAAGGCCTTGCCGCTGACGCTTGCCGACGATGCGGCAACAGAAGTGGCGATGGGCTCGATTCTCATTGCGGCCGTGGAGCAATTCGTCGCCAATTGGCCGGGCCTGCTCGAAGCCGAACTGCCAGAATCCGTGCATCAGATGCGCGTGGCGCTGCGTCGTCTGCGCGCGGCGATCAAATTGTTCCAGCGCGAATTTCCTTGCGCCGACTTTGCCATTCTCGAGCGTCGCGCCGCCGATATAGCGTCGGCCATGGGGCAGGCGCGCGACATGGATGCCTTCACCGCTTTGGTGCAGGACGGGCCAGGCAACACGTTGAAGGACGATGCGGATTTCGGTCCGCTGCTCGAAAGCGCTGCTGTGCGCCGCTTCGAAGGTTATGAAAAGGTGCGCGCGGTTCTGCTCGATCCGATGACCACCGGTTTCGTGCTGGAACTCTATAGTTTCGTGTTGCGCCGGGGCTGGCGCGGTGCGCTCGATGTGGAGGCGCTCGGCCGCCTGTCCATGCCGGCGCAGACCTTCGCCAACGAAACCCTCGACCGCTTGTATAAGCGCGTGCGCAAGCGCGGCAAAGATCTCGAACGGCTGACCGTCGACGAGCGGCATCGCCTGCGCATTGCCTTCAAGGATTTGCGCTACGCGGCCGAATTCTTCACGGCGCTCTATCCGCACAAGGCGGGTGCGAAGTCGTTCATCCGTTCGATTTCAAAACTGCAAGACGTGTTCGGCGCCTATAACGACACGATCACTGCCCACACGATCGTGGCGGCGCTGCAAGGCGAAGGCACGATCGATGCGGCGGCCGGCATGGTGCTGGGCTGGTGCGCGCGCGGCGCGGCCGATGCCGAGACGCATCTGGCGGCAAGCTGGAAGACCTTCCGCAAGCTGGAAAAATTCTGGCATTAAGGTGTAATTCCGCAGGGGCGTTGGGCCCCTGCGATGGTGATTGTTTTGAATCTTTTATTTCCGGCGCTTTTGATTTCGCTTTGGTTTGGTCTTTGGCCCTTTGCAAGCCAGGCCGAGATTTCGCAGACAAACCAGGCTGAATCGGCTGCCGCCTTCCAGGCGGTCGACGCTCTGGCGCGCCAGACCCGCGCGGCGGGGGATTTGCCGCGCTGGTCGAACCCGGAACACGCCAAGGTGCTCGGCCGGTTTTGGGACGTGAAGGCGACTTTGGGCGCTCCGCCCTATCGCTCCGCCGATGTGCCGGCGCTGTTGCCCATCGGCGATCGGGCGGGCGCGCTCTTCAAGACCTATGTGCTGTTCGCGCCGCAGGCGGGAACTGTGCCGGATACGGCGGCCAATACCGCGCAATATCAGGACGAGATCGCCCGGGCGGGCGCCTATCTCTTGCGTGTGCAGGGCGCCGGGCTTGAGGCCATCAGCGATTTCGTCGCGACGCTGCCGGCGGCCCAGATGAACGCCGCGCGCCGCGACGGACTGCGCAAAATCCGCCTTGGAATCAATGAGATGGTGACGGGCATCGTGCTGATGCTGCGTGCGCCGGACCTGCGGCCCGAAAACCGGGCGATTTTGCTCGATGCGCTGGACGAGGGCGCCGCGACCCTGGCGGCTTCGACCCCGCCCGCCGACCGCACGGCGCTGATCGCCCAGATCGACACGGTTCTGGCCAGTTTAAGCAGTCTGGAGCGGGAGAAGGCGCTGGCGTTCAAGGCGGCTTTCGAGAGGAAGGAGTGTGTGGGGCTTTGCGCGATGGAAGCGCAATAAGGCCAGGGGGTTGTCATTTGGGGCCGGCGGCTGAAAGGCTATTGGATTGGCCGGCTCACGTTGACTCTCCCGCCGTCCCCACCTAAAAGCCTGTCACTCTCGTCAGAGACGTTCTTTTGACACAGCCCCGTGGAACCCCTTGAGGTTCGGGGTCAACGCCCGGCAGCGCAATGCGCCCCCGGGCGCGCTTCGTTTTGGAGCGTGGCTTTGGAACCCGCTGAATCGAGCCATTGGAGTTTTTGCATGTTCGAGGGCCTTTCCGACAAGCTCTCCGGCATATTCGATACGCTGACGCGGCGCGGCGCTCTCTCGGAGAGCGACGTCAATACCGCCATGCGCGAAGTGCGCCGCGCCTTGCTTGAGGCCGACGTGGCGCTCGACGTGGTACGCGACTTCACAGAGAAAGTGCGGGTCCAGGCCGTCGGCGCCAATGTGGTGAAATCGGTCACGCCGGGCCAGATGGTCGTCAAGATCGTCAACGACGTGCTGATCGAAACCTTAGGCTCCACCGCCGAGACCATCGATCTCTCCGCTTCGCCTCCCGTCGCCATCATGATGGTCGGTCTGCAGGGCGCTGGTAAAACCACCACCACCGCCAAGATCGCGCGCCGCCTCACCGACCGCATGAAGCGTAAGGTGCTGATGGCCTCGCTCGACGTGAAGCGTCCGGCGGCGCAGGAACAGCTCGCCGTCCTTGGCCGCCAGGTCGGCGTCGACACTTTGCCGATTGTCGCCGGACAGACGCCGGTGCAAATCGCGCAGCGCGCCGAACAGGCGGCGCGTCTGCAAGGCTACGATGTCGTCCTGCTCGACACGGCCGGGCGCACCCACATCGACGAGCCGTTGATGGAGGAAATGGCGGAGATCAAGCGCGCCGCCAGCCCGCATGAAATTCTTTTGGTCGCCGACTCGCTGACCGGCCAGGACGCCGTCAATCTGGCGCGCAACTTCAACGATCGCGTCGGCATCACCGGCATCGTGCTGACCCGCACCGACGGCGACGGCCGTGGCGGTGCCGCGCTCTCCATGCGCGCCGTCACCGGCAAGCCGATCAAGCTCATCGGTACGGGTGAAAAGGTCGAGGACCTCGACGATTTCAATCCGCAGCGCATCGCCAACCGCATTCTCGGCATGGGCGACATCGTCGCGCTGGTCGAAAAGGCGGCGGCGTCGATCGATGCCGAGAAAGCCCATGCCATCGCCGAGAAGATGCGCAAGGGCAAGTTCGACCTCGACGACATGGCCGAACAGTTGGCGCAGGTGGAAAAGATCGGCGGCCTCGGCGGCATCATGGGCATGCTGCCCGGCATCGCCAAGATGAAGGACCAGATCGCCTCGCGCATCGACGACAAGATGATCAAGCGCCAGCGCGCCATCATTCTGTCGATGACCCGCGCCGAGCGGCGCAATCCGGACGTGTTGAAGGCGTCGCGCAAGAAACGCATCGCCGCCGGCTCCGGCATGAAGGTCGAGGACGTCAACCGTTTGCTCAAGCAGCACCGGCAGATGGCCGACATGATGAAGGCCATGGGCGGCGCCAACAAGCGTGGCCCGATGGGCAAGATGGCGCAGATGTTCGGGCTCGGTGGCGGCGGCATGCCCTCGCCGGAGCAGATGGCTGAATTGCAGAAGCAGATGGGGGGACAAGGTGGCGGTTCAATGCCGCAGCTTCCCGAAAAACCACCGCCGGGTTTGACCAGCGGCGGGCCGCTTCTGCCGAATGGACTTCCAGGATTGGGCGGGCCGAAGCTGCCCGGTCTTGGTGGCGGAACACCGGGCGGGTTCAACCCGTTCGGGAAGAAGAAGTGAAAGTGAAATATGTGATGCGGGCAGGGACTGCCGCGCATCGTCAAATGAAGATCTGAAAGGAAGTACCTATGTCTCTTAAAATTCGTCTTTCGCGCGGTGGCACCAAGAAGCGTCCGTTCTACAGCGTCGTGGTTGCTGACTCGCGCATGCCGCGCGATGGCCGCTTCATCGAGAAGATCGGCACGTTCGATCCGCTGAAGGCCAAGGACAATGCGGCGCGTCTCGTACTCGATACCGAGAAGGCCAAGGATTGGATGGGCAAGGGTGCCCAGCCGACCGATCGCGTCTCGCGTCTGCTCGACGGTCTCGGCCTGTTGAAGCGTGAAGCGCGCAACAATCCGGAAAAGGCGCAGCCGAAGAAGAAGGCGCAGGAACGCGCCGCTGCTGAAGCCGCCGCCGCTGCCAAGGCTGCTGAAGCTCCGGCCGCCTGATGACGATGCCAAGCGGGCGCGATGGCAAGCCTTCTGATTTGCCTGTCGCGCCGGCTTCCGGCCTCGTGCTCGTCGGCCGCTTCGGCGCGCCGCATGGGGTGCGCGGCGAGATCCGCATCAAATCCTATACGGGTGATCCCCTGGCGCTCGCCGGTTACGGCGGGCTGACCGATGTCACGGGAACGCGCCGCTTCGTGCTCAAGCGCGTGCGTCCGGTGAAGGACGACATGCTGGTGGCGCAGGTCGAAGGCGTCGCCGATCGCAATGCCGCCGAAGCGCTGACCAATGCCGATATCTTCGTGCCGCGCGCCAGTTTGCCGGCGCCCGACGAAGACGAATTCTATTTCTCCGATCTGATCGGGCTCGCCGCCGTGCTGCCCGACGGCAGCCGCTTCGGCACGGTGCGCGCGGTCGATAATTTCGGTGCCGGCGACATTCTGGTGATCGAAACGGGCGCGGGCGAAGAAGCGCTGCTACCGTTCACCAAACTGGTGGTGCCGAAGGTCGATATCGCCGGTGGCGCCGTGCATGTGGTGCTGCCGGAGGAGATCGACGGCGAAGACGAGGCGCAGTCAACCGAGTAACTGGCGAGGTGGTGGGTATGGCTGAGAGACCGCAACTTGCCCGCCGCGCTGATTATGTTGCCTTCGTGCCGATCTCGACGCGTTGGCATGACAATGATGTCTACGGCCACATTAATAATGTCATCTACTATTCCTATTTCGATACGGCGGTGAACCAACTGCTGGTCGAGGCGGGCGTGCTGGATCCCGCCACCAATGAGATCGTCGGGCTTGTGGTCGAAACGCGCTGTTCCTACTTCGCGCCGATCGCCTTCCCAGACCCTATCGAGGTTGGCGTCAAAGTGGTGCATCTGGGCACGTCGTCGGTGCGCTATGACGTCGGTATCTTTCGGGGCGATGCGGAAATCACCAGCGCACGCGGCGATTTCACCCATGTCTATGTGGAGCGCGCGTCGGGCACGTCGACGCCGATACCCGCCGCCGTGCGGGCGGTGCTGGAGCAGTTGAAAGGAAGCCAAGCATGAACGCCGTGGTGCAAGGTCTCGTCAAAGCCGTCAGCCTCAGCCCGCGCCACGCATTCAGCAAGGCGAACGTGCTGTCGATCCGGCTCGTCGAAGGTCATGGCGTCGAAGGCGATGCGCATATGGGCGTGACGGTGAAGCATCGCTCGCGGGTGGCGAAGGATCCGCTGGCGCCGAATCTGCGCCAAGTGCATCTGATGCATGCGGAACTGTTCGACGAATTGCGGGCGTCAGGCTTTTCGCTCAGCGCCGGCGACATGGGCGAGAATGTCACCACCCATGGTGTCGATCTGCTGGCTCTGCCTGTTGGAACGCGGCTCAAGCTCGGCGACGAAGCGGTGGTCGAAGTCACGGGTCTGCGCAATCCCTGTAGCCAGATCGACAAGTTTCAGCCGGGCCTGATGAAGGCGACGCTCGGCCGCGATGCCGAAGGCGGCCTGATCCGCAAGGCCGGCGTCATGGCGATCGTGCTCACCGGCGGCGAGGTGCGGCCGGGCGACGCCATTGCAGTCGAACTGCCGCAGGGCGCGCTGCGGAAACTGGAGCCGGTTTAGGTCCTCGGGTAGCTAAATCGGCGAAAAGCGCTATCTGTTAAAGTGAAAGCGTCGAATTTCGGCCCAAAAGAGATGTCTGATGTCCGATAAGGAATTGCCTTTAAAGGGCTATTGGATCGGTACCGTCGATGTGACCGATCCGAATGCCTATAAGGACTATGTCGCGGCCAATGCGGTGGCCTTCGAGAAATACGGGGCCAAGTTTCTGGTGCGCGGCGGCCGGACGGAGACTTTGGAAGGCCGCTTCCGGACCCGGACGGTGGTTCTGGAATTCAAGGATTATGAGACGGCGCTCGCCTGCTATCGCTCGCCGGAATATACGGCGGCCAAAGCATTGCGGGACAAAGTCAGTTCGGGCGATTTGATCGTCGCCGAGGGATATGCCGGATAAAGTGCAATGATGAACGAGACGATGACAGCGCAGACCGATCTTCGGTCGACCATGGCACCAGCGGCAGCTTTGCCGTCTCTGGTCGGCATGACGCGTGCTCGTCTCGGTGACGCGCTGCGCGCCATCGACGTGCCGGAACGCGAAATCCGCATGCGCGTCGGCCAGCTCTGGCAATGGATCTATTTCCATGGCGCGCGTGACTTCACGGCCATGCTCAACATCGGCAAGCCGCTGCGCGCGCGCCTGACCGAGCATTATTCCTTGTCGCGGCCGCAGGTCGTTGCCGAGCAGGTGTCGAGCGACGGCACGCGCAAATGGCTCATCCGTCTCGATCCGGTCGATGCGAAGGATAAGGGCGCGGAAGTCGAATGCGTCTATATCCCTGAGAGCGATCGCGGCACGCTGTGCGTGTCGAGCCAGGTCGGCTGCACGCTGACCTGCACGTTCTGCCATACCGGCACGCAGAAACTGGTGCGCAATCTGACCGCCGAAGAGATCGCCGTTCAGGTGGTGGTGGCGCGCGACATGCTGGGCGATTTTCCGGGTCTCACGCCGCCGACCAACGGCCTCATTCCTTCGGGCGAAGGCGTGCGCGCCGTTTCCAATATCGTCTTCATGGGCATGGGTGAGCCACTCTATAATTTCGACAATGTCACCGATGCGATTTCGGTGCTCACCGATGGCGAAGGTTTGTCGCTGTCGAAGCGTCGCGTGACGGTGTCGACATCAGGCGTCGTGCCGCAGATCGGGCCTTTGGGCGAAGCGACCGGTACGGCCTTGGCGATCTCGCTGCATGCGGTGCGTGACGATCTGCGCAACACGCTGGTACCGCTCAACAAGAAATATCCGATCAAGGATCTGCTCGACGCCTGTCGCAACTATCCCGGCCTGTCGAACGCGCGGCGCATCACCTTCGAATATGTGATGCTCAAGGGCGTCAACGATTCGAGAGCCGAGGCGAAGGAGCTGGTGCGCTTGCTCAAGGGCATCCCCGCCAAGATCAACCTCATTCCGTTCAATCCGTGGCCGGGCACGAAATATGAGTGTTCGGATTGGGATACGATCGAGCAATTCTCCGACATCGTCTTCAATGCCGGCTATGCGAGCCCCGTGCGCACGCCGCGCGGCCGCGACATTCTCGCCGCCTGCGGCCAGTTGAAGAGCGAGACGGAAAAGCTGCGGGCGCGCGCCCGGATGATGGAATCGCATGACGAAAGTCATCCTGAATCCAAATGAAAACAGCCGCCTAAATTAGCTTTCACGTTTTGTTAGCCATATTGGTTGGCGTCACATTAACGTAAACGGCCTACTTCATCGGTTCATTGATCATTGCTGTTCATTTGAATCGGATTGTTCATGCGTCCCTTGCGTCTATCGTCCGCCGTTTTCGCGGTCTCCGCTGTGGTTCTTCCCGCTCTTCTCGTTCAATCTGCTGAAGCCGCGCCGCGTCACGAGCGGCAACGCCACGTCCACAAGAGCGTGAAGAAGAAACCGGTCGCCCATCGCCATCATGCGCCGCCGCGTCACGTCTATCGGCCCGCGCCGCGTTATGTGGCGGCACCCGCGCCGATGCCGGCGCCCGTGGCCGCGCCTGCCGCGCCATCGTTCTTCTCGCCCTATGGCTGGTTGATCACCGTCAACGCCAAGGCCTTCGTCTCGCCGCGCTTCACCGGCTCGGACGATTACAGCTTCATCGCTTTTCCGACCGTGTCGTTTCGCCGGCCGGGCGAAACACCGGAATGGTCCTCGCCCGACGACAACATCAGTTTCGCGGCGTTTTCCAGCAGCGGCTTCAGCGCCGGTCCGGTCGTCGCTTATCGCGGTGGCCGTTACGATCGCGGCAATCGCGAATTGTGGGGCGTGCATAATGTGCGGTGGACCCTGGAGCCCGGCGTGTTCGGCCAGCTCTGGCTGATCCCCGACACGCTGCGCGCGCGTCTCGAAATCCGGCGCGGCTTCCGTGGCGAGGATGGTTTCGTCGCGCTGCTCGGCGCGGACTGGGTGACGCGCTGGCAGGATTTCACCTTCGCCATCGGTCCGCGCTTCAACTTCGCCGATGCTCGCTCGATGCGCTCGCGCTTCGGCGTCACGACGGCTGATTTCTTGGCCAATCCGGTTTACGCACCGCATAGCCCGGGCGCGGGGCTGGTTTCGGCCGGTCTCTACACCTCGCTCACCTATCGCTATTCGCCGGAATGGGCGTTTACCTTACACGGTGGCTATGACCGGCTGACCGGCGGGGCGGCGTCGAGCCCGATCGTGCGCCAGACCGGCAGCCGCAATCAGTTCACGGTTGGCGTCGCCGCCAGCTATACCTTTCAGCTGTCTCGCTGATTTTATGTTGCTGGCTTGAGCTTTTCTTTGAGCCGGCAACGCAAATTAAACATTTGTCCACCATGTTAGCGTGGGATACTGGCCGGCCAAGTTTGCGCCGGCCAGTTGTGTATTGTGATCTACCGCAAGTTCTGCGTTGGAGTGAGTGATGGGTGTGCGTAACGAATGGGTCGGCCGTCGCCAGGCGATGCGCCAGACCTGTCAGATGCGGGCTGAGTTGCGCTTCACCGACGGGCGCCTGCCGATCGAATGCACGATCATCGACATCAGCGCCGTGGGCGCCCGCTTGACCTTGCCGGATGGTTTTGACTGTCCGGAAGATTTCGATCTCTACATTCCCTCGCGCGACGAGACCAAACAGGCCAAGGTGCGGCGCGTGACGGACGATGGCGTCGCCGTCGCCTTCGTCAAGGCGCGGCAGCAGGACTCGCAGACCGTGCAATCGATCAACGAACGTTTGGCGCGTCTGGAAACGGCGTTCGCCGATGTGAAGCGTCTGGCGCCGCTGCATGCCGTCGACGCGGATGCTTCGATCCTGCCTGCTCTGGACGCGCGGGTCGATGCTTTGGCGGCCGGTCTCGCTGAGTTGCGCTCTTTGTTCGACATGCGTGCGGCGCCGCCGGAGCCGGTCAATCACGCACCGGAGATCGCTTCTCTGCGCGACGATCTTTCGGCGTTGAATGGACGGCTGCAAGAGATGAGCGCCGCGGCCGAACAGCCGGTCAAAGAGCTAGCCGAAGATATCGCGAAGGACTTCACCGGCATTCGCGCCGAGATGAGCCGGCTCGATACGTCGGTGCGGGCGCTGACCGAAATGGCGAGTGTTAATGCGGCGCTGACGCCCAACGATCATGGCCCGGAAATCATATCGCTGCGCGGTGAAGTGGCCGCTTTGGCGCAAGCGGTGCGCGACGTGACGGATGGCGATGCGTTACCTTCCTCACCGCCCGCCAACGATCTTTCCGACATTCGTGCCGAGATGGAAAAGCTTGGCGTGTCCATGCGCGGCAATGCGCAGATTCCACGCCCCGAAGATGTTCGTCCCGTTCAGCCGACGCCTGCCGTTCATCTGCCGAGCGAGGCCGATGTGGCGGAGATGAAAGCGGAGATTGCCGAACTGCGCGCCATCGTCGCCAAGATGGCTGCGGCTGAACCGGCCGCGCCGCAGGAAGGCGCGGAGACATTGCGCGGCGAAGTCGACGAGCTGCGCCAGTCGGTGCGCGCGCTCATTCTCGTCGTGGCCAAGAGCCTCAATGCGCCGCGCCAGGCGGCTTAGCTCGCATCTTCGTGTCAGTTGATACGCCGCTACCTTGGTGTCATCCCGGACACGCGAAGCGTGATCCGGGAACCAGGGCGCGTGACGAAATCTTGGTTGGCTGCGAATGCCGCTTCACCGCTGGGATTGCAGGCTCTACCGCTCGTCCCTGGTTCCCGGATCGCGCCGTTGGCGCGTCCGGGATGACACCGAGGGCGTACTAAGCGCGCGAGACGGTGCGCAGCGCCAGCGCCGCGAGCACCGCCGAGATCACCGCGTTCCATCCAGCCAGCGACAGGCCGAGAATGCGGATGGCGACCGCGTCGCAACGCACCACCTTGGTGGTTTCGAGCTGGCGCATGAAGTCGCTCATGTCGGAAGCGCGCTGCGGAATGGCGCCGGTGCAGCCGGTCGGGCCTTCCCAGAAGCCCCATTCGACGCCGGCATGATAGGCGCCGAAAATGGCGCTGCCGATAAAGATCAAGGCGAGCAGGACGAACAGCAGTTTGGACACTGGTGAGGGCTTGCCGGACACCGTGCTGGCGACGGTCAGCGCCGCGACGGGCACGCCGATGTAATAGGCCCAGCGCTGCTGCAGGCATAGTTCGCAAGGCAGATAGCCGGCATATTCGAAAATCCAGGCACCGGCGATGGTGGCGAAGGCGATGACGAAGATCGCCAAGGCGATGCGGAAGGGAGTAAGCATCAGAACACCTTTATGGCGAGCCAAAAGCCGAACACAACGAAGGCGATAATGAGCGCCATGAACACGCCGAAATGACGGTCGAGCAAGGTACGGGCCTGGTCGCCATAACGGTTGAGCAGACCTGCCACGATGAAGAAGCGTGCACCACGCGTGATGATGCTCAAGAGAATAAACAGCAGAAAATTATATTCGAGCAGGCCGCTGACTATGGTGACGAGCTTATAGGGGATAGGCGTCACGCCCTTCACAAGAATGACTAGCCAACCCCATTGCGCATAAGAAGCGCGCAACGACTCGGCCTTATCAGCAAGACCGTAGAAATTGATCACCCATTGGCCGACGGTCTCATAGAGCAGATAGCCGATGCCATATCCGACGATGCCGCCGAGCACCGAGGCGATGGTGCAGACGGTGGCGTAATAGAAAGCCTTCTCCGGCTTGGCTAATGCCATCGGCACCAGCACCACGTCGGGTGGAATGGGGAAGAACGAGGATTCCGCGAAGGAGATCGCGGCCAGCGCTGGTGTGGCACGGGGCGATCCGGCGAGAGAGAGCGTCCAGTCGTACAGGCGTTTGAACATGGGCTCCGTGCGCCGGGAATCAGGGCAAGACGTCAGTGGCGGGACTCAGCTTTTAACGGCCGAGAGTTGGCAAAGGCCTAACTGGCTGGTGGCTTGGCAGCAAGCCGTGGAGTTACCGGTGGAACCCATCCCGCAGGATTGTGATGGCCGTTTGAACAAAAAATGCCGTGGCGGTTGGCCGCCACGGCATCGGTATTGGTGAGGATTGGGGCCTTACTGGGGCTGGCCGTTGCCGTCCGACTTGGTGTCGTCGAAGGGCTTCCAGCCGCTTTCGCCACGCGCCTGCGCGGCCGAGCGTTCGCGCTTGAAGCGTTCGAACTCGTCGCGGTCGCGGGCCATGCGCAGATGGGCGAGATATTCGCCGAATTCGCGCTGGGCGGCCTCGAGTTTGCGGCGTTCTTCCTCGATGCGCTCGAGTTCGGCCGTCCGCCATTCGTCAAAAGCCCGGTTGCCGGTGTTATCAGCGCCGCGACCCCAGTTCGGGCCACCGCCAAAACCACCGTTGCCGCCGTCGCGATTGCCGAACTGCCAGGGGCCGCCGCGCCAATTGCTCTTGGCCCGCTCGCGCGCTTCGTCGAAGCGCATGTTGGCAAAGCTCACCAGATCACCCTGCTGGCCGGATCTCTTCTGCCAGATTTTCAGCATCAGGATCGCCAGGCCGATCGGCCAGAAGACGATGAAGCCGAGGATCATCGCGACCAATTCCAACGGGCGCCAGGGCACCCGGTTGTAGTGGCCGCTTTTCCATTCGCAACGGCCGCGGCGACCCTGGCCGCGATCATTATCCGCCCATTCCGCAGTCGCACTCATTTTCGCTCTCCATATCGGCCCATCGGGCCTGATGTGAATGTAACGTACATTAACATGAGGCGGGAGTCCATTGCCCGCAAGGGCTGAGGGGAAAATTTTGCAACGGGAGGCCAACTTTCGGCCGATCCCGGCGCCTTAAAACTCCGGCATAAGAGGAGGTGGGGGTTGCCGCGGGTGGTACAAGCCAAGCCGGCGGCTGGCCCGCAGATTTAATGTGAGCTCAAGCTTGATAGTTACCGCGACCACGGCCCCTTGCGGGTGGTGCGGCGGATGGCGCCCTCGACCAGGCTTTGGGCGGCGGTTTCCAGAATCGCCGCCGGATTGGCGCCGGTGCGCTGGGGGTCGAGATGGCCCGAGAGCATAAGCATGGCCAGGCCATGCGACAGCGACCAGATTTCAAAAGCCAGCGCCTTGGCGCCTTCGCGCGGGGCGCCGTGGTATTCGAGCACGCTGGCGCAGGCCTGGCGGATGCTTTCCAGCGCCCGATCGGCGGCGGCGCCCGGTTCCGGCGCGTTCAGGGTCTGCACATTGCCGAACATCGCGGCATAGAGGCCGGGTTCCTCGCGGGCGAATTCGAGATAAGCGGTGCCCATGCGGTGGAACGCCACTTCCGGCGACGGCTGGCCGTTCTGCCAGGCGGCTTCGAGTTTCTGCACGAAAGCTTCGAAACCGCGTTTGGCCAATTCCTCGATCAGAGCGCCGCGATCGGCGAAATGCCGATAGGGCGCTGCCGGCGTGACGCCGACCATTTTGGCCGCCTCGGCCAGAGTGAAGCCGGACGGGCCGCGCTCGGCCGCAAGATAGCGCGCCGCTTCCAGCAGGGCCTCTTTCAGATGGCCGTGGTGGTAGCCGCGCTTCTCGCCGCCAAAGAATCGGGGTCCGAAGGTGTTCATGCGCTTTACATAGGGGTGATTGGTGCGGACGGCGAATCCGGCCTGATCGACATCGCCATTCCCTCGACGAGAGCGTCGAAGACCACCCGGCAGCGCGGGCTTGTTCTGAGATCCTCGTGCATGACGATCCAGAGCCCCAATTCGAGATCAAATTCGCTGGCCAGCACGCGCACGAGATCGGGATTGCGCGCCGCCAGCGGAATCTGGCAGCCACCGATGCCAAAGCCGCAACGGATCGCCGCGAGCTGGGCGAGATCGCTGTCGGCGCGCAGTGCGAAGAGCGATCGGTTCATGGCCGGAATGGATTGCAGAAATGCCCGCAGCGCAGGTGTTTCGCGATCGAAGCCGATACAATCGTGATGAACCAGATCGGTCAGCGACGTCGGCACGCCACGGCGCGCGAGATAGCTGCGATGGGCATAAAGGCCAAGGCCGATGCTGGTGAGGCGCTTGGCGATCAGCGCATCTTGCAGCGGCTCGACCATGCGCACGGCAATGTCGGCATCGCCGCGCAACAGATCGCCGACCGCATTGGAGAGGACGAGTTCGATTTCGAGTCTGGGGTGTCGTTCGCGCAACCGGGCGAGAATCGGCGGCAGATGTTCGGCGCCGACGACTTCGCTGGCGGTGATCCGCACAGTTCCTTTCACCGTCTCGCCGTAGCCTGACGCGGTCCGTAACAGCGCGGTGGCCGTCGCGGCGAGGGTTTGCGCATAGGGTTTGAGTTCCAGCGCCGCGTCGGTGGCGATCAATCCGCGCTGCGAGCGCAGAAACAGGCCGCAGCCGGTGGCGGCCTCCAGGGCATCGATGTGCCGGGCTATCGTCGGCTGGGTCAGGCCCAAGAGGCGGGCGGCGCCCGACAGGGAGCCTTCGTCCAAGACGGCGAGAAAACTGCGATAGAGATCCCAGCTTGGATCGGTGTTCATATATTTTCGTATAGCATATCCAGATATTTCGACAATTTTGTTTTGATGAGCCTTGCCGCATCCTTTCTTCAGAAATTGGAGTGTCGGCTATGCAAAACAAAATCGCATTGGTTCTGGGCGCCACGGGTGGCATCGGCGGTGAAGTCGCCCGCCGGCTCAACAAGCGGGGCTGGCGCGTGCGCGCCCTGCATCGCAAACCCGAACAGTTTGACGGGCGCGGCGACTTCGTCTGGCTGCGCGGTGACGCCATGGCGGCCGGAGATGTTCTGGCCGCCGCCGAGGGCGTGTCGCTGATCGTGCACGCGGTCAATCCGCCGGGCTATCGCAACTGGGGCGAGCTGGTGCTGCCGATGTTCGACAACACGCTGGCGGCAGCGCGGCACGTCGGTGCCCGCGTTCTCCTGCCGGGCAATGTCTACAATTACGGACCGGACGCGTTCCCGCTGATCAATGAAAATTCACCGCAACATCCGGTGACGCGCAAAGGCAAGATCCGCGTCGAGATGGAAGAGCGGCTGCGTGCCGCCGTCACGGCCGGACAGGTCAAAGGCTTGATCGTCGGCGCGGGCGATTTCTTCGGTCCGCAGGCCGCCAACAATTGGTTTTCGCAGGGGCTGGTGAAGCCGGGTCGGCCGGTCAATGCGATTTCCTATCCGGGCCGGCCCGGTGTCGGACACCAATGGGCCTATCTGCCCGATGTCGCCGAGACCATGGTGCGCCTCGCCGAACACGATGGCCTCGATGATTTCGCGCAGTTCCATATGGGAGGCCATTGGGATCACGATGGCCGGCAGATGGTGGACGCCATCGCGCGGGTGGTCGGCGCCCCCAACATGCGCGTCAGTCGCTTTCCCTGGCTGGCCGTGACCTTGGCGTCGCCGTTCGTGCCGCTGTTCCGCGAACTCAGCGAAATGAAATATCTCTGGCAAGTGCCGGTGCGTTTGCAGAACGCGCGGTTGTTATCGATGCTTGGGGCCGAGCCGCATACGCCGCTTGATGTTGCCGTGCGGACGACGCTTGTCGGATTGGGGTGCATCGGCGTGGGTGAGGTAGATGCCTCATCGACGCATCGGCAAAACGTTCTGGCTTAGAAAAAAACGCCGCCGGAGTGCGGCGGCGTTTATCCGTTGGATGATCAGAACGTGCGCTCGGCGCGCATGCGAACCGTCCAATTGCTCGGGCTGACTTGCGCCAAGGTGCCAAGGCCCGCCGGTACCGAAAGTGGCAGGCTCTGGTTCAATTTGGCGTAGGACAGTTCAGCGCCGAGATCGAAATTGCGCAGCGGCGACCAGACCAACTGTCCGGCGACGTTCCACAGACGCGCCTTCGACAGGCCGCCATTCGCCCAAGACGTATTCTGCGTCACGCTGCCGGGCGTCACCTGCACATAGGTGGCGATGAAGTTCGAGCGCAGCGACGGTGTCCAATAGTGGGTGAAGATCGCAGTGGTGCCAAACGCCTTGGTTAGCTCGGCACCGCCGGCTGTACATGCCGCATTGATGCAATACAGCGTGACGTTGCGATCGACGCGCAGGAAGCCACCGAGGAAGTTCGTCGTCATCGCGAAAGTGCCGTTGAGGCCGAGGCCATAGATATAGTCGAGTGCGCCGACGCCATAGTTGGCGAAGAATTGCACGTGATCGCCAGCCGCGATCATTGGCAGTAGGATGCGGGCGCCGGCGCCGACGGCCCAACCGGTCCGACGGATCTGTGGACCGGCATTGCCGACCACCGCCAGCGGTGCATTGCCGAAGGTGGCGGTGTTTTCCTGCAGCATAGCCGAGACCATCGCCATGCCCCACGCCTGATCGACACGCAGGTTGCCGATGAGCGAAGGCAGGCGCTGGGCGACGGGGCCTGCGGTCGCCGCCGTGGCGGTGAACGGATTGGCGCCCAGCGTGTTGGCGGCAGCCGTCAGGATTTCATCGCCGCGATTTTCCAGGGCAAGCACGGCGGAGAAGCCGTTGCCGAAGGTGGCGGTATAAGCGAGCTGGCGGACACCGTTGGGGAAGCCGCCATTAGGGGCCGAGTGGTATTGATAGGGCGGCAGCATAAAGAAATTTGACGCGGCCTGACCGACAGTGAAACCGGCGAAGCGGATATAGGCTGATTCGATGGTCGCTGTATTGTTATTGCCCGCCGCAAAGACACTGGCGGCATAGCCAAAGGGTGCGTTGGCGAGACCCGAACCTGCCATGAGACGCAGCGCGAAAACGGTTTGCACCGTGCCCCAGGCCGATTGCGTGCGCGCATCCATGTTGACGATGCCGCGCGCGAACCAGCCGTTCTGATCAACGCCATTCGAACTGATGAACGTGTTGGCGGGTGTCGTGGCGCTGGCGGTCGAGCGATGCACGACCGCATTCTTGGCCGGTGTGTACCAAGCCTCGACGCGGACGCGGCCGCCGACTTTCAGACAGGTGTCGGTGCCGGGGACCCAATAAAAGCCGGTGCCATAGGCATCGCAGACCCGTACATATTCGGCGGGTGCGGTTTTGCGCGACGGCAAATCCGCCGCTTGCGTCATGGCGATAGGCAAAAGAGTAGCGCCGGCGCAAATGAGCGCCGTTTTGATAGGCTTCATAGTCCCCCTCCTGTTAAAGTCCTTGGAAGCTTATGTTGGAATTGGCTTGATCAGCGCTCAGGCCGGTGCGCGTTCGCTGACACCTAGCGCCGGGCGGGTGCGCAACGCGTGGAAGACCAGGCAGAGAATGGCGGTGGCGATGTAGGGGATCGCCATGGCGATGCCCATGCCGCTCAGCGACAGTTGCGAGACCAGCAGGCCGCCGACCACCGGACCGATGATCGCAGCGACACGCGCGGCACCGCTGGCAAGTCCGACGCCGTTGCCGCGGATGGCGGTGGGATAGAACGGGCCGACCAGGCTGTAGAGCGAATTATGCGCGCTGGTGGCAAACGACATGGCGACGACGATGAGGCTGATGACCAGGGTCGGCGTCAGATCGGGGATGCCGAGCGCGAAGAGAGCGGCGACCGCGACGATGGTGGCGAACAGCGTCGTCAGCCAACCGAAGGAATCGATGAAACGCGACAGCAGCAATTGCGCGATGACGCCGCCGACGGCACCATAAGCGAAGGCGAGCGAAGCCATGGCCGGTGACACGCCGCTGCGCTGGAGCAGGATCGGCACCCAACTGACCAAGGTCATGAAGGTGAGGGTTTCGACGAAAAAGACTGCCCAGAGCAATGGTGTGATCGTCGCCAGCCGGTCGCGGAACAGGTCGGCCAGTCCGGGCTTTTTGCTTACATCGCTGTCGATGACGAATTGCGTTTGCGGGCCAATCGCAAGATCGGGAGCGATGCGGCGCAGGGCTTGGCGCAATTCTTCCGATTGCGGCTTCTTCAGTGCGAGATAACGGATCGACTCGGGCAGGACGAAATAGAGCAGGATGCCGAGCAAGGTGCCGGCGACGCCGACGATGAGAAACACCGACGGCCAGCCGGTGCGCGGAATGAGGAAAGCCGCGAGACCACCGACGGCGGCGGGGCCGAGGGCATAACCGATCGAAGCCAAGAGGACCGAACTGCCGCGCACGCGTTTCGGCGCGCCCTCGGTGAGCAGCGTGACTATGTTGGGCAGAACACCGCCGATGCCGATGCAGGTGAGGAAACGCAATATCAGCAGATGTTCGTAGGAATCGGCGAAAGCGGTGGCAAGCGCCGGCAGGCTATAGGTCAGAACGCCGGCGACGATGCCGATGCGGCGACCATAGATGTCGCCGAGCTTGCCGAAAGCCACCGCACCGATGAGCAAGCCCAGATTGCCGACGCCGAAGATCGTGCCCATCACCTTCGGTTCGAGCTGCCAGTCGCGCAGAATGGCCGGCGCGGTAACGAGGATGGCGGCGAAGTCCATGCCGTCGAGAAACAGAGTGACGAAGCACAGGATGAAGATGCCGATGTGGGTGCGGCCGATCTTCATGTCGTCGAGCAAAGGCGCGATGTGGACGGTCTGTTTGGTATCCATGAAATCCCTCCCCAAGATTTCTTCGGCGTTAACGTGTTGCTAGAGATGTCCGGCTTGCTTGAAGTAGCGCTCGGCGCCCGGATGGAGTGGGATCGACGTGCGGCAGGCGGCTTTCGGATTGATCGGATAATTGACCGGGCTGCGTTCCGAGGGAATGTGCGTGTATTGCCGCGACAAGCCCTCGTAACGCTCGATCAAGCTCCAAGCCATCGCATAGGCGACATCGTCGGGCAGATCGGTGGTCGTCAGCAGGATGAAATCGGAAAAGTCGAGGAATTCGGTTTCGACATCGAGGCCCGGCTGATAGTTCGCCGGCAGGGTGGCGCTCGGCCAGCCGTAGGCGCGGTGCAGCTGATCCTTGGCGGTCGGTTCGATCGGCAGATAATTGAGCTCCGTCTTCTTGGCCATGGTGTGCCACCAATCGGTCATCACCGCTTCCATAATGATGGCATCGGCCTGGCCCGCCGTCATGTCGTGAAAGCAATCGACCGGCTCGTCGCGCTCCAGATAGCGGCCGCCCCAGCTTTCGAGCGTTTCGCGGGGAATGCCGGCGGTGCGCATGAACTCCTGCGTCACCTGGCCAATGAGATTGGCGCCGTCGTCGCGTGCGGCGATGATGCGCAGCGGCGGCTGTTTGGCGCGCAGATCGGCGAAGCTGCGGATGCCGTGTTCGCGGCGGACCGCCAGGATGAGGCGGTCGTTCTGTGGTACGAGGCCCAAGGCGCGCAGATGCGGAAAGGCTTCGCCGGCGCAAAAGCCGGTGCCCTCAAGGGCCATGCGGGCGCAATGGGCCGGCGTCATGATGGCGACATCGACTTCGCCACGACCGACGGCGCGCGCCGCATCGAGACCGCCCAAACCGTTCCAGATGGCAAAGCGAAAGCGCGGCCCAGCGAGACGGCCGAGTTCATAACCGAGCCAGCCCATGACACGATGCAGATTGGCGCGGCCCCAATCGCCCTTGAAATGCAGGGTGAGCGAACGGCCGAGCGTGGGCGGCGGAATTTTCACGGGCGCCGTCATGCGGGCTGCACGACAGGCAGGCCGACAAGCACGTCGTCGCCGTCGACACGCACGGGGAAGGTCTTCAGGTCATGCGTGCAGGGCGCGGCGACCGCCTTGCCGGTGCGAATCTCGAAAGCGCCGCCGTGATAGGGGCATTCGATAATCTCGCCTTCCACATAACCTTCCGCCATGCGCGCATAGGCGTGGGTGCAAATGCCGGCGGTGGCGTAGAAGTCTTCGCCCAGGCGATAGATCGCCAACAAAGTACCGCCCACCTGCGCTTCGCGCACGTCGCCGTCGTCGAGATCGCTAGTGGAAGCGACGCGATGATAAGCCAGTTCGGTCATCGATCCTCTCTTACATAGCGTTTTCGAGCGAAGTGGGTACCGGTTCGCGTAAAGAAAACGCGTCAAAACAAGAGCCTGAAGTCTTTCACCGTTTCATTGAAACGGTGAAAGACTCTAGGCGACAGGTGCGGGCGCGGCGGTTTTCGCTGCGGCTTCGATCATGGTTTTGCGTGCTTGCACCACGACATGGGTGCGGCGGCGATAATCGGCCCAGCCCCAATATTGCGTCGGGAATGGCGCGTTGAGGTGGCCGCAGCTCTTGCACGTACGGATAGCGGGGTCGCGGTTGATCTGCTCGACGATGAAGGCATCCTGGGTGATCGTCGGCAGACCGATCAGAACCGGATCGTCGGTCTCGATCGCATCGGGAAAATCATGGGCATCGTAGGGATAGCGATGCAGCTCCGTATCGCATTTAGCGCAGATGATCGAGAAGGCCTCGCGCTGCGGCGTGTCGATCGCCTGGCGCTGGGTGATGACGGCGATGGCGATCATGTCGGCGCGATCGCCATTACCCGGCCGCTCGCCGACGCCATGCTTGTCGCCGGCGTGATCGTCGTCAGGCGAAGGCTTGTCGCCGACGCCATGATGCAGCGGGCCGACGAAGACCTGGCCCGGCGCGCGGAAACTGCTACGCGCACCGAAGCAGACATTGACCTCCTGCTGGGTGTTCTCGTGCAGGAAATAGCCCATGGTGCCCTTGAATTCAGGATCGTGCATGGCAGAGCAGGGCACGATGCAGCCGGCGCCGAGATAGGGGAACAGCGGATTGAGCTGCGTCGTCGCCGAGCGCACGGCGTCATAGATATTGACGCGCAGCGGCTCGGTATGGGTCGGTGGCGCGCGGAAGGTGCGATCGGCGCGCGGCTTCGGTGCCGCGAAAGACAAACCGCGTTTGGCCGCCCGTTCGCGCTCGCTTTTCTCGGACGCGCTGATGTCCTGCGCCAGGGCCTGCCAGTTGAATGGCGTCAGATCGATGGGCGGCAGCATCGCGCCCGTCGTCGGGCATGTCCGCATGGACGATGTGGCATTGAAGAGTTCGCAGGCTCTGAGATAGCCTTCCTGCGGCAGTTCGGTGGCGCAATCGAAGGTGACGCGGCTGATCTCTTTGCCCGTCTCTTCCGAAAACCAGGCTACCGCTTCGAGGCCGGGATCGTCGGCCTTGTAGCGCAGGTGGACGGAGGTTTCGCGCGGCAGCAGGCGATGCGGCGTGCCGCCGGGCACGTAAACGAAATCGCCGAGCACGAGATCGAAATAATTGACCGAGGCGTCGCGGAATTCGATGCGCGCCGATCCCGACATCTGCACCAGCACGCAATCATGTTCGCAGATCAGGAAGAAGGGCTGCGCCACTTCGTTGCGACTGAGATGCAGTTGCGGATCGATGCCGAGTTCGAGGATCGGCATTTCATCGAAATTGCCGCGGCTCGTGGCCTCGGCAAACAGATCAGCCCGGTTCTTGCGGCGCATGTTTCTCCCTCTGGTCCCGGCGTGTGCGATCGGCCAGTCCCAGACTCATGCCCTATATGACAGTATTCTGTCAAGATGACAGTATACATATATTAAAGCCAAGCCCAGGGCACCCCGCCGGCGGATGTCTCCAAACGGCCAAGTCCATGTTGCTAAATTTCTTTTGACGCCTCGAAGGTCGATTGACGGCTGCGCGGTTCTGGGTCAGATTTTGAACATGTGTTCAAAACGTGTGTTCAACGCCAAGCCCAACCCGACCCGCGATGCGATAGCGGAATCGGCCTTGCGGCTGTTCGCCGAACAGGGCGTCGAGAACACCACCATGCGCCAGATCGTCGATGCCGCCGGCATCAGCCTGGGCACGGTGAATTTCCATTACGGCTCCAAGCTCGGGCTGGCGCAGGAGGTGCTGGAGCGCCTCGCCAAGGACGTGCGCGACGCGCGCATCGCCGAATATGAGGCGCTGGAAGCGGCCGCTGGCGACAATCCGGTCGATCTGGAAGATTTGTTTCGCGCCTTCATCCGTCCCTACGTGGAGGGTGAGGAACATGCGCGCCTGCTCGTCATCTACATTCTGCATCAACTGCGGCTTGCGAGCGTGCGTCGGCCGGAGCTGACGACGGCGAGCATCATCACTTATTTCGACGAAGTGGCACTGCGCACCGTGCGTCTCCTGAAGAAGGCGCGGCCGCATCTCTCCGATGCCGACATCTGGTGGCGCTATTCGCTCGGCCTCGGCGCGGTTCTCTCCGCCGTGTCCGATTGCGGGCCCAACAACCGTATGGCGCGTCTGTCGGAGGGCGTGGCGGATACATCCGATCGCCGGAAGTTGGTGGAAGAGGGCATCAAGTTCTGGGTGAAGGGGTTCGATACATAGAGAGAAATTGAGGGAGGAGCGTGCGTGAGCAAGTGGCACTACACGAAAGGTCTGCATGACCTGGGGCACGGCAACCATGCTTATCTGTTGCCCGACGGCAGTTGGGGCTGGAGCAATGCCGGTCTGATCGTCGATGGCGATCAGAACCTGCTCGTCGACACCCTGTTCGACCTGAAGCTGACGCAAGAGATGCTTGACGTCATGCGCGATGCGGTGCCGGCGGCGCGCAAGATCAAGACATTGGTCAATACCCACGCCAACGGCGACCACACTTTCGGCAACCAACTCATCACCGATGCCGAGATCATCACCACCAAGGAGACGGCGGAGGAAATGTTCGAGCGGCCGCCGACCATCGTCGCCGAATGGAAGCGCAATTATAAGCAGCTCGGTGAAGGCGGCGCCTTTCTTTACGAAATGATGGGCCGCAATTTCGATTGGGACGACGTGCGCTATACGGCGCCGACCAAGACCTTCAGCGGCAATCTCGATCTCAAGGTCGGCGACAAGGAGATCAAGCTCATCTATGCCGGCCCGGCGCACACTAAGGGTGATACGCTTGTCTATGTGCCGAAGGACAGGATTCTCTATGCCGGCGATCTGCTGTTCGTCGGCGGCCATCCGGTGATCTGGGCGGGCCCTGTCGGCAATTGGATCAAGGCCTGCGATCTCATTCTCGGTCTCGATGTCGATATCGTCGTCCCAGGCCACGGACCGATCGCCGACAAGGCGGCGGTGCGGACGTTCAAGAGTTATCTCGAATATATCCACGGCGAAGCGCGCAAGCTCTACGATGCCGGATTCGATCGCTATACGGCCGCGACGATGATCAAGATGGATCCCTATCTCGATTGGCTCGATTCCGAGCGCATCGTCATCAATGTTGCCTCGCTTTATCGCGAATTCGGTTCCAAGGAACCGATTGTGCCGCTCGATCTGTGGGCTGGCATGGCGCGCTTCCACAAGGCGGGGCTCTGCAACTGCGGCCGCCTCCATAATGGCTTCAAGGCCGAGGCGGTGTGAGGCATCATGAAACTCGTCACCTTCATCACCCCTAAAGGCGAACAACATATCGGTGCATTGGGTGCCGATGAGAGCACCATCATCGACTTCACCGCCACCGATCCCTCGCAGCATTTCCGCGACATGCTGGCCTTGATCGACGGCGGCGACCGGGCGCTCGATGCGGCGCGGAAAATGCGCGATAGCGCCCGCTCCGTCGTCGTGCCTGCCGCGCAACAGAGACTGCTCGCGCCGGTGCCGGAGCCGCGGCAGATGCGCGATTGTCTGTGTTTCGAGAAACATCTGCGCCAGGCGCGGGCGTCGCGCATGATGCGCGACGATCCGAACGCCAGCGTCACGCCTGAAGACATCAAGGTCGCCGACGTCTGGTACAAGCAGCCGATCTATTACAAGTGCAATCGCTTCAGTGTGGTCGGGCCGGAAGCCGACGTGGAATGGCCGAGCTATTCCCAAGTGCTCGATTACGAAATGGAATTCTGCATCTTCACGGGCAAGGGCGGCAAGAACATCGCCCGCGACAAGGCGCGCGATCACATATTCGGTTATGCGATCTTCAACGATGTCAGCGCGCGCGATGCGCAGGCCGAGGAAATGACCGGCATGCTGGGACCAGCGAAAGGCAAGGATTTCGACACGGGCAATGTGATCGGACCGTGGCTCGTCACCGCTGACGAAGTCGCCAATCCCTATGACCTTACCATGACGGTGCGGGTGAACGGCCAGCAACGCTCAAGCGGCAATAGCGGCGACATGCATCATAAATTCGAGGACATACTTGCGCATGTCTCGAAACATGAAACAATCCGAGCGGGAGAGTTCTTCGGCTCGGGAACGGTCGGTGGCGGTTGCGCCCTCGAAATCGGCGGTTTCCTTGAAGTGGGGGATGTCGTCGAGCTGGAAGTGACGGGGCTTGGCGTTCTGCGCAACAAGATCGTCGCGCCCAAATTGAACTGAAGCAGCATCAGGTGACATGAACTGACGTTTTCATTTTTGCGCGAACACCGGGAGGGAGACCATGTTCAAACGCATTCTGTCTTATGCAGGTGTCGGCGGCCTAGCGCTGGCCTTGATGAGCGGCGCCATGGCGGCGACGAAAGTCAAAATAGGTTATTCGGCCTCGACGGCTTTCGCCAATGCCTATGTGGCCGCCGATCAAGGTATTTTTGCCAAGCATGGTCTCGATGTGGAAATGGTGCTCGTGCCCAATTCCTCGACGACGCCGGCGGCTTTGATCGCCGACAGTTTGCAGATCGGCCCGCCGACGGCGCCCGTCACTTTGCAGGCGATGGAAAACGGTCTCGATCTCGTCATCCTCGCGGGCGGTGGCGTCACCGATCGTAACGCCAGCGAGGTCGGCGTCTTGGCGCGTGAAGGCTCAGGCATCAAGACCGCGAAGGATTTCGAAGGCAAGAAGGTCGGCACGCCGGGGCTCAACGCCTTCCTGCATGTGATGTTCCGCGAATGGATGACGCGCAACGGCGCCGACTGGAAGAAGACCACCTTCGTCGAATCGCCCTTCGCGCAGCTGGGCGATGTGATGAAGGCGGGCCAGGTCGATGCGGTCGTCACCGGCGATCCGTTCAAGACGCGGGCGCTCGAAGCCAAGCAGGGCTATCTCGTCGCCAATTATGTCAGCGACATGGGCGATGGCATCGCCACAGGCTGGTATGTCGCGTCGCGCAAGTGGGCGACGCAGAACAAGGAAGCGGCTAAGGGCTTCCAGGACGCAATCCGCGAAGCGACCGAACTCGCCAAGAAGGATCCGGCGATCCTGCGCAAGGCGATCGGTGCCTATATCAAACTGCCGGAAGGGGTTTTGGCGCAGGTGCAATTGCCGGCGTTGCAAGCCGCTGTCACGCCTGAGCAGATCAACGACTGGTCGAAGATTTGCGTCAGCCAGGGGCTGACCAAGAAGCCGACCGATCCGGCGCGGGTTCTGTGGAAATGACCATGGTGCAGGATAAGCCGATGCAGCGGGTAACGGACATGCAGAGCCCGCTGCTGTCGATCGAGAACGTCAGTTTCTCCGTGCCGGTGGCGCAGGGGAAGCTGACGATCTTGCAGAACATTTCGTTGAACGTGCGGCAAGGCGAGTTTGTCTCGATCATCGGCGGATCGGGCTGCGGCAAGACCACGTTGCTGCGTCTTATCGGCGGCCTCAACCGGCCGACCGAGGGACGCTTGATGTTCGACGGCACGCCGATCGAACAGCCGTCGCGCCGCCGCGCCGTGGTTTTTCAGGATTACAGCAAGGCTTTGCTGCCGTGGCGCACGGTGACGAGCAATGTGCAATTGGCTTTGGACACCGATCCGACGCCGCGCGATGCGGCGACCAAGAAGAAGATCATCGAGCGGCTTCTGGAACAGGTCGGCCTTGCCGAGGCGGCCGATCGCTTTCCGCGTCAATTGTCGGGTGGCATGCAGCAACGCTTGCAGATTGCCCGCTGCCTGGCGCTCGAGCCGAAAATGCTTCTGATGGACGAGCCGTTCGGCGCGCTCGATGCGATGACGCGCCAGACCTTGCAGGACGAGATCTCCAAGCTCGCCAGGGAAACCGGTATGACGGTGATCTTCATCACCCATGACATCGAAGAGGCGATCTATCTCGGTGATCGCGTCTGCGCCATGGAAAGCCGGCCGGGGCGGATTTCGGCGGTGCTCGACATCGATCTGAAATTCCCGCGCGATCAGCTCACCACACGCGAGGATGAGCAGTTCCTGCGCTATCGTCACGAATTGTTCCAATATCTGCCGAAGAAGCATTGACGGGAGGCTTGCATGTTGCGCGCGCTCGTTCTGCCCGTCTCGCTTTTGCTGCTGTGGGAATTCGTCGGCCAGTCCGGCCTCATTCAATCAGACATGATGTCTTATCCGAGCGCCGTGGCGGCGGCGGGCGCGGGCGCATTGCTCGACGGCAGCATGTTGAAGGCGACGCAGCACACCATCGTCAGTGCCCTGATCGGTCTGTTGGTGGGTGGCGGCATCGGCATTGCGCTCGGCGCCTGGTTTGGCATGTCGGATGCGGCCAACCGGCTCGGCCGGGTTTCGGTGGAAGCGGTGCGGCCGATCCCCTCGGTGGCGCTGATCCCGCTCGCCATGCTGGTGTTCGGCTTCGGCTATGGCATGACGATCGCGGTCGTCGCCTTCGCCTGTATCTGGCCGGCTTTGATCATCACCCAGACGGCGGTTAAGCAGGTACCGCGCGAATTGCTCGAAGTGGCGCGCGGCCTTGAACTGGGTTGGGTGCGCAAGCTCTTCACCATCGTCCTGCCTGACGTGGTGCCCAATCTCTTCACCGCCTTGCGGTTGGCGGCGGGCGTGGCTCTGATCGTCGCCGTCACGGTGGAGATCACCGCCAATCCGCAGGGACTTGGCTATGCTTTGATCGTGGCACAGGAGACGCTGCATCCCGATCGCATGTTCGCCTATCTGATCTGGGTCGGTCTCATCGGCTGGCTGTTGAACTTTGGCTTGTTGCAGGCGCAGCGCCGGCTCTTTACGCGTTGGGATATCGCATGACGGCGCGTGCCTTTCTCCTCAACATCGGCAGCATCGTCGTTCTGTTGCTGTTCCTGGCGCTTTGGCAATTCGCTTCGGTCAGCGATCTCGTCTCGCGCGTCTTCCTGCCTCCAGTCACCGATGCTTTCGATGCGCTCTGGCGGCAGGTGGAGGATGGCTCGCTGTTGCAAGCGATTCTCGGCACGACGGGGCGCATGCTGGTCGGCTTTGCTTTCGCCGTCGTCGTCGGTTGCGGCTTCGGTCTGTTGATCGGCCTGTCGCCGACGGTGCGCGCCTATATCGAGCCGAGCCTGGAATTCCTGCGGCCGTTGCCGGCCTCGGCGATCATTCCAGTGGCCATTCTCATGCTCGGCCTGACCAAGACGATGATCATTTTCGTCATCGCCTTCGGCTCATTGTGGCCGATCCTGCTCGCCACCATTCAGGGGGTGAAGTCGGTCGAGCCGCGTCTGTTCGAAATGGCGCGGACGATGGAACTCTCGTCGCGGGAGGTGATCACCTCGATCGTGCTGCCAAGTGCCGTGCCGGATATTTTCGCCGGTGTGCGGCTTGGCCTCACGGTGTCGCTGATCCTGGCTGTCATCACCGAGATGATGTCGGCGGAGGTCGGGCTTGGCGCCAACATTTTGCATGCTGCGCGCTCGTTCAACAGCCCGGATCTCTTTGCCGGGGTGATCACGCTCGGCCTGCTCGGCCTTGTCATCAATGCGATCATGGAAACGGCGCAGCGCCATCTGACACGCTGGCAGCAAGATTATTAGATTCTTGTTCTGACGCGTTTTCTTCACGCGAACGGGTGTCCACTTCGCTTGAAAACGCTTTTTTGGGGATCAGCGCTTGGCTTTGCGGCTGGGTTTCGCCGCCGCCAGCGCCTGGCGAAAGCCGCGCAGGGTTTCAAGCGTGGTCTGCAACCCATCGGCGGAAAGGGCGGCGCCCATTTCATTTGCCCAAGTGGTCTGGCGCAGTTGCAATTGCCGGCGGATGTCGATGCCCTTTTGTGTTAATTGCACCAGTTTGGCGCGTTGGTGATCAGGGTTGTCGATCAAAACCGCATAACCGCCGGCGACCAGCCAATCGACCAGGCGCTGCACGCTCTGGCGGGTCAGGCTCATGTGGCGGGCGAGCTGGGCGACCGAGCGCAGGCCGCTGCCGGCGGCGCCCAGCACCTGCCAGCGGGCGCTGGTGAAGCCGAGGTCGCGGGTCAGGTGATCGCCATCGGCGATGAGCTGGGCATTGACCAGGAAAACCGTCTGGATCAGTTGGGTGACGGCGGCGCCATTGGGCGTATGGGTCGGGGGCGTGTCGGACATGATGGTTGCGATGATTATGGATTCGCCCGGTTCCGTCGAGCCGGCGGGCCCCTGATCCCACCTAAAGGTTTGACAGAACGGCGTGGATGCGCCTATAGAAGCGCCGTTCCAAGCGCGGCGAAGGCCGCGTTTTTCGTGTTTTGCTGGTCTTTTTGGTCTGGCAAGCCCGAAAACCGGGACATTTTCGCTGGTTAGACCCTGCAAAGAAGCCGGTCGCGATTGTCGCAGAACCGGGATTGAACACGGAGAAAAACGATGTTCGCAGTGATCAAGACCGGTGGCAAACAGTATAAGGTTGCCACCGACGACGTGATTACCGTGATGTTGCTGGCCGGAGAGGCGGGCGACAAGGTGACCTTCAACGACGTTCTGATGAGCGTCGACGGAGACAAGACGAATTTTGGCGCACCGTTCCTCAGCGGCGCCCAGGTGTCCGGCGAGATCGTCGAGCAGACGCGTGGTGAGAAGGTCATCGCCTTCAAGAAGCGCCGCCGCAAGAACTCGAAGCGCAAGCGTGGCCACCGTCAGGACCTGACCCTGGTCAAGATCACGGGTATTTCCCTGGGCTGATAAGCCCTTCGGCGATTCCCTTTCCCGCGTGTTTCGGGTATGGTGCTCGAGATACAGATTTCATCTGAGGCAGCGCCCCATGGGTGGCGCGCCTTACAGAGATAGGTTCGGAGCAGGTTATGGCTCACAAAAAGGCAGGCGGTTCGTCCCGTAACGGCCGCGATTCAGACGGACGCCGTCTCGGCGTGAAGAAGTTCGGCGGCGAGGCTGTCCTCGGCGGCAATATTCTCGTGCGTCAGCGCGGCACCAAGTGGCATCCGGGCTCGAATGTGGGCATCGGCAAGGACCATACGTTGTTTGCGCTCTGTGACGGCACGGTTGCTTTCGCCTCGAAAGGCAAACGAGCTTACGTAAACGTCCTTGCGGCCCAAAAACTGCAGGCCGCTGAGTAAGGTGAAGGTCAGCGAAGGACTTCACCGGCTCCAAACCCCGGTGGACCGTCCTTCAGGAACCTCCTGAAATCCAGTCCAAGGCCAAAATGGCTAAGCCAGGGGAAATGGGGCTCCATTTCCCCTTCGCGTTTTTGGGCGCGAGGGCGCCCGTTGGACTGGAGAACGGGTATGTTCCCGGATTTGCTGCGCGACGACATTTTTCGGCTCGAAACCAAGCGTTTGTGGCTCCGTTGGCCGCGAATTGCCGACGCTGCCGCGATTGTACGCCTGGCCGGGGACAAAGACGTCGCGCAAATGACGGCGCGCATCCCCCATCCCTATCCTCAGGCGGCGGCGGATCGCTGGATTTTCGAGAGCCGGGTCGGCAATGCCCAGGGCAGCGCCGTCGTTCTGGCGCTCACTTTGAAGGACAGGCCCAGCGAGCTGATCGGCGTCATCGGCGTGCATCAGACCCGTGCGGGCCGGGCCTTGCTCGGTTATTGGCTCGGCAAGCCCTTCTGGGGCCAGGGCCTGATGACCGAGGCGACCCAGGCTTTGGTCGACCTGGCCTTCCGGGCGAGCGAAGTCGAGAAGATCGAGACCCATGCGATGGTCGACAATCCGCGCTCCTGCGGTGTGTTGCTCAACGCCGGTTTTGTCGTCGAAGGTGAAAAGCCGGTCGATATGGCCGAGCGCGGCGGCGTGTTCGTCTGCCGGTATTTCGGTCTCGACCGGGAAACCTGGCAGGCGCGCCAGACGGCGCCTTTGGCGGCGGGCGATATGCGTCTCGCCTGCTAATTATCGTTTGATCTGCCGGTTGGCGGATTTTGGGGTTATAGAAGTGCAGCCGCGACGCTTGAGAGGCGCCGCGGCTGTGATTGTTTGGAAGAGTGAGATGAAATTTCTCGATCAGGCGAAAATCTACATCCGCTCCGGTGACGGTGGCGGCGGATGCGTCTCGTTCCGGCGCGAGAAGTTCATTGAGTTCGGCGGGCCGGATGGTGGCGATGGCGGCCGTGGCGGCGATGTGATCGCCGAATGCGTCGATGGCCTCAACACGCTCATCGACTATCGCTACCAACAGCATTTCAAGGCCAAGACCGGCGTGCATGGCATGGGCCGCAACCGGGCCGGTGCCAAGGGCGCCGACGTGATCCTGAAACTGCCGGTCGGCACGCAGATTTTCGAGGAAGACAACGAGACGCTGATCGCCGATCTCACCGAGGTCGGCCAGAGCCTCGTCATTGCCAAGGGCGGCAATGGCGGGTTTGGCAATCTGCATTTCACCACCTCGACCAATCGTTCGCCGCGCCGCGCCAATCCGGGTCAGCCGGGGCAAGAGATGACGCTGTGGCTGCGCCTGAAGCTGATCGCCGATGCGGGTCTCGTCGGTCTGCCCAATGCCGGCAAGTCGACCTTCCTTGCCACCGTCTCGGCGGCGAAGCCGAAGATCGCCGACTATCCCTTCACCACTCTGCATCCAGGTCTCGGCGTGGTGCGTGTCGACGAACGCGAATTTGTGCTCGCCGATATTCCAGGACTCATCGAAGGCGCGCATGAAGGCCATGGCCTCGGCGATCGCTTCCTCGGCCATGTCGAACGTTGTCGCGTGCTGTTGCATCTCGTCGATGCCGGCGGCGAACATGCGGGCAAGGCCTATAAGATCATTCGCGGCGAACTCGAAGCCTATGGCGGCGGCCTGGAAGACAAGCCGGAGATCGTCGCTCTGTCGAAGACCGATACGGTCGATGCCGAGACCTTGAAGCAGCAGGTGGAGCGTTTGAAGCGCGCCATCCGCTCGGCCGGTCCGGCGCGTGCGGAAGGCCAGAAGCCGCGACCGCTGCTTTTGCTGTCGGCGGCGACGCATACCGGCGTCACCGAGGTCTTGCGCGCGCTCTACAAGGAAATCGGCGTCGTGCGCGCCGCGGATCCCCAGGCGGCCGCGTCACGCGAGCCGACGTGGCAACCGTTATAAGCGGGCAACCGCGCTGAAGACTTTCAGCAGGTTGTCCACATCGGGCGGGGTGAAGGATCAAACCTTAGAGCGTTTTCGAGCGAAGTGGCTTCCGGTTCGCGTAAAGAAAACGCGTCAAAATAAGAGCCTGAAATCTTTCACCGTTTCAATGAAACGGTGAAAGACTCTAAGAAAGTGGTTATCGTTTCTTTACGTTACATTGGCATCAACGTCCCGTGACAACCATTCCGCACCTCGTCTCGTTTCGTCGTATCGTCGTCAAAGTTGGCTCGTCGCTGCTTGTCGATCAGGGCAAGGGCGAGGGGGAAGGCGCTGTGCGCCGCGACTGGCTCGAAGCGCTGGCGCATGATCTCAGCGAATTGCATCGCAACGGCAAGGACGTGCTCGTCGTCTCCTCGGGCTCGATCGCGCTCGGGCGCGCGATCCTGAAATTGCCGCGCGGGCCTTTGCGGCTGGAAGACAGTCAGGCGGCCGCCGCCGTCGGTCAGATCGCGCTGGCGCGCACCTGGTCGGAAGTGCTGTCGGCACGCGGCATCACGGCCGGGCAGATTCTCGTCACCCTCAACGACACGGAAGAACGCCGCCGCTATCTCAACGCGCGCGAGACGATCGCGCGTCTGCTCGAGATGCGGGCCGTACCCGTCATCAATGAAAACGATACGGTGGCGACCACCGAAATCCGCTATGGCGACAACGATCGTCTGGCGGCGCGCGTCGCCACCATGGCGAGCGCCGATCTCCTGGTTCTGCTGTCTGACATCGACGGTCTTTATACGGCGCCGCCGCATCTCGATCCCGATGCGCAGCTCATTCCGGTCGTGCCGCGGGTGACGGCACAGATCGAGGCGATGGCCGGCGGTGCGGCGTCGGAATTTTCGCGCGGCGGCATGTTCACCAAGGTCGAGGCGGCGAAGATCGCCACCACCGGCGGCACCCATATGGTGATCGCCGACGGGCGCATCAAACATCCGATCGCCCATGTGGCGGCGGGCGGGCGCTGCACCTGGTTCCTGACGCCGTCCAATCCGGTGACATCGCGCAAGAAATGGATCGCCGGCTCGCTCGAGCCGCGCGGTACGGTGCATGTGGACGTGGGCGCGGCCCGCGCCTTGAAGCGTGGCTCGAGCCTGTTGCCGGCGGGTGTCACCCGCGTCGAAGGCGCCTTCGCGCGCGGCGATTGCGTCATCATCCGCGATGCGCAGGGCGCTGAACTTGGGCGCGGTCTCATCGCTTACGATGCGGCGGAAGCCGGCCAACTCGTCGGCCGCAATTCCAAGGATATCGAAAGCGTGCTCGGCGCGCCGGGGCGCGCTGAGATGATCCATCGCGACGACATGGCGCTCGCCGGCGACGTGCCGCTTGGCGAGGCGTGAGGGGCGATTGCTCCGTTGCTTGTGCGTTGCATCATACCAGGCACGTGAAGTGTGATCCGATATCCGGGGCGGTTTAGATCGTCCCATTATTTGTGGTCGCGCATGACAAGCACAGTTCTTGATAAGCAACCGCTTTTATTGCTTGATAAGGTGTTGCAACTCGAATGATTTCAGGCTGTCGTGGCTCCCAAATACCTTACGCATTTCCCAAAGCCGCTGCTAGAAGACCTCGTGAACGGCCGGTGGCTGCCCGTCGTCGGCGCGGGTATGTCATTGAACGCCACATTGCCACCGCCCGCCAAGATGCCGTTATGGTCTGAGCTTGGCAAAATCTTCGCCGATGAGCTGCTGGACTATTCTCCCACCAGTGTTCTGGATGGCATTTCGGCTTACGAGCATGAGTTTGGCCGGGCCCGCCTCATCGAAAGGCTGGCGGAACTCCTGCACCTCGATAGAGTCCAGCCGGGTCCCGCGCATAAGGAGTTCTGCAGTCTTCCATTCGATATTGTCTGCACGACGAATTTCGATTTCCTGCTCGAAAAGCAATACGATCTGGATCGGCAAGATAACCGGACGGTCCACCCCGTCGTAGACGAAGACCAGCTTTCCATCAACATCGGGTCAGCGGGCACACTCCTTCTCAAGTTACACGGCGACGTGCGTCACCCGAAGCGGCTCGTAATCACCGAAGCAGACTACGATGGGTTCCTGACGAACTATCCGTTGATCGCGACCTATCTTTCGAATCTTCTTATCACAAAGACTGCGGTGTTCATTGGCTACAGCCTTGATGATCCGGATTTCCGGCAAATCTGGCAGGTGGTAGCGAGCCGCCTGGGTAAAACGCGCCGCATGGCCTATGCTATCATAGTCAATGCGAAGCCGGGTGACATCGCGCGCTTTGAACGACGCGGCGTTAAGGTCGTGAATCTGCCGGGCACACGCGAGAAATATGGAGAAGTCCTTGCGGAGGCGTTTGCAGAGCTACGGGAATATCGCCGCGAGCATGCAGGTTCCACGCTGAAACCTACTGAGGAAAAACCTCTGGAGCAATTCTTACTGCCGCGTGATGCGATGAGCAGACTCTGCCTCTTCGCCACGCCGCTCGATGTGCTTCCATTCTATCGAGAGAACGTGTTTCCGCTCGCGGAGGCCGCTGGCTTTGTGCCGGTAACCGCAGCGGATGTTGTCAACCTTGGCGATAGCGTCAGCGCGAAAATCGACACGCTTATCGATCGTGCGGCCGTAATGGTGGTAGATGCAAGTTCGCCTAATACGCAGTTTGAACTAGGGCTTGCGATTTCACGGGCGCAAGAGATATCCACGCGACCGAACCGCCAGCCACTCCGCATAATTTCGGTCGTCACCGAATTTTCACAGTTTCTAGGGCCAAGCCGGAATATACTGGCCATTAAGCGGCCTCTGGTGTTGTCGGAAGCTGGTGAGTTCGTCCGGCAGCTCGCCAACGTGCTTATGTCTATATCAATGGAAGTGCAGTTCTCGCAACAGCAAGAACCGCGTCGGCTGTTTGAGATTAAAGAGTATCGGGCAGCCGTTATCGCAGCGCTGACACTGCTCGAAACAACGCTGCGAGATTATCTGAATAAGCCCACGCTCGAAGCCGCTCAGCGACCGATGTCGATCAGGCAATTGCTTAATTTGGCAAGAGCTCAGGGCTTGATGCTCGACGATTATGAGCGCGTTATAGAGTGGACGATGCTGCGGAACGAGGCCGTTCATACCAACAGGCCAGTTACGCGTAACGATGCCAAAGCCGTAGTCGAGGGCGTAGAGCGAATAGTTGCTTCCTTGTAAGGGCTCATGCTCCAGTTACCGCTCCATCTTGATCGAAAGTATCAGCCGGCTAACCGCTGCATCTTGCGGTCGCGACGATACTGCCGTCGCTCGCAATGACGGGAAAGGCTTCCTATCCGTCGTTGCGAGAGTCGTTTGGCTTCAACCTCGAATTGCAGATCAGCCCTTGGCTTTGGCGTAGTTCTCCGCCGCCTTGTCCCAGTTCACCACGTTCCACCAGGCGGTGAGATAGTCCGGCCGGCGATTCTGATATTTGAGGTAATAGGCGTGTTCCCACACGTCGACGCCGAGCACGACGGCGCGGGCACCGAGTTCAAACGGCGTGTCCTGATTGGCGGTGGAGACGATGCGCAGCGCGCCGTCCTTGTCGACGATCAGCCAGGCCCAGCCGGAGCCGAAGCGCGAGGCGGCCGCCGCATTGACCGCCTGCTTCATCTTGGCGACATCGCCGAAAGCCGCGTCGATGCCGGAACGCAGTTTGTCCTGCGGTTCTTTCGCGCCGCCGGGCGTCATCAATTCCCAGAAGAAACTGTGGTTCCAATGGCCGCCGAGATTGTTGCGCACGGCTGTGCGCTCCTTCTCCGGCACTTTGTTCAAATCCTGCAGAGTCTCGACGATCGGGATCTTGGCGATCTCCGGCCACCGTTCGGCCACCGCATTGATGCCGTTCACATAGGCCTGATGATGACGCGAGTAATGGATCTCCATGGTCATCGCGTCGACATGCGGTTCCAGCGCATTATAGGCATAACCGAGTTTCGGCAGATGGAAGGGACCGCTCGGGGCAGCCGGCGCGGGAGCGGCGGGTGCCGGGGCTTGTGCCTGTGCCGCGCGCGGCAGCAGAGACTGGGCGAAAGCCAGCGCAGCAGCGCCGACCGAGGATTGAAGGAGGGTGCGACGCGCATACATGGGACGTCTCCTGGGGAGTTGCGGGCTGGAAGTTAGGTCACGAATGTAAAGCAATTGAGGCCGGATTTGGTTTCGACCTTTTTCCGCAGCGGAACGGCAGGTTAGCGAAGGTCAGGAAGACTGCCAATCGCATCATCTCATCAACCTTAGTCGGTCAGGCTTTCGCCTTGACGGCTGCTATCGGTTTGGCGAAGTCTTCAGCTTCGCCGCCGCCAGGGATGGAGACGCATGACCACCTATCTCCTGCTCTGCGCCGCGGGCTTTCTGGCTGGTGCGATGAACGCGCTGGCGGGCGGCGGCTCCTTCGTCACGCTGCCGGCCCTCATCGCCGCCGGCGTGCCCTCGGTCGCCGCCAATGCGTCGAGCACGGTGGCGCTCTGGCCAGGCGGTGTGGCGAGCGTTTGGGTCTATCGCGATGGGCTTGGCCAGGTGGCGGGCGTGCCTCTGTTGCCGACATGGCTGGCGACCTTGATCGGCGGCGCCATCGGCGCGCTGCTGCTGTTGTGGACGCCGACGAGCCTGTTCGACCACGTGTTGCCCTGGCTGCTGTTGGTCGCGACACTGATGCTGACTTTTGGACCCAGGCTTGGGCCTCTGCTGCGGCGTCATTTCTCCGCCGGCATCGTCACCGTGCTGTCGATCCAGTTCATCCTGGGCATTTACGGCGGCTATTTCGGCGGCGCCGTCGGCCTGATGATGCTGGCCGCCTGGAGCCTGCTCGATACCGCCGACATCAAGACGCTCAATCCGTCACGCGCCTTGATGACGACGTCGGCCAACACCATCGCCATGGTGATCTTCGCGTTCTCCGGCATCGTCTACTGGCCGGAGATGACGGCGATGGCGATCGGCGCGCTGGCGGGTGGCTATGGCGGCGCGCATTTAGGCCGCCGGTTGCCGCCGCAGATCGTGCGCGGCGGTACGATTCTGTTCGCCTGCGCGGTGACGGCGGTGTTCTTCCTGCGCGCTTACAGGTGATCGGTCATTCCTTCACGGCGAAGCCGCCCTTGGCAACGATGTCCTTCCACATCGTCGCTTCGGTCTCGCTGTTGCGGGTGAATTGCTCCGGCGTTTCGCCGCCGGGCAGGAAGCCCAGTTCGTCGAAGCGTTTCAGCACGGCTTTGTCCTGCAAGGCGGCGCGTGTGGCGGCATAGATCGCTTGGATCACCGGCTTCGGCGTGCCGTGCGGCGCGGCCAATCCCCACCAATTCTCCATCACATAGCCGGGCAGGCCGCTCTCCGTAGCGGTCGGCAGGTCAGGCACATTGGGCAGGCGCTGTTCGGCGGCGACGGCGAGCGCCTTCACCTGGCCGGATTGGACGAGCGAGCGGCCGACGCCCCAGCCGGCGAGATAGAGCTGTACATCGTTTTGCACCACCGCCTGCAAGGCTTCCGGCGCGCCGCGAAACGGCACATGGATGATCTGAATGCCAGTGAGCTGTTTCAGCCGCTCGACGGCCAGATGCGGCGCCGTGCCGGCGCTGGGCGAAGAATAATTGAGCTTGCCGGGATTGGCTTTCGCATAGGCGATGAATTCGCCTAAGGTTTTCGCCGGCACGGACGGGTGCGTGTACATGACCGAAGGCACCACGGCGACCCGGGTGATCAAGTCGAAGGCTTGCAGCGGGTCGAGGCCGGACTTCGGCAGCATGAACTGATTGATGACGAAATTGTTCGTCGCGCCCATCATCAAGGTATAGCCATCGGGTGCCGCGCTCGCCACCGCCTTGGCGCCGATCATGCCACCGCCACCGCCGCGTGCATCGATGACCAAAGGTTTGCCGAGCTGCTTTTCCATCACCTCCGACAACAGCCGGATGGTGATGTCGCCGGCACCGCCCGGCGCATAGGGAACGATGACCATGATCGGTCGCTCGGGATAAGCGGCGAAACTTCGCGTCGAAATAAGAGGAACAGCAGCAGCAAGGGTCAGAACGGCACGGCGGCTGATCGCACTCATTTCTTGCTCTCCGTTTAAAGATCAATCCGCATGAGGTCGTGGGCGATGCGCAGCGGGCCTTTGTAGGTGCTGCGGATTTCCTTCACATAGGCGTCGATCTGATGCGGGCCCATCAGCTCGACCGGCAGATGCTTGCCTGCTGCGCGTTTCAGGACAGGCGACAGGGAATCGACATGGCCGATATGGGTGGCGATCACTTCCTTCACGCCAGCGTCCACCGCAAGCTTGCCGAGTTCGGCGGGGCTCGTGTGCGAGAAGGTGCCGACGGCCGATTTGCGGCGGTGTTCGATGAAGGCCTCGGTGAAAGTGCATTCGTGGATCAGGAGATCGGCGCCTTGCGAGATTTTCCGAATGCCTTCGCACGGTGCCGTATCGCCGCTGAAGGTGACGATCTTGCCTTCCGCCTCGATGCGGAAGCCATAGCAGGGCGAAATCTCGACCGGGATGTGATCCATCAGCGCGGCGGTGACACGGATATCCTTATCCTCGAAGACGAGGCCTTCCTTATATTCGCGCACGGCCGGGCGGATCGCTTCCATATTGGCCTGGCGCGCCGGATAGGCGCTGCGCGCCCTGATATCGGCGGCGAAAGCGCCGTTCTCGAACAGATGGCCGACCATATCCTTCGTGCCGGCGGGGCCATGCAGGTTGAGCGAACCGCGCTTGCTCAGGATCCATTGCGAAATGACGAAGAACGGCAGTTCGCAGACATGGTCGTGATGCAGATGGGTGAGGAAGAGATCGCTGACATCGGCCGGATTGACGTCGACGCGCATCAATTGGCGCGTCGCGCCATGACCGCAGTCGAGCATCAGGTGCCGGCCGTTGTCCAAGGTGATGAGAATGGAGGTGTGGCAGCGATCGGGATCGGGCAAAGCCGCGCCGGTTCCAAGCATCACGATCCGCATCTCAGTCCTCCATTATGTGCCTGCACTATGAAACGGCGCTTTGATAAGAGAAGACGGATTTTTGGCATGACATGATAACTAATAGGAATAATATGATTTCGGAGGTTTCGGGATGATTTCGTCGCTGCGCATGCGCCATCTGGAGGTCGTGCTGGCCGTTGCCCAGGCGGGCTCGATGCAGCGCGCCGCCCAGCGGGTGCGGCTGACGCAGCCGGCGATTTCCAAGCTGATTGGCGAGATCGAGGCGATCCTGGGCGCTACGCTTTTCGTGCGCAGCAAGCGCGGCGTCGCGCTGACCGAGAGCGGCCAGGCCTTCATCGGCCGCGCCGAGGCTTTGCTCAACGATGTCGAGCAGTCGCGCCACGAAGCGGTGGCGATCAGCAAGGGGCAGCGCGGCTTGCTGCGCGTCGGCATGCTCTCGGTGGCGGAAGGCGATATTCTGCCGAAGAGCCTATTGGCTTTGCAGAAGATCGCGCCGGGGCTGCGCGTGCGCATCGAGGAAGGTACCTATACGGCGCTGCTCGACGCGCTGCTGCGCGGCGAACTCGATTGCGTCATCGGCCGTCTCGAAGCGGGATTGAGCGGTGTCGATGTGCAGACCATCGCTTTCCATCCGGCACCCAGCCTGGTCGCGCGGGCCGGCCATCCGCTGGCGCGGCGCAAGCGTGTGACTTTGGCCGATCTGGCCGCCTGTGCCTGGGTGCTGCCGCGCGGCAATGCACCGGTGCGCGTCGCCATCGACAAGATTTTCATCCAGGCTGGGCTCGTGCCACCGGTGCCTTTGGTCGAGTCCACATCGATCCGCTTGAACTACGAACTGTTGAGCCAGTCGGACATGATCGGCGTTATGACGGCCGATGCCACTACCGACTATGTGGCACGGCGCAAACTGGTGGTTCTGCCGCTGGATATCGGCGATCTCCTGCCGCCGATCGGCATCATGCAGCGCCCGGGGCAGCGTTCGCACGTAATGACGCTGTTTCTCAGCCTGTTGAAGAAAGCCTACGGCTGAGCGGTTTCTATGGTGCGGCCGTCGATTGTCGAGCGACGAATTGCGGGCGCAACAGCACATCGCCTGGCATGTCCTGGCCGGCGATGCGCGCCAGCAGCAGGCGCGAGGCTTCAAGCCCCATGTCGCGCTGGTGGATGCGCACCGTGCTGAGCGGTGGCTGCACCACGTCCATGAAAGGAGAGTCGTTATAGCCGGTGATCGAAATGTCGCGCGGGCAGACGAGGCCTTGCTGCGCGAAGACGTCGTAGCAGCCAAGCGCGATCATGTCGTTGGCGGCGACGATGGCGGTGAGCTTTGGATTTTGTGCGAGCAGGGTGACACAGGCGCGGCGGCCCTCTTCGCGTGAGAAGGCGGCGGACGTGACGACGGGTCGTTGTGCCTCCGGGATCGACAGCTCGGCGCAGGCCAGCAGAAAGCCATTGAGGCGCGCCGCGCCGGTCGACAGCGAGGCGGGGCCGGCGATATGGCCGATGCGGCGATGGCCGAGCCCGGCGAGATGGTGCACGGCAAGCCCAATGCCTTTGATGTCGTCGCTGAGCACGGCGGGAGCGCGGCCGAATTCGTCGGTGCGATTCATCAGGACGATCGGCGCGGGGCCTTGCAGCCATTCATCGAGGATCGGATCACGCAAGGTGGCCGAGGCGATGATCAGACCATCCACCTGCCGCTCCATCATGCCGGCAAGGATCAGGCGATGGCGCTGCGGATCATTCGCCGAATTGGCGACGATGGTCATGTAGCCCTCCTTGAGGAGGTTGTGCTCGATGCCTTCGAGAATGGGCGGAAACAACAGGCTCGCCATGTCGGGTACGACGACGCCGACCACGCCCGAGCGCTTGGTGCGCAAGCTGGAGGCGAGGGAATTGGGTCGATAGCCGAGCGTGCGGGCGGTTTCGAGGATGCGGGCGGCGATCTGCGGTTTGACCAGATTGCGGGTCGCCGGGTTCAGCGCCCGCGAGACGGTCGAAAAATGCACGCCCGTCGCCGTGGCAACGTCCTTCAAGGTGACGGGGTTTTTCGGCTCGGCTGGCATGGGGCCCGCAATGAGGTTCTACAAACGTTTGTATCGATTTTGCCGAAAAACCCAAGAGGCTATTGACAATATCTGGGGATATGGCGGAATATTCGCCTACAAACGTTTGCAAGACGTTTTGCTTAAGGGAGGCACTGATGGCGCCACGGATCAGCTATGTCGAGCCAGCCACGATGACGGATGAGGCGATGCTGCGGGAGCTCGATCGCTGTCGCCGCGAGGGCACGCCGCGTCCCGAGAGCCAGGCGATCCGCGCCCATGTGCCGGCGGCTTTCTGGTCTTTCGCCAACACCTGGCAGACGGTGTTTCGCGAAGGCGTCGCCGATCACAACATCAAGGAATTGTGCCGGGTCTATGTGTCGCGTTCGGTGCTGTGCGAATATTGTGGCAATCAGCGCTCGATGAAGTCGGCCAAGGCCGGGCTCGAAGAGGCCGATTACAAGGACCTGATCAATTTCGAGAGTTCGACACGCTATGACGATCGGCAGAAGGCGGCGCTCGCCTATGCCGAATGCATCACCTGGGATCTGCCGTCCGAAGATAAGATGTGGGAACGCCTGCGGGCGCATTTCAGCGAGCCGGAAATCGTCGAGATCGGCTATTTCGTCGCCATCACCATGGGGCAGCAGCGTTGGCTGCGCACTCTGAACATCGAGCATCACCAGATTCTCTCCGGCACCGATGCGTCGATGGCGCCGGGCTTCGAGACGATGGACGATCTGTCCCGCTCGAAGGCCGATGCCAATTACTGGGCCAAATCGAAGGCGGAGCCGAAGTCGGCGGCCTGATTTACAGCCTCGCGATACTCTCCAAGACCTGAGCGACGATCTTGCGTTCGTCGCTCGCCAGGCCGCGCTGCGGCGCGATCGGATCGCCGACCTCATAGCCTTGCAAGGCAAGCCCAGCCTTGATGCAGGCGGCGAGATTGAACTTGGCGAAGGCTTCGTTGAGCGCCCAGAGATCGCGTTGCAAGCGCGCGGCTTCCTCCCATCGTCCGGCGATGCACAGATCGTAGAGCTTGACGCTTTGGCGTGGTGCGAGGCAGGCGGGGCCGGAGAGCCAGCCTTTGCCGCCGATCATCATCACGCTGGTGATGATGTGCGAGGAGGCCGCGAAAATATCGAGCCGGTCCTGACAGCGCCGTGCCACCGTAAGAAGATGGCCGGTGTTGGTCGAAGCATCTTTCAGCGCGACGATATTGTCATGGCGCGACAACTGTTCCAGCACCTTCAGGCTGAGATTGGTGCGCTGAAAATTCGGATTGGTATAGATGATCACTGGGATGTCGATGCTTGAGGCAACCGAGGTGAAATAGTCGATGACCTGAGCTTCGTTCAGCGGGAAATAAGATTCGAGGACGAGCAGGATGCCGTTGGCGCGCAGGCCTTGATAAAGTTTGGCCTGGCGGATCGCGTCGTGCGTGCTCAGCGCTGCGACACCGGGAATGACGGGCACGCGGCCATGCGCCGCTTCGATCGTGGTGGCGACGACGCGCCGGCGTTGCTCGTCGTTGAGATAGGGATATTCGCCGGTGCTGCCCAAAGGCGTGAGGCCGTGCACGCCGGCTTTGATGAGATCGTCGCACAATCGGGCAAGTACCGGCGTGCGAATGGTGCCATCGGCGTCGATGGGCGTGACGAGATAAGGCATCACGCCTTTGAAGAAAGACATAGTCGAATCCGCCGTCTTTTTGTCGATCGTTCGCTGCGAACGATCCGCGCGCAGTCTCAGCGAATGAGCTAAGGCATCAAGAGGCGGTGGCTTATGGATTTATAAGCGCCATATAACGCTTTCGAGCGAAGTGGATTCCGGTTTGCGTAAAGAAAACGCGTCGAAAGTAAAAGTTCAGACGGAGTTCGGCGGAAACAGGCTGGCCTTCTGCGCGCGCAAGGATCGTAGGAACGACATGGCCGCCGGCGAAAGCGCGCGGGTTTCCGAATAGATCACCGAAACGTCGCGGCGCACTTCGGGGTTCTTCAACGGCTTGGCCAGCACGCCGAAAGCTTGCGCGAAACGCCAGGCGTAAGACGGCAGCACGGCGATGCCGAGATCGGCAGCGACCATCATCACGGCGGTCGTCACCTGCGAGACTTCATGGGCCGGCCGTACCGACAGGCCCAGCGATTCATAGGTATGATCGAGCAGGAAGCGCAAACGGCTTTCGCGCGTCAGGGTGATTAGGTCGGTCTCGGGCAGATCCGACCAGTTCAGGCTTTTCTGCGCGGCGAAGGACGACGAGGGCGCGCACCAGGCCATCATACTGTCTTGGAACAGCAGTTCGCGGCGTACGCCTTGTTGTTCGTCAGGAAAGGTGCCGATACCGCAATCGGCATCGCCGCGCCGCACACGATCGACAATCAGTTCCGGCGCGATGTCGAGCACCACCACTTCGATGCGCGGAAATTTACGTTTGTATTGCTGGATCGTTTGCGGAACGATCATCGCCGCGAGCAGCGGTGGGGCGGCGATGACCAGGCGGCCGCGCTTGCGATGCGCCAGTTCGCGGGTGTTGTGAACCGCATGTTCGAGATCTTCGATCAGCCTGTCGACCGCCTGCAGGAATTCGCGGCCGGCGGCGGTCAGTTCGACGCGCCGGGTCGTGCGGTCGAAAAGCCGCGCGTCAAGCTCATCCTCCAGTTCGCGCACGATCTGCGACAGGGCGGGCTGGGCCACGCCCAGCCGCTGCGCTGCCGCCGTGAACGTGCCGGCTTCCGCCACCGCCTTGAAGCCATAGAGTTGGCGAAGGGTAATATTCATCAGCCCTGATTATAAATTGAGACTCGTTTCATATCTTGCCGGGCGTGGTGCGACCAAGCAAGACAATTCCAAAGCCGCGAAAGCCGCCGTATAGGTCCTGCTTCATGCTCCCGCCATACGCATTTGCTTTCCGCTCCCGGTTGTTTCGTCGAGGTTCCTATGACGCGCTATCCTGATCTTCAAGTTTACATCGGCGGCTCCTGGCGCAAGACCAAGCGGTCGCAGCCGGTGCTCAATCCCGCCGACGAGAGCGTCATCGGTGAAGTGCCGCTGGTCGACCAGTCCGATCTCGACGATGCGTTGCAGGCGGCCGCCGACGGTTTCAAGATGTGGCGCAAGGTGGCGCCGCGTGTGCGTGGCGAGATCATGGTGAAGGCAGCGGCGCTGATGCGCGAACGCGCCGACGAGATCGCCACCTCGATCACGCTCGAACATGGCAAGCCGTTTCCGCAGGCGAAGCTCGAAGTGGTGCGCGGCGCCGAATTCTTCGAATGGGATGCGGCCGAAGGTCAGCGCACCTATGGCCATGTCATTCCCAGCGAGCCGGGCATCAAATACATGACCCTGCATCAGCCGATCGGCATGGTCGCGGCTTTCTCGCCGTGGAATTTCCCGATGAGCCAGCCGTGCCGTAAGATCGCCGGCGCTTTGGCTTCCGGCTGTTCGATCATCATCAAGGCGGCGGAAGAAACGCCGGCCGGTGCGATGCATATCGCGCGCGCCTTGCAGGATGCGGGCCTGCCGCCGGGCGTGCTCAATCTGGTGTTCGGCGTGCCGGCGGAAGTGTCGAGCTATCTTATTCCGCAAGAGCAGACGCGGCTGATTGCCTTCACCGGCTCCACGGCGGTGGGCAAACATCTGACGGGCCTTGCCGCGCAACATATGAAGCCAGTGCTGATGGAGCTTGGCGGTCATGCGCCGGTCATCGTCTGCGACGACGTCGATCCGATCGAAGCGGCGATCACCTCGGTGTCGCGCAAGATGCGCAATGCCGGCCAGGTCTGTACCTCGCCGACGCGCTTCTACGTGCAAGAGCCGATCTATAACGCCTTCACCAAGGCCTTCGCCGAACATGCCAAGAAGATCGTCGTCGGCAGTGGCTTCGACGCCGGCGTCGAAATGGGTCCGGTCGCCAATCATCGCCGCATCGAGGCGATGGAAATGCTGGTCGCCGATGCCACCGCGAAGGGTGCGCGTCTGCTGGCCGGCGGCGATCGCATCGGCAATCGCGGCTATTTCTTCGCGCCCACCGTATTGGCCGATCTGCCCGACGATGCGCGCGTCATGCGCGAAGAGCCGTTCGGTCCGCTGGCGGTGATCAATCCGGTCAAGACGCTGGACGAGGCGATCGAGAAAGCCAACGCCCTGCCGTTCGGTCTGGCCGCCTATGCCTTCACCCGCTCGTCGCGCAATGCCGATGAGATCATGGACCGGGTCGAGGCCGGCAACGTGTCGATCAACACGCTGGAAGCCTCGGTGGCGGAAGTGCCGTTCGGTGGCGTCAAGGACAGCGGCTATGGCCGCGAGGGCGGCGCCGAAGGTCTGTCGCACTACACCGTGGTCAAGACCGTCTCGCATCGCATGATGTAATCGGTCCACGCCGGCCCCTCGTCTTTGGCGATGGGGGCCGGCGTGCCCCTTTACCCAGGTCAAAACGGTGCCTTGACTCACTTCTATATTTCTATGATCATTGAAATATGGAATCAAATCTTGCTATCAAACGCCTTTCGGCCCTCGCGCAGGACAATCGCCTGGCGGTTTTCCGGCTGCTGATCAAAGCCGGCCCCGATGGGCTCGCCGCCGGCGAGATCGCCCGCGCCCTCCAGATCACGCCCAATACGCTGTCGGCGCAACTGACGATCCTGTCGAATGCCGGCCTCATCGTCAGCCGCCGCGACGGGCGCTCCATCATCTATGCCGCCGACTTCGAGGGGATGAGCCAATTGCTCGTCTATCTCATGGAAGATTGTTGTCAGGGCCGTCCGGAGGTCTGCGCGCCTCTGGCGGAGGTCGCCAGTCGCGCCTGTTGCGCGCCATCGAAAGAGGTCCGGTCATGAAACGTCTTCACCTGCATGTCGCTGTCGATGATCTCAGCAAATCGATCGGGTTCTACTCGACCTTGTTCGGTGCCGTGCCGGATGTGGTGAAGCCGGACTATGCGAAATGGATGTTGGAGGATCCACGCATCAATTTCGCCATTTCGAAGCGAGCCGTTACCGCCGGTCTTGATCATCTGGGTATTCAGGTCGAGACGGCCGAGGAATTGAGCGAGCTTGCGAGCCGGCTGAAGGCGGCGGGCGAGACGACACGTGATCAAGAGGCGGCAACGTGCTGCTATGCCCGTTCCGACAAGGCCTGGGTCAATGATCCTTCGGGGCTGAGCTGGGAGACGTTCTACACGTTTGGCGACGCGCCCGTGTATGGCGAGGATGATCAGCCGCAGGCGCCGAAAGCCGCGTGTTGCGGCGCTTCGGCCAAGCCTGTTGCATCGGCCTGCTGATCATGCTTGATGTCGGCGATGCCAACCTGATCTGTTCCGATCGAGGTTCGTCGCGACAGGTTTTCGATCTGCCCCGCCGGCTGGTTGCCGAAGCGCTGGGAACAGTGCTCCTCCTGGCCATCGTCATCGGCTCGGGGATCATGGGCGAGCGCTTGGCGCAAGGACATGTCGCACTGGCGCTTCTCGGCAACACGGTGTCGACAGGGGCCGGCCTCGCCGTTCTGATCACGGCATTCGGGCCGCTCTCTGGCGCGCATTTCAATCCTGTCGTCACAATGGTTTTCGCGTTGCGCCGCGAGATCGATGGGTTAACAGCGGCGGCCTATATCGCCGTGCAATTTGTCAGCGCTCTCATCGGCGTCTGGATCGCGCATGCGATGTTCGGCGAATCCATCATGCAGGTTTCGACAAAGCTGCGCGATGGGCCGGCGCTGGCGTTCTCGGAAGCCGTCGCAACCTTCGGGCTGATCATCGCGATCCTCGGCACGCTGCGCTTCCGGCCGGATGCAACCGCCTTTATCGTCGGGCTCTATATCACCTCGGCCTATTGGTTCACGGCCTCGACGTCCTTCGCCAATCCGGCGGTGACGGTGGCGCGATCCTTGAGCGACAGCTTCGCCGGCATCGCGCCGTCGTCCGTTCCCCTGTTCATCGCGGCTCAATGCGCCGGCGCCTGTTCGGCGCTGGCGTTGGGCGGCTGGCTTTTCCGAGAGGACGAACCGCATGAATGATTTTCCGATTACGATTTATCACAATCCCGATTGCGGCACGTCCCGCAACACATTGGCGATGATCAGGGCGGCCGGATACGAGCCGACCGTCATCGAATATTTGAAAGTGGGCTGGACGCGCACGGGGCTGCAAGATTTGTTCGCGGCGATGCATGTGGGGGCCCGCGATGTCCTGCGCCAAAAGGGAACGCCGGCGGCCGAACTCGGACTGCTCGATCCAGGCGTCAGCGATTCGCAGCTTCTCGAAGCGATGGTGGCGCATCCGATCCTGGTGAACCGACCCATCGTGGTCACGCCGAAGGGCGTGAAGCTCTGCCGTCCGTCCGAAGCCGTGCTCGCGCTGCTCGATCGGAAACCCCAGAGCTTCACCAAGGAAGACGGAGAAGTGGTTCAGCTCTGACCTGGGAAGACTGCGGCCCCTGGGAGGAGGCTTGTCACGGGCAACTATATAGTATAGGGGGGTATGCTATGTCACATACCACATCGAATAAAGATCAGCTCCTGGCGCGGGTTCGGCGGATCGCCGGGCAGATGGCTGCCGTCGAGAAGGCGATCGAGGCCGAAGCCGGCTGCTCCGTGATCCTGCATCAGGTGGCAGGGGTGCGCGGCGCCGTGCATGGGCTGATGGACGAGTTGATCGAGGATCATGTCCGCGAGCATGTCGCCCATCCTGGCCTCACCGACGATGCGCGTTCAGCCGGCGCCGAAGAGCTGATCGCCGTGGTGCGCCGGTACGCCAAGTAGAAGCTGAGTAAACCCAGAGTTTGGAGCCGTGCCATGCCTGCCGAGACCGACGCTTTGCGTCATGACCATGTGTTTCTGGGCGACCGGCACGACGAAAACGCCCGCCGCACTTTGTGGGTTGTCGGGCTGACGGCGGTGATGATGGTCGGCGAGATCATCGCCGGCAGTATTTTCAACTCGATGGCTTTGCTGGCCGATGGCGTTCACATGGCGACCCATGCCGGTGCATTGGCCGTGGCTGCCGCCGCTTATGCTTTCGCGCGCCGACATGCGCACGATCGCCGTTTCAGCTTCGGCACGGGCAAAGTCGGCGATCTTGCAGGCTTTGCGTCGGCGCTGGTGCTGGCGCTGATTGCCTTGGGCATCGGCGTTGAATCGGTGGCGCGCCTGTTTGATCCGCGCCCGGTGGCGTTCACCGAGGCGACGTTGGTGGCGGTGCTCGGTCTGGCGGTGAACATTGCCAGCGCCTTCCTGCTGGCGGGTAGTCATAGTCATGGGCACGACCATGATCACGATCACGACCATGGGCACGATCACCGTCACCGCGACAACAATTTCCGCTCCGCTTTCGTCCATGTGCTGGCCGATGCCTTGACCTCCGTCCTGGCGATCGCCGCTCTGCTGTTGGGCCGTTATCTCGGCTGGGTCTGGCTCGATCCGGTGATGGGCATCGTCGGCGCTGTCGTCATCGCCATCTGGTCGTGGAGCTTGTTGCGCGACACGGCCACGGTCCTGCTCGATGCCTCCGATCCGCATCTGGAGGCGGAGGTGCGCCAGGAGGTGGAGAGCCCGGGTGACGCGCGGATCACCGACCTGCACATCTGGCGCGTCGGGCCGGGGGCCCATGCGGCAATCGTCAGCGTGACCGGCGGGATCGATAGCGACACCGTCCGCCGCCGGCTGCGGCCAGTGCACGAACTGGCGCATATTACCGTCGAAACGCGTTAGACCTCTGCATTTTGCCGTGCCTGAGCGCTATCGGCCCCGGTTCACGCATGGCCGCTGCATGGTCCGCGCGGGTGGCGCTGTTGCGGCGCCGGTGTTATAGGCACGGCCATGAATAGCCACGTTCAGCCCGTTTCCACGTCTGGCCAAGTGCCTGCCGATGTGCCTGCCCTGATGAAGGGTCTGGGCGCGCAGGCCCGCGCGGCTGTCCATGCCCTGGGCCTTGCCTCGACGCAGGCCAAGAACCTGGCCCTGACCAAGGCGGCCGCGGCGCTGCGGCGCGATGTTGAGAAGATCATCGCTGCCAACCGCACGGACATGGAGGCCGCCACCAAGGCCGGCGTGTCGAAGGCCAATCTCGATCGGCTGATGCTCGATGCCGGCCGTGTCGAAGCCATGGCGCGTGGTCTCGACGAAATCGCCGAACTGCCCGATCCGGTGGGCCGCGTATTGTCGACCTTCGAGCGTCCGAACGGTTTGAAGATCGAACGTGTCGCGACGCCGCTTGGCGTCATCGGCGTGATCTACGAAAGCCGCCCCAATGTGACGGCCGATGCCGGCGCCCTGTGCTTGAAGGCCGGCAATGCGGCGATCCTGCGCGGCGGTTCCGACAGTTTCCATTCCTCGCGCGCCATCCACGCCTGTCTCGTCGAAGGGCTGCGCGCCGCCGGTCTGCCGGAAACGGCCATCCAGATCGTGCCGGTCACGGACCGCGCCGCCGTGGGTGAAATGCTGAAAGGTCTCGATGGCGCGATCGATGTGATCGTGCCGCGCGGCGGCAAGTCGCTTGTCGCGCGCGTGCAGGATGAGGCGCGCGTGCCGGTCTTCGCGCATCTCGAAGGCATCGTGCATATGTATGTGCACGACAAGGCGAAGCTCGACATGGCGCTGGAGCTGCTGCGCAACGGCAAGCTGCGCCGCACCGGCGTTTGCGGCGCGACGGAAACCCTGCTGATCGATCGCCAGGTGGCGCAGAGCCACGGTCCGGCGTTGGTGAAAATGCTGCTCGATCTCGGCTGCGAAGTGCGCGGCGACGAAACCTTGCGCGGCGCCGATCCGCGTGTCGTGCCGGCGAGCGAACAGGATTGGTCGACCGAATATCTCGACGCGATCATCTCGGCGAAAGTGGTCGACGGGCTCGATGCCGCCATCGCGCATATCGAGCGCTATGGGTCGCATCACACCGATTGCATCATCACGCAGGATCAGGCGGCCGCCGATCGCTTCCTGCGCGAGGTCGATTCCGCCATCGTGCTGCACAATGCCTCGACGCAATTCGCCGATGGCGGCGAGTTCGGCTTTGGCGCCGAGATCGGCATTGCCACGGGCCGGATGCATGCGCGCGGCCCGGTGGCGCTCGAACAGCTCACCTCCTTCAAATACCGCATCCACGGTTCGGGCCAAACTAGGCCCTGATTCACCGTGATGGCCGCGCCTCTTGCGCAGGCCTTGGAGCCGGCGATAAATATGTTCCAAATGAGCATAACGGCACCTGGAGGCGGCGATCCTCCCGATCGCATGGCAGAGCCCGCCCTGGCGTGGGTCCAGCCCCCGGTTCCGGGGCGGGTGCCGGCGCGCCTGCCGCCGCATGGGGCAGGCCAGCGCATCGGCCTGTTCGGCGGCACGTTCAATCCCCCCCATGACGGCCATCGGCTGGTCAGCACCACGGCCCTGAAGCGGCTGCGGCTCGATGCGGTGTGGTGGCTGGTGACGCCGGGCAACCCGTTGAAGGAAAACAGCGGTTTGCCGCCTTTGGCCGTGCGCATGGCGGCAGCCCAGGCGGTGGCGGCCCATCCGCGCATTATCGTCACCGGCGTCGAGGCGGAAATCGGTACGCGCTACACCTATGACACGGTGCGCTATCTGACGTTACGCTGCCCCACCGTGCGTTTCGTCTGGCTGATGGGCGCCGACAATCTGGTCGGCTTCCATCGCTGGCAGCGCTGGCAGGACATTGCCTCGCTTATTCCGATCGCGGTGATCGACCGGCCGCAATCGACCCTGAAAGGCGCGCACAGCCGCGCCTCGGCCTGGCTCGCGCCGCATCGCATCGATGAAGGCGACAGTTCCATCCTGCCCGATCTTAAAGCCCCGGCCTTCACCTTCCTGCACGGCCCGCGCTCGGATCTATCGTCGACGGCGCTGCGCGCGGCGGGGCGGACGCTTTAGATTACACATAGTACGCTGACGATTGCGTCTTAAGCAGATGTGGTTAAAGATATATCAGATCAAGCAGTTGATGTGATGCCGAGCGAACAAATCCCAATTACCCCGGCTATTGTTACTTGGGCGCGTAAGCGTGCAGGATTTGCGCTCGCGGATATGGAGCGAGAATTTCCCAAGATTGCGCAATGGGAGGTGGGTGATAGCTATCCGACGTATCGGCAGCTAGAGAATTTGTCGGTAAAGCTAAAAGTTCCGGTCGCAGTTTTTTTCTTCCCAGAGGAACCGAGAACTCCGCCGATAGAAGAAACGTTCCGTACCTTGCCTCAAGCCGTGCTGGATCGACTGCCAAGTCGGATGAAATTACTGCTGCGAAAAGCGAAAGCTCTGCAACTCAATCTTATCGAGTTGTGCGGAGGCCGAAATCCGATGCCTCGCCTAATAACGAGGGATCTAAGGTTCTCGCCTGCAGAATCTGTGGTGACTATGGCCCGCGAAGTTCGAGAATATTTAGGTATTTCAATTGATCAGCAAATTGCGTGGCTCAATGATGATAGTGCGCTGAAAGCTTGGCGAGATAGTTTGCAGAAATTCGGCGTTTTTATCTTCAAAGATGCGTTTCAAGCGGCAGACTATTCCGGCTTCTGTTTGGTCGATAATGAATTCCCAATCATCTATCTGAACAACAGCTGCTCGAAAACTCGACAGATGTTCACGATCTTTCACGAGCTTGCTCATCTCCTATTTGAGACGAGTGGAATAGACTCTTTAAGTGAAATTGAAGCTCGACCCGGTCAGTCCCGTCAGATTGAGGTGTTCTGTAATCGATTTGCTGCGGAGTTTTTGTTGCCGGCGGCGGTTTTCGAGCAAGCCCGACGGGGGTTGGCTGCTAGCGAGGAAACGGCTCAACTATTGGCCGCGCGTTTCCATGTAAGCCGAGAATCGATCTTCCGCCGCTTTTTGGATCGACGAGAAATCTCGCTGCGGCAGTATGAAGAAGCGGCAGAGCGCTGGAACAACGAAGGCGGGGAAGGTGCAGGCGGAAATTATTACAACACTAAGTTGGCCTATCTGCCGAGAGATTATGTTGCTCTAGCGCTAGCCGCCTATCATCAGAATCGAATTTCTGAGGGTAAGTTGGCGGAGTTTCTCGATACCAAGCCTAGGAACCTGAGTACGTTGGAGGAGCGGTTTATCGGGAATGCAGCTGCATGAGCTACGTTTTTGACAACGGGCCATTCTCCCAGCTTTTTCGGAATTTCTTCCCTAGTATCTTTGTCACGCTGTGGGAGAATTTTGATCAGCTTGTAGCTGAGTCTCGAATTGTCTCTGTTCGGGAAGTGCTAGGCGAAATAGAAGATGGCTCGTTGGAGCGGTTAAGAGAGTGGGCAGGAAATCACCTTGATATCTTCGCTGCACCGACGGCCGCTGAAGCAACTTTCATCACCCAAATTTATGCTGAGCGCCACTTTCAACATAATATCGAGCAACAGAAGTTGTTGAAAGGCGGGCGTATTGCCGATCCATTTGTTATTGCCAAGGCAAAGATTGAAGACAGAACCGTTGTTACGACGGAGCTCCTGAAGCCGCACGCCGCCAAAATCCCAAACATATGTCAGCACTTTGGTGTGCCGTGTATGACTGTTCAGCAGTTTATGGAAACCGAAGGCTGGCGTTTCTAACGCTATAGTTATTGTAAGCTAGCTCGGTGCGTCGCGGCGCAAAGGCCGTCGTCGACAGCGTGCGCGGTGGGACGCTCCAGACTCACCTGCCGTCCTCCACCGTCCGAGGATATCGGGAAGGCACGTCGCGCCGCGGGCCCGACGTGGCGTGATCAATGCGTGTTAGGTCTGACTTCGTGGCACTTCCTCGCGGTGCAGCGAGACGAGGATGTGCAAGGTGGCGAGCACCGCTATGGCCGACAGCGCCGTGGCGAGGCTGAAGAGCTGACCGTAGCCCATGAGATCGGCGATCTTGCCCGACAGCATCGAGCCGACGAGATAGACGATGAGCTGCGCGCAAGCGAGGATGGTGAAATCGGTGCCGGGCTGGCTCGATGACGTCCCCGACATGAACAGCGAATAGAGCGCGACGATTTCCATATAGCGGATGAGGGTTTGAAAGCCGGCGGCGCCGAACAAAGGCAGCGTGCCGGTGACCCAGCCCAAGGCATGGGCGGCGAAGAGCGCAAAGCAGAGCGTGCGCAACAGGCCGAGCAGGCCCAATGTGGTTGCCGTGCCGAAGCGGCGCACCAGCACCGCGGCGATGACCGCGCCGGCGAGGCCGGCGGTGGTCGCCGAAATGCCGGAGAGATAGCCGATCTGGTTCAAAGGCACGCCGGCATCGACGAGATAAGGCCCTTCCATGGCCTTCACGAGGCCTTCGCTGACGCGGTAGATCAGCGCGATCCACAGCACCTGGCGCACCTCGGTGCGGCGCAGGAAGGTCATGATGGAGGGACGCGTCGCCTGCTGCGGCGCGACTGGATCGCTCTCGCGCATGGCAAAAGCGGCGATCAGCGGCAGCAGCGAAAAAGCGGCGATGACCAGCAGCATCGTCGTCCAGCCAGCATAATGATAGAGCAGCAGGCCGAAGGTGCCGCCGATCACCACGCCGAAGGCGATGGACCCACCCTGAATGGCATTGCCGATGGCGCGATCCTCGGGCGGCAGATATTTCGCCGCATAGCCGTCGGTGGCGATGTCCTGCGTCGAGATGAGCAGCGACGCGACGAAGCCGACCGCGATGATGCCGATCACATGGGTTGGGCCGAGCGGCAGCAGCGCCAGAATGCAAAGGATGACGCCGGTTTGTGTGACGATGATCCAGCCGGCGCGATGGGCGCGGGCGAAGGGGCGCAAACGATCGACATAAGGCGCCCAGAGGAATTTCAGCACCAGCGGCAGGAACAGCAGGCTGAGATAGCCGATGGCGGTGCGTGACACACCCGCTTCGCGCATGATCGGCGGCAGAGCGGCGGCGATGAGATAAGACGGGATCGACTGTGCCAGATAGAGCCCGCCGAGCACGACGAACAGCCGCCAGCGGCCGATGGGTGGAGCTGATGTCGTGACTGCGCTCATGTGGTTGCCATATGTTGAGCCAGGAAGGCGCGCGCCTCCGCCTCGTCATGGGTGGCGGCGATCGGCATCGGCCAGAGCTTGCGAAAGGTTTCGGCCATTTTCTCGGTGGCGCCCGGGCGCACCATGGCTATGGCCTTGCAACGCTTGCCGAAGTGCGCCCGCGTCGCCTTGAACCAGAGAGCCTGTTCGCGTTCGCCAGCTTGCGACAGCCGGCCGCCGCCGGCGAAAATCGTCAGCAGGACGAAATCGCCGTCGTAGCGCCCTATCTCGACGAGGGCGTCGAGATAAGCGCGCTCGTCGGTCTCGGCATAAGGTGGCAGGAAACGCAGAACCTGCCAGCCGCCTTGTTGTTCCGGCGTCACCATAGGTTTCTCAGAACGTTTTGCGGTAGCCGAGCGTCACCGTGCGGCCCCAGGAATAGACGGGCAGATTGCGCACGGATGTCGCTGTCGGGTTCTGCAAGTTCGCGTTGAACAGATTGTTGGCCGACAGATAGGCTTCGCCACCCAGCAGCGGCGCGGTGAAGGCCACATTGACCGTGGCACCGGAGGGGATCTTGTAGCGCGTGCCGGCGAGATCGATCGCCTGGTTGCGGCCGCTATAGGCTTCCACTTCGACGCGGGTGGTGATGCCATTGTCGAAGCGATAGCTGCCGAAGGCCATGCCGCGCAGCGGCGTGGCGATGCGGTTGTTGGGCAGCCAGCTATCGAGCTTGCCGTCCTTGTTGCTGTCGTAACGGCCCTCGCGATAGCCGAGCATGCCGCCGAAGGTGAACTGATCCGTCAGCGCATATTCGCCGGTGAATTCGGCGCCGTAGATGAATTCCTTCTGCTGCGAGATGACATTGGTCAGCGGATCGAAGGTGACGCCCTTGTCGGACGTGCTGATGAAGCCGGTGAGGCTGCCCTTGAAACGGCCGATGGAGCCGCGCACGCCCAGTTCGTAATTGTCGACGATCTGCGCCGAGGGGCCGATCATCGCATAGCTGATCGTGCTACGCGAGGCGGGAAGGCAGTTCGGCGCAGTGACCGGGCAGGCATAAGCAGTGGAGAGGCCGGCGCGGCGTGTATAGGCGCCGACGTCAGGCAAAGCGAAGCCCTGCGAGAAGCCGCCAAAGATCTCGCTCGTCTCGGTCAGTTTGAAGGTGGCGCCGATGTTGAAGGTCGGCGACGAATAATTGAACTTGCCGCCGATGACATTCAGCGCCGGCAGGACGAATGGCTGATAGCCAAGCGCCGTGCGAGCCGCCACGGCCGCATAGGCGGCGGGGCGGGTGAAGCCGTCGACATCCAAGGCGAAATGTTCATAGCGCACGCCGCCGCGCACGGTGAGGCGCTCGGTGAGCGGCACTTGCACGAGGCCGAAGATCGCTTTGGTGGTTTGGCTCAGCGGCGTGAACACGTCCTGGCCGTTGGTCAGCGTCTGGTGCGTACGCTCATGAATGACGTCGCCGCCCCAGGTGAACTTGGCGCCCTGCCAGACTGGGTCGAGCGGCGTATCGATGGTCAGATTGACGCCGCCGCGCTTCGAATAGAGCGTTGTCTGATTATAGGGGCTCGTCGGATTGCGCGGGTCGAAGGAATAATAGACCTGCGAGTTATAAGGATAGGAGAAGGTCGAGTAATTGAAGCGCTTCTCGATGTCGTTGTAGAAGGCGACCGCATTGAGCGAGCCGAGGATGAATTCCTTGTCGCTGTAGCGAGCGGTAAAGGACTTGGTGTTCTCCAGCACGCTGAGGCCCGTATAAGGCTGCGTGTAATCGGGCCGCGCATAGGGGCCGGCATAGCTCGTCATATATTGCGGCGACTGGTTGAAGGTCAGCCAGTTGGCCGACATTTCGAACCGTTTGCCGCCGTCGAAATCGCGGCCGATCTTGGCGAAGAGATTGCCGCTGTTGAAACGGTCGCCGCCGCCCTGGCCGAGCATGGAATCGGAGGGCAGTTCGCGGCCCGCACCGTCGAAGGTGCGGCGGGCGACGCGGCCGGAGCCGACGAAGACATAGTCGAAGCCGTTTTCGGCCTTGCCGGAAATGGTGGCCGAGACTTCGGGCGAAATGGATTCGGCCGGATGGGCGGTGAAGCCGCGCAGCGCCGAATTGATGGTGATCTTCGGCGGGCCTGCCTCAGCCCGCTTGGTGATGAAATTGACCGTGCCGCCGGTGGCGCCGGCGCCATAGAGACTGGAAGCGCCCGACACCATTTCGATGCGTTCGACCGAATTGAGATCGATGAGCGAGAGAATCCGGGAGACATCGCGCAGCGGCGTGTTCAGCGGCACGCCGTCGACGAGCACCAGGAGGTCGCGGCCGCGATAGGTTTCCGAGGCGCCAGACACCGTCTGGTTCGACATCGAGAAGCCGGGCACGATCTTGGCCAGGGCCGCCGAGGCACTGCCGGCTTGCTGCACCTGGGTCTCGATTTCCTTCTTGTCGATCAACTGCACCGACTGCGGAATGTCCGACAGGGAGCGTTCGGCGCGGGCCGCCGTCACGGTGATCGTGTCGAGTTCGACATAACTACCGTTTTGGCTACCGTTCTGTTGCGCCAGGGCGGGGAGCGCCAGGAGGCCGCAACTCACGCCAAACGCTGTGGTCGACAAAAGGATTCTTCGCATCATCATCAGCACGCCCCTTATGTATTTCTTTTCAGCCCATGCTGTCTGCAAGCTTTCGGCTGTTATGGCGGCGGATGTGTTGTTGTTTGGAACTGTTTTAATTTGCGTCTACTGCCGCAATGCTTTCCAAACGTCGCCCATCGCCATAGATGTAGTGAATTGCACTAGAGCGTTGACGCTTCGGCATCTTGGACATGGGCGAATTGGAAAGCGGACTCAGGCGAACAAAGCGCACGCGGCACGGGCCTGTGGCCGTCGGGCGACAGCGGCTGACGCCGATCTGGCTCGTCGCCGACAATGCGCGCACGCATCGCAATCTGCCCGACTTCAAGACGCCGGGGCTGGCAGGGCAGCCGCGCCGTCTTGAATCTTCGCGCGATGTGCCTTTCGAAGCCAAGGCGATCTTGCGCATGGAGCCCGACGTCGGGCTGATGTCCTGTTTCGATCCGGCGCCGCTCTGGGCCTTCGAGGCTTTGGCTGAGGCGAGCGCTCTCGTCGTGCGGCCGTCGAACGGCATCATCGTCGTGCATCAGGCGGGCACGCAGGTGGTCGTGGCATCGCGCGAAGCGGCGATTGTCTCCTGCGCCAAGGCGGCGCGCTTCATCCTCACGGATGTCGATCGGCTCGATTGCTTTTTGCTGCCGCGCAGTGACGGCGACGATCCGTTTGCCGACGTGGCCTTACGCAAATTCGGCCAGGACAATGGCGCGCTGTTGCTGCTCGGCCATTACGCGGCGGCGCTGATGCGCGGCCTTCTGCCGATGAACAGCGACGGCCTGCAGGATCTGTCGATGCGTTATATGCGCGATCTCGTCGCCAATATGTTCGAGACGCCGGCCCTCGAACAGGCGCCGCGTCCGGCCATGCGCCTGCGCGCCATCATGGCCGAAATCGAGGCACGGCTCGATCAGCATTCGCTGTCGGCGCAGGAGGTGGCGAGCCAGCACGGCGTCAGCACGCGCTATCTGCAAAAACTGTTCGAGGCGGAAGGCGGCACTTTCTCGGAATATGTGCTGCGCCGGCGGCTGGAACGGGCGCTGCTGCTGCTGCAATCCTCGGAAGCGCAGACGCGGCCGATCAGCAGCATCGCCTTTGATGTCGGTTTCGACGATCTGTCTTACTTCAACCGCACGTTCCGCCGTCGCTTTGGCTCATCGCCGCGCGAAATCCGCGCCCGCCACCGCGCCAACTTGCAGGCGCAGGGACGGGATGGCGGGGAGTCGAGCTAACCGCAGGTGAGGTCGTCGCACTCGCGCACTGAAGCGACGAGGCGCGCGACGGTCTTGGGGCCGGGATAGCCGAGAATGCCGACGCCATTGAGCGTATAGGACGGCGTGGCGTTGAAGCCGAGATTCTCGGACAGTTTGATATGTTTCTTAAGGGCCTCGCCGATCACCGGATCATCGGCCTGTGCCTCGACCTTGCCGACATCGAGTTTCAGCTTCTCGGCGACATCGAGCGCGGTGCGGCCGCCGACCGTACCGCGATGGGCGAAGAGTTCGGTGCGCATGCGATGGGCCGGCTGCGGCCCATGCATCCGCAGCACGGCGAGAAAGACACGCGCGGCTTGAAAGGAATCGAGGCCGAGCACGGCGTTCTGCACCATGCCGATGCGCAGCCCCTTGTCCTTCTGGCGCAGGCTTTCCAGATCGCGCGCCGCGCGCTTGCAGAAGGGGCAGTTGAAATCGGAGAATTCGGTGAGGATCACGTCGGGCGATTCCGGTCCGATCCAGAGGATGCCCGGCAGGCTATCGACGGAGAGTTCCGACGGCAGCTTGTAATTGACCACCGGCTTGCCGCTGTCGTCGGTCAATTCATGCAGGCTGTCTTGCGCTGAAACGTTTGTGGCGGTGAGCATGAGGCCGCCGGTCGCGATCATAAAATTCCGTCGTGTATAGATCATTCAAGTGCCCGCACTATCCGTTTTGTCGCTGAAAATGCAGTTCAGCCCGCGCCTTACGCTGGACTCATGACAACAGAAATCGGCTGAACTGGGGCAAGATCGCTCTGATCGCATGGCATATCGCTTGCTTTCTCATCCTTCTCACCGGGCTTGCAGAGGAGCCCGGTCGACCACCCAAGCAAATTGCGTTTCCATAGAAACGCAATTGTGCCTGGGATCTTTGTTTCGACGCGTCTTTGTGGCGTTTGACTACGTCAAACTGCAAAACGCTATAGGAGGGATGCGATGTCAGCCTCAGTGGCCGCTCCGGCGGAAGCGGTGAAAAGCGCCACGCCGCTCTATAAATCCTTGTTCGTTCAGGTGATCGTCGCGCTCTTGCTCGGCATCGTGCTGGGCATGGCGGCGCCCGATTTCGCCGTGCAGCTCAAAGTGCTGAGCGACGGCTTCCTCAAGCTGATCTCGATGATCGTCGCGCCGATCGTCTTCTGCGTGGTGGTGCATGGCATCGCCGGCGCTGGCGATCTGAAGAAGGTGGGGCGTGTCGGCGTCAAGGCGCTGGTCTATTTCGAAGTGATGACCACCATCGCTTTGGCGCTCGGCATTCTGTTGGCCTATCTGTTCGGGCCGGGCCACGGCATGAACATCAATACGGCAACGCTTGATGGCAAGGCGCTCGGCAGTTATGCCGACAATGCGCACAAGCTGCAGGGCGGCGGTCTATCCGCCTTCATTCTCAACATCATTCCGAGCACGTCGTTCGATGCGCTGGCGCGCAACGACGTGTTGCAGGTGCTGTTCTTCGCCGTTCTGTTCGGTGTCAGCCTGGCGCTGTATCGCGGCCCGCAGGCGCAGAAAGTCTCCGAGATGATCGAGGCGGTGTCGGGCGTGCTGTTCAAGGCGATGAGCCTGATCGTGCGCGTGGCGCCGCTCGGCGTGCTGGGCGCGGTCGCCTACACCGTCGGTCGCTATGGCGTGGGATCGCTGAAACAGCTCCTGTCGCTGGTGGTGCTCTATTATGTGTCGGTGCTGCTGTTCGTCTTTGTCGTGCTCGGCGCGGTGATGCGGATGGCCGGGATCAATCTGTTCAAGTTCCTGGCCTATATGCGTGAGGAATTGACGATCGTGCTCAGCACCGCCTCGTCGGATGCGGTGCTGCCGCAGATCATGCGCAAGCTCGAAGTGATGGGCATCAAGAAGTCGACGGTCGGCCTCGTCGTGCCGACAGGCTATTCGTTCAATCTCGATGCCTTCTCGATCTATCTCACTTTGGCGGTGGTCTTCATCGCCCAGGCGACCAATACGCCCCTGTCGTTCGGCGATCTCCTGTTAGTGTTAGGCGTCTCGCTCGTCACCTCCAAAGGCGCCCATGGCGTGCCGGGGTCGGCCATCGTCATCCTGGCGGCGACCTTGAACGCGGTGCCGTCGATCCCCGCCATCGGCCTGGTGCTGGTGCTCTCCGTCGATTGGTTCATCGGCATGGCCCGCGCCCTTGGCAATCTCATCGGCAATTGCGTGGCAACCGTGGTGGTCGCGGCCTGGGAAGGCGATCTCGATCATGAGAAAGCGCAGCAGGTGCTGAACGGTACGGCGACCGACGTCAGCGACATGGCCGATGCGCCGGTGCCGGAAGCCGTGCCGGTGGCGTCGGCGGTGTGAGCCGGTTCACCCCTGCCTGCCGATCGGCTACGATCCCCGCCGTCTTTGCGGTGGGGATCGAGAGGGGGCGGACCATGCCGGGAGTGCGATCGAGCGCGATATGTCTTGGTATCGCTGTGATCATGGGCGGCTGCGCTTCCCTGGATGGCGGTCTGTCCGATCCGCCACGTGGGCGCTTGCAGGGCACGCTCTTGCTGCAATGGAGTTCCGAGGACGGGTTCATCTATGTGCCTGATCCAACAGATCCGCTGATCTACGCCCTGGCCGGCAAGCCGCCCATTCAACCCGGCCGCATGTATACGGACGGCGGCTCGATCCCGCGTGTGTTCTGGAGCGTGAAGGGCTTTTCGCCTTGGGCCTATGGACCCGCCTATATCCTGCACGACTGGCTGTTCAACGAACACCGTTGCCGCCGTCTGCCTGAAGCGCCTGATGGCTACAGTCTGATCGAGGCGAATGCGGTGCTTTATGATGCCATCGGCATTCTGGTGGCGCAGGGCAAGGCCGACAGCAATGGCGAGGCGCGCCGCCTGATCAAATGGGCGGTCGATGCGTTCGGCCAGACGGCCTGGGACGGGCCTTGCGTCAAGCCGCCCCCTTCGCCATCGCCGCAGGCGCTGCGGGCGGCACGGCCGATCACGCTTTATAAGGTGACATTGGGTCGGTAGCGCTCAGTAGTCGCGCGTCACCGCGGTGGTGTGGCGTCGCTTCAGATCGCGCGCCGCGCGCCCCAAACTTTCGATGAAGGCGAGGGCGCCGGGCGATAGTGTGCGGTCGGCGCGATGGACGACGTCAAACTCGCGTTTAAGCGAGGGATTGCTCAGCGGCCGCGCGATCAATTGATCGGACGGCAGAGCCGTCAGACCATAGAGCGGCAGAACGGTGAGGCCGAAGCCGGCTTCGACCATGGCGATGACGGTGGCGAGTTGGCTGAACTCATGCGCCGGCTCGGCTGTTAGTCCAGCGGCGGCGTAACCGCGTTCGAGCTGTTCGCGAATGCCGTTGCCGCCGCGCAGCGCGATCAAGGCATGACCTTCGAGATCGCGCCAGCGTGGCCGCTTCAGCGCCGCCAGCGGATGATCGGTGCGGCAGAGCAGCGAGAAGGAATCGGTGACCAGCGACCGGCGCGTGATCGACGGATCGACGCGCAGGAACGTGCCGATCGCCAGATGCAATTCGCCGTCCTTGAGCATCTGATGCAGATCGGCGATGGGACGATCGACCAGGGTCACGGTGATGTCGGGCGAATGCTGCGCGAAGTCGGCCATGGCATGGGGCATCAGCGCCGCCGCCAGCAGGGGCGGCGCGCCGACGGCGATATGGCCACGGCGGCGCAGGCCGATATCGCGGGCGCGACGCAGCGCCATTTCGACATTGTCGTTGATCCGTTCGACGTCGTGCAGGAATTCCAGCGCCGCATCGGTCGGCTCGACGCGCCGCGTCGTGCGGTTGAACAGGCGAAAGCCGACCTCGGCCTCGAGATCGCGCACGAGGCCGGAGACGATCGGTTGCGCCAGGTTCAGCCGTTCGGCGGCGCGGGTGAAGCTTTGCGCCTGCGCCACGGCGATGAAGGCTTGCAACTGGCGCAAGGTGATGCGGGATGACATTGATATAAATTCCATATCAATTGATCAATTAATCGCCGATTGTTTAATAGATGTCGAGCCCTTAATTCCGCCCTTCAGATGAGGCCTCCGGCGAGGCCGTTGGCAATGCTGTTCTGGGGAGGAACATGATGGATCGTCGCCGCTTCAACACGGCGCTGCTGGCTTCAGGCGCCGCGGCACTGTTGCCGCAAGGCGTGCGCGCCCAAGGCGGGCCAGAGGCCGATTGGCCGAAGCAGATCGTGCGCATCGTCGTACCGTTTCCCGCTGGTGGTACGTCCGACGCGCTGCCGCGTTTGATCGCCGATGTGCTGACCCAGGTCTGGAAACAGCCGGTCGTCATCGAGAACCGGCCGGGCGCCGGCGGCAATGTCGGCGCCGAAGTGGTGGCCTTTGCGCCGCCCGATGGCTACACGCTGCTCGCCGCGCCGCCGCCGCCGATCGCCATCAATCACAATCTCTATCCCAAGCTCGGCTACGACCCGACCAAGTTCAAGCCGATCACCATCATCGGTTCGGCCACCAATGTGGTCGATGTCAGCAACAAGCTCGGGGTCTCGACGATCGCCGAACTGATCGCCAAGGCGAAAGCCAATCCGGGCGGCATCAACTGCGCCAATCAGGGTAATGGCAGTACGTCGCATCTGACGGCGGCTTTGTTCGAGAGCCGGGCGGGCGTCAAATTCAATCACGTGCCTTATCGCGGCACGGCGCCGGCGCTGGCCGATCTCGTCGCCGGCCACGTCGATATTTTCTTCGACAACATTTCACAGTCGCTGCCGCAGCATCGTGCCGGCATGTTGAAGATGATCGGTGTGTGCGCGCTGGAGCGTTCGTCCGACGTGCCGGAAGTGCCGACCTTGTCGGAACAAGGTCTGCCCGGCTTCTCGGCGGGTGCCTGGTACGGCATGATGGCGCCTCCGGGCACGCCCGATGGGCTGATCGAGAAGATCAATCGCGACGTGGTGGCGATCATCAAGTCACCGGAGATCACCCGCAAGTTTGTCGAACAGGCGGCCAAGCCGATCGGCAACACGCCGCAAGAGGCGGCGGCCTTCATCGCGTCCGAGGAGAAGCTTTGGGGCGGCGTGATCAAGCAGGCGAACGTGAAAATCGGTGCCGGCTGAGCATTTCCTGAACCCTTGCCCTGAATCCCTGGCCTTCTGGCCAACTCCGCAACGATGTGCGAAACAGTCTGAAGGCAAAAACAATGAACAGGCACGTGAATATGGGACGGAAACTCCGCATCGCCATCGTCGGCGGCGGCATGGGTGGGCTGGCGGCGGCGAACTTCCTGGTGCGCCGCGGCTTCGACGTCACGGTCTATGAGCAGGCGGGAAAGCTGGGCGAAGTCGGCGCCGGCCTGTTCATCTATCCCAACAGTCTGCGCGTTCTGGAACGGATCGGCTTTCAAGGGCCGTTGAGCCAAGTCGGCGCCAAGGTCGGTCCCGGTTCGCAATATTATCGCATGGATGGCACCGTCGTCGGTCCGATCCTGACGACGGATTCGAACGGTTGGAACGGCATGTATGGCATGCACCGTGCCGACATGCTGAACGCGCTGGCGGCGGCGCTGCCGGAGGGCTGCGTGCGCACCGGCCATCGCTGCACGGGCTTCGAGCAGGACGAGCAGGTGGCGCGCCTGTTCTTCGCCCATGGCGCCCAGGCGGAAGCCGATGTGGTGATTGCCGCCGACGGCATTCAATCGGTTCTGCAGAAATTCGTGGTGGAGCCGCAGGCGCCGGAATATTCCGGTTCGCGCGCCTATCGCGGTCTCGTGTCGCGCGACAAGCTCGCCACCTGGAACGATCGCACCCATCAGGTTTGGATGGGCGACGGCAAGCATTTCATGGTGTTTCCGGTGCGCGGCGGCACTCTGCTCAACTATGTCGGCTTCGTGCCGATGGGTGACGAACTGGCCGAATCCTGGTCGGCGGTGGGTGATCGCGATGAGCTGGCGGCGTCTTTCGCCGGCTGGCATGCGCCGATCGTCGATCTGCTGACCAAAGTTGAAAGCTGCTTCTGGTGGGGTCTTTACGATCGCCTGCCGCTGTCGTCGTGGACCAACGGCCGCCTCGTGCTGCTGGGCGATGCGGCGCATGCGATGCTGCCGCATCTGGGCCAGGGCGCCAATCAGGCGATCGAGGATGGCTGCGCTCTGTCGATCTTCCTTGAAGGCCATGCGCCAGCCGATGTGCCGGCTGTGCTGAAGGCTTATGAAGCCTTCCGGCGACCGCGTACCGATCTCATTCAGGCGGAAGCGCGGCGCAATGGTCTGCGTTACGATTCGCGCAGCGGCAGCCTGGAACAGCGCGACCGCGAGATCGCCACATCGGCGCAGTTCCGCAAGTCGCTTTATGACTATGACGTTGAGAAGGACGCGTTGGCGCGGCTTGGGCGCGAGCCGGCGGTGGCGTAAGTCAGTTCACGCCATAGGGCGCGAAAGCGCTGCGCGTGTCGTCCACCTGCAGCGCCTTGCCGACGGGTGGAAAGGCGCGTTGCGGGCAGGCCTCGCGCTCGCAGATGCGGCAGCCGGCACCGATCGGCGTGGCGGCGGCCGGATTTTTGAGATCGAGCCCGTCTGAATAGACCACGCGTGCGGCGTGCTGCAGGTCGCAGCCCAGCGCGATGGCGAACGTCTTGCGAGGCGCATGATAGCCGCCCTGGCCGTGCGAGACCGTGCGGGCGATCCAAAGATAGGTGCGCTCGTCGGGCATGCGTGCCAGTTGGGTGAGAATGCGCTGCGGCTGCGCGAAGGCCTCGTAGACATTCCACAGCGGGCAGGTGCCGCCGATGCGCGAGAAGTGAAAGTCGGTCGCCGACTGGCGCTTGGAAATATTGCCGGCGCGGTCGACGCGGATGAAGAAAAACGGCACGCCGCGCGCGCCGGGTTTCTGCAAGGTGCTGAGACGATGGCACGTGGTCTCGAAACCGACGCCGAACTGCTGGCTCAGCACATCGATGTCGTAGCGGCAGGCCTCGGCCCTGTCGCGAAAGGCGGCATAGGGCAAAAGCAGGGCGCCAGCGAAATAATTGGCGAGGCCGATGCGGGCGAGCCGGCGGGAGGCTTCGTCCGCCAGCGCGCCTTCGGTGACGATTCGATCGATCGTCTCGCCCTGTTCAAGAAACGCCACTTGTGTGGCCATCTGGAACATCTGCTGGCCGGGGTGCAGGCGCGACGAGAGGCGCAACACGCGGGCTTCGCGGTCGAAGTGGCGCAAGGCGTCATCAGGCGTGCCGGAGATGACACGAATGCCATGGTGCATTTGCAGGCGCTGCGCCAGCGCGGCCGTGCTGTTGCCGATGGGCAGTTCGGCGTCGCTGGCGATCCGCTCAGCCGCCTCGTCGAGTTCGGCGATATAGTTGTGTTTGCCGTAGAAGAAGTCGCGCACTTCCTCGAACGGCGTCGAGACGGGTAAAGGCATGCGATCTTGCCGGTCGTCGCCGAAGCGCGCGGCGAGCGCGGCCGATTGTTCGAGCGCTCGGCGATAGCGCCGGTGCAAAGCGACGAGCGCGCGCCCGACCGCCGGCATGGCACTCGCCAGTTCGCGCATGTCGGCGGTGGCGATCGGTTCGCCAAGCGCGGGATCGGTGAGCGCTTCGCGGAGGTCGGCGATCAGGCGGGCTTCGTCGTCTTCGGAAAAGAGCTGCACGTCGATGCCGAAGGCGGCGTTCAACTTGAGCAGGACAGGAACGGTGAGCGGGCGCTGATTGTTCTCGATCTGGTTGAGATAGCTGAGCGACAGACCGATGGCGGAGGCGAGCGCCTGCTGGGTCATCTGCCGTTCCTCGCGCAGCCGCTTCAGCCGCACGCCGACGAAGGCTTTCTTCATGACGGCCTCCGAGCTTTGCAAACTTCGCAAATCCTGATGCAAGTCTTCGCAAATCTACGCATTTTCAGTTCTTTACCTGCCTTTTGAATTGCGAATATTGCGAACTCAGTTTCGTCTGGCAAGAGAATTGGCAAGGGACTTGAGCGATGGTGCAGGACGCCCTGGCTGAAATCTCGACCGAGACCGGCGCCCGGTTCACCGAAATGGTGTTTCCGGAACAGGCCAATCATTACGGCACGTTGTTTGGCGGCCATGCTTTGTCGTTGATGGGCAAGGCGGCCTTCATCGCCGCGACGCGGCGGGCGCGGGCGTCTGTCGTCATGGCCCGATCCGACAAGGTCGAATTCCATGTGCCGGTGCGCGTCGGCGAATTGATCGAGCTTGCCGCCCACGTGGCGCGCGTCGGCCGCTCCTCCATGACCGTGGTGGTCGAAGTCACCTCGGAAGGTCTGGTGTCCGGCCGTCGCCGCCTGGCCGTGCGCGGCTCTTTCGAAATGGTCGCCGTCAACGCAAAGGGCCGGCCGGTGCCCATCGCGCATTCAACCCCATGCAAGGATAGTTCAACGTGAAATCGCACAGCGTTCGCACCCATAAATCCGCCGAGAACCTGCCGCGCGAGGAACAGTTGGCCTGGAAGATCGCCGAGGTGGCGAGCGATCCGGTTGATGTCGCCGATGACGTGATCGAGATGATCGGCAATCGCGTCATCGACAATGCGGCGGTGGCGGCGGCTTCGCTCAATCGCCGGCCGGTGGCGAGCGCGCGAGCGCAGGCCGAGGCGCATCCGTTCCAGCCGGGCGCCACGGTGTTCGGCCTAGCGCCGTCGCAGCGCCTGTCGCCGGAATGGGCGGCCTGGGCCAATGGCGTGGCGGTGCGCGAACTCGACTTTCACGACACCTATCTCGCCGCCGATTACTCGCATCCCGGCGACAACATTCCGCCTATTCTGGCGGTGGCGCAGCATTGCGGCCTCGATGGCGCGGCGCTCGTGCGTGGGCTCGCCACCGGCTATGAAATCCAGGTCGATCTCGTCACCGGGATCTGTCTGCACGAACACAAAATCGATCACATTGCGCATCTCGGTCCGTCCGCCGCGGCCGGCATAGGAACCGCTTTGGGCTTGCCGACGGAGGTGATCTATCAGGCTGTGCAGCAGGCGCTGCATGTGACGACGACGACGCGGCAATCGCGCAAGGGCGAGATCTCGAGCTGGAAAGCCTATGCGCCGGCCTTCGCCGGCAAGATGGCCATTGAGGCGGTCGATCGCGTCATGCGCGGGGAAGGTGCGCCGTCACCGGCCTGGGAGGGCGAGGACGGGTTCATCGCCTGGCTGCTTAGCGGCCCGAAGGCGGACTATCACGTGCCGCTGCCGGAACGCGGCGAAGCCAAGCGCGCCATTCTCAATACCTATACGAAAGAACATTCGGCCGAATATCAAAGCCAGGCCTTGATCGATCTGGCGCGGCGCATGGGGCCGCAGGTTCAGGCCAGGGGTGGTTTCGGCGCTATCGGCAGCATCGTCATCCACACCAGTCATCACACCCATTATGTGATCGGCACCGGCGCCAACGATCCGCAGAAGATGGACCCGAAGGCGAGCCGCGAAACGCTGGATCATTCGATCATGTACATTTTCGCCGTCGCGCTGGAAGACGGCGGTTGGCATCATGAACGCTCTTACGCGCCGTCGCACGCCAACCGGCCCGAGACGATCGCGCTCTGGCACAAGATTTCCACCGCCGAGGATGCCGAGTGGACGCGGCGCTATCACAGCCGCGATCCGAAGGAACTGGCTTTTGGCGGCCGCGTCGTCATTACCCTGAACGACGGATCGGTAATCGAGGATGAAATCGCCGTCGCCGATGCGCATCCTTTCGGCGCGCGTCCGTTCAAGCGGGCGCAATATGTCGAGAAATTCCGCACGCTGGCGGAGGGCATCGTCGCGCGCGCCGAACAGGATCGTTTTCTAGGTCTGGTGGAGCAGCTTCCGGTGCTGACGGCGCAGGAGCTTGGCAGCCTCTCCTTCTCGGTCGATCCGGGTCTACTGCAAGGCCGGCAGGCATCAGGGATTTTCGATGGGCGCAAAGGCAGTGCCGCTGGCCTCGCAGCCGAATAGGAGGAGAATATGGCCGCAGAGACGAACGATCGCACGAACCCGCCGCCGAAAAAATCCGTGGCCCTGTCTGGCGTCATCGCCGGCAATACGGCGCTCTGCACCGTCGGGCGCAGCGGCAACGATCTGCATTATCGCGGTTATGACATTCTCGATGTGGCGGAGACCTGCACGTTTGAGGAGATCGCCCATCTACTGGTGCATGGCACTTTGCCGACGGTGACGGAACTCGCCGCCTACCAGGGGAAACTGAAGGCGCTGCGCGGCCTGCCCGCCGCCGTGCGGACGACCTTGGAAGCGCTGCCGGCGGCGGCGCATCCGATGGATGTGATGCGCAGCGGCGTGTCGGCGCTCGGCTGCGTGCTGCCGGAGGCGCATGATCATAACGCGCCAGGCGCCCGCGACATCGCCGACCGGCTGATGGCAAGCCTCGGTTCGATGCTCCTCTACTGGCATCACTTCGCCCACAACGGCCGACGCATCGATGTCGAGACCGATGACGACAGCATTGGCGGCCATTTCCTGCATCTGCTGCATGGTGTGTTCCCATCGCAGGAGCATGTGCGGGCGATGCATACGTCGCTCAATCTCTATGCCGAACATGAATTCAACGCCTCGACCTTCACGGCGCGCTCCATCGCCGGCACCGGCGCCGACATTTATTCGGCGATCACCGGTGCGATCGGCGCTTTGCGCGGCCCGAAACATGGCGGCGCCAATGAAGTGGCGTTCGAAATCCAGAAGCGTTACGGCGATGCCGATGAGGCGGAAGCCGATATCCGCCGCCGCGTCGCCGAAAAGCAAGTGGTGATCGGTTTCGGCCATCCGGTCTACACCGTCGCCGACCCACGGAACCGGGTGATCAAGGATGTGGCGCGGCGCCTGTCACGCGAGGCCGGCTCGATGAAAATGTTCGACATTGCCGAGCGGATCGAGACGGTGATGGCGCAGACCAAGAACATGTTCGCCAATCTCGATTGGTTCAGCGCCGTCTCCTATCATAGAATGGGCGTGCCGACGGCGATGTTCACGCCGCTTTTCGTCATCGCCCGCACGTCGGGCTGGAGCGCCCATGTGATGGAACAGCGCGCCGACAACAAGATTATTCGTCCATCCGCCCATTATATCGGGCCGGAAAACCGCGTTTTCGTGCCGCTGGATAAACGCGGTGTGGCGGAGGCCACGGTGCGGGCCGCTTAGCCAACATATCTTACCGTCATTGCGAGCGGAGCGAAGCAATCCAGGAGTCGAGGTATAGATATTGGACGTAAATACGCCCGCATTGCAGGCATTACTTGAGAATCCACCACGCGCCTCTGGATTGCTTCGTCGTTGCACTCCTCGCAATGACGGGAGAGACCGCTCGGAACGTTATAAAAAAGGAAAGACCATGCCTTATCTCGTTGCTTCCGATCTGCCGCAGGAGCCGGCCGGACAGCGCTTTCGCGCCTTGATCGCGCGCGGCGGCATCTTGCCGATGCCCGGCGCGCATAACGGCATGGCCGCCTTGCAGGCCAAGGCGGCCGGGTTCGAAGCGCTCTATCTGTCGGGTGCTGCGATGACGGCGTCCATGGGCCTGCCCGATCTCGGCGTCATCACCGTCGATGAGGTGGCTTTCTTCATTCGCCAGGTGGCGCGGGCGAGCGGTCTGCCGCTTCTCGTCGATGGCGACACGGGCTATGGCGAAGCGCTCAACGTCATGCATATGGTGCGCACGTTTGAAGATACGGGTGCCGGTGCCGTTCATATCGAAGATCAGCTGCTGCCGAAGAAATGCGGCCACCTCAACGACAAGAAACTGGCCGATGCGCGGGACATGGCGGCGAAGATCGCTGCGGCGGCGCGGGCACGCCGGCATCTTTATATCATCGCGCGCACCGATGCGGCGGCGAGCGAGGGTCTTGAGGGCGCGGTGGCGCGCGCCAAGCTTTATCTGGAAGCCGGCGCCGATGCGATCTTTCCCGAAGCGCTCACCGATGCGGACATGTTCCGCGCCTTTGCCCGTGCTCTGCCCGGCGTGCCCCTGCTCGCCAATATGACCGAGTTTGGCCGCACGCCGTTCTTCACGGCCACGGAATTCGAGGCGATGGGCTATCGCATGGTGATCTGGCCGGTGTCGTCCTTGCGCATGGCCAACAAGGCGCAGGAGCGGCTCTATGCCACTTTGCGCCGCGACGGCAGCAGCAAGGCGCTGCTGGACGACATGCAAACCCGCGCCGAGCTTTATGATCTGATCGATCTCAAGGCCTTCGAAGCCCTTGATGCCTCGATCGTGGCGACGATCGTGCCGCGCGCCGCCGAATAGGCCCGTCGAAGCGTTTCAGTGAAAGGTGTAAAGGCGTTGCGCCGCGCGAACGCGCTGATAGAGCACGGCGGCGACTTCCGTCGCCCAGATCACGTCATGCCATTCCTGCTCGGTGAGCCGGGAGCGCCCCAGAATATCGAAGATTTCTTCGGTGACGGTGCCGTCGCCGGTCTGGCGCGCGAGCAGGAAGCTGGTTTCCTCGGGCGTCAGTCCCAGCGCCTGCACGATCTGAAGCGCCGAGCCGTTGCCGAGGCGTGCGCTGACCGCATCCAGCATGGCGGCGATGGCGAGCTTCGCCAGCGGCATGCGATAGGCGACATAGTGGCTGAGGGCGAGATAGGCGGTCGTTTCGACGCCGGGAAACTGACCGTCGGGGTCCGGTCCCTCGTAGCGGGTGGCGGCGAGATCGTTGCGAATCCACTGCCAGCGCGATTTCTCCCGCGCCGCGTGGCGTTTCAGATAGTCGCGCGCCTCGGGCCGGTCGGGGCCGAGATTGTCGCCGGCGATGGCGAATGTGCAGGACGAGCCGGAGACATGATGAAACAATTGCCCGAGCAGTTCGTGATAATCCGCCATGGTGATCTCATCGATACTCGCCCGATAGGCGGGGCAGATGTCGAGGAGGGCGCTGACGTGACGATCGATGGTCGTGCGCAGGGTTTCGATGCTCATCGCATGGTCCAAGATGTCAGGATTTGACGGTCGCTGACAGGGCTGATGTCGAAGAGGTGCCAGGGCCGGCGCGAAGGTCCTCGCGCGCCCGGAGTGGACAAAATTGTTCGTGCACGGACTGTGCGATTTCGCACATCGGATATTCGAATCGCCCTCGCAACTCGAATTTGGGTGATTATTCCAGCAGATCGCGCTTGAAGCCGCAGCGTTGCAGGACGCCGGCGCGCGCCGCATTGTTGATCGGCCAGGCCGAGAGACTGTCGGTGCGCAAGAGAATGAGATCGGCCTGTTTGCCGGGGGTGAGACTGCCAGTCTTGTGGTCGAGATGGGCGCAGCGTGCGCCCTCGATGGTGGCGAATTCGAGTACGTCCCGGGCGGTCAGCAGCGGCGGCAGGTTCTTTTCGCCTTGGCGCTCGCGCTGCAGGACGAGCGCCCGCTGCAAGGTCAGCGTCGTGCGCATGATCGTGAAGGGGTCCTGCGCCATGGTGGTGTCGACGTCGGAACTCAGGCTCGGCCGGATGCCATGATCGAGCGCGCCTTGAATGCCGGGCATGCCATGCCCCATGGTCATTTCAATGGCGGGGCGAGCGACACGCGCAGGCCGGCGTCGCGCGGCTCGCCGGGATAGTATTTGCCGATATATTGCGCCAGCATGCGCGCGCCGATGTCGATGCCGCCACCCGCCGTGCCGCCGACGGCGATGGTGACCGTCTTGCCCTTGAAATAGCCGTCCGCACATTGCGCCTACGCCAAGCCAGTGCCAGCGAGCGTCATGACGATGGCGAGCTGAAATGAATGCCGTACTTTGGCCATCCGCATCCTCCCCTTCGTGCAGTAGACGTCTGGTCTTTATGGATAGCCAGGGAACGTCCCGAACGAGCCAAAGCCCCAAGCGCTGCGCCACGTCTCCTTCGGCCATTTCTTCGGCCGCAGCGGCATTTCCTCGTGCCAGGGACGGGGCTGCCAATAGCCCAATTCCTCGTCGGCCATGATGTCCATTTCGCAGTAGCATTCGATGCGCAGGTCATCGCTGTTGCGGTGATAGGCGGCCACGTTATGGCCGACGATGTGGCGCAGCGGTCCCCACACGAGCTGGATTTCGTTGCGCGTCAGCACTTCGCAGGCGTGATGAATGGCGGCCCAGTCCTTCACTTCGAAGGCGACGTGATGCAGGCGCTGCGTTTCATATTGCACGAAGTTCACGGTGTGATGTTCGATGCCGCAGCGCATGAAGACGAAGTGATCGCCGAGCCAGTCGGAGACGCGGAAGCCGAGAAACTCCTGATAGAATTTGGCGACCTTCTGCACGTCGTTGACGCGCGAGGCGACGTGGCCGATTTTCAGCGGATTGACGCCGCCTTCGCTGGCATCGCGCTTGTGAAACCGGCAATCGGCGAAAATCTCGACGGTGGTGCCTTTCGGGTCGGTAAAGGTCAGGCAGTCGGCGACGCCGGGCGTCGGGTCGGATTGCCGGTCGCTGGCCACGCCCTCCTTTTGCAGCTTCTGCGCCAGGGCTTTCAGGTCGGTGCCCGGTGCCACCTGGAAGGCGATGCGTTGCAGGTCGGCATGATCGGCGGTTTCGAGGACGACCGATTCCTGTCCGAGTTTGCTGGCGAGAATGGCGCGCTTTGGCGAACGGTCGACCAGCGACAGGCCCATCACGTGCGTCCAGTAGTCGACTTGGCGGTCCAGATCAGGCGTCGAGAAAGTGGCGTGCCCCAGTCGCTTCACCTGAATCATGCGTTCGCTCCCGTCGATTTTGGGCGCCACTGGATTGGCGCGGTTATGCTCATTTTTATGCATAAAAATTTAGGATACGCAAGCCGAAGATATCATGGCGAGGATATCCATATTTTATCGGGTTATTCTTAAGTGGGAATTTACATGGACTATATTTTATGCATAAAAATTAAATTGGCCGGGGATGGCCGGCAGCAGGCGCGAGCATGGCGAACCAGAGTGACGTTTCAGAAACGGAGACCGTGCGATCGGAGGCCGCCTATCGCGCGATCAAGCATGAGATCGTCACGGCACGGATCGCGCCGGGGGCGAAGCTGAAGGTCGATGCGTTGCAGCGGCAGTTTGGCTTTTCCAGCAGTCCGCTGCGCGAGGCGTTGACGCGGTTGGCGGCGGAAGATTTCGTCGTTGCCGACCAGCGGCGCGGCTTTCGCGCGGCGCGGGCCTCGCTCGGCGATCTCAACGACATCACGCATTTTCGCCTGGTCATCGAAGTGCATGGTCTGGTCGATTCGATCGAACGTGGCCAAAAGTCCTGGGAAACAAGGATTATCGACGCCCTCGATCGGCTCGATGCGGTGGAGAGCAAACTGCCGCGACCGGAGCGATTGCATGCGGAGATCTGGATCGAGCGGCATAAGGATTTTCATATGGCGCTGGTCTCGGCCTGCGGATCGGAGCGGTTGCAGGAGCAATGTTCGTCGCTGTTCGACCAGTCGCAGCGCTATCGCAGCCTCTACGCCTTCAACCGGACAGGGGCGCGTAACGGTTCGGCCGAACACCGCCGCATTCTGGAAGCGGCCCTGGCGCGCGATAAGGCCACGGCGGCCGCTTTGATGCGCGATCACATCGCCAAAACGGCGGCGCACGTGGCGCAATATGTGGAATAGGCCAGGGGGAAGGTAGTCCCGCACCACTGCTGGGGCCTCAACGGAATCTTACCCCGGCGAGGGCGGTTTTCCGGCCCGGAGTGTTGCTTCTATCGCACTCTTTTCAGGCGATTTCGTCCAATCGTTCCGGTTGAATTGAAATTGTCGCGAATCGGGTCCATTTATAGAGTGTCGCGCAAAATTTGTTGGATGCGCGAGGTCAAGGAGAAGTCGCACTGACAAGCACCGTTCATCTGGAAGCAGCCCTGGCGCCGCTTCACCCGGTTCCCTCGCCGCGTGGCCTTGAAACCGGAAGCTTAGTGCAGAACGTGTTGCAGAGCCTTGAAGACCTGAAGGCGGAAGAGATCATCTCTATCGAACTCGCCGGCAAAACGACCCTCGCGGACACGATGCTCATCGCGTCCGGACGGTCGAATGTGCATGTGGGCGCGATCGCCGAAAGCGTCGTGAAGGCCTGCAAAGATGCCGGCATCGATTCGCCGCGCGTCGAAGGCCTGCCGCATTGTGATTGGGTGGTGGTGGATGCGGGCGATCTGATCGTCCATATCTTCCGGCCGGAAGTCCGCAAATTCTACAATCTTGAAAAGATGTGGGGTGGCGACCGGCCTAACGAGGCTCAGGCGCGACAATCCTGATCGGTGGTTCCGATCTTGATCGTCCTGCTGTGACCGCCTGATCGCTGTCCGAGCCCGTACGAGGCGGGCCGCGGACCGGGTTGCGCAAGGGCCGCCGCATTTTGCGGCGGAGATGGGATTTGCGCATCCGCGATGGACGTTGTCGGCGCCGCGTGGCATCCGATCATGCGATCTTGCAACAGCAAACGTCCAACAGTCATGACGCAACTCTTTCCGATGCAACCCCCTCCCAAAACGGCACCGTTGTGAAAATCATTCTCGCGGCGGTCGGCCGGCTGAAGAATGGATCGGAGCGGGATTTATGCGCGCGCTATCTGGAGCGCGCGCAGGCTGGCGCGCGCGGCGTGGCGCTCACCGGCGTCGAGATGAAAGAGATCGACGAAGGCCGGGCGCGTCGCGTCGAGGATCGCAAGGCGGAAGAGGCGAAGGCTCTTGCTGGCTTCATCGCCGACGGCGCGCGTCTCATCGTGCTCGACGAGCGCGGCCGCGCCATCAGCAGCGCCGATTTCGCCGCCGATATCGGTCGCGCCCGTGACGACGGCGCGCCGGCCTATGCGCTCGTTATCGGCGGGCCCGACGGGATCGATCCGGACTTGCGGGCCAAGGCGCATAAGGTGATCGCCTTTGGCGCGATGACCTGGCCGCACCAGCTCGTGCGCATCATGGCGGCGGAGCAGATCTATCGCGCCATCACCATTCTGGCCGGTCATCCCTATCATCGGGTGTGAAACCACGCGCGGCGTGCACGCGTACTTCGCGCGAAAATGCTCCCGTGCCACTATGCTGGCTGCGAATCGCCGCAATCGGCGTCCATCTCGTGATCACAGCGCCCCCGAACCCGGCCGCGGCGGCGCCCTCGTTCAGCGGCCGGTGAGAGCCCATGCAGCGCAGCTCGTTCCCTCTCTCGGCGTCCGGATTTCGCCGGCTTCGCTTCGCTGGCGCGTCGCTTCTGGCGTTGGGCATGGCTCTTGGCTCTGGCTTTGGCACGGCGAACGGGCAGACGCCGCCAGCACCAGCGACCCCCGCGACGCCTGCATCCGCCACACCGCCCACCAATGACCGCAGCCGGATCGAGGTGCGTCAGGAGGAATTGCGGGCGATCGAACAGGGTCTGCGCCTGTCGGATGAGCAACGCCGTAAGATCGAAACCGAACTCGAAGCGATCAAGACCGATCGGGCGCGGCTGAATACGGCTTTGGTCGAGACGACGGCGAAAGTGCAGGCCGCCGAAACCAGCATCAGTGAGGTGGAGCGCCGGCTGGAAAGTTCGGTCACCGCCGAACAAGCGATCCGCAAGTCGTTGGAAGCGCGGCGCGGCGTCATCGCCGAAATCCTCGCTAGCCTTCAGCGCATGGGCCGCAATCCGCCGCCCGCTCTGCTGATCGCCCCGGAAGACATTCTGAAAGCGATCCGCACCTCGATGATGCTCGGCGGCGTGGTGCCGGAGCTGCGCGCCGAGACGCAGGTTCTGGTCAATGATCTCAATGAGTTGGTGGAACTGCGCAAAGCCATCGCCGTGGAGCGGGAGCGGCTCGATGGCGAGGTGAAGACCATGGCGGCCGAGCGACAGCGGCTCGCCGGCCTCATCGATGCCCGTCAGACGGCCATGGGCGTGACCGAACAGGCACTGAACACGGAGCGCGGCAAAGCGCAGCAGCTCAGCCGCCAGGCGCTCGATCTCAAGGATTTGATCGCCCGCATGGAAGGGGAGGTTGAGAGCGCCCGGCGGGCCGCTGAGGCCGCCCAGAAGGCGGAAGCCGAGCGCCAGCAAATGGCCGCGATCAAGCCGCCGGATCCGCGTAAACCGGCCGATTCCTCGCGTTTGCAGCCGGCAATGGCCTTTTCCGAGGCCAAAAACATGCTTCCCATGCCGGTTTCGGGCTCGATTGTGAAGAAATTCGGCGAACCGGACGGGTTCGGCAGTGCCGAGCGTGGGCTTTATATCGGCACACGACCAGGTGCGGTCGTCGCCTCGCCGATTGATGGGTGGGTGTTGTTTTCGGGCACTTTCCGAACCTATGGACAATTATTAATCATCAACGCTGGCGGCGGATATTATATACTGCTCGCTGGAATGGCCCGGAACAATGTCGAGGTTGGTCAGTTTGTCCTTTCGGGCGAACCCGTTGGGCTCATGGGAGATGCGTCGGCCAGGAATGCCGCCGCCCTTGCCATTGGCGCGACTCAACCCATTCTCTATGTAGAGTTTCGGAAAGACGGGACGGCCATAGATTCATCGCCCTGGTGGGCGAAGCCGGTAGCTGAGAAGGTTCGCGGATAATGCGGAAACTATCCCTCATTTTATTGGGTGCAGCGGTGGGTGCGGGTGCGGCCACGGCCGTGTCGCATTTGAACTTGGTCGATGGCATGGCAGCGCGTGCCGCCGTCTCCGAGACCTACAAGAGCTTGAACCTGTTCGGTGACGTCTTCGAGAAGGTGCGTACCGACTATGTCGAGAAGCCGTCCGAGCAGAAACTGATCGAGTCGGCCATCAATGGCATGCTCACCAGCCTCGATCCGCATTCGAGCTATATGGACGCCAAGAGCTTCCGCGACATGCAGGTGCAGACGCGCGGCGAGTTCGGCGGCCTCGGCATCGAAGTCACCCAGGAAGACGGTTTCGTCAAAGTCGTAACGCCGATCGACGATACGCCGGCGTCCCGTGCAGGCATCATGGCCGGCGACGTGATCACCGCCATCGACGACGAGCAGACGCAAGGTCTGACGCTCAATCAGGCGGTCGACAAGATGCGTGGCGCCATCAACACCAGCGTCAAGCTGACCGTGGTGCGCGGCGCGTCGCGCGAACAGAAAGAGTTCCGCATCACCCGCGATCGCATTCAGATCCGGGCCGTGCGTTCGCGCATGGAAGGCGATGACGTCGGCTATATCCGCGTCACCCAGTTCAACGAACAGACGTTCGATGGACTGAAGAGCGCCATCCAGAAGATGCAGTCGGAGAAGCCGGGCGACCAGCTCAAGGGCTTCATCATCGACCTGCGCAACAATCCGGGCGGCTTGCTCGATCAGTCGATCTATGTGTCGAACGCCTTCCTGGAGCGCGGCGAGATCGTCTCGACCCGCGGCCGCAACGCCGACGAGACGCAGCGTTACAACGCCAAGCCGGGTGGTGAACTCGCCAAGAACAAGCCGATCGTCGTCTTGATCAACGGTGGTTCGGCCTCGGCGTCGGAAATCGTCGCCGGTGCGCTGCAGGATCACAAGCGGGCGACCATTCTCGGCACCCGTTCGTTTGGCAAGGGTTCGGTGCAGACGATCATTCCACTCGGCCAGAACAACGGCGCGCTGCGCCTGACCACGGCGCGCTACTACACGCCGTCGGGCCGTTCGATCCAGGCCAAGGGTATCGATCCCGATATCCAGATCCTGCAGGAAGTGCCGGATGAGTTTAAGGGCCGCGACTCCACCAAGGGTGAAGCGGCGCTGCGCGGCCATCTGAAGAATGGCGATGACGAGAAGGGCGGTTCGCAGGCCTATGTGCCGGCCGATCCGACCAAGGACAAGCAGCTCATCGCGGCTGCCGAACTGCTGCGTGGCCAGAAGAAGGCGGCGGAACTCGTCGAGCAGAACAAGAAGGAACTGATGGCTGCGGCGCAGACGCCGGCAACTCCGGCCCCTGCGCCGGCTCCGGCGGCACCCGCGGCCGCGCCGACACCCGGCGCTCCTGCTCCGGCGCAGCCGGCTCCGGCTCCTGTCGAGAAGCAGCCGGAAACGGTGAAGTAAGGCGTTCATCGCGCCTGGCCTGCGGGCCAGATGCGATCAAGTTGAAGATTTCAACTCGACTGGCCCGGCGTGTCGCATGAAAATGCGGCGCCGGGCCTTCTGATTCGAAGGCTTCTGAAGGCTTTGCTTCGGAGGCTTGGCGTGTGCGGGACTATGGAATTGGTGGACGGACTGGCATGAAGGGTCCAGAGCAGGACGAATTTGACTCGCTTTCCGGTTCCCCTCTGCATGCGCCGCTTGGTTTGAACCAGCGGCGTCGTGGACCGCCGAGCCATTTGTCGGCCCGGCAATTGGCGATTGGCGCCAGCGTCGTCGCGGTGGTCGGCATCAGCGTGCTGGTGTGGCGCGGCAAGGATTCGAGCGGCGAGCCCTATGCGGTGGCGCGCATCGAACGGGTTGCGCCGGAGAAGCCGGCGGCTGCCGCGCCGCCGGCCGCAGGGCCTGTCGCTACGGCGCCCGATGTCACCGGCTCGATCCCGCCGCGCGCCAGCGGCGCCGAAGTCGAGGCCGCGACGGGCGTCAAGGTCACGCGCGGCACCGAGGGCGGCGATGTGCCGGCCGGGCTGATCATCCAAGTGCCCAAGACATTCGACGTGCAATTGACGCCGGCGCCGGATCGCCGCCTGGTCGAGAAGGGGCCCTATGGGCCGCTGCCGAAGATCGGCGCCGATGGGGCGCGGCCGATGGAGGTTTACGCGCGGCCGCTGATTAATCGGGCCGATGGACGCGCCCCGGCGAAGCTGGCGCTGATGATCGGTGGCATGGGACTCAACATCGCCTTGACGCGCGAGGCGATCAATCAACTGCCCGGCGCGGTGACCTTGGGCTTCGCGCCCTATGGCAGCGAACTCGACAGTCTGGTGGCGGAAGCGCGCAGCGCCGGCCATGAAGTCATCCTGCAATCGCCGATGGAAAGTTTCGGCGAAAGCGACGATCCCGGTCCCTTCGTGCTCAAGACCTCGCAGGACAAAGGCCAGATCGTCGACAACCTGCGTTGGCAGATGAGCCGGTTCCAGGGCTATATCGGTATTGCTGGTTTCCTCGGCGCGCGGTTCACCGCTAGCGAACCGGCCTTCTCGCCGGTGTTGCGCGAGATCGGCCAGCGCGGCCTGCTTTATCTGGATGATGCCAGTTCGCCGCGTTCGCTTGCCCGCTCCTTGAGCCAAGGCGCCAATACCGCTTTCGTCGGTGCCGATCTTTTGATCGACAGCCGCAGCGCCGATGAGATCGACGTGGCCCTGGCGCAGCTCGAGAGCATGGCGCGGGACAAGGGCATGGCCGTCGGCACGGCGAGCGGTCTGCCTATCGTGATGGAGCGTGTTGCGCGTTTCACCAAAACGTTGGAGAACCGCGGCATAACGCTGGTTCCTATAAGCGCGCTGGCGGTGCGCGGGTCTGCGGTCTCGTCACGCGCGAAGCGTTAAATTCAAATTGAGGCGATGATGGTGAAAGACGCGTACCGTCCGTGTGTCGGCGTGATGCTGCTCAATCGCGATGGCCTGGCCTTCATTGGCCGCCGCCGCAACAAAAACCTCGTCGAACATGTGGCGCCGGGACATGAGTGGCAGATGCCGCAAGGCGGCATCGACGACGGCGAAGAACCTTTGGCGGCGGCGCACCGCGAATTGATGGAAGAGACGGGCGTCACCTCCGTGACCCTGATCGCCGAAGCGCCGGACTGGCTTGCCTACGACCTGCCCGACGACATCGCCCAGCAATCATGGCGCGGCAAATATCGCGGCCAGACACAGAAGTGGTTCGCGTTCCGCTTCACCGGCGCAGACGATGAAATCAATATCGAACATCCGCCCGGTGGCCATAAGCCTGAGTTCGATGCCTGGCGCTGGGAACCGATGGTCAATCTGCCGTCGTTGATCATTCCGTTCAAACGGCCGGTCTATGAGCAGGTCGTGACGATCTTCGCGCCTTTGGTGCGATGAACACGATAGGCGTCTTGATGCAAGATACGCGCGTCTCTGTGTGTCATCCCGGACACTTGCGTAGCAAGTGATCCGGGATCCAGGAGCGTGTGGTAAAATTTTGAGGCGTTGAACATTCTTCCATTTGCCCCTGGATACCGGATCGCCTGCGGCGTCCGGTATGACACCAAGGTTTCTGAGTCCGGCTCTTAGAACGTCCAAGCGGCGCGCAGGCCGAAATTGGTCAGGCCGCGATTTTGCGCGCAGAGGCCGGCATTCGACATATGTTCGAGCGTGCCCATCAGCGCGAATTGCTGGGTGAAACGATAGCCAAGCGACAGGCTTTCGCGGAAGGCGGCGCGACAGCCCATGGCGTTATGACCGGCCACGGGAATGCGGCCGATGGTTCCATTGTGAACGGCGCCGCCTAATGAGAGTTCGGCGAAGAGTCTGGGCGTCAGATCGAAGGTCCAGGTCAGGCCCGTGTAGAGCGAACTGGTCTTGCCGGCGGTGTTGATCGTTGTGCCGACATGCCAGCGCGGCGTCAGCCAGGACAAGGCGGATGGGGCTGGCCGGAACAGATGCATCAAGGCTTCCGCATTGATGTCGGCGCTGCCGCGTTCCGGGCTGAGGCTGTCGTGGACGAAGGTGCCGAGGCGCAGTTCGAAGCCCGATGGATCGAAGGTCGAGCCTGGCACGTCGCCCGCATGGGCAATGCCGGTCACTTCAAGTGCCGAGACTGCCGCTAAAAGCATCCATGACGACGCCCTGATGAGCAGGGCGGGCACCGCGCCGCGTCCGCGCCGTCGCATAAATTGGTCCAGGCCGTTGAATCCGAAACCGGAATCAGGTGGTTAACGATCGATGGACTGTGCGCTGGCATGGTTAATGAAAGGCAAACGCCGCCGACCGTTACGGGCCGCCTGACCTGTGCGAAGCGGCGGAAATCGTTAATAAAGCCTTGCTGTGCCGGAGAGCCTGTTGGACAGTACCTTTGGCAGACAAGAACGCGGGGGCGTCAATGCTGAACGACTATTTCAAGCTCGAGGCGAACGGCACGAACGTGCGCACCGAGGTCATCGCCGGGATCACGACCTTCCTGACGATGGCCTATATCATCTTCGTCAATCCTTCGATCCTCAGCCAGACCGGCATGGATTTCGGCGCCGTCTTCGTGGCGACCTGTCTCGCGGCCGCCTTCGGCAGCGCCTTCATGGGCCTGTTCGCCAACTATCCGATCGCACTGGCGCCGGGCATGGGGCTCAACGCCTATTTCACCTTCGTCGTCGTCAAGACATTGGGCTATTCCTGGGAAACGGCGCTGGGCGCGGTTTTCATCTCGGGCCTGATCTTCTTCCTGATCTCGGCGGTGAAACTGCGCGAGTGGATCGTCAACGCCATCCCGCTGTCTTTGAAGCTCGGCATCGCCGCTGGCATCGGCCTGTTCCTCGGCATCATCGCGCTTGAGAACGCCAAAATCATCGTCGCGAGCCCGGCGACCCTGGTCACGCTCGGCCATGTCAAGTCGATGCCGGTTTTGCTGGCGACGCTCGGTTTCGTTTTGATCGCCGCTTTGTCAGCGCGCAAGATCACCGGTGCGATCATCATTTCGATCCTCGTGGTGACGGTGATCGCCATCGCGCTTGGCTTGAGCGAGTTCAAGGGCATCGCGTCGATGCCGCCGTCAATCGCCCCGGTGTTCCTGAAAATGGACATCAAGGGCGCGTTCGAGGTGGGCCTGTGGACCATCGTCTTCGTGTTCCTGTTCGTCGATATGTTCGACAACACCGGCACGTTGATCGGCGTGGCGCATCGCGGCGGCTTTCTCGACAAGGACGGCAAGCTGCCGCGTATCGGCAAGGCTTTGATGGTCGATTCGACGTCGGCCGCCGTCGGCGCGGCGCTCGGCACATCGACGACGACGAGCTATATCGAGAGCGCCGCTGGCGTCGACGCGGGCGGACGCACCGGCCTCACCGCGGTGGTGGTGGCCATCTGCTTCCTGCTGGCCGTGTTCTTCGCGCCGCTGGCGGGCTCGGTGCCGGCCTTCGCCACGGCGCCCGCGCTGCTCTATGTCGCTTGTCTGATGGCGCGCAGCCTGAAGGATCTGGACTGGGAGGATTCCACGGAATTCGTTCCGGCCATGGTGACGGCGATTACCATGCCGCTCACCTTCTCGATCGCAGACGGCCTGGGCATCGGCTTCATCGTCTATACGGCGATCAAGATCCTGGCTGGCCGCTGGTCGGATCTGAATCTCGCCGTGCCGCTGATCGCCATCGCCTTCCTGGTGAAGCTGATCGTCGGCTGATCGATCGGGCGCAGGCCGTTGAATCGCGGCCTGCGCTATTCTTCGCGCCGTTCCTGATTGCGGCGACATTGCAAGGTCATTTTGGCAAGATCATCCCGGCAAGATCGCGGCGAGTTTCACCGGTGCGATTCATATCTTGCAAAGCCTGTGTGACAATGCTGACCTCGTTCAGGCGCAAAGCGAGGCGATCACTGCAATTGCGCTGATCCTGGCAAGCATCCATCAAGACTAACGCGGCAATTTCGACGCATCAGTTCCGCGTGGGGACACGGAACATTCGAGAGCGAAGAGAATGTCCCGTGAGCCAGATCAAGCTTGATCCTGCCTATAAGCGTCAGTTGCCGGCGCCGCGCGTCGGCGGTTTGAAGCCGCCTGAAAAGCCGCAACCGCCGCGTCGCCCCTCGCTCAAGCTGGCGCTGTCGGCTCTGGCCTGTCTCGTCGTCGGCGCCGGTCTTGTCTCGTACTGGCCGTTCGTTTCCTCCTGGCTCAGCCGTTAGACGCCTTCACATGAAGTTGCATTGCATCGCCGCTGGCGCTGCTCGACCATGGCACCAACAAAATGCCAGAGGGAGGCGCGCATGCGGTCGAGGGTTTCGTTTCACATCATGATCGGTCTGGTGACGCTGGGGGCGGCTGCCGGGCCGGCGCTGGCGCAACAGGCCAGCAATATCCGTGGCACGGTCTCCGGATTCGACGGCAAGGTCATCGCGATCAAAACCAATGCCGGCAGCGAGGTCAGCGTCGATCTGCCAGAGGCCGTGAACGTGGCGGTCACGCGTCCTTTCACCATGGCCGATGTCAAACCCGGCATGACACTGGGTGTGACGACTGTGGTGCGTGACGACAAGATCGTCGCCATTGACGTCAGGCCAATTCCGCCGGCCGCGCCGCCGGGCCTGACGCCTTACGATCTGGCGCCGCAATCGACCATGACCAATGCGGTGCTGGAAGCCTCCGTCGCGGCGACCGGCGGCAATGAACTGACACTCAATTACAAGACCGGCACGGTGAAAGTGCTGGTGCCGCCGGGCACGCCGATGTCACAAGCCGCGCCTGGATCACGTGCTGATATCAAGCCGGGCGAAGTGATCTATGTCTTTGCACGCAACGAGGGTGGCAAGACCACCGCCGTGCGCGTGCAGGTGTCGAAGGATGGCGTCAAGCCGACGCAATAATTAGCGCTACTCGACGGTGGCGCCCGATTGCTTGACGATCGGCGCCCAGCGTTCCACGTCGCGGCGCACGAAAGCCGCGAAGTCGACGAGGCTGGTGCCGGCCGGCGTCGCGCCCTCGGTCGCCATCTGGGCGCGCATTTTCGGACCATTGAGGGCGGCGACGACAACGCCATTCAACTTGGCGGCAATGGGCGCGGGCAGTTTGGCGGGTGCGAACAAGCCAAACCACGCGGCAGATTCGAAGCCTGGAATCACTTCGCTGATGGCGGGCACATCGGGCAGGAAAGGCTGGCGCCCGACGGTCGACACTGCATAGGCGCGCAGCGTGCCGGCGCGGATCTGCGACAGGCCGACGACCGGACTGATGAACATCAGATCGACATGGCCGGCCACCACATCGGCAATGGCGGGTGCCGTGCCTTTGTAGGGCACGTTCAAGAGATCGAGGTGGGCCATCGTCTTGAACTGCTCGCCCGCCATATGCAGCGATGAGCCGGTGCCGCCGATGGCGACGGTGAGCTTGCCCGGTCTTTGCTTGGCGAGCGCGATGAGTTCAGGCAGCGTCTTGGCCGGCACCTGTGGATTGCCAACAAGAATGTTGGGCACCGTGGCGATCATGCTGATCGGTGTGAAATCATTCACCGGATCGAACGGCAGCTTCGAATAAAGCGTGGCGTTGATCGTATGGCTGGTGAAGCTCATCAGCAGCGTGTTGCCATCGGGCGGCGCCTTGGCAACCGCATCGGCGGCGATATTGCCACCGGCTCCGGGGCGGTTTTCAACGATGACGGTTTGACCAAGCGCCGGTGCCATTTCAGCGGCGATGGCGCGGGCCATCGTGTCGGTGGTGCCGCCCGGCGGCGCGCCGACAAGGATTTTGATGGGCTGTGTCGATTCGGGAGTTGTTTGCGCGGTGGCGGGACTTAAGCCGATGAAGAGACAAGCGCTCAAGAAAATCCAAAGGCGCATCGTTTCCTCCGTGGCCCATCTGGTTGTTCGACGTGCGGACCAGCTTAAGGAGGGGCGTCGCGTGCGGCAAGAAGCGCAAGCATGTTGCGAAGATTCGATACAACGAAAAGAGCCGGCTCAGATGAACCGGCTCTCTCGTTCAGGCACGGCGGTTAGCGGCAGACGCGAACCCAACCGGCGTAACCGGGAACCCAACGGCAGCGCGGCATATAGGCGAAGCCGTAGCCGCCGCCATAACCCCAGCCACCATGGAAGTGGTGATGATGGCCGTGGCCCCAGCCACCATGGAAATGCTTATGGAAGCCCTTGGCCGAAGCGCTGGTGGCGGCAAGGCCGAGCGTGGCGAAGGTGGCGAGCGAAGCAGCGAGAATGAGTTTCTTCATGACATATCTCCTAACAAGGGGTGTTGAACATTCAGCTCTGACAGTCCGTGTGGAGATGAAGGCGGGCATCGACCACGCTCAGAAGGTCGCACGAACGCGGCTTGATCGATGTGCAACGTCGCACAGGTCGTTCGCGTGGCGATGAATGGCGCGATGCGTATCGACGTTGCGATACTCTTTGCTTCGCGCGTGCGGGAAGACACGAAGACTGCGGAGCGTTACCGCTCTTCGCTGTTCACCGTAGCGAGGAAGCGGCGCAAAGTCGGCGTCATGTCATCGCGACGCCAGGCGATGCCGGTTTCGAGCGTCGGCGGTTCGACTTGCAGGTCGATATAGCGCACACCCGTGCGCGCCAGATGCCGCAGCGAGGCAGGCACAAGTGCGATGCCCATGCCGGCCGAGACGAGGCTGATGATCGTCTGCATCTGAATGGCCTTTTGCACGATGGTCGCGGGCCGTCCATGGGCGGTGAAATAGCCGGTGACGAGATCGTAGAACGAGGGCGCCGATTGGCGTGGAAAGATGACGAGCGGCGCGTTCACCACCGCGTCGGGTGCCAGGCGATCGTGGGTGAGCTTGATGCGCTTGTGCGCGATCCAGATCTCGGGCACCGCCGCTACCAGAGGTTCAAGGACGAGACGGTGATAGCCGAGCTGGTGCGGTAGCGCACCTTCGGCTGGCGGAATGATGAGCCCGGCATGGCCGCGTCCTTCGAGGAGGGCTGATATCTGCACGTCGCTGGTGGCTTCCGTCAGCGCGATCTCGACATCGGGATAGAGCTGGGCATAGCGGCGCACGAGATCGGGCAGGATGCTGTAGTCAGCAGTCGAGACGAAGGAGAGTTCGAGCCGGCCGGTTTCGCCGTCGCGCAGTCTTTTGGCGATGTCGGGCAGGGCCGCAATCCGGTCCAGCGCGGCGCGCACATGCACCAGCCATTGTTCGCCGAAGGGGGTGAGCGCGACGCTGCGCTTGGTGCGCGTGAACAGCATTGTGCCCAGTTCCCGCTCCAGCGCCTGGATCGACTGGCTGAGCGGCGGCTGGGTCATGCCGAGCTGGGCGGCGGCACGGCCGAAATGCAGGGTCTCGGCCACGGTGGCGAATTGGCGGAGCTGGCGAATGTCCATGGCGGATAATAATATCTCCAGCGACCTAATAGCCATGAAATAATATATTTCACCTTGAGCCGGAAGCAGCGTAGAGAAGTTCCAAACTAACTCGTCGCCCGTCCCGGGGCGCGACATCGAGGGCTTGGATCCAATGCCGGCATATCGTTCCAGAACCACCACCCACGGCCGCAACATGGCGGGCGCCCGCGGCCTGTGGCGTGCCACGGGCATGAAGGACGAGGATTTCGGTAAGCCGATCATCGCCATCGCCAATTCTTTCACCCAGTTCGTGCCCGGCCACGTCCATCTGAAGGACCTCGGCCAGCTCGTGGCGCGTGAGGTGGAAGCGGCCGGCGGCGTCGCCAAGGAGTTCAATACGATCGCCGTCGATGACGGCATCGCCATGGGCCACGACGGCATGCTCTATTCGCTGCCGAGCCGCGAGCTGATCGCCGACAGCGTCGAATATATGGTCAATGCCCATTGCGCTGACGCGATGGTCTGCATTTCCAATTGCGACAAGATCACGCCCGGCATGCTGATGGCCGCCATGCGCCTCAACATCCCGGTGGTCTTCGTCTCCGGCGGCCCGATGGAAGCCGGCAAAGTGGTGGTGAAGGGCCAGACGCGCGCGCTCGATCTCATCGACGCCATGGTCGTTGCGGCTGATGATTCCTACACCGATGAAGAAGTGAAGACGATCGAACGTTCGGCCTGTCCGACCTGCGGTTCGTGCTCGGGCATGTTCACCGCCAATTCGATGAACTGCCTCACCGAGGCACTTGGTCTGTCGCTGCCGGGCAATGGCTCGACGCTCGCTACCCATGCCGATCGCGAGCGGCTGTTCCGCGAGGCCGGCCACGTCATCGTCGATCTGGCGCGCCGCTGGTACGAGCAGGACGATGCCACCGCGCTGCCGCGCAATATCGCTTCTTTCGCCGCGTTCGAAAACGCCATGAGCCTCGACATCGCCATGGGCGGTTCGACCAACACCGTGCTGCATCTGCTGGCGGCCGCGCAGGAAGGCCAGGTCGATTTCACCATGGTCGACATCGACCGGCTGTCGCGCCGTGTGCCGTGCCTGTGCAAGGTCGCGCCGGCGAAGAACGACGTGCATATGGAAGACGTGCATCGTGCCGGCGGCATCATGTCGATCCTGGGCGAACTCGAGCGCGCCAATCTGATCGACGCGAGCCTGCCGACCGTGCATGCGCCGACCGTCGGCGACGCCTTGGCGCGCTGGGACATCACCCGCACCAAGAGCGAAGATGTGCGCACCTTCTATAAGGCGGGTCCGGGCGGCGTGCCGACGCAGACCGCCTTCAGCCAATCGGCGCGCTGGAAAGAGCTCGACACCGACCGCGAGAAGGGCGTCATCCGCTCGGCCGAGCATCCGTTCTCCAAGGACGGCGGCCTTGCTGTGCTGTTCGGCAATCTGGCGCCGGAAGGCTCGATCGTGAAGACGGCCGGCGTCGATGAATCGATCCTCACCTTCCGTGGTCCCGCCGTCGTCTTCGAGAGCCAGGAAGCGTCGGTGAGCGCCATTCTCACCGGCAAGGTGAAGGCCGGCGACGTGGTCGTCATCCGCTACGAAGGGCCGAAGGGTGGCCCGGGCATGCAGGAAATGCTCTATCCGACCAGCTATCTGAAATCGAAGGGCCTCGGCAAAGCCTGCGCTCTGATCACCGACGGGCGCTTCTCCGGCGGCACGTCGGGCCTCTCCATCGGCCATGTCTCGCCGGAAGCGGCGGAAGGCGGCCTGATCGGTCTGGTCGAGCAGGGCGATTCGATCCTCATCGACATTCCCAACCGCGTCATGAAGCTGGAAGTCGACGACGCGACGCTCGCAGCCCGCCGCAAGGCCATGGACGCCAAGGGCGCCGATGCCTGGAAGCCTGTGGGTCGCAAGCGCAACGTCTCGCCGGCGCTGCGCGCCTATGCGGCGCTGACCACCAACGCGGCGCGCGGCGCGGTGCGCGACGTCAGCCAGGTGGAGCGGAAGTAGGTTTTTCCGGCTTGAGTCTCAGAGCCCCGCGCCTGCGCGGGGCTTTTTTGTTGGCGGGTGCGCAGCAAAGGCAGCCACCCTCACGGGCAGCCAAAAGCGGCTTGGAAAAGGAAAATGGTGCCCCTGGCCGGGATCGAACCAGCACTCCTTGCGGAACTCGATTTTGAGTCGAGCGCGTCTACCAGTTCCGCCACAGGGGCCGCGCTTAGGTGTAACCCCTTGCGGCGGCGCGGATCATAGCCAGGGCGGACTCAGGGTCAACCGGCAAAATCGCGGTTTGCCGGGTTATTTTCAGGGGCTTCCGGCCGGTCCCGCCCCATGCTGGGGGTAGAGGCGGCGAAACGGCGCAATTTGCGACCGTGGTGCTTGTCGGCGGCGTCCGGTTCATGTTAGGTCGCCGCCACCACCGGACACCTTGTCCGCACCCGGAGAGGTGGCAGAGTGGTCGAATGCACCGCACTCGAAATGCGGCATACCGGCAACGGTATCGGGGGTTCGAATCCCTCCCTCTCCGCCATCCTGCTTCGCTCTTCGAGCTTCGCAGGATTGGCAGACCCATTTTAGCGAAGCAGGATGCCCTCCAGAGCTTTAGCGACGGAGGGCAGGTGCTTGTTTTATGTCTATCTCATTGAAAGCCTGTCCGCTGATCAGCAACGTTATGTGGGACTGACCACGGATCTGAAGCGGCGCTTTCAAGAACACAATGCCGGGAAGTCAGCGCATACATCGAAGTATCGGCCCTGGCGGCTTGTGACCTATCTCGCTTTTTCCGATCGCACTCAGGCTGAGTCATTTGAGCGCTATCTCAAATCGGGCTCTGGTCATGCTTTTGCCGCCAAACGCCTTTGGTAAACTACCACACGCTTCATCCTGTCGGGAGGGCAAGGTTTTTCGTTCCAAATTGAAGTATCCTAGACCCATCGTAAGTGAAGCCCATGACCCAAACCACCTCGTCGCCGCTCGCTGCCCCCTCTAAGCCGTTGAACTCCCCCGCCCGGGTGCTGACGGCGAGCCTGATCGGCACGACCATCGAATTCTATGATTTCTATATCTATGCCACCGCCGCGGTCGTGGTGTTCCCGACGCTGTTCTTCCCCGGCACCGATGACACGACGGCGTTGCTCGCCTCCTTCGTCACGTTCTCGATCGCCTTTTTCGCTCGCCCGTTCGGCGCTCTGGTCTTCGGCCACTTCGGCGATCGCATCGGCCGCAAGACCACCTTGGTGGCCGCGCTGTTGACCATGGGCATTTCGACGGTGCTGATCGGCCTGCTGCCGACCCATGCCTCGGTCGGCGTGCTGGCGCCCTTGCTGCTGGCGCTCTGCCGTTTCGGCCAGGGTTTTGGCCTCGGCGGCGAATGGGGCGGCGCGGTGCTGCTCGCCACCGAGAATGCGCCCGAGGGTAAGCGGAGCTGGTATGGCATGTTCCCGCAGTTCGGCGCGCCGCTCGGCCTGTTCCTGGCGTCGGGCACGTTCTGGATCCTGCTGCATTTCATGTCGCGGGAGGATTTGCTGGCCTGGGGCTGGCGCGTTCCCTTCATCATCTCGGTGGTGCTGATCGTCGTTGGCCTGTGGGTGCGCCTGTCGATCAGCGAGACGCCGGAATTCCAGGCGGCGATCGATCGTGCGGAGCGGGTGGCCGTGCCGATCTGGGAACTGCTGCGCAGTCACAAGCGCAGCCTGTTCCTCGGCTCCTTCCTGGCGCTGGTCACCTTCGTGCTGTTCTATCTCGCGACCGCTTATCTGTTGGCCTATAACACCAAGGTTCTCAACATGACCTTGGTCGATGCCATTGGCGTGCAGGCCTATGCCTCGGTGATCTTCGGCATTTCGACGGTCCTCGCCGGCAAGCTCGGCGATCTCATCGGCCGGCGTCTGCTGTTGCTCATCGGCATGCTGGCGATCGCGGCATTTTCGTTTGCCTTCGGTCCGATGCTGTCGGGCGATGTCGAGGCCATCTATATCTTCGTCACCGTGGCGATGTTTCTGTTCGGTCTCAACTACGGGATCATTGGCGCCGTGCTCGCCGCGCCGTTCCCAGCGCAGGTGCGCTATACCGGCTCATCGATGACCTTCAACATCGCCGGCATTTTGGGCGCGTCGCTCGCACCCTATGCGGCGGTCTGGCTGCAAAGCCATTACGGCATCGCCGCCGTCGGCTATTATCTGCTGGTCTGCACGATCATTTCGCTGCTGTGCCTCTTGGCGTCGCGCCGCGGCGAGGTGTGAGCCGTACCGCCATGATCCCGACGCTGACGACAAGCCGGCTGATCCTGCGCCCGCTGCGCGCGCAGGATTGGCCTGCCTATCGCGATTTCCTGGCGTCGGAGCGCGCACGCTATATGGGCGGGCCGTTCGCGCTCAGAATGGCTTGGGGCATGTTCTGCTCCGATCATGCGCTGTGGGATTTCCACGGCTGCGGGGCGCTGATGATCGACGAGCGCGATAGTGGCTTATGTGTCGGGCAAGTCGGCATCAATGCCGGGCCGCTGTTTCCGGAATGGGAACTCGGCTGGCTGCTGTATTCCGGTGCTGAAGGAAAAGGCTATGCCTTCGAGGCCGCAAGCGCCTTGCGCGATTGGGCGCGAGAGGACAGACGGCTGAGCACTTTGGTCAGTTACGTCGATCCGCAGAATGAACGCTCGCGCCGCTTGGCGGAGCGACTTGGCGCGACGTTGGATGACGAAGCGCCGAGACTCGATCCGGTCGATCTCGTTTATCGATACTTCAGGCTTTGAGCGCCGCTGCTTGGGAAGGCGGTTGAACATCTTGGTGTCATCTCCGACAGCCGCATAGCGGCTGATCGGGGATCCAGGGGCGAGTGGTAGAGCCTCTTGTCGCGGTGATTGTGCTATCTGAAACGTCCCGCTGAAAGATTGCAGTGTTTGCCCCTGGATTCCCGCTCGCGCTTTGCGCGTCGGGAATGACACCGAGGCTTTTCCTGCTAAGCGGACCCGCGACCAAGCCATCGCGACAGCGTTTGAGCCACTTCGTCGCGATCGGACATCCCTTCGCTGGCCCAGGCGACCATGCCATCGGGGCGCATGAGAACGGCGCTCAGGCCCAGTCGATCCTTGGCGTCGCGCGCAACATAAGTGATCCGATCGTGCCAACCGTCGGCCAGCGCTTGCAGCGGTGAATGGTTGTCGAAGTCCCGCAATAGACCTTTGCCCGTTCTCAGCAGTGCGCCGATCTTCGTGCCGTCGATCAGCTCGAAATCGGGAACGCTGCGCCCGACCAGCGGATGGCTCTTACCCAAATCGTAACGTAGCGAAACGCCCCAGACGCGTTCGGCGAAATAGGTTGCGCCATCGTGCGTATCGATGAGATCGCGGATGATCGTTTCGAGCGCGCGCGTGCTTTGGGTTGGCCGCATGAGCGCGATCTGCGCGCGCGACCAGTCGAGGATTTGCGCGCCCACCGGATGACGTTCGCGGTCATAGCTGTCGAGGAGATCGGCTGGTGCATCGCCACGGATCGTCGCCGCCAGTTTCCAGCCGAGATTCATCGCGTCGCCAAGTCCGAGGTTCAGGCCTTGGCCGCCCAGGGGCGAATGGGTGTGCGCGGCATCGCCCGCCAGCAACACGCGCCCCTTGCGATAGGTCGTCGCCTGAAAGGCGCGATCCGTCCAGGTGGTGGCGAGTTTGAGAGCGGTCAGCGTGACATCCGTGCCGGTGATATGGCGCAACACCGCCTGCACGTGGTCGCGCGTGATCGGCTGGCTGCGATGGAACGCACCGCCGTCGAAATCGACCATCGCGATCGTTCCAGGCCGCGCGTAAGTGTACATGCCCGTCGGCGTGTAATGGCGACCGGGGCGGAGTATGTCCGGATCGGCCATTTCGACATCAACGGAATAGCCGGTGAGTTCGGGAGCGGTGCCGACGAAAGCAAAGCCACCGGCCTTGCGCACCGTGCTGCGGCCGCCGTCGCAGCCCACGAGCCAGCGTGCATGAAAGCTCTTTCCGCCAGCGCTGACGGTGACGCCATCGTCGTGAGCGTCAAGGTCTTCGACGCCAAAGCCGCGTTTGATCTCGACACCCATCGCGCTGGCGCGTGCCGCAAGAGTCTGTTTCAAGGTTTCCATCGCCACCAGCATGGTGGTGCCGACCGGACTCGGCAGACGATAAGGCCACTGCGACGTGTCGACCTTATCGAAATAAAATTGGATGCCGGCGAAATGGCCGGCCGGGCGCCGTGCTTGTTGCATCCAATGGGCGGTCGCCGTCGTGTTGCCACCCGACGGATCGCTGGCGCGCTGCGCCGCAACGAGTTCGTCCAGCAAACCACGCCGGTCAAAGGCTTCGAGCGTCGGCACGGAGAGGCCGCGCATGCCGAACGGCAGCCGCTTCAAGGGCGAGCTTGGATCCTCGGCTTGCTCCAGCACCAACACGGAAAGGCCGGCGAGGCGCAGCTCGCAGGAAAGAAACAGGCCGACAGGGCCGGCGCCGGCAATGACGACATCATAGATCATGGGATGATTTCCCGTTCATTTCGTCGTGCGCTTGAAGCGCGCTCGTGAAGAAATCGACGAGGCCGAAGGGCGCGCGCTCGTCGAGGCAAAGGGCCAGCATTTGATGCGCCTCAGCCGCGGCCGATTGGCTGCGCGGGAACATCGTCGCTTCGAAGGCGGCAAGGGCTGCCTCGATATCATCGGGATGAGCCACGATCGCTTGCGCGAGTTCGGCGCCGTCGAACATGGCAAGATTGGCGCCTTCTCCGGCGGGCGGTGCCAAATGCGCGGCATCGCCAATCAGGGTCACGCCGGGCACGCGCTGCCAGTGATGCTCGGTCGGCAGCGTATGGAGCATGCGTAACACCGGCATGGTTTCGCCATCGGTGATCAAAGCGGTGAGTGCCGGCGCCCATCCGTTGAACTCGGCGGCGATTTTCGCCGTCGCGGCTGCATCGCTGAAATCGAGATCGGCGAACCATGCGGCGGGGCGGTTCAAGGCGACATAGGCGTGCAGACTATTGCCGGCCTCGCGATGGGTGAAAATGCCCTGTCCCGGGGCCAGCGCGAAGAGGGCGCCGCCGCCGGCCGCTGTGGCGGTGGCCGGGTGGCGCGCATCGACATTGTGCAGATAGGTTTCGACAAAAGACGTGCCTGTGTATTCGGGTTTCGCCTGCGAGAGCAGAGGTCTCACTTTCGACCAGGCGCCATCGGCGCCGACAAGGAGCTGGCTGATCGCGGTCGATCCATCGGCGAAGGTCAGGGCGTGTCGGCCATCGCCCAGGGCTGTGACCTCGCTGAGCTTCTTGCCCCATCGGATCGTTCCCGGAGGCAGGGACCGAAGAAGAATGCGCCGGAGATCGCCGCGCAGCACCTCGGGCCGCCCGCCCGTGCCGTCGTCGGCTTGTTCGAACAGCACCGTGCCGTGCCGGTCGAGCATGCGGGTGGCCTCGCCGCCGGGATGGATGATGGCGCGGAAGGCGTCGGTGAGGCCGGCGGCGGCCAGCGCCACCTGGCCGTCGTGGGCGTGAATATCGAGCTGGCCACCTTGGGTGCGCGCCTCTTCTGAAGGGTCGGCTTCGTAGATCGTCGCGGCGATGCCGTGGATATGGAGGACGCGGGCCAGGACCAGGCCGCCGAGGCCCGCTCCGATAATCGTCACGGGGGTCATGATGGGGTTCCTCAAGAAACAAGATTGGAACGTTGTTCCATATTCTCTTATTGGAACATTGTTCCATTGATGTCAAGATGCGTCTCATGACCAAGATTCGGACCGAACGGCGCGCCGACGCCCTCTCCAAGGAGCGGATTGTCGAGGCCGCCATCGCAATTCTCGATCAGGACGGCGAGGGCGCGCTCACTTTCCGGGCGCTGGCCGCGCGCCTGGCGACCGGCAGCGGCGCGATTTATTGGCATGTCGCCGACAAGCAGGCTCTGCTGGCCGCGGCGACCGACCATGTCATCGCAAGGGTGACAGCTCTGGTCACGGCCAAGGCGGTAAGTGGTGCGACGCCGCAGGAGGCGATCCGCGCCTTGGCGTTGGGTGTATTCGATGCAATCGACGCTCACCCCTGGGTCGGCGGCCAGCTCTCGCGCGATCCCTTCCAATATGCGGTGCTGCGCATTCTGGAAGGCGTCGGCGGTCAGGTTCAGGCGCTGGGTGTTCCGCAACAAGCGCAGTTCAACGCCGCCACCGCGTTGATGAGTTTCATCCTTGGCCTTGCCGGACAATATGCGGCGGGCGCCGAATTCCACGCGCGCGACATGGATCGGACAACGGCGCTACAGGCGGTCGCGGCCAAATGGGCGCAGCTCGATCCGATCGAACATCCCTTCGTGCGGCAGGTGGCAGCGGTGCTGCCCGAACACGATGACCGCGAGCAATTTCTCGCCGGCATCGATCTGATCCTGGCCGGAATTGAGAGCGTTCGATAGGTGGCGTAATTGGCTCTAGCGGAGCGATAGCACGTGCCTGTCGGTCAACTATATCTGGATTATGCCAAATCAAATTTGCCAGAAACGAAGTCGAGCGTCTTATTGTTAAAGTGCTGCTCGTACTCAGTTGGAATGGCAAATACTAGCTCTAAGCCATCAATAAATTGCAAGTCGTCTTTGAGTTCACTGCGGTTATCTTCATCATACAGGCCAATTGCGACCTGCGATGGCAGGCGACCCTCGTTCAATGTGGATTCAATCCACATGATCGCGGGGATGACATTCTGGCCTGTCTGCGACTTGCGCTTTTCACATAATTCAAGAATTCGATTTTTCGCTTGAGCGGTAAGCCTGAAATTTTCGACATTTTGCATGATCAGACCTCCCCGCCGTAGCACTGTCTCCTGTTCGAAGCTCGCAGCTCGTCGTGTTTCAATCAAAGCCTAATGTGCTTTCGATTTTGCGTATAGATCGTCTAACATTGCCATGAATGGAGCCTACCCTGATGCATGCCGTCGACACTTTCGAGCTTGTGCTGACGCTCCTGGCGCTGGTGCTGGGGCTGCATTGGCTGGCATCGAAACTGAAGATGCCGCCGGCCAGCGTCTTGCTCGTCGGTGGCGGTGCGCTGGCGTTTGTGCCGGGGCTGCCGTCGATCGCGCTCGATCCGGAACTGGCACTCGTTCTCTTTCTGCCGCCGTTGCTGGTCGATGGCGCATTCTACACGCCGCATGGGCGCTTCCGGCGGCAATTACCGGGCATTCTGTCGCTGGCGGTGGGCGCGGTGATCTTCACCACTTTGGCCGTCGGCATTGTGATGCATTGGCTGATGCCGGACCTGCCCTGGGCCGCCTGTTTCGCGCTCGGCGCCATCGTCTCGCCGCCCGATGCGGTGTCGGCGCGCGCGGTCTTGAAAGGCATTCGTCTGCCGCGCCGGCTGACCACTTTGCTCGAAGGCGAGAGCCTGTTGAACGATGCGACGGGCCTCATCCTGTTTCGCTTTGCCGTCGCCGCCACGCTGAGTGGCGCTTTCCATGCCGGCGAGGCGGTGCAGGGCTTCATCGTTCTGGCGCTGGGCGGCGCCATCGTCGGTCTGCTGGCCGGCGCGGCCTGGGTCTTCGTCGCCAAACATCTGCACGACCGGATGTTGATCATCTGCGCGTCGGCGCTGCTGTGCTGGGTGGCTTATCTCGCAGGCGAGGCCGTGCATGTTTCCGGTGTCATCGCCACCGTCGTCGCCGGCTTGATGCAGGGTTGGTATCAGCACACGGTTCTGCCGGCGGATGTGCGGCTGCAGAGCCGATCCGTCATGCAGATGATCGGCTTCGTGCTCGAAGCCTTGGTCTTTATTCTGATCGGCTTCTCCTTGCGCGGTGTCGTCGAAAGAGTGGGTGGTATCGAAGGCTTCACGACATCGACGATGCTGGCGGTGCTGGGCGTCGTGGTGGCTGTCACCGTGGCGCGCTTCGTCTGGGTTTTCGCTTGCGATGCGGTTCTCGCGATCGTTTATCAAACGGGTGTTCAGCGCGCGCGTCCCTTGGGGTGGCGGCAAGCGACGGTGTTGAGTTGGGCCGGGATGCGCGGCGTCGTCACGCTGGCCATCGCTTTGACCTTACCCGTCGATATGCCTGGCCGCGATCTGATGTTGGTGTGCGCCTTCGCGGTGATCTTCGTCACGGTCATCCTGCAAGGCTCGAGCCTCGGCTGGCTCATTCGCGCGGTGAAGCCCGTCGATCGGGAGCCGCCGGCACCGATGAACATGGCGCAGGCGGAGGCCGCGATGATGCGGGCCAGAACTGCCATCGCGGAAGTGCTGGCCTATGGATCGGACGGCACACTCATCCATCCGCAATTCCTCGACCAGCACCGCCAGCGGCTGCGGTTCATGGAGCGCTATGTCCAGGACACCAGCACGGCGATGGATGATCTGCGAACGCATCTGGATGTGCACCTCCAGGCCCTCGTCGCCGGGCGGGAAGAACTCATTCGGGTTCATCGCTCCGGATTGATCGAAGACGAGGTGCTGCATGACCTGGAGCGCGATCTCGACATCGAAGAGATGATGATCGTTTTCCAGCGCGGCGACTAATCCGGGCAGGCCGGTTTAGGCCCCTTGGCAAATATATTTTATCCGGGTAATAAAATGCCGATCATGACCCTCGTCAATGCCAACGGCATCGAACTGTCGCATGAAAGTTTCGGCCATGACGCCGCCCCCGCCATCCTTCTGATCGCCGGGCTGGGAACCCAGATGATCCGCTGGACGATTCCCTTTTGCGAGACGCTTGCGGCATGCGGCTATCGTGTGATCCGGTTCGACAATCGCGATGCCGGAGGCTCGACGCATTTCAATGCCTGCGCCGCGCCTGATTTCGGCGCGTTGGCCGCGGCGCTGATGGCGGGGCAGCGACCGGACGTTCCTTACGCCCTTCAGGACATGGCCGCTGATGCAATCGGTCTGCTCGATGCTTTAGCCATCGACCGGGCGCATGTGGTTGGTCGCTCGATGGGTGGGATGATCGCGCAGATCATGGCGAGCGACTATCCTTCACGCGTTTTGTCGCTCACGTCGATCATGTCCAGCACGGGTAATCCCGCGCTGCCGCAGGCCGCCCCTGATGTCATGGCGATGATGATGCGCCCATCGCCCGATCCCTTCACCGACGAGACCGGCTTCCTGAAACAGAGCCTCGCCTTTGCCCGTCGTATCGCCGGTACTGGCTATCCATTCGATGAAGACAGCCATCGTCGCGTGATTCTGGACGAGGCCCGGCGCGCCTATGATCCCGCTGGCGTCGGGCGCCAGATCGCCGCGATGGCGGTTGCCGGCGACCGTCGCCCGCGTTTGGCGACCATCACTGTGCCGACCTGTGTCATTCATGGAGCCGACGACCCTCTTATTTCTCCCGCTTGTGGTCGCGACACCGCGGCTGCGATCCCGAACGCGGATTTCCTGTTCATCGAAGGCATGGGTCACGATCTGCCACCCGAATTTTATCGCGATGTCATCCTGGCGATCGACCGGACGGCGAAAAGGGCGTCGCCGAACGCCGCTGTTCGTGCAAGGGCCGCAGATCTGCGCTAGGCCTGTCGGCAAGGAGCAAACCGCCATGAGCCTTGCGAGCGACGCCCGCTTCTGGGACCGGACATCACGAAAGTATGCCAGGGGCGCGATCGCCGATCAGGCCGGCTATCAGCGCACGCTGGAACAGACCCGCGCTCTGTTGCGGTCAGGCGACAAGGTTTTGGAATTGGGCTGCGGCACGGGAACGACGGCGCTGAAGCTTGCAGGCGACGTGCAGGACTATCTGGCGACCGATGTCTCCGCCGGCATGATCGCCATCGCAGAGGAGAAGCGGGCGGCCGGCCCGGTGCAAGGTCTCGCCTTCCGCACGACGACGGCGGAAGAGCTGATGCCTGACGCGCCGTTCAACGCCGTGCTTGGTTTTAACTATCTGCATCTGGTGCGCGATCTGCCGGGCACGCTGCGTTGCATCCATGCGCTGTTGGCGACCGATGGTGTGTTCGTCTCCAAGACGCCCTGTGTCGGCGACATGAACCCGCTCATCCGATTGGTGATCCCGGTGATGCGTGCCTTGGGCTTTGCGCCCTATGCGGGCGTCTTTCGGGCGGCGGAACTGCGCCAACAGATCAGCGCTGCCGGCTTCGACATTCTCGCCAGCGAAAATCATGCGACGAAGGGCAATGACAACCGGCCTTTCATCGTGGCGCGCAAACGGGGGTGAGATTGAGTACGCATTCACTCGATTTAGAAGGGCAGGAATCCATGCCATGTCGCTGCCCGCGGGAGCGTGCCTGCCATCGGTGGCGTCAGCATATGGCACTCTGCATTATCGTCGCTGCCGGCTCACATGCTCGATGAGCGCGCGCAGTTTTGGCGCGATGTTGCGCCGGTTCGGATAGTACAGGTAGAAGCCGGCAAAGTACGGGCAATAGTCTTCCAGGATCGGCAGCAATTCGCCGCGCGCGATGAACGGGCGAAAACTCTCTTCCATGCCGAAGGTGATGCCGGCGCCGGCCACCGCCAGTTTGATCATCAAGGCCATGTCATTGGTCGTCATCTCCGGATGGACAGCGACACGGAAATCCTTGCCGTTGTCGCTGAACTCCCAGCGATAGGGCGCGGCCTTCGGCGCCGGGCGCCAGCCGATGCAGCGATGCGCCGCGAGGTCGGCCGGATGAGACGGAATGCCGTGACGCTCGCGATAGGCCGGCGCGCAGACTGCCAGTTGTCGTTCGCGACCGGCGATCGACACCGCGATCATATCCTGCTCGATCACCTCGCCGAGGCGCACGCCCGCGTCATAGCCTTCGGTGACGATATCGAATTCCGCGTCGGTCACGGTGATGTCGAGTTGGATCTGTGGATTGGCCTCGACGAAGCTGGCCAAGAACGATCCTGAGAGAAAGCGCTCGGCGATCGATGAAACGGCGAGCCGCAATTGTCCCTGCGGGCTGCCGCGCTGTGCCTCGGCCGCATCGAGCGCGGCTTGCATGTCGGCGATGGCCGGCGCGACTTCGGCATAAAGCTGTTCGCCGGCCTCGGTGAGGCTGACACTGCGCGTCGTGCGGCGGATGAGGGTGACACCGAGATTTTCCTCGACGCGCCGGATCATCTGGCTGACGGCCGAGCGGGTAACGCCCAGCCGATCGGCGGCGGCGCGGAAGTTTCGCTCCTCGGCCACCAGAGCGAAAACCGCGAGCGCGTTGAAATCGGGTCGCATTGGTTAGTTTCACTTTCCATTATGCGAAGGAATAGGCGGCTTATCGAGACAATGGCGCGGACTTAGCTTCCTGGCAATCGGTGAAACCGGACAGGAAAGGATCAGGCCGTGTCATCAGACAAAGTTGTTCTCATTACCGGGGCCTCCAGCGGGATTGGCGCCGGCATTGCCCGGGAACTGGCCGGTACGGGGGCCAAGCTCCTGCTGGGCGCTCGCCGGACCGACCGGTTGGAGGCCCTGGCGGAAGACATCCGCGCGCAAGGCGGCGAGGTGATCACCCGCCGGCTCGATGTGACCGACCGTGCCGATGTCGCGGCCTTCGCCGCTGCGGCCCAAAAAGCCTGGGGCCGTGTCGATGTGCTCGTCAACAATGCCGGCATCATGCCGCTCTCGCTGATGGCCTCGCTGAAAGTGGACGAATGGGACCGGATGATCGACGTCAACATCAAGGGCGTGCTGTATGGGATCGCCGCCGTGCTGCCACAGATGACGGCGCGGCGATCGGGCCACATCGTCAACATCGCATCGATCGGTGCTTTGGCCGTGGTGCCGACCGCCGCCGTCTATTGCGCGACCAAATATGCGGTGCGCGCCATTTCCGACGGGCTGCGGCAGGAACGTAGCGATATCCGCGTCACCTGCATTCATCCGGGCGTCGTCGAAAGCGAGTTGGCGCACACGATCACCGACCCGGTGGCGGTTGAGGCGATGAAGACTTATCGCGCCATCGCCGTGCAGCCCGATGCGATCGGTCGCGCGGTGCGTTTCGCCATCGAGCAGCCTGACGATGTCGATATCAACGAAATCGTCGTGCGTCCGACGGCCAATACATAAGGAGATGGCGATGGGCTTTCGTTCTCTGATGTCGCGACTACCGTTTGCCATGACGCTTTTGCTCGTTGGGCTTCCCCTGGCGGCGCAGTCGCAGACCACCGACGAGCGCCTGCGGCGCGGCGATGCCGTCGTCAGAAGCCTGAATAACGATGTTCCACAACCGACGCTGGAGCGCATGCGGCAGGAGTTTCCGTTTCTGGCGGAAGCTACACAAGCCTATGCGCTTGGCGATGTGTGGTCGCGTCCCGGCCTCGACAATCGCACGCGCCAACTCGCCGCTGTCGCGGTGTTCGCCGCCATGGGCGAGACCGCCTTCATGAGGATCCATGCCGGCTATGCCCTCAACGTCGGCGTCTCCGAAGCCGAGCTGAAGGAGATCATTTACATGGCGACGGTGCCGGCCGGCTTTCCTCGGGCGATCGCGGCCTCGCAAGTGCTCGCCGAACTTTTTGCCGCCCGCCGCGCCACCTTTGGCGCGCAGTAGTGGACTCTAAACTTGAGGCCACCACAACACCACGGCCACGCCGGCGGCGACCGCCGCCGCGCTGATCCAGCCGACCAGCAGGCCGATGCGGGCGCCGCCGGTCCAGGCGGTCAGCGCGGCTTTCGAGAGCGTGTTGGTTGCCACGGCGACGAGGATCGCCAGGCTCGCCGTGGTGAGCGCGATGTCCTTGCCGCCCAGTTTGGCCATCGACAAAGTGATCGCGTCGACATCGGCGATGCCGGAGAGGAAGGCGAGAAGAATGACGCCGATGCCGCCGAAATAGTCGCGCAGCACTTCGGCCGCCAGCATGACGACGGCGATGAAGAGGACGAGTTTAAGCGTCGTGCCGAGCGCCAGGGGATTGGCGATCTCAAGATTCGGTTTCTGCGTGCTCTCGTCGCGCCGGGCCAGCAGGATGGCGGCACCGAGGCAGAGAATGACGCCGCCGGCGATGAGCGGTGGTGCCAGTCCCTTCAGCAGCGTGTTGTTGATGGCGACCGCGACGATGGCCACCCGCGCCACCATGATGACGCCGGCGATCAGAATGCCGGCGCCGAGCAGGCGGGAAGCTTCCGGATGATCGCGATTCATTTGCGCGAAGGTGAGCGTCGTCGCGGTCGATGAGGCCAGGCCGCCGGCCACCGCCGTCATGACGATGCCGAGCCGGTCGCCGACGACTTTCACGGCGATATAGCCGGCGAAGGAAATCGTCGCGATCAGGATGGCGAGCAGCCAGAGTTCGTAAGGGTTGATGGCATTCCACGGATCGACCGGCCGGTTGGGCAAGAGCGGCAGCAACAGAAACGACATCGTTGCCAGCACGAGAACGGAGCGGATTTCCGGCCATGTCAGCGAAGCGACCCAGCGATGCAGTTGTTCGCGCAGGGCGAGCAGGATGGCCATGGCGACGGCACCCGCGATGGCGATGCGTTCTTCGCCGGTGACCGCCATGGTACCAAGAAGAAAGGTGATCATGCCGGCGACGACGGCCGTCACGCTCATATTGTGTTCGGCTTTGGCTTCCAGCCAATGGAAGGCGGTGAAGGCCAGCGCATAGGCGACGAAGACAAAGCCGACGAGGGCAGGACCGACCTGTTGCGACAGGACGCCGGTGACGCCGCCCAACAAGCCCGACAAAGCGAACGTGCGCAGCCCGGCGGCGCGCTGGTGATCCTGTTCCTCGCGCGAGCGCCAGCCGCGTTCCAGGCCGATCAGAAGCCCGATGGCGAGCGAGACAGCGAGGCGGGAGAGAATTTCGGTGGAGTCCATGTTCGGGCCGCTGCGCTGCGATTGACAGACTTCGTTCTTAGCCAATCCGCGATCGGCTCGCCAGTTCCCGTCTGTTCGCCAGGCGGACGGATCGCGCGAACGGGATTGAAAGCCATCGGTGGAGGTGATCGGCTCTTCCTATCATGGGAGGTGCGCGATGCTGGAACTCTATCACGATTGGCGGTCTTTTTGCTCGATCAAGGTGCGCCTCTGCCTGGCCGAGAAGGGTTTGTCCTGGGAAAGCCGATTCGTCGATCTGATGAAGCTCGAACATACGACGCCGGATTATCTGAAGCTCAATCCGAATGGCGTCGTACCGACGCTCGTTCATGATGGCGTGCCGATCCACGAGAGCACGATCATCAATGAATATCTGAACGAGGTCTTTCCCACGCCGGCCTTGATGCCCGACAATCCGGTCGATCGCGCCCGCGCGCGTTTCTGGGTCAAGTTTGAAGACGACGTGCTGCATCCGGCGATCCGGCCGGCGACTTTCGCTCTGATGATGAGCCCCGAATTGGCCGAGCGGTCGGACGAAGAGCTTGAAGCGATGGTGGCGTCGCACCCCAACAAGGCGCGCGCCGAGGAATATCGCCGGACGGCGCGCCAGCCGATCGACCAAGTGAAAGTCGAGGCGGCACGTCAGACGATCATCGCGGCGCTCGGGCGTCTGGAGCGGCGGTTGTCGGAGGTGCCATGGCTCGGCGGGCAGACCTATTCGCTCGCTGACATCGCCGCCGCGCCTTTCATCGATCGGTTGGAGGAGCTCAATCTCACCGATCTTTGGAAAAGCCATGGCGCGATCCGCGATTGGATTGCGCGCACCAAGGCGCGGCCCGCCTATCAAATCGCCATTCCGGACAATGAACAGCGTTTTGCGGCCGCCGTCCGTCCAAGTGCGGCTTAGACAAGATCGACGGGGAGGACATCATGGCACTGAAGGCTCGCAATGCTTTGCCTATCGTCATCGCCGGCGGCGGCATTGGCGGCCTCGCCTGCGCCTTGGCGTTGGCGCAGCGCGGCTTTCACACGATCGTCTGCGAACAGGCGTTCGAATTCGGGCAGGTCGGTGTCGGCCTGCAGGTCGCGCCCAATGCGTTGTCTGTTCTGGATGCGCTTGGCGTGGGCGAACGGGTCAAAAGCGAAGGTCTGCTCATCGAACGCATGGTGATGGTCGACGGAATCGACGGCGAGATGATTTGCGACATTCCCTGCGGTGCCGATTTCATCCGCCGTTTCGGCAATCCCTATGCGGTGGCCCATCGTGCCGACGTCCATGGTGCGCTTCTGCAGGGCTGCACGGCGATGGCGTCCTTCATCGAACTGCGCACCAACAGCAAGGTCGTCGGTTATACGAATGAAGGCGCGTCGGTTCGCGTCCAATTGCAGGATGGCGCACTCCTTCACGCTGCCGGATTGGTCGGCGCCGATGGCGTGCGTTCGCGCGTGCGCCAGCAATTGGTCGGCGATGGCGAGCCGCCACCGGCAGGCGCCGTCATCTATCGCGCCCTGGTGCCGGCGGCGCGGATGCCGCGCGAATGCCAACGGCCTTTCCCGACGCTCTGGGTCGGTCCCAAAGCGCATGCGATCTATTATCCGGTGCGGGATTGGAGCGAATTCAACTTCGCCATCACCGTCCACGCGCCGCCCGATGACATATGGGAAGGGGAGACGGATGCGCAGAAGCCGCGGGCGGCGCTGCAAGGCTGGTCGGATCAGGTGACGCAGCTTGTCGACATCCAGCCGCGCTTTCAGCGTTATGTCATCCGCCATCGCGCCCCCATCGACAATTGGACCGAGGGCGCGGTGACCTTGTTGGGCGATGCGGCGCATCCGATGGTGCAATATATCGCGCAAGGGGCGGCGCAGGCGCTCGAGGATGCGATCTGTCTGGCCGAGGAAGTCGAGCGCGCAGATGGTGATCTGCCGGCGGCCTTCATGGCTTATCAGACGGTCAGGATCGTGCGTTCGGCGCGCGTGCAGATCTCGTCGCTGATGCTGGATCGGCTCTATCACGTCTCCGGCGTCGAACGGCTGGTGCGCAATTCCGTCTTCGAAGGACGACAGGCCGCCGACTATTACGATCGGTTGGCGTGGCTGTTCACGGCGCCCGATTATGTGCAGCGGGCGCTCGCCGATCGCGCGCAGCCGGAAGGTCTGCGCCGTCTTGGATGATGATCAGGATTTGGCGATGCCGTCGGAAATCTGAAGCGCCGTAGCCCGCAGCAGCGGCAGGTAGGTGTCGATGACATCCTTGGCGCTTTTCGCCGAAGCGATATAGGTAATGGCGATCGCGCAGCGCGCCTGCCCGTCGACGAGAACCGGCACGGCGATGCTGCCGGTTTCAGGCATGAAACTTTTCTCGCGCAGCGCATAGCCATCCTGACGCACCTTGCGCAGCATTTGCCGCGCGACCTTGGGTTCCTTCGCCAGGGCATCGTCGGGATGCTGGCTGCGGGCCAGGCGCTGAAGCACGCCCTCAGTGACGTCGTCTGGCTGATAGGCAAGATAAACGCGGCCGCAGGCGGTCAGCAGAACCGGGGTGCGCAGCCCCACCCAGGCGCGATCGATCGTCCATGGGCTGATGCGGCGCGTCGTGCGACGCATGATCATCGTATCGTCGAAAAAGGCGAACAGGTCCGTCGGCCAGATGACTTTCTTCTGCAATTCGTCCAGCAGCGGCCCGGCAATCTCCGAGATCCAGGAATCCTCGTTAAAGCCCTCGCTGAGTTGCCGCACCAAGGGCGTGAGCCGATAGGATTCGATGTCGGAATCGGCGACGAGATAGCCGGCGCTGCAGAGCGTTCGCAGAATGCGATACAAGGCCGTGCGGGAAATCTGTGTCGTTCGATGCAGATCGCGGATGGTGGCGCCGTTGCTGACGTTGAGTTGCCGTAGAACCGTCAGCGCCCGCAGCACGCTGCGCATGTCGGCATGGCCATCGGCGGTTTTGTCCGGCTGCTGCCCTAGGCTGGCGGAAGATCGGCTGGGTCGTTGCGAAACAGGCAAGATAATTCCTCTTTTGAGCGGCCCGCCGCTTGAGATGCGGCGTTTTGACCGTCATTCTATAGTTGAAGAAATCAACTTCGAGCCCTACATCAGGCGTGCATTTCAATGCTCTTCTGAGCCACGCGCGAAGTTCGCCCCCTCCCTTATGCGTCTTCGAGCACCTCAGGAGATATGAGTTCCTCGTGAGAAAGGAACTCAAACCCTCCCAATTACTCGGCCCTGCCGCTCCCTCAGCGACAGGGCCTTTTCATAGGCGGCATTCCCGTCGTTAGGCGCTTGGGCGATTGTCCCGGCGCGCCTGCGCGACTTTCGTCGCGCGCACCACGCGGCCGACATTGGCGCGATCGACCAAGCTCTCCGACCGATTGCTCTCGACGGGGCGCATGCCCGAGCGTTTGCTGCGTCCAGGGGCGGGATGAGGGCGCCGCGTCGCGCTGGTTTTCATGGCCAAAGCGCGTTGCGCCGATTCGATGAGCGCTTGTTGCGCGGCGATCGCTTCGCGGCGCGCCACCTCGGCATTCAACCGTTTCAGGGCACTGGTGAAGACCTGTTTGCGCCGCGCTGGCTTTTCGACATTGCCGGGAAAACTGCCGCCGCGCGTACTTGCCTTGCCGCGCTGGCCGCGCCGCATGCCGCGCACGAAGGTGCGTTCCTTGTCGCGCAGGTCGCGCAAGCGCTGCCGTGTCTTGGAAATGTCCTCGTCGCTTAGATCGATCAGAGCGGGATAGTGCGTTTGCGACAGCAGTTCGAATTCGTCGTGCGCCATCAAAGAGCGTTCAGCCTTGACGGAAAGGGACATGGCTCTCTCCCTTCAATTGCGGGCGCCGCGCTTCACATGCGAAGCCGAGGCCCTTCTGCCTGATGCTTCATTGGATATCATTTTGTCCGCGGGCTCAAGCGAAGGGCTGCCAAACTATCGCTGCGATCTGGCGCTTGCTCTTGCTCTTGGCGCCTATTGCTTCGGGCTGATCGTTCCGGTGGTCTTCAAGCGGGCCGATCTCACCCAGCCGGTGACGTCATCGCCGGCTGGATTGAGGTACATCACCGAGGTCCATCCATCCCTCGTCTGGGCATAGGCGATCAATTGGTCCTTGGGGATGACGAAAACGCCTTTCATGGAGCAACGGCTGCTCGGCGCCGAATAGAATTGCAGCCGGCCGTTCCCCGTGACGATCTGGGCGAGCGGCGGCGAAAGGGCAGGCGCCTTGTCGCTTCCCGTTTCCGGTGCCGTGCAGGCGGCCTGCGCTGCGTGGGAGAACAAAATGCCTGCTATGAGAATCCCCAGCCCCAGCGTTCTCATGGATCACTCCTTTTCCACGAGCCCTCGTCTTCACAGACTAGCATGAAATTTCCCGTCCGGGCGCTATCGGCTCGGACCGCTGGATGCGCCCCAGGCTTCGGCACTTAGTTTCCAAAGCGGCGGGAGTTGGGAAAACGGGGGGATTGTGTGGGCGATGATGGCGGTGGCGAGGCGGCCATCCGATCCGATGCGCTCGTAGAGCGCCTTCATATGCGCTTTCACCGTGTCGATGCTGACATTGAGAATGGTGGCGATGTCTTCGTTCGATTTGCCTTGCGCCAGCCAGGAGGCAACTTCGAGCTGGCGGGCGGTGATCTGCGGAAACGCCAGCCGCAGACGATCGGTCGGCGTGAGCCGCGCCAGCGTGCGCTCCTGTGCCTGACGATAGCAGCGTAGGATATGGGTGCGGTATTCCTGCAGGTCATCGCGATCCTGATCGCTGAACGCGGCCCGTCCCATCACTCTGAAACCGCTGACGTCAAGCACATAGCCTTCGTGTTGGATGACGATCTTGATGATGCGGCGGGCGCCCGAGCGCAGGAACGTCTCTTGCACCATGGGCAGCGCAAGAAAAGTGTCCTCATCGAAGAAATCGGATTCGCGCAGCGCCCGATCGCCATAGAAATCAGCGCCGTTCTGCCAGAACGGATGACTGTGCATGTGCCGGGCGTAGGCCGCCATGGCCTGACCACGCGCGGCGGGATCGTCGTCGACGGAAATGAGCGCGCGGAAATCGCCGCTGCCGTGGTGGAATTCCGCATAGGCGACGACATCCGCATCGATCAGACGCGCCACGCCTTCGAACACCAGCGTTGGCAAGGATTGCAGATCAGGTTCGGCTTCATAAAGGCGGATGATCTCTTCTCTCAACAGAGAGCCGGACTCACTCTTCCGGGTAATGGTCATCTGAATCCCGATCCTGTTACTCGTGTGCTGCGTGTGCATGCGGGGACTGACGTGGCGACAATAGCTATCGGCTTACGCGCCACAAGTCTGTTCAAAGCGGCCTGATAAATCGAGAGTTTCGCGATCGTTGCTTCTGGTGGGGAGCAGTGAGGCGCGAAATCTCCGGACTATGACAACGATTCTGTTTGTCACCGGGAGATAAGATGTTGGCGAATGGCGCGGGGGCGGCCGCATGGGCTGCGAAGACGTGGGCGATGTCTTCGGTCGATACAAATTTAGTCAATCGACCTGTGTTGAAGCGAACAATTCGAGACATTTATATCGCCAGCACGTCGGCGCTGGCGATTGCCAGCATTCTTGTGTTGGGCGTCGTTAACTTACCTTCTGCCGCATGGGCGGCGGGCGAAGGCGGTGTCGGCGGCCTGGACAATGGCGGCGCTGGTGGAGCCGGCAACGGCGCGGGTGGCGGTGGTGCTGCGGGAACGCCCGGCGTCGGCAACGGTAACGGTCTGCCCGGTAGCGATGGCAATGGCGGCAACGGCGGTTATTCGAACTACGGTGCGCTGGGATTTGGCGGTCCTGGTGGCACCGTCGGCGCGACCACCTTTATCGGGGTGTCGGTGATTGGAGGCAATGGCACGAATGGTTTCCCCGATCCAGGGATCAGCTATGGCTCCGGCGGCGGTGGTGGTGGTGGCGATGGCATTTACACAGCCGACAGTGTTCTGACGATCGGCTCTGGCATTGCGATCACCGGCGGCACTGGTGGTGCCGGCGGTACGCCCAATCGGATCGCTGGCGGTGGCGGCGGTGGTGGCGCGGGTCTCACCGCCACCAGCGCCGGCGTCGTCATCAACAATGCGGGCACTTTGACGGGCGGCAATGGTGGCGCGGGGGGCGAAGGCCAGTTCGGCGGTGGCGGTGGTGGTGGCGGCGATGGGCTGCGCATGACGGGCGGCAGCGGCCAACTGACCAACACCGGCGCGATCATCGGCGGCAATGGCGGAGTGGCTGGTCCCGGGCAGTTCGTCGGCACGGGCGGTGAAGGAGGCGCTGGTCTGCGCGTCTCCAGCAACGGCAACTTCATCGTCAACAGTGGCACCCTTTCGGGCGGGCTGTCGGGCGATCTGGCGCGGCGCGCCGAAGCGGTCATCATCAACGGTGACGACAACAGGCTCGAACTGCGCGCCGGCTCCAACATTATTGGTAATCTGCTTGCCACCGGCTCCGGCAACATATTGGCGCTTGGCGGCGACACCACCGATGCGAGCACCGTGCTTGATGCCTCGATCTACCGTGGGTTCACGTCTTACGAGAAAGTGGGTGCCAGCACGTGGACGCTCACCGGATCCAGCACTGACGTCACGCCCTGGCGGCTTGCCGGCGGCACGCTTTCGGTCTCCAGTGACGCGAGCATGGGTGCTGCGGCGGGTGGTGTGACCTTCGATGGCGGAACATTGGCGACGACGGCGAGCTTCGATACCGCGCGCGCGTTCACCTTGACGCAGGCCGGCCGTTTCGACGTTGCCGCCGGCACCGAATTCGGCATCACCGGCTTGATGACAGGCAGCGGCGATCTCATCAAGCAGGGCGCCGGCACCTTGCGGCTCGACAATATGGGCAATGCCTATGGCAACACTTTCGTGCAGGCGGGCACGCTGATCGGCAATGCCGCCTCGATCTCGGGTCATATCGACAATGCCGGCACGGTGGTCTTCGATCAAAGCGCCAACGGCAGCTTTGCCGGCGATATCGCAGCGCTCAACGGTGCCTCTGGCGCGATGATCAAGCGCGGCAGAGGCGCGCTCACTTTGACGGGCACGTCATCGCTCGACTGGTCGGTGGAAGCCGGTCGGCTGGTGTCGGCGGCCGAGCGTTTCAGCGGCAATGTCGCGATCGATGCTGGGGCGTCCTTCGCGTTTAACCAGACAGCCAATGCGTCCTATGCTGGCGCGCTGTCCGGCACTGGCGATTTCGTCAAGGATGGCGCCGGCCAGCTCACGCTCACTGGCAATTCGAGTGGCTTTACCGGCACGACGTCGCTCGAAGCGGGCACATTGGCCGTGAATGGTTCGCTCGGTGGCACGCTCGACGTACTCACCGGCGGGCGCCTGCAAGGCACGGGAACCGTCGGCAATGTTCTGGTCTCAGGCACGATCGCGCCGGGCAATTCGATCGGCACGCTCACGGTCGCCGGCAATATTCAGTTCAATGCCGGCTCGGTCTTCGAAGTGGAGGCCAATGCCGCCGGTGCCGCCGATCGGATCAATGCCAGCGGCACGGCGACGATCAACGGCGGCGACGTGCGCGTGCTTGCCGGCGATGGCACTTATGCGCCGTCCACCCGCTACACCATCCTTTCGGCTGATGGCGGCCGCAGCGGCATGTTCGCTGGCGTCTCGTCGAACCTCGCCTTTCTCGATCCCTCGCTCAGCTATGATTTGAATAATGTCTATCTGACGTTGACGCGCAATCAGATCAGCTTCAGCAATGTCGGCCAGACGCGCAATCAGATCGCGGCCGGTGCCGGTGTTGAAAGCCTTGGCATGGGCAATGTGATCTATAATGCGGTGGTCAATCTGACGGAGGGGCAGGCGCGGGCCGCTTTCGACAGTCTCTCTGGCGAAATACATGCGTCAGCGAAATCGGCTTTGATCGACGACAGCCATTTCGTGCGTGAGGCCGCCATCGATCGCACCCGTTCGTCTTTCGGCGCGGTCCGTGCCTCGTCGGTGCCGGTGATGGCCTATGCGCCAGGTGGCCCGCGGCGCGTCGCGCCGACGAGCGAGCACTTCGCCGTCTGGGGGCAAGCCTTTGGCGGCTGGGGGCGGATCAACGGCGATGGCAATGCGGCGCGTCTCGATCATTCCACCGGCGGTTTCCTGATCGGTGCCGATGCGCTTCTCGTCGCCAACTGGCGGCTCGGTCTGTTGGCTGGCTATAGCCGGACCAGTTTCGACGTGAAGAACCGTCTCTCGTCCGGCGCCAGCGACAACTATCACCTCGGCCTCTATGGCGGCACGCAATGGGGCCATTTTGGCCTGCGCGGCGGCGTTGCCTATACGTGGCATGATCTGTCGACGAGCCGGGCCGTGATTTTCCCGGGTTTCGTGGACAGTCTGAAGAGCAAGTATCGCGCCGGCACGTTTCAGGCCTTTGGCGATTTGGGTTATCGCATCGATACGAATCTCGCGTCCTTCGAGCCGTTCGCGGGCCTGGCCTATGTCAGTCTCAACACCGATGGCTTTACGGAACAGGGCGGCGCGGCGGCTTTGTTCGCGCGCGGCCAGAGCATGAATGTCGGCTTCTCCACCTTGGGCTTACGCGCTTCGACCAGCTTCGATCTTGGGGGCGTGCGCACGACACTGCGCGGTTCGTTGGGCTGGCGCCATGCCTTCGGCGATGTCACGCCGCTTTCGTCCCAGGTCTTCGCCAGCGGTGGCGCTTTCACGGTCGCTGGCGTGCCGATCGCCAGGGATGCCGCCGTGGTGGAGACGCGGCTCGACTTCGCTCTGTCGCGATCGGCCACATTCGGTGTCTCCTACAACGGCCAATTGGCCTCGCGCGCGCAGCAGCATGCGTTCAAAGCCAATCTGGCGATCAATTTCTGAAAGAGACGGGTCGATCAGGCCCTTATCGAAGACATGTGGCACTTCTGACGTTTCGGCTGCCAAACGGCGCCGGAACGCTTGCGGTTTCGGGACGTTGATCTGCCGACGTCAGACCATCCGAAAGGGAACTGCCATGATGCGTCCCATGCTGACCGCCGGTTGGCTGTTGCTCACGACCGCCTGTTTCGCGCAGTCTCCCATGCCGGCGCCCGAACGGCCTGCATCGGATGTTCCAGTCGATTCAGTTGCGTCGCCCGGTTCCATGGCCGCCGATTTCGTGCGGAAGGTGGCGCTGTCCGATCAGATCGAGATCGCCAGCAGCCGGATCGCCATGGAACGGGGCAGTCCGGATCAGCAGGCCTTTGCCAAACAAATGATCGAGAGCCACGAAAAGATCGTCGCCGATTTGAAGCGCCTGGTTTCGGTCGAGAAAATCCCGGTCGAGCTGCCCGTGGAACTGGACAAGGCCGACGAGACGCGGCTCGATAAGCTCAAATCTGTCGAAGCGGCGAAATTCATTGCCGAATATACGACGCTGCAAGTGACCAGGCATCGCAATGCGCTCGCCTTGTTCGAGCGCTATGCCAAGGATGGCGACAATATGAATCTGAAAGCCTGGGCGCGGCGTATGCTGCCCGCCCTGCGACATGATTTGGCGGCGGCTGAAAAACTGCCGCGCTCCTAATTCGTCAGTTGCGCCACTTTGGCGATGATCGCATGCGGCATCTGCAAGGTCTCGCGCACGATGGCATCCATATCCTCGCCGCTGGCGCCATCGACCATCAGGCCGCGCTTCTGGCAGGCGGCGAGGAAGTGGGGATCGTTCAGCATGGTGTTGAACGCCGCGCGCATCAGCGCCAGCCGGTCGGCGGGAACGCCGGGCGTGGTGAGAATGGAACGGCCGATTTCGCCGGTGCTGGCGACGGCGCGCAGCACTTCGCGGCCCTCCTCGTCAAGCGCCAGCTCCGGCAGGGTCGGCACGTTCGGCAGCAGACGATGCCGCTTCAGGGAAGCTTGATAGAGAATGGAGGCTTCGCCACGCTCGATCCAGCCGGGCTTGCTGATGAGAATGCCGGGCAATCCGTAAGCGCCAACGATATCGACCTCGCCGCGCTCCATCGCCAGTTGGATATCCGTCGTACCGGAATAGCCGCGCACCAGTTTGAAGCGCGAGCCGGCATAGGTGTTGAGTGCGGAGGGAAAGAGAACGGTGGTGGAGCCGCCGCCGGAGGCACCGACAGTGAAAGCTTTGTGGCGCGCATCGTCGAAGGAGGCGATGCCGCTCTTGGGCAGAGCGACGCCAGTGTCGATGTTGGAGACGACGCGGCCGATATAAGCGAATTTCAACACGTCGATATTGGCGCTGTTGTTGACGACGCTGTCGAGCGCCAGGGTTTGCGCCAGGCTTCCGAGAATGGTGCCGTCCTTCGGCGCGACCTCGGCCATGTATTTGGCGGCGAGGAAACTGCCGGCGCCGGGCATGTTCTGTGACAGGATCGTGGGATTGCCGGGCAGGAATTTCGGCAGGAATTCCGCCACCAAGCGACCATAGAGATCATAACCGCCGCCGGGGCCATAACCGATCAACAGGCGCATGGTCTTGCCGCGATAAAAATCCTTGGCGTCCTGGGCGCAGGCTGTCGTCGCGAGCCCGGCTACGGCCAAAGCGATGCCGACGATCTGGCCGATCGACCGGCTCATCAATCCTCTCCTCATGATCATTTCCTCGTGTTGAGCGCTCAGGCGAACGATAGAAATGCAAACGATAGAAATATTTATGCCGCGCTTCTTGCTGGTCGCGGCTTGCTTCGTTGTGAGAGCGTCATCGGCGTTTCGCCGATGACGCGTCTTGGCCTCGCCTCAGGCGTGCGTGCGCTTCTCGACTTCCGCCTTGAAGAGGTCGTTGCACCAGTCGGTCAGTTCCATGCCGGTGGCGAACCAGACGTTGCCGGCTTTCTTGATGTGCTGGATGATGCCGCGCAGCGCCAAAGTGCGGCCCGGCCGGCCGATGATGTAGGGATGCAGCGTGAACGGGATATAGCCCGGCTGTCGGCTCGTCTCGGCGTAAAGCTCGTCGAAATAGGCCTTCCAGGTTTCAAGCCCATGGAAGGGATTGCCGTATTCGCCGTGGCGATGGCCAAACAGCGTGCCGTCGCCGAAGGGCTGGCGCGGCAGTTCGACCAAGGTCTTGCCATTGTGCTCATAGAGGAACGGCCGCTCTTCGTGGAAACAATTGCTGTTCCAGGCGAAGCCGTGTTCGATGAGCAGTTCGATCGTGTTGGTGCTCTGGGTGCAGGAGCGCCAGCCATAGGGACGGCGGCCGGTGCGGTCCTTGATCATGGCGATGGTCTTGCGCATCACCTCGGTTTCTTCGTCGCGCGGCAGATAGCGGGCGATCTCGTGATTGTAGCCATGGCCTTCGACCACATGGCCGTGATCGAGAATGGCTTGCACCGCTTCGGGAAAACGCTCGGCGATGGAGCCGCAGGTCATAAAGGTGGCGCGGATGTCTTCCTCTTTGAGGATGCGCAGCAGCCGATAGATCGCATGATGGGGGCCGTATTCGCCCTGGCTCCACATTTCGTAATTGAGGAAGCCGTTCTTGTCCGGCTTGACGTCCTCGCCGCCCTGGAAATCGAAGGTGAGGAAGATCGCGGCCCGTTCGCCCTTGGGCCAACGGATCAGGTGATCGTAGTGGTATTCCTTGAGCATTGTTATTCCTCGTCTTTCTTGAAGGTGGCGGTCGAATCTGTGTTTCCGGATCGCGCCAAAATGATAGATTGGGGGGTGAACGGTCGGTAGCCGATGTCTTGGAAAGACTGTTGTTCCGAGACCGTCGAACCGAACGAAAACAACAGGGGAGGGCGGATGTCTCTGGCGGCACCGTTGCGCGATCTGAAGAAGCTCAACACCTTCGTGCGGGTGGCGGAGCGGCGCAGCTTCACCAAGGCGGCGGAGGATTTGCGCACGACACCTTCGGTCGTCAGCAAACATATGAAGGAGCTGGAGGAGACGCTGGGCTTCAGCCTGCTCAATCGTTCGACCCACGGCATCGTGCTGACGGATGCGGGCGAGGGGCTGTTCCAGAATTGTCTGCATATGCTGGCGACGCTTGACGATTATCTCGTCGAAGCGCGCAATCTGCAGAAAGGTCCGTTTGGCACATTGCGCGTGCAGACGACGAGCGATTATGCGCGCCTGGTTCTCTCACCGCTGATCGGCACTTACGCCGATCGTCATCCGGGCTTGCGCGTGCATCTGTCCGTTCTGCCGGAGGATCATGCGCCAGTTGAGGATGGCTGCGATGTGATTATCGCCGGCCGCAAGCCATCGCTGCCGGGGCTGGTCGAACGCGATCTCGGCCCGGTGCCGCATGTGATCTGCGCCTCACCTGATTATCTTGATCGATGTGGTCGCCCGCGCGACCCGCAGGATCTGCGCCATCACAATTGCCTGGTGAATTTTTACGGTGGTCTCAAGAGCTGGCCGTTCCAGGCTGCGTCGCGACCCTTGCTGGTTGAGGTGAAAGGCACGCTGTCGTCGAACAATGCGGGCGCGCTCGTACAGATGGCGCTGCAAGGACGTGGGCTCGTCCGCGTGCCGCTGGCGATCGTCGAGAGTGAGCTGGCTCAGAAACGTCTCGAGCCGGTGCTTGCGCGGGCGGCGCTGTCGCCGGAGCGGATCAGCGTTTATTTCTCCAAGGCGAAACATCTGCCGGCCAAGACCAGCGATTTCATTCAATTCCTGGCGGCGTCGATGACGCCGAAAGTGATCGAACTCGCCAGATGAGGCACTGCGTACCAACCGAGATCATGTTTTAAATGAAAAATATATATTTATATTATTTATCAATAGCTTGATCGCCTGCCTTTGAGGTCTCGCATTGGAAAGCTCGGCCATTGGTTGCCGCTCAAAGCTGGCCATCGGAACGAGCCTCGGACATGGGCGTTACCTAAAAGCGTGGCGTTTCAGGCTCTTGGGCCGGGGGTAAGGAGATAACGGATTGGCTAGGCAAATTTAGAACTGTCATCCGACTTCAACTCGTTCTCCAATCTCTCGCGATGTTTGCGATCAACACAGGATTTCCCATGCTGGCGGAAGCTGCCACTGCCATTTCTCATTCCCATCGCGGAGAGTTGCGCCATCAGTTGCGAACAGCCACGAACGACGCCCATCGACATTTGGATGCTTTGTTCACGCAACTCGATTTACGTGCGCGTGCGTCTTATTTGAGTTTCCTTGAAGCTTCCGCTTCGGCGTTGCTGCCGCTTGAAGCGCGTCTTACTCAACGTGGTGCGGCCGCTCTTCTCGATGATTGGCCCGACCGAACTCGCAGCGAAGCCCTGATGCGGGATATTCGAATGCTCGGCGGCACCGTCGCCCCCTTGTCCGTGCGAGATGACCTCGATGCCGCAGAAATGACCGGCATCATATATGTGCTGGAAGGCTCAAGACTTGGAGCACGGATGCTGATCAAAACGATATCGGCTTCTTCCGATCCGGCGTTGGTCTCGGCGACCGCCTATCTAAGTCATGGCGTAGGACAACCTTTATGGCAGAATTTTCTCTCCTTTCTGGATCGCTTGACACTCACTCCTAAAGAGATTGAACGTGCAATCGTCGGCGCACGTTATGCCTTCGGCCTCTTCGCGGCGGGAGCAAGTCGCCGATGAACTCTTCCGTCGACCTTACAAACTGTGACCGTGAGCCGATCCATATTCCCGGCAGCGTTCAGCCATTCGGTTTTCTTCTGGCTCTTCTGCCCGACTTCACCATTGGCATCGCTTCAAAGAACACGACCGCCTTCTTGGGTCGAGATTACAAGGAGTTGTTGCGGCGTCCGATCGACGAGATTTTGACGGGCGAGGCTGTTGCCAGCATTCGCGAGCGGATTGATTATCTAACCGGCAAAGATGCGGTCGAACGCATGTTTGGATTGGTCCTGCAGGAGAATGGGCCGCGGTTTGATATCGCGATCCATTTCTCCGGCGCTTATCTCATCGTTGAAGCCGAGCCCAGCGTCGCGGAGCGAAACGTCAATTCAGGCGAGCTTGTGCGCACGATGCTAGCGCGCCTCGATAAGATCTCCGATCTGAGGCTTTTGTGCCAGGAAGCGGCGCGGCAGGTGAAAGCTCTCACGGGCTTCGATCGCGTGATGGTGTACCGTTTTCATGCCGATGATTCCGGCGAAGTGGTGGCGGAAGCTGCCAATTCAAATCTCGAACCATATCTGGGACTGCACTACCCGGCTTCTGACATTCCCAAGCAAGCGCGCGCCCTTTATCAACGGAATTGGCTGCGCATTATCTCCGATATTAATGCCTCTCCAGCCTTTCTCGCGGCTGATGCCGCCCATAGTCCGGAATTGCTTGATCTTTCCATGAGCGTTTTGCGCTCGGTTTCGCCGATCCATATCGAATATCTGCGCAATATGGGCGTCGGTGCTTCGATGTCGGTTTCCATTCTGCGTGATGGTCGGCTGTGGGGATTGATCGCCTGCCATCATTATGGTCCGCGGCATATTCCCTTCGAACGGCGAACGGCGGCGGAATTGTTCGGCCTGATGTTTTCTTGGATTCTCGAAGGCCGAGATCGTGAGGGGAACGCCAGCTATGAGGCACGCGCCCGTAAAGTACAGGAACGGCTGATCGAAAAGGCGAGCCATCACGTCAACGGCGTGCAGACGCTCACGGACTTCATCGACGATTATCGCAAAATGGTCGATTGCGATGGTATCGCGATTTGGACCGATCAGAAATTGATTCTCGATGGACACACGCCGACTGACAATGAGATCAAGGATCTCATTAGCTTTATCAATCGCACTTCTCCAGGACGCATCGTGGCGAGCGGTGAAATCGCGAGCGTTTTCCCAGCCGGCGCGGCTTTTCGAGATCGCGCCGCTGGCTTTTTGGCGATTCCAATCTCGCGCGCGCCACGTGACTGTCTGTTGTTTTTTCGTCGGGAAATCTTGCGATCCGTGAATTGGGCCGGAGCGCCTGAGAAGGTCTATGCGGAAGGGCCGCTGGGACCTCGGCTGACGCCGCGCAAGAGTTTCGAGCTTTGGCAGGAAACCGTTCGCGGGCAATCGAAGCCGTGGTCGAAGTCGGATCTCAGTATCGCGGAAAGTCTGCGCATTACGCTGCTCGAAGTGATCCTACAGCTTGCGGATGTGGCCGCGCGCGAACAGCGCGCGGCGCAGGAACGGCAGGAACTGCTGATCGCAGAACTCAATCATCGGGTTCGTAACATCCTCAGTCTAGTGCGAGCATTGATCACACAGAGTAAGGAGAGTAACGGCAGTCTCGAGAGTTTCGTTAACGTCCTGGGTGGTCGTATCCAGGCGCTGGCGCGCGCTCATGACCAGATTACCAATCAGAACTGGGCGCCGGCCCCCTTGCGGCTTCTGCTAGAGTCCGAGGCGGGCGCGTATCTGGGTGCTCGGGCGGAACGAATAGTGATGGCGGGGCCGGGAGTCTCTCTCGATCCGAGAGCCTTCACCACTGTGGCATTGGTCGTTCATGAGCTGATGACCAATTCGGCCAAATATGGCGCGCTTGCCGATTCCTCTGGCGAAGTTGAGGTCAGTTGGCAGATTGGTCCGCATGCCAATCTGATCATCGATTGGAAAGAGCGTGGCGGGCCACCCGTTCAGCCTCCATCGCGGCAAGGATTTGGTACGACGATCATCGAAAGATCGATCCCTTTCGATCTTAAAGGAGAAGCTGAACTACGCTTCGATTTGCTCGGCGTGAACGCGCGTTTCGTCGTTCCCGCACCGTATGTGACGCTATCTTCCGACGTAAACGGTGCATCGATCTCCAGCGATCCCACCGAAACGTCGAGGGGTAAATTGTCAGGAACCGTTTTGATCGTCGAAGACAATCTCATCATTGCGCTTGGTGCTGAGGACATCTTGATGGAGCTTGGTGCGCAGCAAGTGGAAACGGCAGCGTCGGTTGCCCAGGCCTTGCTGGCAATCGACCAGAATCGACCGAGCTTTGCCCTCCTAGATCTCAATCTGGGGCGAGAGAATAGCATTCCGGTCGGCGAAAAACTTCAGAGCCTTGGCATCCCGTTTATCTTCGCAACAGGTTATGGCGAACGCGCGCCAATTCCCGAGCAGCTTGGTCGGGTACCAGTGATTCAGAAACCCTATACCTATAAAGTGGTGGAAGCCGCGCTGGGAACGGCGAAACAGAATTGACCGGCGCAGAGCGTGTCCAGTTGAACGGATCGTGAAAATGCCGTTCGTGGCGGAGGTGTCTTGTTGGTCGCAACAAGGCCTGTGCCATGCTATAGGCGCTCCTTGTTCCGTGAATATTCGTGAGCCGTCCGTTGTTGTCCGCTGTCCGTCTGCCTGCCACTGCCAGCCAGTTGCGCGCCCTTCTGCAAGCGCGCGGCCTGCTCGTCGTGCTGCTGGCGGTGGTCGTCGGCGTCGTGGCCGGCGTGCTGGTCACGGCCATGAGCCAGTTCGTGCAATTCCTGCACTGGTTGTTGTTCAACACACCGCCGGGCGGCCGCTTGTCGGCCATGCTCGCCTTGAGCAATCCGTTGCAGGCGGCGATGCCGGCGCTAGGCGGCATTCTTCTGGGCCTCAGCATCTTCTGGCTGCGCTGGCGCAAGTTCCGCACGCCCGTCGATCCGATCGAGGCCAATGCGCTGCATGGCGGCCGTATGTCCCTCACCGACACCTGCATCATCGCCGGGCAGACCATGCTGTCGAGCGGCTTTGGTGCGTCGGTGGGGCTCGAGGCCGGCTATACGCAGGTGGGCTCGGGCTTCGCTTCCTTTCTCGCCCGCTTCTTTCGCCTGCGCCGCAGCGATATTCGTATCCTCGTCGGCTGCGGCGCGGCCGGCGCCATCGCCGCCGCCTTCGATGCGCCCCTGACTGGCGCTTTCTATGGCTTCGAACTGATCATCGGCATCTATTCGATCGCCAATGTAGCGCCTGTGATGGCGGCGGCGATCTCAGCCGCTTTGGTGACGAACTGGCTTGGCGGCGTGCCCTTTCCGATCGAACTGCCGCATCTGCCGGCGCTGACCGCCAGCCAATATGTGCCCTTCATCGTGCTTGGGCTGATCGGTGGTGGGCTGTCGATCGCGTTGATGTATCTGGTCGCCGGTGTCGAACGTGCCTTCGCCAAATTGTCGATCCCGCAGGCGGTGCGTCCCTTCGCCGGCGGCTGTTTGGTCGGCCTGCTTGGCCTCCTCAGTCCGCAGGTGCTCTCCAGCGGCCATGGCGCCTTGCACACGGTCTTCCAGCTCGATCACAGCCTGGCTTTCATCGCCGGCCTGTTCGCGCTCAAAGTGGCGGCTTCGGCTTTGTCTCTTGGTGCCGGTTTTCGCGGCGGTCTGTTCTTCGCATCGTTGCTGCTGGGCGCTTTGCTCGGCCGGATCTTCGCCGGTCTGATCGCCTTCGCCGGACCGCTGTTCAGCATCGATCCCGGTGTTGCCGCCGTGGCCGGCATGACCTCGATGGCGGTTGGTATCGTCGGCGGTCCTCTGACGATGACCTTCCTGGCCCTGGAATCGACCCGCGATCTCGCCTTGACGGGCGTGGTTCTCGCGACGTCGATCATGACATCCGTTCTGGTGCGCGAGACCTTCGGCTATTCGTTCTCGACCTGGCGTTTCCATCTGCGCGGCGAGACGATCCGCAGCGCCCAGGATGTCGGCTGGATCCGCAATCTCACCGTTGGCACGATGATGCGCAAGGATGCCGAGACGATCGACGCTTCAACCACGGTGAGCCAATTCTGCGCCAAGTTTCCGCTCGGCGCCACGCAGCGCGTCATCGCCATCGACGAGAACGGCCATTATGCCGGCATGCTGCTGGTCGCCGACGTCCATGCGCATGATGCGGAGGCCAGCGCGCCCGTCAGCACCTTGGCGAAACATAAGGGCACGGTTTTGGTGCCGGCCATGGATGCGTCTATCGCCGCCTCGGCCTTCCAGCAGGCCGATGCGGAAGAGCTGGCCGTCATTCGAAGCGTCAACGATCCTGTGGTGATCGGCCTTTTGACCGAAAGCCATCTGATGCGCCGCTATGCCGAAGAGCTGGAAAAGGTGCGGCGCGATCTGGCGGGCGAAAAGTAGCCACGGTTCTGTCGCCGCTCTTAGGTCCTTTTCGGCGCAATCTCCGTCGACCATAGAGCATTGTCGTCGATATCGCGCAGGGTCACGGTCATCGCCTCGCTCTCGCCATCGATCGCCACGTGGCCGAAGAACTGCAAACCTTCGCTCGGCCCGGCATTGCGCCGCTGGTTCTGGCCCAAACCCTTGGCATAGTGAAGTTGCGGGCCAAATGTGTTGTCGAGTGGCTTCTGGCTGCCGCTGCCGGCGTGGAGCGGGCCGGAGACGAATTCCCAGAATGGTTCGAACTCCTGGAAAACGGCCTTGTTGGGATCGTAGTAGTGGGCGGCCGTGTAATGCACGTCCGCCGTCAGCCAGACGGTGTTGCCGATCTTGTTGTGCTTCATGAAGGAGAGAATGTCGGCGATTTCCAATTCGCGACCTCGTGCCGGGCCATCGCTTTGGGCGATGGCTTCGGAGCCCCATTGGCGGAAGGTGTCGTAGACCACATAGAGGCTGATCGGCATGTCGGCGGCGAGCACTTTCCACGTCGCCTTCGAGGCGAGAAGCTCGCGCTTCAGCCAGGCGATCTGCTGGGGGCCGAGAAAATAGGCGTCCGTGCCGTAGGCCTCCTGCAGGTTTTCACCATTGGGGCCGCGATAGCTGCGCATGTCGAGCATGAACACGTCGAGCAGCGGGCCATAAGAGATTTTGCGGTAGACGCGACCGGGCTCGGCGATCGAATTGCGCAGCGGCAGATATTCGTGGAAGGCGCGGCTGGCGCGCGCCATCAGCGCCATGGCGTTCTTTTCGGTATATCCCCTGTAGAGATGTTCGGCGCGCGTCAAAGGCTCGGCCGGCCACCAATTGTTGCTGACCTCGTGATCGTCCCATTGGGTGAGGATCGGCACTTGCGCATTGAAGGCGAGGGCGTTCTTGTCGAGGAGATTGTATTTGTAATTGCCGCGATAGTCGTCGAGCGTCTGTGCTGGCCGGGATTTTTCCTCGGTGACGAAATTCTTCCAAATCTCGCCGTTCGGCAGTTTCATCTCGGCCGGCAGTGGCGCATCGGCATAAATGTTGTCGCCGCTGTGGATGAAGAAATCCGGCCGGTGCTTCAGCATCGTGGCATACATGCGCATGCCGCCGCGCGATTCATCGATGCCCCAGCCTTGGCCGGCGGTGTCGCCCGACCAGATGAAAGAGACCGAACGGCGATCGCTGGGGGGCGAGCGGAAGCGGCCGATTTTTTCGGGACCGATGATGGTTGGTTCCGACAGGTCCTGCAGGCGAACACGGTAGAAAATGTCCTGGCCGGCGGGCAGGCCCTCGATCAGAGCTTTGGCAGTAAAATCGCTCTCGGGCAGTGCATCCATGAAGAGGGAATGGTGAATGTCCTTGAAACTGTCCGATGTCGCGACATCGACGAGCATGCGCGACGGCCGATCAGCCCGCGCCCAGACCACGCCACCATCGCCGGAAACATCGCCCGATTGCACGCCATGGGAGATCAGGGGGCGCGAGCCGGCGCGGCTGATATAGGGTTTGGCGATGCCGCCGGCGAAGGAAGCGGCGAGGGCCGTACCGCCGGTGAGCAGAAGGCGGCGTGAAAGTTTCGGTGTCACAAGTTGAGGCATTGAAGTCCCTTTTGGGCTCTTTCTTTCGATGGCGAAGCCTTGGCTCTGGATTGCTTCGCTCGCAATGACGGGTGTCGTCATTGCGAGGAGCGTAGCGATGAAGCAATCCAGTTCTTTCAGGTCCGCTTCGGTTCGAGCTTCGTCGACCACAGAGCGTTGTCGTCGATGTCGCGCAGGGTCACGGTCATCACGCCGCTGTCGCCCTCGATCGCCACATGGCCGAAGAACTGCAAGCCTTCGCTCGGCGCCACATTCTGTCCCTGCTCCTTGCTCGGCGCTTTGATATAAGCGAGCTGCGGCCCAAACGTGTTGTCGAGATCGTTCGGACCGAAGCTGCCCGAATGCAACGGGCCGGAGACGAATTCCCAGAACGGTTCGAAGTCCTGGAATACGGCCTTGTTGGGATCGTAGTAGTGCGCGGCGGTGTAGTGAACGTCCGCCGTCAGCCACACCGTATTGGTGATCTTGTTCTGCTTCATGAACGACAGGATGTCGGCGATTTCGAGTTCGCGGCCGCGCGCCGGGCCGTCGCCCTGGGCGATGGCCTCGGAGCCCCACTTGCGATCGCCGTCATAGACCACGACGAGACCGATGGGCATGTCGGCGGCGATGACTTTCCACGTCGCCTTTGAGGCCAGCAGTTCGCGCTTGAGCCAGGCGATCTGCTGGGGCCCGAGAAAATAGGCGTCCGGGCCGTAGCTGTCCTGCAGGTTTTCGCCGTTCGGCCCGCGATAGCTGCGCATGTCGAGCATGAACACATCGAGCAGCGGACCGTAGGAGATTTTGCGATAGACGCGGCCAGGCTCGGTGATGAAGGTCCGCATCGGCATATATTCATGGAAGGCGCGGCCGGCGCGCGCCACCAGCAGCAGCGCGTTCTTCTCGGCATATTTGCGGCGCTGGTGTTCGGCGCGCGTCAAAGGCTCCTGCGGCCACCAATTGTTGGTGACTTCATGATCGTCCCATTGGGTGAGGATCGGGACATCAGCATTGAAGGCGAGGACGTTCTTGTCGAGCAGGTTATATTTGTAATTGCCGCGATATTCGGCGAGCGTTTCGGCGGGCTTGGATTTTTCTTGCGTGACGACGTTCTTCCACATTTCTCCGTTGGGCAGTTTCTGTTCGGCGGGGATCGGCGCATCGGCATAGATATTGTCGCCGCTGTGAATGAAGAAATCCGGCCGGTGTTTCAGCATGGTGGCATAGGCGCGCA